>Ga0310697_10000002_pt1 | contig 397953 bp, 316 predicted proteins | sample 172DNAGHGlowgp2_FD_203883 | JGI IMG/M metagenome (GOLD analysis project Ga0310697, IMG submission 203883) | Sheep rumen microbial communities from Palmerston North, Manawatu-Wanganui, New Zealand - 1728 DNA GHGlow gp2 (v2) (version 2) | ecosystem: Host-associated > Mammals > Digestive system...
TCGCATACAAGCCCATCACCTTTGGCGGTAGTGCTGCCTATGCCTTCTTCAAGACTGCCAAGGCCGGTAAGCTCAAGATCGTTGCCACTCAGGGCAAGGTTGCAGCAGACGGTAAGGATTGCAAACTTGGAATCAAGGTGGGCGGTGTTTCTGTGACCGACCAGGATGTTGACCTTGCACCTTATGCACTTGACAAGCCTGTTCTGGATGCCCAGACCTATGAGTTTACAGTAGACAATGCAAGTGGAGATGTACAGGAGATCCAGATTGTGAAGGTTGGAGGTTCCACCTCACCCTGGATTTACGAGATTGTCTTCGAATCCAAGTAATCTTCTTTAAGGGACCCGGGGGTGATACCCCGGCTCCCTTCCAAGAAACAAATAAAACACTATAACACTATGGCTTTCATCGACAAAGATTTCATGCTGCAGTCAAAGACTGCCCAGAAGCTCTACCACGAGCACGCGGAAAAGATGCCCATCATCGACTACCACTGCCACCTTGTGCCGCAGCAGATAGCAGAGAATATCCAGTTCCGTGACATCACCCAGTTGTGGCTTGTGGACGGCCACTACGGAGACCACTACAAGTGGCGTGCAATGCGTGCAAACGGCGTAAGCGAGGACTACCTCACCGGCGGCAAATACAGCGCTTGGGAAACCTTCGAGAAATGGGCCCAGACCGTGCCTTACACCATGCGTAACCCCCTGTACCACTGGACCCACCTGGAACTGAGCCGTGTGTTCGGCATAGATAAGCTCCTGAGCCCCGCAACAGCCCGCGAAATCTTTGACGAGTGCAACGCCAAACTTGCCACCCCCGAGTTCCGCGGCCAGGCCCTCATCCGTAAATTCGGCGTAGAGACCGTGTGCACCACCGACGACCCCGCCGACGACCTCCGCTGGCACAAGAAGATTGCCGCAGAGCCCTTCGGCACAAAGGTAATCCCTGCATGGAGGCCGGACAAAGCCATGGCAATTGAAGATCCCAAGGCCTACAAGGCATACCTGAAGCAGCTTGGAGAGGCGGCCGATATGGAGATTGACTCTTATGCCGACCTTTGCGAGGCTCTCCAGAAGCGCCACGACTACTTTGCCGCCAACGGCTGCAAACTCTCCGACCACGGCCTTGAGAACTTCTACTCTGAAGATTACACTGAGCTTGAGATTGAAGCCATCTTCAAACTTGTCCTTCTTGGAAAGCGTCCCTCAGAGAGGGAGCTTAACAAGTTCCGCAGCGCCTTCCTCCACGACCAGGCGGTCATGGACTGCAAGGCAGGCTGGGCGCAGCAGTTCCACATTGGCGCCATCCGCAACAACAACACCAAGATGTTCAACTTGGTTGGCCCCGACACCGGCTTTGACGCCATTCACGACCAAGAGATTGCGGCTGCAGGCCACAAGTTCTTCAACCGCCTTGCCTCCGAGGACGCCCTCACCAAGACCATCCTCTACTGCCTCAACCCCAAGGACAACGAGGTAATGATGACCATGCTCTACACCTTCAACGACGGCACCGTTCCCGGCAAGATGCAGTTCGGCAGCGGCTGGTGGTTCCTGGATCAGGAGGTTGGCATGCGTCGCCAGATGGATGCCCTGAGCGTCCTTGGCCTCTTCTCACGCTTTGTGGGTATGCTCACTGACAGCCGTTCCTTCATCTCCTATCCCCGCCACGAGTATTTCCGCCGCATCCTCTGCGACGTCCTTGGCAAGGACATCGAGGAAGGCAAGCTCCCCGCCAGCGAAATCGACTTCATCGGCAAGATGGTGGAAGACATCTCCTACAACAACGCCAAAAACTACTTTAACTTTTAATTGTCATTTCGAGCGAAGTCGAGAAATCTCAAGTAGAACATGAAGTACATCAAGATAAACCCCGCCGACAACGTGGCGGTAGCGCTCCAGGACCTCCAGAAAGGTGAGGTTGTTGAGGGCGTGACCCTCCTTGTGGACATTCCCCGCGGCCATAAGATAGTGCTCAATGACCTCAAGGAAGGGGAGAACGTGATAAAGTACGGCTTTCCCATCGGCCATGTAACAAAAGACGCCAAGGCCGGCACAATGGTCAACCATGAGTGCATCAAGACTAACCTTGAGGGCCTTCTTGAGTATAAGTATGAACCTATTTTTGATACGCCTTCGCAGACTAAAACTTTTTGCGCTGAAAATGCGCAAAAAGTTTTGTCTGACTCCGGCGTAAAAGAATATACGTTCAAAGGTTACCGCCGTTCAGACGGCCAGGTGGGCGTACGCAACCAGATATGGGTTATCCCTACCGTGGGCTGCGTGAACGGCATCTGCGAAGAGATTGTTCGCCGCTTCAAGGAAGAGATTGCCGGTCAAGCCGGCAATGACGACAGCCGTCATGCCCGACCTGATCGGGCATCTTCCGTGGATGCCATTGTGGCCTTCCCTCACAACTACGGCTGTTCCCAGCTTGGCGGAGACCATGAGAATACCCGCACCATCCTCAAGGACATGGTGCACCACCCCAACGCAGGCGGCGTGCTTGTGGTAAGCCTGGGCTGTGAAAACAACCAGCTGGACGCTTTCCGTGAGCTCTGTGGTCCCGTGGACGAGTCCCGCGTTCGCATGTTCATCACCCAGAAGGTGAAGGACGAGGTAGAGTTCGGCCTTCAGCAGCTCCGTGAAATCTACGCCGTCGCGTCCAAGGACGTAAGGGAGGATGTCCCCGTGAGCGAACTACGCGTTGGCCTCAAGTGCGGCGGCTCCGACGGCCTTTCCGGCATCACCGCAAATCCGCTCCTGGGTGTATTCAGCGACTGGATTGTGGAGCAGGGCGGCACTACCGTCCTCACGGAGGTCCCTGAAATGTTCGGGGCCGAAACCATTCTCATGAACCGCTGCCAGGACGAGGCCACCTTTGAAAAGACCGTCCACCTCATCAACGACTTCAAGGAGTACTTCATGAAGCAGGGCATGCCCGTTTACGAGAACCCTTCTCCCGGCAACAAGGCCGGCGGCATCTCCACGCTTGAAGAAAAGAGCCTGGGCTGCACCCAGAAGTGCGGCAAGAGCATAGTCCGCGGCGTCCTCAAATACGGTGAGCGCCTTCAGGTGAAGGGCCTCAATCTTCTCAGCGCCCCCGGCAACGACCTCGTGGCATCAACCGCCCTTGCTTCGGCCGGCTGCCAGATAGTGCTCTTCACAACCGGCCGCGGAACACCCTTCGGCTCCTTTGTGCCCACCATGAAGATATCCACCAACACCCCTCTGTTTGAAGGGAAACCCGGCTGGATAGACTTCAACGCCGGCGTCCTCGCCCAGGATGAGCCCATGGCCGAAGTCGCCGCCCGCTTCCGCGACTACGTCCTTGCCGTTGCCTCCGGCGAGCCCGTGAACAACGAAAAGAACGGCTACCGTGAACTCGCCATTTTCAAACAGGGTGTAACACTGTAGGGGGGAGTGATGTTGGAGGCCGATTTCTATGGGGGAACCCAATAAAACAACAATATGAAGATCAAACACATCATCCCAATACTCCTCACGGCGGCGGTGTCGCTGGTGGCGTTCAGCTGCGCCAAGCCGGAGGAAAACAATGACAAGAAGGACGACGGTAAGAAGCCGGAGGTGGTTGAAGGAAAGATCACCGTTTCCGATGACGCCCTGAGCGTTGGCCTGGCTTTTGCCGCGCAGCCGGAACCCATTGACCTTGAATTTGCCGCTACACTTGACTGGACGGCCAAGGCAACTGAGAACTGGCTCACCATCACCCCCGCCAGCGGAAAAGCCGGCGATAAGATCAAGGTAACGGTAACGGCTACTGAGAATACCGAGCCCGACAGTCGTACGGCAAGTGTTGTTTTTACCTGCGACAAATCCACCGTCACAGTGCCCGTGGTGCAGCTCCAGAAGAACGCTATGGTCCTTGCACCCGCCACAATCGAAGTCCCCGCCGAAGGCCTTTCCCATGAGATAAAAATCATGTCAAACGTGGCAATAGAAGCCACTCCGGACGTGGATTGGATCACTGTGGCAGAGACTAAGGCCCTCACAGAAAAGGCCTTCACCGTTGTGGTGGCAGCCAACGAGACCTACGATGAACGTACCGGTCATGTGGAGTTTGAATCGGCCGCCGGAAGTGAGACAATTACCTTCGTCCAGGCCGGTGCCGAAAAGCCCGAGGAGCCTGGCGACGATCCCACTCCCGGAGAATCGGCCGATCTTACCTGCCCTACCCCTCCTACAGTTGGCACCGTGGATCCTACTCAGATGGTGGGATACGCTGCTGCAAAGGGCGTGACCGGCGGTTCCGGCTCAGGTTCCAAGACCTACCATTTCAATAACGGCAAGGCCCTCCAGACATGGCTCCTGCAGCGCACCAAGGATGAGAAGAAGGGAGACCACACCCCTGTGACCATCTGGCTCAGCGGCACCTTCACGGATACCGACGGCCGCGATTTCTCAAGCGCCCATCCCTGGTTTGACGTCAAGGACGTGTCCAACCTGAGTTTTATCGGTACGGACAGCTTTGTGATGGACCGTATAGGCATATTCTGCGTGCGCGCCAGCAACATCATCATCCGCAACATCAACTTCCAGCAGCCCAAGGCCAATAACGGGGCCGATGCCGTTTCAATGCAGGGATGCGACGGCGTGTGGGTAGACCACTGCACCTTCACCTCCCTCAACCAGACCAAGGACTACGAAGACGGCTCCACGGATGTGACTCACGGCTCCAAGAACGTCACCGTTTCCTGGTGCCGGTACATCAAGACCCAGAAGAGCTGCCTAGTGGGCCATTCCAACAGCCAGAGCTCCGATACTCAGATCACCGCAACCTTCCACCACAACTGGTTTGACAACTCCTCCTCACGTCACCCCCGCGTACGCTTTGGCCAGGCCCATGTGTACAACAACCTCTATGACGGCTGCACCACTTATGGCGCAGGAAGTGCCTACGGTGCAAAGGTCCTTGTGGAATACAACTACTTTGACGGCGTGCAGCTGCCCACCGACATCTGCACCTATCCCGCCAAGGAAAGCGGAGAATCCAACCTCCAGGGCTCCGTGGCAGGTTACCTCTATCCCACTAAGAACATCTATGTGAACCGTCCGGCTAAGGCCAAGGACCCGTATCCGCTTTCAAACGTGAAGTACACAAAGTATAACGGAAGCACCATAGAGCCTCTCACTTATGCCGATTTCAAGCCCGCGTATGACTACACCGTAACGGCCGCAGAGGACGTTCCCGCCCTTGTCAAGGCCAATGCAGGCTACGGAAAGCTTGGCTTTACGGAGGCTCCTGTCGCTGTGGACAACGCCGGAATAGACGACTTCAACGGCACTGGTGACGACCCTGTGGATCCCGACCAGGGAGACGAAGACGATCCAGTAGTCCCCGACACAAGCGCCCACATCTATACCGTGAGCATGCAGTCAAAGGCCCCTGTCCAGACAAAGGACGGCGTGAGCGGTGCCAGCTATTTTGAAACCAGCACTTCCGTGGCCGATTTCTCCAAGGACTACTCCGGCAGTTTCACAATTGACGGCACAACATATTCCCAGGGCTTCAAGTTTGACAGCAAGGGCTATGTGAAGTTCACGACATCGGCCACTTTCAGCACAACCGTGCAGTTCTACGCCGCCCGCCGCAAGGCCGATGGCACAGCTTCAATCCAGCTTATCCCTACCGGGGCGGATCCCATATTTACGGCCGACACCCCTCACGACACCTATGTGTATTCCGGCGTGATAACCCTTGAGAAGGGTACGGAATATACAATTAAACAAAAATCCGGAGAGCAGGCTCTCATCCTTGCAATAGTAACCGAAACAGAATAAATCAATAATATAACATGGAAAGACTAAACCGCAAATCTGCGCCTCAGGCAAAGCAGTACACTGAAAAAGTGATTCAGTTTGGAGAAGGAAACTTCCTTCGTGCATTCATCGAGTGGATTATCTGGAAGACCAACCAGAAGACGGACTTTGGCGGTTCCGTGGTGGTTGTCCAGCCTATCGAGAAAGGTATGGTAAGCTGGCTCAACGAGCAAGACGGCCTCTATCACCTCAACCTCCAGGGCCTTCAGAACGGTGAGCCCGTGAACAGCCTGGACCTCATTGACGTGATTTCCCGCGGCCTCAACCCCTACGAGGACTTTGAGGCTTACCTCAAACTTGCCGAACAGCCCGAAATCCGTTTTGTGATTTCCAACACCACCGAGGCCGGTATCGCCTTCGATCCCGCCTGCAAGCTCACCGACAAACCCGCAAGCAGCTATCCCGGCAAGCTCACCCAGCTCCTCTATCACCGCTTCCAGTATTTCAAGGGCGCCGCAGACAAGGGCCTTATCATCTTCCCCTGCGAGCTTATCTTCGAGAACGGCAAGCACCTCAAGGAATGCATCCGTGAGTACATCAAGCTGTGGAACCTCGGCGAAGAGTTCTGCGCATGGTTCGAAAACGCCTGCGGTGTATACTCCACCCTCGTAGACCGCATTGTGCCCGGTTATCCCCGTGACAACGCCGCCGAACTCTGCGAGCGCGCCGGTTACGACGACCACCTTCTTGACAAGGCCGAAATCTTCCACCTCTGGGTTATCGAGGCTCCCAAGGAAGTGGCCGAAGAATTCCCCGCCGACAAAGCAGGCCTCCATGTCCTCTTCGTCCCTTCAGAGGCTCCTTACCACGAGAGGAAGGTTACCCTCCTGAACGGTCCCCACACCGTCCTGAGCCCCGTAGGCTACCTCAGCGGCCTCAATACCGTGAAAGAGTGCTGCGAAGACCCTGAAATCGGCCAGTTTGTACACAAGGTGATGTACGATGAGCTTCTTCCTACCCTCAATCTCCCTGAGGCCGAACTCCTTCAGTTTGCAGGTGATGTCGTGGAGCGCTTCCGCAACCCGTTCGTGAAGCACTTTGTGACTTCCATCATGCTCAACTCCTTCCCTAAATTCAAGACCCGCGATCTCCCCGGCCTCAAGACCTATCTGGAGCGCAAGGGCGAACTCCCTAAAGGCCTTGTCCTTGGCCTTGCCGGTATCTGCACCTACTACAAGGGCGGAAAGAGGGGAGAAGACGAGATCGTCCCCAACGACGATCCCAAGATCATGGAGCTCCTGAAGAACCTCTGGGCCACCGGCGATGTCCGCAAGGTTGCCGAAGGCGTCCTCGCCGACGATTTCATCTGGGGCGAAAACCTCAATGCGATCCCCGGCCTCACCGACCTCCTTGCCGCAGACCTTGCCATCATCCAGGCCGAAGGTATGCGCGCCGCCGTCAAATCGATACTTTAATTGTCATTTCGAGCGAAGTCGAGAAATCTCATGAGTACACAGAAAAAACTTATGACCAATTGGCGGTGGTGGATCTGCTCCCTGCTGTTCATCGCTACTACAGTGAATTACCTTGATCGTCAGGTACTTTCACTCACATACAAGGAGTTCATCGCTCCGGAGTTCCACTGGACGGATGCCGACTACGGCACCATCACGTCCCTGTTCTCCATCTTCTACGCAATCGCCTGCCTCTTTGCAGGTAAGTTCGTGGACTGGATGGGCACCAAGAAGGGTTACCTGATCGCCATCGGCGTATGGAGCCTTGGCGCCGTGATGCACGCCGGTTGCGGCGTTGCCACCACCTGGTTTGTGGACGGAGTTGATTCAGTTGCAGCCCTCAGGGCCGTGGAGGCTGGTTCCAACGTTGCGCTTACCATCTCCACGGTTAGCGTGTACCTGTTCCTCCTCTGCCGCGGCATCCTGGCACTTGGTGAGTCCGGAAACTTCCCGGCAGCCATCAAGACCACGGCCGAATATTTCCCCAAGAAAGACCGTGCGTTTGCAACCTCCATCTTCAATGCCGGTGCATCCGTAGGCGCCCTTGCCGCACCTCTCCTGATACCCCCGCTTGCCAAGAACCTTGGCTGGGAGTGGGCTTTCATCATCATCGGCGGCCTGGGCTTCCTTTGGATGTTCCTGTGGCAGTTCATGTACGACAAGCCCGAAAAGAGCAAGCACGTCAATGAGGCCGAACTTGCCTATATCCATCAGGATGATGAGATTGCCGGTCAGGCCGGCAATGACGCCAAGACACCCGTCACTCCCGGCCCCGACCGGGAGTCTGAGGAAAAGTCAATCCCCTTCATGAAGTGCTTCGGCTTCAAGCAGACCTGGAGCTTCATAGTGGGTAAATTCCTGACCGACGGCGTGTGGTGGTTCTTCCTGTTCTGGGCCCCTGCATACTTCCAGGACCAGTTCAACGCCCCTGCATCGTCACCCCTCGGCCAGGGCCTCATCTTCACCCTGTATGCCATCGTGACCGTGGTGTCGCTCTTCGGCGGATATCTTCCCAAGCTCTTTGTAGAGAAAAAGGGCATGCATCCCTACAACGGCCGAATGCTGGCCATGCTCATCTTCGCCTTCTTCCCGCTGGTGGCCCTGGCCGCCCAGCCGCTGGGTGCCTACAGCCCCTGGTGGCCGGCCATCCTCATCGGCATAGCGGGCGCAGGTCATCAGGCCTGGAGCGCCAACATCTTCTCCACCGTGGGTGACATGTTCCCCAAGAGCACCATCGCTTCCATCACCGGAATCGGCGCAATGGCCGGCGGTATCGGCTCCATGATTATCCAGAAGGTTGCCGGTAACCTCTTCACCTATGCCGAAGCCCAGGGCGCCGCTTTCCACTTCATGGGATTTGAGGGCAAGCCCGCAGGCTACTTCATCATGTTCTGCTTCTGCGGCCTGGCTTACCTCACCGGTTGGATTATCATGAAGGCCCTTGTGCCCAAGTACAAACCTGTTGAGGTTTAGGACGTTTTTGTTAACTGATTATGAGAAGCTTAGCTAAAACGGCCATGTTGTTGGTCCTTGCAGCGGCCTGCGCTAAACCGGCGCAGGAGTCGCCTTCGGCCGAAATACCCGCTGTGCCGCAGAATCTGAAACTGCACAGCTCCACTGAAAGCAGCCTCACCTTCCAGTGGAGCGCCGTTGTAGGTGCTACGTACGAATGGAAACTCACCGGAGAGGAGTCTTTCTCAAAGAACGGGACATCGGCAAAAAGGAATGTCACGGTTGAGGGGCTTACTGCAGGCACCACGTACAGCTTCTCCGTCCAGGCGGTGAACGCTGTGGGAAAGTCCGGGTTCTGCACTCCTGTGGATGGCACCACCGAAGGTTCAAAACCGGTGCCCCCGGGACCTGACCAGCCGGGAACTTCGGCCCTGTGCGTAGATGCCCCTCTTGTAGTTGAGGTGGGCTCCGGCGCCACCCTTGGCACTTCCGGCCTCATCCAGGTGTTCAAGGCCGACGGCACCATTGTGGACAAGATTGACATGGCCGATATTGCCAAGGTGAACATCCTTGAAGACGGCACCATGGTTCCCAAAGAAACCATAAACAATGGCACCGAGCTCCATACTTTCATGGATGTACTTCACAGCACCAAGTATCGTCCGGTGCACTACACGCCGGTTCGGCTGGAAGGCGGAAACCTTGTGATCAAGCTCCACAACGAGGCCCTTGACTTTGGCGGCAGCTACTACTTTACCGTAGACGCTTCCGTTGCCGGAAAGGCCGTTGAAAAGGCCGAATTCACCACCAAGGCCAAACCCTCCGGCACCACCCTGAAGGTGGCCTCGGACGGCAGCGGAGACTTCTGCACCGTGCAGGGCGCCCTAAGCTACGCCACAACCCTTGGGAAAAACGACGCCGTTACCATCGAGGTGGCGGACGGCACTTACCGCGAACTCCTTTACCTTAGGGACAAGAACAACCTCACCTTAAAGGGCGCATCCCGCGAAAAGACTGTCATAGCCTATCCCAACAACGAAAGCTATGCAACCGGCTCCGGCGCCGCGGCATCGTCCAAGCCGTCCATCGGCTCCACTGTAGGTGTCCTTGGCGGCCGCTGCCTTTTCCTTGCCGAAAGCTGTGACAACCTTGTGATAGAGAACCTTACCATAGAGAACACCTTCTGGGCAAGTGACCACAAGGGACAGGCCGAAACCATCTACTTCAACGGAGACAACAAGAAACTCACTGTTGAAAACTGCAATCTCATATCCTGGCAGGACACCTTCCTTTGCAAGGGCTATGTGTGGGTGCACAATTCCCTCATAGCGGGGCATGTGGACTTTATCTGGGGCTATCCCCAGGCCTGCCTCTTTGAAGACTGCGAAATTCGTTCACGTGCAGGCGGTTACATTGTGCAGGCCCGTTGCCCGGCAGGCTCCAAGGGCTTTGTGTTCCTTAACTGTTCCTTGACTGCCGAAGACGGCGTTTCAAACGGTTCCGTATGGCTTGCCCGCTCAGGCGGAGACACTTCAGTCAACGACAACGTCACTTACGTGAACTGCTCCATGACGGATGCCATTGCCCCTGCCGGATGGCACACCGGAAAAACGCCCACTCCCGCCACTCCCACTGCCACCGACGGCTGGAAGGAATATGGCACCAAGGGTGTTTCCACGGCATCCCGCAACTCTTATGGCAAAATACTTACTGCTGCCGAAGCAGAGGCCTACTCTTCAAAAGAAAAGGTTTTACCGTAGTATTATGAATTGCATCAGACGCACCCTCCTTGCCCTTTGCGCGGTGGCCATGGGTTGCAGCCCAAAGGGGCAGTTTGAGTATACCAACCCAGTCCTGCACATGGATTACAGTGATCCGGATGTTTGCAGGGTGGGGGAGGATTACTATCTTACGGCATCTTCTTTCAACTGCTTCCCGGGGCTCCCTATCCTGCATTCCATGGACCTTGTTCACTGGGAGCAGATTGGCGCCGCCCTCATGGACTATCCCTGTGACGGCACTGATGCGGATTTCCGCACCACCGTGCAGCACGGGAACGCCGTGTGGGCTCCGGCTATCCGCCACCATGACGGTTGGTTCTACATCTATGTCGGAGACCCGGACCGCGGTATATTCATGGTTAAGGCCAGAAAGCCCGAAGGCCCCTGGGAGAAGCCCGTTTGGGTGGTGCGTCAGAAGGGATTCATTGACCCCTGCCCGCTTTGGGACGATGGCGGCAACGCCTATCTGTCCCACGGCCTTGCCGGTTCACGCGCCGGGCTCAAGAGCGTGCTGTTTGTGGCGCCAATGTCTCCGGACGGATCTTCTCTTACAGGTCCGTCACGCATAGTCTATGACGGCCACAGTACCCAGCCCACCATTGAGGGTACAAAGTTCTATAAGAGAGACGGTTACTATTATATTTTCTCCCCTGCGGGCGGCGTTGCCACAGGCTGGCAGACTGTCCTTAGGGCAAAGGATCCCTTCGGCCCTTATGAGGAGAAGATTGTGATGGCCTGGGCTCCCGGCACCATCAACGGTCCCCATCAGGGCGCATGGGTGGAAGGCACTGACGGCAAGGACTGGTTCCTGCATTTCCAGGATAAGGGCGCTTATGGCCGAATCCTGCATCTCCAGCCTATGACCTGGCGCTCCGACGACTGGCCCCTCATTGGCGAGGACCCGGACGGTGACGGCGTTGGGCAGCCGGTCCGCGGCGGCAAGATGGCCGATCAAGTCGGCCATGACGCCTCCGTCATTGCCGGCCACGACCGGCAATCTCCTATCGGCCTTGACTGGGCCTGGCAATACCCTGCAATCCCCGGCCCGTACTGGCACATGGCGCTTCCCGGTGGCGGCGTAAGACTCTACAGCGTAGAGCAGAAATGGCCTTACCGGAGCCTCTGGGACTGCCCCAACGTGCTTCAGCAGAAGTTTTCGGCCGAAACTTTCGCGGTAAAGGCCAAAATGAAGTTCTGCCCCAATCCCCAGCTGAAACAGAGGGGAGAAACCGCTGGTTTTGTGGTGATGGGAAATGACTATGCCGGGCTAAGGCTCACAGACACCCGTGAAGGAGCGCTTCTCAGCTACATAAGCTGCCTGGGTGCCTCCAAAGGTGCCGAAGAAACGGCAATCCCGCTTATCGTGCTGCCGTATTCGGCCCATCCCCAGCCTCATGAGTACGAGTCTAAGAACGTCCCGCTGGTAGACTATCCCGACAGGCAGGAAGCCGTGCTTTACGTAAAACTTGAGGTGGCTCCAAAGCCGGTGGAGGGGAATGTCCCTGACGCCGTGTGCAGGTTCTCCTACAGCCTGGACGGCCTTGAATGGACAACCGTCCCCGTAGAGTTCGTGGCCCGGCCGGAACTTTGGATAGGCGCAAAATGGGGCTTTTTCTGCAACCGCTTCAGTCCTAAAAACGACTCCGGCTGCGTGGATGTGACAGATCTGGAAGTGTTATAATTCCCATTCTTCCTTTGGAAGCACTTCTATCCCGTTTTGGTGATAGACGAACCTTTCATAGTAGACCCTGGTTGTCAACTCGCCATTGGTGTCCACTCCCGCTACCGCAAGGGTATACGTCTGTCCTTCCGTGGGGCGGTCGCGGTCCTGTGCGGCAAAATCCCAGAGGACCGTGCTTGAATAAACCATGTGGTCAATGAAGCCGTACTGGTTGTACATGTCCAGAAGGGAATACAGGAAACGGTCTTCGGACATGCCGTAATTGGCGTCAATGAGGTCTTTTTTCTCGTAATCCCAGAAGAAGGACTCTCCCTCACGTGAAGGGGTGATTGTAACGGAACTCCCTTCAAACTTGATATCAAAGGTAAGGTCGGATTTCTGGATAGATGGGGTCTCTACATCAAGCGTATACACTTCTCCTATCCTCTTGTGGGTGTCGGGGTGAACCTGGCACACTATGAGGCGGTGTTTCTTGCCGGGCTGTATTTCCTTGAGCCGGAAGTCTACATGCCCCTGATAGCAGAACATGTCCCTGAATGATGCGCGGTAGTCATGGAATTCCTGATAGGAGGAGTAGATCATCTCAAATTGATCCAAGGAGCCGTCGGCAATTATTTCATCGGACATAGGGAAAGTCATGTCTCCTTCCGATGTTCCGGTAACAGTATACCAAACGTCCGGGTTGGCAGGATCTATGGAGATTTCCACCCTGGTGGGGGATATATAAGTGACTTTGATTGAGAAGCTTGTGGGCTGGTCCAGTCTTTTACTGCACGCCAAGGCCAGTGAAAGGAGAAGGATGGGGATTATTCTTTTCATGGCTACAGGTCTTTTGCTACGTTGAAGATAAAGCGTAAGGCGCCCATGGAGTGGCTGCCGTATTCCCCGAAATCAAAGCTTATATTACTGTGTTTGAAGTATTGTTCGGCCTTGAGGGCGTTTACAAAGGGAACGGTCTTGTCTTCCCGGCTGTGGAACATGTAAATATGTGCCCTCGGCTGAAAATTGAGGGTGGAATTGTGCAGGAGGGCCTTGTACAGGAGGGCTGTCTGGCTGCTGGACTTGTCCCTGCCTTCCTCTGTCATTAGTTCATGTAAGGCCTTGGCGCCCATGAGTTTGTTGATTTGCCCAACGGTGTATTTCTTGGAGTTTATCCACTCCTCATAGTTTTCAAGCAGCTTTGGCTGGAAAAAGTCGGCCATGTCAAGGTCCAGCGCTTCTCCCACGCTGATTCCCTGGACAATCATGGGGATGGCGCAGGGGATGCCGGTGATGTCTTCCTGCATTGAGAGGTCGAAGGTGGCGTTGAGGTCGTAGGGACCGCCGCCGGCGTAGACTTTCTCAATTGGAAGTTCAGTAGGGTAACGCTCCTGGAGGAGTTTCATTACGGCCATGGTGGTGGAGCCGCCCTGGGAGTAGCCCACAAGGATAACTTTTTCGCTTTCGGGGGCGCGGCCTATATGCTCAAGGTAAGGTTTCACGGCAAGCGCCATGTCCACAACGCTTTGTGCGGTGCTGGCCGTGTGCATGTAAGGGTGAACCATGTGGGAAGTAACTCCAAAGCCTATGTAGTCGGCAATGGCCACGGCGTAGCCCTTGCTGGCAATTATGCCTTCCAGCGGGAAACTCTCCGAGGGACATTCGAAGTTGGCGCCAATGGTGAAGTGGCTCACAATGACAAGGTTTTTTACGGGCCCTTTGGCCGGGACAAGGAGTTTTCCGGAAAGCGTGAGGGGATTCCCGTCTGCGTCCTGTCCTTTGTATGTGCCCGCAATGTGTATTAGGGAATTGCTGTTGATGCTACCAAGAAGCTCCTTCACAATGCCCTGGCCCGTTGCGGCCGCAATTTTGGTGTCGGACTCTTCGTCGCCGATGTCCATCATGCGGACGTCCGGGTTAAGTTCCCCGTTTTCCATAAAAGTATCGGCCGATTTTACCGAAAACGGGTGGAAGGTGTCAAAATCCACTATCTGGACCTCCGGGTGCTGGCACGCGGCAAGGAGGAGACTCCCCGCGGCGGCGCAAGCTATGTATCTGAGTATCTTCATATTACCATGCATAGTTAAGGCTTATTGAAAACAGGCGGGATCCTACCATGTAAACTCTGTTGGCGTTTTTTATGGCGTTCAGGGCGCCAAGGCTGAAGGTGCCGGACCAAGGCCCTTTCCCAACCTGGACGCTGAAGAAATTGAGGTTGCCGGCCAGGGCGAATTCACGGTTCCCGGCGCTGTCAAACGCCATTACCGCTCCAAATCCAAAGCCGGAGTAGAAGCTCACCCACTCCCTTTCAAAATATGTGAAGCGGATTGTGGGCATTGCAATGAGGTTGTAGTTGTTAAGCGGCTTCCCGTTTTCCTGCCAGAAAATGCCCTCAAAATCCAGTTCTCCGCCAACGCTGATCAATTTGCTCAGCCTATAACTGTACTCGGAGAAAATGTGCCCGGTATAGCCGAAATTGCTCCTTACATTCCCATCGAGCCCTGTTCCGGGGTGGAACGCAAGGGTTTCAAAGAGCATGTCGCCCCATCCAAGACGCACCTGGCTACGGGGAGCGCCCTTGGGCTCGCCCGCCATGGCAAGGAGGGGTGTGAGGAGTATCAGGAGAGTGAGGATTCTTCTTTTCATGGCCAAACTATTTTCAATTTACAAATATATGCATATTTTTTAATTTTGAATTTTGTGCAAACGTTTGTATCTTTGCAGAAATAACAGTAGGACTATGACTTCCATATTTTCACTCGAAGGAAAAAACGCCTGGGTTACAGGTGCTGCGTACGGAATTGGCTTTGCCATTGCAAAGGCGTTCGTGGAAGCAGGCGTTAAGAACATCATTTTCAATACATCCAATGAGGCCTCCATGGAAAAGGGCCTTCAGGCTTACAAGGAAGCCGGTATCACCAATGTCCACGGCTATGTCTGCGACGTAACCGACGAAGTCGCCGTGAAGGCTCTTGTGGAACGCATCCACAAGGAAATCGGCCAAATTGACATCCTTGTGAACAACGCCGGTATCATCAAGCGCATCCCCATGCATGAGATGTCCAGGGCCGAATTCCAGAGGGTGATAGACGTAGACCTTGTGGGCCCGTACATCTGCAGCGCCGCCGTGGTGCCTGAAATGATGGAGCGCCGTGAGGGCAAGATCATCAACATCTGCTCCATGATGAGTGAGCTGGGCCGTGAAACCGTAAGCGCATATGCAGCCGCAAAGGGCGGTCTCAAGATGCTCACCCGCAACATCTGCTCCGAATACGGAGAGTACAACATCCAGTGCAACGGCATCGGCCCCGGTTACATTGCAACGCCCCAGACCGCTCCGCTGCGTGAAAGGCAGCCGGACGGCTCCCGTCATCCCTTCGACTCCTTCATCTGCGCCAAAACACCCGCAGGCCGCTGGCTGGACCCCGACGAACTTGCCGGCCCTGCCGTGTTCCTGGCCTCCAAGGCCTCCGATGCCGTCAACGGCCACATCCTCTACGTGGACGGCGGTATCCTGGCATACATCGGTAAACAACCTAAATAATGGAACAAGTATTCAGTTACATAATCGGTCTGGGGGCGGCGGTGATGATGCCCATCCTGTTTTTCATCCTTGGGGTGTGCATCGGCATCAAGCCCGGAAAGGCTTTGAAAAGCGGCCTTCTGGTGGGCGTGGGCTTTGTGGGCCTCAGCGTTGTTACGGCCCTTCTCACATCCAGCCTTGGAGGCCCCCTGAAGCAGGTTACGGAGATTTACGGCCTGCAGCTTGGCATCTTTGATATGGGCTGGCCGGCGGCGGCAAGCGTGGCGTACAACACCACCGTGGGTGCTTTCATAATCCCGGTGTGCCTTGCCATCAACGTGGTGCTGCTGCTTTGCAAAGCCACCAACACCATCAACATAGACCTCTGGAACTACTGGCACTACGCCTTCATCGGCGCGGTGGTCTACTTTGCCTGTGACAACATCTGGTGGGGCTTTTTCGCCGCCATCATCTGCTTTGTAATCACCCTTGTGATGGCAGACCTCACCACCAGGAAGTTCCAAAGCTACTACAAAGACCTTGACGGAATTTCCATCCCCCAGCCTTTCTGCCAGGGCTTCGTGCCCTTTGCCGAAGGCCTCAACTGGTGCATGGACCGTATCCCCGGCTTCAGCAAGCTTGACATTGATGCCGAAGGAATGAAAAAGAAGTTCGGCCTTCTTGGAGAACCTCTTTTCCTTGGTGTGATAGTGGGCCTTATCATAGGCTGCCTCAGCTATCCTTCATGGAGTCAGATTGTGGCCAACATCCCCGCCATCCTTGGCCTTGGCATCAAGATGGGCGCCGTGATGGAACTCATTCCCCGAATCACCAGCCTTTTCATCGAGGGTCTCAAACCCATCGCAGAGGCCACCAAGGAGCTTGTTTCCCGGAAGTTCAAGAATTCCGCGGGAATCAATATCGGCATGAGCCCCGCCCTTGTAATAGGCCACCCCACAACGCTGGTGGTGTCGCTTCTCCTTATCCCCTGCACCCTTCTTCTGGCGGTTGTCCTGCCCGGCAACCAGTTCCTGCCCCTCGCATCACTGGCCGGCATGTTCTACGTGTTCCCGGCAGTGCTTCCCGTCACAAAGGGCAATGTGGTGAAAACCTTCATCATCGGCCTTGTGGCCCTTACCGTGGGCCTCTATTTCGTGACGGACCTCGCCCCGTACTTCACCCAGGCCGCACAGGACGTCTATGCCCGCACCGGAGACGCCGCCGTGGCCATTCCGGAAGGCTTCCAGGGCGGAGCGCTGGATTTTGCCTCCAGCATTTTCTCCTGGGTAATCTTCCATCTTGTACATGACCTGAAGTGGGTTGGCGCAGGCATCCTTGTTGCCGGAACCACCGTCTTGGCTATCATCAACAGACGCAGAATCATTAAAGCATCATATGAAAAAAATCCTGACGGCAGCACTGCTGCTTAGTACAATTGCAATGAGCGCACAGACAAAGTACACAATCCAGACAGCCTGTCATCCCTCGGATGTCAAGGGCTATGACACGCAGACCCTTCGTGAGCGTTTCATGATGAATGAGGTAATGGTGGCCGATGAAATCCGCCTCACCTACTCCATGTACGACCGCTTCATCTTCGGGGGCGCATTCCCTGCAACCCATGAACTTAAGCTGGAAACCATAGACCCCCTGAAGGCTCCGTATTTCCTCTTCAACCGTGAACTTGGCGTCATCAACATTGGCGGAGACGGCATCGTGACCGTAGACGGCAAGGAGTATGTCCTCAAGTTCAAGGAGGCCCTTTATGTTGGCCGCGGCAACAAAGACGTAACTTTCCGCAGCAAAGATGCCTCAAAGCCCGCAAAGTTCTACCTCAATTCGGCCACGGCACATAAGGCCTACAAGACCCAGCTTATCACAATTGACGGCCGGAAGGGTTCCCTCAAGGCAAATTCCTTTGCCGCCGGAAAGATGGAAGACTCCAACGACCGCGTGATTAACCAGCTCATAGTGAACAATGTCCTGGAAGAGGGCCCCTGCCAGCTTCAGATGGGCCTTACGGAACTTAAGCCCGGATCTGTGTGGAACACCATGCCCGCCCATACGCACGCTCGCCGCATTGAGGCATACTTCTATTTCAATGTGTCTGAGGGCAATATGATCTGCCACCTGATGGGCGAGCCCCAGCAGGAGCGCGTTGTGTGGCTTGCCAACGAGCAGGCCATCATGAGCCCGGAGTGGAGCATCCACGCTGCGGCAGGCACATCCAACTACATGTTCATCTGGGGTATGGCCGGAGAGAATCTTGACTACGGAGACATGGACAAGATTCCTTACACTGAGATGCGTTAGTCTAGGATAACTTGCATCCTTATTCTTTTAGCCTTGGGATAGAGGTTGTTACACCTTGTCCCAAGGTTTTTTGCATCTCCAAGCGGGTGGCCTTCGTAGCATATTTTTATAAGGCCGATGGGCGCATCTTCCAGCCTCAGGGCATCCCCGTGGAGGTATCGTAGCGCCGTCTTGCGGTCTACGTTCACGTGGGGGAGGCCATCGTCATGCCCGGCCTGACCGGGCATCTCGGCCCTGAAGATTTTCAGCGGATTCCCAGTACGCACACCGTCAGAGCTGCCGTGCTTTCTTAGCGCGGCAACGTACTGTCCTTCGCCTGGCACAAGGCCCGGCAGCATAAGCTGACCGAAGCGGGTGCTTACGGCAGGAGGAAAGTCTTCCGGAGGGATTGTTTCGGCCCCGAGTTCCTTTGAAATCCACTCCACGGTGTCGTCGTTCTCAAAGTGGTTGAAGGTGCAGGTGGAGTAGATAAGGATGCCGCCGGGCTTCAGCGCGGGCCAGACATCGGCAAGGATGCGGCGGCTTCTGGAGGCGCAGAATTCCACTGTCTGGAGGGACCAGTCTTCCACGGCTTTGGGGTCTTTTCGGAACATGCCTTCTCCGGAGCAGGGGACATCGGCCACAATCATGTCAAAAATTGGGCTGCCACCAAAGGCCGAAGGGTCACGTGATACGGCGCCCACGCGTGGGTCTCCCCAGGTTTCAATATTGGATTTGAGGATGCCGAAGCGCGCCTTCATTACTTCGTTGGAAAGGAGGGTGAAGTTGTCTCCGAAGCGTTCCCTGAGGGATGCCGCAAGGTCTGTGGTTTTGCCGCCGGGTGCTGCGCAGAGGTCCAACACGGTCATTCCGGGAGTGTCCATGAAGCGCCGGGCCACATGGCCGGGAAACATTGCGCTGGTGTCCTGGACGTAGTAGCATCCGGCATGGAAAAGAGGGTCCAGGGTGAACGACGGCCGCTCTTTTAGAAGATATCCGTACGGGCTCCAGGGCACTTTTTCGGCCTCCGGGAACGGACAATCCTTGAGTTTCTCCGGGTTAAGGCGGATAGATACGGAGGGCTCCCCGCCAAGCGCCTCAAGCACTTTGGCGGCAAGTTCCGCTCCAATTGATTCGGCCAGTAACCTTTTGAATTCCTCTGTCATAATATTTGAGATTTCTCCGCTCGCTTCGCTCGGTCGAAATGACAGGGTGGGGTGTCATTTCGAGCGGAGCCCGAAGGGCGGAGTCGAGAAATCTCATTTCATCCACTGTTTGGGATCGAAGCCTTCCGGCATCTTGCCGTTGGAGGCATCGGCAATGCCGTCCACAACCTTGTCAAGGGCTTCCTTGAGCTTGCCGGAGAGCATCATCTTCATCATGAGATTGAGGTCTGCCTCCACTTTTATGTGGAAATCAGTCTTGAAGGGATCCTCCGCGGCGGGGTCGAAGTGAAGGACAATGTGGAAGGCGAAGGGGGCGCCGTAATCCACAAGTTCTATGCGGGAGTAGGGGACCCTTTCGTGCACTTTTACGCCAATGTTGAAGCCCTGAACCGTGGCCTGGAGGGTGTCAAAGGTGGCCTCTATCATGTCCTTCTTGTCTTCAGGGAGCATTGCCTTGAAGTTCTGGAGGTCCGTGAAAGACATGTAGAGTTCATGGGGCTGGCGGGAAACTATGCCGTGTTTGCTTTCTATTGTTGTCATAAGTTTGTATCTTTGTATGTTTCGGCAGAAAAGGGACTGCCGGTTACAAAGATAACAAAAACTATGCATAAAATATATTTCGGCAAGCGTACCATCATTATTTGTTCTCCTCTGGACGAATCACTGTCAGATCCCAACTCCGTGGAGTTCCATGTGGGGGAGAAACTGGACATCCATCACCTTGTGCGCATGTTCGAGGTCCAGGACACGCTTTCACGCATATATATTCCATCTACGGAAGAAGAGAAGACGTATAGGCGGTTATGTGCAGAATTTAAGGAAGTGAACGCCGCCGGCGGGCTTGTTAGCAACCGCCGCGGAGACTTCCTTCTCATCTCCCGTAACGGCCTCTGGGACCTTCCTAAGGGTCATCAGGAGCCAGGAGAGGACATTGAGATATGTGCCGTCCGTGAGGTCCAGGAGGAAACCGGGGTAGACCAGCTTGAACTTCGGCGGCTAATATGCATAACGGACCACGTGTATCTTCGTGACGGCCTCTGGCACCTAAAGCACACGTGGTGGTACGACATGCTTTACACAGACCCCACCAACCTCACGCCCCAGCGCGAAGAAGACATCACCAAGGCCGCCTGGGTGGCCAAATCCTCCCTGCCGCCCTTCCTCAAAAACACCTATCCCTCCATAGTGGAAGTCTTCCGCGAGGCCAGGATCTAGCCCACCATTTCTCTCCCTCCCTCCCTCACTCACTCTCTCTCTCTCTTCTTAGCGCCCCCTTTTTGTTTCTCCCCTTGTGGTGGAGGCTAACTTGCTGTAGCTCAGATGTTTGTAGAAAAGTCTACCAGAAAAAGTTCTGGTAGACTGCTGTGTAAACGCCTTAATATCAGTAAATTAACCTCCACCGCATCGGCATTACGCGAGGTGTGTCACGGCAGCACTGAGGGTAAATACATGCCGGGGCAACGAGACACGCGTTTTAGGCGTTTTTTGTGTAAGTCGCTGCCCGGAGGTGGACCTGGTCCAGCATAGCGAAGAGCCACATTGGAAATATTCGGCCAAAATTTCGTACCTTTGCAGCCGATTATGAAAAGTTTACTTAAAAGATATGCAATATCCACACTGGGGCTCATCATTGTGGCCCTGGGAGTTGGTCTTTCCATAAAGAGTAACCTGGGAATTGCTCCGCCGTCGTGTCCTCCAACCATTTTGTCACTTAAATGGAGCGCACTCTCCGTGGGCACATTCACCTGGATAACCCACATTGTGTATATCCTCACCCAATGGCTTCTGCTTGGAAAACGGTTCGAGCTTAGGTATCTCATGCAGATTCCCGCCGCCTTTGTGTTCGGCTACATGTGCGACGCCTCAATATGGCTTTTCAACGCCATAGATGCTCCCGCCACCAACTATCTGGTACAGATACTGTTAAGTCTGGCGGCGGTGGTTCTTACGGCTATTGGCATAAAACTGGAGGTTGTGGGAGACGGCTGGATTCTGGCCGGAGACAAGCTGGTTGCCGTGCTGTCGGAGGTTACGCGCTCTCCCTTCAGCCGGGTAAAGGTGGTTTTCGATATTGTGCTGGTTGCCATTACGGCGGCATTCTCACTGGTGGTTTTCGGCCTTCTGGACGGCAATGGTCACACCGTAGTAATACGCGAGGGCACCCTCATACTTGCCATACTCACAGGCATTTGCATGAGATTCACGGATCCCCTGATAGACCGCATCTTCTCTAAAAAATGAGCCCAAAAACCAGGCAAGTTCTTAACGACTGGATGCTGCCCGGCGCCATAGTGCTGGGAGTGAGCCTGTACCTTCTCTACTACTTCACCCCGTGGCTTCACAGTTATGAGCGCACGCTGCATATCTGCGCCTCCGAGGGCCAGCGGCTTGTGATAGCCGTCCTGCTGTTTTTCCAGTTTGTGAAGATTTCCCCCCATGACCTTCGGCTCACCCGGTGGCACGCCCTGGCCCTGGCGCTTCAGGTTGGCTCCTTCCTTATCCTGGCCTTTGCGGTTTCCAGGGTCGCGGAAGGGGTGGGCCGAATGCTCCTTGAGTGCGCCATGCTGTGCATGATATGTCCTACGGCATCGGCCGCGGGGGTTATTACGGAAAAACTTGGAGGGAACCTAGCCGGCACCGTCACCTATCTTGTAATGATAAACCTCGCCGGAACCTTCCTTATCCCGCTGGTGATTCCCATGGTGAGTCCTTCGGCCACAATGGGCTTCTGGGCCTATGTTGGGCACATCGCGCTTAAGGTTTTCCCCGTGCTGGTGCTCCCAGGACTTCTGGCATGGCTTATCCGCTACACCACCCACGGACTCCAGCGGCGCCTCATGAGATGGAGCGGCAATTCCTTCTATGTGTGGGGCGTGGGACTCACCCTTGCAATGATTCTGGCCACCCGGGCTCTCATGGAAAGCGGCCTTGGCGCTGCGGCCGTTGCCGGAATTGTGCTGGTGTCCGTGCTCTGCTGCTTTGTGCAGTTCTTTGCCGGCCGCCATATGGAGGCCGATAAAGCAGCCAGCCTCACCGCCGGCCAGGCCCTTGGCCAGAAGAACACCGGCTTCCTTATCTGGCTGGGTTACAATTACATGACCCCCGTCACATCCGTAGCCGGCGGCCTCTACGCCATTTGGCAAAACCTCTTCAACAGCTGGGAACTCTACCGTAAGCAGCATCAGGGCCGATAATGTCTCTCCCGGGGCAGCGACTCACACGAAAAACGCCAAAAACGCGTGACTCATTGCCCATTGGGGCAGTGATTTGCACGAAAAACGCCAAAAACGCGTGGCTCGTTGCCCCGGCATGCATTTCTCCTCCGTGCTGCCGTGACTCTCTTCGCGCAATGCCGAAGCGGTGGAGGTTAGTTTGCTGATATTCAGGCGTTTACATAAGTATCTACCAGAACTTTTTCTGGTAGACTTTTCTATAAACATTTGAACTACAGCAAGTTAGCTAACACCACAAGGGGAGAAACACAAGGGGAGAACCATAAATGGAAGAACTATACTGGTGGGAAAGTAATGGGGATCATATGGGGCATACTAAGTGAGGCACGGGAATAATGTGGATTATTGGAATGATGGGGAAGAGGGGTATGCGGGAGCATGGCTTGGGAAAATGCGGAAAATACGTTATATTTGTAGGCTATGTCCAAGATAGGGAACATACTTCTGCCGATAGCTGTGGCCGGTTTGGTCTTGGCCCAGACCGTTGGCGTGGAGGCTGGCCGTGCCGCACGCCTTCACAAGTGGTTCCCTGCGGCCGTAAAGGATACGGTAAGCACAGAGGCCGATTCCGGCAAGGCTCCTGCCTCAGGCCCCGCCACACGTATCTTGAAAGACTCTTCAGTCGCTCCGGACTCCGCCGCCGTAGACACCCTCGGCGCCGCCCAGGACAGCCTCAGGCACCTCAAAGACTCCCTGCAAAGCGTCATCGACAGCCTCAAGGCCGTGGCCGACACCGCCCGCATGGACTCCCTCTACAGCATCCTCCTGCAGTTGGATTCGACCTCAAAGAGTCCTCTTGACAGCATTGCCGACGAAGAAGACTTCGATCTTTTTGCCATTCCCCCGGAAGACACCATGCCAAAGGTCTATGCCCGTGACACCATGAAGGTCCCGGACAGCCTGAAGCTCACGGATCCCTTCCTCTATGAGTGGTATATTGCTGTAAAAGACTCGTTTACGCACAGGCTTGTGGTGGATTCCCTTAAGGCCGAAGGAGACTCCCTCCTGTGGCCGCGCATTGACTCCCTGTACCTTGACGACTCCACCCGCACCGCCAAGGAAAAATTCGAGAAGTGGTACGCCGGGCTCTCTAAGGCCGAACGCAAGCGCTACGACTACCAGCAGAAACTTCCCATCCTCCTTCACCGCCAGGACTCCATCCTGAAACGCAAGGACAGCATCAAGCGCGTGAAGGACAGCATCCGGCAAAGCACCCCAAGGGTACTTGAAACCGCATTCCTCCCCGACACCCTGTACTACAAGCGCCTCATCTCCTGGAAGCGTGACCGTAATTACAACGGCATAGAGTACAAGGAATGGGACACCACGGCCAACTACCGCTTCTACGACTACCCCTTCATGAAAGAGGACGTAGGCGCCACCTGGCTTGGCTTTGGCGGTTCGGCCGTCCAGCACTACAACTTCTTCAGGCGCGGCCGTGAACTCACTCCAAGTTTCTACGACGCCATGGAAAGCTGGACATATTCGGCCGACAACATCCGCTTCTTCAACACCAAGACCCCTTACACGGAGTGGGAATACTACGGCTCCCTGTTCTCCAGCGGCACCGAGGCAAGCGACGCCTTCCGTATTTTCACAACCCAAAACATCCTGCCGCAGCTTAACCTGTCGCTGGAAATGAAGCGGCACGGCGGCGCCGGCAACCTCAAGAACGAGGAAACCGACAACCGCACCTATTTTGTCACCGCCAACTGGCTTGGAAAGAAGTGGCTTGCCCACGCAGGCTTCATCTCCAACAGCATCACCCGTCAGGAGAGCGGCGGCGTTGTGGACAATTTCTGGATCAGGGATACGTCGGTGCAGATCAGGGAAATAGACGTCAACCTTCCTTCGGCCACAAACCGCTATAGGAAAACTACGGTGTTCTTTGACCAGAACTACCGTATCCCGTTCGAGTTCATAGAGAAGCTGAGGCACCGCAAGGACACCACCTGGGTGCCGTCGGATACCCTCAACACCAATACCACCACCGCGTTTGTCGGCACCGGAACGGAGTGGAGCACCTATAGCAAGAAGTACGTGGACAATACCTCCACCACGCTGTCGGACTTCTACGACGACGTCTTTTACGTGAATCCCTCCAAGAGTTCGGATTCCCTCCGCACGATGCGCCTTGACAACCGCATAATCTTCCGCCTGCAGCCCTGGAAGGAGGACGCCATTGTGTCAAAGATTGAGGGCGGCGTAGGTGATAGGCTCCAGACTTTCTACCTTAGGCAGCCCGGCTACAGCCTTATAAAACCCGTCAACACCGTCTGGAACACCATGTATGTGTATGCTGGGGCCGAAGGCCGCCTGAGCCGCTACATGGAATGGGACGCAACCGGCCGATACCATTTTACCGGGGTGGAAGCCAATGACTTCAGCCTTGGAGGCCGGATAAAACTGAATGTCTTCCCCTTCAGGCGCCATCCCTCCAGCCCCATGACACTGGAGGCCGCAGTTGAAACCTCCCTGAAGGCACCGGATTTCTATCAGCAGCACTTCTACTCCAACCACTATATCTGGGAAAACAATTTCCAGAAGGTGTCCACCACTAAGATTCACGCCACGTTCAGCGTGCCCAGATGGGACCTCAAGGCCGAAGCCGGATATGCCCTCCTTGCAAATAACGTCTACTACGACACCCTTGGCATAGCGCGTCAGAACACCGTGCCCATGAGCATCCTCACGGCCGCTCTCACCAAGAACTTCAAGTTCGGCCCGGTGCATCTTGACAACAAGGTGCTGTTCCAGCTGTCCTCCAACCAGAATGTGGTCCCGCTGCCTACGGTTGCGCTTAACCTCAGGTGGTACCTCCAGTTCAACGTGGTGGATCCCAAGGTGATGAAACTCCAGGCAGGCGTAAATCTCAGGTACACAACGCTTTGGTATGCTCCCGCGTACAACCCTGTGGCGGGCGTATTCATGGCCCAGAACCAGCAGCTTTACGGCAACGCCCCCACCTTCGACCCCTTCATAAACTTGCAGTGGAAGAAGGCCTGCATCTTCATAAAGATAGAGAACATGGGTAAGGGCTGGCCTCTGGACAAGCACAATTACTTCAGCGCCCACCATTACATAGAGCCGCCGGCAGTCTTCAAATTCGGCATATCATGGCCCTTCTATCCGCCTCTTGGCCAGAACAAGACCTTGTCGTCAAGGGCAGGTTCCGGCACCGGCATGGGCGGTGGCGGCGGCCTCGGTGGCGGTTTGGGCGGTGGCCTTGGCGGCATGCTCGGAGGAGGCCGATAGCCATGAAGGCGCATCCCCTTATATACGCGGTACTTACGCTGCTTCTTCTCCTGATTCCCCTTCCGGGCCGAATCCCAGGCGGGGAGAGCCCTGAGGAAATAATGGCCGAAGAACGCTCCGGAGAGCCCCTCAGCGCATACGACAACGTGATAAAAGCCACCGCCGATTCCATCGGCCTTGACTGGCACCTCATAGCGGCCGTTATCTACCACGAATCCCGTTTCCACAACGAGGCCGAATCCGGCCGCGGCGCCGTGGGGCTTATGCAGGTTCTCAGCACCCGCTATTCACCGGAGTACCTTCTGGAGCCCGCAAACAACCTTAGGGTTGGCTCAAGATATCTCAAACGCCTCCAGAACATGTTTTCGGCCAAGGCCGCCAACCCCACGGAGGCCCTTAAATTCGCCCTTGCGGCGTACAATTTCGGGGAGGGTAAAGTGTGGCGTCTAATCGGTCAGGCCGAAGAAGCCGGCCTGGACGCCTCCAGATGGGACACCGTTGCCTCCACGCAGCTTCCAAAGGGCCACCACACAGTTGCCTACGTGGAGAAGGTGCTGGACACTTATGCCGATTATTACAGACGGTATTAGTCGGCCTTGACGGTCTCTGCAGGGTCTATCTTGGAGATGTAGAGGGAAGGAAGCCACATGAGGAGGACTATGCCCGCAAAGGCCACAAGGTCGGCCCCCAGGATGCCCCAGACGGGGAGATTCACCGGAACATAGGAGACAAAGTAGTTGGCGGGGTCCAGCTTGATGAGGTGCGTCGTACCCTGAACAAGGCAGAAAAGGAAGGCCAGGGCGTTGCCGATGAGCATGCCTTTAAGCACGGCTTCGGCCCCTATCCGAACAAATAACCGGCCGATGGCCCTGTCCTGCATGCCAAGGGCCTTGAGCGTGCCTATTAGCGGGATGTTCCTTAGTAGCATCACAAGTAGGCCGCTTATCATGTTGAATCCTGCCACCAGAATCATGAGGATAAGGATAATGAGGACATTTACGTCCAGAAGCCCCAGCCAGTCGAAAACTTGCGGATAACTCCGGGCCGAAGAAATGACAAAGAGGCCGTTTTCTTCCTCGTGTTCACTGGTGGTGAGGATGAATCCTATGCGGGCTTCTATGTCCTTCAGGGCTCTAGGGGAGGCGTTTTTCACCTTTACTTCCAGCTGTGAAACCATGGTTGAATCCCAGCCGTTGAGGCGCTGCATGTCCTGAAGGCCGGCATAGACAAGGAGGTTGTCGTCGGTTTCTATGATGTCACGGTGAGTATCAGTGATGTGGAATTTACGCGCCCGCACCTTTTCCCCAACAAAATATGTTGTGAGGTCTTCCCCGGGCCCAAGGCCGGTGATTTCCTGCAACCTGTGGGGGATTGAGACTTGCAGCTGAGATTTCTGGGTAGAACCTTTCACAATGACCCCGTGCACAATTTCCCCGTTCTTGACAATGCCGGCGCGGCTTACCACGGGGACGATATCGGCCACCCCGGGAATGGAGAGAATCTTATCCTCCGAGGGAAGGTGCCGGGGCATAGGGACAGGGTCTGAGCCGCCGGAGGCATAAGGGCTTATGCTTATGTCTCCGGTCATGGCTGCGACTCCGTTTCTGATGCTGTGCCGGAAGCCTGAACTTACCGCCACGGCAACTATTATAACAAAGAAACTCACGGCCGTAGCAACGGCCGCGATGTTTCCTTTGAACTTGATTTTACGCGATATGAAGGACTCCGCTACCAAATATGGACGCGCTCCTCTTCCGGACGGAACATGGGATCACCTTCCTTAATGTCAAAGGCCTCGAAGAAGGTCTCGAAGTTGCGTACGCTCACGTTTACGCGGTTTTCGGCCAGGGAGTGGGGATCCATGTTGGTGAGGCGTGCCTTCTCCTGGTCCGTGATGTTCTGGGCCCAGATGGCGCCGTAGCTGAGGTAGAAGCGCTGGGCGCGTGAGAAGCCGTCAATCATGGGATCCTTCTTGCCCTTGGTGGCATTCTCCATTGCGGTGAAGGCAATTGAAAGGCCGCCGTGGTCTCCGATGTTCTCTCCAAGGGTGTAACGGCCGTTGGCGTGTACGCCGGGGAGAATCTCAACGGCATCGAACTGGGCTGCAAGCTTGTCTCCAAGGGCGTCGAATTTAGCCTTGTCGGCGGCAGTCCACCAGTTTGCCATGTTGCCGGTGGCATCGAACATTGAGCCTTGGTCGTCAAAGCCGTGGGACATTTCGTGGCCGATAACCACGCCGATTCCGCCGTAGTTCACGGGGTCGTCGGCCTCAGGATCGAAGAAAGGCTTCTGAAGGATGGCTGCCGGGAAGCAGATCTCGTTGGTGGTGGGGTTGTAGTAGGCGTTCACCGTCTGGGGAGTCATACCCCATTCGGTCTTGTCCGTGGGCTTTCCAAGCTTGTCAAGGTTGTCCTTCACATACCATGCGCTGGCGTTGCGAAGGTTCTCATAATAGGAGTTCTGAGGGTTGATGTCAAGGGTGGAGTAGTCCTTCCATTTGTCCGGGTAGCCGATTTTAACGGTGAAAGCGGCCAGTTTTTCACGGGCGCGGACCTTGGTGGAGTCGCTCATCCACTCAAGCTCGTCGATGTGCTGTCCAAGGGCGGTGCGGAGGTTCTCTACCAGCGCAACCATCTTCTTCTTGGAACTTTCCGGGAAGTAGCGGGCAACGTACATCTCGCCAACTGCCTCTCCAAGGATGCCGTTAGGTACGCTCATGGCACGTTTCCAGCGGGGAGTTTCCTCCTGTGCGCCGGCCATCTGGTGGGAGTAGAAGTCCCACTGTGCGGTGTAGAATTCATCGGACAGGGAACCTGCCTGTCCGCTCACAAACTGGCAAAGGAGATATGCCTTGAGGGTCTCAAGGTCTGTTTCTGCCATGTATGCCGAAAGGGCGTCGAAGTAGGAGGGCTGCTGGACGATGACTTTGTCCTGGGCGGGGATTCCGGCTGCGGCGCAAACCTTGTCAAAGCCGATTCCGGGCCATTTTGCAACAATCTCTGCGGTGGACATGGGATTGTAGATGGCAGCCATATTACGGTTCTGCTCCCTTGTCCAAGAAGCGGCGGCGATTGCGTCTTCAACGGCCATGTCTTTTTCCACCAGTTCCTTTGCCCCTTCCACTCCGGAGAGGGTGAGAACCTTCTCAAGATAAGCCTTGTAGCCTTCCTTCAGAGCGGCATTTTCGGCCTTGAGGTAGTAGTCGCGGTCTCCCATGCCAAGGCCACCCTGGCCCATGTAGAGGATCTGGATGTCAGAGTTAGTGAGGTCTGCCTCCACGCCGGCGCCATAGAAGCCGCCTTCTCCGTAGAGGTTCATCTTGCCAAGAAGGGTTGCAAGTTCGTCTTTAGTCTGGACTGCCTGGATTTCGGCAATATAAGGCTGGATGGGCTGTGCGCCAAGGGCGTTGCGGGTGGTGGAATCCAGGGCCATCTTGTAGAGGTCAGAGATTTTCTGCTCCACTGTGCCGGGCTTTGCCTTCAGGGTTGTCATCTCCTGGAACAGGGCGTTGAGGTTTTCCTGGGCTTGCTCGCGGATGGCGTCAAAGCTGCCGTAGCGGGAGAATTCGGCCCTGAGGGGGTTCTTGGCCTGCCAGCCGCCGGTTGCATACTGATAGAAATCCACCTTGGGACTTGTGGTGGTGTCAAGGTCTGTCAAATCCAATGCGGGGGCTCCGGATTTGGGAGCGCACGCCGCCATTGCAAGGAATGACATCATAAGGATAAACGCTTTTTTCATATTGTTATACAATTAGCAGTCACAAAGATACAAAATAATCACTGATTTACGCCTTCCCCGAACAGGGCGAAGTCTCCTTTCAGGGGGTCCTCCGGGAAAATCTGTGCAAGGCGGGCGGTGAGCCGAAGGGCTGCGCTCATGGACGCGGTTTTGGATGACAGCAGCCCCAGCCGGACGCTTTGCTGAAGCACATGGGTGTCCATTGGCATGATGAGCGTGCGCTTGTCAATCTCCGAAGCCCAGAGTCCAAGGTCCACGGGGGAGCCGTCACGGACCATCCATCTGAGGAACATGCACACCCTCTTGCAGGCCGAAGATGTATCATTCGGCACAGGTGCGGTGTCTCCAAACCAGCGCGTGATGGCCTCTACGGCCTTCAGAGTGCTGCAGGAGCCCACATAAGCCCCAAGCGTGCCGTAATGGTCCAACAGCTTGCGGTAGGCCTCCAGGAAGGCGTGGATGTCGGCCACGGTGTAAAGCCTGTAATAGCAGGCCGAAGAGCCTGAAGGTAAATCCTCCTTGAACGCCCCTGAGCGTATCCAGCGGTCCATATTGCCGCCAGAGCGCTCCAGAAGCCATCCTATCTTCGGCATAAACTGTGCGCGGGAGCCGTATGCAAGCGCCTGGGCCACAAACGCCATGGCCTCCTGGTTGGCCGCACCGGAAACCTGGTGCATCCAGAAAGAGGGGTCTCCTTCAATGAAAGAGGGAGTCTCGTATTTTTCGGCGAGCTCCCTCAGTAAGGTGTCAATGCTGTCCATTAAAGGCCGATGCTTTTGAAGAAATCGTTGCCTTTGTCGTCTACCAGGATGAAGGCCGGGAAGTCTTCCACGGTGATTTTCCAGATGGCTTCCATGCCAAGTTCCGGGTACTCCACGCATTCTATGCTGCGGATGCTGCTCTGGGAAAGGACTGCAGCCACGCCGCCGATGGTCCCTAGATAGAAGCCGCCGTGTTTCTCACAGGCGTCCGTGACAACCTTTGAGCGGTTGCCCTTGGCAATCATCACAAGCGATGCGCCGTGGTCCTGGAATTCGTCCACGTAAGGGTCCATGCGGTTGGCCGTGGTGGGGCCCATGGAGCCGCAGGGGTAGCCTGCAGGGGTCTTTGCGGGGCCTGCGTAGAGGATGGGGTGATCCTTGAAGTATGCGGGCATGTCCTCGCCGGCATCAAGGCGTGCCTTGAGCTTGGCGTGGGCTATGTCACGGGCCACGATGATGGTGCCCTTCAGGTTCACACGGGTGCCAACGGAGTATTTGGTGAGCTCTGCGCGCACTGCGTCAATGCCCTTGTCAAGGTCTATCTCGATGCCCTTGGGGCCTTCGCCGGGCCTGCGGAGTTCTTCGGGGATAAGCTCGGAGGGATTGGAGTCCATCTTCTCAATCCACACGCCGTCTGCGTTGATCTTCGACTTGATGTTGCGGTCTGCGCTGCAACTTACGCCCATGCCGATGGGGCAGCTGGCGCCGTGGCGTGGAAGGCGGATTACGCGGATGTCGTGGGCAAGGTATTTGCCGCCAAATTGTGCTCCAAGGCCTATCTTCTGTGCTTCCTTAAGGAGTTTTTCCTCAAGGTCTATGTCACGGAAAGCGCGGCCGGTTTCGTCTCCGGTAGTGGGAAGGGAGTCGTAGAACTTGATGCTGGCAAGTTTTACGGTAAGGAGGTTCTTTTCGGCCGAAGTTCCGCCAATCACAAAGGCAATGTGGTAAGGCGGGCAGGCTGCTGTGCCAAGGGAACGCATTTTCTCCACCAGGAAGGGGATGAGGGTGCCCTCGTTCTGGATGGTGGCCTTGGTCATGGGGTAGAAGTAGGTCTTGTTGGCGCTGCCGCCGCCCTTTGCCACCATTACAAAGCGGTATTCGCTGCCCTGGGTGGCCTCGATGTCAATCTGAGCCGGGAGGTTGCACTTGGTGTTGACCTCATTGTACATATCCAGGGGAGCGTTCTGGCTGTAGCGGAGGTTTTCCTTGGTGTAGCAGTTGAAAACGCCAAGGCTGAGGGCTTCTTCGTCCTCGAAGTCTGTCCATACATGCTGGCCCTTTTCTCCGTGGATGATTGCGGTGCCGGTGTCCTGGCAGAAGGGAAGGACGCCCTTTACGGAAGTTTCCGCGTTGCGGAGGAACTGGAGGGCTACATATTTGTCGTTGTCGGAGGCCTCGGGGTCCTTGAGGATTGCGGCCACCTGCTCATTGTGGGCGCGGCGCAGCATGAACTGGCAGTCATGGAAACTCTGCTGTGCCACCAGGGTGAGGGCCTCTGGAGATACTTCCAGAAGGGTTTTGTCACCAGCCTTGATGTTTTTCACAAGTTTTTCAGAACCGGGAATCTTGTAGTATTCCGTGGTGTCGGGGCCCAGTTGGAACATGGGCGCGTATTTGAATTCGGCCATATCAGGTTTAATTGTTTAGTCTACAAAGATAGCGTTTTTACGGCAGGATTCCTATTTCTTCACGGGGAAAAGGAAGTACTTTGCTCCGGCTTCCGGAGTTATAATCCTGGCCTCGGTTTTGGTGTCGTCCTTAGGGTCAAGGTACTTGTACACAAGGGCTTTGCCGTTGGAAAGCCAGAAGCCGTATTCCTCCCCTAGGGCCGGTGGCAGAAGGAGGGAAATGTACGTGTGCTCCGTCTTGTGCATGAAGGCCATGCTCTGCTCTCCGTTTGTGGTCTCGGTTACGCGGACAAGCTTACAGTTGTCAAGGAGCCACTGGGCATTGGCCTCGGAGGGGGTGCGCCACAGCGGACCGTAGTGGAGAGTTGAAAGGTCCGCGGCGTCAAACCACGGGAAAAGGGCATCGCCATACACAAAACTATTGGCCCAGATGGTGCCGTTGTCAAATGCGTTTTTGCCGGAATCCATGGTGCCGTACTCTCCGGAAATCTCATAAACCGGAATAATCGAGGCCTTTTCCCTGCTTACCATGGAAATGCCCCACTGCTGGTTGTCAAGGCTTAAATCTGAGTAAGTCCGGGCCGAAGGGTCGAAGAATGAGAACATTAGGTCCTTCCCGTCTACCCCGGCGGCACCGGCCGTCATCATCTCATATTTGCCGGACTTTATGTCTTCACCCACATACGTCTGGCCGTTATAGCGGACCTCGTAGCCGTAAGTGATAGGCGCATCAAAGCTGATGGTGCGGGCTTTGGTGTCCAGCGTGTAGCCAACCGTGCGGTATGCGCCGCCGGGGAACACAAGCGTAGCCTTTCCGTCCTTGAAAGTGAATTCGGCCGAAATAACTGTGCCGTCGGAGGTCTTGTAGTGCAACCTGCCTATCTCCTGCTGGCCATAAGGGCCCTTGAAGCCGGTTACTTCATAAACGTGGCCCTCCAGTTCAAAGTCTTCCATCTTGAGGTCCAGGCCGAAGGGGTTCCCAAGCCCGGAACATGCGGCGGCCAAAACTGCTGCCAGTATTATTGCCGAAAGCTTTTTCATAGTCATTTACTCATTAACAGGAGCTCATGTAGGCTTTGACAAGTTTCCATTTGCCGGCCTCGAAATCGGCCTTTGTGTAAAGGAGATTAAGCTGGCCTTCGTCGTAAAAGCGCAGGCCGGCGGTATCGGAGTCTATCTGGAGGAAGTTGATGCAGCCTTCCATTTCCTGGCGCACTTCCTCAAAGAACGGAATGCCAAGGAGTTTGGTGCAGTCATCGGTGTCTGCGCAGGCCTCGAAGCTCATCTTGAGCGCAGGTTGGGTAAGGGGCTGGTCTTCGTCGTCTACCAGGATGGCGCTGCGGAAGGTTTCCATGTTCACGGTCTTGGTGTACTTCACCACCACCTGCTTGCGGGGCCATTCCCCAATGCCGTTATGCCACGGGCTGTCAAAGCCAAGGTATTCGTCAAGGCCCGCGAAGATGTAGAACATCCCTTCGTGCGGAAGCCTGCCCTCAGGGTCATAGGGGGCAATGTCGGCACAGTCTATCTGGCACACGAAGGTAAGGGGGTAGTCAAACTCCTCACCGTCTTCCTGGGCCTTTGCAAGGGGATATTCCATGTCGGCGGGAAGGTCAGGGTCTCCCCACCATTTTGAGCAGCAGAAGAGCTCCTGCTCAGTTTCCTCAAGTTTGATCCTGATAGCCATATCCTAGAATTCGTAAAGGTTAAGTCCGGTTTCGGGGTCCTGGTATCGGCCCACCTTCACTCCGGGGAAAGCCTCTACGTAAAGCTCGCAGGCGCCGTTGATATAGGCCGAAAGAAGATGCCCGCCGATGCAGGTGTAGTCGTGACGGCTGGCCGTAATGTGAAGGTGAAGGTAAGGCTTCCCGTCTTTCTCGGAGATATTTCCGGTAAGGTTGGTTATTTCCATCTGCTCCGTGAAGGTTTTGTCCACGTACTTCAGCGTGGAAGGGTTCAGAAAACGGAAAGTGGCCTCAGAAACTGCTCCAAGGCCGGTAATGTTACCGGCAAGGATACCTTTTTCCTTGCAGAACTCCATAAGCGCAGCCGATACCTCTGCGTGATTGTCTATGCTAAGGACAAACGCATTGTCCTTTACCTCTTTGTATTTGTACATGTTGCAAAGATAATAAAAAAAGAAACAAGGTGGGCCTGCCCGGCAAGTCCTTGCTAATCAGCGCGTTATTAAAAGTCGGGTGCACCTGCAGGTGCACCCGGGGTTGCGTAATTAGCTGTAAATCAGGCGTTTGCTGGACAGAACTATTTTATCAGCGCATGAGGTGCGGTCATGGCGGCGGGGTCAAGGGCCTCGTCAAGCTTTTCCTTGCTCATGAGGCCGTGCTCAAGCACAAGGTCGTACACGCTTCGGCCTGTTGCAAGGGCTTCCTTGGCAACCTTGGTGGAGGCCTTGTAGCCAATGTAAGGGTTGAGGGCGGTTACAATGCCGATAGAGTTTTTCACCATGTCGTAGCAGTGCTCTGCATTTACGGTGATGCCGTCTATGCACTTTTCACGGAGGGTGTTCATGGCGTTGGTGAGCCAGGTCTGGCTTTCGAGGATGCTCTCTGCGATGACGGGCTCCATGACGTTGAGCTGGAGCTGGCCGGCCTCGGCGGCGAATGCTACGGTGGTGTCGTTGCCGATTACCTTGAAGCACACCTGGTTGGTAACCTCCGGGATAACGGGGTTCACCTTGCCGGGCATGATGGACGATCCTGGAGCCATGGCGGGCAGGTTGATCTCATGCAGGCCGCAGCGGGGGCCGGAAGCCATGAGTCTGAGGTCGTTGCAAATCTTGGAGAGCTTCACGGCAAGCCTCTTCAGTGCGGCCGAATAGCTCACATAAGCACCGGTATCGGGGGTTGCCTCAACAAGGTCTTCGGCCACCTCAAAGTGGTCTCCGGTAAATTCGCTCATAAGTTTTGTGCAAAGTTCGGCAAAACCGGGAACGGCGTTGAGGCCCGTGCCGATAGCCGTGCCGCCCATGTTGATTTCCTTGAGGAGAACCACGTTCCTCTCAAGGTTTGCGAGCTCTTCCTTGAGGTTGGTTGCAAAGGCGTGGAATTCCTGGCCGGAAGTCATGGGAACGGCGTCCTGGAGCTGCGTGCGGCCCATCTTGAGCACGCCGGCAAATTCTTCACCCTTGCGGCTGAAGGCATCGATGAGTTCCTCCAGAGCCTTCACAAGGTTGCGGTTCATGCGCACGAAGGTATAGCGGAATGCGGTGGGGTAGGCGTCGTTGGTGGACTGGGCGCAGTTGACGTGGTCGTTGGGGGAGCAGAACTGGTATTCGCCCTTCTTGTGGCCCATCAGTTCAAGGGCGCGGTTGGCGATGACCTCGTTGGCGTTCATGTTCACGGAGGTGCCGGCGCCTCCCTGCATCATGTCCACGGGGAACTGGTCCCAGAGCGCACCGTCCACAATCTCCTTGCAGGCAGCAACAATAGCATCGGCAATTTTGCGGTCAAGGACGCCCAGGCGGGCGTTGGCCTCTGCGGCGGCCATTTTCACGTAGGCGATTGCAATGATGTACTCCGGATAGTCGCACATGTGCGTGTTGGAGATCTTGTAGTTATTGATTGCACGCTGGGTTTGGACACCGTAGTAAGCGTTGGCGGGAACCTGAAGTTCACCAATAAGGTCGCTCTCGACCCTAAAAAGTTTTTCTGACATGTTAGTTTATGGATTTGGATAGTTTTAGATATAATATGCGGCGAACACTGGCGTCAAGGCGCTCCGGGCTAATTCGGCCGTCCGCAATGGCGGCCATGACGCCGTTAAATGCTTCAACGGGATTTTCCGGCAACAGCAGCATGTCCGCTCCGGCGATAAACGCCAGCGCAGCGGCATCCGAGGCCGAATATTCTTTTGAGATGGCGCCCATCCTGAGGGCATCCGTGATGATGATTCCTTCATAGCCAAGCTCTCCGCGAAGCTTTTCCGTAAGCATAAGAGGAGAAAGCGTGGAGGGCACTCCGGAGCCGGTTATGGCGGGAACAGCAATATGGGCGCTCATGACAAGCGGAGTCCCGGCCTCAATTCCGGCCTTGAAGGTGATCATCTCACACTCAAGCAGCTCTTCCCAGGTTTTTAGGCTCTGGGAGTAGCCAAGATGGGAGTCCGTGGAGGTGTCTCCGTGGCCGGGGAAGTGCTTGATGCAGCCGTAAACGCCGGCAGCGGAAAGGCCTTCCAGATATTTCACCACCTTGGGAGCGGCATCAGAGGGGTCCGACGAAAATGCCCTGTCTCCAATGACCACGTTTTCCGGATTGGTGTTTACATCGGCCACCGGGGCAAAGTCTATGTCAATGCCGTAGAGGGCAAGGTAACTTCCAATGGCAAAGGCGCTTTCATAGGCTTCCGCGGGCGTTTTGACCTGGGCCATGGGAGGAACCCGCGTCACGTTGAAAGCCTTGTTTCGGCCTATGCGGGCAACCCTTCCGCCTTCCTCGTCAATGGAGATGAGTGGGCTTCCCGGAAGCGTATGGAGGCTGTCCGTAAGGTGACGGAGCTGGGCCGAATCCTTGATGTCATAGGCAAACAGGATAACGCCTCCAACCGGGCCCAGGGCCGAATCTGGAAGCTCGTGGGTGCCCACCGTAAAAAGCTGCCACACCTTGTCTTCAAGGGTCATCGAAGAAAGTGTGGAATCTACGGCCGACTCAATGCGAGCCTCCCTTGTGAGCCTTGAAGGGCCGCAGGAGAAGGCAAGGGACAGGGTGGCAATTAAGATAAGTGTGAGTTTCATGGTTTGAGGTTAATGCACAGGAGGGTAAGGTCGTCGCTTTGTTCGGCATCCCCAACATGGGCTGCCACAGTATCCAGAAGTATGTCAATTGTGGCCTGGGCGTTCTCATACGGGTTTTCTGAGAGGCTCTGGATCAGGCGGTCGTTGCCGAGTTCCTCGTGGGCGGAGTTTTCGGCCTCATTGAGACCGTCCGTGTAAAGCAGTATGGGCGTGCCGCGGAAATCCTTGATGCTCTGGCCCTTGAAGGTGAATCCGGGAGCAATTCCCAGTGGCACGTTGGGCTCGCATTCCATGAAGCCGGGCTTGCCGCCAAGCAGCACCGGAGGGTTGTGGCCGCAGTTGCAGAAGCTCAGCTCCCCGGTCTTAAGGTCTGCCATGCCGATGAACATGGTGATGAACATGAGCTGCTCGTTGTCCTCGGATACGGTGTCGTTGATTCGGCGGGCAATTTCCTCGGGGGGCTGGCCTTCGGATGCCACAACGCGGAAAAGATTCCTCACAACCGCCATGAAAAGGCTGGCCGGAACGCCTTTGCCGCTTACGTCCGCGATGCAGAAATACAGCCTGCCATCCTTGATGAAATAGTCGTAGAGGTCTCCGCCAACCTCCTTTGCAGGGGACATTGACGCATAGAGGTCGATGTCGGTTCGGCCCGGGAATGCGGGGAAGTTGCGGGGAACCATGCCCATCTGGATGTCTCGGGCAATCTGGAGTTCACCCTCTATCCTTTCACGCTTTGCCGTTGCCGTAGTAAGTTTGTCGATGTAATCCCTCAGGGACACCTGCATGTAGCGGAATGCCCTGTTGAGGGTCCCGACCTCGTCTTTCCGTTCCATGTGGGGGATGTCGGCGTCCAGGTTTCCGGAGGCCATCACCTCCGCGCTTTTTGCAAGGCGTGAAAGCGGTTCAAGCTGGCGCCTTATGAGGTAGTTCATCACAAGGAACATGAGGGTGAGGCCAAGGATGATGCTTACAAGAAGGACGTTCCTGAGGCGGTTGTAGCCGCCGAAGATGTCGGATTCCGGGCACACTATGGCAAGGCTCCAGCCCGTTGTCATGAGGGGCTTGTAGGTGATGTAACTGGATTTTCCGTTAATGTTGAAGTTGGACATTCCCTCCTTCCAGGCCAGCATGTCCTGGCCAAGCTGCATCTGCTCAGGGGAAATACGGTTTACCAGGCTTTCCGTGAAGATGGTTTGGTAGAAGAGTTTTTCGGGGTCCGGGTGAACAAGGTAAGTGCCGCCGCGGCCCACCAGGAAGGCGTATGAGTTGGGATAGGGCTTTACGGAAGAAATGGTTTCGGAGAGCCATTTGAGGGATATGTCCAGGGAAACCACGCCTATGAAAGATCCGTCTGCTGCCGTGAGGGGCTTGCAGTAAGACACGTTCATGGCAAGGTCCATGGTGGCCTCATCTCCTTCCTCCTGGTCTGTGTATGGCTCTGTCCAGCACGGCTGCATGAGGAGCTTCGGGAGCATGTACCAGTTGAGGTAGAAGTACTGGTAGTCGTCGGAGCCTTCCTGCATGGTATATACGTACCGGCCGTTGTTGTTGGAGTAGGCGCTGAAATACCTTCCCTTCTGGGGATAGAAATCGGGCTCGAAGGATATTGAGCAGCCGTTTAGGAAGGTGTTGTTGAGCACTATGTTGCGTGAGAGCTCTAGCATGGCATCGGGGTTGTCGATGTCTTTGTAGATGAGCCACTCAAGGTTGTCGGCCAGGGATTCTACGTCTTCCAGGATGTAGTTTGTGCGGAGCACGGTGTTGTCCAGAACCTGGTTGGCGGTTTTTATGGCTTCCTGGCGTATGGTGTCACGGGAGCGTATGGCGACAAGCGCCAGGGACAGGTTGAAAACCAGCGCCGCGAATACCACGGTCCAGAGACTGAGACGGGTGGAGAGGGACCCTCTTATTCTATCCAGGATACTCATGGCCGCAGTTCTTTTATTGTGTGCTGGTTTTTGATGATGCCGCCTCTCATGAGAAACAATACGGCCTGGTTGAACATGTCTTCGCGGAGTTCGTATTCACGGAGGCCGGTTTCGTAGTCTTCCATTAGATCAAGTATCTCTTCCAGCATGAGGCGCTGGATTATGGGGTTTGTGGCAATGTGATTGCGCCTCACATGCTTCATCACAATCTCCATGGCTTCGTCCGGGTGTTCGGCCACCCATTCCCAGCCCTTCATGCTGGCGCGCGCGAATTTCCTTGCGCGCTCAGGGTTTTTCTCGTACTCTTCCCGGGTCATGTACAGGCCGTCTTCCTGGATGTTGTAGCCGTTGTCGCGGAAACGGAATACTATGTTTGGATTGCGGTCTATGATGCCGGTCTGGAGGAACTGCAGGTATTCGTTGTAGCTCATGGCAAGGGATGCGTCTACGGCACCCGGGATGAAGAGGTTGAGCATTCCGGCCGATTCTATCCACTGGTACTGGAGGTTCTTGTCCTGGGCCATGCATTTTGCAAGCTGGGAGTACCCGGCCCTGAAGCAAGACACCGTGGCGCCCTTCTGTGACAGGGGATTGGCCCCGCGCCGTGACACTATCATGAGGGAACTGTTCATGGATGTCTGGAGGATGTTCACCAGTTTCACGCCATGGTCCAGGGCCTCGATGGCCTGCGTGACGGGAAGGGTGGTTATGTGGCTCTGGTTCCGGCGTACGCGGTCTATGGCGCTTCTGGAGGCATTGGGATGTTCTATCACTACGTCCAGGCCTTCCTGGGCGTAGAATCCTTTTTCAAGGGCGGCGTAATAACCGGCAAACTGGGCCTGGGCCGTCCACTGCGGCGTAAACACAAGACGCTCTTTCTGCTGCGCGGCCTTTTGGGCCGCAAGCGGAAGTGCCAAAAGCAAGGCGAGTGAGAGCGTTATTGCCGCACGAAATACTTTCATTCCTTTGGATGTTTATCTGACAAAGGTACGAAAAATTTGGAACGGTATAAAATGAGGAGAAGCAGAATGATGGCCTGGCTTACAACAAATGAGGAGAAAATGCCTCTTTCGGCCCAGATGAGCCCCATTACGGTTGCTGTAAAGGACTGTACAATCAGTTCTCCGAAGATGAAAAGGGACGTTGAAAGCCTTATCTGGCCTATCCCGTGAAGGAAACTTCCGTAACTCCAGTTCCAGGCAAGAAGCGGCATGGAGGCGGCAAGCCAGCGGACGGCTTCTTTGGCCATGGGAAATACGGGATCCGAGGTGTCGATGTACAGGGAAACGAGAGGCCCGGCAATTAAAAACAGGACCGTCGCAAAGATGGAGACAACCCCGAAAGAGTGCCGGTAGCCAAGCCTTAAGGCATCTTCCATGCCTTCGGTGTCGTTTTTGCCGAAACTTATTGACGTAAGCGTAAGGACGGCTCCGCAAAGGCCCACTACGGCGCTGAGGACAACGGTGGAGACGTTCCTCTGGATGGCCATGGCGGCCATTGCCGTGGCGCCTGCAAGGTTTATGGTAAGGAGGTTGATGATGACAAGCGAGAGCATGCGTGCAACCATCCGGACCCCTGCGGGCAGCCCCTGTGAGAGGAAGCCCGGGAGATGGATGCCGCGGGCGTCCTTGAAGCGGAGGCTGAACCTGCGATCTTTTCGGCCGAAATACAAAAGGAACACGGCAAAGCCAAGGGTGTAGCTTATGCTTGTGGACATTCCCATCCCAAACATCCCGCCGTTCAGGAAGTGGATGTTGACATAGTCAAGGGCAATGTCAGAGACCGCCATCACAATGCTTCCGGCGTGAATGAGGCTCCATTTCCCCTCCAGTTGCAGTATGGGCACCATGACAAGGAAAAGAAGCAGCGGTGCGGTTCCGGGCGCAACTCCCCTGAGGTACTGGCCCGCCAGGATGTTGATGTCTCCGCCGCCGGACCCGAGCATTGCGGCAACCCACTCCGGCGCGGCAATTCCTATTGCCGAAAAGACGGCCGAAAGGACCAGTATGATGATGACGGCCATGTTGAAGTAGCCGTTGGCTTCGGCCGGCCGCCCCTGACTCAGGGCCAAGGAGCAGGAGTGCTGGATTCCGGCGGCAAGAAGGTAGCTGAAAATGCAAAGAAAAGTGAAAACCGGGGCCGAAACACCGTGGGCGGCCATGGCTTCGGAGCCCAGGAACTTGCCCACGTACATGGCGTCAATGACACCGCAGAGGGCATCGGCCATCTCTGCGATGATGAGAACGGACATGGTGCTCAGGAACAGCTTCCTGGTTTCGGCCGGTATGACGCGAAGCTTCCTCAAGACCTAGAAATTGTAGTACAGACCCATTGAAAGGGCCTGTCCTTCTGCGGAGAAACTGATGTTCTTCTGGTGGTTGTCCCATTGCAGGCGCCCTATGTGGCCAAGGATGGACCAGTGGTCTGAGAGCATGAACTCTATGCCTGGGGCGACGTAGGGAATAAAATTGAAATAGCCGTAGTCAAAGCCTTCTTCAACATATTTGTGGTACCTCAGCCCCAGGCCGCCTTCTATGAAAAATGACAGGAAGTCGTTGATGGGGAAGTAATATTCGGCATAAGGGTCTGCGCCTATGTTGTAGCTGGTGAAGCTTTTCCCAAAGTAGAAGGAAACATAGGAATTGAAGGCGACGCCCACGCTCCACCTTCCGAAGGTGTAGCCTACGTCCGGAGAAATGTCTACGGTGGAGACCCCTTCATTAGAGATATACGAATCCATCCTTATGTAGCCGCCAACGTACCACTGGGCGTTTGCCTCAAGGCACAGCGCGAAAATGGCTATTATAGCAATGAGTAATTTCTTTTTCATGTGCTTCATATTATGCTACAGGGCCGCCGAAGGTGTAGAAGAACCAGTTGCGTAGGCGCCTGAAGATGTTCCAGCGTTTGACTTCATCAAGGGTGACTTCCCGGCAGTGGGCAGCGAGGTCCTGCTGGAACTGCCCGGCCGTTACCTTGGCAAGTTCTTCGTCGTAGACTATGGCCTCGTTTTCATAGTTGAGGAAAAAGCTTAGGTTGTCCATGTTCACGGACCCTATGGCCATCAGGTAGTCGTCGGAGACAAACTGCTTGGCGTGCATGATGCCGCTGTGCCATTCATATATGCGGACACCCGCAGAAAGGAGGTCCTTGTAGAGGTATTCGGCAATGTATTCCTCCAAGAAAACGTCGGAGACGCCCTGGACTATCCAGCGAACATCCACCCCGCGCGCGGCGGCGTCCTTCAGGGCCTTGATGGTGGACTTTGGCGGCGGCGTATAGGGGGAGTAAATCCAGAAATACCGCTTTGAGTTGCCGATTGCCCACTCAAAGAGGTTCCGCATGGGGAGTTTTTTGTCCGTGGGGGAGTCGTGGACCACCTGGACGGTTTTGCCATAGTACTGGGTGAGTCCGGGAACATTGTCAGAGGCTGCGGCCTGCCCAAGGTTGGGGGCTGTCAGGAGAGGCTTGGCCTTGGGGTTCAGCCTAAGCTGGTTTTCCATGTACACGGTGGCAATCTGCTCGATGGCCGGGCCGGTGATGCGGATGTCGGCGTCCCTCCAGGAGGTGAAATACTTGTCCTGGATGTTTCGGCCGCCAAGATACGCTGTGGCGCCGTCAATCATGAGTATCTTGCGGTGGTCCCGGTGAGTCCCGGCAGGGGGCACGAGGCCGTCTAAGAACCATACGGGCTTGTAGAAGCTGTTGAAAAGGGCTCCTGCATCCGGAAGTTTCCTGAGGGCCTTCATGTTCTTGGGCGTAACTGCGGCTTTGTCCACCATCACCCTTACGTCCAGCCCAGCCATGGCCTTGTTCTTAAGGATGTCCAGGACTATGGTTCCGGCAGAGTCTGCGCATATGCGGTAGTAGTCCATGTAGATGGCCGAATTTGCCGCATTGAGGTCCTGGAGCATGAGCTTCAGTTTGTCTGCGCCGTCCGGGATGAATCCCACGGTGTTTCCAGTGCTTGGCGGAATCCCGGTATCCTTTTCCATAAGCGCGGCAAGCTGTTGATACTCAGGCTTTACGCCTTCATAGGGAGTGGTAACTTCCGGGATATAGGATGCATGCAGGGCCCCACGGTAACCGCAGCCCGAAACTACGGCTGCCGCAGCCATGATTGTGATTATATGCCAGATTTTTACCATTCCGGAATATTTAACTTACAAATATACACTTTTTTAGCTAAATGTTGCTCCTCCCGTCCCGGGAAGATGGACGCGGGGCGCATTATCGGCCCGAAATGCGCTTTCCGTCCCGGATGGCGGGACGGTGGGAGCAGTCAGGAATTTTCTTCGGCGTAAACCGTATCAAAAATATACCTGAGTTGGGCTTTATCCCGGATGATTTCCCGGAGCCTCTCCAGCGGAGCCTCGTTGGGGGAGCCAGGAATCAGGAGGTGGAGATACCCGCCTTCCGCGTATTTCTCATGGAGATGTTCCAGCGTGCGCTGCCAGTGCCCCTCCTTGTCCAGTTCCGGGTAATGGAACAGGCCGAACTGCACCGTGCGCCGTATGATGGTTTCCGGCACAATCATTCGGTCGGCCTCGGCTACCAGGCACCCGTATAGGCTTCTTGGAGGGGTTTTTGCCGATGCCCGGTGGTCTTCGGCCGCCTGCGCTATCACCTCTATCTGCTCCGCCGAGAACCACTCCCGCAGTCTCACGTCCTCGCTGATTATCCGGCCGCTCTCCAGATGGTGGGTCTTGCGGTCCACCGCCAGGCCAAGGTCGTGGCAGGCTGCTGCCGTGTACAGCATCTCAATGTCAATTTCAGGGTACTGTGCTGCCATTTCCAGTGCTCGGGAAATCACCGCGCGGGCATGGTCTTCACGGTGCGCCTTGTCAAACTGAGCATAACGCGGGATTACCTCCCCATCCAGATAAAATTTAAGGTCCGGTCTCATATCGGACACAAATATACTCAAGTTTTTGGGTTTATGGAATTCAGGTGCTCCCTCCGTCCCATAAGTGTGGACGGAAGGGACAAAAAGGGCCGATATTGCTCCTTCCGTCCCGGAACTTTGGACGGGAAGAACAGTCGGCAAAAAAAACAGGTCAAAAATTTTGAAAAGAAGTTTTTCCTGGGTATTTTTGTCGTGCAGGATAACATCGCAAGTCACTTTAAAAGAGTGTTTTTTTGTTATGTACTGTCCTTACTCTTTTTGGCTGGTCACCACAAGCCATTTGGAAGACCGGCTTTGGTTCAGAGATGATGAAGATTTCAAGTATGCCATGAACCTTGTGGCAGTATTGTCCGTGAGTTTTCCGGGCAAGATTATCTGTTTTGTCCTTATGTCAAATCATGTGCATTTTGTGTTGCAATGCACAAGGAAGCAAGCGGAGGATTTCATTAGCAAGTTCAAGGGAATGTATTCACGCTACTGCACCCTGAAATACTCCGACTCCGAACTCCTTAGGAACAATGATATTGATATCAGGGAGTTGTCAATAAATGACGAATCCTTTGAAAGGGCTGTAGCCTATGTCCAGATGAATCCACCGGCAGCCAACATATGTCTGGAACCGGGTGGATATGCATGGGGGACAGGTGACACCTTTTTCAAAGAGCACAAGCCTCCATATCATAAAGCCGGCAGCATGAGTGCACGAGCATTGACCAGGCTTACGCACAGCAAAATGCCAATTCCACCGGATTATCTGATAGACCAGAGGGGATTTATTGCTCCGGAATCATACGTGCCTGTGGAGTATGTGGAGACCATATTCAGGACACCAAATCGAATGAATTACTTTTTAAGGTCATCTTCCAAAGCAAAACGAATGAAGGAAGGACCTTCATTCAAAGACCAGTCGGTGCTGGCTGGACTCAAGGATCTGTGCGTGTCATTGTTCCAGGTAAATGAAATGGGCATGTTGTCAGATTCTCAGAAGTCAGAACTAGTACGTCAACTCAGATATCGTTTCTCCTCGGATCCTAATCAGTTTGCAAGGGTGTGCAAACTCTCCTATGAAGAAGTTTGCAGGCTTCTGGAACTATTGTAGCCCTATGATACTGGCCGCCGAGCCGTCCTCCGGTGCAGAACCACCCCTTTTTGTACTAGGCATCCCACTTTCGGTCTTCCCCGGTGGGTGGGCCGGTGCTCCCTCCGTCCCATAAGTGTGGACGGGGGGAACAAAAAGGGCCGATTTTGCTCCTTCCGTCCCTGAATGACGGACGCAGGGCGCATTATCGGCCCAAAACGAGCTTTCCGTCCCGGTAGCTGCGACAGGAGGCTAACTTGCGGATATGAAATAAATTGCTAATTTTGTCGAAAGAATAACCGCATAACAGCACAAGCACCATTTAAGAGTTCCGTGAGCCTATGTCACAAGTTCTTGCACAGGAGAAGCCCCAGCCCCGGAAGGCCGACGCCGCAAAACCGGCCGTAAAACCGGAAGCAAAGGTTGGAAGCGGATGCCCGCACTGCGGGGCCGCCCTTGACGCCGCATATGAGTTCTGCCCGGTATGCGGGCACAAGCTTGTGGATTACTGCACATTCTGCGGCGCCCACATGGACCCTCAAGACATAGACTGTCCGGAGTGTGGCATGCCCGCAGACGGCGTGCAGTGCCCCACCTGCGGGAAACGTGGTCTGAGGGCGTTCTGCGGCCAGTGCGGCCAGCCCCTATCGCGCGCCGCCAGGGCTGCCGTAGACAAAGCCAAGAAAGACCCTGCGGTACAGAGAACCGCCCGTCTCATAATGCAGATAGCGGAACTTGAGGCCGAACTTGAAACCGCGGAAGTGCCTGAAGATCAGGCCCCACTGGAGCCCACGGAAACTGAAAAACGCTACCGTGAACTGATGGCCAAGGTGGGCTTCACTCCCGCCTCCATCCCTCAGCCCTCTAAGCGCAGCGTAGGCCGCTCCAGGGCCGAAATCATGGCCGAATATGAAAAAGCCGTGAAGGAAGCGGAGAAACTTCTGGAAGACATGCTTCCGCCGGCCGGCAGCACCCCCCAGGAGCAGCGCAACTACTACACCGCCCGTAAAATTGCCGTAATGGAAACCGTCCAGGAAACCTGGCGTGGAGTTCCCCTCCGTGAAACCATGGCCTGGGAGTGCAATTACTGCCATGTGCTTCACGATAACCCTCACCAGTGTGCCCGCCAGGATCTTGGCGGAAAGTGGGTGCCTGCAACCCTCTGCGAGGTAGTTGAGGAAGGCGGTGAGCTTTACACAACCAACGTAGAACGAAAAGTTTACAAGAGGCCATGATCCCAGAAAAAACTGCAACTGCTCCCGAAAAAACCGCCGTGGCGCCCCAAAAGACGGCTACGGCTCCGGAGAAGACAGCTACGGCTCCGAAAAATACGGCCGCTGCTCCGGAAAAGACTGCGGCCCCTGTCGGCCTGAAAAGTCCCGCCCCGGCTACAAGCCATAAGGCCGGGGACACCGTAACTGCCGGCGGAAAAACCTTCACCGTGGTTGAGCCCATAGGCAGCGGTGCCGAAGGTGACATCTACGTTGTAAAGGACGCCAATAACCGCAAATACGCCCTCAAGCTGTGCCACAAGGGCTTCAAGACTAACGAGAAAGTTCTTGCAGCCCTGGGGAAAATGAAAGACAAGGACTACCTCATCCCCCGGATAGAGTCCTTCGGCCCGGACTATGAGCTGATGGAGTATATCCCGGCAGGCAGCGTTGCCAAGGAGAACCTCAAGGGCAATGCCCAGGCCATCCTTGCCATAATTGTGAAAATAGCCTATGCCCTTGACCGCATGCATGCAGCCGGGGTGCTTCACAAGGACGTAAAGCCCGCCAACATCCTCATCCGGAGCAAGGAAAGCTGGGACGTTGTGCTCTGCGACTTCGGAATTGCCGACATAATCGGCCCGGACGGCCTGTCAAAAACCCTCCAGTCCCGCACCAGAATCTACGCCGCCCCGGAGGTGTACGCCCAGGAGAATACCGCTGTAAAAGACGGCTTAACCTATTGTGAACTAACCCATAAGGCCGATTTCTATTCCCTTGGCATGACCATCCTCTCCCTTTGGATGGGAGAAGGCGCATTCATGGCCAAGGAGCATGAAATGGCCCTTGATAAGGTTAAAGGCCGCATTACCATACCGGCCGATATCCCGGACCCTCTTGCCCGCATCTGCCGCGGCCTCCTTATCCGAGACCCCGAAAAACGCTGGAACCTTGACGAGATTGAAAAGGCGGTGAAGGGAGAGCCTGTAGAGGTTCAGGAAGACCTTATAAACGAAGACCTGGGCATCAATTACAATGCCTCCAAGCACCTTAAGGCCGATACCCCCGCGGAGCTTGCCGCCTGCATGGCCGACGATCTGGACCTTGCGACAAAGTACCTCTACCGCGGCCAGATTGAAAAGTGGCTGAAGCCTTATCCTGAGCTCGTCGCAGAGATTCAGGACATTGTGGAGAAACGTTTCCCCCGTGACCAGAAAGCCGGCGTTTACGCTGCCATTTGCCTTCTGCATCCCACATTCCCCATCGAAATTGCCGGTTTCTCAAGGGAAACCGGGGAAGAGGTGCACTTTTCGGCCGTAACCCTCAAGGACGTCAGCAACTTTGCCTGCAAGGCAGATTTCGATGCCGAATCCGCGGATTTCATCTGCTCGGAGCTTTTCCGGGAGTGGGTGAGGGTGAGAAGCAAGGACCTTGCAGAGAAGCTCCCCACGGCCGAGTCTTCTTCGGCCACGTTCCTTCTGAGGATTCAGACAATAGACCCCCTCAGTGACATAAACCTCATCAACGACCCCGAAAACCCGGATTATGCCATGACGGGAGAAGCCATAGGGCGCCTTCTCAATGAGGTTTACACCATATACTGGAACACCTTCGGCGGAGATTTGAAAGCCATGCTGGGCGGCTGGAAAAACGGACGCATCCTCAAAGCCGTGGCGGCCAACATAGCCGTGAATTTTGAGGCCCCCGAAGACTACCACTACATTACCGCCTTCTTTGACACCAAGGGAGGGCGTTTCCAGCAGCAGCGCCAGTGGTTTGTGTACTGCACGGACAGAAATTCAGACGATTACGTAAATAAAGCCGGCCCCAAAGACGACGCCTTCCGCGTCCAGGCTGCCTGGATGAAGTGCATAAAAGGCTTTGGGCATACTCCGGAATATGAGTTTATGGACTCCGGCAAAAAAGCCGCAAGCCGGAAGGAACTCTTCTCCCACTCCCGCAAGGAACTTCGGCAGGAGTTTGAAAACCGCGGCCTCAAGGGCTTCCTGGCCGTATTGCACCAGGAAAACCCTGATGCGGATCTTTCAAAACAATTTGCCTATGAGGCTCTTCTGAAAGATTATCTTGAAGATGTGAGGGACATAGACCCCGGCAACAACGCCGTGAAGAGGTTCGACTCCGCCGTGGATGAAGCCCAGCATCTTTTGTCGGAAGGCCGCGGCAAAATCCGGAGGCTGAATGCCCGCAGCATAACCCAGACTATCCTTACCATAGTGCTGGCCATTGTCCCGTCCCTGATTCTTCTTGCCATGCTCATTTTCTCCATCATAGAGAATCCGCTGGTGGATGTTTCCGGCATGAAGATAAGCAACTGGATATGGTCCCTTGGCATAATCATCGGCCTTGTCATTTATTTCACTACAGACACAGACGGGAGCCTCATAGCAGCGCTTATAGGCGGCGTGATAGTGGCCGCGATACTTATGGTGCTGGTGAAATTCCTGGGGAGTTTCATCCTGTACATTTATGCGGCCGTGGTACTTGGCGTGCTTGTCTGGTTCAGCATAAAAACCGTGTTCAACCACAGTCCCTTTGCCAAGGCGGCGCGTAAATTTACCAGGCCGGGGTTCGACGAAAAAGTCCTGGAACCTCTCTACTATGCCTTTTCAACGGACACCTACTTTGACTCTTCGCTTAACGGCGCCTTCAACGACAACGACATAGACAATTGGAGGGAAGACCTCAAGTACCGCCGCCGCAGCACCATAATCTTTATAGTGACGGTGTGGGTGCTGATGATTTTCAGCGGCTTCATCCCCAAGAGCGAGCGCTTGGGCAGGTTCGCATCCCCTTTCATTGAGAAAGTGGCTCCGGCGCCGGCCCCGAAGCTTCTGGACGTTGAATCCCTTGCCCCCGGCGACAAAGGAGAGATGGTACTTACCATGCAGAAGTTCCTCAAGGAGCAGGGCTTTTTCAAGGGAACGCCCAGCCCCAACTACGGCCCGGCAACCAAAAAGGCCGTGCAGGCTTTCCAGAAGGCTAACGGCCTGGAGGAGACCGGCGTGGCCGATGCCGAAACCATAAATTTGATAAACAAGATTGCCCATGAAATGCAGTAAATGCGGTAAGGAAAACCGCCCCGAAGCCAAATACTGCCGCTTCTGCGGAGAAGTCATCGCAAGCGAAATTCCGCAGAAAGGGCTTATCGGCAAGGATTCCATAGTGTCAGTACTGGACGATCTGGATGCCCGCCTCAAAGTGGCCGCCATGGTTTCCAGAGGCGGTGCACGCCTTGGAATGGACTGCCTGGTGCTTGGCGACTCCGGTACCGGCAAAACTTTCGTCGCGGGCCTTCTCGCTGCCAAAATGGTGGCGTCCGGGGTCTCCAAACTGCCGCCCAAAATCGTAGACGCCGCCGACTGGGCCGAATTTGCCGGAGATTTCGACAAAAACATAGGAGCCCTGAAAGACGGTATCCTCCTCATTACCAATGCCCAGAAACTGGTCCCCACCACAAAGGCCACGGACGTCAACCAGCTGGACAAGCTCTTTGCCCGCATGCGCACCACCGAAGGCGCGCCCATAGTGATTCTCTGCGGCATTCTCAACGACATGGAAGACTTCCTGGGGCACAATCCGGACGTCCACCGCCTGTTTGAGTTTGAATTCAAGCTGGAGGCCTTTGGCGTAAAGGAACTCACAGACCTTACCATAGAGCTTATTGCCGAAAAATACGGCATGAAGGCCGAAGAAGACCTTCCGGCCGCCCTCAAGGGCCATTTCACCTGGTTCATGCGCCAGCCGGATCTTGGCCACAACAACGGTCACCTGGCAGAACGCGTGGCTGAAGCCCTATCTGTCAAGGCGGCCCTTAGGGGAAGCAAGTCCGTATGCGCCGCGGATATTAATCCTCAGGAATGCTTTGTTCCCAAATCCGAGGACGAAATCCTGCAGGAACTGGATGCTTACATTGGCCTTCAGAGCGTCAAGGACCGGATCCGCGCCATTGTAAAGTCCGTAAAGGACAACAGGGAGAGGGGACTTCCGGCCAATATGCTCATCCGTGACCACTTTCTTTTCACGGGTAATCCCGGCACCGGAAAAACCACCTTCGCGCGTAAGTTAGGGGAGGTTCTGGCCTCAATCGGTGCCCTCCCAACCGGCCAGTTTGTGGAGATAGAGGCAAAATCCCTTCTGGGGCAGTATCTTGGCCACACGGAGGAGAATGTGAGAAATGCCGTTAACAAGGCCATGGGCGGCGTCCTTTTCATAGACGAGGCCTATGCCTTGAGCCAGTCTACGGGCGGAATCAACGGCGGAGGCTTTGGCATGGATGCAATAAACACCCTTCTTCCCATCCTTGAAAACCGCCGCGGAGAGTTCGTGTGCATAATGGCAGGCTACACCAAGGAAATGGGAGAGTTTGTGCGCACCAATCCCGGCATTCCTTCCCGCTGCAACGTTACCATAGAGTTCCCTGACTATAACGCAAAGGAACTGGAGCAGCTCTTCCGCCTGATGCTTAAGAAAAACGACCTCAAGGACATCTTTACCCTGGACCCCGAGGCCGATGAAATGCTGCCGCGCGTCTGCGAGAAAATGTACCTGAAGCGCACGGATACCTTCGGCAATGCCCGCGAGGTCAGGAACCTCTTTGATGCGGCAGTCAAGAACGCATCCGCACGCGGAGAGAAGAACAATGTCCTGACTTATGCCGACATTGCCGGAGAGGATGCCGTGAAGGGCGTTTCCGTGGAGGAAGTGATGAAGGAGATGGATTCCTTTGTGGGAATGTCTCAGGTGAAGGATGCCATAAGGCGGATTGCGAAGGAAGTGGCGGTTCAGCAGCGCCTCATTGAGCTTGGAGAGGCTGGGGAAGGCCTTACAAGGTTCAATTTCATCCTCACCGGAAATCCCGGAACGGGCAAGACCACGGTGGCCCGCACCTTCGGAAAGATTTTCAAGGCCCTTGGCGTAACTTCCACAGACAGGGTTACGGAAAAGACCCCCGCCCAGATTATCTCCTCCATCAAGGGCCAGAGCGCCCAGAACATGGAATCGGCCATAAACGAGGCCATGGGAGGCGTGCTTTTCCTGGACGAGGCCTACGACATTGAGCCCATGGACGCCGCGGGCCAGAGCACAAGCTCGGAGGGCCACGACGCCATCCAGAAGCTCCTCACCCGCATGGAAAACGACGCCGGGAAGTTTGTGGTGATATGCGCCGGCTACCCCAAGGAAATGGAGGCCTTCCTGAATTCCAACGTGGGGCTCAAGCGCCGGTTCTCCCATTTCATCCATATTGATGACTATTCGGCCGAAGAGCTCCTGGAGATCTATGAGCGCACGGCCAAGGCCCGGAAGTACAATTTCACCTTGGCCGATGACGCCGCCCGCACCAAGGCCCTCAATATGTTCCAGGGCATGGTGGCCATGAAGGATGAGAAATTCGGCAACGCCGGGGAGGCGGTGAAGAAGGTGGCGCAGACAAAGACCAACATCAACAACCGCATTGCGGCAATTCCGCCGGACCAGTGGACTCCGGAAGTGCTTGCAAGCGTGCGCGTCGCCTACGCCGATGACATTCCCTACGAAGAGCCTGAGAAGGTTTCCGTAGAGAAGTGCCTGGAGGAACTTAATGAACTTGTGGGCCTTGAGGGCGTGAAGGAAAGCCTCACAAAGCTTGCCCATACCATTAACAATGAGATTGAGAGCGCCCGCCTCGAAGGCCGAAGGCCGGAAATCCCGCTGGGACACTATCTTTTCCTTGGAAATCCTGGCACGGGCAAAACCACAGTGGCGCGGCTCATGGGAAAGATTCTCTACTCCATGGGCGCCCTGCCGTCCCCGAAGGTTGTGGAAGTGGACAAGAGCAAACTGGTGGGCAGGTACCTCGGCGACACCCCGGCTATCACCACCAACGTGATAAATTCGGCCATGGGAGGCATCCTGTTCATAGACGAGGCTTATCAGTTATCTGATGAAGGCGGCTTCAAGGGCTATGGCAACGAGGCTCTCCAGACTCTTCTTAAGCGCTTGGAGGACGACCGCGGCAAGTTTGTGTGCATAGCGGCTGGCTACAGCCATGAGATGCAGAGTTTCATAGATGCCAACAGCGGCATAGAGTCCCGGTTCCCCCGCCGCAACTGGATAATCTTCGAGGACTATACCCCCGACGAACTTTTCCGTATATTCTGCCTCTATGCACGTAAGGGCGGATATACCCTGGATCCCATGGCCGAAAATGCCGTAAGGGCAAAGCTGGCGCAGCTTTATGGTGCCCGGGGCCGAACATTCGGCAACGCCCGCGAAGCCCGCAACCTCTTTGACGAGGTGAAGTCCAATCTTGCCGCGCGCCTTGCCGAAGAAGGCGGCGTGCATACCCCCGAAGAGCGTAAAACCATAATGATGGAGGATGTGCTATGATTCAGTGCCCAAATTGCAGACAGATGATCCCCGACGACAGCGCTTTCTGCGACCAGTGCGGGAAGGAACTCATGTGGTGCCCGGAGTGCCGGCGCCCCAAACGCGGCACATCCTGCCCCGTCTGCGGCAACGACCTCATTCCCGGCCGCAAGTGGCAAGCAGGACTGGGAGAGGCGTCTCCCTCTCCCAGCCCTGTCATTTCGAGCGGAGCCGAAGGCGTAGTCGAGAAATCTCAAAAGGTATTGAAACTGGTTGGCTCCGGTTATGTCCTCACCCTTCAGGAAGGTGCATTCGGCCGAAGGGGCGGGATATGGCCAGAACTTTCGGCCTGCCAGTATGTGTCTGGAAATCATGGGGTTATCGGGAAGTCCGGCGGCAACTGGACCATCGCCGACAGCGGTTCCACAAACGGGACATACGTGAACGGAGCGCGTCTTTCGGCCGGGGTGGCAACGCCCATCAAGGCCGGGGACAAGGTGAGAATAGCAACCCTTGATTTTACCGTGCAATGAAACTGGACATTCAAGCCCTCTGCCATAAAGGAATGGTAAGGGACAATAACGAAGACGCGGTTTCGGTGGGCGGGCTCATTGTCCGCGACGACTCTGCGGCGCTAACCGTAACCACCCCGGAGGAAGGCTGGTTTTACCTTCTTGTCAGCGACGGCATGGGCGGCCATGAAAAGGGGGAGGAGGCCAGCGAGTACACTCTCACGCAGATACGGGAGGCTTTTGAGGGCGGAAGAATAGGCCCGGAAACCTTTGAGGAGGATTTGCGGAGGGTTGTTGCTGACACTTCTTCGGCCCTCAATGAAAGGGCCTATGCCGAAGGTCAGGTGCATCCCATGGGCTGTACGCTTACGGGAGTTATATGGCATTATGGCCGAATATATCTTGTAAACGCCGGAGACAGCCGCACTTACCGTTTCCGGGAAGGGATTCTGCGGCAGCTTACCCAGGATGAAACCGAGCGCGGAATCACCGGAGATCCTTCGGCCTCAAAATACCTCCTGAACTGCATAGGAGCCGGCTGCGAGGGGCGCCTTGTCATAGATTCCCTGGACGGGAAACTCCTTCCCGGCGATTCTCTTCTCATTTGCTCCGACGGCCTTACCGACATGGTTCCGGAGGAAACAGTAGAAGCCGCCCTTGAAGGCGGCTCCTCTGCTGCGGACCTGCTCTCCATGGCCTGCGAGGCCGGGGGAGCAGACAATGTGTCAGTTATTCTAGCATCAGTTTCCTGAAGTCGTCGATGTCGGCCTGGCTTACGCCTGCAACCTCAAGCAGGTACTTCTCCACGCCCTCCGCGAAGGTGCCGTTTTCCCCGGCCATCTCCCAGAAGTAGGGAGCTACGTCTGCGTACGCCCATGCCATGCGCGTATTCTTGAAAATAGGTGTGGGATTGCTGCCTTTTTCTGAGGAGGAGACGCTGTAGCCAACGGGGGCGAAGTAAGTGACTTCATAAGCCTTGGAGATGTCTCCTTCACGTACGCCAAGAATGCCAAGAAGGAGGATGTCCAGGGTGCCTGTGCGGTCACGGCCCAGTGAGCAGTGGAAATATGTGGACTTGCCCTGACGGAGTTCGTTTACGATGAACTCAAAGCACTGCTTGCCGAAGTTGCCGTTGTCATTGCCGTGTGTAAGCATCCAAACGCCGCCGGTCTCGATATTGGGGGCGAAGAAGTCTACGCCCTTGACGGGAGACTGGTCAATCCTGTCGCTGCCCCTGAGGTCGAGCTGTGCGCCGATGCCTTCGGCAATAATCTCTTTCTTGCCCACGGCGTTGACGGTTTCTCCGTTTTGCATGCGGCCGCCACGATAAAGCTTGCGGTATTTGACGGTTTTTCCGTCAAGGGTCTTCCATCCGCCAAGGTCACGGCCGTTACGGCAAGAACCCTTGAAGAACACCTGGTGCAGGCTGCCGGTGGTGGTGAAGCTGCCGCTGACGATTTCCTTGCCGTTTTCTGAAGTGACGCTATAGGTGTAGCTGTCGTTGGGAACAAGGTTGGTTATGTTCACATAGCAGGCTTCCGAGGCTATTGCAGTCTCTGCTTCCCATCCAAGTTTGTCCTTGAGGAGGAGTTTCATCCCGCTGTCGCCGTCAAGGTCTTCTTTCTTCCAGCGGATACTGTAACTGCACGGCCTGTCGGAGTTCGGCTGATGGTTCCAGTCGAAAATCTGTCCATTGGGGTCTTCTTCTCCGTTCTCGTTGTATGTTTTGCCGTTGAAGCCGCCGTAATAGTCCAGAACCTTTGTGAAAGAGAGGTCTTTGTCCGGGTAGGTCACTTCCTGGAGGAATTTCTCCACATTGGGGTTGGTGGCCAGGACGGCATCGCCGTTGTGCAGTTCTTCGGCTGCTTTAGCGTAAATGTCCTCTTCTTCCCCGGGGTTGTCGTCCGGTTTCTGGTCGTCTGGCTTTTGCTCGTCCGGTTTCTGATCGTCAGGAGTCTGCTGCTCCGTGTTGTCTTCATCTGTTATCTCCTGCTTTGGCGTGCAAAAGGCTAGAAGCGGAAGAATAAGAAGTAAAGATGCAATTCTTTTTATCATGACTCTGTAGTTTTTATTTATTTCACTTCTATCAGATAGTTTCCTTTAAAGGTGGGGGTGATTACAGGATGGGCGCCATCTATGATATAGGTGGTTGGAATGTCATTGGTGTATTCCGTCACATAGTAGCTGCGGGTGGGGTCAAGGCCGCGGAGCTCAATAGGCTCCCCGTTCCAGGATTCGGCATAAAAGGCGTAGTATGTGGCACCTTCGGCCTCAATTACGTGGGCCTCCGGCTTGTCTGTGCCGTAGGTATAGAGGTCTCCGCGGTAAAGCCCCTTGGAGAGCATCTTTTCCTTGTAAATTGGCACCCATTTTTTCAGGAGCGCCTCTTTCTCAGGGGTAAGGAGGCTTCCGCCGTTTTCCGTTGCGTCGGGGTTGGCTTTTGGCCAGGTGAACTTGGTGCCGATGACTCCGCCCACGCCAATCTGGGAGGCGAAATCCAGGCCGCCGTCACTGAGCTCCACATGGTCTGCGTAGTATGCCAGTTCAGGGGCCAGCGCAGCATAGACTTTACGCTTCTGGCGTATCTGGGCGCTGGACGTGGGGTCGGATGCCACCGCCTGGTTCATGTAGGGGATGTTGAAGAAGTTTACGGCGCAGCCGCAGGGACAGATCTGGACAACGGAGCCGGGCTTCAGGGCCTGGGCGTGTTCATAAAGGTGCTGGAAGAACTCCGGGAAGCGCTCCTGGGCCTCTCCGGGGTAGCTGAGGCCGCTGGCGGGGTTGTAGTCCGGATTGCTCAGGTTGAGGTGCTGGCCGTCCAGCTTGAATCCGTCAAAGCCCCATTCGGCCAGGAACATGTCCACAAGGTCAAGGGTATATTCCCAGGTGTAGGGATTGACGGGGGAGAGGTACCAGCTGTCCCACCAGGAGATGTCCTCGTGGGAGCCGTCCTTTTGTACCAGAAGCATCTCCGGGTGCTCTTTTGCAATGGAGCTTTCGGGGTCTGCGGCCAGGGGAGCCCACCATATCTTTGCCTTCAGGCCCGCCGCGTGTACGGCATCCGTCATGCGCTTCATTCCTTCTGGGCCGATCCTGTCGTTGGTGGTCCAGTCTCCTTCGCAGATCTGGTAGCCGTCATCTATGTCCACCCACTTGAAACCAAGTTCGACAACCTTGGGAAGGGTGCCGATAACCTCGTCCACGGTGAACGTGCGCTCATATCCCCAAGCGCACCAGACCGGCTCATAGGCGTCTTCCGGAGATACCGGGGCCTCCCAGTCGTAGGTTTCCTGCATGTACTCCGAGAAAGCCCTCAGCGGGCCGAAGAAGTCTCCTTTACCATTGTACACAAACTGCTTGAGGGCGAAGAGGGTGTCTCCGGGCTCAAGGACAACGGGCTCTCCCAGGTTCATGAGGATGGAAGCCCTTGCCGTGTTTCCCTTGCGACTTACAGGCATGCTCAGGGTCTCAAGGCAGGGTTCGGCAAGCCCCACGCTCACGTTTTTTTCGGCATTCCAAAGGCTTATCATGGGGATGCCTCCGCCGTAATCGGAATTGTTCATGCCAAGGTAATTGTCCTTGGAGAAGCCGTCCGGGACAGGCATCACCCAGTCCAGGCGCTCTGCCGTGGAGGTGGGCTGGAGAGACCAGATTTCCTTCCCCTCAAGGGTTATGGCCGAAGTTTCAATGGCATCTACACGAAGGTCCTTGCCGGAGACATTTATAAAGCCGATGTTTTTGAGGGTCATGCCCTCATGGCCTTCGGCGGGGATGCTTTCAACTATGACGTCAAAACCCTTGACGGCCTTTCCTTTATAAAAGACGGCGTTTTCCGGGGCGGGAGCGGTGCATGAAAGCACCAGCGCCGCCACGGCCGAAAGTATGAGTGATTTTTTCATGGTTAGAGAGGTAATTCCTGTCCAAAACGTTCCTTGCATATTTTGCGTACATCCTCAAGGGAGGTGAAGGCTCCGGTGCCGCCGGCTGCAGTGGTGTTCACCGCGCCGGTAAGGTTGCCGGCCTTCTGGCATTCCTCCGGAGAGAGGCCCTTCACAAAGGCGCTGATAAAGCCGGAGTTGAAGCTGTCGCCGGCACCGATGGCATCCACTACGCTCTTGTTGAGGAAGGCCGGAAGCAGTTTCTGCCAGCCGTCCTTCTTTACAAGGAGGGAGCCCTTTGAACCGCATTTTACCAGCATTATGCCGCCAAGATACGGGCGCACTTCCTGGATAGCCTCCTCAAGGGTGCCCTTGCCCGTAAGGGCGCAAAGCTCTTTCTCGTTGGGCATGAAGACGGTGATCTTAGGTAGGACGCTCTTATAGTCCAGGGCCCATTTTTCCATGGGGTCCCACTGGGTGTCCAGGGATACCGTAACGCCCTTTTCGGCCGCAAGGTCCAGGACCTTGTGGATGTCCCGGAGGAGGGCGCTTTGCATGAAGAGCGACGACAGGTGGATGTGCTGGGAAAGGTCAAAGACGCTCTTGTCAATGTCTTCGAAGCCCATGACGTCCATGGAGCCCTGGTATGTGAGATTTGCGCGGTCTTCTCCGTAATTCATGCATATGGTGGCGCCGGTAGGGGTTTCTCCCGTGCCGATAAAGTGCGTGGCAACGCCCTTGGCGGCAAGCGATGACTTTACTAGTTCTCCAAAGGAATCCTTGCCCACAAGGCCCACAAAGCACACTTTGCTTCCTAGGGCGGCAGCGTTTGCCGCGAAAATGGCCGTAGAACTGCCAAGGGTAACCGTCATGTCCTTGCAGAACTTTTCCTTGCCGATTTCAGGCTCCGATTCTATTCCGTTGAGGATTATGTCCACATTAAGCTCCCCGATGGCGGCAATCTGATACTTTTTCATATCTCTTTTTCGCTTTTATTCAAGCATCCTGCTACGGAAATCGTCAATGTCGGCCTTGCTGATGCCGATTTCAAGGAGATACTTCTCTACGCAGTCCTTGAATTCGTCGTAGGAGCCGTCTTCATGCTTGCCGTAGTTCCAGAGGAATTTGGCCGCGCCGTCATAGTCGACACCGTTAAGACGGGTCATCCTGGTTTTTTCACCGCTCGAAATGCTATATCCGGACGGGGCGAACTGTGTAAGCTCGTATTCCTTTGAGATGTCGCCTTCGTGTACGCCAAGGATGCCAAGGCACAGGAGGGCGGTGGTGCCGGTCCTGTCACGGCCCAGCGAGCAGTGGAAGTAAACGGGTTTGTCGGCCTTGACACAGTCAATGATGAACTGCATTACCTGACGCGTCTTCTCCTTGTCGTCGCGGAGCATCTGGGCATAGCCTTCTTCAATGACAGGTGCGCAGAAGTCTACGCCTTCGTATGCGAATGCCGTTTCAGAGAGAACGTCGCTGTGTCCCCTGAGGTCCAGTTCGGCCATGATTCCTTCGGCCTGTGCTTCTGCGCGTCCGTTTTTGTTAATTGCGTCGGGCCTTCCTCCGCGGTATATCTTGCGGTATTTGACACTCTTGCTTCCGTCTTTGGTTTTCCATCCGCCAAGGTCACGGACATTTCTTACGCCTGCGGCGGAACCGGGCTTGAACACCAACTGATGCAGATGGCCGTATGTGTCGAATTCTCCGCTGCTTACAAGTGCGCTCCCGTTCTTGATTTCAAAGTGATAGTGTGCGTTGGGGCGCAGATTGCGTACTTCCCAGTAACCGAAGGATACGTCTTCCTTCGGATTTGCAGGCACAGAATACTCTGCGCTCCAGTCTCCTTCCCAAAGTTTTACTGTGTATTTGTCACTTGTTTCGTCCTTGGGCCACCTGAAAGAGTATTTTGGAGGGAGGTCGCACTTGCCGGGAGAAATGTATAGGCGGGTTTTGGTGGTACCGTCCTCGTCTACATATTCTTCCTTTAGAAAATCCGCTTCCTCACCTTTCTTCATTGCAGAGTATGAGTAGTCTCTTTCGGGGTATTGGATTTCCTCGATAAATTTCTGGACAATTTCATTCGTGACCAGAATCCCGTCTCCGTTCTTGATTTCAGTGGCCACCTCAAGATCAGCCTCTGACGGTTCTTCGGTTGATGGTCCGGGATTATCATTGGGATTTTCATTCTGCTCTTTCTGCTGGTCCTGCTCGTTTCCCTGCTCCGGAGTTTGCTGCGGAGTGCAAAGCACCAGTGCAGGAATCAATAATGAAAGTAAGAAATAACGAATTTTCATGGCTTAATGTGGTTTGTTAATGAGACAAATGTAACAAAAAAAAGTTTCGTTTGGACGTGAATCCGCATCTAAATATGTATAAAAAACGTTTCATGATGTTTCGTTCTCTTTAAAAAATTTCATTTCGTTTTGTTTCGTATAAAAATATTTATATATTTGCGGCGAAGTATAACTAAAGGCCGTTATGGATATATATGATTCCGCTCAGGGAAGAAGGTCTGCCATTCTTCAGCTTTTAAAGAGCGATTCGTCGGTAAATGTTACCGAACTAAGCAAAAAATTCGGTGTTTCGGAAGTCACCATCCGAAAAGACCTCCGTATATTAAAGGAAAGGAAACTTCTTGTAAGGGTTCACGGCGGCGCCATCCTTGGCGCTGCGGTAGCGTCGGAGCCTGCCGCAGAGGAACGTCACCTCAGTTTCAAGAAGATGGTGAATATGAGGGAGAAAGAGGCCATAGGCCGTGCTGCGGCCCGGTATATCAAGGAAGGAGACACCATCCTGGTAGATTCCGGCACAACCGCCCTTGAGGTGGTGAAGAACCTCCATCATTTCCAGGACCTCACCATTATCACCAACTCCATCAGCGCCATGATGGAGGCCCTCAAGTACAAGCGCTTTAACGTTATCCTCCTTGGAGGTACCGTAAGGGAATCCAGCATGTCCATGGTGGGCCCGCTGGCCGAATCCAACCTGAAGCTGTTCTACTGCGACAAACTTTTCCTTGGTGTTGACAGCTTTTCCGTGGAAACCGGCCTTTCCACGCCTAGCGTAGACGAAGCCAGTACCAACCAGGTGATGATCTCGCGTGCCCGTGAGGTTATAGGTGTGTTTGACTCCTCCAAGGTTAACAAGCGCGCCCTTGCCTTCATCTCTGAAGTGGACAGGATAAACACCATAGTTACGGACAACAATCTGCCGGCCAATGTGAAGCGGCAGTTGAAAGCCATGAAAATCAATGTTGAAACCGTAATCCCATAGATTAAACGAAACAGTTTGAAACAAAATTTGTCCGTGGCATAAATTACTGATATACAATAGCTTAACCTAATATTGATAGTGTTTCGGTTTGTGTGAATTTCAAAATTCAAAACACAAACCGAAACTTTTTTGATGAAAAAAACTAATTTTGCATAACGATAACACTGAAAAATGAATTACGATTATAACACCTACAAAGAAATCAGGCAGCAACCCGGCGTATGGCTGAAGGCCATGGACACTGTCTGTTCCCATAAGGATGAGATCAAGGTCTTCAAGGACAGGTATCTCAACGACGGATATGAGATTGTGCTCACAGGAGCCGGAACTTCGGCATACATCGGAGATGCCCTTGAGCCTGCCTTGTACACCACAAGTTTCAAGGGTGCGCGTGCAATTGCCACTACGGACATCATCACAAACCCCCAGATGTTCTTCGACTCCTCCAGCAAGGTCCTTCTGGTGAGTTTCGCCCGCAGCGGCAATTCCCCGGAAAGCGTTGGCGCCATCAAGGCCGTGGAAAAGAATGCCGGCAAGGTGGCCCACATCTTCATCACCTGCAACAAGGACGGTGAGCTTGCCCAGATGAAAGGGGAGAATATCCTCTGCGTGCTTCTTCCTCCTGAAACCAACGACCTTTCCCTGGCCATGACAAGCAGCTACTCCACCATGCTTCTCACGTGCTCCATGATTGCAAACATAGATCACATTGAAGAGGACCGGGCTCTCATCGAGGAAGTTGCATCGGCCGTGGAAAAATCCCTTGACAAATACGAGGACGCCATCCGTGAAATGGCCTCCCGCAATTTCGACCGCGCCGTATTCCTTGGCTCCGGCCCTCTCAAGGGTGTTGCCGAAGAATGCCGCCTCAAGCTTCAGGAACTTACGGACGGTGCTGTGATGTGCGCATATGACTCGTTCCTTGGCTTCCGCCATGGCCCGAAGGCTGTGGTAAAGCCCAATTCGCTCCTCGTATACCTCCTTTCGCCAAATCCCCGTGTGCGCCGTTATGAGCTGGACCTCATCCGTCAGGTGAAGTCCAACAACAAGGTAATGGGCACCCTTGTGATTTCGGCCGATGAACCCTCCATTGAAAGCTCCTGCTACGACCTTGCCATAATTACCGGCATGACTCCTTCTATGCCTCCGTGCTACGGCTGCGTGAGCTTTGCATGGCTTGGCCAGCTGCTTGGATTCTTCAAATCGCTGAACCTTGGACTCAATCCGGACTCTCCTTCCATCTCCGGAAACATTTCCAGAGTGGTTGAGGGTGTTACCTTATATAATTAAAGAAATGCCGAAAACCGAGAATCTTCTTCACAAGCTTGATGCAATCCGCGAAAAGACCGGTATTCCCCGTACCATTTTCGCGGCCTGTCCCAATTCGCCCACCGTTATCCGTGCGTCCCTGAGGGCTGCAAAGCGCAACAATGCGCCCATCTATTTTGCCGCCACCCTCAATCAGATAGACTGCGACGGCGGATACACCGGCATGACCCAGGAGGATTTTGTGCGTACAGTGCGTTTCGAGACGGAGCGGGTCAATTTCACCGGTGACGTCATCATAGCCATAGACCACGGCGGCCCCTGGCTCAAGGACAAGCAACGCGTGGAAAAATGGAGCGTGGAAGACGCCATGAACGGCGTGAAGAAGTCTTTCGAGGCCGCTGTGCTTGCAGGCTATGACCTCATCCACGTAGACCCTACCGTAGACATCAATGTCCCTAAAGGACAGATCATTGATATTCATCTTGTTGCAGCCCGCACCGTGGAGCTCATCTCCCACGTGGAGAAATTCCGCAAGGAGCACGGCATCGCCCCCATCTCCTATGAGGTAGGGACGGAAGAAGTGCACGGCGGGCTTGCCGACGAAACTACTTTTGACACTTTCATTAGTGATTTAAAAAATGGGTTAATGGTTGCAGGACTCTCCGACGTCTGGCCATGCTTCATCGTAGGTAAGGTTGGAACCGATTTGGACACCACCATCTTCGATGGAGAGGTCGCACGCCGGCTGACGTCCAAGGTACGTCCTCTGGGTAGCTACATCAAGGGTCATTACACCGACGATGTAGCTAACCCTGAGGAGTATCCTCTATGCGGCATGGGCGCCGCCAACGTAGGCCCGGAATTCACAATGTCAGAATACAGGGCCCTCTGCGAGCTTGAGGAGCTGGAGAAAAAGCACCACGCAGAAGGCCGCGTGGCCGTTCTTTCCCACATGAAGGAAGTTCTCCTTCAGGAAGTTGAGGACAGCCACCGCTGGGAAAAATGGCTCCATGAGGATGAGCTTGGCAAAGCCCTCCACGCCCTTACCCCTGAGCGCCAGGACTGGATAGTGGCCACTTGCTGCAGGTATATCTGGCAGCAGCCCCGCACACTTGCCGCCCGTGGTTTCCTGTATGCAAACCTTCAGAGGCTTGGGATTGACCCGGAAGAAATAGTGCTTGGCCGGATAGAACGTGACATGGACAAGTACTTCAGGGCGTTCAATCTTGTAGGTATCAATGACTTACTTTGATTTTTTGAAACGAAATTACAATTTTTAGCATCTTACAATAAATAACCAATTGGTCTAACCATGAGAAAAATCTATTCCTACCTGCTTGCAGCGGTTGCAGCCATGGCGCTTGCAATTCCTGCATCGGCCCAGAAGATATCCATCTCTGGCCAGGTACTGGATGCATCCGACGGCCAGCCCTTGATCGGCGCCGGCGTGGTTCTTTCCAACGGTACCGGTACCATTACGGACTACGAAGGAAAGTATGTCATCCAGGCAGACAAAAATGCAACTCTCACTTTCAGTTCACTTGGCTATCTGAGCGTGTCTGAACAGGTAAACGGCCGCACTGTCATCAATGTGTCCCTCAGCCCCGACACCCAGTCGCTGGAAGAAGTGGTGGTGCTTGGTTACACAACTCAGAAAAAGGCGGAACTCTCCAGTGCCGTTGTCTCCATGAGCGGTGACAAGCTTCGTGACGTCGCCACCAACGATGTCGGCAATATGCTTCAGGGTAAAGTTGCCGGCGTGGTTGTCATGAACGGCTCCGGCCGTCCCGGTGAAAGCGCCGATATCCGCATCCGCGGTACCGGTTCCATCACTGCAGGTGCAGGCCCCCTCTATGTTGTAGACGGTGTTGCCGGTGGCAGCTTCAACCCCAACGACATTGAAACAATCACCGTCCTTAAGGACGCTTCCGCAACAGCACTGTATGGTGCAGCCGCATCCGGCGGTGTCATCGTGGTTACCACAAAGTCAGGAACGCAGGACAAGACAAATGTGGAGTTCAAGGTAAACGCGGGTATCAAGCGCGCCCTGACCGGCCGTTTCCATCCCATGAAGTCCGCGGAACTCTATGAGTTCACCCGTACCATGACCAAACCCTCAGACTTCGCGGCAAATTACCCGGAAAGCCTTCTGAGCCAGGATTTCGACTGGCTGGGCAACAGCTTCAAAACTGGTGTGGTCCAGGATTACTACGCTTCCGTTTCCGGAAAGGCCGGAAAGGTGAGCTACTTCATCAGCGCAGACCACTACAATGAGAAAGGTACGGCTGTCAATACCAGCTTCCGCAAGACTTCGGCCCGCATGAACCTGTCGGCCCCTATCACGGACCGCCTTAACCTCACATTCCGCCTGAGTTATGAGAAATCCCATGACCGCTCGGAATCTTCATGGCGTCTGCTGGAATATGCATACTATGCCATGCCTTGGGATATTCCTTATAAATATGACGAAGACGGCAACCTCACCAATGAGTATGTCTTCATGCAGAACAGCATCCGTCCGGATAACGGCGAAAAATGGTGGACCCAGAACCCGTCCAATATCTTCCACAACGAGAGTTTGAACTATGGCAGGGGTTGGGGAGACGGCCTCACCGGAGACCTCCAGCTGGTTTGGAACGTAACCGACTGGCTCACCCTGGTTTCCATGAACCGCTACGACACCTCCAATTCCTTCTGGGAAAGTTACACAGACCCGTTCTCCTATGAAGGAACCACCACTAACGGTGCTATCAGCAACTCCGATTCCGAAAGCCACGGTTGGGGAACCACAAACCTTGCCAAACTCCATCATACCTTCGGAGACCATGACCTTAACGGCACACTGGGCTGGGAATTCGGCGAAGGCTATTCCCGCGTTCTTGGTGCCGACGCAACAAGTATCATGAGAGGCAAGCGTTCCCTCAACAATGCCGATACTCCCGGAAAGCCGGAGGGATACGATTATGAGACTCGTGCATGGGCTCTCCTGGCGCAGGCGCAGTACTCGTACCTTGGCAAATATATCGCCACTGCTTCCATCCGCTACGACGAAAGTTCCAAGTTCGGCCCCAAGAACCGCGGAGGTTTCTTCCCCGGCGTTTCGGCCGCCTGGATCATGTCCCGCGAGAAATTCCTGGAGAATAACCCTACCCTTACCTTCCTTAAGCTCCGTGCTGGTTTTGGTGTAACGGGTAATGACAATATTCCCAACTTCCAGTGGCAGAAGACCTATTCTCCTTCTGACAGCGGAGACGGCGCCTATACCCTCGACCGCCTTGAGAATCCTTACCTTGGTTGGGAAGAGGCTCTCATGACCAGCATCGGCGTAGACGCAACTCTCCTCAAGAACTGGAACATCACCCTGGACCTGTATCATACCCTTAACCAGAAGATCCTGCTCCAGAAACCCCTTCCTCCGTCCACAGGTTTCTATGCCATCATGGACAATGTGGGCAAGGTCCGCAACATGGGTGCAGAACTTGCTGTAGACGGTACCATCCTCAGGAATAAGGATTTCTTCTGGAACGTCGGCTTCAACATGGGCTTCAATCACAACAGGGTTGTAGAACTTCCCGGGCATCAGGATATCATCATGACCCGCGGAGATGTGAACCAGCTTCTCAAGGAAGGTCAGGACGTGTTCTCCTGGTACATGCCCAAATGGGTGGGCGTAGACCCTGAAACAGGTCTTCCTCAGTGGGAAAAGGTTGCCGAAGACGGAACTGTATCCATCGTCAACAAGTGGGACAACGCAACCAACCAGATTGTAGGCGTCGCTTCCCCTGCATTCAGCGGCGGTATCAATACCGTGGTAAGCTGGAAGGGCTTTACCCTCAGCGCCAACGGAAACTTTGTGGTGGGCAATAAAATCTACAATAAAACCCGTGAATCCGTAGACCATGACGGTGCCTTTATCGGCATGAACCTCATGTCCCACAACAACGGCCTGGGCTGGACGCGCTGGCAGGAGCCCGGCGATATCGCCACTCATCCCATGCCCGAAAGCGGCCGTAAGGATGGTGCTGCTAATACATCCTCCCGCTATCTTGAGGACGGCAGTTTCTTCCGTCTCAGGAACGTGACCTTGTCTTACAATCTGCCTCAGAGCCTTATCGGCAAGATCCGCATGTCCGAAGCAAGGGTTTTCATTTCTGCCGATAACGTCCTTACCATTACCAGGTTCTCCGGCATGGACCCTGAGGTCCGTCTTGATGGAGATACATACCATCATGCCGGTATGTACACCCAGAACTATCCTATTCCCATGACCATCACCGGTGGTATCAACGTCAAATTCTAAAAGAGATTGCTACCATGAAAAAAATATTTGTAATAGTACTCGCGATTCTGACTCTGGCTTCCTGTAACATGGATCTGTACAGGTCAGATGCAATTACGGAAGAGGAACTTGCCCTTGATCCGGATGCACCGCTTCTTCTGACAAACGGTATTTATACTCTTTTTCAGGACAAGGTTGCCTACAAAGGGCAGTCCGGCGGGGAAAGCGGTAACTACTATATCCGCCATTATTTCCAGCTTGCCGAACTTCGCGGAGACAACGTAACGGTTTCCGGTATCACTGAAGACCCCTTCATAAATCCCTACCGTTATACGGATGACAACACCGCAAAGAACATCTACTACACCTGGTGGATGGCCTATAAGATTATCAATACCGCCAACTCTGACCTGAACATACTCAAGAACGCCGAGGAAACGGATATGAACAAACACCTCATGGGTGAGAACTACTTCTTCCGTGCACTCTGCCATTTCCATATGGTTACGCTTTTTGCGATGCCTTATGTCGACGGCCGTGACAACATGGGCGTTCCTCTTCGCGTCGGTTCAGATGACGATTATACTTCCACCCGTGCTTCAGTAGGTGAGGTCTATGATCAGATAGTCAAAGACCTGATAGAGGCAAAAGAGTGCATGAAAGTTGATATCGATCCTGAAAAGAGCCTGGTAAGAGGAACCGACAAAGGATATGTGTCATGGCATGCAGCTTCGGCCCTCCTTGCACGCGTCTACCTTTATATGGAGGAAAACGACAAGTGCATTGAGGAATGCACGGAACTCCTTAAGTATGCTCCCGCAGGTGCTTCCGGCGGATACGATTATGCCGATTACCCCAAGCATACCTATGATTCCGACGAAACAATCTGGTGCATCCACCTTAAACCCACTCATGAGTGGGCCATCGATCACGGCGAAGCCTCAATTGCTTCCATGTATATCAAGGACGGCATCGGCTGGGGTGAGCATTACTGGAGGGAGGAACTGATAGACTTGTTCCGCCGCTATCCTGAAGACAAGCGCTTCAAGGCATACTTCCGCATGATCGATCCCACTCCCACTGCTGCCGAAATAAAGGAAGGGGAGCCTACCATCAAGAGCTACGACGACATGTACAAGCGTCTTCCCGGCACTTTGTCAGTCGTATTCCCCGTGAGGGGCGCGTCCGGAGATTACTGCACAGGTTCCTGCACAATCGGCTGCAAGCGTAATGCCGACGGTTCCGTGAATTTCAAGACCCAGGGAGAGCAGACCGGCACCACTCTTGACGGCATGGGCAAGGAAATCCCTGTATTCAAGTACTACGACCATGTGGCAAAGCTCAAGATAGAGCACGGCCGTGATTCCGTCTACTATGTGGAGAACTCCGACGCAAACTTCCCCGGTGAGGAAATCGACGGCGTGAAGCGCGTATGGGTACGTCCCGGCCCGCCGGAGCCCAAGCCCAAGAACAAGACCAATCCCGATACCGGTGAAAAGTATCCCGAAACCCAGGCAGATGCCAATGCACGTTACAAGGCTGCCATCGGCCGTACGGATAACGGAGGCTTCTACATGCGCTACTACAACACCAAGTTCAGCTATCAGGACGGTTTGGCCATGATGACATCTCCCGTATTCCTCCGCTGGGGTGAAGTTTACCTTAACCGCGCTGAGGCTTATGCCAAGAAGGGACAGGATGCCCAGGCACTTGCCGACATGAACGTAATTCGCAGCCGCGCAGGTGTTCACGAATACACTTCCGGAGACGTTGCAACATTTGGCTATGACAGCGTGCTGGACATGGTTCTTGACGAGCGCCGAATGGAACTCTGCTTCGAAGGTCACCGCTTCTTCGACGTGTTCCGCAACAGGCGCCCTCTGGACCGTCGTTATGTGGGATATCATACTTGGGAGATTATTCAGCCCGGAGACCTCAGGATTGCCCTCCTGATTTCCCAGGATGAAATCAATGCCAGCAACATTGAACAGAACCCCCGCTAAACTGAAAGCATAATTTTATACATTAACCATTAATCAAAACTGTTATGAAAAAATTAATGACAATCCTGGCAATGTTTGCCATGGTCGGATTCGTTTCCTGCCAGAAACCTGCCGACAACTCCAAGAAGAATGACGAACAGAAGGAGGAGCAGAAGCCCGATGATCAGAAACCCGATGACCAGAAACCCGATGACCAGAAACCGGATGACAATCCTCCTGTAGAACTTACCATTGACGGTAGCTTCGAGGACTGGGCAGGTCTTGCAAAGGGCACTTATTCCCAGACCTACGGTGATGAGGAAGCTACGCATCCTGCACTTACCCACTGCAAGGTATATGCAACCGCAGAAAAAATCTTTGTGTATGTTGAATGGGATGTCGAGCAGGTTTCCCATGATCCGGGTGATCCCAATGACCTTGATGAATGGGGAGACCCTAAGGGCAAGGAATCAGTTCCTTTCCACTGCTATATCAATACCGATGGCAACACCGCAACTGGTGGTTTCTCAGATCAGTATGCCGATGCCAGTATCGATGTCCTTCTTGAAGGCTTCATTTATCCTGATGGCGCGAACGTGGGCTCATATGCACCTGGTGCTTTCGCATGGAACGGTGATCCTAACGGAAGCGGTTGGGCATGGGCAGAGCTTGGCGATGTTACCTGTGAAGGTGCCGGCGTTGATGGCAAGTATGAGCTCTCCATCAGCTGCGCAGACCTCAAGGGCTTAGGCTTCCCTGTGGCGGACGTCTTCTCAATTGGTTTTGACATCCAGCAGAACTGGGATTCAGTTGGCGTCCTTCCTAACGCCGCTCCTTCAGAGGATAATGCTTCCGGCGTTGTGAACAGCCTCTCTGTTACTGTTCAGAAGTAATTGAATTAGTATGATTTCTCCATAGGCGGTCCTGTGCTCAGGACTCGCCTATGGATTTTTAAAAATAATAAAACAGTGAAACGAATCAGCAGTATCATCATTCTTGCCGTCATGCTTCCGGTACTGGTTCTCTCATGTGGCAAGAATTCCGGGGATGCTTCACAGGTAAGCAGTCTTAAAGTAGTTTCCTATAATCCTACCGATGAGATATTCCCTAATCCGGAACGTGGCTTTTACCTTGCTTCAGAAATCAGTAAGGCCGATGGGAAAGGTATTGCTGATGCCAGTATGAGGGCAAACAAGCTTCAAGGCCGCTCTCTATTTCTCCTTGAGTTCCATCTCAAGGATTATGTAAACTGTGATATTGCTCAGGATTACCTTGAGACAATACGCTTGAAATTTCAGTCACTCAGGGATGGCGGTGCTAAATGTATCCTCCGTTTCTGCTATTCCAATGGCTTTTCACAAGCCGATAAACCCTGGGATGCAACCCTGGAGCAGGCTCTTCGTCACATAGAACAGGTCAAACCCCTTATTCAGGAATATTACGATGTAATCATGGTGGTACAGGCCGGTTTTGTGGGCAGTTGGGGCGAATGGTATTATACAGATCATTTTGGTGACAACGCTTCCAGAAGAACGCTTATGAATGCCCTTCTGGATGCCGTGCCTCAGCAAAGGCAGATAGAACTCCGCACACCTGCATATAAAATGGCCCTTTACGGCGTTACCCTTGCCGATACCATCACTAGGGCTGAATCTCACCAGCCAACCGTCAAGGCACGTATCGGCGGCCATAATGACTGCTACCTTTCCAGTGCCAATGACGTTGGTACATATAGGAACTCCAAGGACCGTGAATTCTGGGCCGCGGAAAGCCTTTACACAATTATGGGAGGAGAATCCTGTGAGCTTACGAATTATTGCCATTGCGAAGCTCCCAGCTCAAAAATTCATGGTGCGCTGGAGGACCTTGCAATTAACCATGTCACTTATCTGAACAACGGATATCATCCCAGTGTCCTTGGACGTTGGAAGGATGAAGGTTGCATGGATGAAATCCGTCGGCGCCTTGGATATCGCTACGTCTTGAAAGAAGGAAAGTTTACGGAGAATCCCGTGGCTGGAAAATCTTTCGAAGTCCAGCTTTCCATTTTCAACGAGGGCTTTGCTCCTGTACAGAACCCCAGAGATGCAGAACTGGTTCTCTGTGACGCTTCCGGTAAAGTGGCCAAAACTTGGCCTCTTGACAGTGACCCCCGTTACTGGATGCCGGAGCAGGAAACAGTAATAGAAAAGACTATAACGCTCCCGGAAGGGATTTCGGGCAAGATTAATCTTTATCTCAATCTCCCGGACCCTTGCGAGACTATCCATAATAATCCCCTGTTCTCCATCCGTCTTGCCAATGAAGGCGTATGGGACGAAAACACCGGATACAATCTGCTGTATAGTTTCAGTCTTTAACAATAACCATTAAACACTATTCTCAGTATGAAAAAATTAATGACAATTCTGGCAATATTTGCCATGGTAGGTTTCGTCGCATGCCAGAAACCTTCCAACGACAACAAGAAGGACGAACAGAAGGAGGAGCAAAAACCCGATGATCAGAATCCCGAAGAGTATGCCGGCCCCGTTGAGGGCTCTTCCGAGTGGTCCCTTATTGGCGCTCTCCTTGAAACCAGCTGGGACAAGGACTATGTCATGGCTGCAGACGGAGATATCTATGTGGTAAAGAACGTTAAGCTTGCCGCTGCCGATGAATTCAAGATCCGCAAGGATAAGGCCTGGGGCGACAGTCCTAACCGTGGTGGCGTATATGCCGAACTTGGAAAGGGCTTTGCCGTAGAGCATAACGGTCCCAACATCAAGCCCGGTCTTGACGGCATCTATGACATTTACTACAATGCCGCCAAGGAGCAGATGGCAGTTTGCGCAAAGGATGCAGCTCCCCAGTGGGCCGATGCACCTGCCGCTGCAAAGATCGCCGTTGACGGTGACTTCGCAGACTGGTCGGCACTTGAGGCCGGTACCTTCAAGAAGGCTGTAAATGATCCCGATTCCCCCTGGCCCGGCGTTGCCGAAATCCGCTGCTACGCAGATGCCAACTATGTATTCTACTACATGAAGTTTGATGAGGAATCTCTTCAGGAGTGCAAGGATGCAGATACCCCTGCCATGCATATCCGCCTTTGCATCAACACCGACGGTGAGTATGAATCCGGTTACACCAGCTACTTCCTTGAGGGTTATGACTTCATCATTGAAGGTCAGATCATGGATGCAGGTGAATGGGTTGAATACGATGGCACACTCCACCAGAGAATCGGTGGATGGGTAGAACTTCTTGCACCCGAAAATGGCCTGGTATATGGCGTTGGCAAGGGCAACGAGTTTGAAATTTCACTTGACCGCGCACTATTCAACAAGGCTATCGACGATGCCGTTGCCGCCGGTACGATTGACGCCGCGGACAAGAAACCCATGGGCGACGAATTCCAGACCGGTATCCGTTTCTACTGCAACGGCTGGGATGAGTTCTCAAATATGCCTAACTCCTCCATCGAGGAAGAGGCTGGCAATGGCTGGGGCTACCTCATGCGTATCAAGACCAACAATTAATCCATTTGTTGGATGAATAAAACCGCTTTGATATTCCTGTGCCTGGCACTCCTTTCAGGGTGCCAGGCATCGGGTATCCGCGGTTATTGGAACCGTGTTCCGCTTCTTGAGAACAATTTGGAGGTCTCTGAAGACCGTTTCGGCGCTTTCTGTGAGAAGGCCGCTGCCGCTCCGGAGGAAGACGCCCTTGCCGCTTTGGACGTTCTCTTTGACCGGCTTCGAAAGGACACGGTTGCTTATTATGTTTATTCTGACTGGATGGACGGGGCTTTCTACAGTCTCCTTTCACCCTGCCGTAATGCCGCCCTCTATTCAAAAGCCGTAGACCGGATGGTCCGGGATGGAATTCTTGATCAATCAGAATATGAATCAAGGATCCAGAGAAGAGAGTGGATGGGCTATAATCAAAAAGGCGCCACGGCAACAGTGCCCGGCGTAATTTTCAAGGAGCGCACGCTTGTGCTTGTCCTTGACCAGGGGTGTCCTTCATGCAAGGAAGCCCTTACCAGCCTGGCCGCAGAATGGGCCGATGCAAGACGCATCGCAGTTTGCTGCGGCTATGGCGCAATTCCCGCCCTTCCCGGATGGGAATACCTGAGTGAAGAACCGTCAAGGGCCGTTTTCGACCCTAAAATGACACCTATATACTTTGTGGTTTCCGCAGACGGAATTGTGGAAACCCCTTATACACTGGTTTTCTAACGCTTGACCTGATGAAAAAGACTGTTTTAGCCATCCTTTTTGCAATGGCGGCGCTACTCTATCTGCCCTGCTGCATTTCATGTTCCCAGCCACAGGTTAATGAGGATCCCAAGATTCCGGGTCCGCCTCCCGAGGACGAAACCCCGGAAAACCCCAACCAGAACGGCACTCCGGAGGACGAAACCCCCAAGCCGGACACCTACACATTTGAAGTATCGGCCCTGAAGGGTACCTGGGAAGTGGGAGACGAGATTTATATTCACGGCGGCTACGCCCCCGCCGCACAGGTGATTACGCTTTCGTCGGACCAAATCTCGGCAGACGGCAAAACTGCCACCGCAGAGCTTCCTGCCGACATCCTCAAATATCCCGGAGACCCGGACCCCCTGTACGCCGTATGGCCTGCCCACGCCGTAAAACGCGAAGACGGCCTTGTGGGTCCTGTCATTTCGTTTGATATTGCCGATATACTCCTCACCCAGGCATACCTTGAGGAGAAGAATTTTGCCTTCAAGGATATTTCTTCGTTCATCTCCTTTACTGTTACCGGCGGCTATGACCGTTTCATCATAGCCGGAAAACTTCGTCCCGGCCTTCGCTTCACAAACTATAAGAACGAGTATTCTTCGGCCAGGAGCACTCCAGCCAAACCCAAGGATGACGGGTATCCGTTCCGCGAGGAAGAACTTGCTGCAGACGGAGTTGTAAATAAACTCTACTTCCCCGGCGGCATCAACCTGAAGGAGGGCTTCACGCTTTTCTTTGCAAAGGGAGATTCATGGACGGCGTCGTATACTTATCCGCAAGGCGCTGACATCAAGGCGGGTACTTCCCTGGATCTTGGTGACCTTACTGCAAAACTCGAGGCCTATGACGGAGGTCAGCCCCGCATGCCCCAGGTGACAAGCGTCACAAAATACACTGTCAATCTGAACGAATTCTCCGGGCTGTGCCTTAGCGAGGACAAGTCTTTCCTCTGGGCCATCGACGACAACGGAAAACTTGGGCGGATTGATATCACGGACAATGTTGGCACTGTCCTCGAGTCTTGGGCCTCGGCCGGAGACCCCGAGGGCATTACAATTCACCCTGAAACCGGGGACCTTATCGTTGGCAATGAGGAGCCGGTTTCCGTGGGGATTATCAAGGCCCCGGTGAGCAAGAACGACAAACAGACCATTCTCTTCAAGATAAAGGAGGCTTCGGGTTATGGAAACTCCGGTATGGAGGGCATTACCTATTACAAGAAGGACGGAGGCCGCGATCTGGTATACTGTGGCACGCAGGTAGACGCCAACCTGTTCCTCTGTGACCTCAATGCCGAAGTTGACGCCAGCAAGTATACAACGCTGGTCCAGGAGCCCATTTCGCTTCGCAAGAGATTCCCCGGCGTCCTGGAGATAGCAGGCCTTTGCTATGACCCCGTCACCGACTGGCTGTGGATGATTGACTCCGAGGCCCACAAGATATTCGTGTTCTCAGGAGATGCCTCCACCCTTCTGTGTACCTATGCCCTCAAAACTAAGTCCAACGAGGAAGGCATTGTGGTGGACCGTTCCCGCAACTGCGTTTGGATTGCCGACGACTACGGCTCTCCGTCATATCTGTACAAATATGAGTTTGACAGCCTTGACTAAATAATAAAATTAACCGCCCGGAATGAAAAACACTATTCTGATAGCCGTAGCAGCCGCCGTTCTGGTCTCCTGCAAGGAAACAGGAGAGCCGCAGCTCCAGTATTACCAAACCCCGCACACCTACAACGTTGTGAAGGTGCAGGAGCCGCCCCAGACCAATGAGGTGCGCAACATCATCTTCATGATAGGAGACGGCATGGGCCTTGAGCAGGTGAGCTGCGCCTGGGTGCTCAATAAGGGCAAGCTCAACCTGGACAATTTCACGCATGTGGGGCTTTCACGCACGTGGTGCACCAATGCCCTCATAACAGACTCCGGCGCGGGCGGAACGGCACTGGCGGCCGGTGTCAAGACCGCCTACAGCCATGTGGGGACGGCTGCGGATACCACAGACCTGTACTCAATATTAGTTGACGCCAAAAAGCTTGGCAAGAGCACCGGCGTGGCCGTCACCTGCCATTTTGCGGATGCCACGCCCTGCGACTTCTGCTGCCACAACGAGTACCGCTACAATCAGGAGGACCTCATCGCGGACTATGTCACCTGCGGGGTGGATTACCTTGCCGGCGGCGGCCTGGACTGGTTCACCACTAAGCGCACGGACGGCCGTGACATCACAAAGGAAATGGCCGCGGCGGGATACACCGTGGCTCTCTCTGAGGAAGAACTTATGGACGCGGACCTTCCCGTCATCGGCCTTCTTTCCCCGGACAATCTTCCCGTGGTAGGGGAGAGGGGAGACCTTTTCCGGCACATGGTGGCCCGCGGGCTGGATGAACTGTCGGAGAATGAAAACGGCTTTGTAATGATGATAGAAGGCTCCTGCATAGACGACTGGCTGCACGGCAATGACATCGGCAAGGCTATGGAGGAACTCCTGGACTTTGACCGCACCCTTGGGGATGTCCTTAAGTGGGCCGAAGAAGACGGCCACACTCTGGTTGTCATGACCGCAGACCACGCCACGGGCTGCCTTACCCTCCAGGACGGCAATCTTGAAGAGGGCCTGATTGGCGTTCATTTCGCCTCCGAATCCCATAACGGCATAGCCGTTCCATTCTATGCCTGGGGCCCCGGCAGCGAGAAATTTACTGGAATCAAGGAGAATTCAGACTGGGGAAAGCTTGTTGGATCGTTTGTAAAGTAATATGGCACAGAAAAAGAACACCTGGCTCCTGTATGCCCTTGTGACAATGGTCACCTGGGGCATCTGGGGAGCGTTTTCAGACCAGACTGTCCTGCCCAAGACCCTGGTCTATGTGATGTGGGCCCTGAGTATGGTTCCGCCTGCACTGGTGGCACTTGCAAACATTAAGTTCAAGCTGGACGTGCGTTCCAAGCCCGCCCTTTTGAGCATGGGAGTGGGCCTTCTTGGCGCCGGCGGGCAGCTGGTGCTGTTCCTGGCGCTGGACTATGCCCCGGCATATCTTGTCATGCCCATGATTTCCGTGGCGCCAATTGTGACGGTGATTCTTTCGGCCCTTTTCCTCAAGGAGAAGGTGTCTAAACTTGGGTATGTGGGCATTGCGCTGGCGTTTGTGGCCCTGGTGTGCTTTGCGCTCCCGGACAGCAAGGACGGCGTTGTCTCAAGCTGGATTTGGATCCTGTACGCCTCCGTGGTGTTCGTCTTCTGGGGCATCCAGGCCTTTGTGATGAAACTTGCCAACAATTCCACCCCTGATGCCGAAAGCGTATTCGTGTACATGGCAATTTCGGCCGTGGTCCTCATTCCCGTGGCGCTTCTGATGGGCGGCGGAGAATCGCTGTCGGCATACGGTGCAGGGGAGGTCTGGAAGGTGTTCTTCGTCCAGATTCTCAACGCTATAGGCGCCTTTACGCTGGTCTACGCCAACCGTTACGGCAAGGCCATGATAGTGGCACCGCTGGCCGATGCCTGCGCCCCCGTCATCATGTGCGTGATTTCGCTCATCCTCTATTCGGCCGTCCCTACGGTCCCTCAGGTCATAGGTATGGTGGCGGCAATCAGCTGCGTGTTCATTTTCAGCCGCGAATAGGATATGAAAAAAATTCTGCTTTTTCTCTGTGCATCGGCCCTGATGCTCGGTTCCTGCGGCTGCCAGGGCGAAACGCCTCAGGAGGAGATTCCTGAAGAAACGCCTAAGGATACCGAAACCCCCGAGGACCCCGGCGAGCCTGAGCAGCCCGAAGATGCGGGAGAACGCGTTCCCCTGGAGGCGTCCATTACCGGCGTGCAGCCCATGACGGGCATAGTGCTTTGGACCACCAGCAGCGCCAAGACAAAGAGTTATGTGCAGCTGGAGTTCTCCTACATGCTGTATAACAAGGTTTGCAAGGAAAAGGACGCGTATGACTGGACCGTGATGGATAATCTTCTGGCCGATGTCGCCTCCCGCGGCCATCAGGCGGTGGTGCGCTTCAGGTATGTATATCCAGGCCAGTCGTCCAATGCCGTGCCGGAATACATCAAGAAGATGGAGGGCTACGAGGGCATAACCTATAACTCTGAAGATGGCAAGGCCGAATATCCGGACTGGCGCTCAGAGGAGCTTCAGCGCTTTCACATGGAGTTTCACAGGAGATTTGCGGAGCGTTATGACAAAGACCCCCGCCTTGCGTTTGTGGAAACCGGCTTCGGCCACTGGGCCGAATACCATGTGTATGGCGGCAAGTTCATCGCAGGCCAGACTTTCCCCTCCAAGGAGTTCCAGGCAGAGTTCATGCGCGGAATGGGGGAATGGTTCCAGGATACCACCTGGAGCATCTCCATTGACGCTTCAGACAACAAGTACGGCCCTTTCCAGAAGTATCCTGAACTCAAGGACTTAACGTTCGGCAACTTTGACGACTCCTTCATGTGCGAGGACTGGGATGGATACAACTGGTCCGGATGGCGTTTCTTCGGCCTGGAGAGGTACAAGAAAGGCCCTGCCGGCGGTGAATTCAGCTATTACTCCTCCTATGACCAGAAACACGCCCTTGACAAGGAAGGCATGCATGGCCGAAAATTCGAAGACCTTGTGGCAAAGGTGCACATGACCTTCATAATCGGCAACGACCAACCCGGAAAGCAGACCGAGGCCCGCATCAAGGAAGCCGCAATGTCCATGGGCTACAGCTTTGAAATCAAGGACTTCTGCGTCAATGAGGGAGTTTCCGCATCTGTGCTCATCTCCAATGTGGGCGTGGCTCCCATTTACAGGGATGCCTGGGTTGCCGTGGACGGCGTGCGTGGCAGCTACAATCTTCGCGGCCTCATGCCCGGAGAATCCACCTGGGTGACAATTGATTGCCCCGCCACAAAGGCCTCCAAGCCCTCCATTGAGTGCGACCACCTTGTGAAGGGCCAGAAGATAGAGTATCAGGCCAGCGTAGAATAAGTGATCAAGACTTTTGACTGCGGCGGAACTCCCCTGGAGTTGCGCCGTATTTTTTCTGGAATTCCCTGTAGAAGTATGTCTTTGTTACAAATCCGCAGGCGTACATGATCTCCTGGACAGACATGTTGCCGGTGGTGAGAAGATGCTGCGCCTGTTCAAGGCGGACGCTGCGGATATACTCTGTTGTGGTCATATCCACGGTGGCCTTCAGCTTACGGTACAGCTGAACCTTGCTTATGTTAAGCTCTCCGGCAATTATGTCGGCGTTAAGGGATTCCTTGTCCAGATTGGCAAGGATGATGTCAGTGATGGATGTGAGGAGGGCTTTATCGGCCTTTTTGATTTCCTTGCCGGCAACTTTCTCTACGGATGCCTGAGCGGACTGGCTGTAGCGGATAACCTCCGTGTCACGGCTCAGGACGCGCTCTATCCTGGCCAGCAGGTGACGGGGGTGGAACGGCTTTGCGATGTATGCGTCTACACCTCCTTCCAGGGCCTTGATCTGGGTGTCCACGGCCGATTCTCCGGTGAGGAGGATGAACGGGATATGCCCCAGGCGTTCATCTTCACGCATCTTTGCCCTCAGCTGCAGACCATCCATGCCCGGCATGGCAAGGTCTGAGACCACTATCTTGGGCTCGGACTGGGCCATAAGCCGGAGGGCTTCCTCCGCGCCCGAAGCCGCCACCACGTTGAATCTTGGTGACAGGATTCCGGTGACGAATTCCCTCACCGAGTCGTCGTCGTCAACCACAAGGACGGTCTCGGCGGCCGGTCTGGCCGACAGGGGAGCCTCTTCCTCGGGTGGAATATCGGCCCGGGATTCCTGAATGGCGGCGGAACCGCTGAAAACCGGAAGCGAAGTATCCGGCTCAAGGTGGGGGATACTCACATGGAAGCAGGTATACGTGAGGCCGTCGCTGATGATTTCTATGTGCCCTTTATGCAACTCTACAAGACTCTGGCATAGGGCCAGACCTATTCCATTGCTGGTGCGTCCCTTCTGCAGGGCCTTCTCAAAGCGGTTCAGGACGTCGTAGCGGTTGAAGATGGTGGCCTGCTTGTCTTTGGGGATACCCACGCCGTAGTTTGTGACATCCATTTCCATCCTTCCGGCTACTTTCTGCAGCTTGACTTCCACGGTCTGCCCTTCCGGGGTGTATTTGAGAGCATTTGACAGAAGATTGAAAACCACCTTCTCCATGGAGTCTCCATCGGCCGTCCAGATGAGCCCGTCCGGGGGAGTGTCGCACTTGAAAGTGATGCGGGCGGCATCCATCTGCTCGCGGAAGTTGTCGTAGACGTGATATATGAGGGCCGGCATATCCACCAGGCCGATACTGATCCTGAGATGCCCTGTCTCCGCCTTCCTGAATGAGATGAGCTGCTGGATAAGGGTGAGCATGCGGTTGGAGGTGGATTCTATGGCAAGCACGCTTCTCATGTCCTTCCCGTTTATGGCCGATGAATTCCTGAGCTGCTGGCACGGGCCGTAAATAAGGGACAGGGAGTTTGAGAACTCATGGGCGATGTTTGTGAAAAAGTCCAGTTTGGCATCGTGGGTGCGCCTTGTAAACCTCCCGTACTGCCACAGAAAGATGGTGCTGAGCGCTGCAATGATGGCAATAATGAGGAATACAATCATGGCCGTGCGGGATTTCCACCATATCTGCCTCACGTGGATGGGAAGCCTCCATTCCCGGGTGCTGAGGAGGTGGCTGGCATTTGTCCAGTACACTATCAGATTGTATTTTCCGGGTTTGAGGTTGGACAGGGCTACGGTACGGGACTGCCCGATCTGGATCCAGTCCTTATGAAGGCCTTCCACCTTGTATGCAAGGAGGCACCTGTCTCCTGAGACAAAGTCTACAGGCGTGAAGGTGAAGCTAACGGACATGACATCCGGTTCCAGCTCCAGTGTTCCGCCTTCTGAAGGAGGTATTACAGGATTGTTGTCTACCCTCAGCTCTTTCAGGACAAGTCTTGGATCATAGCCGGAAGATTGTATGGAGAGGGGATCGAAGCGGTTGAATCCCTTGATTCCGCCAAAATAGAACAGCCCGTCACGGGAGAAGGACGCTCCGTCGGAAAATTCATTGTCCTGGAGTCCGTCAATCGCATAGTATGAAAGGATGTATCCGGTATCTGGCTCAAGGCTTGCAAGACCGCTGTTGGTGCTGGCCCAGATATTCCCAGACGGGTCTTCCTGGATTCCGTGTATGGTCTGGCTTGGAAGGCCGTCACTGAGAGAATATCGGCGAAGAAGGCCCCGAGCAGGATCCAGAAGCATGAGACCCAGGCTGGATCCGGCCCAGAGTTGCCCCCGGGAGTCTCTCGCCATACACAGGATGTCGTCTGAATTAGTGCCGCCTAGGAGTTCTGCCTTAAGGCTGCCGGTGTTCAGAAGGGAAATGCCGGCGCCCCTTGTCCCAACCAGGATGTGCCCGCTGTCACCGGACAGGAGGCTGTATACCACGTTACTTCCAAGCTCTTCTTCCGGGATATGAGTCACCTGCGCGGCACGGCGGTTATCGGCCGATATAATAAGCCGGAAAAGGCCGCTTCCGCTGGTCCCCACCCAGAGAGTATCATCGCCCTGTGGAAGAATTGCATAGACACTGTGGACAGGTGCATCCTTTGGCAGGGACAAGGACTTTATCCTCTGGCCCTTGCCTCCTTTCTCCAGATAATTGATTCCGGCGCCATCGGTGCCAATCCACACAAGGCGGGGCGTTTCTGCGAATGCGAAAACCGAGTTGTGAGACAGGCCTTCTGCGGTAGTGATCTGCCGTTTTAGATTGAGCGCGCTATCAAATTCAAATATTCCGGAGCCCTTTGTTCCCACAAGGATTGAATTATCACCATACCCAGAGAAGCATCTGATTGCATTGTCTTCAAACAGGCCGGTCACCTTCCCAAAATCAAATAGCTGGTCTGAGAGCTGCAAGACTCCGTGCATGTCAGTCCCAACCCACAGTATCTGCTGGGAGCCGCAGCAAAGGGACAGGACAGGGAGGTTTTTCAGGATATGGCTGTAGCTGCCGGTTACGGCATCCATTTCAAAAACGCCAGTCTGTGTTCCTAGGAAGATGGATGTCCCGTCGGTAGCAAAAGCCCTTATCGTCCCTTCCCTGAACTGAAATACCTTTGAACTGCTTATATCCCGCAGCTCCCGGCCTTTCTGAATCCAGATGTCGTCCTCTGCACTGTTGTAGTGCACAAATTCAACGCCTTCCTCTTTCAGGCTCTCCCCGCGGAACAGTTTTCCGTCCGAGGTGTGTATCCAGAGGCTGTTCCTGCTGTCAAAGAAAGCCTTCACAACGGTATTGCCCCTCAGGGAAGCGGTCATCCTGAAAGAATGACCGTCAAAGATATAGGCGCCGCGGCCGTTTACAAGGCATACGGTTTCTCCGGAAGGACTCACTGCAAGATGGAAGTTGTCCTCAGATATGGTGGACCTTTCCGTAGGGCCGGTAAAATAGTTGGTGAAAGCCTGTTTCCTGGGATTGTAACGGTCTACGCCCCTGTCTGTCACAATCCACAGGCAGGTGTCACTCTGCTCCACTATATCCCTTATGACGTTGTTCCTTAGAGATCCCGCTTCATCGGCCGATGGCAGGAATACCCGCATTCCTTCCGAGTCCCAGCAGTTGAGGCCATCCCATGTTCCAAACCACATGAGGGTGTTACTGTCCTGCCTGATCACATTTACGGAACTGTTGGACAGTCCGTTTGCGTTGGTGATGCGCTTTATGTTGTATTTGGGCACCGCAGAGTGCCCATAAATAGCCCAGAGCAGTGTTAAAAGGCATATTATTAGTTTTTTCACGTGTAATCTCATTTTCGTCAAATATAAGTACTTTTTCCCTAAAAGTCAAAATTGAGCACTCATTTGTTTAAATTGTGTACCTCGCAGGGAAGTCCGTGGGCTATCTTTGCGGCACACTAAAACTTCAAAGACATGGATATCGCAAAACGTAATCCCAACAATCCTCTTCTGAGGCCCTCCGATCTTACTCCCTGTATTGACGGCATGGAAATAACCTGCCTTCTCAATCCTGGCGTTTTCCGTATGAACGGCAAAACCTGGCTTCTCCTCAGGGTTGCGGAACGCCCCGTCCAGAAGGAAGGAGTGATCAGTTTCCCCGTATATAATGATAAAGGTGAAATAGAGGTCCTGAGCTTTTCCAAGGATGACCCAGACCTTGATGCCAGCGATCCCCGCGTCATAGGATATAAAGGACAGAATTACCTTACAACTCTGTCATATCTCCGTCCCGTCTGCTCAGACGACGACGTCCATTTCTACGAGGACCCCTCTATGCGCCCCATCTTCGGGAAAGGCTTCCAGGAGTCTTTCGGCATTGAGGACTGCCGCGTGGCAACTATGGAGGACGGTTTCTGGCTCACTTTCACGGAGGTTTCTCCTGTGGCAGTTGGCGTTGGCCTGATCCATACCAAGGACTTCCAGACGCTTGAGCGTGAGGGTATGATCTTCCCTCCCCACAACAAGGACTGCGCCCTCTTTGAGGAGAAGATAGGCGGTAAGTGGTATGCTTTCCACCGTCCCAGCAGCCCCGAACTTGGCGGTAACTATATCTGGGTGGCCGAATCCCCGGACCGTATCCACTGGGGCAGGCACATCTGTATCGCCACCACCCGTCCCGGCAAATGGGACAGCGCAAGAGTGGGCGCAGGCGCTGCTCCTATCCGCACGGAAAAAGGGTGGCTTGAGATTTACCACGGAGCAAACAAGGAAAACCGCTACTGCCTTGGCGCCCTTCTGCTGGACCTTCAGGATCCTACAAAGGTTATCGCCAGAAGCGAGGAACCTATCATGGAGCCCATCGCTCCTTATGAGCAAACCGGTTTCTTCGGAAACGTGGTCTTCACCAACGGCTTCTACCGCCTTGACGAGGACACCGTGCGCATTTTCTATGGCGCCTCCGACGAAGTGATCTGCAGCGCAGAATTCTCCATCAAAGAAATCTTAGACAGCCTCTATAAATAATGAAAGGTTTAAACGAAATCGCTTTCTTCAAGTCGCAGCCCAAGGAGATCAGAACCCTTCTGGTTACCAATCTTCTGTTTGCGATGGTGCTTCCGCTTATTGAGATCTTTGCGGGGGCATACATCATGCGCAATACCGGAAGCCCTTCCTGGGTGGTGGTGTACCAGCTCTGCATGTATGTGGGTGTTGTGATGTCGGCCATGGTAAACGGACTCCTCCTGAAATGGTTCAAGTCTTCCCATCTTTACACCTTCGGCATCCTTATTTCCGCCGTGGCACTGATGGTGATGATGTTCATCCGTACCGTAACACTTCCCATGCTCTGCGCAACCGGATTCCTCATCGGCCTTTCCACAGGATTCTTCTGGACCAACCGGTATCTTCTCACCCTCTATTCCACCAATGACGACAACCGCAACTACTTCTTCGGCTTTGAGTCATTCTTCTTTTCACTGTGGAATATAGTGATTCCGGTGGTCGTGGGCGCCTTCCTGGCCTACATTGACGGAAAAACCCTCTTTGGCTTTACAATGGATGTGAACGCAGGTTACAGGGTAATCACTGTGGCTGCATTCATCATTTCAATCTGCGCCTGCATAGCGCTGTCCCGCGGTACGTTCCGTTCCCCGGAAAGCAAGAACTTCTTCTATTTCAAGTTCCACAGGCTGTGGAACAAGCTCCTGTCGCTTGCCGGCCTCAAGGGTATGGTCCAGGGCTTCCTGGTAACAGCTCCCGCCATCCTCATCATGAAATTCATCGGCGGGGAAGGGGAACTTGGCCTTATCCAGGGCATCGCAGGTGCCCTCACCGCAATCCTGGTGTATGTGCTTGGCCGCGTTTCAAAGCCCGAAGACCGCATGAAGATATTTGGTTTCGGCCTGCTGGTGTTCTTCCTTGGCACCCTTGCCAACAGCATCCTTTTCAGCGCCGCCGGCGTAATTATCTTCATCCTCTGCAAAGTTCTGTTCCAGCCTATACATGACCTGGCATACCTTCCTACAATGATGAAGACCATTGATGCAGTGTCAAAGATTGAAGGCAGGGATGAATACGCCTATATCATGAGCCATGAGTTCGGCCTGTTTGTGGGCCGGGCCTTCGGGATGGTCCTCTTCATTGTCCTGGCAAAGGCTTTCAGCGAGGACATCGCCCTCCGTTATGCCCTTGTCATCGTTGGCGCCATCCAGATGCTCAGCCTTCCCCTTGCAAAGAACATTATCAGAGAAATAGACGGCAAAAAATGAGAAAGTACATTGTAATAGCCCTTATTGCCGCCCTCACAGCCTGCCAGAACACTCCTGAAGAGTCCTGGGGCCCGGCAGTTGAGCAGGTGAGCATCCCCCGCGTAGAGCTTATGGCAGCAATGCCCCAGCCCTACAAGATCCTTGACTGGCACCAGAAGGCCCTTGACTTTGACGCCTATGTCTATGACTTCGAGAGCACCCTTCCCGCTGGTCCCGTGATCTGGATGGACGGCGCCGGCCGCAACAACGGCCAGGTAACCTTCGGCCTCTATACCGCAATGAAGGACGCCCGTCAGGGCCCCGACAACAACGGCGGAGAGTTCCACGAGAGCCTCAACATCCTCCACACCCTCATAGGTGCCGGCCTCAACGGCATTGACAAGACTTCCCAGAATGGCTACAACTGGGTGAAGATGTCCCAGAACTATTTCAACACCGACAACGGCTGGAACATAGTGATGAACAACACCTGCCCGGAGGTTGCCCTGCTTGGCGGCGGTTACGGCCGTGACTGGTGGTACGACGTATATCCCAACATCCTCTTCTATGCAATGAGCGAGATCTTCCCCGGCGTTGACGGGGCCGATGAAATAATGCATACGGTGGCGGAGCAGTTTGCTGCGGCCGATGAGGTGCTTGACGGAAACTACGATTTCACCTACTTCGACTACTCCCAGATGAAGGGCTGCAACAACTGGATCCCCAAGCAGCAGGACGCAGCAGGCGGTCACGCCTGGGTGCTCTACAGCGCATATCAGAAGTTTGGAGACCCCCGCTACCTTGAGCGCGCCAAAACCGCAATGGCGGCCCTTGACTCCCAGAAGGAAAGCCGTTTCTATGAGATTCTCCTCCCAATGGGAATCTACACCGCCGCCCGCCTGAATGCAGAGCAGGGCTGCAGCTTCGACACCGGCAAGATGCTTGACTGGGTGTTCGAGGGCTGCAAGGCTCCCGACGGCCGTAACGGCTGGGGCATCACCGCCGGAAAGTGGGGAGACTATGAGATCAGCGGCCTCCAGGGCAGCCTCATAGACCGCGGCGGTTTTGCCTTCCTGATGAACTCCATAGACGTGGCATGGCCCTTTGTCCCCCTTGTGAAATATGAACCCAAGTGGGCCCGTTCCATAGGCCGATGGATGCTGAACGTTGCCAACAACTGCCGCCTGTTCTTCCCGGACCAGCTTCCCGACGAGAACCAGTGCCTCCCCGGAATGCAGGACTACACCAATTCCATCATTGCCTACGAAGGCCTCCGCTATGAGGACCAGATCTTTGAGCCCGAAAAGCACAAGGGCATTCACCCCATGGCCCTTGGAGACGGCCCGCTGTGGAACGAGAACAACCCCATGGAGAGTATGTTCAGCGTATATAGCACATCGGCCGTAGGTATCCTTGGAGCCATTGTGAAAACAACTGACGTGGAAGGCATCCTGAGGCTCAACTGCAACGCTACGGACTTCTATGCCTCCAAACCCTATCCCGTATATCTTCTCTACAATCCATACGATAAGGTGAAGAAAGTGACCTATGCCGTGGAAGACGGCCCCAAGGACCTCTTTGACATTGTCTCCCGCAGGTATGTGGCCCGTTCCGTGAGGAAGAGCGCCAGGGTTGCCATTGAACCGGATTCATCGGCAGTGATTGTGGAACTTCCCGCCGGCAGCGTGATCACTGCCGAAGAAAACGGAAACTTGAGCGTAAACAATAACGTAATTGCATACAATGAAAAAGCTAATTAGTGTATTGGCCGTTATTCTGCTTCCGCTGGCCGCCATGGCCCAGAACACGGTAAGCGGAACGGTAACAGAAGCCGCAAACGGCGAGCCTGTTATTGGCGCCAGCATCATGGTGCAGGGTACCACCACTGGTGTTATCACAGACCTTGACGGCACCTATTCCATCAGCGTACCGTCAAACGCAGTCCTGGTATTTGACTGCATTGGATTCAAGACTGTCACCATCCCGGTGAACGGCCAGAAAGTCATAAACGTAAGCTTGGAGGAAGACAGCCAGTTCCTTGACGAGGTTGTGGTTGTGGGTTACTCCGTCATGAAGCGCCGTGACGTCCTTGGAGCCGTTTCCAAGGTTGGAAACGAGCAGCTCACCAAAGTCCCCGTGGCCAGTGTGCAGGAATCCCTGCAGGGCCGTGTGGCAGGTGTGAACATTTCCAACCAGACAGGTGCTCCTGGTGCTGATATTTCCGTGCGTGTCCGCGGTACCGGTTCCATTTCTTCCGGTAACGAACCCCTGTATATTGTAGACGGCATTCCGGTGGAAGGAGCCCTGAACTCCCTGTCTGCCGGCGACATTGAGGAAATCTCCATCCTGAAAGACGCTTCATCGGCCGCCATCTATGGCTCACGTGCCACCAACGGCGTTGTCCTTATCACCACAAAGAGCGGTAAGGAAGGGGATGCCCGCATTACCTACAATATGCAAAGCGGTATCCAGTTCCACGGCAAGCTGCCCCAGATGACTTCTACCGAGGAATACATCAGCCTCTACAATGAAGCGGCAAGAGCCGACAACGAAGTCCTCTCCATCAAGCGCAAACTCATCGAGGGAGAGTATCTGAAAGAGTTCCCCAACGTTAACCACCTGGAGGAAATCTTCCGCGTGGCTCCAATCACCCAGCATGAGCTCACCTTAAGCGGCGGCAATGCCAAAACCCGCTACCTCATCTCTGCAAACTACTTCAACCAGCAGGGTATTATCAGGAATTCGGCCTATGACAAGGCCTCTATCCGCGCCAGCATCAATTCCCAAATCAAGAACTGGCTCAAGGTAGACCTCAATGTAAACGGCTCCTACGCCAACAACAAGATGCTGTCCTCGTCCGGAGACGGTTACAAGAACGACCAAGGCGGCAGCGTGGTGCGTTACGCCCTTTTCCGTAACCCCGCCATTCCCGTTTACGACAATGACGGCAACTATGTAGACATGCCCGGCACATATTACGGTGCCGCCGTCTACAACAGCTTCTTTGGAGACGGGTACAGCCCCGAGGGCCTCACCGAGTATACAGACCGCACCAACAGGACCAAAACGCTCCTTGTGACCGGAAACATCATGGTGAATTTCACCAAGAACCTGTTCTGGAAAACCACAATGGGTCTGGATTACCGCCACAACACCTACAGGCTTTACAACAAGACCTGGGGCGACAAGGACCGTATCAACGAGACCAACGGCCTCACGGTGCGCTACAACCAGAACAGCAACTGGACCGTCAACTCCACCCTCAACCACAACCTTGAGTTCGGCCAGCACCATGTCAATTACCTTGTTGGTATGGAAGCCATCCACAACCGCGAGGAAGTTATCTCATCGGCCAACGAGGATTTCCCTTCAGACGATCCCGATCTCCTTTACATAGGCCTTGGACAGGGCTCCCTCACTTCCAGCCAGGGAGAAAGCGCTTCTTCGCTGCTGTCATTCTTTGCCAATGCCAACTACAACTTCGGCAGCCGCTACTATGTGTCCGGTATCCTTCGTCTGGACGGTTCTTCCCGCTTCAGCGCAGGTCACCGCTGGGGTCTGTTCTACTCCGCTTCGGCAGGTTGGAACATAGACCAGGAGGCATTCATGGAAGATGCCGACTGGCTTGACAAACTCAAGCTCCGCGTGGGCTATGGCGCCATCGGTAACCAGAATATCGGCCTTTACGCATATTCCGACCGCTATTCCGGAAAGTATTACTATGCCTTTGGAAACAATATTGCCGACGGTTATACCCAGACATCCCTCGGCAACTCCGAACTGAAGTGGGAAACTTCCCGCCAGCTTAATGCGGGTATTGACATTGAGGTACTTAAGGGTACGCTTGGCGGTTCCGTAGACTGGTACTACAAAGTGACCGACGACATGCTGGTGCAGGAGTCCCTTCCTACATCCGTGGGCCGAAACGCCAGCCGCTGGGTCAATAACGGCAGTGTCCTCAATACCGGCGTAGACCTTGAAATCTTCTACCGCCGCCAGTTCAAGGACTGGGGCTTTGACATTACCCTCAACGGCGGATACCTCCACAACGAGGTCCTCCGTCTGGATTCTCCCATCCTGGGCGGTCTGGTAAACGACGGCGTTTACGTTACCCGCACGGAGGTTGGCCAGCCTATCGGCTCCTTCTATATGTATGAGATGGAAGGCATCTTCCAGAACGACGTTGAGGTTATGATGTCTCCCCTTCAGGGAACAGGCATCAAGCCCGGTGACGTGAAGTACCGTAATATTGTAGAGGACACCGTGATTGACGGAAATGACCGCACTTTCGTGGGAAGCGCAATCCCTAAGTTCACCACCGGTATCAACCTGGCGGCAAACTACAAGGGATGGGATTTCTCTATGTTCTTCCAGGGTGCATTCGGCCAGAAGGTGTATGTCCAGTTCTTCAATGATTCCGAAGGCTTCTACCGCGGATTCCCCGCCACCAAGCGTTACTTCGACGGTCACTGGACAGGGGAGGGAAGCACCAATGAATTCCCCCGCGCAACCTGGGTTGGCACAAACAACCGCAAGGTTTCCACCCGTTTCCTCCACGACGGCAGTTACCTCCGTCTCAAGAACATCCAGGTGGGCCATTCATTCAAGCTGCCCGAATCCTGGAACGTAGCTACCTGCAGGGTTTACCTTGCAGCTTCCAACCTCCTTACATTCACCTCATATCCCGGACTTGACCCTGAAATGACGGTGAACGCCAACTCCTCCGGTGAAGGAGACCGCGCAAACGGTATCGACTGGGGCACATACCCGGTTGCAAAGAGTGTTACCCTTGGTCTCAATTTAACCTTCTAGAGATATGAAAGCAAGAATCATCATAGCGATAGCCGCCGTAGCAGTCCTTTCATCTTCCTGTGAGAAATTCCTGGAGGAAAACCTCAAGGGCGGATATTCCGCAGAAAACTATTACACCACCGCCGGTAAGGCCGAAATGGCTGTGAATGCCGTTTACAACAGCCTCTATGGCAATATCCTCTGGATGTTCGGAGATGTGGCCTCGGACGATTCCGTGAAGGGCGGCTCCGACGGAGACCAGCCCCAGATCAACGAGATAGATAACTTTACCGCAACCGCAGACCACGGCAACATCGGCACCTTCTGGCAGGATACCTATGAAACCATCACCCGTGCAAACAACGCGATTGACGCCATCGGCTCAATGGGGTTGGAGGAAAAAGTTGCTGCCGATCTCATCGGCCAGGCAAAGTTCCTCCGTGCATATTCCTACTTCAATCTGGTTAACATTTTCGGCCAGGTGCCCCTTAAGACAAAGCCTCAGAACGTTGCTGCCAACATCCATGTGGGCCTTAGCAGCATTGAGGACATATATGCCCAGATTGACGCCGACCTTACCGATGCCGCCGCAGGGGTGGGTGACCTCAAGGACGGTCACGTGAACCGCACCGCCGCCTATGCCCTCCTTGCAAAGAGCAAGGTGTTCCAGGGAAAGTGGGACGAAGCCCTCGCCGCCATCAAGTCCCTTGAGGACGTTGGCGCAGGATATGACCTGGAGCCCGTTTATTCTGATCTTTTCCGCCCCGGCGGAGAGGACTCCGTAGAGAGCATCTTCGCACTCAGGTATGGCAACAACAAGACCGCTTCACTTGGAAACAACCTGTGCGTGTGGTTCGCTCCCTTCGAGGAAGGCGGATACAATTTCAACGCCCCCACGGAGTCTTACGTGAGCGTTTTTGACGAACTCACCGCCGGCGGAGACACCGATCCCCGTCTTGACGCATCCATCGGCCGTGACGGAAAGCCCTGGTTCAACGGAACCACCTTCAAGAAAGAATGGGGCGGGGCAACCGGTTACCTTGTGAAAAAGTACGACCAAGACGACGTCGAAGACCAGGCAAAAGCCCAGAGCACCGTTCCCCAGCACCGTATCCGTTACGCCGAAGTCCTTCTCCTGAAGGCCGAAGCCCTCAACGAATCCGGCTCTGCAGGTGCAGCCGCGGAACTTGACAAAGTCCGTAATCGCGCAGGCCTGGCTCCCACCACGGCAACCACCCAGGCAGCCCTCAGGGATGCAATCCGCAAGGAGCGTCGCCGTGAGCTTGGCTTTGAATTCCACCGTTTCTTTGATGTGATGCGTTACGGCAGGGAATACGCCGTGGCCGCCCTCGGAGACGCGGCATGGCCTTCCGGCAGGTACTATTTCCCTATTCCCCAGGGTGAGACCGACGCCAATTCCGCTCTTAAATAGAAGAAATACTAAAACCAAACAATTACATTAATCCATTAACTAAAACAAACAAGCAATGAAAAAAATCATCGCATTTGCAGCTATCGTTCTCAGCCTCCTCGCTGTGAGCTGCAACAAACAAAACGACACCAAGGCCAATGTAGACCTTACGGAAGTCAATGCCCTCCTTTCAGAGTGCAAGACCCTCCTTCAGAACGCCTCTACCGACAGCTGGCCCCAGAAGGCTATCGATGACTTCAAGGGCGTTATCGAGACTGTTGAGAAGGCCATTCCTGCTGCAACCACTCAGGCTGCCGTAGATAACCTGGCTGCCCAGCTCAAGACCGCAAAGGAAGCTTTCCTTGCAGCTGAGATTGGCGCTATTCCTGCAGACGCCCTCGCATGGGCCCTCAACTTTGAGGAAGGAAGCGGATCAGAGCTCAAGACCACCGGTAAGTATGAGTGGACTGTGAAGCTGTTCGCAGGTGAAGAAGGCGCTCCCAAGTTCGTGGACGGTCACAAGGCCGGCAGCAAGGGCCTTCAGTTTGGCGCAACTTCTCATGGTGAATTCCAGGATGCAGTTGCCTCAGTCCTTGAGTCTCCGACATTCTCCATCGCCTGCTGGGTGAACACTCCTATCTATGAGAACAACTATATCCTCTCATGGAACAAGTGGGATACCTGGAAATTCCAGACTCAGAGCACCAACAAGGCTTTCCTCACCATTCACTTCGGCGATGTATGGATTGACCACGACGGCAACACCGAGATCCCTGAGAACGAGTGGCATCACGTAGTGGCTACCTGTGACCTCACCAACGGCGCAATGGCCTTCTATCTTGACGGCGAACTCACCATGCTGTGGAATAAAGAGAATGAAGGCAAACTTGACATCACCAACAAGACCTTCGCTCCCGCACCGGAAGGCACCAAACTCCTTCTTGGCCTTCAGGAGCCCGACTCCGCTACCGGCTACTTCACCGGCAAGCTTGATGACCTCGCTTTCTACACCATCGCCCTTGACGGCGGTCAGGTTGCAAAGCTCTTCAACGACCAGAAGTAATTTCCGTGTAATTAAACCGGCGGCGGCTGACCCTGCCGCCGGTTTCCATATATTTATTATATTTGTCCTCGTTATGAAAAAGCATTATTCACTCATACTCAGTCTGTTTGTTGCAGCGGGCGCTTTTCTCTTATCCTGCGCTCCTGCGCCGGTTCAGGAACAGAATCCGGACGATACTCAGAACGAGGATCCTGATGATACGGTGGATAAGCCGGAAGACAAGCCCTGGGAGATTCCGGAGGAAGAGGCTCTGTCGCCGTTTGTATCTCCCGGTGCGCGTGAGCAGGTGTCCATATCCCGTGTAGACCTGATGCCGGATATTCCCGCCACTTACAAGATGCTGGACTGGAAGCGGAAGGCCCTGGACTACGATGCCTATGTCTTTGATTGGAATGCTACGGGAGATTACCTTCCCCTGATATGGCTTGATGAGACAGGTAAAAACTCGGAGTACGACGGTTTCGGCCTTTATACCACCCTCGGCGATATCCGTCAGGGGCCTCAGAATCCAGGCGGCCATGAGGCCATAAACACCATGGCGGCGGTCATGGGCGGCGGGCTTGTGGGTATAGACAAAACGTCCCAGGACGGCTACAATTACCCCCAGATGCTTCAGAATTATTTTGCAGGCCGAAACGGTTGGAAGATAATGGTTAACGGTACTTCCGGATACGGTCAGGACTGGTGGTATAACATGCTTCCAAACCTCCTCTACTGGGGCGTTTCAGACGTTTTCCCAGGTGTTGAGGGCGCAGACCCCATTCTCCGCTCAATTGCAGACCAGTTTGCCAAGGCCGATGAAACCATGGCCGGCAACTACGCCTGGAGCTGGTTCAATTACAACACCATGACGGGCAAGACAAATGGCATTCCGCGTCAGCAAGACGCCGCCGCCGGTCACGCCTGGGTGCTTCTTAACGCTTACCGTAAATTTGGAGACGTGAATTACATGACGCGGGCGGTGAGCGCCATGAATGCGATTGACGCCCTTACGGAAAGCCGTTTCTATGAGATTGTACTGCCTTTTGGAGCCTATGTCGGAGCCGTAATGAACGCCGTTTACGGAACCTCCTATGAGATTGGCAAAATCCTGCGCTGGACTTTCGAGGGCAACAAGAGCAACGGCCGGAACGGCTGGGCTGTAACTGTTGGTCAGTGGGGCCCCTACGATGTTTCAGGCCTCCAGGGAAGCATAACTGACGGCGGCGGATACGCCTTTCAGATGAATAGCTACGAGATGGCCTGGCCGCTTGTCCCTATGGTAAAGTATGAGCCCAAGTTTGCAACTACAATTGGCAAGTGGATGCTCAACAATGCATCGGCCTCCAGGCTTTTCTTCCCCATGGAGATTGACGATGAACACCAGTTCTGTGCCGGCATCAAGGATATCACCGGCAATGTCATTGGCTATGAGGGCCTTCGCAACCGTGACCGCTATGGAAAAATGTCGGCCCAACCGGTGGCCGAAGGAGACGGCCCCAGCTGGCTTCAGGGTATGCCAGACTGCACTATGTTCAGCCTTTACAGCACTTCGCCAATCGGCATCTTCGGCTCAATTATTTCCACAACGGACGTTGAGGGAATCCTGTCCCTGGACTGCAACGTGACGGATTTTTATGCCGAAAGGCCCTTCCCCTGTCATCTCCTGTATAATCCTTATGCCGATGACCGCAGCGTCACTTACAAGGCCTGCGGCGCTGCCGCCTATGATCTCTTTGACGCCGTAGCCCGTGACTATGCCGCAAGGGATGCGGCAGGGGACTGCAGCATTACTGTCCCGGCAAAGAAAGCCGTCCTGGTGTATGAGATTCCTGCGGGGACGGAGCTTTACTCCACTCCTTCCGGCCACATCTTCACCAAGGATAGGACAATAGTTGCCTGGTAAGCATTTGACATTAACAAATAAAAGCCGTATCTTTACGCTATGAGAAACGTAATTATATCGGCTTTAATTCTTTTGGCAGCATCTTGCGCCGGCAATTCGGATTGGACATTAACCCAGGACAGCACTGGAAAATCCTACCCCGCAGAGGTTCCTTCCACTGTGGCGGCGGTGCTTCTTGAAAATGGCCAGGAACTTACCCCTGAGGCACTTGAGGGCAGTTTTACCTACTCTACGGTGCTCAAGGCCCAGGACCTTTCAAAGTATTACTCGCTTCGCTTTGACGGCCTTGGATATTATGCCGATATATTTTTCAACGGAGAGAAGATTGCATCCAAGGATACAACCTTCGGCGTTTTTGCAGTGCGTGAATTCGATGTCACGCCCCTTGTGAAAAAGAGCAACCGCCTCCAGGTGAGGCTTGAAAGGGCCAGGCCCGGAGACCTCAACCATGGCTGGGTAGACTGGAGCCCCGCTCCGGAAGACGCCTCCATGGGTCTTGTGAGGGGCGTTACATTCCGCTCTCACGGCGCAGTGTCCATCAAGGACATGTACGTTCATCCTATCCTTAACAACACCCTTGACAATGCCCGCATTGAGGTGAGGGCCCTTCTTGCAAACCACTCGGATGCTCCCGCGGAGGTGGTTCTGAAGGGCGTGGTGGAAGGCCTGGAATTCACCCACAAGGCAGCTCTTGCCGCCCGTGAAACCAGGGAAGAGATCTTTGACGCCCTTGAAATAACAAATCCCCGCCTATGGTGGACTCATGACCTCGGCACCCCGGAGCTTTACAGCATGAACCTAAGCGCCTTCATTGACGGCGCCATCACAGATGATGCATCAAGGACCTTCGGCATAAGGAAATTCACCTCCCGCCTCAATGAAAACGGCCACAGGCAGTACACCCTCAATGGCCGTGACATCCTTGTGGCCGGTGCCGGCTGGGCCGATGACCGCTATCTCCGTGACACCCATGAAAGCATTGAGCATCAGGTGAACATGGTAAAGGACATGGGTCTCAACTGCATCCGCTTTGAGAATATCTGGGGAAAGGATTCTTATGTATACGACCTCTGCGACCGCGAGGGCATCATGGCCATTACGGGCTTCAGCTGCCAGTGGGAGTGGGAAGGCTACTGCGGCATTCCCCACGATGAAATGTACGGCTGCATCAATGACCCCGAGCGCAACGCCCTGGCATTCCGCTACTTCAAGGACCAGATGCGCTGGATACGAAATCATCCGTCAATCGCTTCCTTCCTCACGGGCAGTGACCGCATTGCAAATCCCCAGCTTGAGCCCCTTTACCTGGAGGAATTCAAGGCCCTTGGACTGGAGTTCTCTTATATCTGCAGCGCCGCTTCAAAGGTGTCGCTGGCAGGTCCTTCCGGCAACAAGATGACCGGCCCCTATGAGTACTGCGGCCCGGAATACTGGGTAAATCCCAAGGCTGCGGGCGGCGCGCTCGGCTTCAATACGGAAACGGGTATCGGCCTCAATATGCCTCAGTATGAGTCTGTGGTGAAAATGATTGCACCCGCAGACCGCTGGCCGGTTGGAAAGGCATGGGACGCCCTGTGCACCGTTGCCGGAGAAGGCATGCACGACACCCACGTAATCAAGGAAGTGGTTGAGCGCCAGTACGGAGAGCCCTCCAACATAGAGCAGTTTGTCTCCCGTGCCCAGGCGGCCGATTACACCGGAACCCGCGGCATGTTTGAGGCTTTCCGCATTAATATCGGCAAGGCTACCGGCGTTGTGCAGTGGATGCTCAATTCGGCCGTTCCCATGCTCTACTGGCAGCTGTACGACTGGTACGGCATCCCCACGGCAGGCTACTACGGCACCAAGAAAGCCATGCAGCCCGTGCAGCTTCTTCTCCAGTGGGAAGAGAGAAAACTGTACGCCGTGAACGGCACCGCCCCCGGAGGAAAGGATGCCAGCCTTGAGTGCACCGTGCGCATCTTTGATGCCGCATCCCATGAAATCCAGACCGTTCCCGTGAGCGTTACGGTGCCTGAAGGCACATCTGTGCCCGTTTTGGATCTTCCTGCGGGCCAGGATCTCTTTGTATTTGTGGAGGGCGGGGCCGATAACTTCTACGCCGTCCCCGCTCAGGGCAATGTCCACGACTACGAGCATTCAATCTGGTTCCAGACCCCCATCAGCACGTATGCAGGGCTCCAGTACGTGACACGCCTTCCCGCTCCGGACCTCAAGGTTACGGAAGACGCAGCCGGCAACGTGACGGTTACCAATGACTCAGATACAGTCGCTTGGCAGATTGTCCTCAAGATGTTGGACCGTAACGGAGAACTGGTTCCTGAGGCCTTGTGGTCAGACAACTTCTTCTCCCTGCCTCCTCACTCCAGCAAAACCGTCTCTCACACCGGCAAGGGCAAACTTGCCTGGAGCGCCGGGTTGTTGTAGCCTATGCAAAGACTTGTTCCGTTTGTACTGCTGTTCCTGCTGCTAGGGGCGGCCATTGGATACACCGCATTCCGGCTGTGGCATATCGTTCCGCTTGCTAAGGGGTGGAAATGGGCCGTGGCGTGCCTGTGGGTGATGTGTTTCCTTCTTATGTTCCCGTCTTTCAAGTTCAGGGACACTATGCCACTTGTGCTTGGGACTGTAACCTATGAGGTATGGACATCCTGGCTCATCGCGTTCCTATATGTCCTTCTCATTTTCCTGGCGCTGGACCTTGGACGGCTTGTCCATATTGTGCCGAAGACCTTCATGTTCAATTCGTTGCAGGGGACTGCAGCGGTTGTGGGGCTGGTGACTCTCATCCTTGTATACGGCGGAATCCACTATCATCACAAATACAGGGAGGAGATCACAATCCAGACGGATAAAACCCTTGAGAAGCCGATTAAGATAGTGCTTGCCAGTGACCTCCATGCCGGCTATCACAACCGCGCCAAGGAGCTAAGGCGCTGGGTTTGGCTCATAAATGCCGAAAATCCGGACCTTGTGCTCATTGCCGGGGACCTTGTAGACGGCCACATGAAGCCTGTGATGGCGTGGAACTACAGCAGCATATTCCAGGAGATCAAGGCCCCCGTATATGCCTGCCTTGGGAACCACGAATACATAGGAGGGGCGGATGAGGCCCGGAGTTTCCTTGACAGCGCCGGAATCACGCTCCTGAAAGACCGCGCGGTAATGGATAAAGGCATCCGGATTATCGGCCGCGACGACCTCTCCAATCCCTGCCGTGCCGCCCTTTGGGAACTGTTCCAGCCAGACAGTACCTTCACCATAGTGCTTGACCATCAGCCGTATAACCTTGGGCAGGCCCAGGAGGCCGGGGTGGATTTCCAGTTCTCCGGCCACACCCACCACGGCCAGGTCTGGCCCGGCAACTGGGTCACGGACGCAATGTTTGAAAAGGCGTTCGGCCCGTATCAAAAAGGGGATACCCGGTATTACATTTCCTCCGGGCTTGGAATCTGGGGCGGAAAGTTCAGGATTGGCACCCGCAGCGAATACGTGGTTCTTACAGTTCGGCCATAAAGAACTGAAGGTGATACGGCAGCGCCCACACCCAGTATGGCCAGCGGTGGGCGGCGGGGGAGTAGATGGCAACGCACCTGAGGCCTTCCTCCCGGCAGCGTGCGTCAAAACCTTCCGTGGCCTTCAGGAATTTGTCCTTGGTGCCGCAGGAAACCACCATCAGCTTGCCTTCTGAGCCTGTTTCCCGTAGCCTTCCCAGCCTGTTTACGGCCGATTCCTTCTGGCACACTTCGGCCTCAATGTCTTCGGCCCCCAATATGCCGGGGATTATTTCCCGTGAGCCTCCGGAGTGCCGAAGGTCCAGTATTCCGCTCATGGCTCCTGCCGCCTTGAAGCGCTCTGGGTGGTCCAGGAACAGGTTCATGGCGCCGTGCCCTCCCATCGAAAGGCCGTCTACAAATGTGCGCTCAGGATTTAGGCCGAACCTCTCCTGAAGCGCCGGCCAGCACTCTTCCCAGAAAAAGCGCCGCCACTGCATGCCGGCGGGGTTGGCGTTGTTGAGATACCAGCTTCTTTCAAAGCCTTCCGGGCACACGAACCTGAATCCGGTCTTGTTGGAAAGCCCCTGAAGGTCTGCGTGAGTGCTCCAGTCCCTGTAATTTCCGCCAAACCCGTGAAGAAGGATAAGGGTGGGCAGTTCCCTTTGGCAGGTTTTGCCTTCCGGCGAAACCACCAGGACGGAATCTGTCCGGTGCAGCCACGCGGATTCTATTACCAACACCTCCTGCGCCCATCCGGCGAGGGCGCATAGGGAAAGCAGCGCTATTGCCAGTATCCTTTTCATATTCACAAAGATAGTTACCCGCCTAAAAAACGTGCGCGGTCAGACCAGCCCCACCAGCAGAAACAGGAAGTGGGCGATAACGCCCGCGCAGAGGCCGGCAATTGCGTGAGCGCCAATGGCCTTGGAGATGGCCTTCCTGTAGCCAAGGGAGTCCAGCATGGCGGTGTGGGTGGAGAGGAAGCCGCTCCAGCACATTCCAATTGCCGTGAAGACCGCGATGGCATTCCCGTCAAGGATGCCAGCGGCATCGAAGGTGGGAAGAAGCCCGAGGGCCGCCCCAACCGCGCCAAGGGCCGTCATGGGGAAGGCGATGAGCTCCATGTGAGTGAAGCCGAATAGCCATTCAAACACCCAGTGAATTTTCTCGGCAAGCCACGGCAGAACCGGGACACCCTGGCTGGAAGAGCCGTCGTAAACGCCGGAAGGTCCTGTGCCGAAGGTAACCATTATAACCGCGGTGGTAATGATAAGAACGCCCGGGATAATCTGCAGACCAAGGTCCACGCCGTTCTTTCCGCCGTCAAGGACAGCATTCAGGAAGCGCATGAATATGCTCCGGCTGGGTTCATCTGCCGAAGACTCATCTTCGGCCTCAAGGGCAACGCTATCCTCCACCGCGGGGCTGTCCAGTTCCGGATAAGCCTTGAGGCAAGAGCGCTGCATGAGGCGGGTAGAGATGATGGAGCCGCAGATGGCGCCCGCAAGTCCAATCAGGGCGGCGGTCATTTGCCCGTAGCCTATCATGGTGATAATAACCACAAAGCCCATCCCGAAGGCCGTCCCGAAGTTGGTGAGAGAAATCAGTTGGTATTTCTTGAAATATGATGCGAACTTCCTGTCCTTTGAAAGGGCTATGATGGCAGGGTTGTCGGAAAGGAAGGTCATGACACCGCCAAGGGCCGCCACGCCCGGAAGATTGTAAAGCGGTTTCATGAGCGGCCTCAGAACCCTTTCCAGGAGGGTTACTACGCCAAACTCCGACATCAGTTTTGACAGCGCACCCGTAAGAACCGTAATTCCCATCAGGTAGAACACCGTATTCAGGAGAAGGTCGTGGGCCGTGTTCATGAGGGTTTTGAGCATATTTGCCCCACCCATCTTCCAACTTAGCAGGCCGAAGACCAGGAAAATGACACTCAGAAACACAATGGCCTCTATAATAGGCCTCCACTGGCGCCTTTTGCTATTGTTTGTCATTGAAGCTTAAGTTTTAGTGTTAGTGCAAAGATAATGATATTTACACAAAAGATTCCCGATTATTTTGTAAGTTTGCATAAAAGAACACACCATGGATAATAAGCGGGAAATTTGGATAGACTGGCTAAGGATTGTGGCTTGTCTGTTTGTTATGAGCACTCACGCCTGTGAGGTGTTTTATTTTGGGGACGGCGGTGCGCAGATCCTCACCAAGACAGACGCAATCTGGGTGTCCATCCTAAATAGCTTCACAAGGGCCTGCGTGCCCCTTTTTGTGGTAGCATCCAGTTATCTTCAGTTCCCCATACACTATTCGGCCGGGGTGTTTTTCAAGCGTAGGCTAATTCGCGTTCTCTTCCCTTTCATTGTCTGGACCCTGGTCTATGCCTTTGTGTGGGGAGACCCCGTGCATGACTTCAAGGACTTCCTCCTCAATTTCAACTACGCCGCCGGGCATCTTTGGTTTGTGTACATGCTCCTTGGCGTGTATCTTCTTATGCCGCTTCTTTCCCCCTGGGCCGAAAAAGTGGGCAAGCGCGAACTCCAGGTTTACCTTGGAATATGGCTTTTCACCACCATCATACCTTACATCCGGATGTGGGCGGGAGGGCCGGCAGAGGTCATTTACGGCCCATTCGGCATACCCAACCTTGCAAAATATCCGCTTTGGGGAGAGGCCAGCTGGAACACCTACGGCACCTTCTACTACATGAGCGGATTCATTGGGTATCTCCTTCTGGGACTGTATTTCCGGAAGTTTGTTGGGGAACTCAGCTGGGGTAAAACCCTTGCCATTGCGCTGCCGCTTTTTGCCGCCGGCTTCACAATTGCCGCCACGGGATTCTACTCCTTTGTCCAGGCCGATGCCCAAGGCACTTTCCCCGTCTCCGGCCCCGTAGGCAGCGCCGCAATCTGGGAAACCACCTGGTTCAACGACACCCTTGGCCTTGCCCTCATGACCATTGCCTGGATACTCCTCTTCCGTATAATCAAGGCCGAAAGCGCATTCTACAAAAATATCATCCTGCCCGTTTCCAAGGCCAGTTACGGCATGTACCTTGGCCATATGCTCATCCTTGGCAGCGTTGCCACATGGATATGCTCCCTTCTTGGCCGCGGGGCCGAAGGTCTACTTGGCATTTGGACCACCCCCGTGGAGGTCCTTGCCATTGCCATCATTTCATTTACGGCATCGGCCATCCTCTGCGTCCTTTTACAGAAGATTCCGCGCGTTGGGAAATATATTGTAGGATAACTGCGTAATTCGCTGTATGTTGGGCGATTACATTCTACGGCCCTATTCTGCCGGATCTCCTCCCAATGCTTCTCCGCCATCTTCTGAACCGGTGTCATTAGGCTCCACAGGATCTCCCTGCAACTGCTCTTCTGGCTGTTTGGTTTCAGTCTCCGGATTGGTGATAGGAGTGCAGGACGCAATTGTAAGGGTTACGGATGCGGCAATGCCGGCTACCTTCGCAATCTTGCCAAGACGCCGCCTTTCTTCAAGTTGGCGCTCCAGATAGGCGACTTCGGCCTCGCATTTGGGGCAAGTCCCTGCGCAGTCTCCCTTGTGCTTGCATTCAGAGGTAATGAACTTGATGTCATTTTGCTGGGCAATCTGCTGGCGAATGTCTTTCAGAATTATACAAGTTTTTTTACCACGTTCCATAGTATGCTATTTTTTTGATCTGTCAGTTACGTACACAAATTTGTCAAAATTACCGAATCCCATGGCTTTCAGTTGGGAAATGGAGTCATCCACACATTCGGCAGAGTTATAACCGGGAATAATCGGCACCCGAATGGTGCAATCCGAAGCCCGGCCTGCCTTGCTCAGCCATTCAAGGTTCCGTTTTACGCGGGCATTGTCCTTTCCCGTATAAGCCTTGTATATGTCCGGAGACATGTCCTTTATGTCAATGATGAACTGGTTGGTGCACCTTTCAAGTGTATCCAGGTTGGCCTCGTCAATGTTTAGAGACGTTTCCAGATTGATTTTCCAGTTTTGGGGACAAACGCTCCTGAATTCGGCAATAAAACTGGATCGTAGTCCCGGCTCTCCGCCGCCAAATGTAATGCCGCCGCCCGTGGCCTGAAAGTAAAGGTCGTCCACTTTGACCTTTTCATACAGTGACACCGGAGTGTATCTTGGGTATGTCCCCTCGTCCTTAAAACACTGTGGATTAAGGCAATACTTGCAATGTAGCGGACAAGAAGGAAAGCATACAAGGGTTGTGACTCCGTCTCCGTCTCTTCCAATCCTGTGGCGAGCAATTGCAAATATGGGCTCATCAGCAGGCATGGCGGCGTAAAGATTCAGTTGTCTGGGCTCCGGCCCGGGTGGCGCCCATGAAAAGCAGGAGGGCGGCGCACAAAAGTGTGAATAGTGGTTGTATGCTTCTCATTATCATGTGGTTTTAATGGTCAAATATAAGAAAGAGTTCCGAGAAAAACAAAAACCATTGGCCCCGGACTTCTTAGAGTCCTTGCAGGTACTGCTTGAAAAAGCGTCCCTGAGTGGTGGGGGTGAAGTCCCAGTCGCTTATGAGGGTGGGGGCCCAGTGAGGGTCAAAGCACCATACGGTGAAGGAGATTCCCTTGCTCTCAAGGTACTTGGTGATATGTTCTCCGTAAACGTCCGTGGAAATGACGGGGATGTGGGCGCCCGGCTCATTTTCAAGACAATAGCCGATTTCCGTGCATATTACGGGATATGTGTCTGCAACATAGCCGAAGTCCTTTTCCCACTGCTCTTCCCAGGGCTGTGGGCGTTTCATGGGGTAGGGGTGGCATACATAGGCTACGTTTGGACGGCCGATGGGCTCACTGGCTACGGGCGTAAGGTCGTAAGCCCAGTTGAAGCCGGCGCAAAGGCACACCGCATTGGGATTGTAGGTGCGCACAGTGTCTATTATCTGTTCCTGAAGCTCTTTCCATTCGGTCCAGGAGCACTCTCCCGTACCGGTGACGGTGGGTTCGTTGAAAATCTCATACAGCGCCACGGTGGGTGTATCCTTGTATCGGCTGGCAGCCGTGCGCCAGAATCTGAAAGTCTCCTCCTTGGTAGTGTTGTACATGGGATTTGTGTAGAGCTCTTCCTTGAGATTGCCTATGGAGTGCCAGTCCATTATCACATACATCCCATGTTTTTCGGCCCATTCTATGCCCTGGTCCATGACCTCGAAAGTCTTTTCCCAGCCCATCTTGTTGATGTTTGCAGGGTGTACCGCAAAGCGGACCACGTTTGCGCCCCAGGATGCGGCCTCCTCAAAATATCGCTCCGTCCACTGGCCGTCATTCACAAGTTTTACTGGATCCGAGAAACAAAGGCCACGGAAAACGAGCTCTTTTCCCCGAGGGTCCACAAATTTGTTGCCTTCCACCTTCACCCATCCTTGGCGGGCCTGGCAGCACATCAGTAGAAGAGCAGTGTTGAGAAGTAGTAGTAATCTTTTCATTTTCAGGTAATTTATCCCAAATATAATCAATTTCTCCGGATTCGGCCTTAATTCCTTCATGGAATTGCGTCTTTGTGTGCGCCGAGTACCAGGTGATAACACGTTAGGTTTCCAGAGGCTCCAGGGGCAACGACCAACACGTTTTTGGCGTTTTTTGCGTAATTCGCTGCCCGGCCTTGTCTTTTGCGGCGGCCGTCACCAACTGTTTTTTGCATCATTACCGAAAAAGCCGGCCCTCGAAGAGGCCGGCTCGTGCGGGCAATGGGACAATTATCTAACCATTTTTGAAGATCTCGACGCTATATATCTATTTGTTTTACATCTCAAAGACTAATCTGACAAGAAGGCATCCAGACTTCCTTTAATCACGTCATGCTGAATTTTTTTAGAGACTTGTAAAAGTTCGGGGATATTTGTCTTAACGGTGTTGAATATGCCTTCAGCATCAACGTCTCCATATTCGTGAGACAGGAAATTACGCATCCCAAAGACGGCAGGCCAGGGAATAGATGAGTATGTTTTGAAGAAGTCACTGCCACAAATGTTGCGGATCTTGACGAGACTTTCGGTTATATATTGGAGGCTCATTCCGCAGGCACGGAAAACAATGAGCCCGGGAGTGCTGGAGACAAAGTCGTCGGGCGCATTAATGTCCTTGCTCATTTCTAGCAAAAGGTTCATCTCCTTTAATGCGGCATCAAGCAGGGAAAGAACGCGTTCTTTTTTAGGATACATAGATTGTCTCCTCCTTCAGACGACGGGCAAATTTTTCGGGAAAAATAGATTTGGAAGAAACAAGGTCTACGTGTCTTCCGAAAACGGTCTCCAATTGGCTTGCAATGGTGGAGTATAGAAATAAATCTGGCTTTGAGAGCGTAATGATGATGTCGATATCACTGTCTGCACGCCCTTCATCCCTGGCAAAGCTTCCAAACAGACCGATTCTTTCAATTCCAAAAGCCGACTTGTTGCATAAGTAGTAAACTTTAAGCATTGATAGTATCTGATCTCTACCCAGTCTATTGCCACCTCTGACATCCTCATAATGTACGACGGCCTTATAACCAAGGGCATCAAGTACACGAGCGTACGTGGCAGGACTTCCAAGCTTTCCGCTCTCCATTCTGGATATCTGTGACTTGCTCATACCGGCCAATATTCCCACCTGCTCCTGAGTCATTCCCCTTGACTTTCGCATCCTTTTTATAGATTCGTTCATATCCATCTTTTTCGCAAATATAAGAATAGTTTAAGAAATATGCAACTTATTTATAAAATGTTCGACAGGGGTTAGAGGTGGAGTCCCCCAGCCGCAAACGAAAAAAGCCTGGCGTGAAGCCAGGCAACTAAAGTGCGGGCGAAGGGACTCGAACCCATACGCATTGCTGCACCAGATCCTAAGTCTGGGTTGTCTACCAATTCCAACACGCCCGCGGGATTGGATTGCAAAGATACAAAATTATCCTAAAATCTTTGCAATAAGCCCGGGAGAAGTTTCACCGGTGAGCCGAATTATGTGCTGGGACAGCATCTCATAAGACTCGGAAGGGGAGTGGGAGCACTCAAGGGCCCCGCCGTCAGAGGCAAAGGGGAAGCCGGCGGGGGCGCCTGGAAAACCGGCCGAATCCATAAGGTCCTCCGGGCGGCAGAAGGATGCTACCTGCCAGCCGCTATAGCTGAGATCAGGGCCGCGATAAACGCGCGTCATGTTACCAAGCACTATCCGGCACTGCATCTGGAGCCGTGTAAGGAGGGCATCGGCCGCACTCTTTTTAATGCCAAGAAGGGCGCGTACCTCTTTTACGGTAATTGCGCCATGCTCACTCACATAATCCATTACGGCAGTCTGCGCTCCGGGCTGAAGGGCGTATTTCTCCAGTGACTGCCTGTAGTTCCGAAGTTCCCGGTACCACTCAGGCGTAGCAAACGCAGCCTTGCCGCCGCAAAGGAACTTTCCGTAAAGGATGTCTCCGCTTTCAACGCAGTCTATCTTCCAGTCCCAGGGGCCGAGGGTGTCGGCCTCACCGTCAAACCAGTACTCCCGGGGAGTCATCTCCTCTATGGAATAACCGGCTATGGGATTCCCGAAAAACGGCACCAGACCATACTCCAATATGGCCTTGTGCATGGTTTCTGCGCTAACTATGCTACTCATTTCTTACGGAATTCAAGGCACGCCCAGCCCTCGCGGAAGGACTCTCCGGCGGGAACAAGCCCGGCATCAAGGGCGGCGGCGGTAACAGGCGGGACATCGGCCTCAAAGAAACCGCTCAGGAGAAGATGCCCGCCCCGGCGAAGAGACCGCGCATATGTGGGCATGTCCTCTATCACAATGTTTCGGTGAATGTTGGCAAGAAGAACATCGTAGGTTCCCATCTGCAGCAGCGAGGCATCCCCGCAGGCGGTCTCCACCCTTGTGCCCACCTTGTTCCACCTGCAATTGCCCCAAGCGCTGCGGGCCGCCACAAGGTCAATGTCGTAGGCGAACACCTTCCGCGCCCCCATTTTGGCCGCCAGGATGGCCAGGATGGCTGTGCCGCAACCGGCGTCGCAGACGTATGCGCCACGCACCGGCAGCCCCATCATCCGGCTCATCATCATATAAGTGGTGTGGTGATACCCCGTGCCGAAAGCCATCTTGGGGTCTATCCAGATATTGTAGCGGGTGCGGGGGACATCCTTGTTAAACGGCGCCTTCACGGTAACCACTCCGTCCACCACAATGGGCTCAAACGACTCTTCCCAGGCCTTGTTCCAGTTTTGCCCTTGCACCAGGGCTGCCGTAAACGAGGCCGAAGGGAAGCCGCTCAGTACGGCTTTTACATCCGAAGCCCGGTAGGAATCTTTCTGGATGTAGCACTTTAGGAAAGGCTCTTCCGTCACAAAGGAGTCAAAAGGAAGTTCAGAGAGTTCGGCCATGATAATTTCGGCGGTCTCCTCTGAAAACGGGCTTAGCCTCACGCTTACTTCAATATATTCTTCACTGTTCATTTGCTGCGGCTACTTCTTTCTGGAGTCTCAGAATCTCCTGCTTCAGGGCCTCCCTGCGGGCTTCAACACCGGAGAGCACGCCCTCCTGGAATCCGGCCATCTCCTCCGCGGCGCTCTCAAGCTCCTCCTCCGATATTTCTTCCGTGGCCGAAGCCTGCCCCTGCTGCCTCAGGTACTCTGCGGCGCGGTTTTCGGCCATGGCTTTCTCCACTCCAAGCTCAAAAATATTGTGGATGGCGGCAAGCAGGGAATACTGCACGGTGTCCATCTGCTTGGTGAACACCGGGACATTGGCATTGCGGTACCTGGCCCTTGAAAGCCCGTACTTTATGTGGTCAAAGTCCTTGCCCCATGCATTGAGGCCGAATTTTATGAGGAGCGGCGACTTTATCACGGAAATGTGGTAATCCAGCCATTCGTCCAGTTTCTGCACCCCGCTTGCCGCCACCATGTAGCGGTCTACCTTCAAAACAAACGGGAAGATGTCTATCTGGTTGTTTCTCATCATGCCCGTCACGGACATGTTGTCTATGTGGGCCTTCTTCTTGTCACGGAACATGAGGAGCCTGGCAATCTTGGTGAAGTCCTTGCTGTCACGCAGATTGAGGTCATTGCCGGAAATCTTCAGGATGCCATCCACGGACGGAATCACCAGGTTCATGTTGGTGTCTATCTGCGTTGTAGCGGCAAGCTCGCAGTCAAGGTCTCCGTCGAAGCTTGTGAGCATGGGCATGAGAGTGTCTACGGCCGGGAACAGCGTAATCACTTTTTCGGCGGTGATATTCACAAGGTTGAGGTCGAACCCGGCCGAAATGTCCCGTTTGTTGCGCGTGGAGTAGAATCCTTCAAAGTAGAGGTCTCCCATGTTGGAGGCCGCGATGGCGTTGGTCACCTGGAGGGTGCGGTCCCTCATTGCTATGTCGGCGGCCGCCCAGTTAATGAGAAGGCTGTCGTACTTGATGCCGCTGGCTTCCAGGGTGAAGTCAACATCCAGGTTGGAGGGTATCACAATGAGTTTGCTGCCGGCCGAATCCGGGAGCTCCGTTGCCGCTGCCGCCTGCACCGATTCATCCGAGGCATCGTCCAGGCCCTTTTCAGGCTCGTAGGAACTGTAGTAGGCGTACGCCCTCATAAGTTCGTTGGCCTCCAGGTAGTTGGAAGAGACATCGGCCTTAAGTTTAAGATGGCTCTTTCCGCGGCCTATGAGTGCCCTCCTAAGCCCGGTGAGAAGGGCTTTTGCCGAAACGTCCGACTGCCCGGCCTTTATGGTAATGTTCTGGAGGTCAAGGGTGTCGTTGTCAAATGAGCCGCTTACGTTGGCAATGCCGGTCCTTAGCGGGAACGCCGGGGTGAACACCCTGCCGCTTGCAAGGCTAAGGTTGCCCTCAATGTCCCAGTCCTTCACATAGCCCTGGATGGCCTTGGAGAGGCTAATCTTTATGTCGTTGGCCGAAAAGTCGTCTGTGAGTGCGCGGGCCATCCGCTCCATTCTGGCTTTCTTGAACAGGGAGTCCCTGGGCACACCCGGATACACCCTTTGGAGGGAGTCCAGGATACGGTTCCGGCGGGCCGAACCCGCCCTTCTGGACTGGTGCTTGGATGCCCCGGCATCGAATTTCAGGGACCTCAGGATATAAAGGTTATGTCCGCTTCTGAACCTTATGCGGCCGGATTCTGAAGTAAGGCTGAGCCTTGGAGTGGGCCGGGAAGCCGTGGCAGGGCTTATGCGGAAAGTCTCCGTGTTCTCCGCAAGTTGCACGCTCATGCCCTCAGAGTCCCTGAGCCTCAGGTTTCCAAGTTTTGCAAGGCCCATTAGCGGGGTCAGTTCCTTTCGCTTTTTGAGGATATCGGCCGAATTCTGGAGGAGCACAAGGACGTCCTTGCCATTTATCCTAAGGTTCCCGTACTGGGCTTTCAGGGAGTCTGTATTTACCTTCAGGGCCAGCACGCGCGCCCCCTGGCGGATGTTACGGTCTATCTTGTTGGCCTTTGTGGCAAGCTCCACGTCCAGTTTTGGAATTACGGCATCTATGCTGTCCGGGGCGTCCTGCACGGAGAGGTCCGTTCCCTGAAGCTTGCAAAGGATGTCCGCGGAGCCAATCCGGCTCATGTCAAGCTGGGACAGCCTCACCTTTCCATGAAGCTGAGCGTCTATGGTGCCGGTGCCGGAAATGCCGCGCTCTGCGGTGAAAGCGTTTGTGAGGGAATCCACGCGGGCCCTTGCCGTGCCGTCAAATGCAATGAGGGGGTCTTCTCCAAGGATGTCCCGGACCCCGCCCTTTAGATTGACCTTTGCCCCAAGGAAGTCCAAGAAGAGCTTTTTGATATCGGCGTCCACCGCCTTGAGGTCATCGGTTGTGACAGTTGCGTCCAGCGCCACCTGCCCTTTTCGGCCAAGGCCTTCGTAGTCAAGCGCTGCCGGAGGAACCAGGAGCTTTGCCTCCACCGCCGGAGTTTTCCCGCCGCCGTAAACGCCGTCTATGGTGGCATCGAGGGAGAGCTTTGCGTCCGTCTTTATCTTTTTGAAAATAGCTACATTGTCCCGGTATTCCCTGATAATGTCCCCAAGCGGACAGTCCTTTATGCGGGCGTCAATGTCAAGGTTGTACGCTCCCTTCCCGGCCGTGACACTGCCTTCAGCATCCAGGTGAAGGGCGCTTACATCCAGCCCAAGGCGGTTGAGGACCACCTGAAGGGAGTCGTCTGCGCGCTCCGGAAGATCCCCGTCCAGGGATATGCCTACTGGCACTTTAAGCCTGCCGAAACTCCCCGTTGCCAGCCATGCCTGGGCCTTGGCGTCAAGTTCCAGGTGGCGTTCTTTCCCTTTGGCCCTTAGGGACTGGAGCCCTACCGCCACGGTGTCTGCGGGGAGCCTGCCGGAGACAAACAGGGAGTCTATCTCCAGCTCAGTTGCAACCTTCTGGAGGTTTTGGGTGTCAATGTGGCCGTCCAGGCCCAGCCGCCGCATTGTAAACATCCCGTGAATGGTGTCCTGGGGGTTTGTGAACACAATGAAGGGCCTCTCTGTCATTTGCACCTTCCCCACCACTATCCTTGGAAGCGGCTTCTGGGTGGTGTCTTTCTTGGGGCCGCCAATGGGCAGGATGTCCCAGTTTGCGGCCGAAGAGTCATAGTAGTGGGCGAAAATGCGTGGATGGGCAAGTTCCGCTTTGCGAATGTGGTATCCCGTGCCGCGCACTATGTCCATGTAGTTTATGGAAACGCTCAGGCTCCGGAAACTTGCCAGGGTATCCACCGTTTCTCCGCGGCCGGCCTTGAGGAGGGAAAACCTTCGGCCACTGTCCGGATAAATGGTGTCAAACTGCGCATAACGCTCATGGGGGTAGGTGAGGGCAAAATCGCTTGCCTCAAGGTTTAGGAAGGGGAAACTCTTCAGGACGTGGGCTTTTATGTTTCCGAAGGAAATGTCTCCTTCAACGTAGTCTGCGGCAAATTTCCCCACAAGCCTCGTGAGGACCGCAGGCCGAAGGATAATCTGGAGCGCCACAAGGAGTGCCACAAGCAGCCCTGCCACCGCCAAAACTACGTTCCGTATTACTTTTCCCGCTTTCATCCATACAAAGATAACATTTTAATTTGCAGAAAAAGTCACAAATTCTTATTTTTGTGAGATTTTTGGAAATAATATTTAACTAAACATACCAATTTTATGGCAACAACTGCTGATCTCAAAAACGGAATGTACCTCATGTTCAACGGCAAACCCTGCGTTGTAGTGTACTTCCAGCACGTTAAACCCGGCAAGGGCCCCGCTTTTGTGAAAACCAAGCTCCGCAACCTTGAAAACGGCCGCATCCTGGAGAACACCTTCACCGCCGGCGTAAAGCTTGACACCATTTCCGTGGAGCGCCGCCCCTATCAGTTCCTTTATGATGATGGTGAGGCCTTCAACTTCATGCACGAGGAAACCTATGAGCAGATCACCCTTCCCCACGACGTCGTTGAAAACGCAGACCTCATGAAAGAGGGCCAGAGGGTGGAGATGATGTACATGACAGAGCCCGAAGAACGCTGCCTCACCTGCGAGCTTCCCACCTACGTAACCCTGCAGGTTACCTACAGTGAACCCGCCGTCAAAGGCAACACCGCTTCCACCAGCGCCCTCAAGGAAGTCACCCTTGAAACCGGTGCAAAGATCATGGTTCCCCTGTTCATCGAAACCGGAGAAATCATTACCGTAAATACCACGGACCGCTCTTACGGCCAGAGGGTTAAATAAGTCTGGAAGCTAATAACTTCTGGTAATACCCAGCTGTTGGATTTTATATGTGCCGCCTCCCGAAGAGGTGGCATATATTGTAACCTGGAAGTTCTCTCCGCCGGCGTTGAGGATGCCTATGAGGTACTTTTTGTTGGCCTCTGAGGCCTTGTGGGTGGCCTCGAAGGAGCGGGGAGTATATGTGCCGAAGAAATTGCGGAGAATCTGCCTGGCCTGAGCCTTGGAGCAGTTACGCGAAGACGACAGGACGTTGATGTCAAGGTTGTCCGCGAACCAGCTGGAAAGGGATGCAACATCCCCTGCGGCCAGATATTTTGTGATGGAAGTGAATACGGAGAACTCTCCCTCCGGGGAAGGGGAGGACATATAGGATTTGACCGGCTTTGCCGGAGTCTGGGCAGTGAGGTGCAGCCCCATGGTGAGGAGCAGCACCGCCGGGAAGACAATCTTTAGAATATGCTTTTTCATTCCGTTGTCTTTACTTGCAAATTCCGAGCCGAATCGTTACATTTGCCGTATGAACATTGAGCTTCTCACCGTTGGCAAAACGGACGTTAAATGGGTGAAAGAAGGCCTGGACGTATATGTGGCCAGGTTGCAGCACTATGTCCCGTTCAAGGTGACGGAAATTCCGGAGCTCAAAAAAGCCCAGGCCCTGAGCCGTGACCAGATAAAAGAGCGGGAGGGAGAACTTATCCTTAAGCATCTGCAGCCCCAGGACACCCTGATTCTCCTGGACGAGCACGGTATTGAATACCGCTCTACAGAGTTTGCCGGAATGTTGGAAAAATACATGCTTCAGGGCACCAAAACCCTTGTTTTTGCCGTTGGAGGGGCATACGGCTTCTCTCCCGCCGTCCATGCCAGGGCCAGCGCCAAGATGTCCCTTTCCAAAATGACGTTCACCCATCAGATGGTTCGCACAGTTTTTGCAGAGCAGCTTTACCGGGCGTTTACCATCCTCCGCGGAGAGCCCTACCACAATGAATAAGTCCCGTCTCATACGGCAAAGCGCCTCAATAGTCATTATGGCCCTTTCGGCCATAGTCTTCGCCGCGTCGTTTTTTACCGGAGCGGGCGGGGACAACCCTGAGGCCGCCGCGGAAGACTTCGGCAAAAAGACAGGGGCGCGCATATCCCTTCTGGATAAATACATTGACAGTGCCCTTTCGCAGGATCCTTCGGCCTGGATGGAACTTCCCGGGCTTCCGGAGGACATGGTGGTGTACCGCTATGTGGAAGACACCCTCCAAAGCTGGGCGGGGCAGTTCCCAATACGCAACGACGACATAAGGGTGCGTCCCGTAAGCTCCCGCCTCACGGATGCAAAGGCCGTGGTAACTTCGCCGCTCGCAGATGCCACGGAGCACCTTTCCTACGTGAACCACGGGCCCAAGTGGTACCTTGAGAAGGCTGTAGAAGGCAACGGATGCAAGGTCATCGCGGGCCTTGAGATAGCCAACCAGCTAAGGCCGGGCTCCCTTACGGGCGTCAATCCGCGCCTGAGACGCGACGACCGCTACGGCGTAAGTCCGCTCTCGTCCAGTACCGGCACCGCGGTGTACGTAGACGGCGTGCCGCTTTTCAAGCTTACCTCGGACAATATAGACACCGGCGGTAAAAGGCATCCCTTCCTCCTCTGGGTGTCTTTGGCGCTTTTCATGACGGGCCTGGTGCTGCTGCTGTCGGTTCATCCCTCGCTTCCTTTCCTTGCGGGTACGGCCATTATCCAAACCGGCATATTCACCTGGCTTTTCCTCTATGGCCGCGGCCTGGGGCAGGTGTCGCAGCTGTTTTCTCCGCTGCTTTACGCAGACGGCCCCTTCTTCTATTCCCTTGGCGCCATCCTCATAGTAAACCTTGCCATAGACATCCTTGTGCTGGACCTTTTTGTGGTAAGGTGGACTCTCCTCAAGCGCGTCGCGCGCCAGAGCTCCCGGGGCGTGCAGTGGGTTCTGGCAGGGCTTATCGTTACCTCCATCATTGCAGTCTGCGCCTACTTCCACATAAGCTTTACAAGCATCCTGGAAAACTCCAGCATCAACCTGGAATTATATAAGGTAATACTTATAAGTCCTTTCACCGGGGTTGTATATCTCAGTTTCCTTGCCCTGGCGCTTTCCGTTCCCATGCTCCTGCAGCTGCTCCAGCCCTTCGCAAAAAGCCTTCTTGGAGCGCGCTACGACGTCTTCTCCATTCCCGGCCGAATGTCCTTCGGCCTGGTGCTGGGAGTGTATTTCGTGGTCACTACGGCTGTCCTTGGATACCGTAAGGAGCAGCGGAGGGTAGATGTCTGGGCAGGGCGCCTTGCCATGGACCGTGACGTGGGCCTCGAGATCCAGCTCCGCTCCGTAGAGTCCGCCATTGCCGACGACCCCATGATCGGGGCCCTTGCCGCCCTGGACGGCGGGGAGGCCATCCTTGGCGGAAGGCTTGCCAGCGCCTATATGGTAAGGATAGCCCAGGACTATGACATTTCCGTGGTAAAATCCGGCCCTCAAGGCCCTGGAAGCCATCCCCTTTTCCTGGAGCGCATCCGCGGCGGAGTGCGGCTTGGAGAGAACTCCCACTTCTTCTACAGCTCCATCGGCAATGGCCGAACCGCATATACGGGTCTTTTCACCTATTATTCAGAGTACGGGCCGTCGTCCATCTTTGTTACGGTGGAGTCTAAGCACAACAGGGAAGACCGCGGATATCTGAGTCTCCTTGGAATCCAGGACCCCGGCAGGGTATCACTGCCGCCGGTGTATTCCTGGGCTAAGTATATTGACGGGCATCTTCTTCAGTACAAGGGAGAGTATCCGTTCCCTACGCTCTATACCGGGGAGTGCAAGCTTGCCGGCTGGGAGCTCTTTGAAAGGGAAGTGTCTGAAGGAGAGGTGATTATGCTGGCGCGCCCTTCTACAGAGTGGCTGTACTACATAGTGGAAGGCTTCCTTCTTGCACTTGCCGCGTTCTTCCTTGTGAGCACCCTTTCAAGGAGGCGCCTCCGCACTCAGGGAAGGCGGTATTTCCAAACCCGCATAAGCCTTGTGGTCAACATCTCCCTCATAGTCACGCTTGTTGCCATGGCCGGATTCAGCGTGTGGTTTGTCTGGAAACGCAACAATGCGGATATGAGGGGCGTCATGGCTTCCCGCGTTAATACCCTTCAGGCCATGCTTCAAGAGCGCCTGAGGATGGTGGCTTCGCCTCAGGAGATTGGCTCTCCGCAGGCCGTGGCGGCAGTGGAGGGCGTTGGCAACAACCTTCGCTGCGACATCACCATCTTCGACATTTCGGGCGCGGAGGTCATGAGCACCACCCCGGAGGTATATGACCGCATGATACTCGGAAGCCGGATGGACCCTTCGGCCTACAATGCAATTGTGTATGGCCACAACCGCTTCTGGCTCAATCAGGAGAAGGTGGGAAGGCGCCGTTTCTACGCCCAGTATGTGCCGGTCTTCAACAGTTCCGGCACCATGATAGCCATTGCTTCGGCCCCGTTCACGGACCTCACGCATGACTTTGAGACGGAGGCCGTGCTGCACGTTGCAACCGTCATAACAATATTCCTGCTGCTGCTTCTCATATCCCGTCTGGTTACGTTTGCCGTGGTTGGAAGGCTCTTCAGGCCGCTTACGGAAATGAGCCGGAAGATGACGGTGACGGACGTAGACCATCTGGAGCCCCTCATCTATCACCAGGACGACGAACTTACCCCGCTGGTTGAGGCCTACAACCGCATGGTGAAGGACCTTGGAGAGAGCTCCCGCCGCCTTGCCCAGGCCGAAAGAGACAAGGCCTGGACGGATATGGCGCGCCGCGTGGCACATGACCTCAAGAATCCTCTTACGCCAATAAAGCTTCAGCTCCAGATGCTTATAAGGATGAAGAGCACCGGGAACCCGGCCTGGCAGGACAAATTCGACGAAGTCGCCCAGACTGTCCTATACCACGTGGATCTCCTCTCAGACTCCGCAGACCAGTTCTCCACGTTTGCCAAGATGTACGACCAAAAGGCCGAAACAATAGACCTGGACGCCCTTGTAAGGCAGGAGGTGGAGCTCTTCGATTCCCGCGATGACATTGTGGTGGAATACTTCGGCCTGCCGGGAGCCATGGTTGAGGCTCCGCGTCCGCAGCTCACAAGGGTGGTTGTGAACCTTATAACCAACGCCATTCAGGCGGTGGATGGCAATGACGGGGACAAACGGCTTCTGGTGTCCGTGAGAAAGGCCTCCGACGACTCCTTCTATGAGATTGTGGTGGAGGACAACGGCCCGGGAGTGGACCAGGCCAACCAAGACAAGATTTTTACGCCGGACTTTACCACCAAAACCAGCGGCAGCGGCCTTGGACTTGCCATTTGCCGCCGAATTGTGGACCACTGCGGCGGCAGCATATCCTACAGCCGTTCTTTTGCGCTTGGAGGTGCCTGCTTTACCGTGCGTTACCCCAGGATCTGACTTCTTCGGCCACCTTCTCAAGGAGCCATTTGGGCGTGGAGGTGGCTCCGCATACTCCCACGGACTGGCCGTCCTTGATCCATGAGAAATCAATCTCTTTTTCGGAGCCTATGAGGTAGGTTGCAGGGTTTACGCTTCGGCATAGGTCGCTGAGCACCTTGCCGTTGGAGGAGGAGCGTCCTGCAACAAAGAGAATAATGTCGTGGGATGCGGCAAACTGCGCCAGCCTTTCATGACGGCCGGCAACCTGCGCGCAGATGGTGTTGTTTACCGTGAGCCGGGCGCCGGCTTCCCGGAGCATGCGGCATATATTGTCGTATTCGGTGGGGCTTTTGGTGGTCTGGGAGAAGATGACAACCGGCTTTGAGAGGTCTATGCTGCCGTTCTTAAGAGCTTCTCGGAGCATTTTTTCGTTTTCCACCACAAGGGCGTTGCCGCCTACCTGTCCCATGAGGCCAAGGACTTCGGCGTGTCCAACCCGGCCGAATATTATTATCTGGCCGGTGGCGTTTCTGATGCGCTCCTGGAGCTTCAGGACCACCGGGCAGGAGCAGTCTATGACGGAGAGCCCGCGCGCGGCGGCTTCCGTGTAGGTGGAGGGGGGCTCACCGTGGGCCCTTATGAGGACGGTGCCGCCTTCGGGGACGTCCTGGAGGGAATTCACCGTGACCAGGCCTTTTTCGTGGAGACGGGAGAGTTCGGCCTCATTGTGCACAATTGCGCCAAGGGAATAGAGGGTGCCGCCTGTGCTGAGGTATTCCTCCGCGCGGGTTATGGCACGGATTACTCCTCCGCAGAAACCGGAGCCGGGGTCTGTCTCTACTTTTACCACGTGATGCCGGGAGTTTCAAGTAGGCCGAACTTGCCCTGGAGGAGGCCCAGCATCCACACCAGTTCCTCGTGGAGGGTCATGTGGGTGTTGTCAAGGACAAAGGCGTCTTCGGCCTGCCTTAGGGGTGAAGTTTCGCGGTGGGAGTCTATGTAGTCCCTTTCCTGAAGGTTTTTAAGGACTTCCTCAAGGCTGGAGGGCTGGCCTTTTGCCACAAGTTCGTCGTAGCGGCGCTGCGCCCGTACCTCCGGGGCCGCCGTCATGAAAATCTTGACTTCGGCGTTGGGGAACACCGTGGTGCCGATATCCCTGCCGTCCATGATTACGCGGCCGCCTTTGGAGAAGGCGTGAAGGCGGTCGTCAACCCACGCGCGGACAAATGCGATGGCGCTCACTGGGCTCACAAGGGAACTCACTTCCATGGTGCGGATAAGGGACTCTATGCAGCGGGAGCCGCTGTAAAGGAGGGTCTTGTCGTCTTCCCTTTGGAAGTGGAGGTCCAGGCCTGGGAGGGCTTCCTTGAGGGCGGGCTCGTCTATTTTACCGCCTTCGGCCATGCCGTTTTCCATTGCAAATAGGGTTACGCCGCGGTACATTGCTCCGCTGTCAAGGTACAGGAAGCCGAATTCCTTTGCCACCATCTTTGCAAAAGTGCTTTTGCCAGTAGAGGAGAAGCCGTCTACGGCTATGGTAATGTCCGGGATTGTCATATCTTGCGGGTTTTCAGTTGTTTACATTACATAATCCTGTACATCCTGGGCGGTTATGGGGCTGCCGCCAAGGATGAGGAGGCGTTCCACCACGTTCCTTAGTTCACGGATGTTGCCGGGCCAGGACCTTCCTGTGAGAAGAGCCATGGCCTCTTTCTGGAATTCGCGTACGGGCTTGCCGTTTTCGGCGCAAATCTGCTCCGTGAAGTGCTTTACCAGCAGGGGGATGTCTTCCTTGCGCTGGTCAAGGGCGGGAACCTTGAGTACAATCACGCTAAGGCGGTGATAGAGGTCTTCGCGGAAGTTGCCGGCGGCAATCTCTTCCTGGAGGTTCTTGTTGGTGGCGGCAATTACGCGTACATCCACAGTAATCTCCTTGTCTCCGCCAACGGGCGTGAGCTTTTTCTCCTGCAGCACGCGCAGTACCTTTGCCTGTGCGGCCAGGGACATGTCTCCAATCTCGTCAAGGAAGATGGTTCCGCCGTCTGCCTGCTCGAATTTTCCCTTATGGTCCCTGATTGCGGATGTAAAGGACCCTTTCTTGTGGCCGAACAGCTCACTGTCAATGAGTTCCGACGGAATTGCAGCGCAGTTCACCTCCACGAACGGCATCATTGAGCGGTCACTGAGCTGGTAGATGCTCTGGGCAACCAGTTCCTTTCCGGAGCCGTTGGGGCCGGTGATAAGCACGCTGGCACCGGTTGGCGCCACCTTCTCTATCATCTGCCTTATGTGCCCCATGGACTCGGACTCTCCAATCATCTCACGGCCATAGATCTTCTTTTTCAGTATCTTGGTCTGGGTTACCAGGTTTGCCTTGTCCGTGGCATTCTTGAGGGTGATAAGGATACGGTTGAGGTCCAGAGGCTTCTCTATGAAGTCAAACGCCCCCTTCTTTATGCATTCTACCGCCGTAGTGATGTCGGCGTGCCCTGAAATCATTACCACAGGGGTCTCAATGCCTTCCTCAATTATCTTGGAAAGCATTTCCGTGCCGTCCATTTCCGGCATCTTGATGTCGCAGAAAATTGCGTCAAACTTCTCCTTGCCCGCCTTCTGCAGGCCCTCAAGGCCATTTTCGGCGGTCTCTACCTCGTAATTCTCCATTTCCAGGATTTCCTTCAGGGAATACCGGATTGCGCGTTCGTCGTCTACAATGAGTACTTTCATCTTCTTGCACTAATTTATGCAAATATCGTAATTTTTTCGCATTTCTCCGATACCCGCCCTCTCCGTCCACGTTTTTGGGCCGTTTCTGTGCTCGGGCGGGTGCTGCGTGGCAGGTCCGGCCATGAGCCGTCGCAGGTCCTATGAGAAACCGTCGCAGGTCTGCGTTTTTCGGCCGAACTGCGACGCAAATCGGCCATAAGAGACAAAAAACGTCGCAGGTCAGAGCATTTTTGCAGACCTGTGACAGTTTGCAATGCTACCTGCGACGTTTTGCAATGCTACCTGCGACGATCGCCTGTCTCACCCGCGACGCACCGTGCTATCCACGGGGGGAAAAGACGCGAAATACGTTAACAATTTTTCATAATCCGGGATTTAAATGCTATCTTGCAGTGAAATTTTGTAAGCCACTATGAAAAAAACACTACTTCTTGCAGCAGCCGTACTGCTAGTCGCCATGCCCTCAGAGGCCAGGAAAAAACCCAAATTCACCCATGAAACCGTAGCCGTTCCGGCGGTGGAACGTGAAATTATTTCCGTGGAAACCGTCTCCACCTCCCTTAACCTTCTGGTTACGGAAAAAGGTGAGCTCCAAACACTTCACTATGGGGCAAAGATAGAGGATCCTGGTGCATGGCTGCAACTGGACGGCAGCTCGGAAGACTACAACGGATGCAGGTCTCTCACCTATCCGGCAACGGGCGGCAGGTTTATATCGGAGCCCGCACTGCACGTCAAATACCCGGACGGCTCGCATAACACGGAGCTTTATTTCACGGGAGTGAAAAAATCGGCCCAAGAAGGGTTTGAGAGAACGGAGATAGGCCTCAAGGACTATGTGACGGGGCTGGAGGTGAAGCTACTTTACGACGCCTATGTGAAGGAAGACGTGATTGAGATGCACTCGGAGATTCTGAACGGCGGCAAGAAGGCCGTGGAACTCCTTAACTATGCTTCGGCCTCACTTTACGTGGATGCCCCTGAGTATCTTCTCACGCACTTTTACGGGGCGTGGGCAAAGGAAATGCTCATGGAAAGCGAGGTCCTTGGCCACGACACCAAGGTTATCGAGTCCCGCCGCGGAGTGCAGGCTACGCAGGGGAACAACCCATCCTTCCTTCTGTCGCTGGGCACTAAGGAGCTCCGGGAAAACGACGGCGAAGTCATTGCCGGCGCCCTTGAGTGGAGCGGCAATTTCCGCATGAGCTTTGAAAAAGACGACGCCCACAGGCTGAACATCATTACCGGCATAAGCCCTTATGCTTCGGCATATCCGCTTGAGGCAGGGGCCACATTTGTGACGCCCGGAATGGTTTACACCTACTCTGCCGAAGGTGCCGGCGGGGCTTCCCGCAACCTTCACCGCTGGGCCCGCAAGTACTGCGTTTATGGTGGCGGCGCAGTGAATCCCACCCTCCTCAACAGCTGGGAGGGAGCGTATTTCAACTTCACCACTCCCGTCCTTCTTGGAATGATAGACGATGCCGCCTCAATGGGCCTTGAGATGTTTGTGCTGGACGACGGCTGGTTCGGAAACGACTTCCCCCGCAACGGAGACAACGCCGGGCTGGGAGACTGGGAGGTGAACACCTCAAAGCTTCCGGAAGGCATTGAGTACTTGGCTTCTTACGCGCATTCCAAAGGGCTTAAATTCGGCATATGGATAGAGCCTGAAATGGTGAATCCGGCCTCCAATCTTGCCCACGAGCACCCGGAATGGGTTATCCAGAGCCCCGGCCGTGAAATCTATCAGGGCCGAAACCAGTGGGTGCTGGACCTTTCCAACCCTGCCGTAGAGGACTTCGTGTTCGGCATATTTGACCGAACCATGCAGCTTGCCCCCGGCATCGACTACATAAAATGGGACTGCAACAGGGTTATCCAGAGCTTCGGCAGCCCTTATCTTGGCACGCAGCAGGACCGCTTCTTTGTGGAGTATGTCCAGGGACTGTACAATGTAATGCGCCGAATAAGGGAGAAATACCCCCGCGTCATCGTGCAGTGCTGCTCCTCCGGCGGCGGCCGCGTGGACTACGGAGCGCTCCGCTACTGCAACGAGGTCTGGACCTCCGACAACACCGACGCCCGCACCCGCGCCTTCATCCAGTACTCCATGAACCTCATTTATCCGGCCTGCGTAATGGCCTCCCACGTATCTACGGTGCCGAATCACCAGACATCCAACGTGACGCCCCTGAAGTTCCGCTTCGACATGGCATGCTCCGGCCGCCTTGGCATGGAACTCCAGCCTAAGTACTTCTCCCCTGAGGACCGAGCCCTTGCCGACCGCTGCATCACTTCATACAAGAAGTACCGTGACCTTGTGTTTGCAGGAGACGCATACCGCCTGGCATCGCCCTACGACGGCAGCTACTACGGCGTAATGTATGTCTCCGAGGACAAGTCCCGCGCCGTTGTGTTCACCTATTGCCTTGAGTTTGAGCCCCGTACAGTTGGTGGCAAAGCCTTCCGTCTCATCGGCCTGGATCCTTCCCGCAGCTACAAGGTCACGGAGCAGAACGTAGACCGTAGCTGCTGGTGGGGCAGCGGCAAGGTATTCTCCGGTTCCTTCCTTGCCGAAGGCGGCTTCAACCCCGTCCTGCCGCAGATCTACTCCTCCGCCGTCTTCGTGCTTGAGGCGCAGTAGTTCAGCCGTCGCAGGTGGCATTGCAAAACGTCGCGGGTCTGCAAAAAGCTCTGACCTGCGACGTTTTTTGTCTCTTATGGCAGATTTGCGTTGCAGTTCGGCCGAAAAACGCAGACCTGCGACGGCTCAACGCCAGGCCTGCGACGTTTTGGCCGACATGTTGAAAAATTGTTTAAAAAGTATCAAAATTTCACTATCTTTGTACATGTAACTGCATAAGAAATGTCAAACGTACTCCGGGAAGTAACTCCAATCACAGACCGTGACTGCTTTTATATTGTGGAACGCCATAAAACTGAGTTCCAGTACCCCATCCACAGCCATAACGTTTACGAGCTCAATTTCATTGAAAACGGCAGGGGAGTGCGCCGTATCGTGGGGGACAGCATAGAGGAAATAGGAGACCTTGAGCTCACCCTTGTTACCGGTGACGGCCTGGAGCACGTTTGGGAGCAGGGCAGTTGCACTTCGGCCGATATCCGGGAAATCACCATCCAGTTTTCCCCGGACCTCCTGGACTCCAGGCTCCTTGGCCGAAACCAGTTCCTGTCCATAAAAAAGATGTTCGAAAACGCCCGCCACGGCGTGGCTTTTTCCCTCAGCGCCATTGCCAAAGTGTACACTTACCTTGACACAATATCGTCTCTGGAAGACAGCTTCGACCAATTCCTGAACATGCTCAAGATTCTCTATGAACTCTCCCAGGACAAAGGCGCACGGATCCTTGCCTCCACCTCTTTCGCCAACATCACCGGAGAAAGTGAAAGCCGTCGTGTGCGCAAGGTAAAGGATTACATATCAGAACATTACGCAGAGGAACTTAGGCTCGACGACCTTGCTGCAATGGTGGGTATGGCCCCAAGCGCATTCAGCCGTTTTTTCAAGCAGCACACCACCCGCAACCTCCAGGATTACATCATAGACGTGCGGCTTGGAAGGGCTGCCCGCATGCTTGTGGACACCACCACCGGGATCAGTGAAATCTGCTATGCCTGCGGCTTCAACAACCTCTCCAATTTCAACCGCGCATTCAAGAACCGGCGCGGCTATACGCCCCGCGATTTCAGGGCTCTTTTCACCAAAAACAGGGTGTTTGTATAGCCAATGTTAAAATAGTATCGGTTTTTGTTATTTATTCATTTGTCCGAAACAGGCCGTAACCATAACTTTGTACTGTACAAAATTTATGTCGGCCAACATAATGAAAATAACGCTTAAAACCGTGGTAGGGGTTGCTATTGCCCTTGCCGCCATTTCTTGCAGCAAAACCCCTGAATTCGTTACCGTCAAAGACGGTCAGTTTATCCGTACCGGCAAGCCTTACACCTATGTGGGCACCAATTTCTGGTACGGCCCCATCCTGGCGTCGGATGGCCGTGGCGGTGACCTTGAGCGCCTCCAGAGGGAGCTTGACACCCTCAAGGCCCTTGGAATCACCAATCTTCGCACCCTTGTGGGCGGAGACGGCGCAGACGGCGTGTTCTCCCGCGTGGAGCCCACCCTCCAAACCGCTCCCGGAGTGTACAACGACACCCTCCTGGTGGGCCTGGACCGCTATCTTGTGGAACTCGGAAAGCGTGACATGCAGGCCGTCCTCTACATCAACAACTCCTGGGAATGGAGCGGCGGCTACGGTCAGTACCTTGAATGGGCAACCGGAGAAAAAACCCTCATCCCGCTCATAGACGGCTACTGGCCCTTCATGCAGCAGATGCGTAAGTTCCAAACCTCCAAGGAGTCTCAGGAGCTCTATTTCAATCATTTGCGCAACATCGTGGGCCGAACCAACTCCATCACCGGCAAGCCGTATAAGGAAGACCCCGCAATCTTTGCCTGGCAAATAGGCAACGAGCCCCGCTGCTTCTCCTCCGAAAAAGAAATCCAGGACGGTTTCATCGGCTGGATGACAGAGGCCGCAAGGATAGTCAAGGAGCTTGATCCCAACCACCTCCTTTCCACCGGCAACGAGGGCCTCATGGGCTCCGAGGAAGACGCTGAACTCCTCCGCAGGGTTAACACCATCCCCGGCGTAGACTACATGACCATCCACATCTGGCCCTACAACTGGAGCTGGGTAAAGGCCGAATCCCTTGAGGAGGATATCCCCGCCGCAATAGAAAAGACCGCTGAATACCTCAGGGTGCATGCCGAACTCGCCAAGGAACTTGGCCTTCCCGTAGTCTGTGAGGAATTCGGCTTCCCCCGTGACGGCTTCAAGGCCGAAAAAAGCGCTACTACACACGCACGCGATTCCTATTATGAGTACCTCTTCGGCCAGGTTGGAAAAACCCTTCAGGGCGCCAACTTCTGGGGCTGGAGCGGTTTTGCGGAGCCCCTTCACGAGCAATGGGTGAGCGGAGACCCTTACACCGGAGACCCCGCCCAGGAGGCCCAGGGGCTTAACGGCGTATATGTCACGGACAGCACCGTTGGCATCATCAAAAACGCAATAAACAATCTAAACCAATAATAATATTAACCTTTAACCAACTAAAGCATGAGACAAAAATTTGTGACCTTCATGCTGGCGCTCCTCGCCACCACGGCCCTGTTCGCACAGAACAAGGTTACTGGCACGGTTACCGACAACGTCGGCCCCGTCATCGGAGCATCTGTCATGGAGAAGGGCACCAATAACGGTGCCATCACAGACCTGGATGGTAACTACACCATCACCGTGCGCCCCGGCGCAACGCTGGTGTTCTCATCCATCGGTTATGCAACCCAGGAAATCCCCGTGGGTGACCAGAAGGTTATCAACGTGGTTCTTGGAGAAGATACCGAATTCCTGGACGAAGTCGTCGTCGTGGGTTACGGTACCATGAAAAGGAGTGACCTCTCCGGTGCTTCCGTTTCCATGAAGGAGGAAGACCTGAAGGGTTCCATCATCACCAACCTGGACCAGTCCCTGCAGGGCCGCGCCGCCGGTGTTACCGCAGTGCAGACTTCCGGTGCCCCTGGTTCCTCATCATCAATCCGCGTCCGTGGCCAGGCTACCGTCAACGCCAACGCAGAACCTCTGTATGTCATTGACGGCGTAATCGTCCAGGGCGGCGGAAACTCCGGTTCAGACTTCGGTCTTGGAGATGCCCTTGGTAACGGCCGCGTCTCCACCATTTCCCCTCTGTCCACCATCAACCCCGCCGATATCGTGAGCATGGAAATCCTCAAGGATGCTTCCGCAACCGCCATCTACGGTGCCCAGGGTGCAAACGGTGTTGTCCTCATCACAACCAAGCACGGTAAGGCCGGAGACGCCAAGTTCTCCTACGACGGCATGTTTGCCGTGAGCCGCCAGACCAGCCGCATCAAGATGATGAATCTCCGTGAATTCGCCGAGTACTACAACGACATGGTCAATATCGGTGAGGTGGAGGCCAATCCCCTCTACACGGATCCTTCCATCCTTGGAAAGGGTACCAACTGGCAGGACGAAGTCTTCCGCACCGCTCTCCAGCATCAGCATCAGGTGAGCGCGCAGGGCGGCTCCGAGAAAGTCCAGTACTATGTTTCCGGTTCCTACATGAATCAGGAAGGTACTATCATCGGCTCCAACTTCGACCGTCTGAGCTTCCGTACCAATCTGGACGCCCAGCTCAAGGAGTGGTTCAAGCTGGGTGTGAACGCAACCTACGCCATCACCCACGATAAACTTAAACTGGCCGACGGTCAGGAAGGTGTCATATTCTACTCCCTGGCATCCCTCCCCGACATCCCCGTTTACGACATTGACGGCAACTATTCCACCGTTGTTCGCGAAGGCTACTCCACCAAGAACCCTGTGGCCCTTGCAATGTACAATGAGAATACCCTGAAACGTCAGAAACTCACCGGTAACGTGTATGCCGAACTCACTCCTATCAAGCACTTCGCTTTCCGCAGTGAGGTTGGTTTTGACATCAGCTCTTCCCAGGCCGACACTTACAAGCCGAAGATCTCTCTGGGTACTTTCCAGCAGGGCAGCAACTCCATCAGCCAGCAGCGCAACTCCAGCGTGTACTGGTCTTTGAAGAACTACCTCACCTATTCCAACACGTTCGGCAAGCATAGCATTACCGCCATGATAGGTCAGGAAGCATGGGAGTCCCGTTGGGATTATCTCAGGGCCGCCAGCACAGACCTTCCTTCGGATGAGATCCACTCAATCGGCCTTGCTACCAGCAAGTCTCCTACCATCGGCGGCGGTTTCGGCTCAAGTTCCATGGCTTCATTCTTCACCCGTGAAACCTACAACTACGACAACCGCTACCTCCTCACCTACACCTTCCGCTACGACGGTTCTTCAAACTTCGGCCCCGATAACCGCTGGGCAGGTTTCCACTCCGTAGCAGGAAGCTGGCGTTTCACCAATGAGAAATTCTTCCCTTCATCGGCCAAGGATATCCTCAGTGACGGTAAGATCCGCTTGGGATGGGGCCAGACCGGTAATGCCAACATCGGCTCCGGCGCATGGGAATCCGGCATGAGCAAGATGCCTTCCGCTCTCGGTGACAGCCAGCGCCCTTCCAATATTTCCAATACCGGTATCCACTGGGAGAAACAGGAACAGTTCAACGTGGGTCTTGACCTCAACTTCTTCAAGAACCGCCTGAACCTCATCATCGACCTCTACCAGAAGGTGTCCTCCGACATGCTAATGTCCATGACCCTTCCTTCCTATATGGGTACTCAGGGTAACGGCTCTTCAGCTCTTGCCGCTCCTAAGGGTAACTACGGTACCATCCGCAACCGCGGTCTGGAAATCACCCTGGACACCCACCCTATTGACAAGAAGAACTTCAGCTGGGATTCCAACTTCCAGATTTCCTTCAACCAGAACAAGCTCCTTGCCCTTGACGGCAGTGCAAACGCGCAGCTTGTAGGTTACGGCCAGTGGAGCGACATCGTATCCGTCACCGAAATCGGCGAGTCCCTCTACAACTTCTACGGTTACAAGGTAGTGGGAGTTTACAAGGACTTCGAAGACATCCAGAATTCACCTAAGGCCGAGAAATATCCTTCTGACGGCGTGTTCAACCGCAACACCACCGTATGGCCCGGTGACCTCAAGTTCGCCGATGTCAACAATGACGGCAAGATCAACGAGCTCGACCGTACCAATATCGGTTCCCCGCTTCCCATCTTCACCTTCGGCTGGACCAACACCTTCCGTTACAAGAATGTGGACCTCTCCATCTTCCTCAACGGTTCCGTTGGCAACAAGGTTCTCAACTACAACCTCATGGGTCAGGGTTGGAACGGTCTTGTCCACATGAACAGCGTCTGGACAAACCAGCACGTTTCCATTGCCGACCGCGCCCGTCTTGAGGTCATAGACCCTGACAAGCCTTATACCGCTGGTGAAACCTGGCAGTGGGATGTCGAAAACGTCCGCGTGTCCAACCCCGACACCAAGACTCCCCGTCCCACCATCGCCGACCCTAACGACAACGACCGCCTCTCCGACCGTTACGTCGAAGACGGCTCCTATCTCCGCGTGAAGAACATCACCCTTGGTTACACCTTCCCCAAGAAGGTCCTTGAGAGAGCCAAGATTGAGAACATCCGCCTGTACATGAACATCCAGAATGTGTACACCTTCACCAAGTACCAGGGCTACGACCCTGAGGTGGGTGCATCCACTCAGGATTCCTCCGGTCTTACCTTCGGCGTGGATAACGGCCGTTATCCTTCCCCGATGACCTGTTCCTTCGGTGTCAACATTACTTTCTAAAATGGAGGACAGCAAGATGAAAAACACAATTAAATATATTATTGCAGTTTCAGCCGTAGTGGCCGTAACCGCTTCCTGCTCCAAATTCCTGAACCGTCCTGCAGAGGACCGTTACACAACGGCCAACTACTACCAGAACGACATGCAGGTGGAGCAGTCCGTGAACTACCTCTACAATTCACCTTGGTACGACGTCATCCGTTTCTACATTTACGGTTCAGAGACCATGTGCGGAAATGTCTATCAGGGTAACAACGCCTATTCCACCCTTACCGTCAACGGCACGGACCAGGACCTCAAGAACATGTCCTACTCCCTGTGGGCCGTCAACGCGCAGTGCAATACCGTCATAAACAATATCCGTAATGCCAATACCACGGCTTCAGAAGCCACCAAGAACAAGGCTATCGGCGAAGCCCTGGCATGGAAAGCCATGGCATACTTCCTCCTTGTCCGCACATTCGGCGACGTTCCCATCATCCACGACAACACCCAGGTGATCAAGGACGCAGCCTACAATGAGCAGACGAAGGTGAAGAAGGCCGATGTCTACGAGTACATTGTCATGACTCTGGAAAAAGCCATCGAGCTTCTTCCCGCAGATCCCAATATCGGCAAGTACAACCGTATTGACAAGTATGCCGCCATGGGCCTTCTGGCAAAGGTTTACCTCACAAAGGCCGGCGTAAACGGCTCCATCACCTCTGAAGAGGCTCTCTCAGACCTTGCCAAGGCCAAGACTTACGCAAAGGATGTCATTGACAATTCCGGCCGCAGCCTCACTCCCAATTATGAGGATGTCTTCCGCATGGAACCCACCATTTTCCAGCAGACCGGTGAAAACCTCTTCTCATGGCAGTGGGTTTCCGGTACCGGTATCTGGACCGCCCAGAACTCCATCCAGTCAGACGTCAGCATGGCGGGTATCGACGAGTTCGGTAACACCTGGGGAGACTGGAAAGGCCCCAGCGTGAACCTCATGGACCTCTTCGGCGTATCCGCAGACGTTGAACCTACGCTCCGCGTAGACACTGATGACCGCCGTCACGGCACCATCATGATGTTCGGAGACAAGTATCCCCAGTATTGGAGGGACAAGGGCGGCCTTGACATGTACCGTTTCTATTTTGATCCGGATTACTATCCCACCAACCTGGAGTCCAACGGCTCCAACCACGAGTGGTGCTGCCAGACCGGTGGTATGTATGCCAAGCACCTGTATGGCTGCGGCTCAGACCATGTGGCCGCCCTGGGCATCAATGCCGACCGCATGTGCTACCAGCTTCCCACCCATATCCTCAGGCTTTCCGACATCTACCTGGTATATGCCGAGTCTTGCCTTCTCACAGGCGACAACGCCGGTGCGCTTGAGTATGTGAACAAAGTGCGCGCACGCGCACATGCTGCAGCCCTTTCCACCGTTACCATCAACGACATCTGGAAAGAGCGCCGTCTTGAGCTTGCCCTTGAAGGCGACAACTGGTACGACTACGTACGCCGTTCCTACTATGACGTAGATGGCTGCATCGCAGAACTCAAGTCACAGCGCCGTTCCCACTGGGATGGCATCAGCGGCGTGTACAAGGATTATGTAGTTGGTGATGACGGCTCTTATGCCGGCCCCGGTGCCCACACCTGGGATCAGTCCAAGATTTCATACAACGCTTCCGACGAACTCAAGGACGTAAAGCCCGAAATGTTCACCATTCCATTCCCCACAGAAGACGTGGTAATGAATCCTAACGTAGGATCCGACGCCGAGCCTGTTTCCGTGGATGTTCGCGCAACTTATTCCTATGACTTTTAATTCCTGAATCCATGAAAGCTATAAATAAATATTTTGGTATTGTCATGGGTCTGGCCGTGCTGGCATCATCTTGCAAGAAGGTGGATTATCCGGACAGGTTCCAACCTACTTCCGGCATTCCTTCCGTGACTTATGTTCGCTACGCCGACAGGGACCTCATCATTGACCAGGCTGCTATGGAGGAGACCATCTGCATCGTGGGTGACAATCTCACCAGCGTTCACGACCTTTACTTCAACGACCAGCCGGCAGTGCTTAACACCAGTTACATCACTGCCCACACAATGGTGGTTTCCGTCCCCAAGACTCTCCCTACAGTTACCGATGACAAGATTCATCTCGTTACCCGTGACAGCTCCGTAGTCCTCTACGACTTCAAGGTGCTGCCTCCGGTTCCCAAGATTACCGCCCTGTCCAACGAATGGGCGCCTGTGGGTGAAACCGTTACCGTGAAGGGCTCCTACCTGTTTGCTCCTCTCACAGTCCAGTTCCCCGGCGCAGATCCTGTTGACGTGACATCTTCTACCGGCGATTCCTTCAACGTTGTAGTCCCTGCCGGCGCACAGCCCGGAAAGATCAAGGTTACAACCGCTTCCGGAACTGCCCAGTCGGTGTTCATGTACAAGGATTCCCGCGGAATGCTGTTCGACTTCGACGGCCTCACCGGCCTTGACAACCACGGTTGGAACGGCCACAGCAGCAAGGACGACGACGGAAACGGTATCAGCGGCCGCTACTTCCAGTTTGGTGACGGTACTGCTGTGCTTGACGGTTCCTGGGAAGAAGCCAACTTCTCCCTTGTTTACTGGCCTGGCACCTGGAATACCCCCGAAGACTATGCCGATGCACCGCGTCTTATAGATATCGCCGATTTCTCCGGCTGGCAGAACAAGGGCCTCAAGTTTGAGATGTGTGTCCCTTCGGCAAATCCCTGGAACAACACTCCCATGCAGATAGTGTTTGGCGGTGTAGACCTTATCACATTCGGAAATGCCGGTATCCAGGATATCTACGGAAATACCGTTGCAGGTCAGAACAACACATACATGAACGGTGAAGCCGCTCCCCGCGCATTCTATATGCCTTGGGAGGAAACCGGTACTTTTGATACTGCCGACAAATGGATTACCGTTACAATTCCTCTCACGGAAGTGAACAAGGGTTGGTCCGGTACCCCTGCCACCCAGGAGGTTACAGAAGCCAGCTTCTCCAGCATCTGGTTCTTCATCTGCAATGGCGGAATGAGTTTCCCCGAGGCTTCCTGCACACCTATCATCAGGATTGACAACGTCCGTGTTGTACCAATCAAATAATCAGAAGCGCATATGAAAAAGATATTTAGATTTTCTGTCATCGTCTCTCTCTGCGCTGCACTGGTCTCTCTGGCCGGTTGCCAGAAGGAGATGGATGTGGACCCCATGGGAGAGAACTTCTCTTTCAACGGTTTGGCCCCTAATCCGGTCATGCGCGGCGGCGTGCTGCGTATTTACGGACGCAGCCTCGATCAGGTCAGCGAAGTCCGCTTTGCGGGTGATGTGACTGTCACTGAGTTCAAGAAAGTCTCCACGGGTGCCAAGCTTGACACCCTGGAGCTGGTTGTTCCCATCGAGGGCCCTGAGGTTGGCAAGGTGACCATCGTAGCCAAAGACGGCCGCGAGATCACTTCTCTGTCCAATCTTGAATTCACTGAGCCCATCGAGGTTTCCTCTTTCTCTCCCACAACCGCATTGTCCGGAGACGTAATCACCATCAAGGGTGAGTACCTCAACGTAGTGAAGGAAATCATCTTCAGCGGTGAGGACGCGTTTTCCGTAGCGTTTGAGAGTCAGTCCCGTCATGAACTCAAGGTAAAGCTTCCGGCCAATGCCATCAGCGGTCCCGTGATCCTTTCCGACGTCAACGAGATTGAGGACCAGAACACAATCCCGAATCATATCTACACTCCCTCGGAGCTTACCGTAGGAGATCCTACCGTTACCAAGGCTGCAAAGACAACCTACAAGAGCGGTGATGTGATTACGGTTACCGGCGATCACCTTGACATGATCAAGAATGTGGCCCTTCCTCAGGTTGCCGATGTTGAATACACCGTTTCCGAGGACACCAAGTCCATCACCTTTAACCTTCCTCCCAAGGCTGCGGACGGCAACATCACCCTCACTTCCTATGCAGGCAAGGACTTCGATGCAGGTGAGATTGTTACCGTGAGCGTAACCGAGCTTTCGGTCAAGTCACTTGCCGAAGACGCCCGCTACAAGGCAGGCTGCGAGGTTGAGATCGCCGGTAAGGACCTTGACCTTGTGACCAAGGTTGAATTCACCAACGCCGAGGCTTCATGGTACCTCAAGGACGGCAAGATCTTCGCCACCCAGCCCGCTGCGGCCAAGGACGGTGCCATCACCGTAACCCTTGAATCCGGCAAGCAGGCCTACAGCGAGGATATCGAAGTGGTGAAACCCGTTGCAACCGGCATTGACAAGACCGAGGCTGTCGCAGGCGTGGATACGATTGTTGTGAGCGGTACAGACCTTGACCTTGTGACCAGCGCCAAGATTGGAAACAAGGAGCAGTCTTTTATCGACTGCGAATTCGAGTTCGGCAAGGACGAGAATGATGCATTGGTAGTAAGGGTAGCCATCCCTGAGCAGGCTTACAGCGGTCCCATCACCCTTACCGCCGACAGTGGTTATGAGACTGTTACCGACAATATCACGGTAACCTATGATCTTGCCGTTGCCATCAAGTTCGACTCTCCTTCATTCGGCCTTGGCCAGAATATCTCCATTACCGGTAAGAACCTTCTCCAGATAGAGCAGATATTCGTGAAGAGCAAGAAGGTGACTTCCTACGCTGTCCGTACAGATACAGCAATGTCGTTTGGTATACCTGAGGGCCTTGGCCCCGGCGTATATCGTCTTGCTATTGTCCTTATTGACGGTACAGAGCTTACCTGGCCCGTTCCCTTTGCCATCACCGCTCCGTTCACGGAGACATTCATATGGCAGGGCAGCCAGATCATCAATGGCTGGGCAGGCGTGACATTCGGTGACGACCGCTTTATCTGGGCAACCCTTGGCGCCAAGGTAGGTGATCAGGTCCGTATCTACTACACCGCTCCCGAAGAAGGATGGTGGGATCTGCAACTTGTGAACGGCCACTGGGGTAACCTCTCCCTGAATGAACTTGGTGGCGGTAACGAAATCAAGCAGGATGCCGGATTCCCCGGCGGAGCCCAGTCATTCTCCTTCGAAATCACCGAAGAAGTCCTTGCTTCACTCACTGAAGATGTGGGCTGGGGCGGCGCCTTCATCATCAATGGTGATGGTAATGTGGAAATCACCGGCATCTCCCTCATCCAGTTCGGCGCTGCTGAAAAGCGCGACGTTATCTGGGAAGGTTCCTCCACGGTTACCTGGGACGGCGGAGCAGTGACAGCCCTCTCATGGGGTGGTTATGACTGGTCCACCGTACAGCCCGGAACCAAGCTTTCCGCCGTGTACACCATCGACGACGCCAGCGGTTGCATCCGCTTCGGCAACGGCAGCTGGGCCTCCCTGCCCAGCCTGGCCGGTCTTGCCACAGACGGCAACCTGCCTCTGCAGGACGGCGGCTACTCATTCGAACTTACAGCAGAAGACCTGGCTGAACTTGTGAACAATGGTGGTCTGGTGGTTTGCGGAACCGGTTTCACCATCACTGAAATAGCCCTTGTCACCGTTGAGTCTGCCGGCCCTCAGGAGACTCTTATATGGGAAGACACTTCAACGGTCACCTGGGACGGCGGAGCAGTGACAGCCCTCTCCTGGGGCGGCTATGACTGGTCCACCGTTGAGGCTGGAACCATCCTCTGCGCCCACTACACCATCGATGATCCCGAAGGCTGCATCCGCTTCGGTAACGGCAGCTGGGCAGCAATTCCCAGCACGGCCGGTCTTGCTCCGGACGGCAACCTCCCGCTTCAGGACGGCGGCCACGAGATAGAACTCACCCAGGCCGATATCGATGAACTTACGGCAAACGGCGGCCTTGTGGTCTGTGGCACCGGCTACACCATCACGGGCATCGGCCTTAAGAAGTAAAACTCTTTTAATCCGGAGGGGGCCGACCCTCCCTCCGGGTTCCAATAAACTGACTCTATGAAACGTTATCTTATATCGGCTTTGGCTATTTTGGTGGGTCTGGCAGTATCCTGTACCAAACCTGGTACATCCGGGGAAGGCATCCCAGAGGTCCCGAAGAGTATCTCTTTTGATCCTGCAGAGGTTGTATTCCCTGTAGCTGGAGGCAGCGTATCTCTGATCATATACGCCCCGGAACGCCCTGTGTTGGAGGATTGTCCCGCCTGGGTGACGTTCAAGGAGGGCGCGTATGACAAGACTAAATATAAGATGACGGCAACCCTTTCGGCAAATAGCAATTATTCCTGTGAGCCGGAAATGGGAACCATTGTATTCTCTGCCGGAAGCCTTTCAGGGAGCTTGAAAGTGTCTCAGGATGCCGGAGGAGATCCTGTCGAACCCGTAGACCCTGAGGATCCCATTATCCCCGCCGATGAATATGACGCGGCTCTGACCAATCCCAATGCATCTGCTGAGGCAAAGAACGTGTATGAATTCCTCCTTTCCATAGCCGGGGAGAAGATGCTGAGTGGCGTCCAGTCCGGCGGTACGGCAAACAACAACGACCGCGTGAACCAGCTTTTCCAGATGACCGGAAAGCACCCGGCCTTGGCAGGTTATGACTACATCTTCCTCCAGTATTCTCCCACTCCACAGGGATGGAACTGGGTGGTGAACTATTCGGATATATCGGCCCAGAAGGAGCAGTGGAAAAACAATGGCCTTGTGTCCATGATGTGGCACTGGAACGTCCCTTCCACCAAGGCCGACTGGGAAAAAGGCAAGAACGGAGACTTCTCCGGCTATAACTTCTATTCCGACAAGACCTCCTTCAGCATCCAGAATGCCATTACCTCCGGCACCTGGGAGAACGAATTCATCCTGAAGGACATAGAGAAGGTGGCGGGATACCTCAAGCTTCTCCAGGATGAGGGAATCCCGGTAATATGGCGTCCGCTTCACGAAGCCGCCGGAAACTACAACCTCTACGGAAAAACCAACAACGCCTGGTTCTGGTGGGGCCGTGGCGGGGCCGCTGCCTGCAAGCAGCTCTGGAAACTCCTCCGTGACAAACTGGAAGGGGAGTACGGCCTTGACAACCTCATCTGGGTATGGACGCTGGATGCCACCCAGGGCGCAGAGAACGAGTGGGGCTCCTGGTACCCCGGCAACGACCTCGTAGACATAGTTGGCGTGGACATTTATGCCGACGACACTGATGCCAAGGCACGCCAGTACAAGGCTGCGGCTGCACTTTCGGCCGGCCATAAAATGGTGACTGTGAGCGAGTGCGGAAACATCCCGGACCCTTCAAAGTGCCTTGCGGGCGGCCAGAAATGGAGCTGGTTCATGGCGTGGGACCTTGAATCATATTCCCTGAATACAACATCTTACTGGAAAACGCTGATGAGTTCGCAGAATGTTCTCACCCGCGAGGAAATGCCTTCACTGAAATAGATTAATTATGAAATACCATTCCAAACTCTTTACCCTCTTCCTCGTTTCCGTAGCCTGCTGCTGCCAGAAGCCCGCAGGTGAGGATAAGGACTCCACTAAAACTGAAGCCCCTACGGCCATCACGGTATCTCCGGAATCTATATCGGCCGCAGCAGAAGGCTCCGAGTATCAACTTACCGTCAATTCCCCGGTGCGTCCTAAACTCTCAGGTCTCCCGGACTGGATCACTATGAAAGACGGGGTTTTCAATAACTACAAGATAACCTTCACTCTTTCGGTGAAGGCCAATCCCACGTACTCCAGCCGAACGGCTACCCTTACCGTTTCAGCAACGGGAATGGCCGATAAATCCGTGGCGGTCAGCCAGGATGGACAGGAAGAACCCGTAGATCCCGGTACCGTGAGCAATGATGCCATTGCCCGCACTATGGAACTTGGTCTTGGCTGGAATATGGGAAACCACTTCGACGCATACGCAAACGGTGTGGCAAATGAGACCGCCTGGCAGGGAAAATCGGCAACACAGGCCACTTTCAACGGTGTGAAGGCGGCTGGTTTCACCAGCGTCCGCATCCCCGTCACCTGGATGGGACATATTGGAGATGCTCCGGATTACGTTCTTGATGAAAAATGGCTCAACCGCGTATATGAGGTGGTGGGCTATGCAGAAAACGCCGGCCTCAAGGTAATCCTTAACACCCATCACGACGAAGACCACGGTGAGGGTGACGGAAACCATTGGCAGGACCTGAGGGGAGCAGTGAACAGCGACGCAATCAACACTCAGGTGAAGGCGGAGATTTCTGCCGTATGGGGCCAGATTGCCGCCAAATTCAAGGACAAGGGAGACTTCCTTATGCTTGAATCCTTCAACGAACTTATCTATGGCAATGAGTGGTCTTCTTCTTCCAACACAGAGAAGAAGTGCGCTGTTATCAATGAATGGAATCAAGTATTTGTTGATGCCGTCCGTGCAACGGGAGGCAATAACGCCACCCGCTGGCTGGGCGTTCCCGGATATGCCGCCAATCCCGGTTATCTGAAGTCCCTGACCATCCCCAATGACCCCGCCGGAAAGATTATGCTGGCATTCCACTGTTATGACCCCTATGACTATACCATCGGGGACAAGCAGCTCCCTGACTGGGGCCATACCGGAACCTCATACAAGAACGGAGAGAATGAGATAAGGGCTCTGTTCTCCGATATATTCAATACGTATATTGCAAAGAACGTCCCCGTATATATGGGTGAGTTCGGCTGCTCTATGCGTAACAAGAACGACGCAAAGGCCTGGGCATATTTCTGCTACTATCTGGAATATGTGGTAAAGGCTGCCAAAACCTACGGCTTCGCTCCATTCCTGTGGGATAACGGAGCCAATGGTTATGGCAAGGAACAACACGGCTACATAGATCACGGAAACGGTAAGGTTACGGATAACGGAACGGACCCTGTGAAGGCTATGGTCAAGGCCTGGAACACTTCCACCAGCTCCTACACCCTTGATTCCGTTTACAACAGCGCACCCACTTTCTGATGCCGTTTTTGTTAATTAATTGATTTATAGTTAAATACAACATTTGCTCCTTGCTAAATGGGTGGGAGTAAAATGTATAAATAATTGAGAATGAGATGATTAGAAAAAACGCTATGCTTCTGGCCGCCTTAGCTTTGTGCGTCGGGTGCGGTCCACGCGACAAAAAGCCCATGGAAACGCCAAAAGATGAGCTTGTGCACAGGCTTTTCACCTATGCCGAAGAAGGCAAGATTGCCTACGGCCACCAGGACGACCTTTTCTACGGCCACAACTGGCTGGTAACGGACGCGGAGAATGATCCCCTGGAGCGCTCGGATGTCAAGGATGTTACCGGAAAGTATCCCGTTATCCTTGGCTGTGACCTTGGCGGCATTGAGCTGGGGGCCGACGAGAACCTTGACGGTGTGCCCTTCGACCTTATGCGCCGTGCGGCTCAAAAACAGGTGGAGCGCGGCGGCATAGTCACTTTCTCATGGCATCCGCGCAATCCCCTTACCGGCGGCGACGCCTGGGATGTGAGCTCCGACCAGGTGGTGAAATCCATCCTGAAGGGCGGTGAGAAGGAGCGTGAATTCCGCACCTGGCTGTCCCGTGTGGCCGATTTCCTGGAATCCATCGGCCCGGATGTCCCCGTCGTTTTCCGCCCCTGGCATGAGAATATAGGCAGCTGGTTCTGGTGGGGAGGCAAGCTCTGTTCGGCCCAGGAGTATCAGGAACTTTACCGCATGACCTGGCTGTACCTTACCAAAGACCGCGGCCTTACAAACATCCTCTGGTGCTATTCCCCCAACGGAGACGTAAAGCCGGAGGAATACATGAGCCGCTATCCCGGAGACGAGTTTGTGGATATCCTTGGCGTGGATTCCTATGAATATGTGGGAAATGGCACCGTGGCCGATGCCAGCGCCCGTTTCAAGGGCGAACTCCGCCGCATACTTACATTCCTTACGGCCCTTTCTTATGAGCACAACAAGCTCATGTGCCTCTCCGAAACCGGCTATGAAGGCATCAAGTACCCCACCTGGTGGACAGAGATCCTGGAGCCTGCCGTGAGGGAGTACCCCATCAGCTACCTCCTTACCTGGCGTAACGCCCACGACAAACCGGAGCATTTCTATGCCGCTTGGAAGGGCTTTGAGAATGAGGCCGACATGAAGGCCTTCAGTGAACTTGATAACATACTTTTTCTTGACTAATATAACCTAAATATGAATTATGAAAAGAGGCTTGATTGGCTTAGGAACAACCATCGGGCACTGATTGAAAAGAAAAATTCCCCCATTGAAGGAAACGGCGTCTACGAGCGCTGGGAAAATCCCATAATCACGGCCGATCACGCACCCCTTGAGTGGCGCTTTGACCTTGACCCTGTGCGTAATCCGTACCTTATGGAGCGCATCGGCGTGCACGCAACGCTGAATTCCGGCGCCATTAAGTGGAACGGGAAATACGTCCTTGTAGTTCGCGTGGAAGGCAATGACCGCAAGAGTTTCTTTGCCGTGGCCGAAAGCCCCAACGGAGTGGACAATTTCAAGTTCTGGCCCCGTCCCATAACCATGCCGGAGTGGGGAGAGCCCGCCACCAACGTGTACGACATGCGTCTCACCGCCCACGAAGACGGCTGGATTTACGGCATCTTCTGCGTGGAGCGCAAGGACCATTCGGCCGAAGGGGACCTCTCTGCCGCAACAGCAGCGGCCGGTGTAGCCCGCACCAAGGACCTTGTGAACTGGGAAAGGCTTCCTGATATCCAGTCAACCAGCCAGCAGCGCAACGTGGTGCTTCATCCGGAATTCGTGAACGGCAAGTATGCCCTCTACACCCGCCCCCAGGACGGTTTCATTGACGCCGGCAGCGGCGGCGGCATCGGCTGGGCCCTTGTAGACACCATGGACGGCGCCGTGATAAAGGAGGAGAAGATCATCAACCTCCGTCACTACCACACAATCAAGGAAGTGAAAAACGGAGAAGGCCCGCATCCCATCAAGACCCCTAAGGGCTGGCTGCACCTTGCCCACGGCGTACGCGGCTGTGCAAGCGGCCTGCGCTATGTCCTTTACATGTACATGACCGCCCTTGAAGACCCTTCACGCGTTATTGCAGAGCCCGGCGGCTTCTTCATGGTACCGGAAGGCTGGGAGTACATCGGAGATGTGATGAACGTGCTGTTCAGTAACGGCTGGATTGCTGACCCCGACGGCCGCGTGTTCATTTACTACGCTTCCTCAGACACCCGCATGCACGTGGCAACATCAACTGTAGACCGCCTTGTGGACTACTGCATGAACACTCCCGCGGACGGTTTCCGCACCGGTCTTTCCGTTGAGGCCATCAACCGGCTCATTGACGCCAATGAAGGCCGTGGAGACAAGTAATTGAATATAAGTGAGTTAATTAAAAGAGGGTGCTTGTTTTTCGGCACCCTAAAATGCATAAAGAATTAACAATGAGTAATTTACGTCCACGCTGCGTGGCGGCGCTCCTCTTCCTGAGCGCGGCTTTGTACGCACAGCCGCTTCAGATTGCGCATATTTTCTCAGATCACGCAGTTCTGCAGCAGGAAACCACCGTACCCGTATGGGGATGGGGAGAACCCGGCAATAAGGTGCAGGTTTTTACATCCTGGCTCAAGAAGCCGATGGCAGCTACGGTTAATGAAGACGGCACCTGGCGCGTGTATTTACAGACTTTCAAGGCCGATGGCCGCTCCCAAAGCCTGGTGGTGAAGTCCGGGAAAGAGAAGATAGAGCTTGTAGACGTGGTGTTCGGTGAAGTCTGGATCTGCTCCGGCCAGTCCAACATGGAGATGCCCATTGGCGGCTTTGGTTTTCAGGAAGTTGAAGGCGCTACAGAAGCTATCCTGGAGGCTGCCGAAACCGCAAAACAGATCCGCGTGTTTGACATCAAGGCTCCAAAGTGCATAGAACCGCAGAAGGATGTGGATGCAAAGTGGGCTTATTCTACCGGAGACGTGGTGTCACGTACTTCGGCCGTGGGATATTTCTTTGCAAAAAGGCTGGCAAAGAATCTGGGCATTCCCGTAGGCATTATTGTAAACGCCTGGGGAGGCAGCCGAATTGAGCCCTGGATGACCCGCGAAGCCATAAATCGTGCGGGACTTACCCAGAAGGAGCTTGACGAGCTCTACTCCGTCAAGGAACAGCCGGACCGCTGGCCGGAGACTCCGGAACTTATCTGGAACGGCCGCGTACTTCCCATTGTGGGTTATGCCGCAAAGGGCTTCCTGTGGTATCAGGGATGCTCCAACATGGGTCAGCCTGGCTGCTACGACAAGCTTCAGGCATCCATGCTTCAGCTCTGGAGAGACTCCTGGGGCCGCGGCGACATGCCTTTCATCTACGTCCTTCTTGCGCCCTATGATCACGGCGATGCTAACGGCCGCTGGCGTCCCCACTTTGTTGAGGCCCAGATGAGAATGGCCTCAATGACCTCCAACGCATGGTATGTGTGCACCGAAACCCTTGGCAACAAAGTTACCGTGCATCCCTCCCAAAAGAAGGAGGTGGCCGACATGATGGAACTTACCGCCCTTCAGAACGTGTACGGCATCCCTACCGGCATTTCCATTGAACCGGCCCGCCTCAAAGAGTGGAACGTAGAGGAAGACGGCACCGTGAAGGTACGCCTTACCAATGTCTGGAGCAACCTCGGTTCCATTTCTTCCCGTGATGTGGTGGGCTTTGAACTTGCCGGAGAAGACCGCGAATTCCACCTTGCCAAGGCCGAAATTGACTGGGACGGGGAGACCATAATAGTGCGCTGCCCGGAGGTCTCAAAGCCCGTTGCTGTGCGCTACGGCTTCCGCAACTGGATGGGCGCAAACCTTGCAAAGAGCAGCGGCATCCCCGTGCCGCCCTTCCGTTCAGATGACTGGGAATATTGATTATGAAAGTTAAGAAATACGCCTGCCTTGCCCTGGTTCTTCTTGCCGTCATCTCCTGCGGCAAGAAGAACAGTTTCACAGTGCCATTTGACGGCTACAAGCTCCGTCTTGAAGTTGTGAGCCCTGAAATTATCCACGTAAGCGCCGTCCCCGCCGGAGAGTTTGAGGACAGGGAAAGCCTTGTGGTGCTTCCTCAGGACGGTTGCACGGACTACAAGTTTGACGGTAGCACCCTCACGACTTCGGCCCTCAAAGTGTCTCTCAAAGACAGCACGATAAGCTTTTTCAAGGCCGACGGAACGCCAATCCTCACAGGCGGCCGTACCGCCTTTGCCAAGGCCCCCGAAAGCGGGCTTTGGAGCACTACGATAAGTTATAAAAGCGCCCGCGGAGAATCCTACTACGGCCTTGGACAGCACCAGGCCGGGGAACTTGACCACCGCGGCCTTCCGGAAGAGCTTTACCAGTACAACACCAAGGTGAGCGTTCCCATGGTGGTCTCCAACAAAGGATACGGCATTCTCTTTGACGCCTATTCCCTAAGCCGATGGGGCACGGACCAGCCCTACAGGCAGCTTGGAGAGGTGTTCGGCCTGGACCTTAAAGGTACTTACCGCACTAAGGACGGAGCCGAACTTGTCCAGAAGGAGGACAGCCTTTACTATGAGAACGAATGGGCTATAAAGAATCTCCCTGATGTCCCCCTTAACGGAGCTGCCGTAACCTATGAAGGCACAATCACTGCTCCGGAGAGCGGAGACTACCACTTCATACAGTATTATGCCGGCTTCCAAAGGACGGAAATAGGCGGAGAGGAAGTCATGAGCCGCCGCTGGCGTCCGGCCTGGAACCCTAACAGCTACAAATTCACCGTCCATCTGGAAAAGGATGTTCCCACGCCCGTCAAGATTGAGTGGGAACCGGACGGAGACGTGTCCTACATAGGCCTCAGGGCCCTTCCGGCAGGTGCCGTTGAAGACCGCCTTACCTTCTGGAGCGAGGCCGAACCTTTTGCCGACTACTACGTTATGGCAGGGGATTCCATGGACGATGTCATAAAGGCTTACCGCAGCCTTACCGGAAAGGCGTCCGTGATTCCCCAGTGGGCACTTGGATTCTGGCAGAGCCGTGAGCGTTATTCCACTCAGGATGAGCTTGTGGAGGCTCTGAGGGAGCTCCGTCGCCGCCACATTCCCGTAGACAATATTGTCCAGGACTGGCAGTATTGGGAAGCCGACCAGTGGGGCAGCCATGAGTTTGACAGCACCCGCTATCCTGCCCCCGAGGCCATGCTTGACTCCGTACACGCAATGCACGGCCGTTTCATGATTTCCGTGTGGCCCAAGTTCTACACCAACACAGACCATTACAAGGAGCTTAAAGAGGCCGGCTATGCATATACCCATCCGGAGGCCGACAGCCTTCGTGACTGGCTTGGCCATCTTCAGTCTTTCTATGATGCCTATGCGGATGGTGGCCGAAAGATGTTCTGGAGGCAGATGGACGAGTCCCTGTACACCCGTTTCGGCCGAAAGATCGATGCCTGGTGGATGGACGCCTCCGAGCCCAACCTCAGGGACTGCCTGCCGCTGGACTACATGAAGTGGCTGCTTACGCCTAACGCCCTTGGGTCGGCCACCGAGTATTTCAACGCCTATGCCCTTGTAAACGCCCAGGCCATCTATGAAGGCCAGCGCGGCGTAGACCCCGACAAGCGCGTGTTCCTCCTTACCCGTAACGGCTTCTCCGGCCTTCAGCGCTATTCTACGGCCACTTGGAGCGGAGACATCGGCACCTCCTGGACAGATATGAGGATGCAGATGGCCGCGGGTCTTGGCTACTCCATGAGCGGCCTTCCGTTCTGGGGCATGGACATTGGCGGATTCTCCGTAATGAGCAAGTTCCACTCCAAGGCCGCCGAGGCCGAATGGCAGGAACTGCAGACCCGTTGGCACCAGTTTGGCGCCTTTGTGCCACTGTTCCGCGCTCACGGCCAGTGGCCCCGTAGAGAACTCTGGAATATCGCCCCGGAAGGCTCCGAGGCCTATGAGAGCATCCTTTACTACATGCGCCTCCGCTACAGGCTCATGCCTTACATTTATTCCCTCGCCGGTGCCGTGAATTACGATGGCTACACCATGATGAGGGGCCTTGCCATGGATTACCCTAGTGATCCGGAGGTTTCAGACCTAAGTGACCAGTGGCTCTTCGGCCCGGCACTCATGCCCTGCCCGGTGTATGAGTACAAGGCCCGCAGCCGCAGCGTCTACTTCCCGGAAGGAACGTGGTACGACTTCTATACCGGTAAGATTCCCGGTCAAGCCGGGAATGACGGAAACACCGTCATGCCCGACCCCGATCGGGCATCTGTGGGCGGCCGCATTACCGTAGACGCCCCCTATAGCCGCATGCCGCTGTATGTGCGTGGCGGAAGCATAATCCCCGTGGGCCCGGAGATTGAGTGGACCGGCGAAAAACGCCCGGACAACCTTCTCATTGTGGTTTACGCCGGGGCCGATGCCTCCTTCACCCTCTATGAGGACGACGGTCTTACCTTCGGCTATGAAAGGGGAGAGTGCTCCAAGATTGCCTTTGACTGGAATGACGGGGAAAGGAAACTCACCATCAGGAAGCGCGATGGCAGTTTCCCCGGAATGGTCCGTGACCGCAGGTTCAGGATAGCGGTGTGCTCGGAGTCCCATCCTTTTGCTTGGGATCCGGATGCCGAAGGCGTGGCCTCCGTGGAGTACGATGGAACCAAGGATGTGGAAATAAAGCTTTGACTATATTAAAACCTGTTATATGAAAAGATTGTTGATTGTGTTGAGCGCAGCTCTTTGCGTTGTAGCCTGCGGCTCTCCCAAGGCCCAGAGGGCGATTCCTCAGGACAAAGCCGTAGAGGCAAAGGTAGAGAAAGTCCTTGCCGGAATGAGCCTTGAAGAGAAGGCCGGCCAGCTTGTGCAGCTTAACATCTCCGTCCTTGAGGACGAAACCCGCGAGGCCCTTGACCCCGCCAAACTTGACAAGATCATAGGTGAATACAAGGTGGGCTCCATTCTCAATGTGATGCATGACAAGGCTCACTCCAGGGCCGAAACCGCAGAGATGGTGCGTCAGATCCAGGAAAAATCCATGGAGGCAATAGGCATCCCCTGCATCTACGGCCTTGATATGATACACGGCGCATCCTATATTACGGAAGGCTCCCTGTATCCCCAGGAGATTAACCTTGGCGCAACTTTCAACCGTGAGTTTGCCCGTCAGATGGGCCATGCCATGGCTTATGAGACCCGTGCGGCGGGTGTTCCGTGGGTGTTCTCCCCGGTAATGGACCTCGGCCGCGATCCACGCTGGCCCCGCATTTGGGAAAGCTTCGGCGAAGACCCTTACCTCCAGGCCGAAATGGCCCGAGAGGAGACTCTTGCCCTTCAGGGCGAAGACCCCAATCACATTGACCTTGAACACGTTGCCGTTTCCATCAAGCATTTCATGGGCTACGGCGTTCCTGTAACCGGCAAGGACCGCACCCCGGCCATCATTGCCGAAAACGACCTCAGGGAGAAGTTCTTCGCTCCCTTCCTGGAGTGCTTCCGCGCAGGCGCCCTCACCGCCATGGTGAATTCGGCCTCTGTCAACGGCATCCCCACCCATGCCAACGCAGTGCTTCTGAGCGGCTGGGTGAAGGATGAGCTTGGATGGGACGGCTTGTTTGTAACGGACTGGGCCGACATTGACAACCTCTTCCAGCGCGATCACGTTGCCGCAGACAAGAAGGAGGCCGTAGCAATGGGCATCAATGCCGGCATAGACATGATCATGGACCCGTACAGCCCCGAGTGCTGCACCGCAATCATTGAGGCCGTAAATGAAGGGCTCATTTCTAAGGAGCGCCTTGACGACGCCGTTCGCCGCGTGCTTCGCCTGAAGGTACGCCTTGGACTGTTTGACAACCCTGTCTGGGAGCACGAGTATCCGGAGTTTGCTTCGGCTGCCTTTGCCGAAGAATCTTACAGGGCAGCCCTGGAGTCCGAGGTCCTTCTCAAGAACGAAGGCGTGCTGCCTCTTAAAGGCACCGAGCGCATCCTTGTATGCGGCCCCAACGCCAACTCCATGCGCACCCTCAACGGCGGCTGGAGCTACACCTGGCAGGGTTCGGCCGACGACTATGTGCCTCAGTACAACACCATCAAGGAAGCCCTGGAGAAGAGGTTCCCCGGCAAGGTGAGCTATGTTCCCGGCGTAGTGTATGAGGGCGACAACTGGCAGACGGATGTCGTCAAAGGCCTCCCGGAAGTTGTGAACGCCGCCCGCAGGGCCGATGTAGTTGTGTGCTGCGTTGGTGAAAACACCTACTGCGAGACTCCCGGCAATATGGACGATCTCAATCTTTCGGCAAACCAGAAAGAACTTGTAAAGGCCGTTGCCGCTGCAGGAAAGCCCGTGATCCTGGTACTTAACGAGGGCCGTCCGCGCCTCATCGGTGACATCGAGCCCCTTGCAAAGGCCGTTGTGGATGTGATGCTGCCTTCCAACTTCGGCGGAGACGCCCTTGCGGCCCTTCTTGCCGGCGACGAAAACTTCTCCGGAAAGCTTCCCTTCACTTACTCCAAGCACATCAACGCGCTGCATACTTATGACTACAAGGTCTCCGAGCACCGTGAAACCATGGAAGGCTCCTACAACTACGACGCCGTCATGGATGTCCAGTGGCCCTTCGGCTTCGGCCTCAGCTATACTAAGTTCGAGTATGGCAATTTACGTGTGAGCAAGATGCCCGATCAGGTCGGGCATGACGTCATTGCCGGCAATGACCGGCAATCTTTCGGCCCCGCAGATGTCCTGAAAGTCACTGTAGACGTGAAGAACGTTGGAGACCGCGCCGGCAAGGAGGCCGTGCTTCTTTACAGCTCGGACCTTGTGGCATCCCTCATCCCTGACGTGAAGCGTCTTCGCGGCTTCGAGAAAGTGGCCCTGGAGCCCGGTGAAACAAAGACCGTGGAGTTCCGGCTCCCGGCTTCGGCCCTTGCATTTGTTGGTGCCGACGGCCGCTGGCGCCTTGAAAAAGGCGACTTCCGCATCTCCTGCGGCGGCCTTGGCGTAATGGTTAACTGCACCGAAACAAAAGTATGGGAAACACCCAATATTTAAAAGAGGTTCTTGAGGGGAATATCCTTCAGTACTGGCTTAAACTTAAAGACCCGGCCGGCGGCTTCTACGGAGAAGTTTCGGCCGATGGGGAAGTACTGAAGGATGCCCCCAGGGGGGTGATCCTCAATGCACGTATCATATGGGCGTTTGCGGCGGCCTACAGGGCTTTGGGCAATAAGGAATACCTGGATGCTGCGCTATGGGCCAAGGAGTGGTTCCTGAAGAATTTCGTGGACCACGAAAACGGAGGGGTGTACTGGAGCGTGTCGGCATCCGGAGAGCCCCTTGAGAGCAAGAAACAGCTTTATTCCCAAGGGTTTGCAATCTACGGATTGTCGGAGCTTGTGCGTGCATGCGGCGACAAGGAGGCCCTGGAAGCGGCCATAGGGCTTTTCAGGGTATGTCAGCGGCATTTTACAGACCGCCGGAATGGCGGATACACAGAGGCTCTGGCCCGGGATTTTTCGCCACTTGAGGACATGTCGCTTTCGGCCCATGACATCAACGCGGACAAAACCATGAATTCCCACCTTCACATCCTGGAGGCATTCGCAAACCTTTACAGGGTGTGGCCGGATCCTGAGCTCAGGGAGGCCGTGGTAAGCCTTCTAGATATTATATGCCGAAAGGTGATGGCCCCGGACGGGCATCTCCAGCTGTATTTCAAGAATGACTGGACGGTGATTCCCGGCGCGGTTTCCTATGGCCATGACATCGAGACCTCATGGCTCATGCTGGAATGTGCAGAAGCCGTTGGGGATGAGGAGGTTATAGGTTTTGTAAAGCCTTATGCGCTGCGGCTTGGCATTGCCGGCAACGAAGGCCTCCTCCCGGACGGCTCAATGCGTTATGAGAAGTTCACGGACGGCACATTCGACGACTCCCGCCAGTGGTGGGTCCAGGCCGAAACCGTTGTGGGCAACCTCTGGCTGTGGAAGTACCACGGCGTGACTTCGGCCTACGATACTGCCATGCGCACCTGGGACTACATCCGTGAAAAGCTTGTGGACTTTGAAGGCGGCGAATGGTGGTGGGCCATCCTCCCGGACGGCTCAATTGACCGCGCCAACCCCAAGGCCGGCTTCTGGAAGTGCCCCTACCACAACTCCCGCATGTGCCTTGAGGCACTTAAAGTGCTGGAGTCACAGTAAGGGAGCCTTCTCCAAGGACTAGGACCTGCGCCAAGCCGCCAAATGTGGTGAGGGCGCAGGTTTTTCCGTCTGCGCTCTGCTCATTTTCGCTGCCGGCGGGGTCTCCGTTCCCAAAGCCGATGATGCGGCCGGGGCCGTCCAGGGATACCTGTACGGGCACATTGCCGTCAGGGACGGTGCGGCCCTTGGCATCTTTGGCGGTGAGGGTATAAACCTGCAGGCGGCCGATGCGCTCAGAGGCAACTTCCACGGTTGTGGCAGGGCCGGTGGGTTCAATGATGTCCGTTGCCACCTTTCGGCCTTTAATGTAGCCGGTAGCCTTGATCCGGCCTTTTGAGTAGGCGTTTTCCCATGTGAGATGGCCGTTACGGGGCATTTTCTTTCGGCCGAGGTTCTTTCCGTTAACGTTGAGCTGTACTTCGTCGCAGTTGGAATAAACCCAGATATCTTTGGTGGCGCCGCAGATGTGGATGGTGGGCTCGTTGGTCCACCATGACTTGAGGTACCAGGCTTCGTCTTTAGGGAAGCCGCAGTAGTCCAGTATGCCGAATTCTGAGAGCGTTGCGGGATACTTGAGCGGATTGGGCTCTCCGCGGTAGTCGAAGCCCGTCCAGAAGAACACGCCTCCGGTCCAGGGACGCTCTGCGTAGAATTTCCAGCCGCGCTCAATGACATTCTCCGGCTCTTCTGTGCGGTTGATGGCGGGCATCCTGCCATTTTCGGCCTTGTAGATGCTGCGCGTGCCGCAGCCGGTGGTTTCCTCGGAGCCGTAGATTATCCATTCGGGGTGGCGTGCGTGGCGGCCGTCAACGTCGTTTTGGATTATGTAGTTGTAGCCGTGGATGTCCAGGCCCTCAATGAGGGTGCCGCCGCCGGCGTTTGCAGCGGTTGTCCTTCTTGTGGGATCAAGGCTCCTGACATACTCCTGCATTTCCTTCACTATCTTTATGCCCCTTACATCGTTTTCCAGGCCCCATTCTTCGTTGCCTACGCTCCAGAGAATGACGCATGGGTGGGACCGGCCTTCCATGACCATGTTTTCAAGGAGGCGGCGGTGGTGAGCGTTCACGCCCATGAGGCGGTTTTCGTCTATGAGGAGGATGCCCTCGCGGTCGCAGATGTCAAGAAGGGCGGGGGAGGCCGGGTTGTGGGAACAGCGGATGGCGTTGACGCCCAGTTTCTTAAGTTCCTTCACGCGCCACTCTATGAGTTCGTCCGGCATGGCGGCGCCAACTCCGGCGTGGTCCTGGTGCAGGTTTACGCCTTTGAGGGTAAGCTTTTTGCCGTTGAGAAGGAAGCCTTCCTGGGCGTTCCATTCAACGGTCCTGAGGCCGATGCTTGTGCGGTAAACGTCCTCTCCCACAGTTGATTCCAGCGTGTAGAGATAAGGGTCTTCAGGGCTCCAGAGGTGAGGCTCGGTCATTTCATTGCCTTCTTTGTCAAGGATGCGGTGGGTGGCTTCCGGGATTTCAGAGTGGATGGTGACTTTGGAGCCGTCCCAGCTGGCCCAGAAGCTGCCTGCGGGCACGTAAGAGCCCTTTGTTTCAATGAGATAGGCGTTGCGGTAGATGCCGGCGCCTTCATAGAACCAGCCTTCTTCAAGGGTGGCGTCGGCCCTTACGGTAAGGACGTTGGGGCCGCCGTTGAAGTCTATGTAAGGGGTGATGTCAAAGGTTTGCGTAGCGTATCCGCTGGGCTCAGTGCCCATATAAATGCCGTTGAACCAGACGCTTGCGTTGCGGAAAACGCCTTCAAGCCTTATGGTGAAATGGCGGCCTTCCTGCCCTTTGCCGAAGGTCAGGGATTTACGGTACCAGCCAACGCTGGTCTCGGGGTATTCCCAGCCAACGGTCTTGTAGCCGTGGGAGTGGCTGGCCAGGGAATCGCAGGGGAGGGAGGTTACCCAGTCGTGGGGGATGGAGACTTCCTGCCAGGCGGAGTCGTCGAAGGTCTCCGTGTACGGGCCCTCATTGTGGATGGAATGGGCCTTTGTGAGGTAGTTGAAGTACTCTGTGCCGGCCCCCCAGTCTTTTCCGGGATCTGCGGCATTGCCGAAGGCGAACTTCCAGCCGTCTTCGAGCCGGGTTATGGTCTGTGCAGTTGAAGGTGTTGCGAGGGCAAGTGAGAGTGCCGTCAAAAAAAGTGTAAATCCCTGTTTCATAACACAAATATACTGAAAAAAATTGTTATATTTGTCTATTAAACACGCTGAAAACTATGGCCAAACTCATTGAGAAAATAGGATATGGTCTGGGAGATGCCGCAGCTGGCGGAATCACCTGGAAAGTGATGTCAATTGCGTTTCCGCTGTTTTTCACCAACATCTTCGGCCTTACGGTTGCAGATACCGCCACCCTTATGCTGGTGGCGCGTCTCTTCGACGTTGTCACGGACCCCATGATGGGAGCCATCGCAGACCGTACCCAGTCCCGCTGGGGAACCTACAGGCCGTGGCTTATCTTCGGCGCCATTCCGCTTGGGGTGGTGTTTGCCCTGCTGCTCTTTACCCCGGACTTCGGCCCGGTTGGAAAGCGTATATGGGCATACTCCCTGTACCTTCTCATGATGGCGGTTTATACGGCCGTGAACGTGCCTTACGGGTCACTTCTTGGCGTTATGACAGACGACGACAATGAGAAGAACGAGTTCTCGTCTTACCGCATGGTGGGTGCTTATGCCATGGGTTTCGTCACTCTTCTTTCCTTCCCTTACCTCCAGAAAATGATTGGCGGCACCCCTCAGCACCAGTATGCGGTTCTGGGCGTGGTCCTTGGCACCGTGGCCGCCCTTGGCACCCTTGCCTGCGGCCTTCTCACCCGTGAACGCCTGAAGCCCGTGCGCGCAGAGAAATTCTCTTTCAAGCCTTTCGCAGACCTTTTCCGCAACAAGCCCTGGATCTATCTGACTTTGATTGGCATTTGCACCAACTTCTTCAATGGATTCCGCTATGCAGTTGCCGGTTACCTTCTGGAATACTGCCTGCACGGAGACGTGACGGTGTCGGGCCTCATCATCAACTACACCGTGTTCATGACCTTCGGTGAGGTTACCTGCATGGTCTTCGGCGGCCTTTCTCCCCGTTTCACAAAGTGGGTGGGCTCCAAGAAGAAGGCATTTGCCTGGGCAGCGGTCATTTGCGCAGTTACGTCCATCGGCTTCTTCTTCATCCCAATGGACCCCGCCTATATCTGGTTAATGGTTGCAACCGTCATCCTCACCTCTGTTGGTATCGGCATATATTCTCCGCTCCTTTGGTCCATGTACGCAGATGTTGCGGATTTTGCCACGGAGAAAAACGGAACCTCCTCCACCGGCCTTATCTTCTCTTCCGGCACCATGTCCCAGAAGTTTGGTTCGGCCATCTCAGGTGCACTTGTGGCCCTGCTCCTTGGCCTTGCCGGCTTTATCTCCGGCACAGACCCCGCAACCGGAGAAACCGTGGTCACAATCGTGAACCAGTCCTCCGTCCAAACCATGATATGGGCCCTGTTCTCCTTGTTCCCGGCCGCCATCGCCCTCCTCATCCTGCTGCTCCTGAAGCTCTACCCCATAGAGAAGTAGTGCCCCGGGCTTGTGCCCTGCGCTTGCCCTGCACATTGCGCCCCCTATTTTTCTCCCCTGGTGGTGCAAGCTAACTAGCACATTATTGCACGTTGCCCCCTTTGTGTTTTGCCGTGTTGGTGCCAGCTAATCGGTTTATTATCAGGCGTTTATACATTTGTTTGGGAAAACGGGTAATCCCAAATGATTCTGCAAACGCCTGAGTATCAATTATATAGTTGACACCTCTATATTCCACTCAGATGCAGATATTTCTTAATTTGAGATGGTTTTGCTGCTGTTCTGGACTGAAGCAACTTGTATAGTTCCATTTTCCTGTCTAGGAACATACAAGGTATCTCCCGTACGCTGGAAATGTATCCTTCACGAATAAGTATTTGCGTGCAGTCATTATAGACGGCATCTGAATAGTTGTCCTTGTCTTCTTTAATATCATATTCTCCGCCGGTGTTGTCGTTGAAGCTTCGTAGCATTGCGGCGTATTCACCATAGTAGCTGATAGCCCCTACATAATCAATTACATTCCAAGTTGTTATTATGTAGTCGGCCAGTTGTTGCACTTCTCCGGATGATAGCCCTTTCATCCAGAGATCAAGTTGAGAGTACCGCAACCATTGTTCATTCTTGTAAACTGCTCTCACTTCTTGAAGTACACTCCTAAGCTTATGAGATGAATGCGATTCATCAAGAGGTTTGGAAAAAGGATGGCGATTATTAAAATACTTGAGGAAATTCCACCGATAATCTTCGGCCCGGGCCGTTATCTTGCGTTCTACTGGATTATTGTTGTTGTAATTAATGGTGGTACGTACGGCTTTGTTCCCAATTTTGGGTGCACTTCCAAAGTGCTCCTGTACAAGGGAGCCTTTGCGCTTTCTGGAGTGATTCCACTCTTTTACAAAAATCCTTGTGTACTGCTGCACAAACCTTACCATCTGCTCTGCACTTGCGAACCGGCAAGCGCTATGAAGGTGGTCCGGCATAGGGCACAAAGCAAGCACCGTGACATCCATTCTCTCTGCCAGGGTACAGAAAATGGTAAAGTATACAAGGTAGTCCCTGAGCGAATAGAAGATAACAACTCCGCCTTTAGTTTTCTGGTAAATGTGGTGAACTTCACCCTCTGCGACTCTACGTTTCATATGCATTTTTTTGTCGCCAAATTATGCATTATGCGGCCGTTATGCAATAACCCCGTAACAAATAGCGTTGTTTCACGTGAAACATTTTGCTGTTTTAAAGGAGTACGGGTAAACGACTATTCCCAAATGACGATTACCCTTGAAAATTTAAGGGCCATAGGCTCCCCGGCACGGCCTTTCATGTGGTATCGGCCTTCATTTTCAAGGGCCGAAAGAGCGGCGTTAACCCTGGAAAGGTTCACATTAAGCTCATTTGAGAAGATATCAAGGACTCGGCCGATACTTTTCGCTATCCTGACAGGGTTGTCCGTGCGTGCAACACCGGAGTAAAGACGCGTGAGTTCTTCGCGGTGATCCCCGATGTCCTTAAGGGCAATTCCTTCCGGATGCCGCAGGAAAAGGAGCATGACAGCTTTTGACATGGGCCGGAGTTTGAGTTCGTTTCCTCCATAATAAATCCTGTAACCACGAGTTATGCGTATGACCTCATGCGGCGGAGGCGGGACCAGCCCGCCGGCCGAAGCCTCTTTCACGAAGCCGGACAGTTCCGTGGCCTCGGTTTCCTCTGAAAGGCCAGAGTACTCCTGCTCTGGTTCTTCCAGAATGGTTCCTGCGCTATGGAGAAAGTAATAAAGGAGAAGCTGGCTGTAGTAAGTCATGGACGTATGGTATGTAGTTTATCTTTGCCACAAATGTACAAAGACTCCTGTTGGTCGGTGGCAGTTAAAGTGTTGATTGTGAGGTGTTTGCTGGGTTGTTTGGGATTACCGCTTTTCCCAAAGAACCGTGCAAGTTGTTGATTGCTAGTGCTTTACGTCGCACCGCCACGGCAAAACGCCAGAGCGGGCCGAGGGGGAAGAAAAGCCGATAGGGGAGAAATGCGGAGGGGAATGAAGTGGGGGATGCGGGATACAAAAAACGCAGGCCGAAGGAGCGGTCTGCGTTAGGCGATTGTTGTAAGAACCGGTTGGAGTGGCGCTTGCCAGATTCCGGACCGGCCGCGGAAAACTACCAGCGGTCTTCGTCGGAGACGGAGAGTTTCTTACGTGCATGGCGGCGACGGGCGCTAAGGACGCGGCGGCCGTTGGCGGAAGCCATGCGGGCGCGGAAGCCGTGCTTGTTCACGCGCTTGCGACGGGAAGGTTGAAATGTTCTTTTCATGATATGTGTTTTTTATATTTTCGCGTAATAGGGACTGCAAAGGTAGTAATTCCAAGTGAAAATCCCAAATATTTTTGAGATTTCTCGACTTCGCTCGAAATGACAGGTAATTATTTCCTGATATGGATTACAAGTTTGCCGTCAAAGTAAGGATCCTGGAGCCAAGAGGAGACGGGCCAGGTGCTCACGGAACCGCGGGGGAGCTTGTGACGGGACATCACGGCGGCGATTTCCTCGTTGACATCCCCGCCTTTGAGGTACAGGATGCCGCGGGAGTAGCAGCCCTTGACCCAGGGGTAGAAGTCCGGCAGTGAGGCGACGGCGCGCGATACCACAAAGTCAAAGGTGCGGCCAAGGGATTCGGCCCGGGCGTTGACTACAGAAACGTTGGAAAGCCCCAGCGCCTTTGAAACGGCAGACGCCACATTGGTTTTCTTCCCTACGGAATCACATAGTACAAACTGTGCCGAAGGGAACAGGATGGCCAGCGGAATTCCGGGAAATCCGCCGCCGGTGCCAAGGTCCAGAATGGAGGCCGAAGAGAACTCTTCCCACAGGCCCGGCACCGTCATGATGTACCGCGCAATGGCCAGCGAATGAAGCACATGGTGATCGTAAATGCCATCAATGTCCTTACGGGAGATAACATTTATCTGGGCGTTCCACTCACGGTACAGCCCGTTAAGGGCGGCAAAGCGCTCCCTCTGAAGCGGAGTAAGCTCAAAGTCTTTCTCAATAAAACCTATAAAATCTTCAAACGTCATTCCACTTCCCCCCTTAACATCATTTCCGAAAGATGCTGCTTGCCGCGCCTGATGCGGGTGCGCACCGTATTGAGCTCAAGCCCCAGTTCCTTTGCAATTTCCTCGTACTCAAGCTCTTCTATCATATATTTTATCATAACGTCCTTGTACAGCGACGGAAGCTCGTCTATATACTGCATGAGCCTCTGATGGACCTCGTCCTGGATAATCTCCTCTTCCGGGGTGGTGTCCGTGAGCTCCGCGCCCATGGGGTCTCCCTGCGAAGCCTTGCTCAGGATTCCCTCCTTCTTGTTGTCTTCCCTCTTGATGCTGGAAAGGTGGTCCAGCGCCGTTCTGGTGGCAATGGTGATTAGCCACGGCCGGAATTCCCTTGACGTGTCAAAGGCCGAAAGTGCCGAAAACGCCTTCTGGAAGCTCTCGGACACAACGTCGTCAACATCGGCCTTCCATTTGAAATAGCCGCTCACGCGCCCCCGGACAGAGGGCTCGTGGATTTGGTAGAGCATGCGGTAGGCTATCTGGTCTCCGGCAAGGGCTCTTTGTATGAGGTCTTTATCGTTTTCCATGATGAGATTCTTCGACTTCGCTGCGCTTCGCTCAGAATGACAGGGGGAGGCTAATGGGCCTCCAGCCAGTTAGCGCCGGCCGAACATTCCACGGTAAGCGGCACGGACAGTTTAATAACGTTTTCCATCACTTCCTTCACCATGGCCTTGAGGGCGGGAACCTCCTGGGGAATGGCGTCAAACACAAGTTCGTCGTGGATTTGGAGCACCATCCGGGAGCGGAATCCGCCTTCCTTCAGGCGCGCCGCCACGCCAATCATGGCAAGCTTTATTATATCGGCCGATGTCCCCTGGATGGGGGCGTTGACGGCATTGCGTTCGGCCAGGGACCGCACCGTGGCGTTGTGCGCATGGATGTCCGGGAGGTACCTGCGCCGGCCGAAGAGAGTCTCAACATACCCGTGCTCCCTGGCAAAGGCCACGGACGAATCAATGAAACTGCGGATGGCCGGGAACGAGGCGAAATAGTCGTCAATGAGGCTTTTTGCAGCGCCACGGGAAAGCCCCAGCCTCTGGGCCAGGCCGAATGCCGAAATCCCGTACATGATGCCGAAATTGGCGGTTTTGGCCTGTCCTCTTTCCTCCCTTGTCACCTCCGAAACCGGTTTCCCGAAAATCTTGGCGGCGGTGGCGGCGTGGACGTCCACACCCTCCCTGAATGCAGCGCAGAGGTGCTCGTCTCCACTTAGGTGAGCCATGATTCTCAGTTCAATCTGGGAGTAGTCGGCCGAAACGATGACCCCGTCTGGCGTCCCGGGCACAAAGGCCTTGCGGATTTCTTTGCCGCGTTCCGTGCGGATGGGGATGTTCTGGAGGTTGGGGTTGGAACTGGACAGGCGTCCTGTTGCTGTAAGTGCCTGATTGAACGTGGTGTGCACGCGGCCATCGGCCTCACTTACATACGACGGGAAAGGCTCTATGTATGTGGAAAGGAGCTTTTTGACGGCCCTGAATTCCAGAATTTCGTTTACTATTGGATGGCGGTCTGCTATTTCCTGAAGGGTGGCTTCATCCGTGGAATACTGGCCCCTGGAGCCCTTTTTGGCCTTAGGGTCCAGCCTTAGTTTCTCAAAGAGGATGTCTCCCACCTGTTTGGGGGAGGAAATATTGAGGGCGGGCTCCCCGGCCATTTCCCGTATGCGGGCCTCGCGCTCCGTGAGCTCCACCCTAAGGGAATCGGCAAAATGAGAAAGTTGCCGGAGGTCTACTTTTACGCCATCCCGCTCCATCTTTGCAAGTACCTTGGACAGAGGCTCTTCCATGTTGTCGTAGAAGTCCGGGAGGCCTGCCCTGAGGGCCTTGCCAAGAGGAATCATTATGGCGGCTTCCTTTTCCAGCGGTGAGTTGTCCTCTTCCGGGGCTTCGTCAAAAAGCGAACCCGTAAATTGAGGGGCCGATTCTTCCAGCGACACCCCCAGGTAAGTCTGCGCAAGGGCTTGGAGGTCATGGCTGCGTTCCGGATTCAGGACGTAGTGCATGAGCTGGATGTCGTTCCACTTTCCTTCAAGGCCTATTCCCTCTGATGCCAGGACGTTGGCTATATGCTTCAGGTCCGGGCCGAATTTTGCGATGGAGTTGCTCTCAAGTACTTCACGGGCTTTCTGCCATTCTGTGGCCGGGATGATGCCAACAAGCGACTGCCCGGATTTCCCCGTGGCTGCAACCGCCAGCCGCTGGCCGTTCAGTGACAGTCCCAGCTCCCCGGCGGCCCTTGCCGCAGCAATTACTTCGGCCATGGACACGGAAACGGGGGTAATGGTGCCCGCGGCGGCATTTTGAGGGGTCTCGGACACGGAAACGGGGGTTATGGTGCCTGCACCGGTGATCCCGAGGGGCGTTCCCCTTGTCATCCCGAGCGTAGCCGAGGGATCTACATGCCCCTGCAAGAACCTTTTCAGCGAACTGAACTCATAGAGGTCGAAGAGCTGCGCCAGTTTGCCCTGGAACTCTCCGGTGTAGCGCATGTCCTGCAGCGTTACGGGAAGCTCCATGTCTGTTTTTATGGTCACAAGGGCCTTGGAAAGGGCCATGTGAGGCCTGGCTTCCTCAAACTGCGCCTGCATGCGGGGAGTGAGCTCCTGGATGTGGGCGTAGATGTTTTCAACCGTGCCGTATTTGGCTATGAGCTTTGCGGCGCCAACCTCTCCAACGCCTTTTACGCCGGGGACGTTGTCGGCGGAGTCTCCGCAGATGGCAAGCATGTCTATCACTTGGGAAGGCGCGGAGATGCCCCATTTTTCGCAGAGCTGTGTCACGCCCACAAGTTCAGACTCGGAGCCGGCTTTGCCGGGCTTCAGCTGGAAAGCGTGCGGGCCGATAAGCTGGCCGTAATCCTTGTCCGGGGTAACCATAAAAACGTCAAGCGACTCTCCGGCATACCGGGCGGCAATGGAGCCTATTACGTCATCGGCCTCAAAACCGGGGACCATCACAACGGGGATGTTCATGGCCTTCACAAGCTCCGTGAGGGGCTCCAGGGCATCTATGATAAGCTGCGGGGTGGGCGGACGTGTGCCTTTGTACTCCGGGTACATCTCATTGCGGAAAGTGCCTCCCGGGGGGTCGAAGGCCACGGCAACATGCGTGGGGGCTTCCCTCTGGAACATTTCCAGGAGGTGCTTGGTGAACCCGTAGAGGATGGACATGTCCTGTCCCTTGGAGTTTATCATGGGCCTGCGGAGGAACGCGTAGTACATCTTGAATACCAGCGCGTGGCCGTCTATGAGTAATAGTTTGTCCATAATTTTCAAAGGTACAAAAAAATTAGTAACTTCACGCTATGAAAAAACTTGTTTTGTTTTTTACGCTTCTAGCGCTGGCGGCAGCGCCCGTGAAAGCCCAGAAAATATGTGTCCATCGCGGTTACTGGCAGTGCCAGGAGGCCGGTTATGCCCAGAATTCCATTGCCTCCCTGAAGGCAGCCCAGGAGGGCGGTTTCTGGGGCAGCGAGTTTGATGTCCACCTTACCGCAGACTCCGTGGTGGTTGTAAACCACGACCCTTCAATTGCCGGAATTCCCATCCACACAAGCACTTACAGGCAGCTTCTTGGGGCGCGTCTTCCAAACGGAGAAACCATCCCCACGCTTAACGAATACCTGCATCAGGGGGCAAAATCGGCCTGTATGATGGTGCTGGAGGTAAAGCCGCAGGACACCGTGGAGGCTACTCTGGAACTTACCCGGCGCTGCGTGTGGCAACTGAGGGCCCACGGCCTTCTGGATCCTGAGCGCGTGATGTTCATCTCCTTCAGCTACGACGCCTGCAAGTGGATAGCCGCAAATCTTCCCGGCTTCGGCAACCAGTATCTTGAAGGTGTGGTGGAGCCGGAACAAATTCACGCAGACGGCATTAACGGCATAGACTACAACTGGGTGGCCTTCCACAAGCACCATGACTGGGTGGAGCGCGCCCATGCCCTTGGCCTCACGGTCAATGTATGGACAGTAGACAGCCCTGAGGAAATGAAGTACCTCAAAGACCTTGGCGTAGACGTTATCACCACCAACCGCCCGGATTTGGCCGTGGAATTAAGTAATTGATTGTGTGATTGTTATGTTAAAACGTCTACCCAAAACCGGGCAGACGTTTTTGAGTAATGTGCTGAATGTCAATGCGTTGCCTCCACGGGCTTAGTACTCCACTGTCACGGAAACGGGAAAATGGTCTGACAACAGGCCTGCCTCAGTGACAACAGTGCTGGAAATGACTCTAACGGGGGCACCGTCGTGCCATGAGAACACGTAATCTATGCAGCCGTGAGGTGCCAGGGTGGAGTAAGTGTAGTCCGTTCCGGAAAGCCTCTGCCAGTCTTGACCCAAAAGGCTGATTACTTCTGAATCCGGTTTGGAATTAAAGTCCCCGCAAAGGATGACCGGCTTGAGGGCTCCGCTGTAATGCGTGGAAAACCAGTCGTTTATGGCCGAAGTCTGCCGAAGCCTGGCCTCCATGCCGACATGGTCAAGGTGCACTGAAGCGAACACAAGTTCGGCAGTTTCCACCACGGCCATTGAGCGGGGTTCGGCACCATCGGCCTTAGGAAGCGGAACGGTGAAAGAGGCCACTATAGGCTCCCGGGAAAGCACTCCGTTTCCGTACGCGCCGCCAGCAAAGGGGAATGCCCTGGCAAAGTGGAAAGGCCGGCCGTCAAGGGCCTTAGACAACTCCTCCAATTGGAAAACCTGAGAACGCCGGTTGCAACTGTCAAGTTCCTGAAGGGCCGCAAGGGAGGCATCGGCCAAAACTGCTGCTATTTCAGATACCCGGTCGGGGCCGGGTATGACGGAGGGGTCGGATATGACGTCACCCCCGGCCTGACCGGGGGTCTTTGACAACGCACCAACGTTATACGTCATCACCGTGGCGGTCCTGAACTGCGGAGCATGGCGGGCAAGGCTCAGTTCAAGTGCCTTGCAGTCCTTTGCAAACGCCTCGGGGTCAAACTGTACGCCGCGCTTCAGGCAGTCAAGGTGAGTGTCTATGAACAGTTCCCAGCGTGGGAAGTAATATTGACGCGTAAGGCCGCTCCAGGCGCGGTTTGCGTAGTCATTGAGCCGAAGGCTTTCCGTTTCTCCCCAAATAGTTATAAGATGCAAGGCATTGTCCCGGAATCCGCCCCACGAATCCGCGGCCGAAAGCCAGTCTTCGGCCCGGAACTGCGGAAGTTCAAAAGCTAGCGAATCTACCTCCAGCATAAGCTCCTTCATGGATGCCCCCAAAGATTCGGCCAAGGCAGTGTCCCCGGCCCGGCACGCCGCCACAAATTTGTCCCGCAGTGCCGGGAACCTGTTCCCACGCACTTGAATGCCAATGGTGACGGCATCCTCTTTCCAGGCCGATTTCCCCGAAGCGCTGGCCATTAGCCTTTCGTAAAGCCTCTCCAGCGTGGCGGGGTCATAGGGCGTTTTGTGAATCACCCTCCAGCTGCTGTAGCCTTCGTCACACGGGCGGTCGCAAAAAAGCATGCCCTCTGAGAATGAGCCGCGTACATAGATGCTGTCGGCCATCTCTTTCCAAAAACCCTGCGGGCTTCCGCGGCGCGCATCAAGGCCGGAAAGCCATTCGTCGTCCATGGCAGACGGCCCCCAGGCGCGCTCCATCACATATTCATACAGCCATCTGTTTATGCCGAAAGCCTCCAGCGTGCAACCGATCCCGGCCGCGCCGCCCGCGGAAAGGGCTTCCGAAATCAGTGCGCTCTCTTTCCTGAAAGGCCCTGCCAGCCTGGTGTTCCCGCCGAAGTTTCCAAGGTAGCAGAAGATGTACGGCTGCCCGTAGAAGCCCTCAGTGAATGTCCACACCGGAGTGTGCTCCGTGTAGTAGTCAAGGAGGATCACCTTCCCCTTGGGGACGGCCTCCAGGTATGCCTTCACGTTTTCCGGAGTCCAGTGTTTCCTGTCGTAGTGGAACAGCCACCCCATCTGGAGCCATACGGCCTCCGGGTCTGCGGCGGCAAGGGACTCATAGGCGCTTCGGCCTATCCCTGCAAGGGTTTCAGGGTCCCAGGAAGGGGCGTCGACCTCGTTGAAAAGGTCCATTCCGTATATGTGGTCCGTGCCGAAAAGCCGCTCCTGCGCCTCCAGGAATTCCTTCTGCATCACGCCAAAAAGGGAGTCCGTAGGGGATAGGAAGTGGCAGAGGTTCTCTTCCGGGAAACCTCCCCATCCCGATACGTCCGTTATCCCGGCCGAAGGATAAATCTCCTTCAGGGCCTTAGGAACATGGCCGTTGAATGCGGGGAGAACAGGCTTCATGCCAAGCTCCCTTTCGCGCTTCAAGATTCGCTTCTGGAGTTTCACCTGGCCGTCTATCCATTCCTGCGGCAGGGGACCGTCCACTCCGTCTATGTTGCACATGCGGTTCCAGGGAAGATGGGCCGGGCCCGTGAACCATGCGCGTATTTGAGCATCCGTAAGTCCGTGATGCCGAAGTACTTCTTGCCACACTGCTTCCTCGCCGGTTATTGCCAGCGGCATGTTCACCCCGTGAAGGGCCATCCAGTCTATGAGTCGCTCCCATTGGGCCCAGTCCCACCACGGCAATTCGTAGCCGAACGTGCAGTAGTTGAGAAAGAACCTGTAGGGAACAAGTGCGTGGCCGCTCACAGGTTCCGTAACTTCGGGCTGTACCGCGGGCACCTCCACCGGGGCTGATGCGTACCAGGAGACATCGGCGTTGCAGTAATCCTTGATGTACCTGTTGAGCGCCACGGCCATTGCATTTGCCGAAGCCCCCTCAATCACAAGCCTTCCGCCCTTTGTGAAGAAGGAGTAACTTTCCGTTGTATCGGCCTTTTCCTTGAAAGATATGCTATACCCTGGCACAATGCGCCCCGCAAGGCCCCTCGCGGCCTTTTCCGCCGGCGTGCTGCAGCCCCATAGCAGGGCCACCACAGCAAATAATACGATAATCCTTTTCATTCTACCCAAAGATACAAAATTACGTACTCAAATCCCGCATTTTTGCCCATTTTTGCGGGATTTCACTTCCAACTTCAACTGGATTCCCGCATTTTTGCCCATTTTTGCGCCTTTTCACTTCCAACCTGCCCGATACAAACAGGGCAACCCGCGTGGGGCTGCCCTGAATGATTCAATATTTATTCAAGGATTATTTCATGTACATCTTGAATACTGAAACGCCAACGTTGAACAGGTGACCTACAATGTAGACACAGTCTTCACCGGGAACTACAGAGCAGTTTGCCATTTCCTGGCCAGCGATAGAAGGAGAATCGGTGAAGTACACTTCGTTAAATTCGGCTTCTGTAGTAGCATTGTTCTTGTTCTGGAGAGGGAATTCATACAGGACTTTGTCTGCTTCCATTGAAGCAAGGAACGTTTCTGCAGAGCCCTGGTCCTCGATAATTTTAACACGGGCACGCGCAGCATTTCCATCATTGTTGTACATACCCTTCTTCACATAGGCAATATATTTCTTACCATTGAATTCGAAGGGAGTAATACCAAACTTTCTGGCCATTACCGAATTGTCAATACCAGCCCAGTCGACACCATCGTTTTTCACATTGAGCCAACCTTCGTTATCGGCATAATCGTAGAAACGGCCAAGTGTAGGAGTTACAAGCAGAGCTTGCTTAGCAGCAACGTTATACTTGTAGATAGAGCCCATACCGGCAGCACCGGCATAACCCATCTGACCACCAAGAACACCACCATCGAGGGCTCCATTTTTAATATTCCACTTGAACGTTGCCGAAGCTGCGCCACTGTTATTCAGTCTTGCCCAGATTTCGCCATTGCTCCAGTCTCCGGAGACAGTGAAGAAGTCGCCGATGCGGCGAGGGTTGCCATTATTGGTGTTCCAATTGATGAGAACCGAAGGAGCGTTGTCTATACCGTCTTTCCATGCATATACCTTGAAATTGCAGTCGGAATCATGAGCCAGAGTGCCTGCAAGGAGAATGTACTTGCTTGTAGAAGGGTCATAAATAGTGCGGACACAAGCGGTAGCAAAGAAACCGCCTTCTACACCGGTAAGGTTAACTTCCTTGGTTTTTTCCGGATCAGTTATGCTAATGGCGAGGATACCCTTGGTGGAAGCGCTGGCTGCTGCAACATAGACATATTCATTGTCTGCAGCAACAGTACGGTCATTGCCTACAAGGTAAGATGCGGAGGTGTATTCTGTGGTCCAGGCTTTTCCTGCTGCTACAGGATATTTACCCCACAGACGTTCTACGGTGAGTTCCTTGGGAGCTTCACTGGGATTGGAATAACCGGGAGTGGTGTCGGCGGAGTAGAAGGTGATCTGGGGAGCCTTGTACTGGAACTGACCACCGGTGCGGTAGACTGCAAGGGCATAGCTGGCGGATTCAGAACGATCTGCAGCAGGAATCTTTATAGTGAAGACAGTGCCTCCGGCCTTTGCGGGGCTGTCAATCTTCTCAACGATGCTGTATGTTACGCCGTTGTCTTCGGACTTAAGTACCCACATAGTGGTAGCCTGACCGCCACCCATGTCGGAAGCGCTGGTGATGACAATCTTGCTGATATAGGGGAAATTGGTGGTGCATATCATTGCGCCATAATAGGTGGCGTCTGTAGCAACATCAAGAGCTTTGGCAATAGCTGCCGCTTCAGGATACTCACTGAATCCGAAGGTGAGATTTGCCTTCTTGCCGGAGTTGGCGCCGAACCACATGTCGCCCTTTCCATTATCCTGCAAGTTGCCCAAAGTCATTTTCCAACCAGCCTCTGCAGGATAGCTGGCATCAGCACCTTCGAGTTGACTGGGTGCAGTCCAAACTGCGGGAACATAGGAATTGCCCTGCTCGGTAGGAATGCCATGCTTGCCGGCGGCACCGTCAAACATATAGTATGCTACCGGATCGGGTTCGGGTTCTCCGCCCAGCTGGACAATCTTGATGGTCTTTACGGTTGCGCCGTTGTCTGCGCGGACAATCTCGATTTCTGCCTCGCGGGGCTCACCGGTTGTGTTTTCCTCAAGAGTGAGGGTGAGCTTGTAGTCGGCTTTGGTGACAACAGCCTTTACCCATGTTGCGGCCTCGGGGACTTTGGCATCAAGGTCTACGTTGGAAGTGAGGTCAATCACAAATTCCTTGGCATCACGTGCAATGGCCTGATAGGATTCTTCTGTGGTAACTACCACAACGTCTGCTTTGGCAAGGAATGAAATCTTTACCATGGAGAAGAGCCCCTTGTCGTTCTGGGCCCATACAAGAATCTGGGCTGCCTGGAAGGGATCCGGAACGGTTACGACAAGCTTGCTATCGGCAATCTTGGCTTCATAGGCCGAATTGTTTACGAAGAAGTCCACCATTTCTGCGGTACCGTTTTCGACCTTGAAGGGGATCTCTACGGCTTTACCGGCAGCGGCTTCGATCTGGGTGTTTTCAATGACAAGCTTGAAGGCCTTTGCGAAGGGGATGGAGTACTCGGTGCCGTTTGTGAGTTTGAATACAAGATTGTTGCCGTCCTCGGTGGGAGTGATGCTTTCAAGGATGCAGCCTGCACCTGCACCGCCGTCTTCACCCTTAACCTTGCCAAGGTCAATCTCCTTGCCCTGGAGGGTCATGATGAGGTGACCTTCGTCGTTGATGGCAAAGGAGGGAACTACGTTTGCGGGAACGGGCTTGCCGTCTACAAGGATAGGCTCACCGTCAATTGCCCATACAAGGGCTCCGTCTTTTTCGATGATTTCAGGAGTTTTACCGTCTGCACCGGTAGCACCGGTAGCACCGGTAGCACCGGCGGCACCGTCATTACCGTTGTAGAGGACGATGGTTTTTCCGCCTACGAAGGTTACGGTGTAGCCGTCTTCATTCTTTACACAGGACTCGATGAAGCCCTTTTTCTCCCATTCGTCGATGGTGGTTGCAAGACCGGTGACCTGCTCAGTGAGGGCATTCACCTTCTTTTCCAGCTCCGTCACTTTTTTGTCAAGGTTGTTCACCTTGTCCTGCAGAGCGGAGTCGTCGTACTCTTTGGCGCAGCCTGCAATAGCTAGGCCTGCAGCAAGAGCAAGAAATGCGTTAAAAAGTTTTTTCATGTTAATAATGAATTGGTTATGAAATTAAAACTAGTTTCTTAAGTGTGGTGCACTGTGGTATTATATTGCAAATATAAGAATTATTTCTTTGTAATGCAATACAAAATCAGAAAGTATGTCGCCTCATCATCCTGAACGGGCAGTGAATCTTGACGAGTTTTCGGTCCAGGATCATCTGCGCCGCCAGCCTTCCCATCTCGTGGAAATCGGCCGAAACTGTGGTGAGCCCGCCAAGGACAATCTCGTTCATGTCGAACTCGTTGTAGGATATGATGAAGACGTCCCGCCCTATCTCAAGACCGCTTTCCTGAATCTTGCGGGTGAGGGCCACCAGCCCTGCGTCCAGCTGGGAGCTGAGGAGGAGGAACGTGTCTCCGGGATGAATATCGGAGGGGGCCGATTCTATGAATTCCACGGGTATCGAGTGCTCCTGGCAAAAGCGCTTTATACCGCTATGCATCCCATGGCCGTATAGGGATGACGGGAGCGTTATCACCCGGAGTTTCCGGGTGCGTACGGTAGGGGACAGGCCCTGGGAAAGACCGTCACGGATGTCGTTCTCGAAGTCCTGATACACCGCGCCGAAGTTTCCGGGGAAATCCGGCTGCAGGCGGTCAAGCATTATGAGCTTACGGTTGGGAATGCGGGAAAGCTGCTTTGAAACTCCAGCCTGGGTGGCCTTGTCCAGTGGAAAGTGCGGCGTAACCACATAGTAGTCAAAACTGTCCAGGTAATTGTCAAGGTAGTAGGTGAGAAGTTCCAGGCTCTGGTTGTGGTTGACTATGGTGATTTCGGCCTTGTCTGACAGCGTGCCGGAAAAGGCGTTGAAAATAATCTGTTTGTAAACGGAGAACTTGTCAAAGATAACCAGCACCTGAGGGCGTCCGCTTTTGGAAATATCGGCCACGTAGAAGCCTTTGCCGTGCTTTGGGGCAATGAGGCCTTTGTCTACCAGGATGCCGTAGGCTTTTTTGACGGTTTCACGTGAAATGCCGTATTTTGAGGCAAGGAAATTCATGGACGGAAGTTGTTCTCCGGCGGGGATGGAGCCTTCGTGGATACCATGTTCCACACCCTCTACAATCTGCCTGTAAAGGGAATGGTTGAGGCTGCAGTCTATCTTGATTTCCATGTCTTCCGCAAAGATAAGATTAATTCTTCAAATAAGCGTCATATTCCTCGTAGGTGCGGCATCCACTGCGTGAAAGGTCGCTCTCCGTGTCAAGGTCGAAACTCCTGTACCCGCGTCGGTGGAATACTTCAAGGAGGGCCCTTGTCCTGCGGTAGAAGCTCTCCCAGGCTTTGGCCGAAGAAGGGCTCCAGGCGGTTTCGGCAATTGCAAAGGCCCGCGGATAAAGCATGTATTCGGCATGCTCCGGGGTGGGGATCAGTTCGCACCAGAGGTTTCCCTGGATTCCAAGAAGATGCTCCGGGGCCATTCCGGGGGCAAGCGGCTCATACCCGTAGACCCACCGGAGGGATGTCAGCGCGCCAACCGCCTTCGGCTCTTTCCGTATAAGGTCCTGGTAGTAGTCTAGATAGAGGTGGGTGTTGGGGGACATCACAACGTCGTGTCCCAGGGCCGATGCCTTCTGCCCTCCTGAAACGCCCCTCCAGCTTTGCACCACGGCCCCCTCCGGTACGCCGGTTTCCAGGATTTCGTCCCAGCCGATTATCCTTCGGCCATGGGAGCGGACAAAAGCCTCTATACGGCGCACAAGGTGGCCCTGAAGCTGTTTTACGGAGGTGTATCCCTCCTGCTCCATGAGCGTGCGGCACTTGGGGCAGCCGGGCCATGTTTTCATTGTGGCCTCGTCTCCGCCAATGTGTATAAGCTCCGAAGGGAATACCTCCATCACCTCTGAAAGGACGCTCTCAAGAAGCCTGTAGGTGGCTTCGGAACCCGGGCAAAGGTCCCATGCCCCGCGGCAAAGCGTCCCGTCTTCAAGGGTACAAAGGACCTCAGGGTAGGCATATCCCACTTCCATGGAATGGCCCGGCATCTCAATCTCAGGAATCACGGTTATGAAGCGCTTGGCGGCATATTCCACCAGCTCCCGGAGCTCCGCCTTTGAATAGAATCCGCCATAACCGGCGGGGTCGTCGGCCGATGTGAACTTATACTTCCCGGCCTCCCACTCATGGTAGGTGTACCCCAGGCGGAAGGCGGTTGAGGCCGTCAGGTTGGGGTAAGAATCAATCTCCATCCTCCAGCCGGCGCTGTCGTCAAGGTGAAGGTGCAGGACATTGAGTTTCAGGAGCGCCATGGCGTCAATCTGCTTTTTCAGGAACTCAAGGCCCTTGAAACTCCTGGATTCGTCTATCATGAGGCCCCTGTGCCGAAGGCGCGGATAGTCAAGGATTGTCCCCTCCGGGAGTTCCCCAAGGGCCCTTAGCTGCTCCAGGGTTGTCTGTGCACGGAACCTGCCCTCTTTTGTAAGAGCTTCAACCTTAACCTTTTGGCCACGGATTGTAATCCTGTAGGCCTCCTCCTTCTGCCAAGGTTCAAGATGCTCTATGGCCTTCCTAAAGCAGGTCCTGCTCCTTTCCGGGGAATATTCCACGGGGGCGGGAACAAGGCCTATCAAGGCAGCCAGTATGAGGCTCGCAAGAATCACTTTTCAAAAAAGCCTATGGTGGTAAGGACCGCGCGGTTGCCGCCGGTGAGGTCGTTCAGGTGACCGCCGCCCCTAGCCCACATTCCCGTGGAGCCGCCGCCGTCAAGGTTAAGTGCGCCCACGCATCCAAGGCCCTTCATGATGGCGGCCATTTCAAGGGTGTTGGCGCCCTTGGAGGAGTCAATCCTGCCATCGGCCACAAGAAGGATCACGCGGCCGTCCTCAAGGAATCCTACCGCCGTGCGGTCGGCAAGGACATCCACGCCGTAAATGTCGTCGGCCCAAAGCTCGTAATTGGTTTCCCAGTAGCCGGCCGAAGTCTTCTTGTCATTGATGGGGCACTTGCCGCCCTGAAGGAGCACCGGGCCGCAGGTGATGGCGTTGTATGGCTCCCACTGGGCTCTTTCACAGGGGAATGTGTCCGTGCCGCCAGCTTGTACGGGGCCGCCCGCAACGGTGGGAATGGGCTTGTCGTACACATACACGGTACCGTGTTTGGGGGTATATGACCAGAAGACGCCAGGTTGCCCGACTTCATCTACGCCGAAAAGCCCGCGAGACACCGTGTGGAGCTTGCTGTCCGGGCCCCAGTACTGGCGGTCTACGTCCCAGTTGTCGTCTTCCACGCGTGCCCAGGGAGTCTGCTCGCCGTCGCAAACGGCAAAACCGTTGTTAAGCTTGCCGAAAATGCCTCCGTTTACAAGCACAAGGCATTTTTCATCGGCCTGGGCCTGGTCGTCAATTGTTTTCTTGCCGTCAAGGCCGGGGAAAAGTACCCTCAGCCTTACGTCCCCGGTGCAGTCGGCAACGGCATACCACGCCTTCAGCGGACGGCCGTTCAGGGTGCTTTCGGTCTTGTATACTTTAATGGATTCCGGAATGTTGAGTCCAGTTACCTCCGTCCAGTCAAAGGTGACGGGCTCAATGGGGTTGGGGTCAGGTTCGGGTTCCGGTTCAGGTTCCGGCTCCGGAGCGGCGGTTTTTACGGGATCCGTCCATGCAACCGGGCTCATTGCCGTGCCGTTTCCGTACGCCTGCACGCCAAACCTGTATTCAGTGCTCTCTGTAAGTCCGGTAAAAGTGTAGGACACGCTTCCCTTGGGCAGGGCCTCCAAAGGCTTTACATTTGAATTCACAAACACATAGTAGCCAATGGCTTCGGCCGAATTTCCCTTCCAAGAGAGGGTGGCCGATTCCGTGGTAATCTCCGTAACGGTCAGCCCTGAAGGGGCCTCCAGAAGGGGAGTGTCCTGCGCTTTGGGGCTGCAGGAAAAAATGAGTGCAAGTATGCTAACGAGTGAAAACAAGGACTGCAATTTCATTGGTGTCAAGCGTTATTGTGTTAGATTCAATCTTCCCTCCTATGCTGCGGCTATCTATGAGTTTATACCCCGGCGCCGTAATCTTTCCTATCTTCATTTTATCACCTGTATTTGTCACAACTACGGCCATCCTGTTTCCGGCGGTGTAGCTGCGGGCTGTGAGGGCTTTTTCTGAGCAGGTGAAGCCGTCGGTGGCGGTGTATCGGCCTTCAAGGAGCAGTTCCGGGAAGGCGTGGCGGATTTCATTTACCTTGGCAAGATGTGCCTGATACACAGGAGTTTCGTCTATGAGTCCGCGGCAGCGGAACACCTCAATGTCGTTCCTGAGGTCCTTGAGGAGGGTATTGTTCACGCGGCGGGGAACGTCGTTGTCATCGCGCACGCAGCGGTCGCTCCACACAACCTCCGGGAAGGTGTAGCGGAACCACTCCGGAAAACTCTCCGGAAGTGCGGTGAATTCCACAATGTGCACAAAGTCGCAGAACTGGCTGGTGCAGTCACTGAGCCATTCGGTTCCAAGGCCGAACTCCGGGTCCTTTGCCTTGATGTGGTCTCGGATTTCCTTGAGGGCTTCGGCCTTGTAACGGCCCGTAAAGATGTCCTGGACGGGGTATTCGCGGGAAAGGTCCCAGTCCGGGAATTCCTCCGCAACGCCAAGCTGGTCGTAGAACACGGCGTCGGCGCCGTACTCCATGGCCCTGTCGGCCCACTTCAGGAGCTGGTAACGCCACTCCCGCTTGCTCATGTTGGCTATAACGAACGTCCTGGAGTCGTAATACCCCAGCGTGGTTCCTTCTCCGGTGAACTTGTAGTGCTCCGTGAACTCCCTGCCCGTGTTGTCTTTGTTGGCCACTCTGCTTCCTCCGCCGCTCTTGTAGAAGTCGCTTTCTACATCTATCAAACGGCCGTTGAAGTATAGCAGGAGCCTGTTTTCCGTTCCGGAAGAGGCCTCCCTCCGCGTTGCTTCGCAACCCTGTCCGGGCAAATGCTCCGGGAGACCTCTCCCGGAACGAAAACGTGCAATCGCCTCTTTCCATGAGGCTTCGTCTTTCAGGGTATAGTTGGGATAGCCGTTGTCCATGCCTTCATCCCACCAGCCGAAGGCCAGGACGGCGTTGCAACCCACAGACTCTCCGGCGGCGGCAATGCGGCCGGGAAGGTCCTCATATGTGCGCAGGACTTCTCCGTACTGGTGCTTGAAGATGACCCTCTGCCAACCGGTCATGTCCTGAACCCACTTAGGAACGGGGGCGTGGTGCCACCAGGTATCGGCCCACTTGCGGTAAATGCGGGAAGTCTCGGTCCAGTCTCCGGTGTACGGCACCACCACGCTGGCATCATTGCTCCAAGTATCGCCGCACATTGCGTTGGGGTAGCGGTAAAAGCCCGCTTCAAGGTTCTTGAAGTCTTCCGTCACATGGCCTATTGTCCCTTCATCGGGGTAGGTGCGGAGCCCGTGCCAGGTTTGCTGGAGGGAGGTGTCGTGGGAGCCGAAGTATAGGCCGTCCTTATCCCCTATGAACGCAAAGCAGTTGGCGGCGGCGTTACGGGGATACTGGAGGTCCATCTGGCGGAACTTCTGGGCGGGGGTCATATAAAGGGCCCTTGTATCAACGTTGGATATCTTCCACACGGGGTTCTCATGAATCTGCCCTCCGGTGTGGGTTGTGAGAAGCCTGTATCCTTCCGGCAGTTGCAGTTTCCCAACAAGCGGGTACTGGAGTTCGCGGATTATCGTGTGGGGCTCATTGTTCTTTACAGTTGCTCCAAACCTCAGCTGCCCTTCCTCTTTCCATAGCGTCAGATGCAGCTCAAATGCTTTTCCGGCAAGTGTTGAGTAGTCTATATGCACAGTGTCTCCCGCCACACTTACCTCCGGCGTTCCGTCAAGGGGAGTAATCTCTATCTCCTTCTGCTCCGGGGTGTTGTAGTACATCCTCCACAGTCCGCTGCCGCCGGCGTAGTTGTGCCCGCCTGCGCCTAAACCAAGGAAAGTGAGGTTACCGGTGGTCTCGTCTACGGAAAAATGTATGCCGGAAGGCTCTGATACCTGCTGTTCCGGCTTCGGCCCGCAGGCAAGCGCCAAAGGAAGCAAGATGAGCGTTTTTGCTAAGTGCTTTATTATTAGTGTATTATGCATTTTGCCGTGGGTAAAAAGTGATACGGGACTTTGCGTAAATTGCAGATTGCCAGCCGTTTAAGTTTGCGCTTACTTCCTGTTACCTAAAATGAACTCGCAGATTTCATCGTACAGCGCCCGGTCCGATGCATCGGCCGAGGTGGCCAGCTGCGTAAAGGCATTGGTGCCTGAGTAGAGGGCTATGGACTTCTCTCCGAAGAACCCTGCGTCCTTGAACTCATTCATGTAATGCCTTACGCGGTCCTGGAGGGCGGGAACATCCTGGGCGGTGAACACAAGGCGTCCGTCACCGTCCGGGCCCATTACACCACCCTTCATCTGAGAAGCCACGCAGGAATACTCAAATTCCAGCTCCATGCCGCTCATGTCTGCATTCTTTATGGCCGCAATGGTCTTTGAGAACGGGTGGCGGCCTTCGTTACGAAGGTCCCAGTACCAGTTGGGCTGCATCCAGGCCTGGTCTATGCCAAGGCTCTTCCAGTATTTGTAGCCGGGGCCCATGTGGTAGGGAATCCAGTAAAGGCCCTGCCCGGAGGCGTGACAGTAGCGGGCGACCGCAGGGGCAATCACGTCCCAGTTCTTGTACTGGCAGTTGACGTCAATGTCCCAGGGGAGGTAGATTTCTTCGGCGGTAATGTAAAATCCGGAGAGTTCAAGATACTTGCATCCAAGCTGTGCAAACATGGCCCTGGCGGTGTCCATGTACCAGTAGAGGGCCTTCAGGCGGTCTTCGGTGGAGGCAAAGTCAAGGCCGTCTCCCCAGTATGTGGTGGAGGAATTTTTGTCCGAGAACCTTTGGAACATTATGGCATCAGGGATGCCGATTATTACGCCACGCTTGCGTGAAGGCGCGCCAATCCTGTCGGCAACTGAGGCGCAGGCTTTCTCGAGTTCGGCCACGGAGCCTTCGGCCCCAAGCCAGAGGTCCAGCTGGTACTGCCACACGGATTTGTCGGCGCTTTCACCGCTGGGGGATATCACAAGGGTTTTTCCGTGGATCCAGTCGGAGCCTTCAAGGAAAATGAAGCCCTCGAAAAGCCACTGCTCGGTCCCGTCCGGGGCCTTCCAGCTTACGTGCGGGGCAAAGCGTGCGGCATCCCATTTATATGGCTCCCTGTGCCAGTAGCCAACAAGGCTTACGTCCGTGAAAGAGCGCACTCCAATGCGTTCTTCGGCCGTTTTGAAGGAAACCGTCTCCCATTTCCCCTCCTCCCCGGCAGGGCCGATGCCCCTTACGCTCAGGGTGTAATCCGTAGAAGGCTCAAGGCCGCTCCATGAGAGTTCCAAAACATCCGGGCCGGTAGTTGAGGTGGCAGTTTTCCTGACGGCATTTTCGGCCGAAATTCCAACGCCATACTCAACCGCGGCGGCGTCTATGGTATTTACCGTAAAGGCTATGTCACGGGCTCCCACGGAGGTGAGTTCAACCCTCACGGCGGGCTGTGCGGCCCCCGAAGCCTTCTTCTCCTTGCAGCCGGAGGCCGAGAGAAGAAGGGTAATCACTATGAATGCCAGGTATTTCATGCTTTTATTGGAGCTGGAAAAGGCTAAGTCCGCAGCCCTGCATAAGCACTGCAATATACGTGCTGCCGCTGATGTACCTGACCGTGCAGTCTCCAACGGAGTGGGTGGCGGTGATGCTGGACTTGGCCTCAAAGTCGTCCGGGTGCTGGATGGGGAAGTAGCGGATGCCTTCCGGGAGTTCCTCTCCCTCTGCGGGAGCGCAGTTGTCTCCATACCACTTGAGAACATCCGGGAAACCGGCGGGAGTGCCTGCGGTGTCGTCAATGACTACAAGTTTTCCGCGCACGGCGTTTTCTCCGTCAAGCTGCATGAAGGCAATGTAGTTCTCCCCGTGGAAGTCAAAGAAGTTGAACCCGTAACTAAGGCTGAGCCCGGCGATTTCGGCTTCGTCGGTAAGGCTAATCCATCCGTTGGCGCCGGGGGCTCCGGGAGAGTAGATGTTTCCGCGGCCGTTACGCGTCACAAGGAATTTGTCCCAGCCCGGATAACGGATGACATCCTTGATGCCGGCCTTGTCGGAGGGGATGTAGTAGTCCTCGGGGTCTTCAGGATTCACTACAGTACCGTTCTGGAGGTGGAAACCCAGCATCTTGCCGTAAGCGCCGTCGTGCCAGGTGAGGAACCACAGTTTTCCGTTCTGCCATGTTCCTTCCACAGTGAAGCGGTCTCCGTAACGACGCCAGTCGTTGGCTCCGCCCTTGTTGTCCTTGAGGAAGTCCAGAATCTGCACGGGAGCGGCGTCTGTGCCGTTTACATAGGCGTATACATAAAGGTGCTGGTCGCCTTCGGTCTTGAGAGAGCAGAAGGAGAGGATGTCGGCGCCGGATTCGTTAGGGATCATCCTGACGCAGGAAACCGGGTGCGTGCAGCCGTTACCTTCGGCCGTGCTCACGTCCAGTTTTTTCACAAAGCTGCCGTTGGTGCGGCTGAGGGCATAGATTCCTGGCGTGCCGTTTGAATGGGCAACATACACGTAGTCGTCGTCCATCGCTATGGTGCGGTCGCTTCCCGCGCCAAAGCCTTCAAGGCCGCTGTACCAGGCCGATGATTCGGAGTAGAGGCCCCACTCCCTCACAACCACTGAAATGCCGTTGCTGGCATAGCTTACGCAGATGTATGTGACCATGTTGCCAAGACCCAGGCCTTCAAGGCTGAACTCTTTGCCGGACATTGTGGCCTGTATGGCCGAAGCGTCCACGGCAACCGGCACCACATACGGCGGGAATTCCTGCAGGTGGCCGTCCGTGAAGGGCAGTTTGCCCTTGTCAAGCACCACCTGGAAGGTTGAGGAACTTGCACCCTCCTTTATTGAAACCGAACTGTTTACAAGGGTGACGAGGCCTTCAGGGGCGGCTGTCCACTCTTCCTCTGCGGTTTCGTTGAATTTGGAGATGAGGCTGTTGTCTATGGCAACGGGAAGCGTCATTCCCACGTTCTTTATTGCCTTGTCAAGGGAAAGGTCCAGGGTGATTGTTTCCTTAAGCTCCGGGACATTCCCTTTGTCGTCCGCTTCCACGGCCTTGTTCTCAATGGAGCGTACCTGGGTGGCCTGCTCCACGGAAAGGGTGGAGCGGTTCAGGTGAATCATCAGGAAACTGTGCTGGGCGTTCACGCTGAGCTCTCCGGAAGAGATGGAGAGCGGAATCACATAGTCCGTGCTCTCGCCAATGGTCTGGGCGGCAAGTTTGGAGTCCCACTCTACCGTAAGCTCTTTCACCACATCCTTTTCGGCATAATCTATCCTGGTGTCGGAGAGGGTGTAGAGATAAGCGGGGAGAGCCTTGTAGGAGGTTCCGTTTGCGGCATTGTACTCCTTGAGGGCGGCTTTGTCGGCCTCTTCACCTGAGACTATGGAAACGCTGGCAGAGCTTTGTCCCTTGCCGTTTTTGGCTATGCCCACGCTTGCGGCTCCGGTGTGCACGGATGCCTCCACGACGGCGCTCCTGGCGGTGAGGCCGAAGCTGTCGTCTACCATGAAATTGTTACGGTCGTCCTTGAGACATCCGGTTGTACCCAGGATGAACGCGGCCAGAATAAATATTTGTTTTTTCATATCCATTGTCCTTTAAACTGCTACCAACCGGGGTTCTGGGTGTAATTTGTCATCTGGGCAATCTGGGGAGAGCCTATGGGGAAGAGGTAGTCCCTTTCCTGGAACACGCTTCTTCCGCCAATGTAGTCCCCGCTCACCCTTTCATAGGAATCCTCGTAGTTGTCGGCGGTTATGTGGAGGGTCCAGTTTTCGGTGTTGTATTCCTCCATGGCCTTCATCCAGCGGAGCATGTCGTAGTGGCGCTGGCCTTCCATGGCAAACTCGCACATGCGTTCCTGGAGAATGATCCAGCGCAGCCATTCGCGGCCGGTGCGGGTTACTTCGCCAACGGTGGAAGTGCCTTCGGCATTGTCGAAGTCAATGTCCGGGTAGGAAGTCCTGAGGCCGGGCAGACCGCTGCGCTCACGCACCTTGTCTATGTACTCAATGGCCTTGGAGGCATCTCTCGCCGTCCTCTCGTTTTGGGCTTCGGCATAGCTCAGGTACACTTCGGCAAGCCTGAAAGCGGGATAGACGTACCTCATGCTCTGGTAGTCGGCGGTGAGGTCCTTGAGCGGGTTTCCGGCCTTGTAGAGGCGGCGCCACACATACCCCACGCGGTTGCAGGCGTCGGTTTCCGAGTACGGAGACGTGGCCGAAGGGGAGTTGTAGCAGGTGAACCTGACGGGGCCTCCGCTGTTTGTGGTGGAGGAGGGCCACCAGAAGCCGTTGGGCACAAAGTTGGAGTAGTAACGGGCGTCCCTTCCCACGGTTGTGTTGTGGGCCTTGAAAGGAGTGGCCCAGGAAGGATCCACGTCTACAAGCTGCTGGTAATTGTCCGTCCAGCCGCTGGTCTTATATCCGGACAAAGGGTCCACGATGGGGCGTGAATAGTCTAGAAGGCCTCCTGTCTTGTTGTACCCGAGGACCGGGTAGCGGCCGTTTTCCCACATGGGATAAGCGTCCACAAGCTTGAGGGAGGGAGAGGTGAGGGAGTATCCGGCAAGTGCTATCTTTCCGCCTGCGGGAGCCGCGTATGCAACGTCGCAGCCCTGTCCCAGGGACTCGTCGCCCCAGGAGCGGTACCACCATCCCCAGATAATCTCCGTGTTGATGCTCCAGTTCTGGAACCACGTGCACTGGTAGTTTGCAGCGGCTTTCTCAATGGGAGTTCCCGTTGCCGTGGCCGAAGAAGCAAGGTCGTACCTGCCAAGGGCGAAGATGTCTTCGGCCGCCTTTACGACATCGTCCCACTTGGCGGCGTCGTACTCAGGGAACAGCTTTTCTCCGCGTGAGTTCTGGAAACCGTTGTAGATGCCGCTGCCGTTCTGGCCGTTGTAAAGCGGGGAGGCGCGGTACAGGAGGACGCGGGTCTTGAGGGCCATTGCGGCACCCTTAGTGGCGCGTCCCTTGTTGGAGGCGAGGCTCAGGCCAAGGCCGTCGTCGTTCACTTCCACGCAAAGGAGCTCGATGGCCTTGTCAAGTTCGGAGACAATGAAGTCGAAGTTCTCGTCTACGGTATTGCGGTCCAGGGTTTCGGCCTTTACGCTTTGGTCGGCGGCTTCATCGCCCCACACAATCACGGGGCCCCACTGCCTCAGGAGCACAAAGTAGTAGTAGGCCCTGAGGAACCTGGCTTCGCCCTCCATCTGCTGGATGAGCCTGGGGGAGTCCTCCTTGTCAAGGTTGAGGTTGGTGAGGAAGGTTGTGCACTCGTTGATGCCGGTATAGAAGCGTTTCCAGGGATTTGCGCTGGCGTCGTCCACGGCGTTGTCGGCGCCGTATTCTCCGCGGCGCACCTTGTACCAGAATGTCTCGTACTGGGATTTTGCCACCAGGGATTCGTCGGAGCGGAGCACGGTTGCGCCCTCGTAATTACGGATATTCTCGTCCCTGGGGATGTAAGAGTACAGATGGGCCAGGTAGCGCTTTACCGTGCTGGAGCGGCTCATGGTGTCTTCCAGGGTGGGCTGGTCCTTGAGGTTTATGTCAAAGAAGGAGTCGCAGGACACGGCTGCAAGGGCCATAATTGCAAGTATGTATATCTTTTTCATTGCTTCCGGTCTTTAGAAATTCAGGTTGATGCCAAGGCTCACGTTCCTTGTGAGCGGGTACACGTTGCCGTACTCGGATTCAAGTTCCGGATCCCAGAGCTTGAACTTGGAGAAGGTGAGAAGGTTCACTCCCTGGATGTAGAAGCGCACGGTGGAAAGCCCGGCCTTCTTCACCCATTTCTTGGGGAGGGTGTATCCCAGTTCGGCATTCTTGAGGCGCAGGAAACTCATGTCCTTCTGCCAGAAGGTAGACCTCAGCTGGTTGTTGGCCGAAGCTTCCACGGTGAAGCGGGGGTATTCGGCACGGGGGTCACCCGTCACAGACCAGCTGCGCTCGATGACGTCGGCGAATACCTGGCCTTGGATGAGGACGTTGGTGGCGGCGCCGCCGTAGAGGTTGTATCCGCCTATGAAGCGGGTCACGTGGGACATTCCGCTGAAAAAGACGCTGGCATCTATGCCCTTCCAGCCAAGGCTGAGGCCGAAGCCGTAGTTGATTTCAGGGATGGTGGTGTAGCCGATAGGCACCATGTCGAAGTCGTTCACGATGCCGTCGCCGTTGATGTCGCGGTACTTGATGTCTCCGGGCTGGAGCACGCGGCCGTACTGGCTGGGCCAGGCGTCAATTTCTTCCTGGGTCATGAAAAGACCTTCGGCCACAAGGCCCCTCTGCTGGTTGTTGGCAAAGCCGGCGGTGTTTTGGTAAGGCCAAATCTGGGACGGCTTGTCGTCGTAAACGCGGCGGTTGCGGTTGAAGGTGAAGTTTCCGCGGGCGGCAATTGAAAGCCCGTTTCCAAGCAGATACTCAAACTGGGCCGAAGCGTCAAAGCCGGCGTTCTGCATTTCGCCGATGTTCACGTACTGGGTCTTTCTGAGGCCCACGGCGTCCGGGAGGCTCTGGCGGGTTATGAAAATGCCGCTGCGGTAGTCGTTGAAGTAGTCGAACTGCAGCTTGAGGTGGTCCCTGAAGAGGTTCATCTCAAAGCCAATGTTGCGCTTCAGGGCCTCTTCCCATTCAATGTAGGGGTTGCCGATTTCTCCGGTTGCAACGCCGTCTACCCAGGCGCTGCGCTCGTTGCCCCAGTTGAAGCCGTTCACGCCGGTGATGTCCATGGTGGTGTTGTAGCCAAAACGGCGTCCGCCGCCAATTTGGTCGTTACCCACCTTACCGATGGAGGCCTTGAACTTCAGGAGGGACACAACGTCCTTGATGGGGTCCCAGAACCTCTCGTTGGAGATTATGTAACCAACTGCGGCCGAAGGGAAAAAGCCGAAACGGTGGCCCGGGGAGAAGTTCTCGGAGCCGTTGTAGCCGAAGTTGAATTCGGCAAAATAACGGTCACGGTAGCTGTAGGTGGCGCGTCCGGCGATACCCAGGCTCTTGCGGGGGAAGGTCTCCCAGTAGTCGAAGCCGGGGTGGGTGTTGGCGCGGTCCCTGAGGTAGTACAGGAACATTCCGCTCACCCTGTGACGGGATGCGAAGGTGCGTTCATAATTGGCCGAAGCCTCCACGTTGAGCACCGTATAACCGCTCTGGGAAGAGCTGGAGACGTTGATGTAACCGGCGGTGTTGTTCTGGGGGATGTATTCGCGGGTTGCGGGGTCCATGTAGTACACCCTGGGCAGGATGCCGTTTGTGACGGACGACGCCGTGCGGGCGTCCCAAGAAACCTGGACCTTAGCCGTGAGGCCTTCCGTGATGATTTCGGAGAAGTCCTGGGTAAGGGCCACCGTGGTCTGCGCGTTCTGCGTATTTATGGTGGCGTAACCCATGTTGTTTATCATGTTGTAGGGGTTGGAACCGGTCTCGGGGTTGGAGAGGGTTCCGTCGCTGAACACCTTGGGGAAGCCGATGGGCGTAATCTGCATTACGGTGTTGTAGATGCTTCCAAGGCCTGTTCCGGGCTGGTTCTTCTTGGTGAACTGGGTGGAGATGTCCATGCCCAGGGTGGTGGACTTTGTGATGTTGATGTCCACGTTTGTTCGGAAGTTGAACCGGCTGTAGTTCATCTGGGAATTGTAGCGGTCGTTCTTCTCAACGTTGAAGATACCGTCCTCAAAGTAGTAGGACCCGCCGGCATAGTAACGCACGTTCTTGGTACCGCCCGTCACGTTCACGTTGGCCTTAAGGGTCATGGCCTGCTCCTTGAAAATCTCATGGATCCAGTCTACGTTGGGGTAGAGGTCGGGGTCGGCCCCGGACAGGTACATGCGCTTTGCGTAGTCGTCTATGGTGCCCGGCTTCATCATGTTCAGGTAGTCTATGAACTGTTCGGCCGAAGCCATCCTGGGCAGCTGGGTGGGGGAAGTGAAGCCGCTCTCAATCTTGGCGTTGACCTTAGGCTTGGACTCGGAGCCGCGGCGGGTTGTGATGAGCACAATGCCGTTTGCGCCGCGTACGCCGTAAAGGGCCGTGGCGGTTGCGTCCTTGAGGATGGAGAAGGAGGCAATGTCCTCAGTGTCAACAAGGTCCATTGAGCGCTCCACGCCGTCTACAAGAATCAGCGGGTATGAGTTTGCGCCGAAGGTGTTCACGCCGCGGATCCAGAATTCGGCACTGGAACCGGGCTCACCGGTGTGCTGGACGGCAACAACGCCGGCAAGTTTACCGGCAAGGCCCGTTGAAAGCTGGCCGATTGGCGATTTGAGCTGTTCGGCATCAACCGTTGTGATGGAACCGATGATTGAGGCTTTCTTCTGGGTACCGTAGGCAACCTTCACCACTTCCTCAAGCTGGTTGGCCTGGGGAACCAGTTTCACTAGGATTTCCTTTTGGTCGCGGACCGGAACTTCCTCGTCCTCGTATCCCAGGAAACTCACAATGAGGATGTCGGACGGCTTTACGGAGATCTCAAACTCACCGGCGCCGTCGGTCATGACGCCGCGGGTTTCGTTCTTGACGGTGACGAAGGCTCCGGCGACGGGAGTCTCGGTTTCGTCAAGGACCCGCCCTTTCACGTTGCGGCTCTGGCCCCATGCGGGGAGGGCTGCAAGGACGGCGGCCACTGCAAGTAGAAGCGTTTTAATGGTCTTTGTCAAGGACATACTGTTATTTGGTTAAACGTTATTCGAACAAACTCTGGAGCCCCAGGAACACGGAATTTTCCGGGACCTGCAGTATGAGGACTCCGGGAAGGGCGTTTTTCAGGGGGCGTATCATAAGGCTCAGTGACTTTGCTATCTGGCCGCCAAGGAGGAGGGTTTCCACCCTCATGTCCATAAACTGCTCCCTCAGGGCCTCTCCAAGGACAGTTCCCACCTGGTGGTAAACTTCCATGGCCTCAATGTCTCCGGCATAGGCGCGCCTTGCTATGCTCAGTGCGCTCTGAGTGCCGTCCCCGGTTTTACGGGCATAGGCAATGCGGATTCCGCGGGCGCTTACGGTGTCTTCCAGGATTCCGCCTTGGTAGGGAAGGTTCCAGATGCTCTTTGCGGGAGAGCCGGTTTCGCTTTCCTGGATTTCACCGTCAATGGCGTAGGAGTATCCCAGGCCGGTTCCCATGGTCACAAGCGCCGTGATGCCGTGGCCCAGGCCAAGCTGCCTTATGGCGCCCTTCAGGACGGCGTTTACGTCGTGCATGAAGCGGATGTCCGGAGATTCTTCGCTACGCTCAGAATGACAGATTAAATCCTGGAAGCGTTCTCCGTACACGGAGGCAAACTTGTGCTTCATGAGGAAGATGCCGTTTTTGTAGTCGAAGGGCCCGGGAATGGCTACGCCGATTTGTGAGATTTCGGGCTTCTGTCGAGGTGACACAGCGCTCCTCAGGGCTTCGGCAATGACTTCCCGACTCCCGTCCGATGAGATGGGAATCTGGCGGCCGTCGGCACACTTTATGAAAGTGCCGCCTATGTCAAGCAGGGTCAGACTCATATCCGTCTCTTAGGCAGGTTTTGTGTACTCTGATGGGCTCTTTGCCAAGGTTTTCTATTACGTATTTGCCCATGGACGCCGGTACGCAGGCAATTTCCATGAAGTCAAGGTCAAAATAGCGCTCCGGGTGCTCCACGCTGCGAATCCGGATATGGTCTCCGTCTACCAGCGTAAGCACGTGGAACTTCTCTCCCTTAGTGTCTTGCTCGCATTTTTCCTCAAACTCCAGGCGGCGGAGGGAGATGTACATCTGGGGGTTCTCTCCAAGGATGTACTCCTTCCAGCCATTTCCTTCGGCATCAAGGCGCGGCTCCTGAACAATGTATTCAGGGCTCTTGGGGTCATGGATAACGCTGTAGCGGCGGTCCTGGCGCACGTTTTCCTCTCCAAGCTTTGTGTGGATGGGCCTCTGTTTGCCGTCAAAGTCCAGGCGGAGGTAGTCGTACATCTTATAGGTATATGAGCCTATTGTGAGGGAGCCTATCTCCAGGATAACCTGGTTTCGGCCGCTGGAGTGGATGGTCCCGGCGGGAAGCATCACCTGGAGGCCGGGTTTTGATTCCTCGTAGCTCACGTACTTCATGTAGTCACAGGGCTTGTGCTCGGTATCGGCCGCCTCAATCTCACGGAAGAAGGCGGGGATGTCGGCATCGTCACGGAAGCCGATGAAAGTCTTGGCCTCGTGGCCGGTTATCACAACATAGTAGCTTTCGTCCTGACGGCCGAACTCGTTGTAGTTCTCCACGTTGAACTTGCCGCCGGAGTGGCACTGGATGCTCATGTTGCCGGTGCTGTGGTAGGAGTCGTCCCAGTTGAAGCGGATGGGGAAGTAGCCTTTGTACTTCTTCACGCAGGCCTCTCCCATGAGGTTTACGCCCTCCTTGTGCACAAAGGAGCAGTAGTTGATGTCCAGTTTTTCGGCCCCGGCTTCCACCAGCACGCTCACCTCCATGGGAATGAAGTCAAACACCCACGCGGCGTTTCGCATCTCCTTGGGAAGGTTACGGAGTTTGGTCATGTAAGAGCCGCCCCAGACGCCCTCAAGGTAGCAGGGCTTGGCGCGGAAGGGATACTTCACAAGCTGCGCGCAAATATCGGCAAACGTGCCGAAGGGCATCATCTGGAGGTTGGGCCTGTCGTTGTCCAGGAAGTAGTAATCCAGTTCCCCGCCGTCAAAGAGCTGTTTACGGAGCTGCACGGCGTTCTCGAAGTCGCAGTAGTAGCAGCGGCGTATGGTGCGGTTGATGATTCCCGTGTGCTTTTTGCCTATATTGGCGTACTCTCCGGCCCTTATCCTTAGCATGGAGTTCATGGGGGTAATGTCAAACCAGCACTTTATGTCATACATTCCGCGGAATTCCTTGATGAGGCAGCCGTAGCCGTACACCAGCACAAGCGTACCGGGGGCCTTCAGGGCGGGGATTTCCTTCTTGAAAGCCTCCACTTTTACGGGGTCCATAAGGCCGATATACCCTCCGTGATACACCTTCCCGTAAAGGAGGGTGGGGTCTATCTTCTTGTCCCAGATAAGGAGAGGGTCAATTATGGAGTCAATCTCCTCTCCGCTTTTGAAGGTGCGGGCGGCGGAGTCCACGAACTCTATCTTGAAGCCGAAGACATCGCATTCACGGGCCAGCAGGCTCACAAAGAGGTCCCATTTGGTGGTTGTGTAACCGTCCAGGGCCACTATGGCGCCTTCCGTGCGCACTTTTTCCGCGATTGATGTCATGAAGGCCTTGGCAACCTTCTGGGTGCCGCCTCCCTTGATTGATTCAATTGTCTTTTTGCTCAGTTCCGGCCTGTTCACGGGTTTGGGGTCGTGATAGGGGAACGGGTTGTACATGAATGACATTACTGCAAGTTATAAAATTCAAATCCCATTATTGCTGCAAGGTCTTCAAGCTGAGCCCTGCAGTCTCCGTCTACAATAGCATAGTGCTGGGTGGCGCCTATCCTGAGGACCTGCTCCCAAAGCTGCTTCACGGGCACCTGAGGCTTGAAAATGGTGTGGCTGTAGGTGGCAAGAAGGTGCTTCTTGGTGCTCTGGGGGGTGTCTTTCTCGGAGAGGCTTTCGGCAAGGAAAGTAATGAGCTTGTACTTGCCGCCCTGCTCATAGAGGCCCGCCACGGTCTTGAGGCCGTGGCTTATGCGGTACCAGGCGAACGGCGCTCCGGCATACTTCCAGTTGGTTTTGGCAAAGCGGACGTCACGGGAAATCACAACATTGTCCTGCCAGGCGGGGTCGTTGTGGTCGTTGGGGCCGGCGTGGCCGCCTGCGAATGTTCCAAAGTCGTCCTCAATGTGGAAGGGCTCTATGAAATTCACATGCTTTCCGGTGAGGAGTTTCAGGATATAGGTGATAAGGCCTGCGCCGATATCGGCCTCAGGGACCAGTACGCTCACGTTTTCGTTGAACCACTGCGGGTAGAAGCCCGCGCGGCAGCCGGCGGTGCGGAAGGTGGCCTGGTCTATGTCGTTGTACACATAGCAGTCTATGCCGTTCTTTTCGGCCATCTTCTTTATGGCAAGAGTGGCCTTCACGCAGCCTATGAACTTGTCGTACTCAACGTCCGGCATCATCTTGTAGCGGGAGGTGAGGTTGTTGGCGTAGGTTTCCACTTCTTCGTCTGTAAGCGCCTCTATTTCAGCGCCGTAGTCGGAGTATGGGAGGTAATGGATTTCCGGGCCGATTTTTGTGAAGAGGTCGTAGTTGTCGATGTAGGTGCTCCACATGGCCTCGTTCATATTGGCCATGAGGCCCACGGTGGAGCGGCGGAGGATGGCCCTTACGCGGGCGGCTTCGGCAAAAACTCTCACTTTTTCCGTGATTTCCTCACGGGTGCCCATGACGGTCTTTACTCCTTTCCTGGGGATGCGCTTGATGCTGCCGGAGCCTTCCAGGGAGCCCACAAGGGTTCCTGCGCAGAGGTAGTCCACAAAGTCGTCTTCGTCCAGGGTGGTCTCGAATGTCATCCTGGGCTTTGCAACGTTGGCAAAGATGATGGGCATGGCGGGGCAGTCGCGGAGGAAGCGGATCCATGCGAAGTCCTCGCTCCAGGAGAGGAATTCGGCATAGACAAAGTCTACGTCCTTGTCAAAGAAGAGCTTGAGGGCTTTTTCGGCATCCTCTCTCTCATATACGATTCCGGGGTCTACAAGTTCCAAAAAGTCCATGGAGGCCTTGATTTCCTCCACGGCTTTCTCCTTTCTCTCTCCGTAGGTTCCGCGCTTGGGGCCGCTCAGGTTCTTGAACCTGGGGGATGCTACAAGGAGCAGTCCGGCCCGGGGTTTTCTGGTTTTAGCTTCTAGGGTCATATAGTTTAGCGTTATCTTTATTATAGTGTTTATAGCTTACGTACAGGCAGGCGATGCCGCATACCACCCAGATTACCCCAAGGATTGGGAAGGTGGCGTTGAGGCTGCCGGTAGATTCCTTTATTATGGCAAGGATGTACGGGGCGGTTGCGCCCACTGCAAATCCCGTCATAATCATTGCGCTGGAGCAGCTTGCGTGGAGGTGCTCCGGAGTTACGTCGTAGAGGGCGGCATAGATGTTGGCGTCAAAGAAGGCCCTGAAAAAGCCCCAGCCCGCAAAGCACAGGTACAGCAGCCAGATGCTCTTTACACTGCCCATGAAGGGGAGGAACGCCGCGCCAAGAATTAGGCCCGCGCCCTGGATTATCATACGCTTCTTGGGGTCTTTGGCGGCCCATTTGTCACTGAGCGTTCCGGCAATGAGAACGCCGATAAACGCCGCTACATAAGTCCACAGCATGGAATTGAGCCCTGCCTGCGCTCCGGTTTGGCCGAAGTTCTCCTGCAGGAAGGTGGGCACCCATGTCATGTATCCGGTAATAACGAAGATGAATCCGCAAAAGCCAAGAGTGACCATAAGTGCCGTGGGCGTTGTGAACACGGTTTTGAAGCCGTCCCAGATTGATACTTTATTCTTATTGTCATCCTGAGCGGAGCGTAGCGTAGTCGAAGGATCTCCCGCCCCAAGTGATTCGCTATGCCCAGCCTGTCTCTCTCTTGACACGGAAAGTGGCGTTTCGGTGTCACGTGGTGCGTCTTTGAGGCGTATGGCCATGACGGCGGCCCATACAACGCCGGCGCCACCGAAGATGTAGAAGGCGTACTTCCATCCAAGATGGTCTCCGATGTATCCTGCAAGCCACCCTGCCAGAATAACACCTACATAATATGAGGTTTGGTGTATGGACATGGCCCTTGCGCGGGTATCGGTGTGGTACTGCCCCAGAAGGGAATAGTTTGCCGGGCCGAAGAACGCCTCTCCGCCACCCGTTGCAATAGAACGGGTGAGAATGAGCAGGAACACCCCGTTTGCAAGGCCGGTGAGCATTGTGGCCACGCTCCAGAAAAGGATGCTGAGAGTAGTGACCCATTTACGGGAAAAACGGTCTCCTACCCAGCCTCCAATGGGAACCATTGCGGCATAGAACAGGTTGAAGAACACTGCTATAAGGCTTACCGACGTATCCGTGAGGCCCAGGCTGTCCCTGATGAGCGGCAGCACGGAGTTGAAGACCTGACGGTCTCCCTGATTCAGGAGGTACGCAACCCACAGCAGGGCCAGGACCTCCCACTTATACCATTTTGCACTAGTTTTCATCTGTGGTGTACTGTGGTGCAAAAATAGCAAGAATTATTATATTTTGCAATACCGATACACTAAAATCATTCTATTTGCTATTTTCGGCCTAAAAACATCTGCCGCGTAATCACTTGACCCTCACTCCATTATGAATAGTCGGGTGCACTTGCAGGTGCACCCGAGGTTGCATAAGTTGTTGTTTGTCAGAGAGTTGAGCGCCAGGGCTATTTCCGCAGTTCAAGGTCCCAGGGGACAATGCGGGTGGGGAATTCGGCGATGCGGAGGGTAGTGCAGCCGTAGGGGATGAGCTGTATGGTAGTTTCAGGGCCGATATCATAGCCGTCCTCGGTCCAGTAGGCCACGGCGCCAACAGAACCGTTATACTCCTTCCAGCCAGGGAGTTCCCTGGCGGGCACGGAGATAGTTACAGGGGCGTTTTCAAGGTTCCACGGATATGCGGCGACGGATTTGGACAGGCTTACGGTGCAGTCTTCGGCCTTGAAAGAGTCCCGCATGAGGCAGTAGTTCCAGGGGGTGGGGGAGGTCACTTCCCAGGCGCCCGGGCCGAACCACCGGTCTTCCCCGGAAAACTCCTTCCACTGCCAGTTTTCTTCCATCCGGAGGGCATACACAAGAGGGCCGCGGACAACCGTCCAGGCGCCGCCGTACCACTCCTCGGTCTCGACTTCGGCATTGAAATCAATTGTTATTACGTCTCCGGAAGACCACGTGCGGTTTATCTTGAACACTCCGAAACCTGGCCGGAGCTCCTGAATCATGCCATTGATGTTAATGACTCCGCCCTTGCTCCAGGAAGGGACGCGGATGACAAGCGGGAACTTGGTCTTTTTGATTGCGCCCGGGAACTTGATTTTCATTGTAACCCTTTCGCGGAAGGGGTAATCGGTTGATTCGGTGATGGTTACGGGGATACCTCCGGCGACTTCGGCCTTTACCGTGCAGGGCGCATAAAGCATGGCGGCAAGGCCGTGGTCCTCGGTTCCGTACCAAAGGTTATGAGTGAACTTGGGCCAGCCCTGGTGCATGTTGGACACGCAGCAAGGGTATCCGTTAAGCGTGCCGAACATGGTGTCCGTCCCATAATGAGGCGTGGAGAAAGGCCTGTTTTCACGGGTGCAGGCAATCTGGTTCACCTGCTGGTAGTACTGTTTGGCGGTGAAGTCGTCGTTCACCTGAGTGGGGAGGGCGTTGTAGGCTATGCGCTCCAGGGCATCGGCCCAGTGGCAATCTCCGGAAAGGCGTAGCATCTCTTCCAGGGAGAACATCATCTCCACGGCCTGGCATAGTTCGCTTCCGCGGGCGGGGTCACCGAACTGGAGCTGCTCGTCACCGGCCCAGAGGCCTGTAGGGAAGCCTACGGTGTGCCGGATTACTTCCAAGGCATGCATGGGGGCTACAAGGTCTCCGTCCCAGTTGGAATATTTCCACCACACAACCGGGGCCTTGAATCCCTGCGCCAGGTTAACCGTATGGATGCTTCCCTGAGGGCCCCAGAAGCTTCCTTCGCGGAACATGGTGCCCCAGTCCCTGGACTGGGAGTGAATAAGGTCGGCAAGCTCCAGGAGCCACTCTTCTCCGGTAATTTCGTGGAGCCACAGCACCACCTCAAGGTTGTCGGCGCCGCGCTCCTTTCCCCAGAAAGACCAGTGGTCCAGGGGCTTTTCCGGCAGCGTCTCCAACTGGTAGCGGAAGTACTTTGTGAGGCAGTCGATTACGCGTGAGTCTCCCGTTGCCGAATAATACTGCTTCAGGATATTCAGCGCCACCATCTTCGGCCACCAGTCATGCGCTTTCCCCCTTTGGAGGCCATATACATAGGGGTGGTCTTCGGCCGGGCCGAAATACCCGTTCTCCTGCTGCGAGGACAACATTGCCTCCACCCACGCCTGCGCCTTGGCCTTGAGAGTGGCATCGTCAAGGATATAGGCAAGCGGCAGCAGCCCGTCTATCCAGTAGGGACCCCGCTCCCAAGCGTCTCCGTCACCGCCAAGCCAGGCGTTGGAAGGGCCCATCACCTCCGGATATACCTCGTCCAGATGGCCCGTGAGGCCGCTGGCCTGCCTCTTCAGCTGCTCCAGCAGCCAGCCTTCGGCCTTTATGGAGCCAAGTGGAAGCTCTTTGTACTGGGCGGCGGCAGTCACCGATATCAAAATTGCCAAGGTGGCGGTAAGGATTCTATTCATGGCTGAGTGTATATTCAATGTTCCATCTAAAATTGTGCCCGGGAAGGACGGAAATGCGGTTGTAGGGCTCCAGGCAAGCTATGCGATGGTTGGCCCAGAGCACGGTTTTGAATACGGGGACGTCTCCTTGGATGCTAACGCGGAGCGGGCCCTCGGAGATGCTCATGGCGTATGGCATGCCCTCTCTCCCGGCTTCGTGGATGTTGCCGGTGTACACGGATTCACCCTTCTGAAGCTGCCTTGAGAAGCGGATTCCGCTTTCCGTAAAGCCCACGGAGTCGTATTCGGCCCGCCAGGTGCCTTCGGGCCGAAAGGGGAAGTCTATCTGCCGGGTGGGTCCGATTTCAAACTTCCCAAAGGTGAAGAAGTTGTGGTTGTACACATCTCCTTCATAGGCCGAAAACGCCTTGTAGCAGTGCCTGATTTCAAAGCTGTTCTCTCCCGTGACCACAATCTCCTTGGTGTAGTCGTAATAGCCTTCCAGAATGTGTCTGAAGCGCATTCCGTCCACTTCCCACCTGCCGGGGTCCACAATCCGGTACAGCTTGAAGCGGTCGTAGGGCTCCGGGCCTATGTCAATGAGGCCCACGCCGGGTTTGAGGAGGGTGTGAGATCCCCGGTCGGGGCCGGGGATGACAGGGGAAGGGCCTGGAGTGACGGGCATGGGCGAAAATTCCTCCGCCGGGCCCAGTACGGCGTCGTGCATGGTGGGGGAGTAGGACTCGAACCACTGCCCGCACATCTCTATGCCGCTGAAAACCAGCGACTTGAACACACCGCCTCTGTCGAAGCGCGTGCCCTTGTAAAAACCGTCCTGCGGGGTATGGAGTTCCAGTGTCATAGCACAAAGGTAGTATTTTTTTGCCGCCAATCCATCTATAATGCCTTAAATGGTGATTTTTTGTACTGGCGGCTTGTATTTCGGCCCTAAACGCTATTTTGCTTGCCGCCAGTACAAAAAAACGGCCTCAGAAGCGTTCTAATTGGATTGGCGGCACGGCCGTATGTCTTTGGACCTGGTCCAGCGCATGTTTGGACTTGGTCCAGTACCTGAGGCCACGGCGTTACGCAAAAATGCGGGTTTTTGCGTAACCAAAAGCCTTTTGGGCTGCTGATTACACAGAAACGGCCATTTTTGTGTAAACAGATGCCCCGGCAGGTACTCCGCACGGGCTCCGTCGCAGGTCTGGCTATGGAACGTCGCAGGTGGCGGGCCAAAGTGTCGCAGGTCTGCGTTTTTGGGCTGAACTGCGACGCAAATTGGCCGTAAGGGACAAAAACCGTCGCAGATTGGCCATTTTTTACAGACCTGCGACGTCTGCGTCATAGACCCGGCCGTATGTCTTTGGACCTGGTCCAGCGTGTATTTGGACTTGGCCCGTTATGTCTTTGGACCTGGTCCAGCGTGTATTTGGACTTGGCCCGTTATGTCTTTGGACTTGGTCCAGCAACTGAGGGCGCGACGTTCCGACAATATGGGATTTTTTTCGTACCTTTGGAAACGCTAAACGCATACTCGTATGAAAAAACTCCTTTTGATTGCCATCGCCACGCTCACCGTTGCGGGCTGTGCCCAGCAGCACAAACCCACCCTTGAAGAGAAGGTGGAGGCCACGCTTTCACAGCTTACGCTTGAGGAAAAAGTAGCCCTCACGCATGCCCAGTCCAAGTTTTCAAGCGCCGGCGTGCCCAGGCTCGGCATTCCGGAGCTGTGGCACACGGACGGCCCGCACGGAATTCGGCCCGAAGTCCTTTGGGACGACTGGGACCAAGCCGGCTGGACCAACGACAGCTGCACGGCCTTCCCCGCCCTCATAAACCTTGCCGCCACCTGGAACCGTGACATGAGCGCCCTCTACGGAGACTGCATCGGGGCCGAAGCCCGTTATCGCAAAAAGGACATCCTGCTGGGCCCCGGCGTTAATATTTGCCGAACCCCTCTGGGAGGCCGAACCTTCGAGTACATGGGCGAGGACCCGTACCTGGCATCGGCCCTTGTGGTGCCCTATGTGAAGGGAGTGCAGCAAAACGGCGTTGCGGCCTGCGTGAAGCACTTTGCCGCCAACAACCAGGAGATGCGGCGCACCGCCACAAACTCCATTGTGGACGACCGCACCATGTACGAGATTTATCTCCCGGCCTTCGAGGCTGCCGTGAAAGAGGGCGGCGCCTGGGCCATCATGGGATCTTACAACCTTTATAACGGCCAGTTCAACTGCCACAACTACAGGCTCCTGCAGGAAATCCTGAAGGGAGAATGGGGCTTCGACGGGGTTGTGATAAGCGACTGGGGCGGCTGCCGCAACGATGACGAGCCCATCACCAACGGCCTTGACATAGAGATGGGCACCTGGACCAACGGCCTCAGGGGCGCTGCCTCAAACGGCTACGACGAATACCACCTTGCAAATCCCTACCTCCAGCGCCTCCGTGATGGCAGGGCCACGCAGGAAGACCTTGACGACAAAGCCCGCCGAATCCTCCGCACCATCTACCGCACCTCAATGAGCGAAGAGCCCCACTATGGCAGCTTCACCTCTCCGGAGCACTTCAAAGCCGCCCGTGACATCGCCGCAGACGGCATAGTTCTACTTAAAAACGACGGCGCCCTGCCGCTGGATCCCGCCAATGGCAGCAAAGTGCTCCTGGTTGGCGAAAACGCCTACAAGATGATGGTGGTAGGCGGCGGCAGTTCCAACCTCAAGACAAAATACGAAGTCATTCCCCTGGATGCCCTGAGGGAAGCCTTTGACGGAAAGGCCGAAGTCCTTTGGGCCCGCGGATACGTGGGAGACACCACCACCGTTTACAACAAAGTGGTCACCGGACAGGACCTCAAAGATTCCCGCAGCCCTGAAAAACTCCGTCAGGATGCCGTGGAAGCCGCCCGTGAGGCCGATTACGTAATCTACATCGGCGGCCTCAACAAGAGTTCCTACCAGGACAACGAGAGCACTGACCGCGTGGACATAGCCTTGCCTTACTATCAGGACGAACTGATCGAGGCCCTTGCCGAAGTAACCCCGGGCCTCATTGTTGTCAACATCTCAGGATCGCCCGTCGCCATGCCCTGGGCATCCAAGGTCAACGCCATAGTCCAGGCCTGGTACGGTGGCTCCGAAAGCGGTCATGCCCTTGCCGATGTCCTTACCGGCAAGGTGAACCCCTCCGGAAAACTGCCCTTCACCATGCCCATCCGCGTTGCCGACGGTCCCCTGCAGTCCGAGCGCCAGTACCCCGGCATCAAGGAGGAAGGCAAAGAGTGGTGGCAGGAGTACTACTCGGAAGGCGTATTCGTGGGCTACCGCTGGTTTGACACCAAGGGCATTGCAGTGCAGTATCCCTTCGGCCATGGCCTCAGCTACACCAGCTTTGAGATTGCCGACGCCTCCGTAAAACGCTCCGGAAAGGGCTTCAAAGCCACCTGCACCGTGAAAAACACCGGCGCAGTTGCCGGAGCGGAGGTTGTCCAGCTCTATATCCATGACTCGGAGGCCTCCGTGGAGCGCCCCTCCAAGGAACTCAAAGGCTTTGAGAAAGTGTACCTTGAGCCCGGTGAGAGCCGCCGCATAGAGTTCCCCATCAACTCCCGCGCGCTCAGTTTCTTTGACGCCGCATCCCACAGCTGGATTGCCGAACCCGGAGAGTTCCACGCCCTCATAGGCACTTCTTCGGCCGATATAAGGGCCGATATCCCATTTGAATTATAAAATCCCTTTTTATCAGGCAAACTCTAGATTCCAAAGTATTCACGGTAACGGTCATAGAGGTGGCCGGCCTGGAGGTATGCGCTCTGGGGGCTCATGAAGTGAGAGAATTCAAAGGTTATGGCTTTGTCGTAGCCGCAGCGCTTTGCGGCCTCCAGTTTCAGGCGCAGCTTGTCAAACTTGATGGGGAAGAAGCGGATGGGCATGTCGCGGTCAAAGCTTTCGGCATTGGTCCAGCACTGCATGCCGTAGCGGTCGGCCAGCTTCTTGTTCACGGAGAAGAAGGCGTCAAGTTCGTCGTAGTCTATGTGGCCGTCCTGGAAGGCGCAGGCGTCTACGTACTCGTGGATGCCGTCAAAGATCTCGTTCCACTCTCTTTCATGCTGCTCAATGCCCACGGCCTGCTCCCTTGTAATGTTGCCGCTGGCTGCATCCACGGCCTTCTTTCCGTCAATCCAGGGGGAGATGAAGGTGGGAAGCCCGCCGGAAACCTCCTTGCACTGGCGGCCCATGGTGCGGAAGCTCTCAATGGCACCCTTGGTGGCGCGGGAAATCTCTCCGGAGATGTACCAGCCGCCGAAGCTCTTGTACTTGGAACCGTAGCGCTCCCAGATTTCGTCGATGACATACTTGTTGGCTTCCACCTCATAGCTCATGTCGCCGGTGTCCCAGTACTTTCCGGAGTCGTAGAGGCCAAGCCAGAACTTCATGCCGTACTTCTGCGCCAGGCGGCAGAACATGTCAATAAGGTCCACTGAAGGCATGTAGCAGCCCTTTTTCAGGAGGTACGGGCTGGGGTAGGTGATGAACTTGCGGTAACCGCAGCGGATGTCAATCACGGTGTCAATTCCCATGTCCTTCATGTAGCGGAAGTCACGGTCCCATTCGGCCTCTCCCCAGTTCTGATGGGGAATGTCGTGGGAAATCTCGTCCAGGAACGTTCCCGTGATAGGAAGGGCGTTGGCCTTTTCCACAATCAGATTTGACTTTACGGAAGGGTCAAGTTCAATTCCGTACCTGTCCTTTTCTCCGACAGGCTTGCATGCCGATGCCAGAAGCGGTGCCGCCACTGCTGCCACGGCGCCTTTTTTCAAAAAATCTCTGCGGTTTTCCATAATGTATGTTAATTTAACTTGCTTCAGTCTGTCATTTTGTGGCCGAACCGCGGCTACATGTGCAGCACGTGGTCCTTGGCAAGGAGGCTGGCGCCAATTGCGGCGGCGCTTTTGCCAAGCCGCGACACCTTTATGTGGGTGTCGTTGTTCACTATGTTGAGGGAGTGCTTGTTCACGGCACTCCTGAGCGGCGGCAGCAGGTAGCGCTGCGTGACGCTGAGGCGGCCGCCTACAATCACAAGGTCAGGGTTGAATATGTTGATAAGGCCTGCAAGGGCGCGGCCTAGCGTCGCCCCCATCTCTTCAATGCACTCGATCACCATCACATCCTCTTTCTCCATGGCCTGGAGGATGTCGTCAAGGGTGATTTCGGCCCCCTTCTTATATGCGGGGGAAAGCACCGAAGTCCGGCCCTCGGAGAGTTTCTCCACAACCAGCCTGTGCAGCGCAAGGCCGGAAACGCCGGTCTCAAGGCATCCGGTTTTGCCGCACCTGCAGTAGAGGTTGTTGTCAAGAAGAGGGAAGTGGCCGAATTCTCCGGAAAAGCCGGATTTTCCGTAAAAGAGCTTGCCGTCCAGCACCATCCCCATACCAAGGCCCCAGCCGACGTTGAGGAAAAGTATGGTGTTTTCGTCGGAGGCCACGCCGCAGACATATTCGCCCCAAGCCATGGCGCGGGTGTCGTTCTCCACCACAACCGGCTTGCCGAATTCCTCTTCCAAAAGGGTTCTCAGGGGCTTTTCCTCGCTGATGAAGAAGGAATAACTGTACCCCGTGACCCTGTGCACGCGGCCCGTGATGTCCACCCCGTATGACGAAACCTTTGAAGGGTCTATGTCGATGGCTCCAAGGCGGGAGTTGACCTCCCGGCACATAGCACGGACTGATTCCTCCGTTTTCTCCAGCTGGAACGGGATGCCGTCCAGCATGTGCAGGACATTTCCGGGGAAATCCGTGACGGCAACGGAGATGCTCTCGTGCTCAACGTGGATGCCCACAAAGTAGCCTGCGCCTGGATTAAAGCCGTAGACGCTGGCCCTTCGGCCTCCGGAGGACTCCGTTTTTCCAAGTTCGGCCAAATAGCCTTCCTCCACCATTTCCGCAATTATGCGCGTGACTTTTGGGATGCTTGCCCCAAGATGGCGCGCAAAATCCGCGATGCTGTAGCCTGTGTGGCTGCTGCAAAGTGCGAGGATGGCTTTTTTCTCAAGGGCGTAGTGCCCGCTTATGTTGCGGGATAGTGGCTCCATGTGGTTGACTTTTTTGCAAATATAATTAATTGGCGGATTATTCGCAAGAACTTTTTAATAAAACGTTAAAAAGAAATTAAGGTTTGTGTAAAAAATGACAATAAGTTTTGAATAGTTTCGAAATTTTTATATATTTGTGCCTGTACTAACCAAATACAATCATGTCATCATTGAATTTTAGAAATATGGCAAAGCGCTACCAGGACGAACTCTATGGCAGCGTACTGCCCTTCTGGCTTGAAAAATCACAGGATAAAGAGTACGGCGGCTACTTCACCTGCCTTAACCGAGATGGTTCCGTTTTCGATACGGACAAGTTCGTCTGGCTCCAGGGCAGGGAAGTGTGGATGTTCGCCATGCTTTATAACAAAGTGGAGAAAAACCCGGAATGGCTGGCCTGCGCAGAGCAGGGCGCGGCGTTCCTTGAAAAATTCGGCCATGACGGAAACTACGACTTCTATTTCTCCCTCACAAGGGAGGGAAAGCCCATCATTGCCCCCTACAACATTTTCTCCAACACCTTTGCCTGTATGGCTTTTGCCCAGCTTGCCGTCGCAACCGGCAGCGAGCATTACGCCGAAATTGCCCGCAAAACCTTCCAGCGCATCCTGGACCGCCGCTCAAACCCTAAGGGAAAGTGGTCCAAGGGCGTACCCGGAACCCGTCCCATGAAGGACTTCGCCCTCCCCATGATCATCTGCAACATGGCCCTGGAGGTAGAGCCCATCATTGAAGACAAGTCCCTGCTGGACAAAACCATAGAGGAGGCCCTCCATGAGGTTTTTGATGTCTTCTACCAGCCGGACCTTGGCGTAATGGTGGAGAACCTTGCCCCGGACGGCTCCCTCATAGACTGCTTTGAGGGCCGAAAAGTGAACCCCGGCCACGACCTCGAGGCCCTGTGGTTCATGATGAACCTTGGCCTCAGGCTTGGCCGCCAGGACATCATCGAAAAGAGCGTGGAGATATCCCTCCGCGTAATCAATTACGGCTGGGACAAGGAGTACGGCGGCATCTTCTACTTCATGGACCGCAAGGGCTATCCCACCCAGGAACTTGAGTGGGACCAGAAACTCTGGTGGGTGCACCTTGAGGCTGCAATCTGCATGATCAAGGGCTACCAGCTCACCGGCAACAAGGAGGCCCTGGAGTGGTTCCTGAAGCTTGACGACTACCTCTGGACCAACTTCAAGGACCACGAATACCCCGAATGGTACGGCTACCTCAACCGCAGGGGAGAGGTCCTGCTTCCGCTCAAGGGCGGCAAGTGGAAGGGCTGCTTCCACGTTCCCCGCGCCCTTTACCAGATAGGGACCATCTTAGAAGAAATTGCATCTAAACAATAACGTATGAAAGGATTTCTTAAATTGTTGTTTACCGTCGTGGCCGGGCTGCTCCTGGCCCAGTCGGCCTTCGCCCAGGGAACCCTGAGGGGAAAGGTCACTGACCAGGACGGCGCGCCGCTTCCTGGCGTTACGGTGCTGGTGAAAGGCACCACGCAAGGCACCATGACGGGTGCCGACGGCACATATTCCCTGCAGGCTTCCAAAGGAAGCGTCATTGAGTTCTCATGCCTGGGTCTCGCTACCCAGGAGCACACTTTTGACGGCCGAAACCCCATCAACATCCAGATGACGGAGGATGCCCTCTATCTGGACGATGTAGTTGTGGTCGGTTACGGCACCGCCAAGAAGGAAACCCTCACCGCGGCAGTTTCGGCCATTAAGGGCGACGAACTCCTGAAGGCTCCGGCCACAAACGTGTCCCAGGTGCTTGCAGGTAAGCTTTCCGGTATTTCCTCCGTGCAGGAATCCGGTGAGCCTGGCCTTGACCAGGCCTCCCTTCGCATCCGCGGCTCCGTTTACGGCGTAGCGTATGTGGTGGACGGCTTCCCCGTGGACAACATCAACGACATAGACCCCGCGGACATCGAGAGCATCTCCGTCCTGAAGGACGGCGCCTCCGCTGCGGTGTATGGCCTCAAGGCTGCGGGCGGCGTGATTGTGGTCACCACCCGGAAAGGTAACAAGGGAGACACCCGCATTACCTACAACGGCTCCGTGGGCGCATCCATGAACGCCAACTTCCCCCAGTTCATGAACGGTCCCCAGTTTGCCTATTATTATAATGTAGCCCAGATGATGGACCAGCTGGCAAACGGAGAAATAGCCTCGTCTAAGGACTATGTCCCTTACTTCACCCAGAAGAACATCCAGGCCATGCGTGAAGGCCGTGACGGCTGGGACAACGTGGACTATGTGAACAAGGTGTTCGGCACCGGCCTCACCCAGAAACACAATGTCACCATCCAGGGCGGCACCGACAAGGCCCGTTTCTTCACATCGGTTGGTATAATGGACCAGAAGGGTAACATAGACCGCTTCAATTATCGCCGTTACAACATCCGTTCAAACATTGAGGGAGACCTCTCCAAGCATCTCAGCTACAAGGTTGGCATATCCGGCGTCCTTGGAAACCGATCAACGCCCGCCTTCCTTTCCGGCGGTACGGATGGCGGCGCCACTGAAGTAGGCTGGTTCTCAATTGCCCGCCAGGCGGTTCAGATGCACCCTTACCTCCCCGTCATGTATGACGGCTATTACACCGGCGCCGTCCAGGACAACCAGAGTTTCCTGGTGAGCCCTCTTGCCGCCATATATGAGTCCGGCTACAAGAAAAACCGCAGTGCCGGCGTAGACGTCAACGCCGCCCTTGAATGGCGCATTCCGTGGGTGAAGGGCCTTTCCCTGAAGGCTTCCGGCTCTTACGGATACTCCGTGAGCTATGACAAGAACCTTAGCACCCAATACACCATGATGCAGAGGGTGCGCACGGAAGACGGCTGGGTGTGGCAGGCAAGAAAGGACAATCCCCATATTGGCTCCGACATCAACCCCGCTCCGGATCCCGAGCAGATCAACAACCTTGGCGAAGGCGCCGTGTTCTCCCAGCAGATTGTTGGGCAGGCAAGCGCCCATTACGTGAACAGTTTCGGCAAGAACAACCTGGACCTCATGGCCCTTGCCGAATACAGGGACTATAAAGGAAACGGCCTCAGCGCATATGTGGAGTCCCTTCCTTTCATTTCCCTGCCTGAACTCTCCAACGGTATTGTTCGCACAAGCCTTCCCGCCGGCGGCTGGAGCAGCGCTTCACGCAGCCTTGGCTTCGTGTTCCGCGCACGCTACGACTACGCCGAAAAATACCTTGCCGAATTCACCGGTCGCTACGACGGCTCCTACAAGTTCGCCGGCATGGCCAAGACCCGCTGGGGATTCTTCCCTTCGGTGTCACTTGGATGGCGTCTGTCCCAGGAAGAGTTCATGAAGGGCCTCACCTGGCTGGACGACCTCAAACTCCGCGCAAGCGTCGGTCTTCTTGGTAACGACAGCGTGTCCGAATACGCCTTCCTGAGCACTTACGCCAAGTCCGGAAACATTGCCCTTGGGCAGTATGGAGGCACCGCCCAGGTTGTCCCCGCCTATTATACGGAAGGAATCGCCAACCCTAATCTCACCTGGGAAAAGACCCAGAGCTGGAACGTGGGCGTAGACTTCTCCCTGTGGGGCGGCCTTCTGGGCATGGAAATAGACGGCTTCTACAACTACACCTACGACATGCTCACCTACCAGAGCACCGGTTTCCCTTCTTCAATGGGCGGCTACTATCCTGAGTGGGTGAACGGCAATGCAATTGATGCCAAGGGTATTGATATCCTGGTTCGTCACCACAACCATTTTGACCTTGCGGGAGACCCCTTCTACTATGAGGTGACTGGTACGCTAACTTACTCCAAGACCCGCTGGCTCAAGTACAACGACGACCCCAACATCGTGGATTACCGCAAGGTGAGCGGCACCACATACGGCAGCATCCTCTGCTGGCAGGCCGACGGCCTGTACAAGACCGAGGAAGAGATTGACAATTCTTCCTGGTACGGCACCCGCCCCAACCTTGGCGATATCCGCTACGTAGACCTTAACGGTGACGGCAAGATTGACGAAGACGACAAAGGCTATTTCGGCCGAAGCAACCGTCCTGAACTCACCTACGGCCTTAATTTCAATGCCGGCTGGAAGGGCTTCGACCTCAACCTGCAGTTCACGGGCGGCGCCCTCTTTGACATTTCCATGACTGGTACCTATTACAACGACAACGACGACAACACCATCTGGACCCAGACCTTCAAGGAAGGCGGCAACTCTCCTCTGTTCCTTGTAGAGAACGCCTACTCCGAGTTCAACCCCAACGGAACTTTCCCGCGTCTTACCCTTGCCAAGACCAATCACGGCGGAGACAACGGCCTAAGCTCCACGTTCTGGATCCGTGACGGCAAGTACGTGCGCCTCAAGACCGCCCAGATTGGCTACACCTTCCCCAAGAAGTGGACCCAGAAGCTTGGCATCCAGGCTTTCCGTATCTTTGCCGAAGGCCAGAACCTGTTCACCATAGACGGTCTTCCGGAGGGCATCGACCCCGAGTCCCCGGGCGTGAACAACGGTTATTATCCCCAGCAGCGCCTGGTGATGGGCGGCATCACCCTTACATTCTAAAGGAGGAGGAAAAGTTATTATGAGAAAGAATATACTTATTGCCCTGACACTTGCTCTCACCGTTTCCTGCAGCGGTGTCCTGGACCTTACTCCCACCAGCAGCGTGTCTTCCCGCACCATGTGGGAAAATACCGCCAATGCCGAATACTCAGTGAACTACCTGTTCACCTTCTTCTGGAATTACAACGCCTATCCCACCCAGCTGGGACTTACGGAGGCTCTCACCGACGAACTCAAGTACACGTCCTATAACTTCAACGCCATGGCCTACATCCCGTCTTACATCTCTTATGGCGGAACAACGGTCACGGCCCAGACCTACGACGTTTATCTTGGCAAGTGGGGCTCCCTGTACACCAATATCCGTCAGGCCAACGAGGCCCTCAGCTACCTCAAGGAATTCGGCCAGATGAGCGATGAAGACAAAACGCGTCTTGAGGCCGAAATCCGTTTGGTGAGAGGCTTCCTGTACTTTGAACTGGTGAAGCGCTACAAAGACGTAATCATCTACGACGAAGACCTTTCCAAGATTTCAAAGGACGCAAAGCTCAGCACCGAGGAAGAGGCATGGGACTTCATTGAAGCCGACCTTGAGTTTGCCGCCGACAACCTCCCCGCACGCGAAGCCTCCAAGGGCCGCATGGACAAGGGCATGGCTTACGGTTACCTCTCCCGCGCAATGCTTTACGCAAAGCGCTACGACAAGGTGATATCCGCAGCAGGCAAACTTGAAGAACTTGGCTACGCCCTTGAGGGAAATTACGCCGACGGCATCTCCAAATCCCTTGCGGCAGGCAACAAGGAAGCCATCCTTCAGTACAGCTTCGACGCCTCCAAGGGCATCACCCAGGGCTTTGACGCCAGCTACACTCCCGGCGGAGACTACGCAGTTGTAGATTCCAAGGGCGGAGCATACGCTGTTCCCACCCAGGAAATCGTTGAAAGCTATGAGCTCGCAACAGGCGGTTTCCCGGACTGGAGCGCCTTCCACGGCTCCACCACCAACACTCCTCCGTATGAACTTCTGGAGCCCCGTTTCCAGGCTTCCATCCTGTATAACGGCTCATCCTGGAAAGGCAGGAAAATAGAACCTTTCGTAGACGGCACCGACGGCTGGGCAACGTGGAAAACTGAAAAGGAGCCCAAGGGCCGCACCGTTACCGGTTACTACCTAAGGAAGAACGTGGACGAAGCCTTTGACGTGACTTCTTCCGGCGGCTCACATCCTTTCACCTTCCTGCGTTATGCCGAAGTCCTCCTGAACAAGGCCGAAGCCTGCTATCAGACCGGCGACGCTGCCGGCGCCAATGCCGCAGTGAAGGCCATCCGCGCCCGCGTAGGCCTGCCTTACTCCGACAAATCAGGCAGCGCCCTTTGGAATGCGATAGTGCAGGAAAGAAAGGTGGAACTTGCCTTTGAAGGCCAGCGTTACTGGGACCAGCGCCGCTGGGAGACCGCCCACGAGAACTATCCCGTAGGTCTTTCCGGATACAAGCAGCATGGCCTCAAGGTAGAAAAGGAGGGGGCCGGTTACCGTTACACCTATGTAACCATAGACGACAGCGACCGCAGCTTCACCTCCCGTCTTTATCGCTTCCCCATTCCGGAAGGCGAACTCAGTTCCAATGGTTTAGTTGAACAATATGATGAGTGGAAGTAGTATGAAAGCAAAATATTTGATACTTATGGTCTTGCCGCTTCTTGCGGCAGCCTGCCACCAGCCCGAATACGTGGCCCCTACAGCCAACCGCCAGGGCCTTACCAGCATTGCGGCCATCATCCCCAGCGGCATGTACGCCGAACAAGAGCTTGGCCGCCTCATGGTTACTGAGCCCGAGGCCGAAAGATTCGAGATTCCCATCCCTTACTTCTATCCGGAATCTTCCAACGACGAGACCCTTATCTACATGATGAACCTTCGCGTCCAGGCCGAACTCCAGCCCAACTGGAAGATTTCCCCCAGGCTCGGCGTGATGAACCTTCTGGAAGAGAATGAGTTCACCCTCACGGATCCTTCCGGAAACAGCCGCAAGATTGTTATCACCGGAACCCGCGAGAAGTCTTCCAAGTGCTCTCTCCTGTCCCTTATGGTAGACGAGGTCAAGACTTCCGGCGTCATCTACGAGGAAGAGGGCAAGATCCTTATTCCTTATCTCTCGGACCTTTCTTCCGTTCATGTGCTGGCCCAGGTTGTCCCTCATGCCAAGATTACGGACATTAACGGAAAGGCCTACAACGAGAAGACCAAGTACAACATGAATACCGGTGCCAAAATCACGGTTACGGCCCACAACGGCACCACCACAAAAACCTACAACGTGGAGCAGGGCATTCCCGCGCTCATGGGACAGGGCCTTCGTACGGAATCCGTCGCCCAGCTTTGCAACGTGGATCCCGTCACCCAGGTTGGTCTCCCCGACTACACCAATAAGTGCTTTGTATCCCTTGCCGGTATCGGCTCCCAGATCCTTGTTGGAATCGGCAACGGAAGGGCTCCGTTTGTAGTGGACGCTTTCACCGGCAACAAGGTTGGTGAAATGGTACTTGGAGGCGCTTCGGCCGAATGCATCACCAACGACGACGCCGGGCATATCCTCCTTTGCGACTATGCTCCCACAATGATGGATTTCGTCAAGGAAGACGGCTCCACCGTTCCTATCCTGCAGTCCCAGACCGTGAATATCTGGACTACGGATTCTCCCAGCACCGCCCCTACGCTCTTCCACACCTTCACTAATCCTCTGGGATTCCCTATCGGCCACAGGATGAAGGTGATCGGCGACATTACCGGTGATGCCGTGATAGTGTTCACCGCCGAAGGAATTGTGGGCTACTCCACCACTGCGGCAATGTGCTACATCCTTATCCGTGACGGCGTAATCTCCGAAGTCAAGGCCAAGGACTTTGCCGGTCTCGGGCTTGGCTGGGGTGCCGCTCCCGTCAACTTCGCTACGGTGGTCCCGGCTTCCGTAAATCCTGAAAAGGACGGCTGGTTCGTGGACTACTATGAGGGTAACTCGGATCCTTCCGTCCCGCACGGAGGCCAGGACTGCTACATCCTCCACTACATAGACAGCAAGGACCGTGACACGTGGGTGGAACTTATGGGCAACTGGGCAATCAATCCCAACTGCCTTGCCGTGAGAACCTTCAACGGAGGCCGTTTCATGGCCCTCTTCGGGGTGAGCCACTTCCCGGAATGGTCTATCCAGCCCCGTCTGCACTTCTTTGAGATTACGGAGCCTACCGCCGTTACGGCTCTCCTGAAGAACGATGCCATCGGCATATTCCAGAAGGGCGCCACAAATGGCGAATTCGGCGCTGCCGGCGATGTTGCCTTGGTTACATCCCCCGACGGATATCGTTTGTTTGTATATTACTATGACCACCACGCCCAGGCAATCGGCGCCTACGTGGCAGACTGCTTTGAAATATGATGAAAAAGACATTCTATATCATTACTCTTGCGCTGGCTGCCGCTTGCGCCTGCCAGCAGAAAAGTGACGGAATTCCCTCCGAATGGCCCTGGAACGACCCTGACGCCGACGACAAGCCGTTTGTGGAGGTCACAGACGGAGCCTTCGGCACACTTCCGGACGGAATCAAGCTGTACAAGTCCCCTGAGGTGCTTCAGGGGAAAAACGCCGTCGCATACATAGCCACCGTGGATCTTTCCAAGCACGATTTCCATGTATGGGGAATCAAGGATCCGTTCCTTACGGGTTCCACGGACGCCCTCCGTACTCCAACGGAGGTCTACAATGCATCCGATTCACCGGTGCTGGTCATGAACGGAGGCTATTTCTATGTAGACAGCGGCACCAATTATTCGGCCAGCCTGGCTGTGGAAAACGGCGAACTCCTGTCTCCCAACATCAATTACGCATCGGAAGACTGGGTCACGATGTATTATCCCACAAAGGGCGCCTTCATCCGTCACGCAGACGGCACTATGGAGGCTTCCTGGACCTACTGGGCCGACAAAGACAACCACTGGATTTACGACGAACCCGCCCAGAATGGCTATGGCAGCACGCCCGTTGCCCAGCCGGATGCATCGTTCCCCTGCGAGGGCCGCGTATTTGAGGCCAAGACCGCAATAGGTGCGGGCCCCGTGCTTATCAAAGACGGCAAGTTCCAGAACACATGGCGTTATGAGTGCCTTCCCGGCGAAACAGATGTGAACTGCCTTGGAAGAGCACCCCGCACGGCCATTGGCTGCACTGCAGACGGCCTTCTGGTGCTGTTTGTCTGCGAAGGCAGGGATATGACGGAGGGCGTTCCCGGATATTCCACCGAGGACGTCGCCAACATCCTTCTTGCTTTCGGCTGCAAAGAGGCCCTGAATCTTGACGGCGGTGGCTCCACCTGCCTCCTTGTAAACGGCCTTGAAACTGTAAAACCCTCTGACGGCGCGCAACGTTCCGTTGGGAATTGCATCTATATTAAGTAAAAGATGAAGCGCCTCACGGCATATCTGTTCCTTGTCTTCATGCTGGCGTACTGCACGCCGGCCGTCCAGCCCGAGACTCCTTCAGAGGAGAACCCGGAAGGGGAGGTGATTGACAATCAGGAAGATAAAAAAGACGATCCAACTCCGGAAGAACCGGTTGTCCCTGAGGGAAAACCGCGTTATGTCTGGATTGACGCTTCTGCCAACTTCTACTACTACGCAAATGACAAGGCGTATATCGGCAAGGAAATTGCCAGGCTTTCCGAATGCGGCTTCACAGATATCATTGTGGACGTGCGTCCTACGGAAGGCACCGTGCTTTGGAAGTCTTCCATTGCGCCGGAAGCAAAGCGCCTGGCAGCGTGGGTTAATTCCAGTTACCGCTTTGTGGAGCGTACCGCCACCTGGGATTACCTTCAGGCTTTCATCGACACCGGCCATGCCGCCGGCCTCAGGGTCCATGCCGCAATCAACACCTTTGTGTGCGGCTATGGCGGTTATTACGGACTTGAAAGCGAAGGCCCGGTATTCACCGGAGACATCCCTGAGGAATGGACTTCGTATGACAATACATCCGATGGTCTCAGGTACAGTTATTATCCTGGAGTGAAGGGGACCGTGTTCATGAATCCGGCCCACGACGATGTCCAAAATTATGTCATCGGCCTTCTCAAGGAACTTGCCGCCTACGACATCGACGGCATTGTCCTGGACCGCTGCCGCTACGACGACAACGGGCTTCAGGCCGATTTCTCCGAGGTCTCCCGCTGCAAGTTTGTGGATTATCTTGGTCACGAGCCCGCAAAGTGGCCCATCTTCGAGGCCGGCATAACGTCGCTTCCCGCCCTTGGGGAAGACCAGAAGAGCTGGCTCGCCTTCCGCTGCAAGGTTATCCACGACTTCATTGAGAAAGCCGCAGACGCCGTTCACGGAGTCAACCCCGATGTCAAATTCGGCGTGTATGTGGGCGCCTGGTACTCAAGTTATTATAGTTCAGGAGTCAACTGGGCCAGCCCCAGGTACATGACTCACAAGCTTTATCCTACTTGGGCAAATTCCGACTACCACAACTACGGCTTCGCCGACCACTGCGACTACATGTTCCTTGGGTGCTATGCCTCCGTTTCCAGTATTTACGGTTCCTCCGAATGGACTATGGAGGGCTTTGCCAAACGCGCCGATGCAATCCTAATGAATGACACCGTTTTTGCCGGAGGCCCTGATATCGGCAACCCCGACGGATGGCCTGAAGGCAGAAGGAGCGCCTATATTCCCAAAACTTTTGACGCTATTGTCACTAAGGGCGGAGCGGACGGATACTTTGTGTTTGACCTCTGCCACATAAGGATGTACGAGTACTGGATTGCTTTCAAGAATACTTTTACAGACTATATCAATTCATTAACCAATAATTAATACCAATTGCTTATGAAAAAACTTTTTTTGATCCTTGCGGCTGCTGCCGTAACAATGTGGGCTTGCCAGAAGCCCGTCACTCCCGAGCAGAAAGAGGACGAAGGCAAGAAAGAAGAGGAGCAGAAACCCGATCCCACACCTGAAGTTAAGGACGAGATTACCCTTATTTCAGACGCTATTGTGAATCTTCCCACTAAGGATTCCCAACAATTTACCGTAAAATTCACCACCAACGCAGCCTGGACCGCCGAGGCCGATGAATTCATCACCCTTCAGAAGACCAGCGGCGAGGCCGGTGAGAATATTGAGGTAATGGCTGTCGTCCAGTCTCTTGGCGACGAGGAATATGGCCGTGTGGGCGGTATCCTTATTAAAGCCGGAAAGGCCGAGGCCGGTGTAGGCATTATGCAGGGCCAGGTCTTCATTGTAGATCCTCAGGAGAGCGAGATCGGCATTGAAGGCGGTAAAGTAGAATTCCAGGTTATCTCCAACCAGGAGTACACTGTCAAGACCTACGACGCTGCAGACGCCGCTTTCCCTTGGGCTCCCGTTACCTTTGACCAGGAAACTGGAATGGGCTCTCTTGCTGTTGAACCCAATGGAGGCTATGATGCCCGTTACGCTTATATCAAGTTCACAGTTCCCGGAATCCAGGTTCCTGCTCTTGACGATGAAGGAAATCCCACCGGCGAATTCCAGGACTATGTAACCAGATTATATGTGTATCAGGCCGGTAATTCCAAGGTTGACTGGATTACGCAGCTTCCCGCAGAATTCAATGTAGAAAATACCGATGAACCCATCCACGATGCAACCGCAACCGTTGCCATGTTCGATGGTAAGCTTCTGGTATGCGATGCTACCCAGATTCACACCGTGGATCCCGCAACAGGTGCATTCAACGGAACCCTCAATGTTGGTGACCTTCCTGTCCAGTCCATTGCAAATGACGATGCCGGCAACCTCCTTCTTGCCTCGCTTATGCCGTACGGTGGAGTTGGCAGCGTTTATGCCGTCAAAGCCAATGATACCAAGCTGGAGAATGCTGTACGCCTGATTCCTTGGGTCAACGAGGCCTGGAGCGGATCCCGCGGCGCCGATAAGGTGGCTGCAAAGGGTGATGTCTTCGGAAACGGCGTGGTCACTATGATTTATGGCGGTGTAAAGTCCTATGGCGGTCTTACATATGGCCTTGCTTGGGAAATCAAGAATGGCGCCGCCGATGTATTCGATTACAACGAGTGGAACAAATCTACCCATAGGATCAATAACGACGCCTGGCTCACTACCCCTGAACTTGGTGATGACCTCTGGCTCTCCAACCGTGCCGTATTCGTCCCTGCAGGTCCTGCAGTTGCCGACGGCTTCTTCTATGGCGGCTACGATGGCCTTTACAATGTGAACTACTACGACGGATCCGAATGGCACGTGGCCATTGAAGCTGTTGGTGACTGGGCTGGCGGTCCTCAGGGTATGGGTACCGTTACATGGAACGGCAAGAAGATCCTGGCCATCATGCAGATGGGTTACACCTGGGACGGCTGGGGTATGCCTTCATACCTCTGGATTGCCGACGTTACCAATCCTCTTGCCCCCGAAGTTATCAGCAAGGCTGTGTTTGACAATGTGGAAGATCCTATCGTGACTGGTTACACTGAGGCCAGCAGCGTAGACGTCCTTCCTCTGGTAGACGGCAACGACCTTGTGGTTTACCTTGTAGACTCCTCTCAGGGTCACATCGCAAAAGTACGTTTCCCTAAGCTCTAAACTCTGATTTAGACTTCCTCCAAGCGCCGGTCCCCATGGCCGGCGCTTTTTTATTAGCGCGTCAAGTTTGCCCAGGTGCGGCAAATTTTGTAAATTAGAGCCATGAAAAGAAGATCATTCCTGAAGGGTGCGGCAGTGGCCGTGGCAGGTGCTGCGGCGGTGCCGGTTTTAAGGGCATGCAGTAGGGCCGATGCCGTCCCTGCAGAGCCTGACTCCAGGATTGCCGGAAAGTTCAGTTTCGGCCTCGGGGGCACTTTTACCGTGCTGCAGTTTACGGATACCCACTATATCGCAGGAGATCCGCGGTCAGAGCGTGCCCTGCGGTGTGTCCAAGACGCCCTGGAAGGCGTGAAACCGGACCTTGTGATACACACCGGAGACGTTGTTTTCGGCCGCCCGGACATTGAAAGCGCAATGGAAATCCTTGCGCCTTTGGCCCAAAGCGGCATTCCGTGGGCGGTGGCGCTCGGGAACCACGACTCCCAGTTTGGAAGCACCCGCGAAGACATGTTCAAGGCTATTCGCAGCCTTCCTGGCTGCGTGAATCTTCCGCCGAAAAACGGCGTTTACGGCTGTTCCAATGACGTTCTTACTCTTTCCGGTGCCGGCGGGGTGGAGCATGTGCTTTATCTCTTTGACTCCATGGATGCCGTAATCCTGAAAGGGGAGGAAGAGATTCACTGCTACGACTACATCCGCCATAGCCAGATAGCCTGGTACCGCGCACACAGTGAGCGCTTTACCCGTGAAAATGGAGGCAATCCTGTGCCCTCCATTGCGTTTTTCCACATTCCGCTATGTGAACTTTCGGAGGCGCTTGCAGCCGGGGTGCAGCCGGTTTGCGGAAATAACGGAGAGCCCCCGTGCCCGTCCCGCCTTAATTCCGGCCTCTTTGCCCAGTTCCGTGAAATGGGAGACGTCAAGGCCATTGTCACCGGCCACGACCACGACTGCGACTATGTGCTTCCGTATGGCGGAATCAATTTCATTTATGGCCGATTCTCCGGCGGAGACACCATCTACAATCACCTTGGGCCGAATGGATATATTCCTTCAGATACCCACACGGCCCCCGGAACCGTTTCCGGTTGCCGCGTGTTCCAGTTCCATGAAGGGGAGCCCGGTTTCCGCACTTGGGTGCGGCTGTACGGTGGAGAAATACGTCAGGATTTCTCTGCAGTGTAACTGAAATCCTGCAAAAACGGCCATAAATGCGTGATCCCACTCGCAGTATAAACTGAAAAACCGCAAATAGCATAAAAAATGAGGAATTTCACTCGCAGCATCCTGCTGCTGATAATTACTATTCTTGTTGCCTGTCAGCCTAAAGTGCAGGAAAAACCCTCCGTCCTGTGGATAGACGGCCCTGCAAATTTTGGCGCCTATGCAAACAACCAGGATTCAATTGCTACGGACTGTGAGCGTATTGCCGGGATGGGCTTCACGCATATTGTAGTGGATGTTCGCTCCACTTCCGGAGACGTCCTGTTCAAAAGCAGTGTGGCTCCGGAGCTTAAAAGCATGCCCGGCTGGAGCCCCAACGGTTATATCCTGCGTGAACGCACGGCCTCTTTTGACTATCTTCAGGCCTTCATTGATGCCGGTCACAAGGCAGGTCTCAAGGTGCTTGCCGGCGTTAACATGATGGTTGGCGGCTGGAGCGCCCCCGGCATAAAGCACGGTATGGTGTATGACCACCCTGAGCGTCAGGAGTGGTGCGCCGTAGACCTCAAAAAAGACGGCACATTAGTGAATCAAGCCCAGGACGACTCCACCCTTGGAGGCCGTTTCCTGGACCCCGCAAATCCCGCCGTGCAGGAGTTTCTCCTCAGTATGCTCCGGGACCTTGCCTCTTACAAAGGCCTTGATGGCATAGTGATGGACCGCTGCCGCTATGACGACTACGCCATGGACGCCGGCTATACCGCAGAGGCCCTTAGGCAGTTTACGGAGTATATCGGCCATGAGCCGGAACGCTGGCCCGTATTCTCGGAGCCCGGGCACATTTTTCTTGACAAGGAGCCCGATACCATTGAAACCCAGTGGCTTACCTTCCGCTGCAAGGTTATCCACGACTTTGTGGCGCGTGCCGCAGATACCGTCCATGCCGTAAGGAAGGACCTTCCCCTTGGCGTATATGTAGGCGCCTGGTTCTCTGAGTATTACCGCAGCGGCGTCAACTGGACCAGCCCTTCCTACAACCTTGCAAAGGAAGAGCCCACATTCTCCTGGGCAACTCCCGAGTACCAGGCCGCAGGTTTTGCCAATCTGGTAGATTTCATGTTTCTTGGCGCCTACTGCCCTGCGGCAAATGTCCACGGAGACACAGAGAAAACCATGGAAGGCTATGCAAAACTGGGCCGAAAACGCCTTTGCGGTGACGTTCAGTTCTGCGCCGGGCCGGATATCGGCAATGAAAAAGGCTTTGAAAAAGGTGGCCAGGGCGCCCTCCTTCCCGAAATCAAGGAGACCATAATGAAAGAGGCCGACGGATTCTTCCTCTTCGACCTCTGTCATATACGTATGTTCGATTACTGGGACAGTCTTCGCTAGATCTTCAGCTTGACCCCGGCTTTTGTGAGCCCCCATGCGCAGGCAATGTATACGCAGGCCATGAGGGCGCATTTTGCAACCCCCACCCAGCCCGTAAGCCAGGGGGCGATGGTGGGATTGACGGCCACCCAGAGCGCTATGAAGAGGTAGGGAATCATGTACACGGTAAGCGTTGCCGTTCCGGCGGGAGTGAGAGGCTTCCACCAGCCCGTCCAGCCTTTGCGCTCCAGGAAGCGGAGAAGGGTGTAAAGCGCCACGGCGATGGCCATCACAAACAGGCACCAGGGCAGTGTGCCAAGGTTTTTGGACACAATCCAGCCGGTGCGTACTGCCATTCCCAGCACCAGCAAAACGGCCGCTGCGCTGGCTCCAAGGCCTATTCTCTGTGCCGAAGAACGCTCCTGAAGGCTCCAGTCGGCAAGGGTCAGCATCATTCCGCCAAGCCCCATTACGGCTCCGTAGCATTTGCCAAGCTGGACGGCTCCGGCAAGGTCTACAAGGATGTTGTTCTGGATGAGAAGGCTTCCGTCACGCATGGGAATCGCCATGAGGTTTACTACGCAGATGGCGGCCCAGAGGAGTGGAATGCACCACTTCTTTTCCCTAAGGAGAAGGTAGGCCACGGCGCAGAAAAGGTACATCCATCCAATCTGGCCCAGAATGCCCCACCACAGGCCCTCAAACAAGGCGCCATCGGCCGAACGATAAGTAATGGCAAGCCCTGCAAGAAGCAGTCCTCCGGCTAGCTTGAACCATTTGGCGGGTTTCCAGTCCTTGGGGTACTGGTTCCAGGTGAGGAAGAACCCCACTACCATTAGAAGCACCCACAGGGCACGGTTTCCGGTCATTTCACGGGATTCCTGGTTGCAGATGAACGCGCCCATTACAAGGAGGGCGAATGTGCGGCTTAGGATATGCCGAAGGGTACTTTCCGTGCTGTATCCCTTTTCTATCCTTCGCTCAAGGGCGTAGGGGATGGACATTCCCATGGCAAAGAGGAACATGGGAAATACTATGTCGGAGAGGCCCATGCCGTCTTCCAGCGTTGCATAGTGCTCCAGCCAGTGCGGAACATTGAAGACCTTCCAAAACTCGTTCACAAATACCATAAGGGTCATTGTAAGGCCCCTGAAAATGTCTATGGAGAGATTTCGTCCTTTCATGATAGATTCTTCACTTCGTTCAGAATGACATGCTTCGAATTACTCGGCTGGGGTGTTTACCCAGGTTTCGTTGGCCCAGCCTACGCTTCGGCCGGTACCTTTGACTTCACCTCTGACGCCCTTTTCCTGAAGTTCACGGAAGCCGGGCTCCGAGGGCTTCAGGTCCAGGAACGGCAGGAGGTAGCATCCGTGGTCCAGAAGCACCTCCTGGACTTCCCGGGCCGAAACTTCGGAAGTGTGCCTCCCGGATTTTACGGCTATTGCGGCCAGGGCCCCTGCCGCCTGGCCAAGGCCCATTACAACGGGCTGCAGGCGGGTGGCACCGTTCATTTCCCAGCTCACGGAGATGTTCTTTTCCGTAAGAAGGAGGTCTTCCACGTTCACGGGAACAAGTACGCCCATGGGTACGCTGAACGACGGGATTTTCCCGTACCACAGGTGGGAAAGTTCTTCCCTGCGGGGATTCTGGTTGTGATGATGGTCCACGGGGTAGTCTCCAACGGCGATGGCGCGGGTATAAAGGTCAAAGTCGTAGGGCCTTTTTGCCGCATCCAGGGTCATGGTGTCACGTCCAGCAAAGCGGCGGGATTCCCTGTAATAAGGATAGAAGGGCAGGCCGTCGGCCGAAGGAAAAACGTCGTCAGCTATACCCAGATTGCGGTAACCGAGTTCCGTCTGGAGGTAATAAATGTACCCAAGCGTGCGGTTCTTGGCTTTGCGATAAACTTCTTCACGCGGCATGTCAAGGTAGTCCAGATAGATGTCATTTCCGCCCTGGGGCCAGTTGAGCATGATGTGGCCGTCCGGAAGGGCGCCGTAGGAGAGTGTCATGTCTGCGGGCCAGGTGTCCGTGCAGCTGCGGTAAAGGTCCGGATTATAGTCCTCGGGCTCATCCATGGGAACATCGTGGTCATACCACTTTACCGTTGCGGCATAGGTCATGTCCTGAAGCGAAACACGGTCCTGGAGTTCTTCGGCCCCGGCTTCAAGGGCAATCTCCCCAAGCTCGGTGCCGTCGGCAAGGACACGTGCCTTTACTTTGGAGCCGTCACTTAGGGTAAGCGCCCAGTGGCCGCTAATGCCTGTTACGGTTGTGCCGAACCTCACTTCCACGCCGGCCTCACGGGCCATGTTGCTAAAAATATCGGCCCCAACTGCAGGATTGAACAGGATGTTTGACACCCAGCCGGACTTCAGGGCCTCATAGCCGCCGTAACGGGCCGCCAGGGAATCCGTGAACTCCCCAAACAGGCCGCCGCGGAGCCTGTAATTGCCGTCTATGGCACTGACTCCGGCGCTTGTGAGCATGCCGCCAAGCCACGGGCTTTCCTCTACAACCAGCACCTTTGCGCCGCCGCGCGCCGCCTCTATTGCCGCAGCCGTGCCTCCCGTGCCGCCGCCAACTACCACAAGGTCGTATTTCGGCGTGCAGGCCGCCAGCAGGGCAAGGAATACCGTGGAGATAAGTTTTTGATTCATTGCTAGTTATCTGTTTTGGGGTGCCGAAAAACGAGCACCCTCTTTGGGGTAACTACTTGATACTCTGAGCTTTGCCTCCACGGCCGCCAAAGCGGCTCCAGTACTCTTCAATCTCTTCCAGGGTCTTGCCCGTAGTGTTGGGGACGTACTTGTACATGATCCAGAGGTAAGGCACGCACATGAAGGCAAACAGGAAGAAGGTTCCGGCCGGGGTGAGGGTTTCCAGCATCCAGGGAGTGAGCTGGCCAATGAGGTAGGTTCCAATCCAGAGGGCGAATCCGGCAATGGACATTGCAAGGCCGCGCACCCTGTTGGGATACATTTCAGAGAGGAGCACAAACACCACTGCGCTTATGGAAATGGCCGTGCAGAACACATACAGCAGGAAGAACACAAGCATGAACCATGTGGGAAGGTTGGTGAAAGGCAGGAAATACAGGCCGATCATGAGGAGGCAGAAAATCATGCCGCCTACGCCCCACCACACAAGTTGTTTTCGGCCCACTTTGTCTATGATGGCAAGTGCGATCACGGTTGTGAGCATGTTCACAATGCCAACAAGCACGGTGGAGAAGAGGGGATCCTCAAAGCCGGCATCGGCAAAAATCTTGGGGCCGTAGTAGAGAACGGCGTTGACTCCCATGAACTGGCCAAGGATGGCAATGGCTGAGCCGATGAGGACGGCCTTCAGGATGCCGGGCTCACGGAGAGCCTTCCATTCCTCGGATTTGTCTTCACGCTGGCCGCGAACCTGGAGCCAGCGCGGGCTTTCCGGAATGAAGAAGATGAGCACCAGGAACAGGAGGTCCGGGATGGCCTCGCAGCCAAGCATGCCTCTCCAGTACTCCTGGTTGAACATCCTTGCACCAAGCTCAGGGTCTGTGGAATCCAGCATGGCGCCCTTCAGGATGATGAAGTTCATAAGGTACGCAAGCAGGAAGCCTATGGTTATGAAAAGCTGATAAAGGCTTACCATGGTGCCGCGGACTTCGGCGGGGGACACCTCCGAGATATACACCGGTGACACAATTGAAACTATTCCAATGCCGAATCCGCCCACCATGCGGTAAATCACAAGCTGGGTGAAATCTGCGCACACGGCGCATCCTATGGCCGAAATTGAGAACAGGACGGCCGAAATGAGCATGGTCTTTTTTCGGCCCAGGAAATCCGACATCATGCCGGCCACAAGTACGCCGATGATTGAGCCTATGAGGGCGCATCCTACATACCAGCCTTCGCCGCCGGTAGTGAGGCCGAACTGTGATTTCACAACCTCCGTGGTACCGGAGATAACGGCGGTGTCATACCCGAACAGGATACCGCCCAGGGCTGCCACTATGGCAATGAAGACGGTGCGGGAACTAACTTTAGTTTTCATTGTTTATCTGGTTAATTTCTTGTATTTGAAGCGTTTGACCTCCGTGCCCTGACGCATCTTGCGGTTTTCCTCGTATTCCTGGAAGTTGCCCTCAAAGAATACAACCTTGCCGTCTCCTTCATAGGCCAGGATATGGGTGGCTATGCGGTCTAGGAACCAGCGGTCGTGGCTCACCACAACGGCACAGCCTGCGAAGTTCTCAAGACCTTCTTCCAGCGCGCGGATGGTGTTCACGTCTACGTCGTTGGTGGGTTCGTCCAGAAGGAGCACGTTGCCTTCGTCCTTGAGGGTGAGGGCAAGGTGCAGGCGGTTTCTTTCACCGCCGGAAAGGACTCCGCACTTTTTCTCCTGGTCTGCGCCGGAGAAGTTGAAGCGGGCCACCCAGGCGCGGGCGTTGATGTCACGGCCGCCCATGCGCACCCACTCCGAGTTTCCGGCAATGGTCTCATACACGGTTTTGTCGGGGTCTATGGAGCGGTGCTGCTGGTCTACGTATGAAATCTTTACGGTGTCTCCTATCTCTATGGTGCCGGTGTCCGGCTTTTCAAGGCCCATGATAAGGCGGAAGAGCGTGGTTTTACCGGCGCCGTTGGGGCCGATTACACCAACTATACCCGCCGGCGGCAGCTCAAAGCTCAGGTGCTCAAAGAGAAGACGGTCTCCGTAAGCTTTGGAAACGTCCGTGAACTTTATGACATTGTTCCCAAGGTGCGGGCCGTTGGGAATGTAGATTTCAAGGTTCTGCTCCTTTTGTTTGGAATCGGCCGAAGCCATTTTCTCATAGGCTCCAAGACGGGCCTTCTGCTTGGCCTGGCGGGCTTTTGGAGCCATTCGGACCCACTCCAGTTCACGCTCAAGGGTTTTGCGGCGTTTGGATTCGGCCTTCTCTTCCTGGGCAAGGCGCTGGGTTTTCTGCTCCAGCCAGGAGGAGTAGTTGCCCTTCCAGGGAATGCCCTCTCCGCGGTCCAGTTCAAGGATCCAGCCGGCAACATTGTCAAGGAAGTAGCGGTCATGGGTGACGGCAATCACCGTGCCCTTGTACTGCTGCAGGTGGGCTTCCAGCCACTGGATGGATTCGGCGTCAAGGTGGTTGGTTGGTTCGTCCAGAAGAAGGACATCCGGCTCCTTCAGAAGCAGGCGGCATAGGGCCACGCGGCGCTTCTCACCGCCGGAGAGGTTACGCGTAAGCTGCTCTGCAGGAGGGCACTGAAGGGCGTCCATGGCCCTTTCAATCTTGGAGTCTATCTCCCAGCCGCCCATATGATCTATCTTTTCCGTGAGTTCTCCCTGGCGCTCTATGAGCCGGTTCATTTCGTCGTCGTCCATGGGCTCCATGAACTTCATGTAGATGTCGTTGTACTCCTTTAGGATGTCCATGACATCCTGGACACCCTCCTGGACCACTTCCAGCACGGTTTTATCAGGGTCCATCTGAGGCTCCTGCTCCAGATACCCAACACTCACGCCCGGGGCCCACACAACCTCTCCGCGGTACTGTTTTTCCACCCCGGCTATGATTTTGAGGAGGGTGGACTTACCGGATCCGTTAAGGCCGATTATACCAATTTTGGCGCCGTAGTAGAAACCAAGGTATATGTCCTTGAGAATGACTTTGTTATTGTGGGGGAGCACCTTGCTCACCCGGTTCATTGAGAAGATGATTTTTTCGTCGGCCATAGGGGATAGTGTATATAGGTGTAAATATACAAAAATTTTCCCACATACGGCACCTGCCTAAGTGAAATGCTGCAGGTTGCCGTGCGTGACGTCACAGGTCATATGTTAAGGGCCGCTGATTACACAAAAATGGCCGATTTTGTGTAACCACAAGCCTTTTGGGCAACGACTTACACAAAATCGGCCAAAAACGTGTAAACAGCTGCCCGCACGGGCAAAGCGTGGTTTAGTCTCCGTAAGGATTGCCTTCTTTCCACTCACGGAGTTCATCTCCGTGCTTGGCAACGCAGTGGGCGTAGATGCTCTCTTTGCGCTTTTCCTCAAGGGACTGCCACCAGCGGGTGCAGCCGGGGTACTGGACAAGTGATTCATCCACTTCTCCCACTTTTGACATGCCCTTGCGGGCAATGCGCTCTTTCTCATTTATGGGGAGCGATGACCACCAGATTTCAAGATTTACGTTCTTTTCCATAACTTATATTTCTTTTGGTAAAACTATTCTTCTTATATTGCAGCCCACATAGTTGCCAAGGACAATGACGGGATAGTACCACAGGATGTCCGGGCTCCACTGCCAGGCGGCTACAAGATAAACCACATCTGCAATGGAGTGGTAAAAGCCGCAAACAATGAAAAGGGGCACGCCAAACAGCACCGGGAGTATGTTCTTGGTGGTGCGGTACAGCCACACTGCAATATCAATGATAAGGCCGCAGCCAACGGCCCTAAGGAAACTCCTCCACGGGCCCTGCGCCAGCCTGCCTGCAACGGCCGCCTGCGCCCTTTCTACGGGTTCTCCGCCAAGAGACATCATGAGAAGGCCAAGGAGAATGCACGCCAGTATGTTGAAAAGCCAGATAAGGACCAGCTGGCCGGTTTCATTCAGCGGCATAACTCCAGCCCGTCCGGTATAGAGAAGCGAGCCGGAAAGTACCACTCCAATGAGGCCGAATGCAAAGATTATTGCGCCCGGAAGCCCTCCAAGGGCCAGAAAACCGCAGGCGCCAAGGCCTATGAGGATGCCTGCAAAAAATGATTTACGGTTGTTCATAATCTGTGATATCTTTCAAACGCTGCTTTTTCAAGGGCTTCACGGTCATTGGGGTGCGCAATGGAAATGAGCAGCCTGGCCCTTTCCTGAAGCGATTTTCCGTAAAGGTTCACCGCGCCGAATTCCGTTACCACCCACTGGACATCCGCCCTGGGGGTTACTACACCGGCGCCGGGCTTTAGCATGGGCACAATTTTGGGGGCGCCTTTTGATGTACGGGATGCCATGGCTATTATGGCTTTTCCGCCTCTGGAGTACTTTGCTCCGCGCACGAAATCCAGTTGCCCGCCGGTGCCGGAGTAGATGCGAGTACCGATGGAATCGGCCGAAACCTGCCCAGTAATGTCTATCTCTATGGCCGAATTGATGGAAACCATACCGGGGTTCTGCGCTATGGTGCGGGGGTCGTTGGTATAGGCGATGTCCATCATGAGGACGGCAGGATTATGGTCTACAAAGCGGTAAACATCCTCAGAGCCAAGGAGAAACGACGCCACTACCTTTCCGGTATCGATGGCCTTGGCGGAGCCGTCGATGACTCCGGCGCGGATAAGTTCCAGGGCGCCGTCTGAGAACATTTCCGTGTGAAGGCCAAGGTGCTTATGTCCCTTCAGGCACGCGCAAATGGCGTTTGGCATGGAGCCTATTCCCATCTGGAGGCAGGCGCCGTCCGGGATAAGCCCTGCGCAATGCCGCCCAATTTCAAGGTCCGTGGCCGATGGCTCCGCGTATGTTTTGGTAATTAGAGGCCGATTGTCACGCACAAGCGCCGTGAAACGGCTCACAGGGACAAGGCTTCCACCTGCAAACGGGACATTGGGATTCACCACCCCAATGCGCTCACGGGCAACTTCCAGCGCCGCCACGGAGCAGTCTACGGATGTGCCAAGGGACACCATCCCGTTCTCCGGCTCCGATACCTGCACCATTGCAACGTCACAGGGAAGCGCCCCGCTGCGGTACATGGCCTGGGTTTCAAAGAGGTTCACGGGGATATAATCGGCCAGACCCTCCGCCACATTGGCGCGGACATTGGGGCCTACAAAAAAACCCTGATCAAAGAAAGCGCCTCCGGCAGCGTATGGCGCCGGACCCTCCGTGTGGAAATGGTGGAAGTGAACATCCCTTAAATCAGTGCGCTCACAGAGTGCCTCTACCAGGATATGCGGCACGCTGGCAATGCTGGAGAGGTGAACGTGGTCACCGCTCCTTACAGCCTTTACGGCTTCCTGGGCCTCTATGAATCTGAGTTCAGACACATCTACAAATATAAGCATAATTTGTCGTATATTTGCATACCAAAACTCTAGTAAATGCACACACGGGAAGAAAAACTCCAGGCTTTCGGCCGCCTGCTTGACATAATGGACGAACTAAGGGTAAAATGCCCCTGGAACGCCGAACAAACCTTCGACTCCATCCGCCGCCTTACGGAGGAAGAGGTATATGAACTAAGCGAAACCATCCTGGAAGGAGACCGCCAGGGCACGGCCAAGGAGATAGGAGACCTCCTGTATCACATGGTGTTCTACGCCCGCATAGGGCAGGAAGAGGGCGCCTTTGACATTGCCGACAGCATTAACAAGGTGTGCGACAAGATGGTCTTCCGCCATCCCCACGTATTCGGCCCGGAAGCCGGAAAAACAACTTCGGCCAAGGAGATTGCAGACACCTGGGAACTTGTGAAAGCCAAGGAAAAAGGTGGCAACAAACGCGTGATGTCCGGCATCCCCAAGGCAATGCCCGCCATGCTCAAGGCACTCTCTATGCAAGAAAAAGCCCGCGGATGCGGCTTCGACTGGGAAAAAAAGGAGGACGTTTGGGACAAGGTGAAGGAAGAGTGTGCCGAAGTCTCCGAGGCCGCCGCCGGCGCTTCCGAAGACCAGCTTGAAATGGAGTTCGGAGACCTTCTTTTTGCCGTAATCAATGCGGCCAGGCTTTACGGGGTGGATCCGGAATCGGCCCTGAGCCGAAGCTCCGAAAAATTCCGCCGCCGCTTCACCTATCTTGAAGAGCACACCATACGCAAAGGACTGTCCTTCAAGGATATGACCATTCAGGAGATGGACGCAATCTGGGACGAGGCCAAAGCTAAGGGGCTATAGGGCCAGCTAAGCGAAGAAGGAAAAATGCACGCGGCCGTAGTGGCGCTCCTTCACAAAGTGCGGGTGGCCGGTGAATGAGTGTTCGTCTCCGTGCTCCAGGATAAAGTAGCATTCCGGGTGCAGGAGGTCAAACGAAAAAATTAGGTCCGGGAGCGTCTCAAGGCCCTCAAGGGCATACGGAGGGTCCGCGAAGATAATATCGAACTTCTCCCGGCAAATGGGAAGGAAGTCAAATACGTTGTCACGGACCATGGTGACGTTCGAAAGCCCAAGCCGGGCGGCCTCCGTTTTAATGAAAGACGCATTTTCCCGCGCCATCTCTATGGAATAGACGCGCGAAGCGCCGCGGGACGCGAATTCAAATGCAATGGAGCCGGTACCGCCAAAAAGGTCCAGAACCTTGAGGTCCTGAAACTCATATTCATTGTCCAGAATGTTGAAAAGCCCCTCCTTGGCAAAGTCCGTGGTGGGGCGGGCTTTGTATCCGGCCGGGGGAAGGATCACTTTCCCCTTAAGTTTTCCGCCGATAATTCTCATATGCGGGAAACCGACTTGAAGTAACGGTAAAGTGACATTTCGGCCTCCGGGGTGAGGGGAGTGCGGAAGCACACCGTGGATACCTCCGGATTTAGCTGGAGCCGTTTCATGGAAAGGAAGAGGAAGTATTCTGCCGTGGTGAAATCCTGGGCCGGGAACGTATTTGCAAGTGACAGGCTCTTCCCTTGTGCAATGACAAGGTGGAGCCAGCCGTCGGCCCAAGAAGCCACAATCTTGTTGTACTCCCTCAAAGAGTCCAGCTCCTTTAACATATAGTACATCTCGGGAAGCACTTTCACGGGCTCTCCGGAGGTGGGAAGTACCGTGTTTGCAAGCACTTTGGAGAGGGATTCCCCAATGGAATTGGAGTATACAAGGACAGACGCCAGGGATGGCACGGAAACGTATTCCACAACATCCTGAGGATCCAGGGCCACCACTTCCTCCAGGGCCTCGCGGGCCGAAGCCGGATTGAAGAAAGGTTCCGGAACCAGGGCCACCTTTGGCGTGAGAAGGGAAATATCTACCCCTGAGTATCTGCGTTGGAACTCAGGGGTAGTGAATACTTTCTCTGCGCCAATCCAGGGCGACCGGTCAAAAGAAAATCCACCCAGGGAAACCTGGATGGATATTTCTGAGGTGCTATTACTCCCAGTTGCCGGCATTGTTGTTAGGAGCGGTTATGCTGCCAACCTGAAGGCCTTCGTATTTGTTCTGGTCCTTGCGATCTGCGTCAAGGTTGATGCGGAGCTGGTTGTCAAGACCCTTGCAAAGAGCCCTGTAGGGCATGCGGGCCTCGAAGAGGGGAACCTGGACACCGGAAACGGTTTTGATGGTTGCTTCCATCTGAACCTCCTGGCCACCGGAGAACGGGATATATTTGAGTGAGTCAATTGAGAAATCCGGACGGTTGTTGAAGAGGGTGTCCTTTACGGGAATAGCGGTAACGGTGGAGAACACAACCTTCTGGCCGTTGTTGTAGGCTTCCTGGAGCTTTGCGGTGAGCTCTGCGGGTTTGAGCCTGCGGTTTGCCTTCTTGATGGCCTCTGTGTTTGCAACAGCGATGGAGTCGTCGTTGGAGCCGATTTGCATGATGATGTTCATCTTGCCTTCATTGTAGAAGAGCTTGAGGGAATCTACGGTAGGGCTGAAACGGCCGTTTTCACTCTTGAATGCTACCTGAAGGGTACGGATATCCTTCAGGCGCTGGATGGCCACCTGTGAACGGGCGGCAACCTCATTGTTGAATTCCACGGGCTTCTGGATGCTCTTTACGGTAACCCATACAAGGAAAACGATAAGGGCTGCAAGAACAACCTCGAGGGCGATTTTTAGTGATTTACTCATTATTTTAGTGTTTTACAATTATCAAAACTTCTCGCAAAGTTAAAAAAAAGGTTTCTCAAAAGCAATAATCTTTTGTAAATTTGCGGGTGCAAACATACAAGGCATGACAGATACAGTCAGTTCAGGGAAAATACGGCAGTTCCGGACCATGCTTGAAAAAGCCCGGTCCGTAGCCCTTGCCGGCCACGTCCACCCGGACGGGGACGCCCTTGGCTGCGTCACCGCCCTTGCCCTTTACCTTCACAGGGAACTGGGGAAGGAGGTCACCTGCATGTTCCCGGATGCCGCTCCGGAGAACCTCTCTTTTACCTTGAATCCATCCCTTAAGTATCTCTGGGGGGAAACCTGCGCGGCAGACCTCGTGATCCTAATGGACTGCAACGCATTCTCAAGGACGGAAGCCCTGTCGGAAGCCCTCGGCGCATCTTCGGCCCCGAAGGTCCTCATAGACCATCACTTGAACCCGGATTCCCAAAGCTTCAACCTTGTGTTCTCCACGCCGGAGATTTCATCGGCCTCGGAACTCACTTTCTGGATACTCAAGGCAATGGGCTGGGACATCAAGGACCGTGAGATAGGGGAGGCCCTCCTTACGGGAATGACCACGGACACCAACAACTTTGCCAACTCCGTTTTCCCCACCACGTTCACCATGGCGTCGGAGCTCATCGCTGCCGGCATAGACCGTGACGCCATCCTCCGTAAGATTTACCAGAGTTACCGGGAAAACAGGGTGCGCCTCATGGGCTACATGCAAAACGAGGGTCTTGTGATCCTCCCGGAGGGCGCCGCCTACATGATACTCACCAAGGAAATCCAGCATAGGTTCGGCATCAAGGAAGGAGAGACGGAAGGCCTTGTGAACGTGCCCCTTACCATCAAGAATGTGAGGATTTCCCTTCTTCTGAAGGAGGCCGAAGAAGGAGACCATTTCCGCGTTTCCCTGCGCTCCAAGAAAGGCACAAGCGCCCAGCAGTGCGCCATGAATTTCTTTAACGGCGGCGGTCATGAGAATGCGGCCGGCGGAAAACTCTTCCCCGGGAAGGACCTTGGCGGGGAAAGCCTTGAAGAATACGTGAAAAAAGCCCTCCTTAGTGTATTGCAATGAGAAAGACCATACTCATAATAGCATTGTTGTCAATGGCGGTGTGGGCCTGTACAAAGCAGTCCCTAAAGACAACCTATGACAGGCAGGCCACCTTCATAGATAACTTTGTAACCGCCCAGATGAAGGCCGATACCACGGCTACGCTGGTGCAAAACGGCGGTGCCTGGCGCCTTACCCTTAAAGATACCATTGTCACGGAGAGGGATTCCCTGGATTACGGCGGCCGCGTCACCATGGAGTATGCCTCCTATGTCCTTTCGGGGGCGTCGGTGTCGGCCTCAAATCTTGTTGAGACCTCCCGTAAAGACATAGCCGTATCTGCCGGATGGGTGCTTTCAGACACCACGGTTTTCGCTCCCGTCACCCTCACGCTTGACAAAAACCTTGTGGAGGGCCTCAGGCTTGGGCTTCACGGGGTTCAGCCTCAGGACGAATGCTATGTGCTCTTTACCGGCGAATATGGTTACGGAAACAAGGAGAACGGCACGATTCCTGCAAAATCGGCACTGGTCTATCACATTTGGATTGAAAGCATAGATAATGAATAAAATACTTAGAATACTTATTCCCGCAGCAGCTGCGGCAGTTCTCTCAGGCTGCGCCCAGCAGGTCACCGAAAGCACCGGAGCCCAGGCCAAGGAGTACCTGGACCTTTTCATGAGCACGGAGTATCCCACCATTCAGCCGGACCAATGGGGAATGTACATCCTCTCCGACACCCCCGGAACCGGCGCAGACCGTGACAAGGATGCCTCCTTCGCCTATCTCCGCTGCACCATCCGCTCTTTTGGCGGCGAAATCCTCTCATCCACGGAGGAAGACATTGAGAAGCAGCTGGACCAGGACAGCTACAAGAGCTACAACTATTACGGCCCCCGGTATTTCAATACCGCCGAAGGCAAGGGCTATGCCGGCCTTCAGTATCTTCTGGAAGGTATGAAGGTTGGCGGCAAACGCACTGCCATCATGCCCGCCTGGCTTGCCACTACAAGCCGTTTCGGCACCATGAAGGAGTACCTGGACGCCTGCACAAGTTCCACTCACCTTATCTATGAGATCACCTTCGAGGGCCAGTGCCAGGATATCTCCGTGCAGGAAATCACTGAGCTCAGGGAATATGTCACGGCCCATTACGGTGCGTCCCAGGAAAGCACCACCTACAAGACCGACCAGGCCGGCGGCACCTTCTACTTTGTCTCCGACACCACTTCCTTCAAGGAGGAGGACAAGAGGGCCGATGACGCCACCCTGGATCTTATTTACACCGGGCGCCGTCTGGACGGGCAGGCCTTTGACACCAATAGTCAGGAGGTTGCCCTGAAGGAAGGCCTTTATGTGAAGGAAAAAACCTATGAGGCCTCTTCCGTGAAGTTCTCCAAGGAGTACTCTTCCATATCCATGGGCGGTACCTCTTCCCTTATAGAAGGGTTCAAGGCCGGGCTTTACAAGATGCACTGGGCCGGCCAGAAGGCCACCGTCCTTTTTGTCTCGGACCTTGGATACGCCGCCACCGGAAGCGGCAGCGTAATCCCTCCGTACTGCCCCCTTATCTTTGAACTGGAACTGAAGAAGGATGAGTAGCGCTCCCACAGAACTGGGCACAAAGCCCGTAGGGGCCCTCATCAGGCAGTACGCCGTCCCGGGTATCATTGCCATGACAGCGTCGTCGCTGTACAACATGGTGGACAGCATCTTCATCGGCCATATTCCCGATGTAGGGTCCCTGTCCATGTCCGGCCTTGCCGTCACCTTCCCCCTCATGAACATCTCCACGGCTTTCGGCACCCTTGTGGGCGTTGGAGCCGCCACCATGATTTCCGTTCTTCTGGGCCAGAAAAACTACAAGAGTGCCGGGAAGGTCCTTTGCAACGACGTCACCCTGAATATCATAACGGGCGTCATTTTCACCATTGTGTCCCTTGTGTGGATGGATCCCATCCTTCGCTTCTTCGGGGCGTCTGACGCCACGCTCCCGTATGCCCGGGATTACATGACATATATCGCCCTGGGCAATGCCGTAACGCACCTGTACTTCGGCCTCAATTCCATTGTGCGCTCTTCCGGCAACCCTAAGCTGGCCATGGGACTTACCCTGTTTACGGTTACATCCAACGCCATTCTGGACCCCATATTCATTTATACGCTGGGCCTTGGAATCAAGGGCGCGGCCATTGCCACCGTCCTTTGCCAGTGCATGGCCCTTGGCTATACCCTTTGGTATTTCCTGGACCAGGACCGTTTCCTTCACCTGCCCCGTTCCTTGAAGATATTCAGGATAGACTGGAAGATAGCGGGGGATTCCCTTGCAATAGGCATGGGACCTTTCCTCATGAACCTTGCCAGCTGCATAGTGGTTCTTTTCATTAACCAGCAGCTTGTGAAATGGGGCGGAGACCTTACCCTTGGAGCTTACGGCATCGTTAACCGCATTTCCTTCCTCTTTGTGATGATAATAATGGGGTTCAACCAGGGAATGCAGCCCATTGCGGGTTATAACTTTGGCGCAAGGCAGTATTCACGCGTCCGCGAGGTGTACCTTAAAACTGCCATGTGGGCCACTATTGTAACCGTAGTCGGTTTTATAGTGTCGGAGTTTTTCCCGGACGCCGCCGTGAGCATCTTCACCAATGACCCCGTCCTTGAAGAAAAGGCCGTGAGGGGCCTCAGGATGATGAATTTGGCATTCCCTATCGTTGGGTTCCAGATGGTTACAACCAATCTGTTCCAGTGCCTTGGAATGGTCAGGAAATCCATTTTCCTGTCCCTTTCCAGGCAGCTTCTGTTCCTTCTTCCCTGTATCTACATCCTGCCCGCCCTCCTTGAGAGCGAAACCGGAGTATGGTACAGTTTCCCCATCGCCGATACCATTGCGTCAGTGGTCACCGGTATACTTGCCGTCAATCTTATTGTAAAGTTAGGTAAACTTCAGGACGGAGAAGATCCGTCAATACTTGGAAGCCAGTTATGAATACCATCATCAATGTTGGCCGTTCCTTCGGCAGCGGAGGCGGCTATGTGGGCCAGGCCGTTGCGGAAAAGCTTGGAATCCCTTTCTATGACAACGAGCTCATTTCCAAGGCGGCTCAGGAAAACGGCTATTCTCCGTCCATCTTCGAGGGCGGTGAAAAGAAGAGGAGCATCTTCTCCATTTCCAGTTTCTTCACTTCCGGCCGAATGAGTTATCTGGACAATACCTACATGAACGACGACGTCCTTTTCAAGGTGCAAAGCGACATCATCCGCTCCATTGGTGAGAAAGGGGACGCCGTAATCATCGGCCGTTGCGCCGACTATATCCTCAGGGATCTCCATTGCCTCAATGTATTTGTGGGCGGCCCCGTAGAATACCGTGCGGGCCGAATCATGAAAAGCGAAGGACTCACGGAGGAAGAGGCCCTGAAGCTCATAAAGAAGAAAGACCGCATCAGGGAAACCTACTATAACTACTACACCATGGGCGCTTGGGGCAGCGGCTCCAACTATCATCTTTGCGTAGACAGCTCCGTGCTTGGAATTGAGGGCACCGCAGACTTTATCATTGATTTCGGCAGGAAGGCCGGGCTCATAGGAAAGTGAGCCGGCGTGGCCTCATAAGCATAATTGTCCCGCTGGCGGTTGCCGCCGTCAGCGCCGTGCTCATTTTCTCCGCAAAAAAGCCTGCCGCGGCGGCGGAACCGGTTTCGTCGTCAGTGGCATTCACAGACTATAACAAGAGCATTACAAATGAGCTGTCGGAGCTTCCGGCAATGGACCATGTTGTGGACAGTTTCATGCGTTACTGGGCCCTCAAAGGCGTTTCCATTGCCGTAACGCGCAATGATTCACTCATTTACGCCCGCGGATACGGAAAGGCCGGCCAAACGGATCCAATGACTCCAGGCACCATCATGAGGGTGGCGTCGGTGTCAAAGCTTCTAACCGCAATAGGCATAATGAGGCTGGAGGAAGAGGGGAAACTGCATCTGGACACCCCTGTCTTCGGCCCGTATGGAATTCTGAATGAATTCGACTCCGTCATCCGCGACGACAACTACTACCTCATTACCGTGGAGCATCTCCTGAGGCATCAGGGAGGCTTCCATTACAGGGGAGCGGATGTAATGTTCACGGGGTATCATCCTTCTGCCGAAGAGCTTGTGCGCTCGGAGCTCCGCCGTCCGCTTGCCTTTGTGCCAGGGACCTGGCAGCAGTACTCCAACTTCGGGTATCTCCTTCTCTCCCTTGTGATTGAAAAGGCGTCCGGGATGCCCTACGATGCCTTTATGCAGCGGGAGGTGTTTGAGCCCTGCGGCTGCCACGGATTCAGGATAGCGGGGAATTACCTCAAGGACAGGCACCCCGGAGAGTCCATGTATTTCATGCAGCCGGATGCCGAACTTGTAACCTCGTTCGATGGCAAGTACGCCGGCGTTGAAAAGTGCTACGGCGGCAACGATGTCACTTCCCTCAAGGGGGCTGGAGCATGGGCGTGTTCGGCCGTGGAACTTGCCCGCGTGGTATCTTCGGCCGATGGCTTTGGCGTTGTGGAGGACATCCTTTCACCGGATTCTGTGCGCAAGATGACCACCTGGTACGACGACGACACCTTTTCCCTTGGCTGGGTGGACACTAAGGACGGTGAATGGACGCGGACGGGCTCATTTTCAGGGACTTCGGCCCTTATAAAGGTGTTCCCGGACGGTGAGTGCTGGGTGCTCATCTCCAATACTTCGGCCTGGAGGGGCTCCAAATTCAGCCGCAACACTTCCCATCTTGTGAAGAATCTCAGGAGGCGTTTTTCATCCCAGCTTCCGGTGAGGGATTTATTCTCTGAATAATTTTTGCTATATTAGCGGAAATTTAGTTTTCTTTTATGCTTGACAGTCAGCGCGGGCTTTATGTAGCCCATTCTTCCAACGGCCCCATCTCCATAGAGGGCAAAATGGCTTGCCGCCACGGACTCATAGCCGGAGCCACCGGCACAGGTAAAACCGTCACCCTTCAGGTCCTCGCCGAAACCTTCTGCCAGGCGGGCGTGCCCTGCTTCATGGCCGACATGAAGGGGGACCTCAGCGGTATTTCGCAGGCTGGGCGGCTGTCCGGGTTCATTGAGAAGAGACTGCCGGAGTTCGGCATAGAGAATCCCCAGTTCCAGAGCTGCCCCGTGCGCTTTTTTGACGTTTACGGAGAGCAGGGACATCCCATGCGTTCCACCATTTCGCGTATGGGCCCGGAGATGCTGGGGCGCCTGATGGACCTCAACGAAACCCAGACCGGTGTCCTCAATATAGTTTTCAGGATCGCAGACGACAACGGGCTTCTTCTCATTGACCTCAAGGACCTTCGGGCCATGCTCAACTTCGTGGGGCAGAACGCCGCGGAGTACACCACAAAGTACGGCAATGTGTCTTCGGCCTCGGTTGGCGCTATCCAGAGGGCCCTCCTTGCCCTTGAGAACCAGGGCGCGGACAAATTCTTCGGGGAACCGGACTTTGACATCTATGACCTCCTGCAATGCGAGGGCGGAAAGGGCATCATGAATGTGCTGGCCGCAGACCGCCTCATGCTTCAGCCTAAGCTTTATTCCACCTTCCTCCTGTGGCTGCTCTCTGAGCTTTACGCCACCCTTCCGGAGGTTGGAGAGATGGATCTTCCTAAGCTTGTGTTCTTCTTCGACGAAGCCCACATGCTGTTTGAGGGCACTTCCAAGGCTCTCACGGACAAGATCGAGCAAGTTGTGCGCCTTATCCGCTCCAAGGGCGTGGGCATTTACTTCATCACCCAGAGCCCCACGGACATCCCCGCCAATATCCTGGGTCAGCTTGGAAACCGCGTACAGCATGCCCTCCGCGCCTATTCCCCTCAGGACCAGAAGGCGGTTCGCGTGGCGGCCGATACCTTCCGCGCAAATCCCGCTTTCAAGACCTACGACACCCTTTTGGAACTCGGCACCGGCGAGGCCCTTGTGTCCTTCCTGGATGCTTCCGGTACGCCTTCCATAGTAGAGCGCGCCAAGATCCTTTTCCCTCTTTCACAGATTGGCGCCATTACCCCGGAGCAGCGCACGGAACTCATCAAGCGCAGCCGCCTGTATGGCCGCTACGACCACCCCGTAGACCGTGAGAGCGCCTACGAGCTTATCACCGCCGCCACAGAGGAAGCAGAGCGCCAGAAAGCGGAAATAGATGCCGCAGAGGAGGCCGAACGCCAGGCCGCCATCCAGGCCAAGGAAGATGCCAAGGCCGCCAAGGAGGCCGAAAAAGAAGCTAAGGAAAGGGCCAAGAAGGCCAAGAACAGCATTGCCTCCAAGGTTCTTCGCTCTGTCCTCACGGCAGTTACCGGCGTTGCCGCCGCTGCCGCCGCAGATGCCGTAACCTCCAAGGTGACCGGCACCAAGAAGAAGAGCACCACTTCCACCGGCAAGAAAATGGTGAGCAAGGCCACCAAGAGCGCCACTTCCACCATTACCCGTGAGCTCACCCGCTCCATCCTGGGCAATCTCATCAAGTAACGCCTATATTTTTCTCCCCTGGCACCTTATTCGTGGTGGCTGAGCCTTTCCCAGGCCAGTTGCTCCCACTTGGTGCCTGGACGGCCGTAATTTGCGTAAGGATAGATGGAAATGCCTCCGCGCGGGGTGAAAAAGCCTGTTACCTCAATGTACTTGGGGTCCATTAGTTTCACAAGGTCCTTCATGATGGTGTTCACGCAGTCCTCGTGGAAGTCTCCGTTGGAGCGGAAGCTGAAAAGATAGAGCTTGAGGGACTTTGACTCCACCATCTTGACATCCGGCACATAGCTGATGCGGATTTCGGCAAAGTCCGGCTGCCCTGTGATGGGGCAGAGGGTGGTGAATTCCGGGCAGTTGAAACGTACCCAGTAGTCGTTGCCTCTGTGAACGTTCTCGAAGGTTTCAAGAACCTCAGGGGCGTATTTCTGGCTGTAGACCGTGTTTCGGCCCAGAGCCTGTACTTCTTCTCTCCTACGTGCCATGGCTTATTCCTCCTCTCCGGCTTCTTTGAGGCGCTCTGCGTTTTCGGCAATCTGGAGCTGGTCTATGCACTCCTGGATGTCTCCGTCCATGAAGACGGGAAGGTTGTACATGCTCCAGCCGATGCGGTGATCCGTGACGCGGCCCTGGGGATAGTTGTAGGTGCGGATTTTGGCGCTGCGGTCTCCGGTGCTTACCATGGTCTTGCGCTTTGCGGCAATGCCGTCCAGGTACTTCTGGTGCTCCATGTTGTAAAGGCGGGTGCGGAGTTCTTCCATGGCCCTGTCAAGGTTCTTTAGCTGGGAGCGTTCTTCCTGGCACTGGACCACAATTCCGGAGGGGATGTGGGTAAGGCGTACGGCCGAATAGGTGGTGTTCACGCCCTGGCCGCCGGGGCCCGATGCGCAGAAGAGGTCCTTGCGGATATCGGCCGGATTGAGCTCGATGTCGAATTCGCCGGCTTCCGGGAAAACGGCCACAGAGGCGGCCGAAGTCTGGATTCGGCCCTGGGTTTCTGTCTGGGGAACACGCTGGACGCGGTGCACGCCGGACTCATATTTCATGATGCCGTAAACGCCGTCCTGGCTGCTGGAAAGCTTGAACACAATTTGCTTGTAGCCGCCGGAAGTGCCGGGAGCCTGGTCTGTGACTTCCAGTTTCCAGCCGCGGCGTTCGGCATAATGCTGATACATGCGGAAGAGGTCTCCGGCAAAGATTGCGGCTTCGTCGCCGCCGGTGCCGCCGCGGATTTCCACCATGGCGTTCTTGCTGTCGTCGGGGTCTGCGGGAATGAGGAGGAGCTTTATCTGCTGCTCCATTTCCGGGAGTTTAGGCTCGATTTGGGCAACTTCGTCGCGGGCCATTTCCTTGAGGTCCTCGTCTTTTTCATTCATGAGGATATCCTTGGCCTGCGCAAGTTCGTCCACCAGCCTCTTGTACTCAAGGCCGGCGGCAATGATGGGCTGAAGCTCCTTGTAGTCCTTGTTGAGCTGGACAAATTTCTTCATGTCGGCGATAACCTCGGGGCTTGCCAACTGCTCTTCCAGCTTCTTGTATTTGTCCTGAAGGCTCAGGACCTTTTCCAACAGCGTGTTCTCTGCCATAGCGATTGTGTTTTAGCCTGCAAAGATAATAAAAATGTGCGACATGGCATAACCCGGGTGTGGCACTTCCTTTTTCTCCCCTTGTGGTGGAGGCTAACTGTTTGGAGCATAATCGTTTATGAGAAAGTCTACTAGAAAATATTCTGGTAGACTTTCTTGTAATAAGCTGTTAGTAATATACTTGGCCTCCACCAGAAGGGGAGAAATATAGGGGTGGGGGACCAGCAAGTGGTAATCAGTCTTTGGGAACGGCGGCAAGGGTGATCCGTGCCTGGGCGCAGCGGCGGCCGGAAACGGAAAGGGCGGCGTCGCAGACGTAGAGCGTGCCTTTGGATTCAATGAGGCTGGCCGAAACCTCGCAGAGGTCTCCGGGCCTCACCGTGCCGCGGAACTTCACGGCGTCAAGGCCACGGTACATCACAAGATTATCGGCAAACACCTCCACAAACAGCTGTGAGCAGGCCTGGGCCATTATCTCACAAAGGATTACGCCCGGAACAATAGGGTTGCCGGGGAAGTGGCCGTCGCAGAAGAAGGGCTTTTCCGGAATGGTGTAGGTTGCATGGCATACTCCTTCGGCATCAAGTTCCATGGTGTCAAGAAGAAGCATGGCCCCCCTGTGGGGCAGCACCTCCATTATGCCGTTCCTATCCATTGTAGGGCCTGAAAGCTACGCAGGCGTTGTGTCCGCCAAAGCCGAAGGAGTTGGAAAGACCCAGGGTGAGGGGAGTGTGAACCGCCACGTTGGGAGTGTAGTCAAGGTCGCATTCGGGGTCCGGGGTGTCCAGGTTGATGGTGGGAGGGCACACGCCGTCACGGAGTGCGAGGATGGTTGCAATGGCCTCTGCGCCGCCTGCCGCGCCGAACATGTGGCCGGTCATTGACTTGGTGGAGGAGATGTGGGCCTTGTAGGCGAAATCCCCAAGGGCTACCTTGCAGGCGAGGGTTTCGGCAATGTCGTTGAGGTGGGTGCCGGTGCCGTGGGCGTTGATGTAGAGGTTGTCCTTGGATGGGTCGAAGCCTGCCTCTGAGAGGGCGTCACAGATGGAGCGGGCCTGGGTGCTGGCATCCGGGCGGGGTGCCGTGGCGTGGTAGGCGTCGCAGGTGTTGCCGTAGCCTACAATCTCTCCGTATATGGTGGCACCGCGCTCAAGGGCGTGGTCCAGGGACTCAAGGATAAGCACGGCGGCGCCGTCTCCCATCACAAAACCCTGCCTGTTTGCGTTGAAGGGCAGCGATGAATACTTGGGATCCGTTGCGCGCGTGAGGGCCTTTGCGTTGTAGAAACCTGCTACGCCAAGAGGAATGGAAGCGTGCTCAGAGCCTCCCGCAATGATGGCATCGGCATATCCGTGCCGAACAGCCCTGAAGGCTTCCCCGATGCAGTGGGAAGCTGTGGCACAAGCGGTTACAATGTCAAGGCACGGGCCCTTTGCCTGATGCTTTATGGCAATGTGGCCGGCCGCGATGTTGGAAATCATGGTGGCTATGAAGAGCGGTGAGATCCACTTCCCGGTGGGGTCCTCTATCATCTTTGCAGTTTCACGGTACTGGACGTCAAAGCCGCCTATTCCGGAGCCCACGTAAACGCCAAGCTTGTATGGGTCTATGTTTACACCGGCCTCAAGAGACGACTGCTTCATGGCCTGCCAGGCGGCCGCCATGGCATACAGCGTAAAGTTGTCCTGCTTGCGGATGAAGGGCTTGTCCATCTCATATTTTTCGGCGTCAAAGTTTTTGACTTTGCCGGCAAAAGTTACGGGCATGTCCTTGAATTCTTCCACGTAGTCGATGCCACAGTAGCCTGAAACAAGGTTTTTCCAGAATGTGTCCACATCCTGGCCCACGCATGAGATTACGCCCATACCGGTTACTACTACTCTTCTAGCTTCCATATATCTGACTTTTTTCTTTCATTGTTTTTTCGGCCCCCAGTATTATGTCTTCCACAATTTCCCGGGCCGATTCTTCTTTCCGGCACATTCCCGCCACTTCTCCGGCAAGGAAGCTGCCGCCAGCAATGTCTCCGTCAAATACGGCCTTTCTGAGGGAACCCGTGCCGAAAGCGCGGATTTCTTCGGCCGAAACGGAAGGGTCTGCCTCCATGCGGGCAAACTGCTTGGCAAATGGCGTCTTGAGCCCGCGTACGGCATCCTGGAGGCTGCGGCCGGTTACCATTGTGCCGATGTCGGAGGCCTTCATGAGCCTTTCCTTGTACACCGGATGGATTCGGCACTCCTTTGCCATGAGAAAGCGCGTCCCAACCTGGACTCCGCAGGCGCCAAGCATGAATGCAGCCGCTGCGCCCCTGCCGTCGAAGATGCCGCCCGCCGCAATTACGGGAATGTCCACGGCGTCCACAACCTGCGGCACCAGGGCCATGGTGTGGGTTTCCCCAATATGGCCGCCGGATTCAGCGCCTTCGGCCACAACTGCCGTGGCGCCAAGCTCCTGCATCTTGAGGGCGTACGCCACTGATGCCACAACTGGAATTACCTTGATTCCGGCCGCCTTCCACATTTCCATGTACTGAGCGGGGGAGCCGGCGCCGGTGGTTACAATTTTCACGCCTTCTTCCACTACCAAAGATGCAATCTCTGCGGCATCCGTTGCAGCCAGCATGATATTCACGCCAAAGGGCTTGTCTGTAAGGGCCCTGGCTTTACGGATTTCCTCACGTACGGCTTCCGGGCCGAAATTCACGGACGAAATGAGTCCCAGGCCGCCGGCTTCGGAGACCGCCGCGGCTAGAGTGCCGTCCGCAATCCATGCCATCCCGCCCTGAAAGACGGGGTAACGGATGCCTAATATGTTGCAAATGACGGATTTTAACATCCTACAAATATACTACTTTTTCTTTGAACGGCGGCGCTTGTCCCTAATGCGCATGGCGCTCTCCACCATAAGCTGGTCCTGGAAGCAGCTGCGTGCCGCCAGAAGGTTGAAAACGGTTATGGCAAGGGGAAAGATGACGGTCCAGCTGAACACCGGGCCTTCCCAGGTGAAGTACATCCACGCCAGCCATAACTGCATCCCAAAGGCAACTATTCCGCCAAGGGCCGCCAGCCTCATCTGGAGGATGAGGGACTTGAAACTGATGAGCGCCAGGCCCACAAGCCCCGCAAGTATGCCAAGGAGTATGCCGAAATACGGCTTCTGGAGCTGCCAGTAGGACACCGAAACCATTCCGTCAGGGTCTGCCACCTTGTAGGCAGTCCCAAAACACAGGGCCAGCACAAGGCCCAGTGATATTGCCAAATAAAGTGTTTGTATTCTTTGCCACATAATAATGCAAAGGTAACAAAAAATACTTTATCGGTAAAGTTTAGTATCTTTGCGGAGCATGATCCACATCATGGGCATAGTGAACCTGACGCCGGACTCGTTCTACAGCGGGAGCCGGACAGCCCTCATTGACTTTTTGCCCAAGGTGCAGGGGATGTTTGCCGATGGCGCCGATATAGTTGACATAGGCGCCTGCAGCACTCGCCCCGGCGCCCCGCAGCCTTCCCTTGAAGAGGAGTGGGCCCGCCTTGAGCCTGCGCTCCTAGAGATGTCCGGCATGACCCTCACGGGGGACTCCGGTCGCTTCGCTCCCTCCGGCCCCTCCCACTGCCCTTCGGTCAGCGGGCCCCTCCCCCTATACTTGTCCGGGGGTGGACAAGCCCCCGTGAGGGTCATGTCGGACATCTCCATAGACACATATCGGCCGGAAATAGTGCGGAGGGCGTACGGGATTGTCGGCCCGTTCATTGTGAATGATGTGGGGGGCGGAAGCCCGGAAATGCTGGAAACAGTTGGGCGTCTGGGCCTTCCGTACATTGCCATGCACGGGCGTAAACCAAAAGGGGACGTCATTGAAGATATCCTGGACTTCTTCCGGGACTTTGCCATCAAGGCCGAAGATGCCGGAATTACGGAGTGGATTCTGGATCCGGGCTTTGGTTTTGGGAAGGATATTGACGAAAACTATGAGATCCTGAACCGCCTGGATGAGCTTAAGGCGGCAGGTAGGGAGATTCTGGTGGGGATTTCCCGTAAAAGCATGATATACAAAAAACTGGGCATCACCCCGGAAGAGGCGATGCCGCAGACTTTGGCTCTTGAAAGAGTTGCCCTTGAAAAGGGGGCATCATGGCTGCGCGTTCATGACGTGAAGGAAACCGCGCAGATGGTAATGGATTATTCCACTATGTAGACGTCGTCTCCGGGAGCGGCAAAATGATAGGTTTCCCGTGCAAATTTCTCCAGGGAATCCTTGTTCTCAGTGAGGGCTTTGAATTCGGCATCCATGTCCTTTATTTCGGCCTTAAGACGCGCCATCTCCTTCTCCTGATTCTTGACTTCTATTGTGGCCTTGACCCAGTTGAGAACGCTGTTGTGAGAAACGAACAGGAGGATCACGGCAACAATCGCTGTCACAATCACTACAAACGGAATGAAGTAATTGTGGTCACTGCGAGTAAGCCAGGAAGGAAGTTTCAGTTTCATACCCTGTCAATGTTGCCGTAGGAGTTCTGTACGGGAATGTGCTTAAATGCCAGTATGCAGGCGGCAAGGACAACAAGCGCCACCACATAAAGAACTGAATATGTGCCCGTTCCCATCATTTCCACAAAGAAGTCGTACTCCTGCGTGGAGGGGATTTGGGCCATGATGACTGCAAAGCCGTTGTTTACAAAATGCATGAGCATTGTGAGCCACAGGCAGCCTGTCTTGTAGTAGACATATCCCATGATGACTCCAATGATGAAGGCGTTGAGAGCCTGCCAGGGGTTCATGTGGATAAGGGCAAAGAAAAGTGCGCTTATGACTATGGCCCAAACGGGTTTCATCTTGGTGAGAAGGCCCCTCAGGACCATTCCGCGGCACAGCCATTCCTCAAAGATTGGGGCGAAGATGGCCGTGAGGAGGAACGAACTCCAGAATGGACCGCCCGTCATCTGCTCAAGCGCCGCCGACACAATGTCGTAGAAGGACTTAAGCGCAGGAATGGAATTGGTGACCTTCATGTTGTAGTAGTTGAGAAGGTCTGCGGAGAACATGGTGGCAAAGGTGAGAGCCACTGTGATGAGGCCGATGCTCCACCACTTGTACGGGCCGAAGTTGGCGCTTGAAAGCTTGTATCCGGGGTCGAAGAGGCTGTTCATGCGGCTCTTGTGGGCTGCATAGATCATGGCCGGGAGGAATGACAGAGGATACACTATGAGGGAACTGTATGTGGCAACGACATCGGCCGGAACAAAGGCGCGGAGAAGCAGTACCACAAGGCTTCCAAGGAGGTTACCGATGAGGAACCATCCAAGAAGGCCGAACATGCCGCCCACGCCCGGAACATACCAGGCGTGACCGGCATAGAGATCATAGTTGTTTACTTTTCTTGCGAATAGAGCCATATTACTTGTAGAGGGGGCTGGGATAAACGCCGTCCTTTACCAGCTGGGCGAACTTGGCTACAACTGCAGGGCGGTCTTCCTTGTAAGTTACGCCAAACCAGTGAGAAGGGGTGGAAAGGACCTCGCAGGAGCCTTCACCGCCATTCACAATGACATCCACGGCGTAAGGGATGTAGAATTCCTTCTTGGGCTCCGTGCGGTGCTCTTCAAGGAAGGTGACAAAGCTCTTTTCGCTCTTCTCAAAGTAATCCGGAGTGAAGCCCCACATGTTCATGGAACAGAGAGCCTTTGCGTCAAGTTTCACGTGCTGTTCTCCGTTTACGGAGTTGTTGCCGTATACGTTGCCATCAGCCTCCTTGGCAATGTCAAGGTGCTCTGCAATGCCTGTGAGGATGTTCTTGGAGTCATAGTAGCAAATACCGCGGGAGACGCTTCCGTTTTCAGAGAGGGTGTTCTCAAGTTCGAAGCCTATGATGCAGTACTGTCCCTTGGTGTGTTCGTGGGCGCGGCACCAGTCTCCAAGTACCTTGAAGGACTCTTTCCCGTAGAAGTCGTCTCCGTTGATGACGGCGAAGGGCTCCTTGATGACGTCCTTTGCCATAAGGACGGCGTGGGCTGTGCCCCAAGGCTTTACGCGGTCTTCGGGGACGGTGAAAGGAGCGGGGATCTTATTGAGCTCCTGAGTTACGAACACAAACTCCAGGGGAGTTCCGTCGCAGCACTTCACGCCTGCATATTTCTGCTTCACGTGGGCCTCCATGTCGGATTTGAAAGACTCACGGACAATGTATACCACCTTGCCGAAACCGGCCTCCACGGCGTCGTGGATTGAATAGTCGATAATGGTTTCACCGTTAGGACCAAGGCCGTCCATCTGCTTGAGGCCGCCGTAACGGCTGCCCATTCCGGCTGCAAGTACTAAAAGAGTAGGTTTCATGATTAATATCAGGTTTTGTAAGTTTGTTCAAATGATTCTTACAAAGATAACTAATATTTTGGAATATTGCCGGCTTATCGGACAAAAGAGCAGTAGTCTGAGTACACGTCCTTCACCACGTCGTCCCAGTTGATATAGAGATCCTTTTTTGCTGCGGCCGAAATGCGTTCATACTCCTGCGGGTGCTCCATGATATCCATAATCATCCGGGCGTAGTTTTCTTCTCCGGGTTTGGATACATACGCGTTGACTCCTGCCGTAACCGTTGCGGCTGTACGCGCTCCTTCAAGGAATACCGTTGGCGTGCCCTGACAGGCGGCCTCTATCTGAACCAGGGAATTTGCGTCATATAAACTTGGGAACAGGAAAAGCTTTGCGCGGGAGTACAGGTTTTCCAGCATAGGCTTATCCGTAAGGCCGCACATGACAACCTCATTTTCAAGACCTTCGCTTTTTACAAGCTGCGCCAGTTTGTCCTCATCCTGGCCCTTGCCGGCAAACAGCATGCGGAAATTCTTTAGTCCCATTGCCTTGGCTCTGGCCAGGGAGCGCACAGTGAAATCTATGTTCTTGATGAAGTTTATGCGCCCTACAAACAGGAAGACAGTAGCATCTTCCGGGATTCCGTATGTCTCATTAACTATGCGGGCGGCTTCCCCAATATCCTTTACCGGCTGGTGGTCGGTGGCGTTCAGTCTTACCTTACAGGGAGCTGTGAGCCCATATTCCGTTTCGTACAGTTCCTTGATTCCGCCGTTGACTGCCCAGCATTCGTCACAGGCATTGAAGACCCGCATGATGCCGTTCATGGCCACGTCAACGGCCGGTTTAAGTTTCAGGGGCTTCTCAAAGTCCTGCTTGTACTGGGAATGGAGCGTTGCAACCACGGGCAGGCCATGAAGCTTTGCGTAAAGCACCCCCGCAAAACCAACAGTAAACGGGGAATGGATGTGCACCAGGTCTATTCCGCTTTGGATAATCTGGGCGTCAAACAGCGGATCCAGTGCAGAAGTGGGGAGGTCGTAGTCAAGCGCCGTCAAGGGAACTGACAGGCAACGCACTACGGTGTAAGGCAGCGCGTCATCGTCTTCCTTGGAGTATCCCCGTGTCTTGGGGCAGAATACCACAACGTCACAGTACTTCACAAGGCGGCGCGCATAATTGTCCACCACTTTTATGACCCCATCTACCATGGGATACCAGGTATCGATGAAAAGCCCTACTTTCATAGAAGTTTAAGTTGGCTACAGTATAATATCTACACCAGTATGAGCAGGGCGGCAAGGTAGAGGCAGAAGCCCTGGGCTTTGATGCGGTTGCGGCCGAGGAGCCAGGTGGAGAGGTTTACGGGGTCGTCGTCGAATGTGGGCCTAAGGTTGTCCGGGACCTTGCGAGAGGGCCATTTGCAGATAATCTCGCCTTCGGAGAGATAGGTGGCGCCGCCATTGTCCCGGTTGAGGGAAATGAGCGACTTGTAGTCTGCAAAATACACCGGAAGCCCGGCGGGAACAGGCCATGAACTAATCTGTGACGGGGCTCCGGCTGCAAGCACAAGGGGAGTGCCGCCGGCTTCAAGAACGGAACCGTACTGTGTGGCAATTCGCTCCCACGGAGCCTTCAAAGGGTCATATACGGAGAAAACTATCACCTTGCCTTCGGCGGCCAAGCTGTCCTGGTAAGTGTCGGACATATCCCTGAAACTGAGGATGGGGAACTTTTCCTGTGCCATGGGACTCTCCACAAAGACGGTGTCGGTTTTCACAAGGGTCCAGTCTTCGCCGGGATAGTAACCGGGCAGGAACCGGCCTTCCTGGCCGTCCTTCACGTAGGTGCGTTCCTCGCGGTAGTGGTTGTCGGCCACAATGTCGTCTTCAAGGGAAGCCATGAGCTCTGCGCCCACCCGGAAATCCGTATGGTCTACAAGGGGCAGGTGAGTGTTGCAATAAACAACGGCATAAATGACTGATACGGCGGCAATTCCGGCCGAAACCAGCTTCCGTACGGGCGTTTTCCCGAAGTCTCCGTAAGGAAGGAAGGCCCAAAGCGCCAGCACAAGGAGCACCACGTTTTTCCAGAAACTCTGGGCATGAGTAAGGTGAACGGCTTCCCCAAAGCAGCCGCAGTCCATTGCCGGATTCTTTATCCAGAGCACAAGCGTGACCACCGTGAAGAATGCCAGCAGCCCGGTTGCCACCCACGCCGTGACCTTGCGGAACACCCCTGTAATGAGCGCAATTCCGGTGAAAGCCTCAAGGAGGGACAGCGCTATGCCAAGCCCCTTTGCTGCCGGAATCAGAAAACCTATGTGGAAGAACTTGAGATAATCTGTCACGATGAGCATTGTGCCCACGGGATCCATTATCTTAAGGAGTCCGGAGGCAAGCAGGACTATGCCCACAAGGCCGGCGGCAAAGCGCCTGAGTGGAATTCGCTTCATTTGAAATAAGTGTCAATGGTCTTTCTGACCTTTTCAAAAATGGCATCCGGGGGAAGCATCTCTCCGGAAGAGTCTGAGCAGTCTATCCTGAGGAAACGGAAGTCCCTGACGGTTTCGGCCACATACATCTGCCGGACTTCTTTCTGGAAGCCGATAGAAGCCTCGTGGATGTCCCTTGACCCTTCAAGATATGAGCGGTCTGCGCCCTCACGGTGTGCTGAGAGGCTTTTTTCCACAAAGCCGATGGGGACGTCCAGGAAAATGTTGAGGTCCGGGACGGGCAGCTCGAAATCTCCGTATTCCGTGTTGAAAATCCAGTCGCGGAGCCTGGCTTTTTCACTGGCCGAAGAAAGCTTTGCACACTGGTAGGCGATGTTTGAATAGACATACCTGTCCAGGAGCACGGTTTTGCCGGCCTTCAGGGCTTCCCTTATGAGCGGAGCGGCCCCGTGCCTGTCTTCGGCAAAAAGGAGGGCCACAAGCTGGGGGTGGACCTCCCCGTTGCCGCCGAATTCCCCGCGGAGAAACCTGCTTATAAGGTCCCCGTAAACGGGGGCCTCATAGCGGGGGAAATGGATATACTGGAGCTCTGGGCCCTTCGTCTGAAGGTATTCCCTGAGCATTTTTACCTGAGTGGATTTTCCGGCTCCGTCAAGCCCTTCCAGTACGATGAGCATCCTACAGACTGCGTTTTATTTCTACAATCTGGAAGGCCTCGATGACATCTCCGGGGTGGATGTCGTTGTAGCGGTCAAGGCCGCAGCCGCACTCCATTCCGGAGGGTACTTCCTTGGCCTGGTCCTTGCCCCTCTGCAGGGAAGACAGGGAACCTGTGTACACCACAATGCCGTCCCTGATAAGGCGGACATCGGCCTTGGAGGTGAGCTTTCCTTCCTTCACAAGGCAGCCCGCAATGGTGCCAACCTTGGAAATCTTGAAGGTCTGCTTGACCTCTGCGGTGGCGGTGACCTCTTCCTTCTTTTCGGGCTCCAGCATACCCTCGATACCTTCCTTGACTTCGTTGATGCAGTCGTAAATGACTGAGTAGAGGCGGATTTCAATGCCTTCCTTCTCCGCGGCCCTGCGGGCTTCGGCGCTGGGACGCACCTGGAAGCCGATGATGACGGCGTCAGATGCTTCGGCAAGGAGGACGTCGGATTCCGAGATGGCACCAACGGCCTTGTGGATAACGTTCACGCGGACTTCCTCCGTGGAGAGCTTGATGAGGGAGTCGGACAGGGCTTCCACAGAGCCGTCCACGTCACCTTTAACAATGATGTTGAGCTCCTTGAAGTTGCCAATGGCAATACGGCGGCCGATTTCCTCCAGCGTGAGGTGCTTCTGTGTCTTGATGCCCTGGATGCGGATAAGCTGCTCACGGCGCTGTGCGATGCTCTTGGCCTCTTTTTCGTCGGCCATGATATTGAACTTTTCACCGGCTGCGGGGGCTCCGTTGAGGCCAAGGAGGGACACGGGGGTTGAAGGGCCTGCGCTCTCCACCTTCTGTCCGCGCTCGTTGTACATGGCCTTGACGCGGCCGTAGTAGGCGCCGGAGATGATTACGTCTCCAACGTGGACGGTGCCGTCCTGCACCAGAACCGTGGCAAGATAGCCGCGGCCTTTGTCCAGGGAGCTTTCAATGACGGCGCCGCTTCCCATCTTGTTGGGGTTGGCCTTGAGTTCCAGGAGGTCTGTCTCAAAGAGCACTTTCTCAAGGAGTTTGTCTACGTTGAGACCCTTCTTGGCCGATATCTCCTGGCACTGGTACTTGCCGCCCCAGTCTTCCACAAGGATGTTCATCTCCGAGAGCTGGCGGCGGATGGTATCGGGATTGGCGCCGGGCTTGTCTATCTTGTTGATGGCAAAGACCATGGGAACGCCGGCCGCCTGTGCGTGGGCGATGGCTTCCTTGGTCTGGGGCATCACGGCGTCATCGGCCGCTACAATGATAATGGCAAGGTCCGTCATCTGGGCGCCGCGGGCACGCATGGCGGTGAAGGCCTCGTGGCCGGGGGTGTCCAGGAAGGTGATGCGGCGGCCGTTCTCCAGCTTCACGCTGTATGCGCCGATGTGCTGGGTGATACCGCCGGCCTCACCGGCAATGACGTTGGTGTTGCGGATGTTGTCCAGGAGTGAAGTCTTACCGTGGTCTACGTGACCCATTACGGTAATCACCGGAGGACGCTCCACAAGGTCTTCCTCGCGGTCGGGCTCCTGCTGCTCTATTTCCTCGGAAAGTTCGGCGGTTACGAATTCCACTTTATAGCCGAATTCTTCGGCCACCAGGACCAGGGTTTCGGCATCCAGGCGCTGGTTGATGGACACCATCATTCCAAGGGACATGCAGGCGCCGATAACCTTCACCACGGGGGTGTTGTTCATGAGGGTGGCGAGGTCGTTGACCGTCACGAACTCCGTGACTTTCAGTACCTTGTTCTCCGCTGCTGCCGCCTCCATCTCTTCCTGGGAGCGGATGGCCGCAATCTCCCTCTTCTCCTTGCGGTGCTTTGCGCCGAAGTTGTTCTTGGTGCTCTCGTTCATGCGGGCGTATGTCTCCTTCACCTGCTTCTGGATCTCCTTCTGCATCTCTTCCTGCTCTTCGGGAGTCATGGCGGGCTTGAAGCGGTCTTTCTTTCGGCCCTTTCCGCCGCCCTGTGCCTGGGCTGCAGCTCCGCCCTTCTTGGAACCATCGTTCTTCTTGGGGGATTTTTCGGCCTGGACCTTGGTTACGTCCACTTTCTGGGAACCGCCGCTCTTGATGCGCTCGCGTTTCTTGCCTTTCTTGGGGTCAAACTGGGAGAGGTCTATCTTGCCCACCACTTTGAAAGGTGCGCCGCTATTTGAAGTGTCTTCCGCCGGGGTTGGAGCGGGTTTCTCTTCAGGGACGGGCTCTTCCTCTATGGGCTCTGATTCGGGTTCCGGTTCTGCAACAGGTTCCGGCTCAGGCTCTGCCACGGGCTCGGGTTCAGGTTCGGGCTCAACCACGGGTTCGGGTTCCGGCTCCACTACAGGTTCCGGTTCCACTACGGGTTCGGGCTCAGGCTCAACCACGGGCTCCGGTTCCGGTTGTTCCTCTGCGGGATGAGATTCCTCGACTTCGCTTGGAATGACAGGAGAAGGCTCCTTGGGCTCGGGTTCGGGCTCTGCCACGGGCTCTACCTTGCGGGAGAGGTTGTTGCTCTTGATGACGGTAACTCTTTCGGGCTCGTAGTCGTCCTCTTCCTGAGGGCCTTTCTTTGCGGCCTTGTCAAGGATTTCCGTGAGCTTTACGTCCACTTTTTCGGCGGCTTCCTTGAGCTCAAGGTCCTTGCCGAATTTCTTGTGAAGCTCCGGGAGGAATTCGTCCGAGACCTTCATGTTAGGGTTGGCATCCTCGATGGCGGCTCCCTTAGAGTTGAGGAAGTCCACAAGGGTGTCAAGTCCGATGTTGAATTGCTTGATAAGTTTCGATAGTCTTATTTCTGCCATATATAACCCCTTTTTTGTTTCTCAGTTAGTCTTCAAATTCGGCGTGGAGTATCCTGAGGACCTCCTCCACGGTCTCGTCCTCAAGGTCTGCCCTGGTGGCGATATCGGCCGGAGAAAGAGCCATGACGCTGCGTGCGGTGTCGCAGCCGATGGACTGCAGGCGCTCGATGACCCAAGGGTCGATGACGTCGGAGAATTCGCTGAGAAGGACGTCGTCCTCCTCTTCCTCGCTCTTCTGGAGCTCTCTCCAAACCTCGATTTCACGGCCTACCAGCATTCCGGCGAGCTTGATGTTTACGCCGCCCTTGCCGATACCTTTCTTGACTTCGTCGGCGTGCATGAACACCTTGATCTTGTCTTCGGGGGACTGGCCAAGGTCTATGCGGGAGATATGGGCGGGGCTGAGGGCCCTCTGGATCATGAGCTGAGGGTTGGCGCTCCACTGGATGACGTCAATGTTCTCGTTGCGGAGTTCACGGACGATGCCCATGATGCGGGATCCCTTTACGCCGATGCAGGCGCCGATGGGGTCGATGCGGTCGTCGTAGGATTCCACTGCCACCTTGGCGCGTTCTCCGGGGATGCGGACCACCTTCTTGACGGTGATGAGGCCGTCGTAGATTTCGGGGACTTCCATTTCAAAGAGTTTCTCAAGGAAGGAGTCCGTGGTGCGGGAAAGCACGATGTAGGGGGTGGTGTTGTTCTTCATCTCCACGCTCTTGATGATGGCGCGGACGGAGTCGGACTTCTTGAAGTGCTCTCCGGGAATCTGCTCGGACTTGGGCATGCGGAGTTCGTTGCCGTCCTCGTCAAGGATGAGGACTTCGTTCTTCCAGGTCTGGTACACCTCTCCGGTGAAGATTTCGCCTACGCGCTCGGAGTACTTCTTGAACACGTTTGCCTTCTCTATGTCCATGATTCGGCCCTGGAGGTTCTGGCGGATGTTGAGGATTCCGCGGCGGCCGAAGGAGGAGAGGGAGAGTTTGCGGGCGAAGGTGTCCCCGATTTCGTAGTCGTCGTCGCCGGTTTCGGCGGCAATCTCCTCTACGGTGATTTGGGTTACAGGGTCCTCAACCTTTTCCACAACCTCAAAGTTCTGGTAGATTTCGCAGTCTCCCTTGTCAACGTTGATGATGACGTCGAAGTTGTCTGCGCTGCCGTAGGTCTTTGCAAGCTGGGTGAGGAAAACATCCTTCAGGACACCAAGCATCACCGGACGGTCAATGCTCTTCTCTTCCTTGAAATCCTTGAAAGCGTCAATCAAGGTGATTTCTTTCTCTTTTTCTTTTGCCATTGTATATATTTTATATTGTCATTTCTATAAAAAAAGATAGGGGACCGGCGTCCTCTATCTCGTTCACGGGTGCAAAGGTAGCAAATTTTCCTTAAAAAACAAAATGCCGCCTATTCAAATTCTATGTAGGGTGTCACGGAGTTGATTTCGGACAGGCCGAAGCTGTCCTCATGCTCCACCTTAACCTTCTTCTTTTTGCCTTCCACGGCCTCCATGGCAGAGTAGAGGAGCGTTACGGAATCTTCCGTTGCGGCCGAAAGGGTTGCGGTGAGGCGTTTCCCGCCCTTGAACTTGACGTCCACTTTTGTGCCAAGAGCCTTGACATACTGCTTGTAAACCTTGAACGGCCTGTCCAGCCCGGCCGAAGAAACCGTAAGTGCGTAGTCCTCAACGTCTTGGTCGAAGGCTTCGTGCATCACTTTGTCTATGGCTGCGCAGTCTTCCCAGTCTACGTCTCCCTGCTCTTTCTCAATCACAATCTCAATGTCGTTGTCCGGGCTTACGGTCACTTCAACAAGGAAGCAGCCCCTTTCCTCTATTGTGGCCGATATGGCCTCTATAATTGCTTCTTTAGTCATAGCTTTCGATTAACTTTACAAATATAGGGAAAAAATGATTAAATTTGCAGGTTAGAAAACTAAAATAGCTATTATTATATGAAACAGGTACGTATCGTTATCGCAGCCCTTGCTGCAATTGCACTCTCGGTGACCGCCGCCCAGGCCCAGACCAACAAGGAAGCCATCGAGGCCGCAGAGCAGAACCTTCAGCAGAAGCAGAAGGAACTCTCCGAAACCCAGCGTAAGGCCGACCAGCAGATTTCCCAGAGCCAGTCCCACATCTCCAAGCTGGAAGGCCAGTTTGACAAGGCAAAGGAGCAGTACAACCAGGGCAAGAAATCCCTTGGAGTAATGAAGCAGGCCCTCAAGGCAAAGCAGGACGTCATCAAGGCCAAGAAGAACGCCGTCAAGCTTGAAAAGAAAGCCCGCAAAGTGGATGACGGCAAGTTTGATTCCGCCGACAAAATGGCCGTAAAGGCCCTTGAAGATGAACTCAAAGAGCTCAACGAAGACCTTGCAGACTCCAAGAAAGAATACAAGGATGCCGAAGCAAAGGTGAACCAGAACAAGAAAACCATGGATTCCCTGAAAAAGGAAATCGCTGTTGCAAAGAAAGACATAAACGCAGCTAAGAAGGACATTCAGGCCGCCAAGAAGGAAGTTTCCCAGGGCAAGAAAGACCTCAAGGAGCAGCAGAACATAGCCAGCAAGCAGGAAGACCTCATAAAGGCCCAGAAGGCCGCTGAGGCCGCCCAGGCAAAGGCCGAAGCCGCCGTAGAGAAGGCCGAAGCCGCCCAGGAGCACATTGAGGCCCAGCAGGAGATTGAGGTGCCCGATGCACCCCAGCCTGTTGCCCCCGTCATTCCCGCAGAACCCACTCCCGTACCGGCCCCCGTACCCGTAGCTGAATAATTACCTGAAATGAACAGAAAAGTACTTCTTATGATCCTCGACGGCTGGGGAGAAGGCCGTCATGACTACTCAAACGCAATCTGGACCAAAGGCACCCCCAATATCGACGCCATCCGTGCCAAATATCCCTCCGGCCACCTTCAGGCCTGCGGTGAATATGTAGGCCTCCCGGACGGCCAGATGGGCAACTCCGAGGTCGGCCACATGAACCTTGGCGCCGGCCGCGTGGTGTACCAGGACCTTGTAAAGATAAACATCGCGTGCCGTGAGCACAAACTCCTGGAGAACAAGGAGATAAAGGCTGCCTTCGAGTATGTGAAAAAAAGCGGCAAGAAGCTCCACCTCATGGGCCTTACATCCCACGGCGGCGTTCACAGCTCCCTTGACCACGTGTACGAGTTCCTTCGCGTGGCAAAGGAAGAAGGCCTTGACAAAGTGTACGTGCACGCCTTCATGGACGGCCGTGACACAGACCCTCGCAGCGGCCTTGGCTTTGTGGCCGAACTTGAAGAGAAGATGAAGGAAACCACCGGCAAGGTGGCATCCGTATGCGGCCGCTTCTACGCCATGGACCGTGACAAACGCTGGGGCCGCGTGAAAGAGGCCTACGACCTCCTTGTAGAAGGAAAGGGCGCCGCTTTTGAAAGCGCCCAGGCCGGTATCCAGGCCAGCTACGACGCCGATGTCACGGATGAGTTCATCAAGCCCATCGTGGTCACCGAAAACGGAAAGCCCGTTGCCACAATTGAGGAAGGAGATGCCATCATCTTCTACAATTTCCGCAACGACCGCGCCCGTGAACTCACCAGCGTCCTCACCCAGAAGGACATGCCCGAGGAAGGCATGCACACCATTCCGCTCTACTACTGCTGCCTCACCCCCTACGACGCTTCCTTCACCGGCGTTCACATCCTCTTTGACAAGGAACTTGTCCAGGACACCCTTGGAGAAACAGTCTCAAAGGCCGGAAAGCATCAGCTCAGGATTGCCGAAACCGAGAAATACGCCCACGTGACCTTCTTCTTCAACGGCGGCCGTGAAACCGTCTTTGAAAACGAAGACCGTATCCTTGTGAACAGCCCCAAGGTCCCCACCTATGACCTCCTTCCCCAGATGAGCGCTCCGGAAGTGGCCGAAAAACTCATCGCCGAAATCCGTACCGGAAAACAGGACATGATCATCCTCAACTTCGCAAACGGAGACATGGTGGGCCATACCGGCATTTACAATTCAATCACCCAGGCTGTAGAATGCATAGATAAACTGGTTGGCGAGGTTGTGAAAGAAGCCATTGCAAAGGATTATGTGGTGCTCCTCACTGCAGACCACGGCAACGCAGACTTCGCGGTCAACGCAGACGGCACCCCCAATACCGCCCATTCACTCAACACCGTCCAGTTTGTGGTTATCAATGCAGGCGATGATGTGAAATCAGTCAAGGACGGCGCCCTCTGCAACGTGGCTCCCACCATCCTCAAGCTGATGGGCATCCCGCAGCCTGCCGCCATGACCGCAGAACCCCTTATCTAGTATGGAATTAACCGCAAAATTCCTGGCACAGCTCCTTAAGGGCACCGTAGAAGGCGACGAAAACGCAAAGGCCACAAAGTTTGCCAAGATAGAACACGGCAAGCCGGGCACCCTTAGCTTTTTCGCCAACCCCAAATACGAGCCCTTCGTGTACACAAGCGCCGCCTCCATCCTCATTGTAAGCAAGGACTTCCAGCCCAAGGAGAAGGTGACTCCCACGCTTGTCCGCGTAGACGATGCCTATTCGGCCATAGCGGATCTCCTGAAGTATGTGGCCGACAAAAAGAAGAAGGCCAAGCGCCACCGCAGCCTCAGGGCCCGCTGGTTCCTCTCCACCAAATTCGGCAGGAAGGTTTACCTTGGAGACTACTCCTATGTGGGCCGTCACACGGTTGTGGGGGACAATACCGTAATCCACGAGCACGTGTATATAGGCGAGAACTGCACCATTGGCAGCGGCTGCATCTTCTATCCCGGTGTGCGCATCTATCCAGGCATGGTAATCGGCAACAACGTAATCCTGCACAGCGGGGTTGTGATTGGGGCCGATGGCTTTGGCAACGCGCCTCAGCCGGACGGCAGCTGGGAAAAGATTGAGCACCTTGGGAACGTTGTCATCGGCAACGACGTAGAAATAGGCGCCAACACCACCGTGGACAAGGCCCAGATGGAATCCACCATTATCGGCAACGGAGTCAAAATTGACAATCTCTGCCAGATAGCCCACAACGTGATAATAGGGGACCATACCGCAATGGCTGCCCAGTGCGGCATTGCAGGCTCCACCCAAATTGGCAAATACTGCATCCTGGCAGGCCAGGTAGGCGTTGCCGGTCACCTCAAGATTGCGGACCACACCACAATCTGCGCCCAGGGCGGCGTAATTGGCAATATCCGCAAGGAGGGAGAAGTCCTGGTGGGCTCTCCCGTAATCCCGGTAAAGCAGTACATGAAAGCCTACGCCATTTTCAAGCGCCAGGCCGAGGAATAGTCCCACTTTGTTTTTTCGCATCAATTGCTTATCTTTGCAAACTTTTAGCATAGATAGGCATTTGATGCGTTTTAGTCAGCATACATTAAAGAAATCTTATTATTTTGAAGGCAAAGGTCTTCATACGGGTACTTATGCCCATATGAAACTCCTGCCCGCCCCTGCAGACTTCGGCATCAAGTTCCGTCGCACGGACCTCCGCGGCAAGCCCGTCATAGATGCCATCGCCGAAAATGTCTCCAACACGGCCCGCAGCACAACCATTTCCCACAAGGAAACGGTTGCCGTCACCATAGAACACATAATGTCATGCCTTACAGGCCTTGGCATAGACAACGCCGTCATTGAGCTTGACAACATAGAGGTTCCCATCATGGACGGCAGCGCCAGGTATTTCGTGGAGGCAATAGTAAAGGACGGCCTTGTGAATCAGGGCGTTCCCAGAAAATTCCTGGACATCACTGAGCCCGTGGAAATCAAGGACCCCCAGTCCGGTTCCTGGATAAGGGTAGAGCCTGCATCGGCCCCGTCCATCGACGTCACCGTGGATTTCGGCTCCAGGATCATAGGCGTGCAGGACGTCCACTGGGACCTTGGCGTGGATTATGCCCAGGAGATAGCCCCCAGCCGCACATTCTGCTTCTTCCATGAGATAGAGTACCTGTACCGCAACAATCTCATAAAGGGCGGAGACCTTGACAACGCCATTGTCATAGTGGAGCATGAGGCTACGGAAGAACAGCTCAAATGGGTATCACAGCTTTTCTCCCTCCCGGACCTCCATGTCACCGACGACGGCTATCTTAACAACCTCAAACTCAATTTCCCCAACGAATGCGGCCGCCACAAGCTCCTGGACCTTATAGGAGACCTCAGGCTTGTGGGCGGGTATCTCAACGCCCATGTTTCGGCCTTCAAACCGGGGCACGCCCTCAATACCCGGATGGCAAAGCTCCTCCGTTCCAAGATTAAGTAAACTACTATGATAAAGATTCATCCCATGGCTTACGTTCACCCCGACGCCGTTCTTGGAGACGGCGTGGAGGTAGGACCTTTCGCATTCATTGATGCCGATGTTACAATTGGTGAAGGCACCAAAGTGCTTAACAACGCCACCATCTACAATCATGTGCGCATTGGCAAGAACTGCACTGTTTTTCCCGGTGCCGTGGTTGGCGCCATCCCCCAGGACCTCAAGTTTGAGGGAGAAGAATCCTGGGTGGAGATAGGAGACCGCGTGAACATCCGTGAATGCGCCACCATCAACCGCGGAACAAAGGCCAGCGGCAAGGGCATCACCAAGGTAGGCTCCGACACCCTCATAATGTCCTATGCCCACATCGCGCATGACTGCAATATCGGCAGTCACTGCATCATTGTAAGTTACGTGGGCCTTGCCGGAGAAACGGACGTAGAGGACTGGGGCATCATGGGCGGCAAGTCCGGTTCCCATCAGTTCTGCCGAGTTGGAACTCACGCTTTCATAGGGGCTTTCTCAAAGCTTTCCAAGGACGTTCCTCCGTACGTTTTGGCAGGCCGTGATCCCATCAGTTATGAAGGCGTAAACAGGGTTGGCCTTCTAAGGCGCGGTTTCACTGAGGAAAAGGTGAATGAGATTAAAGACATCTATGACACCATTTACTTCAAGGGCATGAACGTGAGCCAGGCTCTGGAGTACATTGAGGCTAATTTCCCTCAGACTCAGGAACGCGATACAATCATCGGATTCATCCGGAAGTCTTCACGCGGCATTATCCCTAAGCCCCGCCGCTAACCCGTGCTCCTTTCCACGGCATACTTTCCGCCGATACAGTGGTTTGCACTGGCGGCACGCGATATGCAGGCCTCAATCGAGGCCTGCGAGCGTTATCAGAAGCAGAGTTACCGCAACCGCTGCTATATCCTGGGCCCGCAAGGCGTCCAGATGCTGCAGGTGCCGGTGGTGCACGGAAGCTCCTGGGATATCAAGGATGTGCTTGTGGATTATTCCACTCCCTGGGTTCTGCGCACTCAGCGCGCCCTTGACACCGCCTATGAAAACGCCGCCTTCTATGAGTATTTCAGGGATGAAGTGTTTGAAATCCTGGAATCCAGGCCGGAGCACCTCTGGGACCTTAACCTGCAGCTCATCAGATGGTGCATCCGCCGCCTTAGGATTGACTGTGAGCTGGTTCCCACAACGGAGTTCGCTCTCCCGGACACTAAGGCCGATGATTACCGCTTCTCTATCCATCCTAAACGCCCTGATACCATCCTTCAGGACCTTGGACTTGCGAAGCCATACTACCAGGTGTTCCGTGACCGCATGGGAGGTTTCACTCCCGGACTATCCATTCTGGATTTGCTTTTCAATGAGGGACCTGATGCAATTGACTGGATTGTCCCTGGCGCGTAATTGATTGACTCATAGATATTTACAAATAATCGGGTGCACCTGTATGTGCACCCGATTATTTGTAAGTTATTGATAGATAGCTGTTTGCTGGCCAGCGGACGAAATGCGGATGATGCGTTTTGTGTGGGAAGTGACCTTGACACTGTTGTCTATGCAATAGGGAATTACCGCCAGAACGTGATGCGGGTCTTTTTTGCTTTTTAGAAGCGGCACAAACGGCTTTTCGTCGGCCGAAACATGATGGTCCGTGAACCAGTCCTGCATCTTTTTCTTTCCGGGAGCCCCAAGAGGCTTGATCCAGTCTCCGGTTTCCCATCGGCCCTCAAAAAACTCCCCGGCTTTTTCGGCATCCATTATAAGCACCCCGGCCTGCTGCTTCACAGGCTGAGTTCCGTCCCAGGGCTCTTCTGAGACTGTGTATTCTGTTGTCAGAGGAGGGTATGCCTCCGACAACCTCTGGCCACCCTCGGCCGGATAAGAGGGAGGGGCCCAAAGCCTGCGCGAAGCGCCGGCGCATGGGAGGGGTCGCGAAGCGACGGTTGACGGAGGTATACCCTCCTCTGACAACTGAGATCCCTCGACTTCGCTCGGGATGACAGAGGCAAACCGTTCCATGTCACGGTTCAGAGTCTGGATGAAGGAAGGGTTTATCTGGGCGAAGACGGGGAAGACAAGGTTGCGGATTTTGTTGCGCTTGAAGTCTGTCCGGGCATTTGTGGCATCTTCACGCCATGTAACGCCGTTTTCCTTAGCAAAGGCCTCTATTTCCTCCCTTGTCATGCCTAGAAGAGGCCGAAGTAGGGGAATGTCACTGAAATCGGGGTCCGGGACAAAGCCTTCGGCCTTCATACCGGTGATGCCGCGAAGGCCTGTCCCCCTTAACAAATTGAGGATGAGGGTTTCTGCGTTGTCGTTGGCGTTGTGGGCAACGGCAACCCCGGAGTACCCGTGCTCCCGGCAAAGTTCCCCAAACCAGTGATACCTGAGGCGGCGTGCGGCCATCTCTATGCTTATGCCGTTGGCGGAGGCGTAAGCCTTTGTATCAAAACCTTTTACATGGCAGGTTATGCCATACGCCGCGGCCCAGGAGCGCACCAGGGCTTCGTCGGCGTCGGAATCGGCCCCCCTTAGGCCGAAGTTGCAGTGTGCAACAGCAAAAGGTTCGCCGCTTTGGCGAACCTTTTCGGCAAGGCACATGGAGTCAATGCCTCCGCTGACTGCAACAAGAAGCATCGGCCTAGTGCTTGTGGACTATTGTGTAGGTGAAGCCGAACTCAAGGAACTCCTTGAACTGCACGCCCTTTTCTTCTGCCACACCGTCCTTGTTGATGTCAAGTTTCACCAGAGGATCGTAGATGAGGTTGGTGGAAACGGTGAGGGCAAAGAACTTGGCAAGCTTCCAGAACACCTTGTTGTCCCAGGTGACACGGGGCTCGACCTTTGGCTTGAGGTAGTTGTAGAAGAGAGCCACCTGCGTGGTGTAGGAGAAGTTGTCGTTGATCACCCAGGAGGCATCGGCCTTGATCTGGGCACCGAGCTCAGGACGGAAGGCCTTGTAGCTGAGGACGGTTGTGCCGTCGGTGTCGTAGGCGAGTGGATCCATGCCGTAGGTGTTGCGAAGGAGGGGATTGCTCACAATCACAACGCCTCCGGCAACAGGCGCTACGTTAAGTGAGAACCACGGGGCTGGAGTCCACAAAACACCGATACCAACATTGATGTAGGCGGGGGAGAACAGGCCGGACTTCAGGACGCGGGCATTCTTCCAGTCTTCAACGGAAGGCTCAATGACGTTTCCGTCAGCGTCGGTTGCCGTTGCGGGAGTCTTGTAGTCGAAGTTGTCTCCGAACTGGGTCTTGAAATCAAGGAAAGCCGAATAACTCAAATGCCTGATGGGGGTCTCGTAGCCCCATTTGGATTCAAAGTAGATGCGGTCCTTGGTTTTCTGGAAGAGGGGTTTGTCGGCGCTGTACATTCCGCCGTAGTCAAGCTGGAGACGGTTGTTCCAGATCATCTTGTCCTTGGCGTAATTGGTTTGGGCGTCAATGTTGCCGGTAAGGGAGACGCTATTGTAACCGCCTGCAGCCCAATGTGAAAGCCAGCTTTGGCCGAAGTTGATGTTGGTGAGGAGGGTGGTGTTCCAGTATTTGGGTTTCTCCACTACCTCAGGGACGTCCTCGGCGGCGCTGAGTGCGGCTGCAGCCTCTGCAACTGCATCCTGGGTGTCCTGGGCGAAAACCGACCAGGTGGCCACGAGGGCTATGCTTATGAGTGCGAATACTTTTTTCATATTAATATGATCTAGCAAATAATACTCTCTGATGTGAAGGCTTGCCGGTGTAGATGCACTTTCCTTCTTCCATGCATACGGCGCTGTCTACGGGGATGCAGCGGATGGTAGCCTTGGTCTCTTCCTGGATGCGGGCCTCGGTTTCTGCGGTGCCGTCCCAGTGGCAAAGGAGGAAGCCGCCCTTCTCGATTTCAACCTTGAAATCCTCCCAGGTGTCAACCTTGCGGATGGAAGCGTCGCGGAACGCAAGGGCCTTATTGTAGATATTCTTCTGGATGTCGTCCAGCAGGTCGATAATCCTGTCCTCAAGGCCGTCAATGGGCTCTGATATCTTCTCCAGGGTATCCCTGCGGGCAACTTCAACGGTGCCGTTCTGGAGGTCACGGGGACCCATGGCAAGGCGTACGGGAACGCCCTTGAGTTCCCATTCGGCAAACTTGAAGCCGGGACGAAGGGTGTCGCGGTCGTCGATTTCTACGCTGTGGCCCTTGGCTTCCAGTGCCTTCTTGAGCTCGTACATCTTGTCAAGGACGGCGTTGTGTTCGTCGTCGGTCTTGTAGATGGGGACCATCACAACCTGGATGGGAGCCAGTGCGGGAGGGAGTACCAGGCCGTTGTCGTCTCCGTGGGCCATGATGAGGGCGCCCATAAGGCGGGTGGATACGCCCCAGGATGTGGCCCAGACGTAATCCTGCTTGCCTTCGTTGTTTGTGAACTGGACGTCGAAGCTCTTGGCGAAGTTCTGGCCAAGGAAGTGGGACGTACCGGCCTGAAGGGCCTTGCCGTCCTGCATGAGGGCCTCTATTGTCATGGTGTCAAGGGCGCCTGCAAAACGCTCTCCGGGGCTCTTGTGGCCGACAACCACGGGAAGGGCCATGACCTCACGGGCGAACTTTGCGTATACGTTCACCATCTGCTCCTTGCGGGCTTCGGCTTCCTCTGCGGTGGCGTGTGCCGTGTGGCCTTCCTGCCACAGGAATTCCGCAGTACGGAGGAACAGGCGGGTGCGCATTTCCCAGCGGACCACGTTGCACCACTGGTTGCACAGGATGGGAAGGTCCCTCCAGCTGTGAACCCAGTTCTTGTAGGTGTTCCAGATAATGGTTTCCGAGGTAGGGCGGACTATCAGTTCTTCCTCAAGCTTGGCCTCAGGGTCCACCACAATTCCGTTGCCGTTAGGGTCGTTCATAAGGCGGTGGTGGGTTACCACTGCGCACTCCTTGGCGAATCCCGCCACGTGTTCGGCCTCACGGCTGAAAAAACTCTTGGGGATGAACAGGGGGAAATAGGCGTTCTTTACGCCGGTTTCCTTGAACATTCCGTCCAGGATGCCCTGCATCTTTTCCCAAATGGCGTAGCCGTAGGGTTTGATGACCATGCATCCTCTCACTGCCGACTGCTCTGCCAAATCTGCTTTCACTACAAGGTCATTGTACCACTGAGAGTAGTTCTCGGCCCTTTTTGTTACCTCTTTTGCCATAAAATATTGTTTTTTTCCTGTTTTGTGCGTATTATTGCCTGAAAGAAAGAGAATGCAGGTATAGAAATTGCAATATCTTTCCCTGAGGCCGAATTTCGGCACAAAGATACTAATTTTTTATTGGATAAAGGAGGCTCAGATATGAAAACGAGATTCTTGGCTTATTTTGCTGCCGCCCTCGCAGCCGTCTCCTGCGGCACCGCGGGGCAGCTCCAGACCCAGTCCTTCGACGACGGCCTTTATTACTCGGCTCCCGCCGTTAAGGAGGTTGCCGTTGCAGACGATGCCGTAGACAACCTTCTGGCCGACACCAAGGCTTCACCGGCTTACATCATAAGCCATGGAGATACCCTTGTGGTTCCGGCAGGGGAGTCAATCCGGCTTTCTACGTCCAATACGGTCATAACGCTCACCGATTCACCGTCTTGGGCGTGGAACTACACCTATCCCTACACCCCCTGGTACTACTATCCCACCTGGGGTTACAATTACTATGGCTGGCATCCCTGGACATACTGGGATCCCTGGTACTGGGACAGTTGGTACTGGGACCCCTGGTACCACCACAGCCCCTGGTATTACCGTTCCTGGTATTACAGCCCGTGGTACTACAGTTCATGGTACTATGACCCCTGGTATCACAGCCCGTACTATTACCACTATGGCTACTATGGCTGGCACGACCCTTGGTACTATCACGGTGGCGGCCGTTACCACTGGGTGTCCAACCGTCCGGCCCGCATGAGCAACGCCGGGGCCCGGGTTGCCGGCAATTCTTCCAGAAGCATCGGTTCCAGCCGAAGCATCGGCTCTGCAGCACGCTCTGCCGGGGTTGCCCGCTCAGTATCAAGCCGTTCGGCTTCCACCAGAAGCTATACCTCCACTCCTTCCACCAGAAGGTCGGCGGCCACTTCGGTAAGCAGAAGCTCATCCTCTTCCGTCAGGAGTTCATCGTCATCGGTAAGGAGTTCATCTTCTTCGTCCAGAAGTTCTTCGGCATCAAGGGTTTCCTCGCCTACAAGAAGCGGTTCATCCACGTATCGTAGCGGCAGCTCCTCCTCCAGAAGCGGTTCGTCTTCCTACAGGAGTTCATCTTCCACCAGAAGTTCGTCTTCCGGCAGTTATTCCGGCGGATACCGCTCGTCGTCGTCCAGCCGTTCATCCGGCAGCTATTCCGGCAGCAGCTCCAGGTCTTCCGGCGGCTATTCCGGCGGTGGCAGCAGCCGTTCTTCCTCCGGTGGCTATTCCGGCGGTTCCCGTTCCGGTGGCGGCGGTGGTGGCGGATCTCGTTCATCTTCACGCAGGTAAGTTATGAAAAAGACATTATTTATAATTGTTTGTGCGGCGCTGGCAGTCCCGGCTGCCGCACAGTCCTGGGACCAGGCACAGAAGTTCTCGGAGAATATCTACGGCGGCACGGCAAGGAGCATGGCCATGGGTAACGCCCTTACCGCCGTTGGCGGAGACCTTGGCTCTATCGGCATCAACCCTGCCGGTGGCGCCGTTGCAGGGTACTCCCAGTTCTCAATTACTCCGTCCCTGTCAATTTCGGCCACAAAGGCACAGGGCTATTCCGCAGACGGCCAGGAGCCTCTTGGCCTTGGAGACCGCGTATCTTCCGGATATACCCGCTTCAAGATGCCCAACCTTGGCTTTACCATCAATATGAATACCGGCCGAAAACACGGCCTCAAGCGCATGACGTTTGGTTTTGTGGCAAACTCTACCAATGACTTTACGTACAAGACCAACGCATCCGGCACATTCTTCGGCACGCATTCATATTCCGGCTCACTGGCATCCCTGGCCAACGGTTACACCCAGGATGTCCTTGGCGGAAGCTGGTTTGCCGAAGGCTACGGAAAGCAGCCGGACTGGAGTGCCATGGCAGGCTTCAGGAGCGGTATCATTGACAATATCGGGGGCACGGATTATCTTGGCCTCACGGATGTCATGGTAGGTGGCCGCCCGGAGGCCGCAGCCGCACTTTTCCAGAAGTACGGACTCCAGACAAAGGGTTACAAGCAGGATATGGTTGTGAATTTCAGCGCCAATTTCAACGACAAGTTCTATATTGGCGCAAACCTTGGTTTCACGGCCTTGTCTTACCGTGAGGTGGAGTACTGGGAAGAGATGCCCGATGACCCTCAGACCTTCCCCAAGATTGAATATGACGGTGGTGCCACAGTGGCCACCTTCAATTCCGTCTTTGCCCAGAGAAGGTACGATGTCTCCGGCTCCGGCATTTACTTCAAGGTTGGCATGCTGTGGCGTCCTGTGGCAGGCCTCAGGCTTGGTGCAGCCATCCAGACTCCCACAATGATGGACATGACCGGAAGGTGCCAGTGGTACGCAGAGTCCAAGCTTACCGGAATCTATTTCTCCCCTTCCAGAAGCGAGGAAGACGAATGGATTTACTCCCTTCGCATGCCTTGGCGCTGGAATGTAGGTGCCGCCTATTCCTTCGGCAGTTTTGCAGTAGTCAGCCTGGACTATGAGATGACAGACTACACCAGCGCAAAATACCGCGGACGCTCGGATTTCGGATACTCGGACGGCGGCTGGGGAGACCAGAACGCAGACATCAAGGATGCCCTTGGCGTTGGCCACAACCTCCGCGCAGGCATGGAGTTCAAGCCCACTCCGGAGCTTGCCATACGTGTTGGCTACAACTACCTCTCCGGTTCCCAGAAAAACTGGCTGGTTTGGGACAACACGGATCCCGCAAATCCCGTCCTTTATCTTGAGCCTCTCACCAGCGCGGAAAAGAGGGCCCAGTCTTCACATCTCGTGAGTTTCGGCGCAGGTTATTCCTTCGGCTCATTCTTCACGGATTTCGCGGTGCGCATGCGTTTCATGCCCACCATGTACTATACTCCTTATCACCACTACGAATCCGGCGCAACGGTATATGACAAGATTGCCGCGGATTACATAGAGAAGCCTACCGGAGAGATAGAGAAAGTGGTTCCTGAGGTTGTTGTCAAGGCAACTGGCATAGATGCAGTCCTCACCTTAGGCTGGCGTTTCTGACAATTTGGCAGAAATTGCCGCTTGGCACGAAGTTCGATTATTTGAAGGCGTCGCTCGCAAAGAGTGGCGCCTTTTTAACGTAAACAATAAAAACAACAATATTATGGGTAAAATAATCGGAATCGACCTCGGAACCACAAATTCCTGCGTCGCGGTGATGGAAGGCAACCAGCCTACCGTTATCATCAACAATGAAGGGCAGCGTACAACCCCTTCAGTGGTGGCTTTCACAGACGGCGGTGAGCGTAAGATAGGCTCTCCCGCAAAGCGTCAGGCCATCACCAATCCTAACAACACAGTGTTCTCCATCAAGCGTTTCATGGGTGAAACGTATGACCAGGTGAACACAGAAGTTTCCCGCGTACCTTATAAGGTTGTCCGCGGAGAAAACAACACTCCCCGTGTAGACATCAACGGCAAGCTCTATACTCCCCAGGAAATTTCGGCCATGATTCTCCAGAAGATGAAAAAGACCGCCGAAGAATATCTCCGTCAGGAAGTTACAGAGGCCGTTATCACTGTTCCCGCATACTTCTCCGACTCCCAGCGTCAGGCAACTAAGGAAGCCGGCCGAATTGCAGGCCTTGATGTGAAGCGTATCATCAACGAGCCCACGGCTGCAGCCCTTGCATACGGCCTTGACAAGAAGGACAAGGATATGAAAGTTGCAGTGTATGACCTTGGCGGCGGTACCTTTGATATCTCCATCCTCCAGCTTGGTGACGGCGTATTCGAGGTTCTTTCCACCAACGGCGACACCCACCTTGGCGGCGACGACTTCGACCAGGTGATCATCGACTGGCTGGCCCAGGAGTTCGCCTCCGAGAACGGTGGAATTGACCTCAAGAAGGATCCTATGGCCCTTCAGCGTCTTAAGGAAGCTGCCGAAAAGGCAAAGATCGAGCTTTCCAGCCAGACATCAACGGAGATCAACCTCCCTTACATCATGCCTGTGGACGGCGTTCCTAAGCACCTTGCAAAGACCCTTACCAGGGCTAAGTTCGAGCAGCTCTCAGACGCTCTGTTCCAGCGCTCAATCGCACCTTGCCGTCAGGCTTTGGCCGATGCTCACCTCAATCCTTCAGACATTGACGAGGTCCTCCTCGTTGGCGGTAGCACCCGTATCCCTTACGTACAGGAGCTTGTGAAGAACTTCTTCGGCAAAGAGCCCAACAAGAGCGTTAATCCTGACGAGGTTGTTGCAATTGGCGCATCCATCCAGGGCGGTGTTCTTGCTGGTGACGTGAAGGACGTGCTTCTTCTGGATGTTACGCCCCTTAGCCTGGGTATCGAAACCCTCGGCGGCGTCATGACCAAGCTTATCGAGTCCAACACCACCATCCCCGCCAAGAAGAGCCAGATCTTCTCCACTGCCGCGGATAACCAGCCCGGCGTAGAGATCCGCGTCCTCCAGGGAGAGCGTCCCATGGCAAAGGACAACAAGCAGATTGGCATTTTCCATCTGGACGGCATTGCTCCTGCACCCCGTGGAGTGCCCCAGATTGAGGTTACCTTCGATATTGATGCCAACGGTATCCTTAACGTAAGCGCAGTGGACAAGGCTACCGGCAAGGAGCAGCACATCCGCATCGAGGCCTCCAGCGGCCTTTCAGACGCCGAAATCCAGCGCATGCGTGACGAAGCCAAGGCCAACGAGGCCGCAGACAAGGCCGAAAAAGAGCGCATCGACAAGATCAACTCCGCAGACGCCCTTACCTTCCAGGCCGAAAAATTCCTGAAGGAGAATGGTGACAAGGTTCCTGCAGATGTCAAGAGCGAGGTAGAGTCTAACTGCAACCTTCTGAAGGAAGCCGTCAAGGCTCAGAACATCGCCGACATCGACCGCTACTCCGAGGCCCTCAACAAGGCATTCGAGAAGATGTACCAGGCCGGTCAGCAGGCCGGCGGTCCCCAGGGCGGCCCTCAGGGTCCGTTCCAGGGTGGTCCCCAGGGCCCTTTCAACGGTGGCCCTCAGGGTCCTCAGGACCAGGGTCCTGACGAGCAGTAATAAAAAATCCGACTCGAAAGAGCCGGATTTTTTTTATCCACGGTACTTTGCGGCTTGCTCTGCAATGAGGGCGGCATCGTCAAAGTAGTTGATCTTCATGGCGTCCTTCATTTCATGGAGGGTGGCGGCGGCAACCTCGCGGGCGGCTTCAGAGCCTTTCATGAGGATTTCATATACTCCGGGGATATCCTGCTCATAGGCGTGGCGGCGTGCGCGGATGGGCTCAAGGCGGTCGTTGAGGACGTTGATGAGGAACTTCTTGCACTTCATGTCTCCAAGGCCGCCGCGGCGGTAATGGTCCTTGAGCTCTTCAAGGCTCTTGTAATCCGGCCAGAACTTCTCAAAGTCTCCTTCCTCATAGAAGGCATCAAGGTATGTGAACACGGTGTTGCCTTCAACTTTTCCGGGATCTTCCACCCTTAGGTGGCCGGGGTCCGTGAACATGCCCTTCACTTTCTGTTCCATGGTTTTGGCATCGTCTGAGAGATAGATGCAGTTCCCAAGGGACTTGCTCATCTTGGCCTTGCCGTCTGTTCCGGGAAGGCGGCGGCAGGCAAGATTTGTGGGGAGAAGGATTTCAGGCTCTACAAGGACGTCGCACTTGTAGGTGCCGTTGAAGCTGCGTACAATCTCACGGCACTGCTCTATCATGGGCTCCTGGTCTTCGCCTACGGGGACGGTTGTGGCCTTGCAGAAGCAGATGTCGGCCGCCTGTGAAATGGGATAGGTGAAAAAGCCCACGGGAAGGCCGCGCTTGTTGTCATCCGTGGCGCCGCCTTCGAAACCGCGCAGGGCCATTTCGGCCTTGACGGTGGGGTTGCGCTGAAGGCGCTGGACCGTCACGAGGTTGGAGAAGAACTGGGTCATCTCATGGAGCTGGGGCACCTGGCTCTGGATGAAGATGGTCACTTTTTCAGGGTCCAGGCCGCAGGAGAGGTAGTCCAGGGCCACTTCTATTATGTTCTGACGCACTTTCTCAGGGTTGTCGGCGTTGTCCGTGAGGGCCTGTACGTCTGCGATGAACACAAACATGCGGTCATAGTTGCCCTCATTCTGAAGCAGTACCCTGTTGCGCAGGGAACCAACGTAATGTCCCAAATGAAGTTTTCCGGTGGGACGGTCTCCGGTGAGTATGATTCTTCCCATAGTTATTCAATAAAGAGACGCAAAGATACGCTTTTTTCCAAAGAAAAACACTAACTTCGTAGTGTAGAAATGTAAAAAGGCATGTTCTCTTTTATTCTTAGCATTGCAGCCCTTGTTCTGGGCTACCTCATTTACGGAGCCTTCGTAGACCGCGTGTTCGGCCCGGACCCTTCGCGTAAAACCCCGGCCATTACAAAGGCCGATGGCGTGGATTACATTGCCATGCCCACTTGGAAGGTTTACATGATCCAGTTCCTCAACATTGCCGGAACAGGACCTATCTTCGGCGCCATAATGGGTGCCAAATTCGGCCCGGCAAGCTATCTGTGGATAGTTCTGGGCTGCATTTTTGCGGGTGCCGTGCATGATTACATGTGCGGGATGCTTTCCGTGCGCCACGGCGGCGCCAGTTTCCCGGAACTTGTGGGAGATTACCTTGGGAAGCGCACCAAAACTGTGATGCTGGTTTTCAGCATGGTGCTTCTGCTTCTTGTGGGAACCGTGTTTGTTTACAGCCCGGCCCTCATTCTTGGAGACATCGCCGGAGACGGCAGCCGGGGCTCCATCATGCTTTGGGTTGGCGCCATCTTCCTATATTATGTAGTGGCAACGCTTCTTCCCATAGACAAACTCATCGGCAAAATATATCCTTTCTTTGCCTTTGCGCTTCTTTTCATGGCGGCGGCCCTCATGGTATGCCTCTTTGCAAAATGGCCCTCGCTCCCGGAAATCTGGGACGGCCTTGGCGGATGGAATGAAAAAGCCGGAATAGGTGACCAGCCCATATTCCCTTGTCTTTTCATCACCATTGCCTGCGGCGCAATTTCAGGCTTCCACGCCACCCAGAGCCCCCTTATGGCCCGTTGCATCCAGAACGAGAAACTTGGCAGGCCAGTATTCTACGGCTCCATGATCACCGAAGGTCTCGTGGCCCTCATCTGGGCGGCAGTGTCGTCCTGGTTCTTCTTTGACGGAGGTGCCGCCGAAGTTGGCTCCACCACCGCCGCCGCTGCTCCTACTGTAGTGACAAAAGTCTCAGAGTCCTGGCTCGGCCTTCTTGGCGGCATACTTGCCATCCTTGGCGTTGTGGCCGCCCCCATAACTTCCGGAGACACCGCCTTCCGCAGCGCCCGCCTCATCATGGCCGATTTCCTCCATCTTGAGCAGAAAAACATCTGGAAGCGCCTTTGGATTGGCATTCCCATGTTCGGCGCTTCGGCCCTGCTGCTTTGGTACAATATTGCCGATGCAAACGGTTTCAACGTAATCTGGCGTTACTTCGGATGGAGCAACCAGACCCTTGCGGCCTTCATGCTCTGGACTGCAACAGTTTACCTTGCCACCCGCAAGAAGGGGAGTCTCGATTACCTTATCACGCTCCTTCCCTCAATGTTCATGACTGCCGTCTGCGTCACTTTCATTCTTGTAGACAAGATTGGATTCCGCCTTCCGGCCGGCCTTGCACCCTGGATTGGCATTGGAACGTTTGTGATTTCCGGTGTCCTGTTCTGGCTGTGGTATTCCCGCCGCGCTGGGCGTGGGGCTAAGTAATTGACATTGAGCGCTATATGCAAAAGAGGGTGCTGGAATTCCAGCACCCTCTTTTAGTTAAATGACTGATTTTTAATCAGTTACTTCCACGCTTAAGCTTTGCCGTTGGAACCGAGAACGTTCACAATCTTGTGGATGTAGAGCTTCTTCATTTCGTCGCGGGCGGGACCCAGGTATTTGCGGGGGTCAAACTCACCGGGTTTGTCGTGGAAGACCTTGCGGATTGCGGCGGTCATGGCAAGACGGCTGTCGGAGTCGATGTTGATCTTGCAAACTGCGCTCTTGGAAGCCTCGCGGAGCTGCTCCTCAGGAATACCGACTGCATCCGGGAGTTTTCCGCCGAGTTCGTTGATCATGTCTACATACTCCTGGGGAACGGAGCTGGAGCCGTGGAGAACGATGGGGAAGCCGGGGAGCTTTTTCTCGATCTGGTGAAGAACGTCAAATGCAAGGGGCGGAGGTACAAGCTTTCCGGTCTTGGGGTCACGGGTGCACTGCTCGGGGGTGAACTTGTATGCGCCGTGGCTTGTGCCGATGGAGATAGCGAGGGAGTCGCAGCCGGTACGGGTTGCGAAGTCGATCACTTCTTCGGGTTTGGTGTAGTGGGACTCTGCTGCAGAAACCTCATCCTCTACGCCGGCAAGGACACCGAGTTCGGCCTCTACGGTAACGTCGTACTTGTGAGCGTACTCCACAACCTTCTTGGTGAGGGCGATGTTTTCCTCATAGGGGAGGGAGGAGGCGTCAATCATGACGGAGCTGAAACCGAGGTCTACGCAGCTCTTGCAGAGCTCGAAGCTGTCACCGTGGTCCAGGTGGAGGCAAATCTGGGGATTCTCCCAACCGAGTTCCTTGGCATACTGTACAGCGCCTTCTGCCATGTAACGGAGAAGGGTCTGGTTGGCGTAGTTACGTGCACCCTTTGAAACCTGGAGGATAACCGGGCTCTTGGTCTCTGCTGCGGCCTGGATGATGGCCTGGAGCTGCTCCATGTTGTTGAAATTGAAAGCGGGGATGGCGTAACCGCCGGCAACGGCCTTCTTGAACATCTCGCGGGTGTTAACAAGGCCTAATTCTTTATAAGATACCATAATTGCTATGAATTAGAATAATAAATTTCTTTTAGCCCACAAATTTAACAAAAATATGGGAAAAATAAAACTATTTAAAAATTGAATCACCAGGTTTTGAAAGGGTGCATTGACAGGTAGGAATTGTAGTAGTGCCTGTCTCCGGTCACCTCCTGCCCAAGCCAGGAAGGCTTCTCAAAGGCATCAGAGGCATTCTCCAGTTCAATTTCGGCCATAACAAGCCCCTCGTTGTCCCCGTAGAACTCATCCACCTCAAATATCCTTCCGGAGGGTTCCGGAATTATGTAGCGGGTTTTGTCGATGATGCCGCCGTGGCAGAGCCGAAGGAGGGCTTCGGCATCCTGGAGCGGAATTTCAATCTCCCATTCGGTACGGGAGATGTCGTCGGCCGAAGGGCCCTTGATTGTGAGAATGCCGATGTTGTCCTTGATGCGGACGCGGACGGAATTGCCATTGTCGCGGGCTATATAGCCCTGTTTTATGCGGTGGGTTTCGGTGGCCTGGGCCTTGAAGGCGCTGCTGAGCACCAGGAATTTACGTTCTGTTTCCGTGTGAATCATACTCTACATGAGCCATTTGGACATATCCTTTCCGGCGGCAAGGCCGTTTCTGATTTCCGTGGAGGAAATGGTTACAAGCGGAGCCTTCAAGAGAAGAATTTTATACAGGGGATTCTCTTTCATAAGACGGGCCTTGGCATGGCCGCGGTGATAGCCTTTGCGTGGAAATACCACCACGCCGTAGTCAAGGAGGATGCGTTCATGGAAGCGCCAGCCGCCAAAACATTCAAGGTTGTCGGCACCTATCACAAGGGTGAAACTATGCTGTGGTTCTTCGGCCTTGAGGGTGTCCAGGGTGCGGATGGTGTACTGGGGCGGAGTCATGTGTAGTTCCGTGTCCTTGACAACCACCTTCAGCTCCGGGTGACGGGCTACGGCCTCCAGGGCGGCGTCATAGCGGGTTTGGCCAAGGGGGAGGCTGTGGGCGTCCTTGAAGGGGTTCTGGGGGGTTACCACAAGGTACACCATGTCAAAGCCGGCTTTCTCCGTGAGGAAACGGATAATTGCCTCGTGACCCATGTGAAGGGGATTGAAGGAGCCGCTGTAGACTGCTATCCGCATAAGAATGAATTCACCATCTCTTCGGCCTCACGGAAGGCGGCGGAAAGGTCGTCGTTGATGAGGACTCGGTCGAACTTGGGAGCGTAGGTCATCTCCTCCGCAGCCTTGGCCACGCGCTCCTCAATGGCTTCAGGGGTATCTGTGGCACGGGCGATGAGCCTTCGGCGGAGTTCCTCCACGGAAGGGGCCTGGATGAACACGGAGAGAGCGCTTTCCCCAAAGTACTTCTTGAGGGAAACGCCGCCTTTGACGTCTACGTCGAATACAATCACATGGCCCTTGGCCCAGATACGGTTGACCTCGCTCTTGAGGGTGCCGTAGAAGCGGTCCTCGTACACCTCTTCATACTCCACAAACTTCCCGTCCCGCACCATGAGGCGGAAGACATCCGCGCTGTAGAAAAGATACTCCACACCGTCCTGTTCCGTGCCCCTTGGAGGGCGTGAGGTGGCCGAAACGGAGAATTCTATCTCCGGGTGCAGGCCCAGGATATGATTGACGATCGTGCTTTTGCCGCTACCTGACGGGGCCGAAAAAATAAGTACTTTACCGCTCATGACACTAGTATTGCTGCCTGCAAATTTACAAAAAAGAATGTATAGATAAAAATGTGCAATTTGCGCAAATTGTGGACACAAATACGCATTTTGAGAGAGGCGGTAGGAGTGAATGCTGTATATTTGCACGAACTGACCGAATTTAACCTATTAAAACTAATATTATGTCTCGTAAACAGTTTTATCTCCCTCCGGAGACTACGGTTCTTCCCATTCGGCTTGAAGGGCCTTTATGTTTAAGTAATTTTTCTGTGTTAATGGAAACCGGGCTCAGCGATTATGATTTGATTGAAGCCGGGGACATCACTTGGGATAAATAGAAAGGAGGACGTGCTATGAAGAAGATTTTTATTTGTCTGGCAGCCGCCTTGTTGGCAATTTCATGTGCAAAAACTGCCGTTGAGGAACCAAATATTGTTCCTGAAGGATTCATAACCGTTTCCTGCACCCTGTCCAATACTCCCGACAGTAAGGTAACACTCACAAATGACGGTACCGCCGGTAAGACCAGGTGGGAAGCCGGTGACAAAGTCTTATTCCATGGTGAGAAAATGGGTGTGGTCGATGAAGATGTTTATTCATATGTGGCTACTGCTCACGATATTTCAGTAGATGGTAAAACGGCTCAGTTCACCATTCCTGATTTGGCCTCAAAATATAACAGTAGTTCATATTTGTCCAGCATCTTTGCTATTTACCCCGCTGATGCCGTTTATGACTTTTCTAATGGTACAAAATGGTATTATGCATCTGCTTTTAAGGAAACCAACAAGTTACTTATTGCTGGTTATAACCTGCATAAGGACGATGACCCCTATACTTTCCGTTTTATCAATTTGACGGGAGCATTGTCTTTCAAAGTTTCCGGAGACTTTGATGCATATATGCTTGTTGGCAATAATGACGAAGTTCTAGGGTGGGACAAATATACCATTACTGCCGCTCAGTGCCCGTCTTGGACAGAGCATCGTACCTGTTATCGTGGTTCTTCCGGTCCAGGAGGATCATCAGGTCCCCGCACTTCCATTTATGTTGAGCCCGCTGATGCATCTTGGTGCAATGGAACAACCATCAATACTATTTATATCCCAGGAACTGGAGACGGTACTGATGTGGATGGTGATGGAGAAATTTGGAATGAAGCAGCAAATTTCACGGCAGGCTTTACCATTAAGTTTTATAAGGACGGAACAGAAGTCAAACAGGTAAGCACCTCAACGCCTAAAAACATTCAAATAGGTAAGTTATTGGATTTGGGGGACATTACTGAACATCTAAAGGCCCCGGCGGCTCATGTCCCTGCCGCTTGGACTTCAGGTGCGGAAAATTTGGTTGTATCGAATCCGGCAAATAGTTACATTGTCTATCATGAAGATGTAGCAGGTTATTCCGCAAATGCTGGCAAGGCTTTCAAGATTCCTGCAGTTAAGGGAAAATCCAGTACTTCAGTCGGGGCAATCGCCAGTGTGTCAGTTCTTTGGGAAACATATAACGGCACATCTGATGAAGTGGTCGCCAAGACGGTTATTGCAGATGTGGATTACGATGACAGTTATATTTACTTCAAATTGCCCGCTCATACTGTAATGCATACCGGCAATGCCCTTATAGCTGCCAAAGATGTAATGGGAACTATTCTATGGAGTTGGCATATATGGGTTCCTTCATCCATTGTTTCGTCCATTGCTAACGCGACTTTCTCGAAAACAGCTGTTATGGACCGTAACCTTGGTGCTATTGAGCCGGTAGTCGCTGCAGAAAGCACTGTGCCTGTTTCTGCTTATGGACTATATTACCAGTGGGGAAGAAAAGATCCGTTCTTTACCAAAAACTGGAAACGTAATGCAACGTTAGACTTGGCTTTCGTTAACCCTGGCTGGGTGACCACAGAAGTTGCTATTCAGAATCCTACCACATGGTATTACAAAAACGAAGACGGAAAGTATAACTGGAATTCTTCAGAATTGACAGACCTTTGGGGCAGTAGCAAAACTATTTATGATCCTTGCCCCGAAGGATATAAGGTAAGTTACTTTGATTCCAATTATGCAATGTGGAAATATAATGTTGCTGACGGCTGGGAGGATAACTCAACTTATGGTTGGTTTAAATATGGAACCATTACTTTCCCCTACGCTGGATATGCTTCGAGTTCCAGTATTAGTTATGCCGGAGCAAGAGCTGTATTTTGGAGCGCCACGTATAATAGTATAGAACGCGGTTATGCAGCATATGTACGCGCAGACAAAAGTCCTATTTATAATTACTATAGTTATTATAAGCCTTATCTGTGCTCTGTGCGTTGCGTGGTTGAATAAATGTTAAAACTATTCATAAGGAGGTGGCTCAAACTGAGTTGCCTCCTTTTTTCGTCGTGAATAGTCCTCGTCACAAACAAGGATCAGATGCAAAACCATGTGTTTTTTCAGGCTTCGTTGCAGGTGGTAACGTAAAACGTCGCAGGTGTCGGCAAGAAACGTCGCAGGTCTGCAAAAAAGCCATGAACCGCGACGTCGTTTTGCACCTATGACCAATTTGCGTCGCAGTTCGGCCAAAAAACACAGACCTGCGACGTCTTAGCATGTAACCTGCGACATTTCATTCCCTGATCTGCGACTCCAGATAGTCCCTTGCCCCAAAATCACCGCTGCGGGCTATACGTTTCTTGCAATGGTCATACACTCCGCGGTACTCGTCTTGCACGTTTTTGCCTTCATGTGTGTATGCTGAGTACCGCATGGTACTCAACGTACACAGAAATGCCCAGAAACGTGCCTGCTGAGTACCGCTGGGTACTCACGGCGCGCAAAAGCGCTTCCAAAAAGTGGCCGAACGCGGAAAAATGCGTATCTTTGCGCAAAATCTTAGTTCTATGAAATACAAATCACTGCTGGTTTTCAGCGTGCTCCTTGCGGCGATAGCCGTGAGTTGTAGCAAAGAAAACGCCTCGGGCAACCTGCCCACGGGTATCGACATTGAAGTAGGTGAAAACAACACACTGTTCATTCTGAACCAGGGGGCGTGGCCCAGCGGTTCCACAATGGATGTGAAAAACCTTTCCACGGGCGCATTCAGCGCCAATTGGTTTGCCACTGCAAACCCGGACGTGGCTCAGGGTCTTGGAAACACCGGAAACGATATGGCCGTCATCGGCGGCAAGCTTTGGGTCCTTATGAATGGGTCCAACCAGATTGCTGTAGTCAATCCCGCAACGGGAAAACTGGAGAAGACCCTCGATGTGGATAGCCCCAGATACATTATTAAGAAAGGCAATTATGCCTATGTGACTTCGTATGGAGCAGCCATCAACGGTTCCGTGTACGGAGTCAAGGGTAAGGTATACAGGATAGATCAGGCCAGCTATGAAAGCAAAACCGTTGAGGTTGGCTATCAGCCCGAAGGCCTTACCGTCCTTGGAGACAAGCTTTATGTAGCAAACAGCGGCGGTTATCAGGCCGATCAGGAGAATACAATTTCTGTCATAGACCTCTCCAGTTTCACAGTTACGGGCACTCTGGAACTCCCCGTAAAGAACCTCAACCGTCTTTTCAGCGCCCAGGGCAAACTTTGGGTTACAACATATGACTGTTATAATGCCGATTGGAGCGCAATCGTGACTCCGGCAAGCCTTGGCAGCGTAACTCCAGAAGGAGAATACACCGCAGTACCCGGCGTAACTGTAGGAATGCCCGCCCTTTCAAAGGACAAGCTGTATAACGTCTCATATGCCGGAATGCAGGTTGTGGACGCAGCCACTGGCGAAGTCTCGGCCATTGCACTAAAGGACGCACAGATAGGATATCCCTATGGCCTGGCGGTTCATCCCGTAAACGGAGAGTTATACATTGCCGATGCCAGTTTCACCGGAGACAGCCGTGTGCTTTGCTTTGCGGCCGACGGCACTTTCAAATGGTCCCAGACTACTGGTATTGGCACCGGCCCGATGTTAGTGTATTGATTGTGCAAACCTAAATAATTGATTGTCAGCATATTGTTAAAAGTCCCGTGCCCTGTACAAGGCACGGGACTTTGCGTAAATCGCTAATAATCAGTGTTTTAGCTTTGCGCTATATTTCAATGGACACACACCCCATGACGTGGATTCCCGGCATGGGGTATTGTTTTACAATCTCGTAGTGGCAGTCAAACATGTTCCTGAGCTCAACTGCCAGCCGAAGGCCGCGGAGGGCCTTCCAGGAAAGGGTCATGTCCCAGGTTGTGAAAGCGGGGAGGAATGCCTCCGGACGGGAAGAGGCGGCGGAGTAGCGGATGCCGGTGACTTGACCGCGGATATCGGCCCTCAGGGGCCCCCAGGCGCCGAAAATGTTGAAAGACCCGCTATGCAACGGGATGTAGGGAATCTGCCAGGGAGACGAAGGGTCGAAGGCTCGGTTGAAGCTGTACCTGGCGGTGATCCCGGCCTTCCAGGAGACCGCGTTGTAAGCCACGGTGGCGTCCCAGTCGTCGCCAAGCACCAGAACCTTCCCTATATTGAACATGCTCCAGCGGAAAAGGCTCCCGTTGGGGACTGCTATGAGCTTGTCTGTCACGTGGTTGAAGTAGAGCTCTTCGCGCACCCTGTAACTCCACGGGCCGAAGCTCCTTTCCCACTTCCACCAGGCGCCCACCTGCCAAACTTTTTCCGGCCGAAGGTCCCGGGCCCCCACGTTTGTGTAATAAAGGTCATTGAACGACGGCAGCCTGCAGGACCGCTTTCCCAGGAACCCGAACTCCCAGTCAAAGCGCGGGTGCCAGTCCACAACAAGGGCGGGGGAGAGAAACTGGTAACCGTCGCTCGTCCCCTGATACTGCACGCTTGCCTGTACCCTCCACGGGTCCAGGATAAAGGCCGAAGAAAACGCCCCCAGGACCTGCTGCCTCCGGGCATCGAACTGGCAGCGGAGCCAGTCGGCCTGAGCGTCAATGGCGGCGTTGAGGTGTAGCCAGGGAAGCGCCTGCCATCCAAGCGAAGCGGCGGCGTACGCGCTTTGGAGCCTGTAGTTCCAGCTTGCACTCACGGAAGGGTCAAGCTCGGATACGTCAATGAAATCCAGCCCGTCAAGGCTGTACCTGCCCTTTACAAGAAGCCGGAGGTTATGCCCTAGGGACTGCTCTCCGGACACCTGCGCGGTAAGATTGCGGTCGTACTGCCGGTCCAGCGACATAGGATACTTGCCGCTCTGCTTGAACACCGGGCCCGGGATGCCGCGGCCGGCGTCGTACCAGCTGGCCGAAGCTTCGTATCGGCCCCACTGAGGAAGGAACCAAAGATGCCCGGCGGCCCTGAAAGCCTTGATGTCGCAGTTCTGGCGCGTAAGGAGAGTGTCTTTCCCAAGGTCCAGCGTGTGGAACGGATACTGCCCGCCAGCCCTGTCTCCGCCAAGCCTTAGCCGTGCTGCAAAGCGCCCCCGCCGGGTCTCGATGCTCCCTGACGGAGAAACTGTGCCGAATGCCCCTCCACGCACCTTCAGCCGTATTTTTCGGCCTTCAGGCATGGCGGTCCTGAGGTGCAGCGACGACGCACTCCCATACTCCCTTGCCGTTTGCAGGAGGGCCGATTTCTGCCCGGAAAAGAGCTCTATGGTCTCAAGGTCCTCGGTAAATATCCTGCCAAGGTCCACCTGTGCGTTCTGGGCATTGTCTATGGGAACCCCGTCCATGAAAATAGCCGTGTGGGCGCTCCCGAGGCTCCTCACGTTCACGGTTTTGAGGCCGCCCACTCCGCCGTAGTCCCTTAACTGGATGCCGCTGAAATCCCTTATGGCATCGGCCGCGGAAGGGGAATCCGTGAGGCGCTCTCCGCTTACGGCCGAAACCGGCGGCGACACGCCCCGGCTTGCCGTTACGCTGGACGCCTCAAGGGTGTCCGGCGGAGAGAGAAGGATGGCGGCTATGAGAGAAAGAATCATTCTCCCAGTGCCTTCAGGATGTCTTTTGTAAGGTTTACGGCCTTTTTGGAAGGAAGGTCAAAGGGAAGGCGCGGGGCGTCTCCCGTGCGAAGGACCGCCGCCCAGGTTCCGGGAATGGAAGTCTCCTCCAGGCGGGCTTCAAGAAACTGCCAATATCTCCAGCTGGAGAAGTCCAAAACCAGGAGGCCGTCCTCTTCAGACACATTTCCGTGTGCCTTCAGAATTCCGGAAAGTTTTTCCTTTGCAGCCTCCCTGCCTTCGGCCTTGAACAGCGCGGTTCCGCTGTCCATTAGCTTAACCTTTGAAATATTGGACATGTTTCTGATGTTTTTTCACCGCAAATTTAGGAAAAATCTTATATTTGCATATCAAAACCTAATTCTAACAATGCGTAAAGTTTATCTCCTTATGGCAGTTGCCGCCATCATGATGGTGGGCTGCAAGAACAATGGTGCCAAGAAGGCCGCAGCAGAGGCCCAGGCTGCCGCTGCAGCTGAAGAGGAAGCCGCAGCCGCAAAGGCCGAACGTATTAACAAGGCCATCGAAGAAGTTGAGGCCGCAGAAGGCATGACCGCCCTTGAGGCCGTTGAGGCCCTTTCCCGCGCCCAGATGGTAGAGGGCGAATCCCTCTCCGAAGACCTTGCCGGCAACCCCGACGCCGCAATTCCTTTTGCCGCAGTAGAGGAAAAGCCCACTTTCAACGGTGGTGACGCCAATGACTTCTCAAAGTGGGTAGGTGAGAATATCGTCTATCCCCAGGATGCCCAGGACCGTCAGGTAAGCGGAAGGGTCATCCTTCAGTTCACCGTAACCAAGGAAGGAGACGTCAAGGACGTGAAGGTCCTCAAGGGCATCGATCCTTCCCTTGACGCAGAGGCCGTACGCGTGGTATCCTCTTCTCCTAAGTGGGCTCCCGGCAACCAGAACGGCATTGCCGTGGCCGTTAACTACACCTTCCCAGTTGTGTTCAAGCTCGGTTAGTCTTCTCACTTTTCATAATTACGTCAGTCCCCGGTCCAGAGAAACCGGGGACTGTTGTTTTTAGTGCTTTCAGGGTTTTGAGTTTTAAGAGAAATTACTTACATTTGTATGCTAGTGTCTAAGAAAACAAAAAAGAACCATATATGAAACTCACAATTTCAAGTACCAATCTCCTGAAGGCCCTCATGGACGTTTCCAAGGCCATTCCGTCAAAGTCTCCGCTCCCCATCCTGGAGAACTTCCTCTTTGTGCTCAAGGAGGGTGTCCTGGAAATCACGGCATCGGACTCGGAGCTCACGCTTCGCACCCGCATTGAGGCCGAAGGCGCAGAGGAAGACGGCTCCATCGCCGTTCCCGCCCGTCATATGATAGACCTCCTGAAGGAGCTCCCGGACGTTCCGCTTTCCATCAAAACCGTCAGTGATTCTTCCTTCGAGTGCAGCTGGGGCAGCGGTAATTCGGCCCTCCCTTATTTCCCGGCCGCGGATTACCCTGAGATAAAGTCCACCACGGAAGACGCCATCACCGTGGAATTCCCCGCCGAAAGCCTTGTGGAAGGCATCCAGAGCACCGTTTACGCTACCGCAGACGACGAAATCCGTCCGGCCATGAACGGTATCTTCTTTGACATAGACCTTGAGAGCACCACCCTTGTGGCATCTGATTCCCACAAGCTCATTTGCTACACCACCAAGGATGTCAAGGCATCGGAGAAGGCTTCCTTCATCCTCCACAAGAAGCCCGCAAACGTGCTTCGCTCCATTATCGGCAAGGATGTAGAGAACGTTAGCATTTCCTTCGACTCCTCTTCGGCCCAGTTCAGATTTGGCGCTACCACCCTTATCTGCCGCCTTGTGGTGGGCAAGTACCCTAAGTACCGTGACGTCATTCCTCTGAACAATTCAAACATCCTCCAGATAGACCGCCAGCTCCTTCTCAACACTGTAAAGCGCGTTGCGGTTTGCGCCAACAAGGCCTCCAACCACATCAAGTTCACCCTCAAGGAAGGCCAGCTTGAGATTTCGGCCCAGGACCTTGGCTTTGCCCTTGCCGCCTATGAGAAGGTGATGTGCAACTACTCCGGAGACGAGCTCACAATTGGCTTCAAGAGCACTTTCCTCACGGAAATCCTTGCCAACATGAACTGCAACTCCCTGGTTGTGAAGTTCGCAGACGCCCGTCGCGCCGCCCTTATCCTCCCCGCAGAGGAAGAGGCCGAAACCGAGAAAGTTTGCGGCATCTTAATGCCTATAATGATCCAGTAGGAATCCTATGGAACTTAATTTACAGCGCCCGTTGCTCTTTTTTGACATAGAGAGCACCGGGCTTAATATTGCCACGGACGGCATCATTGAGCTTAGTTTTGTGAAGGCGTTTCCGGGTGGGGAAACCAGGGTTAAAACCTGGAAGATAAAGCCCTGGGACTATGCCAACCGCTGCGTCATTCCCATCAACCCGCAGGCGTCGGAGGTAAATGGCGTCAAGGACGAAGACCTTGTGGACTGCCCCAAGTTCATAGAGGTGCTTCCGGAGGTCGCGGAGTGGCTGGAGGGAAGCGACCTTGCGGGCTTCAACTCCGCTAAGTTCGACCTCCCCCTTCTTGCCGAAGAAATTGAGAGGGTGAGGGCTTACTGCGAACTTCGCGTAAAGGACGAAAAATCCCGCGAGAAGGCCCTCCAGATGATTTCCGTCATAGACAAACTGGACCTTCATTCGGCCAAGATGGTGGACGTCCAGAACATCTACCATCACTTTGAGCCCCGTAACCTCAGGGCCGCATACCGCTTCTACTGCGGCGGCCATGACTTTGAGAATGCCCATACCGCAGAGGCCGATACCCTTGCTACTTATGAGGTCCTGAAGGGCCAGCTGGACAGATACCAGGAGCCCACTGAGTTCCAGCAGGAGGTTCTGAAAAACGATGTGGATGCCATGTCAAAGATCGGCGCCCGCTCCAAGACCGTGGATTTTGCCGGAAGGCTTATTGAAGGTCCTGACGGTGAGCCGGTTATCAGTTTCGGCAAACACAAAGGGCGTTCGGCCCGCGAGGTTTGGGAAACTGAGCCATCCTATTTTGCCTGGATTGAGGGCGGGGACTTTACGCTGGACACCAAGCGCCAGTTCGCCCTCCTTAAGGCCCGCTTCCAGAAAGAGCGCAAAGAGGCCCTCAACCGCCCCGCCACCTCCGATGAACTGAAGGGTCTTGCCAGCAAATTCAACAGCGGCAAGTTGTTTTAGGTGTTGCCGTGGAGGTAATTCTTTGATAATAAGGTGTTTATGTATTTTAGGGTGTCTTAAAACTGGCACCCTTTTTTGTGTAATATATTGATTATCCAGCAGTTGCCTCCACGCCTTTCCCCTTTTTGTTGAATTTTTCATATATTTGTAAACCAAAATAATGGCAGTGTATAATGTTTTCCCACATTACAGACCTATGAAGAATATTAGGGCGCATTACTACATGACCACATATATGAATGAGATATACTATTACTTGGAAATAGGTAGCAGGTCTTGATAATTAACTATTTATGCGAAATATTGTAAAAATATTAACCTTTATATTTCTATTGTTTTCTTGCTCTGATACCATAGAAATAGAGAGAGTAGTAGAGAGGTATGCCAACCCCAGGATTTGGGCTGGTTATATTATTGCTCCTGTTGAGAATGACAGGTTTATTATTATTGATAATTCAATAATGCGCGCCCGCGTCTATTATGACAATTATAAAGATGAATTTAGCGATTATACCGCTTTCCTTGAGAGTGTGTTTTTACACCCGGAATCCATTGATTACTGTCAGTCAGTAGGTATATGTGACAGCTATGCGCAGAAAAAAATCAGCGAATTAAGATTCCGATACAGTTTTCCTCTATTCGCCAATAGATATCTAGATGAAAAGAGTTCTGGTGTTTATACTATCAAACAGTCTTACGTGGATATATGGCCGTACATTTTAGCTTATTGCTTTGGTCGGGACTATTATATTTATTTCTCTGATCATGCGGCTGAATGGATTATAAGTAAGTTCCCCGAGGACAATCTTGATTATTTGTCGGACTTTTGATCCTAAGACATCAAAAATGCGGAAACGGCATAAATTTTGAGCAATCTCTGCGTGGAAAATGTATTAAAAAGAGATACTATGAAAAAAGGATTTTTGACTGTACTGCTTTCAGTACTTGCAGGCGGTGTTACCGCTTATGCAGTGGTGAAAGCCACTATGCCCAAACCAGCAGAGACCACCGTAGTGAAGGATGCTTCCGGAAACGCCGTGGAGTATCGCACTGTCAATTTGGCAGACTCTGATTACCCTGACTTTACATACGCTGCAGAAAGTGCCGTGGAGGCAGTTGTATACGTGGAGGTTACCGTCCAGGGCCGCCAGCAATACCAGACCATAGACCCTTTCTTCCGCTTCTTCTTTGGTGACGAATTCTCCCAGCCCCAGTACAGGGAGCAGAAGGGTAGCGGCAGCGGCGTCATAATTCGGCCAGACGGCTATATCGTGACCAACAACCACGTTGTGGCCGGTGCCACCAAGATTTCCGTTACGCTCAACGACAACTCCCAGTACGATGCCACCGTGGTGGGCACAGACCCTGTCACGGACGTCGCCATTATTAAGGTAGACGCCGCAAACCTTCCTACAATTCCGCTTGGAGATTCAGACAAGCTCCGCCTCGGAGAGTGGGTCCTTGCTATCGGCTCACCCCTTGGAATGCAGCTCAGGAGCACCATCACCGCCGGTATCGTTTCGGCAAAAGGCCGTTCAATGCCGGACTACTCCGGAGAATTCAAGATTGAATCCTTCATCCAGACCGATGCTGCCGTGAACCCCGGAAACTCCGGCGGCGCCCTTGTGAACAAGAAGGGTGAACTGGTGGGCATCAACACCGCAATTGTGTCCCAGACAGGTGCCTACAGCGGCTATTCATTCGCAGTTCCCGTGAATATCGTGAAGCGCGTGGTGGAAGACCTCATCGACTACGGCTCCGTGAAGCGCGCCATGCTTGGCATCACCATGGGCAGCGTAGACAAGAAAATTGCCGACGAAATGAAACTTTCCTCCGTTTCGGGCGTATATATTAACGAGGTTTTGAAAGGCAGCGCCGCCGAAAAAGCCGGTCTCAAGAAGAACGACGTCATTATAGCCATTGACGGCCAGAAGATTACGGACGCTTCTTCAGTACAGGCAAAGGTAGGCGATTACCACCCCGGAGACCAGGCGGATATCACCTATGTCCGTAACGGAAAAGAGGCCCACGCAACAGTTGTTTTCCAGGCCGCTTCCACCGAAAACGGTGAAGTGGACGTAGACGGAACCGTTGCTTTCTACGGAGCAAAACTCAGGGCCGCCAAGAAAGGCGTTGAGATTGTTTCCGTTGGACAGGGCAAGATGGCCGATGCCGGTGCAAAGGAAGGTGGAATCATCCTCTTTGTGAACGGAGATGCCGTTGCAAAACCTGAAGATGTAGTGGCTAAGGCCAAGAAAGGCGCCCGCGCAGTATACATAGAAGGTATAGACGCAAACGGCAAAACCTTCTACCTGGCCTTTGGAAAGTAAAAGTTATATATGAGGCAATTAAAGATTACCAAATCCATCACCAACCGCGAAAGCGCGTCGTTGGACAAGTACCTGCAGGAGATCGGCCGCGAAGAGCTTGTTACTCCTGACGAGGAAGTAGAACTTGCACAGCGTATCCGTAAAGGAGACCAGGAGGCACTGGAGAAGCTCACAAGGGCAAACCTCAGGTTTGTGGTGTCTGTGGCAAAGCAGTACCAGAATCAGGGCCTTAGCCTCCCGGACCTTATCAACGAGGGCAACCTGGGCCTTATCAAGGCAGCGGAGAAATTCGACGAAACCCGCGGCTTCAAGTTCATCTCCTATGCGGTGTGGTGGATCAGGCAGAGTATCCTTCAGGCCCTTGCCGAACAAAGCCGTATTGTTAGGCTGCCCCTCAACCAGGTGGGTTCCCTCAACAAGATAAACAAGGCCCTTGGCAAGTTTGAGCAGGAGTACGAGCGCCAGCCTTCCAACGAGGAACTGGCCGAAATGATAGACATCCCCAAGGACAAGATCTCCGATACCCTCAGGGTGGGAAGCCGTCACGTCAGCGTAGACGCCCCCTTCGTGGAAGGAGAAGACAACTCCCTCCTGGATGTCCTTCCCAACGACGATTCCCCTTCGGCCGACAGGACTTTGGTAAACGAAAGCCTCAACACGGAGATTGAAAGGGCCCTCTCCACTCTCACAGACCGTGAGCGTGAAATCATCAAGAGTTTCTTCGGCATCGGATGTCAGGAGATGACCCTTGAAGAGATTGGAGAGCGCTTCGGCCTCACGCGTGAGCGTGTGCGCCAGATTAAGGAGAAGGCCATCCGCCGTCTCAAGAGCCCTTCCCGCAGTAAACTTCTTAAAAGCTACCTTGGATGACCCCGGAAACTTTTATTCAGCAAAAGGCCGCGCTGGCCATCAAAGACATTTATGGATCTGAAGTGGCGGAAACGTCACTTCAGGTTTCTGTTACACGCAAGGAGTTTGAGGGAGACTACACCCTTGTCACTTTCCCTCTTCTCAAGATTACCCGCCAGGCCCCAGATGCCACAGGCAACGCAATAGGGGAGTGGCTCACTAAGAATGTCCCTGAGATTGAGGCGTTCAATTCCGTTAAGGGTTTCCTTAACCTCTCTTTCTCACCGGTTTACTGGAACGAGTCCCTGAAAGCCATTTCAGAGACCGAGGATTACGGGCAGCTGCCCTCCACCGGCCGCCGCATAATGGTGGAATTCTCTTCCCCCAACACCAACAAGCCCCTTCACCTTGGGCATATCCGCAACAACCTTCTGGGAGACAGCGTGTCCCGTATCCTGAAGGCCTGCGGCAATGATGTTGTCAAGAGCACCATTGTCAACGACCGCGGCGTGCATATCTGCAAGAGCATGTACGCCTGGGAGAAGCTCTTTAATGGGGCTACCCCGGAAAGCACAGGCAAGAAGGGAGACCATCTGGTAGGAGACTGCTATGTGGCCTACGCCAAAATGGAGAAAGAGCACCCGGAGGTTATTGAGGACGTTCACAAGATGCTGGTCGCTTGGGAAGCTGGAGACCCCCATGTGCGTGAACTTTGGTCAATGATGAACGGCTGGGTGTACAAGGGCTTCGATGAAACCTACGCCGCCCTTGGCATCACCTTCGACCAGGTGGACCATGAATCCGAGACCTACCTCCTTGGCAAGGAACTGGTTCAGAAGGGCCTTGCCGAAGGCGTGTTTGTGAAAGACCCTGACGGCAGCGTGTGGTGCGACCTCACCGCAGACGGCCTGGACCGCAAGCTGGTGCTTCGCGGAGACGGCACTTCCGTATACATTACCCAGGACCTTGGCACCGCAGAGCGCCGCTTCCAGAACTTCAAGCTGGATTCCCATGTGTATGTGGTTGGAAATGAGCAGGATTATCATTTCCAGGTGCTTAAGCTCATCCTAAAGAAACTTGGGTTTGAGTGGGCAGACCAGATTTATCACCTTAGCTACGGCATGGTGGAACTCCCCGAAGGCAAGATGAAATCCCGTGAGGGAACGGTAGTTGATGCCGACGACCTCATTGAGAGCATGTACCTTGAGGCCAAGAAGACCTCCGAGGAAAGCGGCAAGCTTGAAGACATGTCCTCAGAGGAGAAGGACAGGTTGTATCATATTATCGGCCTTGGCGCCCTCAAGTACTTTATTATCAAGGTTGATCCCAAGAAGACAATGCTCTTCAACCCCAAGGAAAGCATAGACTTCAACGGCAACACCGGCCCCTTCATCCAGTACACCCACGCCCGTATCTGCTCAATCCTCCGCAAGGCTTCAGTTTCCTTCGGCCCTTCAGACATAAAGGCCGATGCCCAGCCTTCGGCAAAGGAAGTGCGTCTTGTGAAACTCCTGGACCTTTATCCCGGCAAGGTGGCCGAAGCCGGCGCCGCCCTCAGCCCCGCCGTCATTGCCAACTACGCCTATGAGCTTGCCAAGGAGTTCAACCAGTACTACCACGACACTCCTATCCTCAAGGAAGAGAACGAAGCCGTGCTCAAATACCGCCTGGAACTCATTTCCGTCATGGCCCGCACACTTCGCAGCGCCATGGGCCTTCTGGGCATTGAGCTCCCGGAAAGGATGTAAATTCTTCTGGCGCGAAAGTCGCTGATTTATAGCTTCTTATAGAAAGTCGGGTGCACCTGCAAGTGCACCCAACTTTGCGTATGTCGCTGATAGTGAGGATGTTGCTGGCCAGGATGCTAGGCCGAAGATTTCCGCTGTTTGACAATATCCACCACTATTACCAGGACGGAACTGAGGAATAAAGCCAGGGTGTCTGCCAGAAGGTCCATGGGGTCTCCGCTGCGATACTCCGTAAAGTGGGCCTGGCCCCACTCTGTGCCGAAGGCCAGAATAAGCCCCACAATGAATGTTGCGCCCGTGAAAAGCAGGGTGCTTTTTACCGAATCCGTGAACCTGTCAAACGCCAGGAAGGCAAGGATGGGGAACGGGAAGAACATGGTAAAGTGCACAATCTTGTCCGTGGGGATGCCAAAGAAGTCAAGGGGCACGGACGGAGTAGAGTCAAAATGGCCGAAGCAGAGGAAAAGAACCCCTGCTACATACAGCCAGAAGATAATCTGGAAGGCTATTTTATTGCCGCGGCTCATACAAGTTTAAGTTCCCCGAAGAATTCCGGACGGTGGAAATCAGGATTGGGGGTTCCAATTGGAGCCCAGCTCACAAAGTGGGGATGGGCGGTTTTGTCTCCGCACTTGTAGAAGTTGGCGCGGATGACAGAAGGGACATTTTCAGGGTCTATTCCAATGAGTTCAAAGGGAATGATGATGCAGACGCGCCAGTTCTGGAGGCCTTCCTTAGGCTCGTCTACTCTTTTGACGGAAGCAAAACGCGCAATAGACTCCATCTCTTCCTGAGGGCGTTTTGTGCGGTGTGAGCGGTCCGGGCCGCAGCAAGCAAGTACCTTTCCAAGAGCGTTTATCTCAAAGTTGTAGTACTCTGAGCCGTCCGGGTTTTCCACAAAAAACTCCACGCAGCTGTCTTCCCACTGGGAGCCGTTGTCCTCTTTGTTTTCGGCCCTGAGATCCAGTCCGCTTACGCGGAAATCCACAACCAGGGAGCCTTCTGTGCGGGCAATTCGGCCTGCACAAAGCGGCGCATACGGAAAAACTGACGGCCAGTTGACGGTATCTACGTCAAAGCGTGCGGCCTCAAGCTCCATTACGGAGTCAAGGTCCTGGGTGTCAAAGTTTACGAGGGGGACGTTGAGGGATTTTGTCATAGGGCTTGCATGTCGTTAAGTTTGCGGTAATATCCGTTAAGTGCAATGAGGTCTTCGTGGCGGCCGCGCTCCACAATTCGGCCGTCGTGCATAACCACAATTTCATCTGCGTTCTTGATTGTGGAAAGCCTGTGGGCAATGGCTATTGTGGTGCGGGAGCTCATGAGGCGGTCAAGGGCGTCCTGGACAAGGCGCTCGGATTCAGTATCGAGGGATGCCGTGGCTTCGTCCAGAATTAGGATGGGAGGGTTCTTGAGGATGGCGCGGGCAATGGAAAGCCTCTGGCGCTGGCCTCCGGAAAGTTTGGAGCCGCGGTCTCCGATATTTGTCTCATAGCCCTGCTCCTTTTCCATGATGAAGTCGTGGGCGTTTGCAATTTTTGCGGCGGCAACCACCTGTTCCATGGTGGCGCCCTCTACGCCGAAGGCTATGTTGTTGAAAATGGTGTCGTTGAAAAGTATGGGCTCCTGGTTAACGTTGCCCATGAGGGCCCTGAGGTCCTTGACTGCAATGTCCCGTACATCCTTGCCGTCAATGGTGATTCGGCCTTCAGTAACATCCCAGAAACGGGGAATGAGGTCTACCAGAGTGGATTTTCCGGCGCCGGATTCTCCAACAATGGCAATCATCTTTCCGCGGGGGATGGAGAGGTCTATTCCGCGAAGGATCTCGCGGGAGGAGTCGTAGCTGAAACGAACGCCCTCAAAGCAGATGGCATCCTTGAAGGACTCCATGGGAAGCGGGTTCTTGGGGTCCTTGATGGGGTTGTCGTACTCCAGGATCTTGTTGATCCTTTCCATGGAGGCAAGGCCCTTGGGGATGCGGTAGGTGGCGGTGGAAAGCTCCTTGATGGGCTCGATCACGGAGTATAGGATCACAAGGAAGAGGATGAACTGGGATGCATCCATGAATTTTCCGCCGAAAAGGCCGGTGCCGCGGATGATCATTGATCCGCCCACGCACAGCGCAATCATGAGCATGGTGGTGCCAAGGAACTCGCTTACGGGGTGCGCGGTAAGCTGACGGGTGGCCACTTTGGCAATTTTCCGGCGCATGCGGTCCGTGACATTGCTGAAGCGCCGTGACATGGTTTTTTCGGCATTGAAGGCCTTCACAATCCTAAGGCCTCCAAGGGTTTCATCCACCTGGGACATGGTATCACTCCAAAGTTCCTGGGCCTCAAGAGAGCCCCTCTTGAGTTGCTTGCCGATAATGCCCATTATCCACACGAAAGCCGGGGTGAATACAATTGTAAAGGCCATCATGTCCGGGCTTAGGGCGGTGAGGAAGCCAAAGTAGATGAGAATGAGGATGGGGTCCTTGATAAGGATTGCTATTGAGGCGGTTATGGAATTCTCCACCTCAGAGACGTCTCCGGTGATACGTGCTATGATGTCACCTTTCCTTTCCTCTGAGAAAAAGCCTATGGGAAGTGAAAGGATTTTGTTGTATACCCTGCAGCGGAGCTCCTTCACTATGCCGGTGGAGATGGGCACCATTACGGCGTTTGAGCCGAAGTAGCAGCTGGTTTTTAGAAGGGTGAAGAAAATCATGGTGCCGCCAAGGAGGATGAGGGTGTTCATGAGGCCGAAACGCCCCGCGAAGTCCGACACATAGTAGTAGAAGTTGTTCACTACCATCTCCTTGAAATCGTTGAAAGAGCCTCCGTTCCAGTGCATGAGCTCATATACCTGGGAGTCCGTATTAACCTTGAACAGGATGTTAAGGAGCGGCACCAGCACCGTAAACGAGAATATATTGAATATGGCCGACAGTATGTTAAGGAACACCGCTGCAGCCAGATATCCTTTATAGGGGGAGGCGTATTGCCTCATCATTTTGAGGAATTCCTTCATAGACTACAAAGATAGTGTTTTTCAGTAAATTTTTTGTATTTTTACACCTGCAAACGAAACTAAACCAAACCAAACCATATTATGCGTATCCTTCTCAAGAACGGGAAAATCTATGACGGCACAGGTGCCGCCCCCGTAACAGGAGACATCCTTGTAGAAGATGAAAAGATTGCCGCCGTGGGGCAGGGCCTTGAGGAAGAGGCCGATGAAGTTATAGACCTTGAGGGCCTTAGCGTATCTTCCGGCTTTTTTGACGCCCACTCCCACAACGACTGGTTTGCCATCAAAAAAGAGCCCCTGAAGTACTTCGAGCCATTCATCCGCCAGGGTATAACCTCTTTCATTACAGGCAACTGCGGCCTTTCGGCCGTTGGTTTCAGCGAGAAATCCCCGTATGTGGACAAAGTGGGAGCCGGCCTTTTCGGCTATAAAGGAGACACAACGGGCGTTTACCCCACGGTAAAGAGTTTCTTTGAGGCGGTGGATCGCAAGAATCCCTGCAACGAAGCCATAATCGTTGGCCACTGCACCGCACGCACAAGCGTGGCCGGCTGGGACAACCGCCCCCTCACTGAAGCTGAGCGCAAAGAGATGCTGTCCCTTCTTGAGCAGGGCCTCCAGGAAGGCGCCTGCGGCCTTTCCCTTGGCATGATGTACCTTCCAGGGCGTTTTGCGGGCGTCCCCGAAACCCGTGACGTCGCGCTTCTGGCCGAAAAATACAACAGGCCCCTCACAGTGCATCCCAGGGCCGAATCTGCCGTGTCCCTTGACTATCCTCTCCTTGGAAGGCCCCATATCCTGAGGGCCCTGGACGAACTTGTGGAAATGGCCAAGGGCACCCATATGAAACTCCAGTACTCGCACGCCATCTTTGTGGGCCGAAGCACCTTCAAGTGCAAGGACGAGCTCCACGCAATCCTGGATAAACTCAAGGCCGAAGGCATAGACGCCCAGTTTGACATCTACAACGAAACCCTGGGCGTATCCGTTATCACGGTGTTCCTTCCCAACTGGTTCCAGGCCCTGTCTCCCAAGGAAAAGCGCAAGCCCTGGAATCAATTGAAATTCACCATCATGGGCGCAATTACAATGAAGCTCCTGGGCTTCGGCTGGAAGGACATCGAGATTGCGTATATCGGCCCCGGATATGAGAAATACGAGGGCAAAACCGTGTACCAGATTGCTAAGGAAGAGGGCAAGTCCTGCTTTGACACTTACCTTGACCTCTGCGAAATCTCTGATTTCAAGGGCCGCGTGAACATGGGACCCTACAGCACTCCGGAGATAATCTCCTGGCAGTCAAAACGGGACGACGTCCTATATATGACCGACGCCTGGGTGGAGGAATTCGGCAAGCAGAACCCTGCCATCTACGACTGCTTCCCCAAGTTCATCCGTGCATCCCTCCGCGGGGAAGGGGACACCATGCCCCGTACCATACGCAAGATGACCGGCGGGGTCGCCGACCGCTTCTCCATCCCGCAGCGCGGCTATGTAAAGCCCGGCTACTTCGCAGACCTTACCGTTTTTGACGAGGCCGAAATGAAGGCTGGCGTCCCGGACCAGTCCAAGCCCTTCGGCATAAAGAGGGTTTTCATCAACGGTAAGCAGGTTCTCTGCGGAGACGTCCTTGACAAGGAGGCCCTGAGGACCTCCGGCCAGGCCATGCGTAGCGCCTGACGGGCTCCTTTGATGTGCTTTATCAAGCGATGAAAGACAAACCATTTTCCTTCATTCCCCGTGAGCGTATTTATACGGATGAGCTCCGTACTGTTGCCTGGGGGACAGATGCCAGCGAGTATCGTCTTACTCCAAAGATCGTTGTGCGTGCAAATGATGAGGCGGAAGTGTCCAGGATACTTTCGGAGGCATCAAGGATACGTGTTCCTGTGACTTTCCGGGCCGCCGGAACATCGCTCTCCGGGCAGGCAATCTCCGACAGCGTCCTTGTGGTTGCCGGCAAGAACTGGGAGAAGTCAAGGTATAATCCAGAGGATTGTTCCATTACGCTGCAGCCCGGAATCGTGGGACGGGAAGTTAACAGGAGACTGGCGCCTTATGGCCGATACTTCGGCCCGGATCCCGCTTCCATCGGCAGCTGCATGGTGGGTGGGATTGTGGCTAACAACGCCTCCGGGATGAGCTGCGGAGTCCACGCCAACTCCGACAAAACGCTCCTCAGCGCCCGCATAGTTTTTGCCGACGGAACTGTTCTGGATACAGGAGACGCCAAGTCCCGTGCCGCTTTCAGGGAATGTCACCCGGAAATAGTGTCGGCCGTTGAAAGGCTTCGGGATGATGTCCTTTCCGACGATGAACTGCGAAGGAGGATAGAGTTCAAGTACTCCATAAAAAATGTCACCGGTCTCAATCTTCGGCCTTTGGTGGCGTACACGGACCCTTTTGAGATTATTGCCCACCTTATGGTAGGCTCCGAGGGAACGCTGGGCTTCCTTTCCGAGGTCACAATGGCAACGCTTCCCGTAACGCCTTACAAGGCAAGCGCCATGATATACTTCGGCAGCATTGTGGATGCGGCAAAGGCTGTTGTGGCTTTGAGAAATGCCGTAAGGGTGAGTGCCGCTGAACTTCTGGACAATCGCTCGCTTACCTCGGTAGGGGATCCTCATCTTTCGGCGGAAAAACCGGATCTTACAGCGCTCCTCACCGAGGTCCAGGCGCAAAGCCGGAAGGAACTCCTTGATATGGTTTCGCGCGTTACGGAGGCTCTTGAACCGTTTGACGTGGATGTCCGGTTTACCGACGACCCTTCCGAAACCGCCGCTTTCTGGGCCATCCGTGCAGGCATTTTCCCTACCGTGGGAGGACTCCGAAAGGAGGGAACGACGTGCCTGATAGAGGATGTGGCCTTCCACGTTGAGGACCTTCCGGAGGCCACGGCAGACCTTTCGGCCCTGCTTGACAAGCATGGCTACACGGATTCTTGTATTTACGGACATGCCCTGGAGGGGAATTTCCATTTTATCATCAACCAGGGCTTTGAGACGGAGGAAGACATTGCGCGATATGATGCCATGATCCGGGACGTAGCCCGTCTTGTGGTAGAAAAGTACGACGGTTCACTCAAGGCCGAACATGGCACGGGCCGAAACATGGCCTCTTTTGTTGAGTACGAATGGGGAGAGAAGGCCTTCGGCATAATGAAGCGGATAAAGGCCGTATTCGATCCTCTTGGAATCTTGAATCCGGGGGTGATTTTCAACGAAGACCCCAGGTGCTACCTGAAAGACCTTAAAAGGGTTCCGGTACTTGAGCCTCGTGATAAGGATGCCGAAGATGAGTACAAACTTATCAACAAATGTATAGAATGCGGTTTCTGTGAAGTAAACTGCGTTTCATGCGGCTTTACACTTTCTTCCCGTACCCGAATTGCCGTCCAGCGGGAAATTGCCCGCCGGAAAAAAGCCGGAGAACCATACGAGGCTCTTGAAAGGGCGTTCAGATACCCCGGGAAAGTAACCTGCGCAGGTGACGGCCTGTGTTCCATGTCCTGCCCCATGGGTATCAATGTGGCCGATATGACCCATCAGTTGCGCCGTGAAAGCGTTGGGGCCGCCGGGACTTTTGCCGGAGAATGGGTGGCAAACCACTTCCATGGGACAAAAACCATCCTCCGCGGCGTACTTGGCCTTGCGGGAGCGGCACACGCCGTTCTTGGAGACAAGGCCATGGGTGTCGTTGGAAGGGGACTTCATGCGGTTGGACTGCCGCTATGGACGCCGGAAACACCTAAAGGATACCGTCCCCGCGGTATTGATACGGGAAAAAGCGACAATCTCAAGGTGGTATATTTCCCCAGCTGCCTGAACCAGATGATGGGGCCTGCTCCCGGAGATAATGTGCGTCCGCTTGTGGAAGAAACCGTGGAACTCCTTAAGAAAGCCGGATATGAGGTGATTTTCCCCAGGCGGATGGACAGCCTCTGCTGCGGCACAATCTGGGAGAGCAAGGGACTCCCGGAAATAGCGGAGAGAAAGGTTCGAGAATTGGAAGACGCCCTTTGGGAAGCATCCTCAGAAGGCCGATATCCTGTCCTTTGTGACCAAAGCCCGTGCCTTCACCGCATGAGAAAGTGCATTAAAAAGATGCACCTTTATGAACCTGCGGAGTTTATCTGGAAGTTCCTAAAGGACAGGCTGGAATTCCATCCCACGGATGAACCGGTTTCGGTTCACATAACGTGCACCATGCGCCTCATGGGCCTTCAGGACTGCATTGTGGGCCTTGCAAAGCTTTGTTCCACCAATGTGACTGTTCCGTCCGGCGTGGGCTGCTGCGCCTATGCCGGAGACAAGGGCATGATAAACCCCGAGCTCAATGCCTGGGCGCTTAGGAAACTTCGGCCAGAATTGGAAGCGGCGGGAGTTAAAGAAGGCTTTTCCAACAGCCGCACCTGCGAAATAGGCCTTTCCACGCACGGTGGAGTGCCTTACCGCTCAATTGTTTATCTTGTAAACAGGGTAACCTGCCCCTACAGCACCTTGTCCAGCCAGTAGAAAATGAGCCGGATGCGGTCTTTTAGGACGTCGTAGTCCAGGGAGGCGGCATTGTCCGTGGGCTTGTTGTTATGGAGGGTGATGCCGGAAGTGAACATTACGGAAGGGATGCCGTGCTCCAGGAAAATGCGTTGGTCACTTATGCGGCGGTAGAAAAGGCGCGTGAAGTCCTTGGAGCCGTAATAGTCAAAGCCAAGTTCCAGGCCGAAACCCTTGCCGCGGTTGGCGGATTCAAGCGATGAGCGCTGGGCGGGAGCGTCGTCGGAGAGCATCATGAGAAAGCGCGGATTGCCGTCCGTGAGCGGAGCGCTGGTGCCGCCAATCTGGTCCAGATTCACCACCAGGGATATCTGTGAGGCCTCCACGGGCTGCCCGGACACAGGGTCCAGGAGCTTCTTTGCGCTTATTTCCCTCCAAAGTTCCGCGGCCCCGGCCTGGTTCTTCTCCTTGCCGTCCAGCGCCACCAGAATAAGGGAATGCCTGTAAATCTTATGGCAGGTGTTCATGCGCGTTACCATTGCGGCAAGTTCCAGAAGCCCGGCCACGCCAGACGCATTGGCGTCTGCCCCCGGATAAAAAGTGCCGTTGAGAGTACCCAGGTTGTCATAATGGGCCATCACAACAACATAACGCGCGGGGTTGGCGCTGCCGGGAATTAGGCCGACAACATTTCGGCCCATACCCTCTGAAGTGTTGAATCCGTGGAGCCATGCTCCGGCAAGGGGCAGAAGACCCTGCACGCGGAAATTGCCCTCCAGCCAGTCCGCCGCCTTGTGGGCGCCTTCAGTGCCGGTGGCGCGTCCTCCAAGGGCGGGGTCTGTTAGATACTCTATGTTTTTACGGATGTTCTCTTTGCTCAGGACGATATCGGCATTTATGGGGCTGATGCTATAGCGGACGCTTTGTGCCGAGGCAGCGCTGCAACCCATAATAAGGCCGAAAATGATAAATATTTTTGCTAACTTTGTCATTTGGTGCGAAATTAGCTATTTCAAGCCGGAAAAGGAAATTTTTTTGATGTCAAAGCCTCTGAAAATACTTTTTGTGTGCCTGCTGCTGAGTATCGGTATCAATTCCCGTGCCCAGTGGGACAAAGACGTATTCTCTTTCCGTGGCCGTACCGCCCTCCAGGACGGCCGCCTTTCAGAGGCCGTAGCCAATTTCAACATCCTTGCACAGCTGGACTCCACGGATTACTGGACCTTCTTCTACAGGGGAATAGCCAAGTATAACCTTGGGGACATCCGTGGCGCTAAGGCCGATTTCTCCACGGCGGTGCGCCTGAACCCCGTTTTCACTTCCGGCTACCATTACCGCGCCATCACGGAAAGCCGCTCCGGAGATTACGATGCAGCCCTCCAGGACCTTGAGAAGGCCATTTCGCTTCGGCCCGGGTCTCACGGCCTGTACTTCACAAGGGGCGTCACCTACTTCCTGAGCCGCCAGTTCCAGAGCGCCGTAAAAGACTTTGACAAGTATATAAGGAAAGAGCCCAAGGACCCCGCTTCCTACCTTAACCGCGGTGCCTCCTACCTTTTCCTCGGAGACACCACAAAGGCCCTGGAAGACTACAACCACGCCATCAAGATAGACCGCTTTGAACCCGAGGGCTACATCCGCCGCGGCGGCCTGGAGGCTTCCAGGAAGCAGTACGATGCCGCGCTCGCAGACTTCAACAAGGCCATAGACCTTGATTCTACGCTCACCCTGGCTCATTTCCAAAGGGCACTTGTGAATGCCGAATCCGGAAACCTCAGGGATGCCATGCAGGATCTCAATACCGTGCTGAAATATGAGCCCGGCAACGCCCTCACCCTTTACAATCGCAGCCTCCTGAGCGCCCAGGTGGGGGATTATGAGGCCGCCTTGTCCGACATGGACAGGGTTATAGCCATAAATCCCGGAAATGTCCTCGCGTACTTCAACAGGGCAGGCTATTTCCTGGAAATGGAGCGCTGGGACGACGCCCTTGCAGACTACAACAAGGCCATTGAGCTGTACCCGGACTTTGCCAAGGCCTACATGAACAGGGCCTACGTAGAGCTCCAGATGGGAATGACGCGCGCATCCCGGGAAGACTATCGTACCGCCCGCAGGAAGGTGGCCGAATATGAAAAAGCCACTTCTTCCGGGGCCGATTTCTCCGACACCACCAAGAAATACTCCTCCCTTCTTGCCCTGGACGCAGACTTTGCGCGCAGCGGCGGCTTCGAGGACGAGATGCTTCGGCACAGGGACGTGGACATAAACCTTAAGCCTCTCTACCGCTTTGTGATAGCGGGAGCCTCCGGCGCCGGAAACAATATCCTTGAGCACCGCTATGAGAACAAGCTCCTGGACACCTTCATGGCTTCTTTGGAAGTGCCCGCAGAGGTCACTTCCGGTACGGCGGCCGTCCCGGCAACGGAGGATGTCCGGCAAAAAGAAGTGTCCGGTTCCTTTGAAAAAGGCCTCCAGGACATGGACGCAAAGCAGTTCTCAAAGGCGCTTACGCATTTCACGGATGCCGTTGAGGCAGATCCCAAAGGCCCCTACGATGCCTATTACAAGGCGTTCTACCTAATGAACAGGGCCGCCCTCAGGGCCGAAATGATACAGTTCATAGCGTCCTTCGAGTCCAATGTCCAGACACTTACCATGGACGACAAGGGAAACACGCGTGCCCGCGTGCGTGAGCAGATTACCCGTGAGTACGACTACTCCGAGGCCCTTCAGGACATGGAGGCCGCAGCAGCGGTGCTTCCTTCCGTCCCGTACATCCAGTTCAACCTTGGAAATCTCTATTGCCTGAGTTCCCGTTTTGTGGAGGCCATAGCCAGTTACGACAAAGCCCTCAAACTATACCCCTGGATGGGAGACGCTTACTTCAACAGGGGGCTTGTGCTCATTTACCTCAAAGACCGTGAGAAGGGCTGCATAGACCTCTCACGTGCCGGTGAACTTGGCGTAGAGGGCGCCTATGGCGTAATTTCCCGTTACTGTGACAAGGAGGAGCGGCCGTGATGAAGTTCGTGAGCTTTTCCAGCGGCAGTTGCGGCAATTGTTCCCTTCTCCTTGGGCCGAATTCCGGCATAATGATAGATGCCGGCGTGGGCATAAGGCGCGTGAAAAAGGAACTGGAGGCGCTGAAACTAAGCTACGATAATATTTCGGCCATACTTGTAACCCACGACCACGGAGACCATATACGCTCCCTGGGCTCTTTCTGCAAGAGGCTCACCGTGCCGGTATGGACCACGGAAAAGATTCACGAAGCCCTTGCGTATCACCCTTTTACACGTGACTGGGTGGGGCCTTGCCGCCAGGTGCTGGAGCCCGGAGTGTGGAATCCGGTAACGGCCGATTTCGATGTCCGCTTCTTTGTTGTGCCCCACGACGCCACGCAGTGCGTGGGCTATGTGATAAGGTGTGAGGAAGAGCTTTTTGTACTCATGACGGACCTTGGGCACGTTACGGGGGAGTCCATGAGATGGGCATCCGAGGCCCGTACCGTTGTGGTGGAATCCAACTACGACCTTGACATGCTCATGGGCGGGAATTACCCTCAGGTGCTCAAAAACCGCATAAGCCAGGGAATCGGCCATCTTTCCAACGACGCCTGTGCCGATGCAATTTGTCACTTCATGCATGAAGGCCTGAGGAATATCTTCCTTTGCCACCTCAGCGGAAACAACAACACCCCGGAACTGGCTTACAAGAGCGCGGCTTCGGCCTTGGAATCCATTGGAATAGAGAAGGGGAGTGTTGCCCTGAGGGTGCTCAGAAGGGGAGAGGCGTCCCCGCTACTTGTCCTTTAGCCAAGTGCCGCGGGCAAGGCGGATCATGAAGATTGCCCCCCTGAAGCAAAGCTCCACCGCCATGCACATCCAGAATCCGGGAAGCCCGTAGATGCGGGTGATGAATATTGCCGGAATAATTCTTACAAACCACATTGAGCCGAAGTTCATGAAACTTGGAATGCGGGTGTCCGCTGCGCCCACAAATGCGCCGTATATCACAAGGGAGGCGGCGTAGCCAAGTTCGGCCCAGGCCTCTATCCTCAGGACCTGCGCGCCAAGGTCTATGACAGCGGCGTCCGGAGACATTATTCCCATCATCTGCGGCGCGAAAATCCACATTAGAATGGCCAGAAAGCCCATTATCCCCATGCCCATCAGGGTGGTTATCCAGGCAAAACGCTTTGCCATGGGTTTTCGGCCTGCGCCTATTGACTGGCCCACAAGGGCCGTGGCGGCGTCGGCGATGCCCACTCCGGGCATGTAGCACAGGCTTTCGGCGGTGATTGCAAAGGAGTTGGCGGCAATGGCGATGGTACCAAGCGGGGCCACGATAAGGGTTGCTGCAATATAACCTCCCCTCATGAGGACGTTCTGGAGGGCCATGGGGCCGCTGATGTTCAGCGCCTTTCCAACAACCGCCCTGGTGGGCCTGTAGCTGCCTTTTTCCTTCCGGAGCCCAAGTTCCTTGGAGCCGAAGGCCAGGAAGGAGAACATGAGTATGCCGGTGACAAGTTCGGCCAGTCCGCTGCCTATGGCCGCGCCCACGACGCCCATGTCAAGGGCGTATATGAAGATGTAGTTGAATACTACGTCAAGGACGCACATGCCTATGCTCAGGATGCTTGGGACCTTCATGTTGCCGCTTGCCTGGAGCATATAGGCGCAGGTCCAGTCCAGCGCCATTGCCGGCATGAACAGGGACATTATGAAAAAGTAACTGGAGGCGTCCTGGTTGATGTCCGGGCCGCCGCCAAGCCAGCCGGGAAGGAAGGGGGACAGGGCTATGCCTATGAGCGCAAGCACCGTGCTGAACCATACGGCGCACACAAGTCCCTGCCGTACAACGGAGCGTGCGCTTCCAAGGTCATTGGCCCCAACGCAGTGGGCAACCTGGACGGAAAAACCGCTGGTGGCAGCCATCCCGAACCCTCCGAAAAGCCAAAGGCAGGTGGATACAAGGCCGATTGACGCACCGGCCGCCGGCCCAAGGTGACCCACCATGGCGGTGTCTATGTACTGCATCATGACGGAGGATATCTGGGCCAGGATGGCCGGATAGCTCATGGAGAGGCACAGCTTTATCTGCTGCCCGGTGGTGAGCTGCCCTCCGCTTCTGAGTATTCCAAGGAGTATGTCTTTCCTATTTGCCATATTCCGGTACCTCCCCCTTGTCTATCATGTCCCTGAGAACCTCCAGATAACTGTCTTCGGCGGTGCCGAAGGAACTTCGGATATCCCTTAATGTGTATTTCCCGTCCCGTCTCGATATCCATTCCTGAAGCCTCTCCCGGAGGTCTTTGGGCTTTGCGGCCCCGGCGCGGCATATGTCGCACTTGCCGCAGAGGCTGCTGCCGTCTTCCCCAAAATACCTGAGGAGGAACTGTGAGCGGCACTCGTCCTCTTCCTCCACATAATCCGTCATGGTCTGGGTTCTCTCATGGAAGGTGCTCCTCAGGAGCCTGTAGCGCTCAGGGCTCAGTTTCACGTTTCCTTTCATGAGACGGCCGTGGGCAAGGCTTATGATGGTGGCGTGGTCCGATGGGATATAGCGTATCACGTGATTTATGGAAAGCCTGTACAGAAGCTGCCTGAGTGCCGGAACGGTAACCCCGGATTTTGCGGCCACGGCGTCCTCGTCTATTGATACGGGATATGAGAAAATGCCAGTGTACAGGCGCATGAGGGCCTCCAGGACAAGCGGCATTTCAGGGGCCGGGAGGTCCGTGGAGTAAAGCGCCGTACGGTCTATGTCAATCTTGACGCGGGTGGGGATGTCGGCGTCTTCGGCCATGGACCAGTGGCCTTCACGTTCAATGTACTTTATGGCGTACCATGCGGGCGCCTGCTGCAGGCCGAACCTCTTGCAGAACTCCCTGATGTCGAATTTCAGCATTCGGCCTTCTCCGGCCTCGTAGGGTATCTCATAGAAGATGTGGAGTTTCTGGTATATGTCTTCAATGTACTCAAGGCTGGGGAATGACACCTGCTCTATCTTTTTGAGCCGGGAAATGTCCGTGCCGTTCCAGAGGAGGACGGCGTAGGAAGGCTTCCCGTCACGGCCCGCACGGCCGGCTTCCTGAAAGTAAGCCTCCGGGGAGTCCGGAAGGTCTGCGTGCACCACAAAACGGACATCCGGCTTGTCAATACCCATGCCGAAGGCGTTTGTGCACACCATTACGCGGGTTTTCCCGGTTTTCCATTCTTCCTGGCGGGTGGCCCTTGTTACCGCTCCCAGCCCTGCATGGTAGAATGAGGCCGATACTCCTGCGCTCCTAAGGCTGGCACTCATTTCTTCGGCCTTCCGGCGGCTCCTGACATAGACTATGCCTGTGCCTGGGACGCCGTCGCAGATGCTCCGGATTTGGCCGACCTTGTCCTGGGTTTTCCTCACTATGTAGCTGAGGTTTGGCCGGAGGAAGCCGGATTTCAGGAGAAGTTTTTCCTTGAATGCCAGGCGCTCCATAATGTCTTCCGCCACAAGGGGAGTGGCGGTGGCGGTGAGCGCAATTACCGGGGCGTCGATTCGTTTCCTTATCTGGCCTATCTCCAGGTAATCCGGGCGGAAGTCGTAGCCCCACTGGGATATGCAGTGGGCTTCGTCCACAACTATGTAGTTGATATTGAGTACGTCCAGGTAAGACTGGAAAAGGCGGGTCTTGAGGCGTTCCGGGCTAAGGTAGAGGAACTTGTAGTCTCCGTAGGCGGCATTGTTGAGGGCAAGGTCCACTTCCCGGCGAGTCATGCCGGCGTGGATTGCCATGGCCCTTATTCCGCGGTCCTTAAGGTTCTGGACCTGGTCCTTCATAAGGGCGATGAGGGGAGTGACCACAATTGCAAGGCCGTCTTTCATGAGGGCGGGCACCTGGAAGCAGACGCTTTTTCCGCCGCCGGTTGGAAGGATTGCAAGCACGTCACGGCCTTCCAGTGCATTGGAGATAATCTCCTCCTGCATCGGCCTGAATGAGTCATAGCCCCAATATGTGCGCAACGTATCCTTCGGCGTCATAATTTTGCGAAGGTAGCGCTTTTTTCTTAATTTTGCCGTATGAAAGCAGAGAAAACAAATGCGGCAAGGCTGCTGGACGCAGCCGGAATTTCATACGAGCTTGTACCGTATCAGGTAGATGAAGAGCATCTTGAGGCGTCTCACGTGGCGGAGCAACTTGGAGAAGACCTTGATCGTGTTTTCAAGACGCTGGTCCTTCGCGGAGACCGTAACGGACTGTTTGTCTGCGTCATTCCCGGCTCAATGGAAGTAGACCTCAAGGTAGCCGCCCGCATCTCCGGCAACAAGAGCTGCGCCATGATCCACGTGAAGGAGCTCCTTCCCCTCACCGGCTACATCCGCGGTGGCTGCAGCCCCATCGGCATGAAAAAACCTTTCCCCACTTTCATCCATGAGAGCGCCCTGCTATGGGACACCATCTATGTCTCCGCCGGTGTCCGCGGTCTCCAGCTCTGCATTGCGCCCCAAGTCCTCATAGACTTTGTTGGCGCCTCCATCTATCCCATCTAACCGCTTTCCCTTTAGCCTCCCTCCGCATAGCGTAATGCCGGGCGGGTGGAGGTCAATAGCTTGATTTACAGGCGTTTGCGAGGTTCTTTGGGATTTCTGGTTTTCCCAAAGAATCGTGTAAACGCCTGTGTGTCAATCACTTAACTGGAATCGGATTTTAGCCAGGAGGGTTTGTAGGGTGCCGGGGGGACTCCGTTTCGCTTCGCTTCACTCCGGCCCCTCCCATGCGCCCGTGCGGGGCACGGTCTTTGGGCCCCTCCCCCTACCCTTGTGCGGGGGTGCACAAGCCCCCCGGCACCCTACAACCCTCCTGGCCCATGCCGCCTCCTTCAATGCCGGCCCCTCCCATGCGCCCGTGCGGGGCACGGTCTTTGGGCCCCTCCCCCTACCCTTGTGCGGGGGTGCACAAGCCCCCCGGCACCCTACAACCCTTCTGGCTTATGCTGTTCCCTTGGATCGATGGTATTTGTAAGTGATTGAGTATCATTAGTATAGCGTGCGGGTGATTCCCAAGGGTACCGAAATACTGCCACCCTTGGATTGAGCTATTTTGTAACTTGCTGAATAACAGTGTTTTATGAAAGGACCTATGCCGGGGGCGCCTTTTTGAAGAAAAATGCATATCTTTGTGTGTATGGAAAAACTACTTGAATTATACCAAAACCATTTTGGCGTGAAGCCGGCAGGGGCGGAGCTTCTTCCGCTGTCCGGAAGTGCACGTAAATACTACAGAATCAGCGGAGAGGCCGGGACCGTAATCGGATGCAAAGGAACCAATCTGGCCGAAAACCGCGCCTTCCTGGCCCTTGACGCCAAGTTCCGTGAAGCGGGGCTGCACGCACCGGAAGTGTATGCCGTTTCAGATGACAAGATGTGCTACCTCCAGGAGGACCTTGGGGACGGGCAGCTTTTCGGCCTTTTGAAGCCTTCAATTGAAAAGGGCAGCTTCAGCGCCGAAGAAACAAGCTGGCTACACAAGACCATGGAGCTTCTTCCGGCCGTTCAGTTTGAGGTGGGGAAGGGCTTTGACTGGAGCATGTGTTTCCCGGACAGGGAGCTAAACGACCGCATGGTGAGCTTCGACCTCAATTATTTCAAGTACGATTTTCTCAAGTTCACGGGCATTGATTTTAACGAAATCCGCCTTCAGGACGACTTTGACCGCATACGTGAAGATGCCGTGAATTATGAAGGCGACACCTTCCTTTACCGTGATTTCCAGGCCCGAAATGTAATGATTAAGGACGGAGAGCCGTGCTTCATAGATTTCCAGGGAGGTAGAAGGGGCCCTGTCCAATACGACCTCGCGTCTTTCCTATGGAACGCCGGAACTCATTTAAGCGCCGGGCTCAGGCGCCAACTTGAGGAGACTTACATCAAGGCGCTGGAGAAGTATCGGCCCGTAGATGAGAAGGAATTCTACAAAGAGTACCGCCTGATGTCGCTTCTGAGGCTCCTTCAGGAAACGGCCGCATACGGCTTCAGGGGCCTTGTGGAACGCAAACAGATATTCCTGGACTGCATTCCAACGGTCCTTGGGTGCCTTGGGGAGCTATCGGAGGAGCCGTTCCCTCGCTATCCTTATGTGACGGAGATACTCCGTAGGCTTGCCCACGACTGGGACGGCAGCACCAACATGCCAGGAATGAAGGTCGAGTTATGAAAGCGCTTGTTTTTGCCGCAGGTCTTGGCACAAGGCTGAGGCCCATTACTGACCATATGCCCAAGGCTCTTGTGCCAGTTGCGGGTGTTCCCATGCTGGAGCGTGTCATCAAAAAGCTTTCGGCCCAGGGCTGCGATTCCTTTGTGGTTAACGTCCATCATTTTGCCTCCCAGATAGAGGATTTCCTGAGGGGCAATGACAATTACGGCCTGCCCATTGCCATATCTGAAGAACTGGAGGAGCCGCTTGAGACAGGCGGCGGGATAAAGCACGCGGCGCCACTTCTGCATTCCCTTGAGGGCCGATTCCTTGTTCACAATGCCGACATCCTATCCACGCTGGATATTGGCTGGTTTATCGGCCAGGACTATCCCGGCACCCTGGCTACGCTTCTAGTAAGGGATGCCCCAGCAGACCGCTGCCTCCTTTTTGACGACGACATGCGCCTCACCGGCTGGACCAACGTGAAAACCGGGGAAGTGAAAAGCCCCTACCTGCCGGATTACGACCCTTCGGCATATCACAAATTCAGTTTCTGCGGCATACACATTATCTCGGAGGATGTTTTTCCGGCCATGGCCTCCTGGCCATCAAAGTTCGGGATCATAGATTTTTACCTTTCCATGGCGGCCCTCAGGCCCATTAAAGGCGTGGTGGCCCCGGCCGATATGCGTCTTGTGGACATAGGCAGCCCGGAAGGCTTGCGGGAAGCAGAAGCTCTAGCTGCCCGTTTTTGATAAGTTCCTCATTATTAGTGATTTACAACATTTACTCCCAGCAAAAAAAGATGTGAGTAAATGTTGTATCTAACTCATTATCAATAAGATAAGAAAAACGGACACCTTATCTGACCCCTATGATTTTATGGGTTTGGAGGGAAAGCCTCCAGGTGGTGTGGGACTTGATGTAGGCCACGGTATCCTTCAGAATCTTTGTATTGCGTGAAGGCTCTCCTGTGTCACAGGGCTGCAGGAAGTGCCATTTTGCGGGGAACTGCGCCCAGCGCTCTATGCGTTCCTGCGGCATGGTGCCGTCATAGACCAGTTTCACCTCCTGGGCCTGGTCCAGGACCACTTTTGCGGCAGGGCCGATGTACCTCACATCCTCCTTTGGACTTAGCGTAACCCAGTCTACACCGCGCGGTACCAGTTTGGTGCCGTTGGTCTCCACATGGATGCTGTAATAGAAACGGTGGAGGGCGTCAATGAGGTCAGTGCCCAGTTGAAGGAGGGGCTCACCGCCAGTAATGCACACATGGCCACAGTTCTCCGGGTCCAGGGCGGTAACCTGCTTAACGATATCTTCCACGCTCATGAGGCGGAACTCGCTGTGATTGGTGTCGCAGAAGTGGCAGCGGAGATTGCAGCCGCTTAGGCGCACGAACACCATTGGGGTCCCTGTCCAGAACCCCTCTCCCTGAAGGCTATAGAATATCTCGTTGACTTTATACATTATAGTGCTTTGGCGGCGCTTTGACCGGCAAGATAGCCGGTACAGAATGCCACCTGCATATTGTAGCCGCCTGTATCGCAGTCCATATCCAGGACCTCTCCGGCAAAGTAGAGGCCGGGCTGCTTCTTGGACTCCAGGGTTTTGGCTGTTACATCGGATGTGGAGATGCCTCCGGCGGTGATGACGGCGCGCTCAAAGCCCACAAATCCGGCAATGTCCATACGCCAGTCCTTAAGGGCCGATGCAAGGGTGTCTACGCTAACCTTGGGGTTGCACTTGAGGAAAGCCAGGGTAAGGTTCCAGGGGATGAGCTTTCCAAGCATGATGCGGAAAAGACGCTGGAAACTCTGGCCCTTGGAGCGGTCGTCGTGGATAACTTCCTCCCACTTTGCGTGGATATCGGCATCCAGTTTCTCAAGTTCCACTGCGGGCTTGAGATCAAGCGCCACATACACCTTCTGGCCGTCTATGAGGGCCTTCACGGCCTTGCGGCTTACCATGAAGCCAAGGGGGCCTTCAAGGCCGCCGTCAGTGAATTCAATGTCTCCAAACTCCTGCTGTGAAAGGTTGCCGTTGATGTAGAGGGACAGCTGGACATTGTCCAGATTATTGCCGTTAAACAGCTCTCCAAGCTCACTTAGAGGTGTTACGCGCTCTATGTGCTTCTCAAATTTAGGGTACCAGGACGGAAGCGGTGCAATCTTTCTCTCCTTGGTCTTTCCGTACACGGTGCGGCCGCGGAATGCCTCCTTGATCTGGCCCTGGAGGGGGTTGGGACCCTTGTAGCCGGCGGGGACAAGTGCCGTGAGTGAAGGAAAGCAGGAGTCTATGCCGTGGCCAAGTTCCTCAGCCCACATATAGCCGTCTCCGGTACTGCCGGTGCCGGGATAAGACAGGCCGCCGGTGGCTATGATGAGCTTGGTGCAGTTGTACTCGACGGGCTCAATTGTGAGTTCCTCACGGGTGGGGGCGGGCTTTCCGCGCATTGGGGGACGGTCTGTGTGGATGCGTACCTGCTTACGGGAGGTCTGGACGCAGTCGAGGCTGAACCCGCGGGGCGTTACGTCAATGGTCTTCACCTCACAGTCCGTGACCACTTTCACGCCGGAAAGCGTGCAGGCACGGAGAAGGGTATCCACCACGTCTCCTGCCATGTGGGATTCCGGGAATGCGCGGTCTCCGCGTTCAACGACGCTCCTGAGACCGTTACGCTTAAGGAGATCAATCACGCCCTGGGGGGTGAGGGTGTGCCAGGCCGGATTAAGGAAATTCACATCCGTACGGATATGGGACTGGAAGTCTCCCCAGTCTTTTACATTGGTGAAATTGCACCTGCCTTTACCGGTAATCATAACCTTACGGCCAGCCTTGGGCATTTTTTCAAGTACGGTCACGGTACCTGCGCCGCCGCCTGCGGCAATCTGTTCCGCAGCGCCTATGGCTGCCATAAGTCCGGCGGCTCCTCCGCCTATTACAATGATGTCAGAACGCATAATGATCTATTTGGCTGCAAAAATACAAAAAATACGGCTCTGCTGCAATAAACAATTATCTCAGATGGTACCCCCGGGCAACGAAACGCACAAAAAACGCCATTTTCGTGTGAATCATTGACCAAATGGGCAACGAAATGCACAAAAAGGCCCTAAAACGTGTAAATCGTTGCCCTGCCAGATCCTTACTTTAATCAAAGACCAGACAGCAATAAACGTAATGCCGATGCGGTGGAAGACAAATAATTAGCATACAGCCACTTACACAAGTGTTTAGGATTACCGGTAATCCCAAACAACTCTGCAAGTAACTGAGAGTAAGCGGCTTAAGCTACACCGTATCGGCATTACAAAGAAGTGGGGAATATATGGGAATTAAAAAAATTGTTGTATATTTGTAGTCCCGATTCACCACAATCGGCAAAAAGCCACTTTAGCTCAGTCGGTAGAGCAGCGCATTCGTAACGCGCAGGTCGTCAGTTCGAGCCTGATGAGTGGCTCAAAGGGGAAGCCCCACAGGGTTTCCCTCTTTTTGATTATGGAAACTGTTATTCTGGCAATAGAGATTTTTGCGGCTGTAACCGGCGTTCTGTACGTGGTGCTGGAAGTGCTGCAAAAGAATTCCATGTGGGTTGTGGGCATCCTTACCGGTGCCGCCTGCGCCTTCAGTTTCGCCGTCCAGCATGTGTGGGCCTCCATGGGCCTCAACATCTACTACATGGCAGTTTCCGTAGTGGGCCTTTACAAATGGCGCAAGGACAGCGCCCAGGTAGGGGAAGGTGAAATCCACCTCAGGAAACTCCCGGAAAGCGTGATGCTCTGGAGCGCCGTGGCGTTTGTTCTTGGCTCCCTGGCGCTTGCATGGGTGCTGAGGCTTACCGGAGATGCTGCTCCATTCCTTGACGCTACGGCGGCAGTCCTCAGCGTAATCGCCACATGGTGGCTGGCCCAGAGTTACCTCAGGCAGTGGATACTCTGGATTGTGGCAGACATCATGTCCACGGCCCTTTGTATCCAAACCGGGCAATACTGGATGGCCGGGCTGTACCTTGTGTACACTGCTTCGGCCGTATATGGATATTATCACTGGAAAAGAAAAGGTAAGTTTGTATAATGTACTACGTTTGTAAAAGACTGGAAATAGCAGGGGCTCACGCGCTTAAGCTCTCCTATGAAAGCAAGTGCGAAGACCTCCACGGCCACAACTGGATTGTCAAGATCTACTGCAAGAGCGAAACCCTCAACGCAGACGGCATGGTGACGGATTTCACCCACATCAAGCGTGACATCTCCGGTGCCCTGGACCACAAGAATCTCAATGACGTTTTGCCCTTCAATCCCACCGCGGAAAACATAGCGCGCTGGATCTGCGACCACGTGGACAACGCCTACAAGGTAGAGGTCTGGGAAAGCGAAATGAACATGGCGGCCTATGAACGCTAAACGCATTTTTCTAAGTATACTGCTTGGAATGGTTTCAATAGGAATGGAGGCCCGGGATATTCCCTTTATAGGCGCCCAGGTTTTCATTGAGCCAGGCCAGACCGACTCCGATGTGAGCGGCTGGTTCCGCACAATGAAGGACTGCGGTATGAAAGCCTGCCGCATAAGGATGTTTGAATCCTATTGCCATGGGAAGGACGGCTGGGACTTCTCCCTGTTTGACAGGGCCTTCGATTATGCCCATGAGAATGGCATAGGGGTATTTGCCACAATCTTCCCTGATATGGAAGGTAACGGCATAGGAGGATTCAAATTCCCCGTAGATGCCGCCCACGAAAAAACTGTAAATGCCTTTACGGATGCCCTCGTGGCCCATTTCAAGGATCATCCGGCCCTCAAGGCCTGGGTGCTGATAAATGAGCCCGGAGTGGAAGGCGTGCTTCCAGACGAGCCCTTCACCAACGCCCGTTTCGAGGAGTGGAAAAAGTCACACCCTCACAAGACCTTCACCCCGGAAGGATACCCGGTACTGGTTCATTTTGACACTGAACGTTTCCTTCTTGAGTACAACACGGATTACCTTGCTTCAGTTGCCAGGCGTGTAAGGGCAATAGACCCCGCACATCAGATCCACGTCAACAATCACCAGATTTTCCGTAATGCGGCGGAGTATGATTTCCCTGCCTGGAGGGAGTTCCTTTCATCGCTTGGAGCATCGGCCCACCCCTCCTGGCATTTCGGATACTTCCCCCGTGAGAGATATAACCTTGCCATGGCCGCCAACTGCGACATTATCCGCAGCGGCGCCGGCCCCATCCCTTGGCTGATTACAGAACTTCAGGCCGGGAACAACACTTACAGCGCTTTCAACGCCTTCTGTCCAACCCCTGAGGAACTTGCCCAGTGGATGTGGACAGGAATAGGAGAAGGCGCAGGAGGCGTCATTTTCTGGACCCTCAATCCCCGCGGGGTAGGCGGAGAAGCCGGAGAATGGGCGCTGCTCAATATGCAGGGAGGAGTGTCGGCCAGAAGCGAAGTGGCGCGAAAAACCGCCCTGGCAATATCTTCAAATGCAGATATATTTGCCAATGCAATGCCTCTTGAGAGTCCTGTCTCCATCCTCTATGCCAGGGAATCCCTTTGGGCCGAAAAACAGGTCCAGCTTGGTGACCTCACAGACTCTGACTATGAAGGCCGCCACGAGGGCGGAGTGATGAAAAGCGCAGTGGCAATGTATCAGGCTCTTATGGAGCATGGCCTGAAGCCCCAGTTTGGGGAAATGGGTGAATATGACTGGACCCGTGAAGATTATTCCGGAAAAGCTGTCATCATTTCAGGCCAGGTATGCATTCCAAGGCATTACTATGCTTCCCTCAGAAGCTTTGTGGAAAAGGGCGGGACACTCCTGGTGGAAGGCCTCAGTTTTTTCTACGACGAGTATATGAGTGACGTATTCGGGCACGGATTTCCTCTCTCCGATGTATTCGGAGCCACCCTTGAAGAAGTTTTCTGTAGCCCCGGAGACCAGAAGATTGATGTCGGCGGAAGGAAAATGTGGGTTCATCTGTGGGAAGGCATCCTCAATGCCGATGGCCGGAAAACCAGAAGGGCAGACCATGCTTACGGCAGGGGCCGTGTTGTGTGGATCCCTTCCATGATAGGCCTTGGGGCTGTGCGTAAAGGTGCCGTCAAAAAGTTGTCGGCCATAATCAGAGATGCCATAAGGGTTGAGGAGCAGCCCCTCAGTTTCTCCCGTTACGGGAAGGGCCTGTCGCTGCAGGTACTCTGTTCCGGAAAAACCTTTGTAAGCGTTGTCTCCAACAGCGGCCATCAAGGTAAAGTGGTCCGGATCAAGACCGGGCTGCGCCGCGGCAAAACCATTTTCTCGCAGGCCCCGGACGGCAAAAGATGCCGTCATTTTGGAAAATACGTATTTCTTCCTGCAGGAGCCACGGTCGTGGACTGCTGGGAATAGTTTTTTTACTATCTTTGTAAACAATCATCAAAAATATGGATAAGAAATCTTACGCATTCGGAATGAGCGTTGCCTCCAGCTTCTATCAGCAGGGCATACGCGTCCCTAACGTGGAGGACTTCCTCGCAGGCCTCAAGGCCATGCTCACCGGCACCAAGCCCGCCATCTCCCTTGAAGAGGCGGGGGAGGCCCTTGAAGCCTTCTACAAGGAACTTGAAGATGAATCGGCCGAAAGAAACGCCGCAGCGGGTGCCGCCGCAAAGGAAGAGGGTGAGAAGTTCCTGGCTTCCATGGCAAAAGACCCCGCCGTCAAGGCAACCGGCAGCGGCCTCATGTATAAAGTGATCAAGGAAGGCACCGGCCGTAAGCCCAAGGCTACTGACAAGGTGTACTGCCACTATGAGGGAACCTTCCCCAACGGCCAGGTCTTTGACAGCTCCTACAAGAGGGGAGAGCCCATCGAATTTGGCCTCAATCAGGTTATCAAAGGCTGGACCGAAGGCCTTCAGCTCATGAGCGAAGGTGCCAAATATGAACTCTATCTTCCTTACCACCTTGCCTACGGAGACCGCGGAACTGGCGGAATTCCTCCCTACAGCGCCCTTAAATTCGTTGTTGAGCTCATAGAGGTACGTTAGGAAGTGCCTTACAAGGAGACATACCCTTCGGCCCTTCTCACGGAGGCCGTGGAAGCCATAAGCTCACTGCCCGGTGTAGGCCGCCGCAGTGCGCTCAGGCTTGCGCTGCACCTTCTTTCACAGCCAGAGGCCAATGTCCACCATTTTACGGATGCCATCAATCACCTCCGCGACGACGTAAAATACTGTCGGCACTGCAAGATGATATCGGACGACGATGTCTGCTCCATATGCTCGGACACTAAGCGTGACCACAGCATCATTTGCGTAGTGGAAAGCGTGCGGGACGTCATGAGCATAGAGGCAACCGGCCAGTACCACGGCGTGTACCACGTGCTTGGCGGCATAATTTCTCCCATCCAGGGAGTGGGCCCCTCAGACCTCACCATCCGTGAACTTGTGGAAAGGGCCGGAGAGGCCGAAGAAATAATCCTTGCCCTTCCCGGAGACGTGGAAGGGGAGACTACGGCGTTTTACATCTATCGGCAGATAGAGAGTACCGGGGTCAAGGTAACATCCCTTGCCCGGGGACTTGGGTTCGGAGACGACCTTGAGTACGCCGACACCCTCACCCTTGGCCGCTCCATAGTTAACAGACAAACTTTTAAACCATGAATACAGAAGCTTCACGCTGCCTTCTTTGCAAGAAGCCCAAATGCGCCATTGAAGGCTGCCCCGTGCATACCCCCATCCCTGAATCCATGCGTCTTTACCGTGAAGGGCGCCTCCAAGAGGCCGGGGCCATGCTTTTCAGGAACAACCCCCTGAGCGCCGTCACTTCGCTGGTCTGCGACTGGAAACAGTTCTGCTATGGCCACTGTGTGCTAAATGCCAAAAACGCCCCGGTGCGCTGGTACGAGATTGAGCACGAGATTTCCTCCGCCTACCTTTTCGGCCATTCCCTGGAGCGTCATTCGCTGGAACATTCCTACGACCGTGTTGCAATAGTGGGGGCAGGCCCTGCCGGCATTGCAGCCGCCGTGTGGCTGTACCAGAGCGGTGCGGAGGTCACCATCTTTGACGCAAATCCCCGCATGGGCGGCGTGCTGCGTTACGGAATCCCGTCTTTCAGGCTGGACAAGAAGTTCTGCGACGCCTATGAGAAGATGCTCCTGGACGCCGGCATAGAGTTCCGCGAAGGCGTGGAAGTAGGGAAGGACGTATCCCTTGAGGAGCTTTCGGCCGAATATGACGCCGTCCTTGTGGCGGCAGGTGCCGAACGCCCTGCCCAGCTTGGCATTCCCGGTGAGGAAAGGGCGCTGCAGGCACTTCCGTTCCTTAAGAATCCTTCGGCCTTCAAGCTTGGCCGGAAGGTCATTGTGATAGGCGGCGGCAACGTGGCCATGGACGCCTGCCGCACTGCCGTTCGCATGGGGGCCGAAACCTGGGTGTACTACCGCAAAACCTTTGAAAACATGCCCGCGAATCCTCTGGAGGTGAAGGCCGCCAAGGAAGACGGCGTGCAGTTCAAGGTGTTCCAGGCCCCTGTTGAGGTGAAGGAAGGCGGCGTTGTGTTCTGCGACACCAAGAACGTGGTCCCCGAAGACGGCGGCCGCGTGGTTACCAAAATTCTGAAGGGAACGGAGCATTTTGTAGAGTGCGACACCCTCCTTACCGCCATCAGTGAGAAACCGGATCCCGTTCTCACCGTGGCGGCCCAGAAATACCGCAACGTGTTCCTGGCCGGAGACTTCATGAGCGGCCCCGCAACCGTGGTTGAAGCCGTCCAAAGCGCAAAGACGGCGGTTGAAAACATTCTGGAGAGTCTATGAGGGCGGTTTTAGTATATTCCGGCGGGCTTGACAGCACCACCCTCCTCTACGAGTATAAAGACTCCATAGCCCTTGCCGTGTCCTTCGACTACGGCTCCAAGCACAATGCCCGGGAACTTGCCTTTGCTGCGGAAAACTGCCGGAGGCTTGGGGTGAAGCACCTTGTGATTCCGCTGGAGTTCATTGGTAAATACTTCAGGAGCAGCCTCCTTGAGGGCGGGGCCGATATCCCTGAAGGTTCTTACGCCGATGATAACATGAAGAGCACCGTGGTCCCGTTCCGCAACGGAATCATGCTGGCCATAGCCGCAGGCCTTGCCGAAAGTTACGGCCTTGATGCGGTAATGCTGGCAAACCACGGCGGAGACCACGCCATTTACCCTGACTGCCGTCCGGAATTCATAGACGCCATGGCCGCCGCGGTGAATGCCGGTACATACAACGGCGTGAAGGTGATTTCCCCTTACTGCAATATCACTAAGCGCGATATTGCGCTCAGGGGCCGTGAGCTTGGCATAGACTATTCCCTTACCTATTCCTGCTACAAGGGCGGGGAGAAGCACTGTGGCAAGTGCGGCACCTGCGTGGAGAGAAAGGAAGCCCTGGAAGGTTTTGACCCTACGGAATACGAGAAATGAAAAGAATCGTAGCGGCTCTCATTCTTCTGGCGGTCTCGTTGCCCTCCCTGGCCGAAAAACCGCCGGTTTACGTAAGCGGCTCGCTTACAATGTCTTCGGCCTATCTATGGCGCGGAGACAAGGTTTGCGGGCTTCACTTCAAACCGGACGTCGTGCTGCACGTGGGGAACCTTGCCCTGGAGCAGTACTCCTTCCTGTCGCTTGACGGAACCTATAAGGAGATTGACTGGGACCTCTACTATACCTTCGGCCCGTTTTCAATTCATGTGGCCGACTACTATGCGCGTTATTCCAGTTATCTTTCCGAGGAAAATTTCTTCAGCTGGAAAAAGGGGAAAACCAATCACATAGACGAGGTTGCGTTCACCTATTCTTGCCCTTCCTTTCCCCTCAATGTCAAGTGGTTCACTTTCTTCTGGGGAGACTGGATACCAGACAGGGACGGCAATCCCGGCGCCCCGTCCTTCTCTTCCTACCTGGAACTTGCAACCTACCACAGCTTCAAGGAATACGGCACAATCGGCCTAAACCTTGGACTAAGTGTGTTCAAGGGGGCTTATACGGGTTATACCAAGGACATTATGCCCATCCATCTGGAGCTGAGCTACGACAAATCCCTTGAAGTCGGGAGCTTTTCAATTCCCCTAAGGGCTTTTGTGGTGTTGAATCCCTACCGTAAAACCCTTGAGGCGGGTGCTTCGGCGGGTTTTGCGTTCTAAGGCCTACAAAAGCTTTTTACGCCTGAACAGGACCCACACCACCAGGCAGCTTATTATCATGAGACCCAGGATGATTATCCAGTTCCAGAAATTGGCGTTGGGGTCACTGGCATTGATCATGGGGAGCCTTACGTTCATGCCGTAGAAGCCCGCGATGAGGGTGGGAGGCATGAGGAAGACGCTCACAACCGCCAGGATTTTCATGATCTTGTTCTGCTCAAGGTTGATAAGACCAACCACGGTGTCCTGGAGGTACTCCAGACGCTCGAAGCAGAAGTTGGTGTGGCTAAGGAGTGAGGAGATATCCTGCAGGAGTACGTTGAGGCGGTTTTCCAGACTGCGGGGCACCTTTGTGGAGCGCATGAGGTTACTGATGAGGCGCTGCTTGTCCACAACGTTCTCACGCACCACCATGGTGTTCTCCTGCATCTGGGAAATGTCTATGAGGAGCTCCTGGTCTATGTCCTCTTGGTCGTTGATCTGTTTTGCGTACTGGGAGATTTCCTTTGAGAGGAGCTCGATCATGTCTGCATCAAGGTCTACACGTTGATCCAGGATGCTGGCAAAGACGCTGAAGCCTGAAGGATACTGCTTGGGATTCACCTGCATCCTCCTTTGAAGCTCCGTGAAAGAGCGGAGCGGAACCTCGCGGAGCGTGGTGAGGGTGTCGTCCACGATTGTGAACGATACCGCCTGCTCACCGTACTCTTCAGGGCCGGGAGTGAGGAAGTTGGTGTTTGCGAAGATGGCGTCGTCGGTCTCGAAGTATCGGGACGATGACTCGATTTCCTCCGCCTGCGCACGGGACTGAATCTCTGTGCCAAGGAAGGCTTCCACGGCACGTTTTTCTGCACCTGTAGGCTGGACGAGGTCCATCCATACTACGTCTTCAAGCTTTATGTTCTGGAAATCGTTCTCCGACTGGGAGAGGAGAATTTTTCCGTTTTCTTTGTAGAAGATACTCAGCATATCCCTTTCTTCTGTTTTAGCTCCGGGCCAGTCAAACCGGATGGATTAACGTTTATGAACCAGCCGACATTACGGAAAAGTACGGCGTGCAAAAGTACAAAATATTTTTGAGAATCAAATAAAAATCCTTATATTTGCCCGCTTTTTTTCGCATACGTGCGGGAAAACAGCTCAAGAAATAATGTTTAACTACTAGTTTTTTCTAAAAAAGTATTATGTCAGAAGAAATTAAGAAGGCCATGCTCAACGCTTCCGTAGCTCCTGAGGAGTTTGACTGGGAAGCCTTTGAGAATGACGGTGCTGAGACCGGCGAATCCAAGAAGGAAGCAATGGCCCAGTATGAGCAGACTCTCAACAAAGTCACTGAGAACGAGGTTGTTGAGGGTGTCGTCACATCCATCAACAAGCGTGAGGTAGTCGTGAACATCGGCGCCAAGTCCGAAGGTGTCATCTCCGCCCCCGAATTCCGCTACAACCCCGACCTCAAGGTTGGTGACAAGGTGGAAGTTCTTGTAGAGAACGCCGAAGACCGCAAGGGTCAGCTCATCATCTCCCACAAGAAAGCCCGTCAGCTCAAATCCTGGGATATGGTCAATGCCGCATACGAAAGCGGTGAGATCGTCAAGGGTTATGTCAAAACCCGCACTAAGGGCGGCATGATCGTGGATGTATTCGGAATTGAGGCTTTCCTCCCCGGTTCCCAGATCGACATCAAGCCCATCCGCGACTACGACGTATTCGTAGACACCACCATGGACTTCAAGATCGTCAAGATCAACCAGGAGTTCAAGAACGTGGTCGTTTCCCACAAGGCTCTCCTTGAGGCCGAACAGGAGCAGAAGCGCTCAGAGCTCATCTCCAAGCTGGAGAAGGGCCAGGTTCTCGAGGGCGTTGTGAAGAATATCACCAACTACGGCGTGTTCGTAGACCTCGGTGGCGTGGACGGTCTCATCCACATCACAGACCTCAGCTGGGGCCGCATCTCCCATCCGGAAGAAGTCGTTGCCCTTGACCAGAAGATCAACGTCGTTGTCCTTGACTTCAACGAGCAGCAGAAGCGCATCGCCCTTGGTCTCAAGCAGCTCAGCCCCCATCCTTGGGATGCCCTTTCCGCAGACCTCAAGGTTGGTGACACCGTTAAGGGTAAGGTTGTTGCAGTGGCCGATTACGGCGCATTCGTCGAGATCGAACCCGGTGTCGAAGGTCTTGTACACGTGAGCGAAATGAGCTGGAGCCCCCGTCTCCACAGCGCTCAGGAATTCCTTAAGGTAGGCGACGAAGTCGAGGCCCAGATCCTCACCCTTGACCGTGAGGCCCGCAAGATGTCCCTTGGCATCAAGCAGCTCACCACCAACCCTTGGGAGAGCATCCGCGAGAAATATCCCGTCGGTTCCCAGCACAAGGCTACCGTACGCAACATCACCAACTTCGGCGTGTTCGCAGAGCTTGAGGACGGCGTAGAAGGTCTCATCCACATCAGTGACCTCAGCTGGAACAAGATCAAGCATCCCGCAGAGATGGTACAGGCTGGTGACGTCATCGACGTTGTCATCCTTGACTTCGACGAAAACAGCCACAAGCTTTCCCTTGGTCACAAGCAGCTCACTCCCAACCCTTGGGACGAACTCGAGGCCAAATATCCCGTTGGAACCGTTGTTGACGCTACCGTTGCAACCGTTGGCGACAAGAACACCACCCTCACCCTTGCAGACGGCACCGAGGTTACCGCTTTCAACCGTGAGCTCGTCAAGGAAGACGGCAAGCAGGCCCTCGCAGGCGAGACTCTGCCTGTGAAGATCGTCGACCTCCGCCGCAGCACCCGCACCGTCCGCGTTTCCCACGTCCGCACTTACCAGGAGGCAAAGGCAGCCAAGGAGAACGCAGAGGCCGAAACCGCAAAGAAGGCCATCAAGAAGGTCCAGAGCAACGTGGAGAAGACCACCCTCGGTGACATCTCCGCTCTTGCAGCCCTCAAGGACAAGATGGAAAAGGGTGAGTAATCCCTCTTCCAATATGTTTAAGGTTACCCTGCTGGGCACGGCTTCGGCCATGCCCGCAGGAGACCGGAACCAAAGCGCCCAGGCACTCAGTGTGCACGGGCGCTTGTTTCTTTTGGACTGCGGTGAAGGCACGCAGTATGCCATGGCCCGCTACCGCATTCCCATGATGAAGCTGGACACCGTCTTCATCTCACACATTCACGGTGACCACGTTTTCGGCATTTTCGGCCTGCTGTCCACCCTTGGCATGAAAGGCCGTCAAATGCCGCTAAACATTTTCGCTCCGGTAAACTTCGGCCCCATCCTAAAGTTCTTCCTAAGTTATTATGGGGATGGAATTGGGTACGAAATCCGTTTTACGCCGCTCAAGATGAAGGAGCCGGAGACCGTGCTGGAAACAAAGTCAATAAAGGTGGAGGCTTTTCCGCTCAACCATGCAATTGAGACTTTCGGCTTCCGCGTCATGGAAAAGGAGCCGCCCTTCAATGTGCGCAAAGACGCCATAGGGGAGTACGGGCTCACGCTTACCGAAATCGGCTCCCTGAAGCGCGGAGAGGATGTAGTGAGGGAGGACGGAACGGTGATTTCTTTGGCCGATGCCGCCTATAAGCCGTTTGTGCCCCGCAGTTACGCATACGTCTCAGATACCGCCCCGTTCCCGGAGGAAGCCCTGTGGCTTAGGGGAACCACGGTTATCTATCATGAGGCAACCTATCTTGAGGAGTATGCCGACCAAGGCGCGCAGAGGCACCATACCACCACTTTGCAGGCGGCGCAGGTGGCACTTGAGGCGGGTGCGCAGAAACTTCTTATCGGCCATTATTCCTCCAGAAACTCCAATGTAAAGGCTTATGAGGCCGAATGCCGAACCATTTTCCCTGAAACTTACGCTACTTCCGACGGCGAGAGCTACGAAATCTGAAAATTTCTTCTTAACTTAGCAAGATGAAAAGAAGTCTTGCTATACTGCTCTCCATTATGCTGTGCATTTCGGCCTTTGCCCAAAGGATGGGAAAGGCCCAGGAGGAATATGTTGAAAAATACCATGAAATTGCCGTGCAGGAAATGCTGCGCTCCGGCGTTCCGGCCAGTATCACCCTTGCCCAGGGGCTCCTGGAGTCCGGTTCCGGCCTCTCCACCCTTGCGGTAAACGGTAAAAACCACTTCGGCATAAAGTGCCACAAGGGATGGACTGGAAAAACCATGTACATGGACGACGACCGCCGCGGAGAGTGCTTCAGGGTATACAACTCCGTGGAGGAAAGCTTCCGTGACCACTCTGATTTCCTGAGGTACAAAGACCGCTACAAGTTCCTCTTCGACCTCGAGCGCACAGACTACAAGGGCTGGGCTACGGGCCTTAAGAAGGCCGGTTACGCCACGGACCCCAAGTACGCCAGCAAGCTTATAAAGTATATTGAGGACCTTAATCTTTCCCGCTTTGACATCCTCACCACCGCAGAGGAAACCGTGGTTCCGGAGTCTCCGCTCAAGATAGAGCAGCCGGTTGCGGCCCCTGCAGTCAGGAATGGCGTTTCCGTGCCGGCATCGGAGGAATTCCACTTCCAGCTTTCGCGTCTTCTGTACTCTCTCAACGACGTTCCGTTTGTGTACTCCATGGAAGGGGAAACTTACGCTTCCATTGCAAAGCAGTATCACCTTTTCAAATGGGAGATACTCCGCTACAATGACCTAAAGAAAGATGAGCCCCTTCTTCCCGGAACTATAGTGTACCTTCAGGCCAAGAAAAAACAGGCTCCTAAGGGCCTTGAGATGTACATTGTCTCCGAGGACGGAGAAGACTTCCACGCAATTTGCCAGCGTTTTGCCGTAAAGGAAAAAGCCATCCTGAAGCTCAACGGCTGGGTTCTCCCCGTGGAACTCCTTGAAGGAGACGAGATCAAACTCCGCTAGTTTTATGAAAAAGCCCATCACCATAATAGCCATCGCCCTGGCTGCTGTGGTTGCCCTGGTTGCCGGTATTTGGGCCTACCGTTACTGGTATGACCGCAAGGCTCCCAATTTCAGTGGCAGGGAGGATATTTACATTTATCCCTGGACAGACCCTGAATCTGTCTGCGACACCATCATAAGTCACGGAAACGTAAAGAATGCAGCCAGCCTCAGACGTGCTTTCAAGGACACCCCGTCTTTGAAGGTAGGCCACTACACCATAGATTCCACCTGCACCAGCATGTACGTGATGCGCATGTTGCACAAGGGCTGGCAGACCCCCGTGAACCTCACGCTTTCGGCCATCCGTACTCCAGGGTCATTTGCAAAGAAAGTGGGGGCCCAGATGCTCGCGGATTCCGTTCAGGTTTTGGCCTTCATTTCTTCGGCCGATTCCCTTGGCTTCAAGCCTTCAATGCTCTTCACCAGGATTATCCCGGATACATATGAGATGCTTTGGACGGCATCCGTGAGGGAAATAATGGAGCGTCTTTTCAAGGAAGCCGATGCCTGGTGGACGCCGGAGCGCCGCGCCGCTGCCGGAAAGCAGGGCCTTTCGGTTGCCGAAGCCTGCACCCTAGCATCCATCGTGAACGGCGAAACCCGCTATGTGCCGGAGCAGCCCGCCATTGCGGCGGTGTATCTGAACAGGCTTAAAACCGGCATGAAACTTCAGGCCGACCCTACGGTTGCCTTCTGCTTTGACTACAAGCTTAACCGCGTGCTGAAATCCCACCTGGAGGTGGATTCCCCTTACAACACCTACAAGAACTACGGGCTACCTCCGGGGCCCATATCCTGCCCTCCCAAGAGTTGTCTGGAGGCAGTCCTGCACCCGGATTCCCACAGCTACCTGTTCTTCTGCGCAGACCCTTCCTTCAACGGCACCCACCGTTTTGCCACTTCATACGCCCAGCACATGGTGAATGCCCGCGAGTTCCAGAAAGCCCTCACGGCCCGGCAGAAGCAAAATGGGCGTTAGAGCCTGCTTATCTTTATAACGTGCTTGATGTTCCTTATCTGGGACATCACCTTGTCAAGTTCCAGGTTTGAAGGAACGGAGATTTTGAGGGCCACCTCAAATGTTCCGTTACGGGGATTGTCCGTGACGGTGAAAGAGCGGATGCTGGCCTTGAACTGGCCTATGACTTCCAGGATGCGGCCGGAAGCGCTTTCTTCATCGGCAATAACCTTAAGCGCCACCTGGAAAGAGCCGCTGGAGGGAGTGTCGGCCCATTTTACCTTCTGGATACGGTAGGGATAGAGTTCCAGCAGGCGGGCGGCGTTGGGGCAGGTGATGCGGTGAATCTTGATGCCGTCCGTGCGCGTCACAAAGCCAAATACGTCGTCTCCAAAGACAGGGTTGCAACACTTGGACATCTTGTAGTCCAGGCCCTTGACGTTCTTTGCATTCAGCACCAGGATGTCGTCCTTGCTCTCATAGTGTCTGGCGGCCTTGGCCGAAGCCTGAACGGCCTCTGCGGCCTCCACTGATGCCGCGTGGCGGGCGGCCTCGCCAAGGATGTAGTCCTTGATGACATTCACGTCCAGGGTTTCGGCACCAATGGCGGCGTAGAATGCCGTGAGGGTGGGGTATCCGTTTTTCTTTCGGAACTCCGTAAGCATTTCATCCGGGAGTTCCAGCTTCCAGTTCTTGAGACGCCTGTCAAGGAGTTCACGGCCGTCTATGGCACGGTTTTGTTCCTGAAGCGCCAGCGCCTGCTTCACCTTGGAGCGGGCCTTGGAACTAACCACCCAGCCCAGCCAGTCCTGGTTGGGACGCTGGTTTTTGGATGTCTGGATTTCCACCACGTCTCCGGTATGCAGCTTTTCCCGGATGGAAACAGCCTTGCCGTTAACCTTGGCGCCAACGCAATGGGAACCTATGTTTGTATGTATGCCGAAGGCAAAATCCAGCACGGTAGCGCCTGCGGTAAGGATTCGGAGTTCTCCGGTGGGGGTGAATACGAATATCTCCTTGGAAGGAGGCTGAGGCAGTTCCTCGGTGTCTTCGTCCGGGTGCTCCAGGGCATAACGCACGGATGTAAGCCATTTGTCAAGGGTTTCCTCGCGTTTTATTCCCTTATAAGCCCAGTGGGAGGCAAAGCCATTTTCGGCCATGTCGTCCATACGGTGGGTGCGGATCTGGACCTCCACATATGCTCCTTCACGGTTCTTGACCGTAATGTGAAGGCTCTCGTAGCCGTTGGGCTTGGGCTTGGTAACCCAGTCCCTGAGGCGTTTGGTGTCGGCCTCATATTCCTCTGTCACAAACGAGTACACTCTCCAGCAGAGGTCTTTCTCCAGTTTGTGGTCTTCGGGGTCGCACTCTATGATGAAGCGGATTGCAAATACGTCGTAGACACCCTCAAACGGCACTTTCTGCTTCTGCATCTTCTGCCAGATTGAGAAGGCGGCCTTGGTGCGGATCTTAAGTTTATACTTGATTCCTTCGGCATCCAGCTTGGACTTCAGGGGCTCGATGAACTCCGCCATCAGCTTTTCACGGTCCTTTTCCCCGGCCTTTAACTTATTGGTAATGAGGCGGTATTGCTCCGGCTCCGCGTAACTGAGATAGATGTCCTCCATCTCACGTTTCATTTTGTACAGGCCAAGCTGATGGGCAAGGGGGATGTACAGGAGGAGCGTTTCCAGGATTTTCTGGTCACGGTTGCTCTTAGGGAACATCTTGAGGCTGCGCATAACCTCAAGGCGGTCCGCCAGTTTTAGAACCGTCACGCGGGGATCACGGGAATACTGGATTATGAGTTTCTTGTAGTTTTCGGCCTCAAGCCGGGTATCCTTGGGCTTGATTGTGGAAATCTTTCCAAGGCCATCAACAAGGGTGCAGATCTGCGCGCCCCATTCGGCCTCCTTCACCTCATATCCGGCAATGCGGTTGGCCTCATGCAGGTATACCGCCGCAATGCACTCTTCCGGAAGGCCGATTTCGTCTGCCACAATACCGGCCACGGCGTCTGGGTGGCCGATGAACGGAGTGCCGTCGTGACGGGTAAAATCCTTGAGAGCCTCAGCCGCAGCGGCACGGGCCTTGTCTATGAGTGAAGAACTGACCATAGCACAAAGATAATAAAATTATGGACTCTGGCGCTATTCTTTCCAGACTTTAAGATACTCCTCTAGGGCCCACATTTCGTCGCGGTAGCGGGCGGCCGCGGTGAAATCCAGGTCTGCGGCGGCCTTCTGCATCTTGCGCTTGGCTTCGGCCGCGGCTTTTATCACCTGTTCACGGGACATGGAACGGATAACGGGGTCCTGAAGCACTGCGGCAAGGTCTGCGGCAATGTAACCGTCCACATAGGCCGAAGAAGAGCCTCTCTTGGCATCGTGGCCAAGGCCCACTTTCACGTCTCCCTTGCCGAGCTCAGAGGCCGAAGGCACGTATTCCGGGTCCGACACGCTGTCGCGGGCACTTACGTGGCCCGTGACGCTGTTCTGCAGCACTGGATTGAGGAAACCGCTCACGTGGGTGGTGTCGTCGCCGGATTTCACCAGCTCTGTCATGAGAGGATTGGCGTGGGCCGCAACCTGCTTTGGCGTTATGCCATGGAGCTTGTTGTATTCCTGCTGTTTTGCGCGGCGCCTTGCCGTTTCCCTTATGGTCTCGTCCATGGAGTCCGTGATGGTGTCGGCATACATTATAACAAGGCCGTTGAGGTTTCGGGCGGCACGTCCGGCGGTCTGGGTGAGGGCGCGGCCGCTTCGGAGGAAGCCCTCTTTGTCGGCATCCAAAATGGCCACCAGGGACACTGTGGGGATATCCAGGCCTTCCCTAAGGAGGTTTACGCCTATGAGGACGTCAAACAGGCCTCCCTTGAAATCCTCTATTATTTCCACGCGTTCTGCGGTGTCAACGTCAGAGTGGATGTATCGGCAGCGGATGCCGGCTTTCTGGAAATAGCTGTCCAGTTCTTCGGCCATGCGCTTTGTGAGAGTGGTCACAAGGACGCGCTCGTCTCTTTCGGCCCTGACGCGGATTTCCTCCATTAGGTCGTCCACCTGGTTTTTTGTGGGCCGAACCTCTATGGGAGGGTCCAGAAGGCCGGTGGGACGCACTATCTGCTCTACAACCAGACCCTCGGATTTTTCTAGCTCGTAGGCTGCCGGAGTGGCGCTGACGTATACCGTCTGGCCGGTGATGGACTCGAATTCATCGAAGGTGAGGGGCCTGTTGTCGCTGGCGGCTGGGAGGCGGAAGCCGTATTCCACAAGGGTCTCTTTCCTGGAGTGGTCTCCGCCGTACATTGCGCGGATTTGCGGGAGCGTGACGTGGCTCTCGTCTATGAACACCAGGAAATCCTTGGGAAAATAGTCTATTAGGGTAAACGGGCGCTGTCCTGGTTTTCGGCCGTCAAAATAGCGGGAATAGTTCTCTACACCGGGGCAGTAACCCATCTCCTTTATCATCTCAATGTCGTATTCCACCCTCTGTTTCAGGCGTTTGGCTTCAAGGAACTTGCCTACGGACTCAAAGAATTCAACCTGTTTTACAAGGTCGTCCTGGATCTGGCTCACGGCCTTTGCACCCTTTTCCTTGGACGTTACAAAGTTTTTGGCGGGGTATAGGTCTATCTTCTCCATCTCCTCAAAGATGGCACCTGTGACAGGGTCTATGAGGGCTATTCGGTCCACCTCGTCGCCGAAAAACTCTATGCGGGCGGCATAATCGGCCCCTCCAAGGAAGATGTCTACGGTGTCTCCCTTCACTCGGAAACTGCCCCTTTTGAAATCGGTCTCCGTGCGGTAGTAGAGGGCGTCCACTATCTTATAAAGGAGACGCGTCATGGACATTTGTTCCCCGCGGTGGACGGTTACGGTCTGGTCGTGGAAGTCGTCAGGGTTGCCTATTCCATAAAGGCAGGAGACGGAGCTCACTACAATCACGTCCCTTCTTCCGCTCATCAGGGCCGAAGCCGCACTTACACGGAGCTCGTCTATCTTGTCGTTGATGCTCAGGTCCTTTTCTATATAGGTGTCGGTGGTGGGAATATAGGCCTCCGGCTGGTAGTAGTCATAATAGGAGACAAAATATTCTACGGCATTTTGCGGAAAAAAGGCCTTGAATTCTCCATAAAGCTGGGCCGCAAGGGTTTTGTTGTGGCTCAGGATAAGGGCCGGTCTCTGCAGTTTTTGGATAACATTTGCCATGGTAAATGTTTTTCCGGAACCTGTAACACCAAGGAGGGTTACATCCGGAACTCCTTGACTTAGAGCGGCACAAAGCTGTTCTATGGCCTCTGGCTGGTCTCCAGACGGGGAATATGGCGACTCTAGATGAAAATTCATTGGAGGTGGCTTTTTGCAAAGATACTTTATTTTGCAAAAAATTTAAAAAAAAGCCGTAAAATTTTGCTCAATGAGGAAAATTGCTTAAATTTGCAGATGTGAATCCCTTAGTGGAAACGGAAAGAACAATTTTTTATTAACGTTAATACTTATTATGAAAGGTATCAAAATGATTCTTGGAGCCCTTGCAGCAGCAAGCCTCCTTTTCTCCACCAGCGCTTTCGCTCAGGAGAATGCAAACCGTGACGAAAACGGTAAGGTCGTTCGTGGTGCTTACGAGACCAACAAGGCCTTCGACAACACTTTCATCGGCCTCGGTATTGGTTGGAACGCAGGTCTCAACCTTGGCAACAGGAGTGGCATCCCCTTCGCACAGGGTGTTGGCGGTCTTGGCGCAGATGTGTCCTTCGGTAAGTGGTGGGCTCCCTTCATCGGTGCCCGTCTCAACTGGCACGGCATCGCTAACAACGTTCTTGGTAAGGACGGTGTTCCCATGAGCCCTTCACAGCACTTCATCACCACTGACCTCCTCTGGAGCCTTACCGATTCCTTCTGGGGCTACAAAGAGACCCGTGTATGGAATGTTGCTCCTTATCTCTCCGCTGGTCTTGCTATCACTCCCGCTGCAGCAGCTGAGTGGATTTACGGTGGTGGTATCCTCAACCGCTTCTACCTCTCCAACCGCGTAGACCTCCTCCTTGACCTCCGTGCAATGGTTGCAAAGGCTAGCTGGTATGGTGTAGAGGCCACAAAGAAGATCGGAAACTTCGAGTTCCCTCTTTCCGCTACCTTCGGTGTAGCTATCAAGCTTGGCAAGACCGGTTTCAACCGTCACAGCTCCATCACTCCTGTTGTTATCCCTGTTCCTTTCACCACAGAGCAGTACAACGCCCTCGCCGACAAGGTGGCAGCCCTGGAGAAAGAGAATGCAGAGCTTAAGGACAAGATCGCTGCCCTTGAGGAAGAAGTTGCTCCTCTCCGTCAGCTCACCGACGGCCAGACCTACCTCTATGAGAACGGTAAGTTCACTGCTGTTGACGTGAAGCCCGGCAGCCCTATCACCCTCTACTTCGATTGCGGCAGCGCAAAGCTCTCAGAGCGTGAAAAAGCTCACTTCGAGTACTTCTGCAACACCGTTGTTGATGAGAACACCAAGCTCGCAGTCAACGGTTACGCTGACAAGCAGACCGGTAGCGCAAAGCGCAACCAGCAGCTCTCCGAGCAGCGTGCAAAGACCGTGGTTGACCTTCTCGTGAAGGCCGGTGCTAAGGAAGAGAACATCGAGTGCGCCGCTCACGGTGCAACCGTACAGCTCTTCGAAGGTGCTGCTAAGAACCGCGTAGTTACCGTAGAGCTCCAGTAAGATTAACTCTTACAAAATCATTTAAGGCATCCTCCTTTCGGGGGATGTCTTTTTTTGCTATCTTTGCACTGCTAATTTTAAGATGAGATGAGATTACCTGCAGAATGGGAAAAACAGGGATTCGTGCAGCTTACATGGCCGCACAAGGATTCTCTCTGGTATGAAGTGGAAAAGGTCCAGGCATGCTATACAAATATAGTCAGGGCCGTCATTAAGCATGAACCTGTCCTTTTGGTGTGCCGTGACATTGAGGAAACCCGTCAAGATCTTCGCAGATGTGGCCTCCAGGACCATTCTTGTATCCATTTTGTCCAAGCTCCCATCAATGACACCTGGGCCAGGGACCATGGCGGTATATCTGTATATGGAGACGCCGGTGAAAAGTTTGTCCTTGACTTTGTTTTCAACGGCTGGGGACTTAAATTTGCCTCAGACCTTGACAATCAGATAACCCGCAAGGTTTTCGAGGCTGGTGCTTTCTCCTCAGACGTGAAGTATCGTGACATGAGGCCTTATGTTCTGGAGGGCGGAAGCATAGACACCGACGGTGCCGGTACTCTTCTTTCTACATCCGAATGCCTTCTGAGCCTTAACAGAAACGAGTATCTTTCCAGGGCACAGGTTGAAGAGCGCCTCAAGGCTGCTTTCGGCTTGAAACGGATTCTCTGGCTGGAGAATGGCGGCATAGCGGGTGACGACACCGACTCCCATGTTGATATTCTGGCGCGTTTTTGCAGTTATGATACTATAGCCTATACTTCCTGCGAAGATCCTGAAGATGAGAATTATGCCCCCCTGAAGGCAATGGAGGAGGAACTAAGACAGTTCCGAACCCTGGAAGGAAAACCGTATAAGCTAATTCCGCTCCCTCTTCCGGAACCTTTGTATCTGGACGGTTACAGGCTGCCGGCTTCTTACGCCAATTTCCTTATAATAAACGGCGCCGTCCTTATGCCTGGCGCAGGGTCTTCCCTTGACAATGTTGCGGCTGCAAGGCTTGGGGAAGCATTTCCCGGCCGCATTGTTGAGGTGATAGATTGCCGGGCGCTGCTCTCCGGCCATGGCGGCCTTCACTGCGTCACAATGAATTATCCTGCCGGTTGGTAGCTCTGGCTTATAAATGATTGTGCCTCAGTATTTTATGAAAAGTCGGGTGCACTTGCAGGTGCACCCGATTATTTGTAAGTTGTTGGATGACAGACGTTTATGCGCCAGGGGTTATTTTCCAAAGCGCTTTAGCAAAACATCGTAGGCATCTATGCGGCGGTCACGGAGGAAGGGCCAGCCGCGGCGGACGTATTCGCACTGCTCCATGTCAAGTTCCACTACACGCACGCCTTCTTCGGCCTTCTCGAACTCCGTGAGGAGCTCTCCCTGGGCGCCGGTTGCAAATGAGTGGCCCCAGAAGTCAATTCCGGTGCTGTGGCCGGTTGGATCGGGTTCTACGCCCGTGCGGTTGACAGTGATTACCGGGAGGCCATTGGCTACGGAGTGGCCCCTCTGGACCAGTTGCCATGCCTGGCGCTGCTGAGCCTGCTCCCAGTCCGGGTCTGTGGGCACGCCGCCAATTGCGGTAGGGTAGATGAGGATTTCGGCACCGTTAAGGGCCATTGCACGGGCGGCCTCAGGGTACCACTGGTCCCAGCATACAAGGACGCCAAGCACGCCAACGGAGGTTTTGATGGGCTGGAAGCCAAGGTCTCCGGGGGTGAAATAGAATTTCTCGTAGAAGAGGGGGTCGTCCGGAATGTGCATTTTGCGGTATGTGCCGGCAATGCTTCCGTCTTTTTCCAGAACCACGGCGGTGTTGTGGTATATGCCCGGGGTGCGGCGCTCGAAGAGGGACAGCACCAGCACTATTCCAAGTTCGCGGGCAAGATTGCCGAAAATCTCCGTTGAAGGGCCGGGAATGGGCTCAGCGAGGTCGCAGAGCTTTGCGTTTTCCTCCTGGCAGAAGTACAGGCTGTTGTGAAGTTCCTGAAGCACCACAAGCTGTGCGCCCTGTGCGGCGCAGGCGCGGATGCCTTCCTGGAGACGGGAAATGTTCCCGGGGATGTCCTGGGTGCAGTGCTGCTGCACCATTCCAACTTTTAACTTTCTCATATTCAGATTCTTCGACTACGCTCAGAATGACAATAAAACTATTTGTACCTGGAAAATTGACTGAGTTCGGTTTCGGCCTTGATTTTGTCTATGATGGCGCACACAAGGCGGTAGGTGCGGCTGTCCTTGGTGTAACTGGCGGGCGTTATGAAATTCACGCGTCCTTGCCGAAGGAGTTTGCGGGCGGCGTCTTTCTTGCCGGGGCGGGAAGGGTCGAAAACCGCAATTGCATTGCCTCCTGAGGACTTTACAAGCTTCATGGAAGGAATGTCGGTTTCTCCGTCTCCGAAGTAGATCATGTGGTCCATGGAGACGCGTTTGTCGGCGTCGGCCCAGCTTTCGTTGACAAGCTTTGAGTCCCTGGCCGAAAAGATGCCCTTCTGAATCTTGTAGAGGTACTGGGTTTTGCCGGTGTAGTCTACCGCGATTCCGGGCCATTCGGCCTCACCTTTGTCGTCGTAGATGAAGCTGCCGGCAAAGATGTGCTTGAACTCCTTGGCAATGGGGGAGCCCTCTATGATTTCCGTAAGGCCGGAAGAATTGATGTAGTGCTCGATTATGACGCCGTGGGCCTTTCCGTAGGCGTTTACATTTTGGAACCAGTCACGTACGCCCTCGTAGAGTTTGATGTCCGTGCCGTATTTCTTGAAACCTTCGTGGGTGAGCTTGATGCCGTTTCTTTTGGCTTCGTCGTGCATCAGTTTCATGTAGGCGAGGATGTTGGAGGCGTCCTGGCCCTTTGCAATTCCGTCGCTTTTGGCCCAGAATTCCGCGGGCGTTTGGCCGATGGCCTGGATGAACCCGAACTCCTGCATGTTGCCGGGAGACAGAGTGCCGTCGAAGTCGTAGATAAGGGCTATGATGGGTTTTCTTCTCATATCGGGTGCAAATATAGCAAAAATTCACTATCTTTGTAAAGATGTACCATAACCTTACAACCTAATTATGGAGAATAAAACCTACCCGCATTATCTTCAGCGCCTGCAGGATGCAACGCGCAAATACTGGGACAAACCCGCCCTCAACACCATCGGCGGAGACTCTTTCACCTATGCCCAGATGGCAACAGATATTGCCCGTTTCCACATTGTCTTTGAAAAAGCCGGCTTCAAGAAAGGCGACAAAATAGCCCTCTGCGCCAACAACGGTGCCAAGTGGGGCTTCGCATACCTCGCAGTAAATACCTACGAGACCGTCATTGTCCCCATTCTGGCCGATTTCACCCCGGAAAGCGTGATGGGTCTTGTCAATCACAGCGACAGCATAGCCCTTTTCACCAACGCCGCCCGCTGGGCCAAGATGGACCCTCAGAAGATGCCCGCCCTCAAGGTGGTATTCGACGTTGACAACTGGAAAGTGCTTTTCTGCCGTGACGCCAAAATCCAGGAAGCCGTAGACAACCTGGACGCCCTGTTCAAGGAGAAATATCCTGCCGGCTTCGGCCCTCAGGACGTAGTGTTCCCCACAGACAACTGGGACGACCTTTCCACCATCAACTACACTTCCGGCAGCACCGGAGACCCTAAGGGCGTAATGCTCACATACCGCAACTTCAGCGCCAACGTAGACTACTCCCAGCGCCATGTTCCCGCCGGTGACAAGATGGTTTCCATGCTTCCTATGGCCCACATGTACGGCCTTGTGATTGAGTTCCTGTATCCTCTTTGCAACGGCACTTCCATTTACTGGATGGCTAAGGCTCCCACTCCGGCATCCCTCCTCAAGGCTTTCGCCGAGGTAAAGCCTTACCTTCTCATCACCGTTCCGCTTGTGATGGAGAAGATCTACAAGAGCAAGGTGAAACCCACCCTTGACAAGCCCCTCATCAAGTTCCTTACCAAGGTTCCTGTTCTCAACAACGTCATTTACAAGAAAGTGAAGGACGGTCTTGTGCAGGCCTTCGGCGGCAATGTACAGGAGTTCATCATGGGCGGCGCTGCCCTCAACCCTGAGGTAGAGCGTCTTTTCAAGAAGATCAAATTCCCTTACCTGGTTGGTTACGGCATGACCGAGGCCTGCCCTCTTCTTGCCTATGAGCACTGGACCAAGTATGTGGCCGGTTCCTGCGGCAAGGCCGTGGATGTCGCCGAAGTCCGCATAGACTCGGATGACCCCCAGCACGTTGTAGGTGAAATCCAGGCCCGCGGAGAAAACATCACAATCGGCTATTATAAGAATGAAGAGGCCACCGCCAACGCATTCACCGAAGACGGCTGGCTGCGCACCGGAGACCTCGGTATCATTGATGCCGAAGGCAACATCTTCATCCGCGGCCGCTCCAAGAACATGATCCTTGGTCCTTCCGGCCAGAACATCTACCCTGAAGAACTTGAGGCCGTTGTGAACAACCAGCCTTACGTAATGGAGTCAGTTGTGGTAGACCGCGGCGGAAAGCTTGTAGCCCTTGTCTTCCTGGACGAACAGGCTATCGCAAAGTCCCTTCTTGACAGTGAAGCCAAGGCCGAAATCCCCGAGAACATCCGCCTGGGCGCCAACCGCCAGCTTCCCGGCTATAGCCAGATTGCCAAGGTTGAACTCATGGACAAGCCGTTTGAGAAAACTCCAAAGATGAGCATCCGCAGGTTCTTGTACAAATAGGCCGTGGGATTAATTGACTGACAGTCATAATATTACGCAAAAACGTCTACCCGAAACCGGGTAGACGTTTTTAGTTAAATGCTCTCAGGTCAATTAGTTACCTCCACGGCTACTTGATGAGTGAGTAACTGCGGGCAATGAAGTCGCTGAGAGACTTGCCCTTGAGCATGCCGTTTCCAAGAAGAGCCAGGTCCACTATCTGGTGAAGGAGCTGGTTGTTGGAGGCGAAGGCCTCAACGTCTGCCCTGTGAGCCTTTCTGACAGCCTCGCGGGCTTCGCGTGCCTTTGTCTTCTCTTCTTCAGATGCATCGGAAGGAGCTTCGGCGGGAAGTTCGGCCTGGGGCTTCACATCTGAGAGCTTGGAGGCCCAGATTTTTGCAACAAGAGGATTCTCCATGTTCACGGTAATGTTGTAACTCTCAGGCATGGAGCCGTAGAAGTTCATTCCTCCGCCAAGGGCGCTCATCTCACGGTAACGGCGCATGAATTCGTTCTGGGTTATGAGCACCGGGGCTGCATCCGCTCCAAGGTTGTCGCCCTGGACAAAGTAGTCCTTACCCTCAGGAAGAACGGCCTTGAACATGTTCTCAAGGTCATAGCGCTCGTCCTCTTTCATCTCCAGCTTCACCTTGTCCTCCTTGGGGATGAGGTTCTCAATTGCATCGGAGTCCACGCGGGCAAAGCGGGTGTCCGTGAGCTTCTGCTCCAGAAGGTTTACATAGTGGGCGTCAAGCTCGCAGTCCATAAGGAGCACGTTGTAGCCCTTGTCCTTTGCCGCCTGGATGAAGGAGTACTGGTCTTCGGGCTTTGTTGCGTAAAGGTAAACAAGTTTCTTGTCCTTATCCGTTTGGGCCGAAGAAACGGCTTCCTTGTATTCGTCGAAGGAGTAGTATTTGCCGTCCACATCCTTCAGGAGGGCGAACTTAAGGGCCCTCTCGCAGAATATTTCATCTGAGAGCATGCCGTACTCTATGAAGAGCTTGAGGTTGTCCCATTTCTCTTCAAGCTGGGTGCGCTCTTCCTTGAAGATGCTCTCAAGGCGGTCGGCCACCTTCTTTGTGATATAGGTGGAGATTTTCTTGACGGCAGCGTCACTCTGGAGGTAGGAGCGGCTTACGTTGAGCGGAATGTCCGGGGAATCGATTACACCGTGAAGGAGCGTCATGAAATCCGGGACTATGTTGTCCACGTGGTCGGTCACGAACATCTGGTTGCAGTAGAGGGAAATCTTGTTGCGCTCTACGGCTACGCGGTCCTTGAGTTTAGGGAAATACAGGATACCGGTAAGGTTGAACGGGTAGTCTACATTCAAGTGAATCCAGAACAACGGTTCCTCGTTCATGGGGAAGAGGGTGCGGTAGAACTCCTTGTAGTCTTCGTCCTTGAGCTCTGAGGGTGCCTTGGTCCAGAGCGGCTCCACGGAATTGATCACCTTGTCTTTGTCGGTGTCCACATACTTTCCGTCTTTCCACTCCTGCTCCTTGCCGAACACAATGGGAACCGGCATGAACTTGCAGTACTTCTGGAGAAGACCCTCGATACGGGATTTTTCGGCATACTCCTTAGAGTCGTCGTCAAGATAGAGGGTGATGACGGTACCTCTTTCGGCCTTTTCGCATGGCTCCATGGTGTATTCAGGAGAACCATCGCAGGTCCATTTCACGGCCTTTGAGCCCTCCTTCCAGGAAAGGGTTTCAATGGTCACCTTCTTACTGACCATGAAGGCGCTGTAAAAGCCAAGGCCGAAGTGGCCGATGATGTTCCCTATCTGGTCCTTGTATTTCTCCAGAAACTCTCCGGCGCTTGAGAAGGCAATCTGGTTGATGTACTTGTCAACCTCTTCTTCGGTCATGCCAATGCCGTTGTCGATGATTTTGAGGGTATTCTCCTTGGTGTCAAGTTCAATGTGAACCTTAAGGTCACCCAGCTCCTCCTTGCAGTCTCCGGAAGCTGCCAGAGCCTTCAATTTCTCAGTCGCATCCACTGCGTTTGCCACAAGTTCCCTAAGGAAAATCTCGTGGTCACTGTAGAGAAACTGCTTGATAACCGGGAATATGTTCTCAGTTGTTACTCCAATCTGTCCTTTGTTTGCCATAATATGTTGTTTTTGTTGTATTCTGGCAGGTAGAGAGTCAAATCTTGAGCCACTCCGGCCATTTCTGCCATATTGTCAGATAAATGCAGCCGTGGAGGTAAATTATTGACTTGAAAGTATTTAACGAAAAACGTCTACCGGATTTCAGGCAGACGTTTTTGCGTAATGTTATGACTTTCAGGCAATTGCCTCCACGGCCTATTTGTAGAGGTGCCTCTTGATGGTGCCTTTGGCGGTGCGCTCGAAGGGAAGGTCTACCAGTTCCACGCGGGAAATCTGGCTGAACACGGGCAGGGAGCGGTTGGAGTAGTCGCGGATGTGGTCTTCGGAGGGGACCACGCCGGGCTTGGGATACACAAGTGCCACAACCTTTCCGGCGCGCTCGATTACAATTGCCTCCTGTACCATGGGGTGTTTGGAGAGCACCTGCTCCACTTCTTCCGGATAAATGTTCTGGCCGGAAGAAGACAGGATGATGGATTTGATTCGGCCCTTTATGAAAAGGTTGCCGTCTTCGTCCATGATGCCGAGGTCTCCGGTGCGGAACCAGCCGTCCGGTGTCCAGGCCTTGGCATTAGCCTCAGGGTTCTTGTAATAGCCGATTGTGAGGTTGGGACCCTGAGCCTGGATTTCTCCGGGAATGCGTTCTGGGTCCGAGGATTCTATCCTGAGGCTGTGGGTGGGTTTGCCGCAGGAGCCTGGCTCAAAGTGCTGTGGAGTTTCCAGCGAGAGCAGGGGACAGGCTTCGGTCATGCCGTATCCTACTGCGTAGGGAAGGCCTATCTTCCTGAAGCCGCCTTCTACTTCAAGGTCCAGGGGAGCGCCGCCAATGATGATGGTCTCCAGGCGGCCGCCAAGGGATTGAAGGAGTTTTTTGCCAAGGCCTTTGTAGAAGGGAATCCTTAGGTAGGGGACCCTGGCCGGAAGTGAGGAAAGCTGCGGAAGTATCTGGGTCTGATACAGTTTCTCCATTACCAGTGGCACCGTTATCATAAGGCTGGGCTGGATTTCGGAGCATGCTTTTATAAGAAGCGACGGAGAAGGCAGTTTCCCCAGGAACCATATTGTAAAGCCCGTGCAGCAAGGGTATACGAACTCCATGGCAAGCCCGTACATGTGAGCGAGGGGAAGCATGGAGACAAGTTTATCCGGTGTGCCCGTGAGTTTTTTCTGGCACACTTCTACGATGTCGGACATTGCGCCGAAGGTGAGCATGACGCCCTTAGGGTCTCCGGAGGTGCCGGAAGTGTAGTTTATGAAGGCAAGGGCGTCATCTTTGTCCGGGTATACCGTATCCTGGGGATTGAACCCGCTTGGATAGCATTCGGCAAAGAGGGCGTCTCTGTCGGCCCAGGCGTTTGCGGTTTCAGGGTCACGGTGCCACAGAAGCTTTTCCTCGCGGGAGGAAATGACTCCGCGGAGCGTAGGGATGTTCTCCGGGGACATCTGTGCCCAGATTTCGGGGTCTGCGATAAGCAGGACGCTGTCGGAGTGATGGACCAGCTTGGTTACGCCTGATGCCGTGAAATCGGCCAGGATGGGCACCACCACGGCTTCATAGGTGTTGACCGCAAAGAAGAGTATTCCCCACCGGGCCGAATTTCTGGCGCAGATGGCGATTTTGTCTCCGGGCTTGATGCCGGCCGTCTGGAAAAAGATGTGGTAGCGCTCTATGAGCTCCGCTACCTGAGCATATGTATAGCTTGCACCCTCGTAGTCGCAGAGGGCTGGCTTCCCTGGATTCAGATGTATCTGATCCTCAAGTTTTTTAAGGTAATTCTTCACGTATGGTTCATTCAGGGAATGCAAATATACAAAAAATATGTTATCTTTGTGTAAGTATGATACTACATCAGGGTATTGTTTCCATAGTATTTGCCGTCCTTCTGAGGCTGGCTTTGTGCTACTTTGTCCTTCGTGACAAAAATGTCCAGGAAACAGCCATGGCGTGGGTCCTTCTCATGTTTTTCCTCCCCGTTGTCGGTTTTATCCTCTATGTCATATTCGGCAAGGATTACCGTACCGCCAAAGACCGTGATTTCGTTCACCGGGAGTTCCGGCGCAGGATGTCGGAGGAAATTCCCCCGGAGAGGTTTTCAAAGCTTTTCCCCAATGACATTCCGGAGGGAATGGATGACTGGCTGAAGCCCCTTGTGCGCCTGAACCTTTCCACCTGGGAGGGCAACAAGGTATATGGCGGCAATAAGCTTGAAATAATCAAGAAGGGTGCACGCAAGAAGGAGCTTCTCTCCAATGACCTTTTGGCGGCGCGGCATTCCATCCATCTGGAGTACTTCCGTTTTGGCAATGACGCTTCCGGTAAGTTTATCCGCGACATTCTCATAAAAAAGGCCACTGAAGGCGTTGAAGTCCGTTTTATCCTTAACAATTTTGTGGCGCGCAACGTTCCGGGCAGTTTCTGGAAACCCATGGAAGATGCCGGTGTCAAGATTGTCCGTTACACAAGTCTCAAGCAGGGGCTGCGCCTTTTCCTGATGCGTCTCAACTGCCAGCAGCACCGCAAGATTGTGGTCATAGACGGCAAGGTTGGCTATATGGGCGGCATGAACATCAACGACAACTACTTCAGTCACTGGAAAGACACCCATGTCCGCATTGAGGGCCCGGCCGTGTCCTGCCTGCAGGCTTCGTTCCTTGACACCTGGATAAGCTGCAAAGGGGAGGTTGAAAAGCCCCTTTCAGAGTATTTCTCTCCGGCGCCTCCCTGTAAAGGCGGCCTGAATGTCCAGATTGTCTCCGACGAAGCCGACTACCCCTGGCCCAGCACGCAGATGGCCTATGAGTGGGTGCTGGACAATGCCAGGGACTATGTCTATTTCCAGACTCCATACTTTGTCCCGCCCGTGTCATTCCTGACTTCGCTGAAGGCCGCGGCTCTAAGGGGAGTGGACGTGAGGGTGATGCTGTCCAAAAAGGTTGACACTCCTCTTCTTGGCTCTTTCAACCGCAGTTACTATGCCGAATGCCTTGAGGCCGGGGTCAAGATAATAGAGGCCGGCGGAGAGTTCGACCACTCCAAGACAATGGTCTCTGACAATTCCGTGTGCGTTATCGGGGCAACAAATCTTGACGTCAGGAGTTTTTCCATCAACAGCGAGATAAACGCCTTTATCTATGACAGGGAAACCGCCGCTGATTTCCGTAAAGACTTTATATCCCGCATGGATGGCGCCAGGGAGTGGACCCTTGAGTTGTGGCTTCGTTCCAGGCCTTTCTGGAATGACCTCAAGTCCCGTTTCGTGCGTCTTTTCTACCGGGAATTCTAGCTATTTCATAATGTAGTCTGAGGTCCCCTTAAGCCCCCGGGTGCCGAAGTACTTTTCCACTATCTCTCCCTTTACGTATACCCTTGTGCCTATAAGGTCAGGGTGGGCTACAAGGTTGAGGGCATCCCTTACCTTTCCGGCGGGCAGTTCCACGGCAAGGCACTGAGCCTTGTCCTTGACAGTGGACCTGTCGGCCATTGCAAGGTGCGTCGCCTTGGTGATTCCGGAGGTCTTAACCTCCCCGCTGGAAGAGGTGGTTAGGTCTCCGCCCACAATGTAACCGTACACCCAGACATCTTTGGAGCCGGTTTTCTCAAAAGCTTCGGCCACGGACAGGGCATCCGGTACAGACCCTCCCTGCCCGTTCCCGGAATTGTCTCCGCCTATAACCCAGGAATCCTGGAGCCATACCTTTGAGGTGTCCAGTTGTACCTTTATGGACGATTCCGCTCCGCCAGGTTCTCCTGGGGCCGATATGCTCACCGTGAGGATCTGCCTTGCCTCAAGCGTACGCGTGAAAAGAGTCTCCTCCTTTCCTTCATCATAAAGGACCACCGACACCTCTCCAGGCCTGAAATAGGCTATCCGGTTTTCCCTGTAGGCGTACATGAGCTTTGCCGTCCCCTGTGCGACATAAAGTACTCCGTCAGGGAAACTGGTGAGAAAGTCCGGGGCTGTCTTGAGCCTTATACCGCAGTTAAGGAGAGAGCAGCGGAGCGTTACCGTGGCGCTTTCCCCGGCCATTATCACCACCACCTGTTCGTCTCCGTAAACCGGGTGGCTGAATGCCGGGGTGGTGAATTCGGCCGAAACTATCCTGATGGTATAACTCCCTTCCGGGACGGTGAGTTTGGACGGAGAATCCCCGTAGGTGCCTTCGTAGAGGACCACTCCCTTGCCGTCCGTAATTTTAAGGAGGAAGTCGTTGGTGTCCGGAATTTCCGCCCCTGCCTTGGCTACGGACTCCTTGTCCATGCTCCATCGGAGTTCTCCGTGGGTGTCGGCCGAAGGGAATTTTCCAAAGTCGTCGCAGGCCGCGAGCCCCGCCGCCAGCAGGGTCATCGCCATCATTTCAAGTGCTTTTTTCATGGTGCAAAGTGGTTTTTGCGAAGGTATAAGGCTTTTCCGTAATCCATCATATGCAAATAGCAAAACTTTTGAAAATGTTTCCACGGGAAAACGTGAAACAACACATGAAACGTTTCTTTTTTCTTATGAACGTAAGTTTTAGTATCTTTGCAAGATAAAAACACGCTTATGTTTGAGAATTTACAGGAGAGACTGGAGAGATCTTTCAAGATACTCAAAGGTGAAGGAAAAATAACTGAAATCAACGTTGCGGAAACAGTCAAGGATATCCGCAAGGCCCTTCTGGACGCCGACGTCAGCTACAAGGTTGCCAAGGATTTCTGCAACCGGGTCAAGGACAAGGCTATCGGCACAGGTGTCCTTACCGCCGTGAAGCCCCAGCAGATGATGGTGAAGATAATGAGGGACGAACTCTCGGATTTCATGGGTTCTTCGGCCCAGGAGATAAACGTGAAGGGGAATCCCGGCGTGGTGCTGGTGGCCGGTCTCAACGGTTCCGGTAAAACCACCTTCAGCGCAAAGCTGGCCCTCCACCTTAAATCCAAGAAGGAAATGAAGGTCCTCCTTGCCGCCTGCGACACTTTCCGTCCCGCCGCAATAGAGCAGCTCAAGGTCCTCGCAGAGGGCATTGATGTTCCCGTTTACACTGAGGAAGGGGAGAAGGACCCCATCAAGATAGCACAGAATGCCGTCCGTAAGGCCAAGGCCGAAGGTTTCCCGGTTGTGATTGTGGATACCGCCGGCCGCCTTGCCGTGGATGAGGAGCTCATGAACGAGATATCGGCCCTGCACAAGGCTGTGAACCCCACGGAAACCCTGTTTGTGGTGGATGCCATGACCGGCCAGGACGCCGTGGAAACCGCAAAGGCCTTCAACGACCGCCTGGACTTCGATGGCGTCGTGCTCACCAAGATGGACGGCGATACCCGTGGCGGTGCCGCGCTTTCCATCAAGGCCGTTGTGGGTAAGCCCATCAAGTTTGTCTCCTCCGGAGAAAAACTTGAATCCCTGGACGTTTTCCATCCCCAGCGTATCGCAGACCGTATCCTGGGCATGGGAGATGTGGTTTCCCTGGTGGAAAAAGCCCAGGAGCAGTTCGATGAAAAAGAGGCCAGGGCCCTCAAGAAAAAGCTGGCCAAGGACCAGTTCACCCTGTGGGATTTCTACCAGCAGATTCAGCAGGTAAAGAAGATGGGTAACATCAAGGACCTTGCAGGCATGATTCCCGGCATGGACAAAGCCCTCAAGGATGTGGATATCCCGGACGACGCCTTCAAGGCCACGGAGGCCATCATACTTTCCATGACACCCTATGAGCGTGAGCATCCGGAAGCCATAAACGGCTCCCGCCGCAAGAGGATCGCGGACGGCTCCGGCACCTCTCTCCCTGAGGTTAACAAACTCCTCAAGCAGTTCGAGGGCACCCGAAAACTCATGAAGGGCGCCGTCACCGGCTCCCTCATGCAGCAGATGTCAAGATTCAGAAGATAACGCGCCAAACATATGAGAATCAAAAGTTTCTTTATTCCTGTCCTGATATTTGCGCTGCTCTCCTGCCAGCGCAGTCTCAAAGACGGGGAATACACCCTTACCGTCCTTTCCACCAATGACGTCCATAGCACGTGGTTCGACTCTACCTATGTAGGAGGTGGCGTAAAGAAATCCCTCTTTGCAATGAACTACTACATAGACAGCGTCCGCAAGGCCGACGGCATGGACAACGTCCTTCTTGTAGACGCAGGGGACTGCCTTCAGGGAGACAATGCGGCGTACTACTACAACTACATCGACACTGAAACGCCCCACCTTTTCCCGCGCCTTATCGAGTACATGAAGTACGACGCCATTGCTATGGGCAACCACGACATTGAAACCGGCCATCCTGTGTACGACCGCGTCCAAGAGAGCCTTGTCAAGGCCGGCGCCCCCTTCATGGCTGCCAATGCCATCCGCAATGACAACGGAAAATCCTATTTTCCCGCGTATAAGATGGTCAAAAAGGCCGGCCTCAGGATTGCCATCATCGGCTACAACAACGCCAACATCAAGGCCTGGCTCTCGGAGGAACTTTGGAGCGGAATGCACTTTGAGTCAATTGCTTCCCGTATCCAAAAGGATGTGGATTATGTACGTGCCAAAGAGCACCCGGACGTAATGGTGGCGGCAATGCACTCTGCCTGCGGCCAGGGAGACGGAACCATCCTCGAGGCCGAAGCCCTGGATGCTTTCAACCTGGTAAAGGGTGTGGACTGGCTCATCTGCGGCCACGACCACAGGCCTTATGTGGAAACCCGCGACACCTGCGCACTCCTGAATTCCGGCAGCCACAGCCGCTATGTGGCTCACGGTAAAATGCATATTACGGTCAAAGACGGCACTATAGCGTCAAAGTCTTTTGAGACCGACCTCATTCCCGTAGATGCCGCAAAAGCAGACCCCGAGATGCGTGCCCATTTCCAAAAGGACTTCGAGGCTGTTCGCGCTTTTACGCTTCAGGAAGTTGGAATCCTCAATTCCGACCTTGTCACAAGGCATGCCTATGCCGGGATGTCGGATTACATAAACCTTATCCACTACCTTTCAATTGGTCAGGAGCCCGCGGAGATTTCAATAGCGGCGCCCCTCACATACAATGGCACGGTAAAGTCCGGTATTCTCATTTTCAACGACCTTTTCACCATCTATCCGTTTGAGAACCAGTTGTATGTGCTTACCATGACCGGAGACGAAATTGTCCGTTACCTGGAGGCATCCTACGACCGCTGGATTGTTACGGCATCCAAGGCATCGGACCATGTGCTTAACATTGTGGAGAAAGACAATCCCCGCACCCAGCAAAAAGGCTGGTCTTTTGTGAACGCCCAGTACAACTTTGACTCTGCAGCCGGCATCAACTACACCGTGGATGTCACTAAGCCCCGCGGCTCACGCATTAGTATAAGTTCCATGGCCGACGGCACCGCCTTTGACCTTTCGCGCACTTATAATGTTGCAATGACCTCCTACCGTGCAAGTGGCGGCGGCAACCTCCTTCCTGAAATCGGCATAGATACAGACCGTATAGATGAGCGCGTGGTGGCCCGTTACCCGGAAATCCGCAACCTCCTGTATGACTACCTCAAGGAGAACGGTTCCATAGATCCTGAAGAGACAGGCGACACCTCTGTCATAGGCTCCTGGAAGTTTGTTCCGGAATCCATAGCCGCTCCTGCGATTGACCGTGACATGAAACTCCTTTTTGGCGCGTGGAGGTAAGTGGCTGATTAATAGCTGTTTATGTAAAAGAGGGTGCTGATTTTAAAGCACCCTCTTTTGTGTAAACGATTGATACTTAGCGGATTATCTCCACGGGCGGTGGGCCCGCCGGGATTACTTAGCGTAAGCAACCGACCTTGTTTCACGGATAACCGTAATCTTTACCTGGCCGGGATAGGTCATTTCGTCCTGGATTTTCTTGGCGATTTCTCCGGAGAGGACTTCGGCGTCGTGGTCAGAGACCTGCTCTGCGCCCACAATTACGCGGAGTTCGCGGCCGGCCTGGATGGCGTAGGCCTTGGTGACACCGGGATATAAACCGGCAAGGTTCTCCATTCCGCGGAGCCTCTTGATGTAGCTCTCGATAACCTCACGGCGTGCACCGGGACGTGCACCGGAAATGGCGTCTCCAACCAGCACCAGAGGTGCATAGAGGGAGGTCATTTCGGTTTCCTCGTGGTGAGCGCCAATGGCGTTGCAGATTTCCGGCTTTTCCTTGTATTGTTCGGCCAGTTTCATGCCAAGGAGGGCGTGAGGGAGGTCAGGGTCTTCATCTGAGACTTTGCCGATATCGTGGAGCAGGCCGGCCCTCTTTGCAATCTTGGGGTTGAGGCCAAGTTCGGAGGCCAGTATGGCGCAGATATTTGCGACTTCCCTGGAGTGCTGGAGGAGGTTCTGGCCGTATGATGAACGGTATTTCATTCGGCCGATAAGACGGACAAGTTCCATGGAAAGACCGTGAATGCCAAGGTCTATGCAGGTGCGCTTGCCGGTTTCAAGGATCTCTTCTTCAAGCTGCTTTGAGACCTTTGTGACAACTTCCTCGATGCGGGCGGGGTGGATTCGGCCGTCTACAACAAGCTGGTGGAGCGCAAGGCGGGCAACCTCCCTGCGAACAGGGTCAAAGGCGCTGAGGAGGATTGCGTCCGGGGTGTCGTCTACCACAATCTCAACTCCCGTAGCGGCCTCCAGGGCGCGGATGTTTCGGCCTTCACGGCCGATGATGCGGCCCTTGATTTCGTCGTTTTCTATAGGGAACGTGGTGACGGCGTTTTCAATGGCGGTTTCCGTTGCGGTGCGCTGGATGGTGTTGATGACGATGCGCTTTGCTTCCTTTGCAGCGTTGAGACGGGCCTCGTCTATGCAGTCGTTGATGTAAGCCTGGGCCTCTGTGCGGGCTTCGGCCTTCATCTGCTCCATGAGCTGGGTTTTGGCCTCCTGGGCGGTCATGCTGGCAACTTCCTCTATCTGGTGGATTGCCTGGTCACGGAGGCGGTCGTATTCGTCCTCCCGGGCCTTCAGGGCAGCTTTCTGGGCATCCAGTTCACGGTTTTTGCGGTCTACCTCTGAGGTTTTCTGGTTCAGGGTGTTCTCCTTCTGCTTCACGCGGTTTTCGGCGTCACGGATTTTGGAGTTGGCCTCGTTGACCATTTTCTCGTGTTCGCTTTTGAGGGAGAGATACTTCTCCTTTGCCTGAAGGATGCGTTCGTTTTTGATTTTTTCGGCCTCTATCTCCGCTTTCTCAAGGATTTCTTCCTTTTTCCCCTTGAGGATGGAGCGCCTCACGATTATGTATGCCGCCAAGGCTATTGCCGCCCCGGCTACAAATCCGATTACTAAAGATATGATGTCCATATATATTGTGTGTTATGTGCAAAAAAAAGCCGCCGTATCCAGTCAGAAAATCTTATCTAAGTAAGATTTGGGGCCCGGCCGATTCTGGTATCCCTCTCACGGGGAGGGCTCGCCATCCACGGCCTGAGTACACCCGGTTCATTCGAACGTGTTGATTTCAGCCATCGATTCCGGCGGCTAATGCTCTGTGTCTTTGAGGTAGCGCGTAAGATCCTGCGCAAGCTGTGATTCGGAGGACTTGAGCTCATCTATCTCTTTTTGTACACTCATGCGGAACAGGGTTTCGTTGAGCGCTACAAGGGACATTAGTTCAAGTGCCGTTTTGCCGGGATGACTGATGGTATAGGCATCCAGACGGCTGTTTATTGCATCCGCTGCACGGCGGAGAGTTGCTTCCTGCTCTTCTGACTGGGCGGTGAGGCTATAATCTCTGCCGGCTATTTTCAGTGTTATCTTCTGGCCCATTACGATTCCTCCAGTGCGGAGATGCATCTGTCGATCTCCTTGATAAGTGAATCCAATTTTGCCTTGGCATCTGAGCCGGGTGCGGCGTTGAAAGCTTGTGACAGGAGAAGGGACGATACCTCTTCTTCCAGTTCCATTATCTTTGCCTTTTGGGCATTCCCGGTTTCCTTGCAGGCCTGTAACTCCTGGCGGAGATTCTCGTTCTCCACCTTCACAGCCTCATAGCGAGCAATCAGCTGCTCAATATCTTTTCTGATACTTTCCAGCATAACCGGTTAAATCATGCAAATTTACAAAAAATATTACAGCTTTTGCAACATTTCTTTAATGAGCGCCGTCATTTTGTCTGCGGCGGCGTCTGCGGCTTTGACTATGGCTTCGCCGTCGGTGACATAGTCCTCATCTTCAGTTGCATGTGCAACGTCCGTGATTACGGACATGCCGAATACTGGAATGCCGCTGTGACGCGCCACAATCACTTCCGGAGTGGTGCTCATGCCCACGGCATCTGCGCCTATGGTGCGGAAGTAGCGGTATTCGGCCGGGGTCTCATAAGAAGGCCCGGTGCAGGCCACATACACGCCTTTTTGGAGCACGATGCCCTTTCCCGCTGCAATTTCCTCTGCCATGCGTATAAGGGAAGGGTCGTAGGGACGCGTCATGTCAGGGAATCGCGGGCCGAAATCGTCCAGGTTGGGACCGATCAGGGGGTTGGGTATGAGGTTGATGTGGTCACGGATGATCATGAGGTCTCCCACGTGGAAAGCGGGATTGGTGCCTCCTGCGGCGTTTGACACAAAGAGGCGCTTGATTCCAAGGAGAATCATCACGCGGACCGGAAGGGTGGCCGCCTGGGTGCCGTAGCCCTCGTAGTAGTGGATTCGGCCCTGCATGGCAATGACGGTTTTGCTGGCCAGGGTGCCTACGATAAAGCTCCCTTTATGGCCGATGGCCGTAGATACCGGGAACCCCGGAATGGTGCCGTAGGGTATCTCAATGGGGTTTTCTATTTCGTTGGCAAGTTTCCCGAGCCCGCTTCCGAGGATGATTCCGTCCGATGGAGCGAGCCCGCGGGGCAGAAGTTGTTTGCGCACAAAATCAGTTGCGGCGTATATAGTCTCAACGTAAGTCATATTTTAAAGTTTGGTTTTAGAGATTCTCAATCATTTTGCCGATCAGGGCGGTCATCTTGGCCGCAGCGGCGTTTGCTGCCTCCACTACGTCCGCGCCGTCGTTGACATAGTCTTCGGCGTAGTCGTCGTGGGCTTCATTGGTTATGACGGAAATGCCGAAGACGGAAATGCCGGCATGACGTGCCACAATCACCTCCGGGATGGTGCTCATGCCCACGGCGTCACCGCCGATGAGGCGGAAATACTTGTATTCGGCCGGGGTCTCATAGGAAGGCCCGGTGCCGCCCACGTAGACACCTTTCTTGAGCTCTATCCCGTTTTCCGCGGCTATTTTTTCGGCCATGCGGATAAGGGAAGGGTCATAAGGACGGGTCATGTCCGGGAAACGCGGCCCAATTTCATCAAGATTGGGGCCGATGAGGGGGTTGGGGAGGAGGTTGATGTGGTCCTTTATTATCATGAGGTCCCCGATATGGAAACCGAAGTTTGTGCCGCCCGCCGCGTTGGAGACGAAGAGGTACTTGATGCCCATCATTATCATCACGCGGATGGGGAGTACCACCATGTCCATGCCGTAGCCCTCGTAGTAGTGGATCCGGCCCTGCATGGCAAGCACCTTTTTCCCGGAGATGTATCCCGCGATGTAATTGCCCTTGTGGCCCACGGCGGTGGATACGGGGAAGCCGGGAAGGTCACGGTAGGGGACCGTGACGGGGTTTTCTATGGAATCGGCCAGTGCCCCAAGGCCGCTGCCAAGGACTATGCCTATTTCCGGGGTGAAGTCCCCGAGCCTTTCCTTAAGCGCGGAGACGCTGTCTTTTATCTTCTGGATTCTGTGGTCAGTCATGTTTATTCGGTTATCTGTTTCAGTACTTTGCGGGCCTCCGTGACAATCTCCTCTTCATTGGGGACAATGCGGTTTTTCATGATCCATCTGCCGCCGGACATTACATCCGTAATGACGTCTGAGTGAGCGGCATACACAAGGTTTGCAAGTGTGGGGGCGGGGGAGATGAACGCCGTGCCGGTAATGTCTATGAGGGAGAGGTCTGCGAGGGCGCCCTCACGGATGACGCCGGAGTTGAGGCCCAGGGCCTTTGCGCCGTTTTCCGTGGCGCTTGCAAGAAGCTGCCCAAGCGGAAGCGCCGCAGGGTCCCTGCGCCATGCTTTCTGCACCATGGCGCTGTTTTTCATGTGCTCCAGCATGTCTACGGTGTTGGACGATGCCGCGCCGTCCGTGCCAAGGCACACGTTGGCCCCGGCCTCCACAAGTTCGTTGAAGCGGAACTGGTATCCGGATGCCAGCTTGAGGTTTGAGTTGATGTTGTGGACGCAGCTCACCTTGTGGTCTCCAAGTATCTGGACGTCATGGTCCTGGAGGAAAAGGCAGTGGGCGGCAATTACATCCGGGCCGAAAATCCCGAGGGCGTCGAAGTACTCCGTGGGAGACAGCCCTTTGTGTGTCCTCCGGCAGTCTTCAACCTCCTGGGCGGTTTCGGCAAGATGCATGTGTATCTTGAGCCCGCGGTCACGGGCGAAATCGGCGGCCCAAAGGATATTCTCCTCCGTAACGGTATAGACGGAATGGATGGAGATTGTGAAAAGTGACTTTGTGCCCCAGTCCAGGGAACGCTCATAGAGTTTCTGGCAGGCTATGCGCTGCATTGCGGCCATTTTAGGGTCCTGGGAGTCAAGGAAAATGAACGACACCGCAGGCCGAAGTCCCATTTCAACCGCCGCCTTGCGGGCGTGGGAGGGGAACCAGTATTGGTCGTTGAAAGTGGTGGTGCCGCTCTTTATCATCTCAAGGCAGGCCGCCTTGGTGCCCCAGTAGATGAACTCTCCGTCCATCTTGGCCTCCGACGCCCATACTTTTTCCAGCCACTGGTAAAGGGTGAGGTCTTCGTTGATGCCGCGGAGCATTATCATGGCTGCATGGGTGTGAGCGTTCACGAAGCCCGGAATGACGGCCTTTCCGGTGCAGTCTATAACTTCTTCCTCAGGGGGGACATCAATGGGAGTTCGGCTCACTTTTGAAATGAGATTTCCTTTGATGAGGATGTGGGCGGGAGAGTCTTCCCAAAGAACGTTTCTGAGTAACATGGCGGCAGTTTGGATTCAAAAAAACCGGCGCAATTGTGCCGGCGTTAAGTTGTTTAGAACTCTTCTTTCTCCTGGACATCCAGATCCTCGCGGGAGGGGTACTGGCGGATTGGCTGGTCATGGAGGAGGTTGTGCATGATGTATCCCACAGCCTCCTGGAGGCCTTCTGAGAATTTCTCGAAGTCTTCCTTGTAAAGGAATATCTTGTGTTTGTCATACACGAACGAGCCGTCGCGTTCCGTGCGGCGCTTGCTTTCCGTGATGGTAAGATAGTAGTCGTTGTTGCCTTTGGTGCTCTTGACATCAAAGAAATAGGTACGCTTACCAGCCCTCACAGGCTTTGAGTAGACGTCTTCCGTATTGCGGTCTTCACTGTACATCTTCACTCTTCGTTTTTGGTTTTCAAACACAAATATAACTATTTATTATTAAAAAAACGCTATCTTTGCCATAAATTTTATTTGACATATGCTCAACAGACGAATCTTACGTATCAAGGCCTTCAAGGTGCTGTATTCTTACGCAGAGAATCCGGACCTTTCACTGAAGGAAGCACTCGGAAGCCTTGAAACCTCTGCAGAAGCCACCAGGGACCTATATCTATATATGCTTTCCGTGATCCCGGCCCTCACGGGGGAGGCCGCACGCCGCATCGAGGCCGCAAAAGGAAAGTTCAATCCCACTGAGGAAGACCTCTCTCCCAACATGAAATTTGTCCGTAACGGCATTTCGGCCCTCCTGGAGGGAGACCCCGACTTCAAGCGCATCACGGAAAAGAAAAAGATGTCCTGGGCCCAGAACGACGCCTTCCTGTCAGACCTTTACGTGCGCCTTAAAACCCGCGATTATTTCCTCGAGTACATGAACTCCGGCACATCTTCCCTCAAGGAAGACGCCGCGCTTTGGAAAAGGGTGTTCGAGGAAGAGTTCGAGGACGACCCTTCGCTTGCCCAGATCCTGGAAGACCTCTCCATCCACTGGGCCGATGACCTTCCCTATGCCCTTGGCACCTGCATCCGCTCCTTGGAAGAGGCCGGCCGCCTTGGTCGCTGGAGCTACCCTCCGCTCTACATGCCGGACGGTGAGGAATTCTCCAAGAAACTCCTTTCGGCAGCCTACGGCCGTTACTCGGAGTACAGCACCCTCATTGCACAGTCCGTCTCCAAATGGGACCAGGACCGTCTCTACACCACGGACATCGTGCTCATAGCAATGGGACTGGCCGAAGCCACCACCTTCCCCGACATCCCCATCAGGGTTACCATCAACGAATACGTGGAAATATCCAAATACTACTCCACTCCCAAGAGCCGCAGCTTTGTGAACGGCCTTCTGGACCGCCTCATCAAAGACGGCGAAGCCAAGGGAACAATAGTCAAAAACAATAACGCATTATAGAAATGAACACTCTTTTCATCGCACTTCAGGCAGCTGCCCCCCAGGGTCAGCAGAGCGCCCTTCCCACAATCATCATGTTCGCCGCCATCATCCTTGTGATGTGGCTTTTCATGATCCGTCCCCAGCGCAAGCAGCAGAAAGAGCTCCAGGAGTTCCGTAATAGCCTCAAGAAAGGTGACAAGGTTGTCACCGTCGGCGGCATCTACGGAGAAATCGTGGAGGTAAACGAGAAAACCGCCCTTCTCAAGGTAGACGGCGACGTAAAGCTCCGCGTAGACAAGCAGGGCCTCCAGAAGGATTACTCAGACGTCCAGAAGTAAACCACAGTGCCGCTTAAAGAGCGCATAGGAAAGCTGAAAGACGGAATGGGACGGGAGTGGGTGATCCTTGCCGCTTCCGTTCTCATCGCCGGCCTTATCTGGTTCCTGACACAGCTCTCCAACGTTTACACCGGAACCATAAGCGTCCCGGTGGTGGCCCAGTGCAACATTGACGGCCACAGGGGCACCTCGTCCAATACCGTAATAGTAAGCGCGCGCTGCCGCACAGACGGATTCCGCCTTGTGAGGGAGCACAGCCGCAAGGAAAAACGGGTTGTGACGGTTGCCTTCGACAGAGGCGACATGCGCCGTACGGGGCCGGAAACCTTCTGCGTCATAGGCGGCGCCAAGAACTCCTACATCGGCCAGTTTTTCGGGGAAGGCACCACTGTAGAGGCCTTCATTACTGATACCCTCCGCTTTGTGTTCCCCTCCGAAAGGCACAAGAAGGTGCCAGTAGAGGTTCCCCGCTCCATCCACTGCCGCTCCCAGTACATGCTCAGCGGCCCGTTCCGGGTTTCCCCGGATTCCGTAACGGTTTATGCCACGGACGAAATCCTTGATGGCATAGAGAAAATAACTTCGGCCCGCATTGTCATGACAGACCTCCATAGCTCCCAGCACGGAATCCTGAAGCTTGAAGAGATTCCGGGCGTTAGGATGTCCCACGAGGAAGTGAGCTATGAAATTCCGGTTTCCAGGTATGTGGAACTCCGCACGGAGGTTCCCCTGGAGGTGTGGAACGTCCCCGCCGGGCATCAGCTGCAGGTGTATCCCACCACGGCGTCGGTTGTCATGCGTTGTGCATTCCCTCTCCAGAAAGACCCTGTAGCGTCGTTCAAACTGTACATAGACTACCGTGACTTCAGCGAGTCCCTGAGCGGCCGGTGCGCGCCCCGCACCCTCAGACTGCCTTCCGGTGTGCTGGAGTATCACGTAGAGCCTGAGGTGTTTGACTGCGTAGAGCTGAGGTAATGCTCACCGTAATTGTAACAGGCACTATAGGAAGCGGCAAATCCGCCGTTTGCGCCCTTCTTTCAAGGAAGGGCATTCCCATATATGATTCAGACTCCCGCACCAAGGCGCTGTATGATTCCGTCCCGGGGCTTAAGGAGAGGCTGGAAAAGGAGCTTGGTGTGCCGTTCAGGGACTTTGCGAAGCTTATCTTCTCCAATGACGCAGCCCGTGAAAAACTGGAGGGGATAGTGTATCCGCTTGTACTTGAGGATTTCAAGGCGTGGCGGAGATCCCAGACGGCTCCGTTTGTGGTCCTGGAATCGGCCGTAATACTTTCAAAGCCGATTTTTAACGGCATTGCCCATTATGTGGTTGCGGTTACGGCTTCGGAAGAGGTGAGGCTTCAGAGGCTCATCGGCCGGGGGCTCACGGAAGAAGACGCCCGCCGCCGGATGGCAGCACAGACTTTGGACCTTTCAAAGGCTCATGCCGTAATAGAGAACGGCAGCACCATCCAGGCTCTTTCCCGGAAGGTAAACCGCGTCTTTTTCGGCAAAAATAGTTATATTTGTAAACTTGAAAACAAATGACTCAAAATATGAAAACAGATCTCGCGAAAATTCTTTCAGTACGTGGCCAAAGGGGCCTTTTCAATTATATCGCACAGTCACGCCAGGGCGCCATTGTTGAGGCCCTTGACACCAAGAAGCGCCTCAATGTGAGCGCTTCGGCCGGTATCACTTCCATGGCCGACATCTCCATCTATACCTCCGAGGAAGAAATCAAGCTCCAGGAGGTGTTCCTCAAGATGAAGGAAGTGCTTGGAGACGCCCCCGCACCCGCCCACAAGGCCGCCGATACTGAATTCAAGGCCCTCTTTGAGAAGGCCCTTCCGGACTATGACCGTGACCGCTTCTACGTGTCTCACATGAAGAAGGTGGCCGAATGGTACAATATCCTCAAGGAATACGCTTCCCTGGATTTCCTCACGGACGAAGAACGTGAGGCCGAAGCCGCCAAGGAGGCATAATGCCCACCCTCAAGGTCATAACCCTGGGTTGTTCCAAGAACACCGTAGACACGGAACACCTGCTGTATCAGGTACAAGGCTCGTATGAGATTGTGCCTGAGGAGGATGCCTCACCGGTAGATGTCCTTGCAATAAACACCTGCGGGTTCATCGGGGACGCCAAGGAACAGTCCATCCAGGTTATCCTGGAAGCCGCCCAAAGGAAAAAGGCGGGGGAGGTGGGCCGTCTCCTTGTTTTTGGCTGCCTTTCCCAAAGATACCCCCAGGAACTCCCGGACCTTATCCCGGAGGTTGACGGCTGGTTCGGCGCAAGGGAACTGGATTCCCTTGTGAAGGCTCTTGGATGCACCCCGTCCCATGAGAATGCCCACAAACGCATTCTCACGGCTCCCGGAAAGCCTTACGCCTACTTCAAGATTTCCGAGGGCTGCAACCGCCGCTGCTCCTACTGCGCCATCCCGTTTATCCGCGGAGCGCACAAGTCCGTTCCCATTGAAACCCTTGTGGCCGAAGCCACCGAGCTTGCCGCAAAGGGCATCCGGGAGCTTGTCATAATTGCCCAGGACACCACCTACTATGGCCTGGACATTTACGGCAAGCGCTCCCTGGCCCTTCTTCTTCAGGAGCTTTCAAAGGTGGACGGCATAGAGTGGCTCCGTATCCATTACTCCTATCCCGCGGATTTCCCGGAGGATGTCCTTGACCAGATGGCCACAAACCCTAAAGTGTGCCGATATATGGACATCCCCCTTCAGCATATTGCAAACCCCGTCCTTTCGGCAATGCACAGGGGAGTGGACAGCGCCTGGACAAGGGCCCTTATTCAGCGTATGAGAGAGCGCGTCCCGGGGGTTGTGCTTCGCACCACCATGATTGTGGGCCATCCCGGCGAAGGCACCAGGGAATTCCGCCAGCTCCTGGACTTTGTGAAGGAAGCCCGTTTCCAGCGGCTTGGCGCTTTCATGTACTCCGAGGAAGAAGGAACCTTCGGCGCGGAGAACCTGAGGGATAGCGTGCTTCCCGCAACCAAGAAAAAACGCCTGGATGCCCTCATGGAAGAGCAGCGTGGCATTTCTCTTGCATATAATCTTTCCCGTGTTGGCACGGTAGAAAAAGTACTGGCCGATTCCTTCACGGGCGGCGTCCTTGTATGCCGCAGTGAGTTTGAAAGCCCGGAAGTGGACGGCGAAATCCTGGTGAAGCTTCCGGAAGGCATGGACGGAGGGTCCCTTGTGGGGACTTTCCTTGAGGTCAGGATTACCGGCGCCGACGAATACGACTTAATTGCGGAAGTGATATGAAAAAAGTTTTGATCCCGCTTCTTCTTGCCGCCATGGCGGCGGCCTCGTGCTCCCCTCAGGTGTATTCCCTGCATCTGGACGTGCGCCAGCCATCCAATTCCGGACTGGACCTTGCCCGGAAATCCATGGCCATAGTAACCATGGAAACCCCTGACTCCACCTTCGACCGCAATACCGCTTCGGCCATGGCCAGGGTCCTCGAAAACGACTATTTCGGCGGAGAGGAAGTCATCGGCATGTACCGCGTCCCTGCGGCCGATTCCGTTTCAGTGGAGCTCATGCGCTCGCTTGTCATGGACACTGAGGCCGATGTAGTGTTCCTCCTGAATTCTACCCTCACTCCCGGTGAAGACCCCACAAGGGTGCCCGTAAAGACCATTCTCAGCGTCTACGACAGCATGTCCGAGGACAAGGTGCACCGTTTCAAGGGGCAGGCCGTGCTTGTGCCCAAAAACGGCATTTCGGACCTCTCCCCGGAGGCCGAAACCGTTGGCGGCCGAATTGCCACCCGCTTCCTCTCCAACTGGAAAACCCAGACTTTCAGCCTGTACTACTTTGACGACTTCAATGCCTCGGAGTGGGAGAAAGCCCTGGAGTACAGCTATAAGAATGATTTTGGAAAGGCCGTGGACGTGTGGATGAAATTCACAAAGGGCGGGACCGCTCTCAAAAGGGCTGTCGCAGACTACAACATAGCCATGGCGATGTACCTTCTGGAAGACTATGAGCTGTCTGCCAAATGGCTGGATCTGGCCGACCAAGAAGAAAACCTTTCGCTGTCTTCCGGCCTTAGAAAAAGAATAAACCAGAAGCTTGGAAAAGTTGCGGAAATAGAGTAAATTTGCGCACCAAAAAAATAAAATATTTTAAAATATTCAATATGGCAAACATCGATCTCAAAAAGTACGGCATCAAGGGCGTGAAGGAAATCCTTTACAACCCCACGTACGAGGTTCTTTACAACGAGGAAACAAAGCCCGGTCTTGAGGGCTTTGACAAGGGTCAGGTAACTGAGCTTGGTGCTATCAACGTCATGACAGGCGTTTACACCGGCCGTTCTCCTAAAGACAAGTACATTGTCTACGACAACACAACCAAGGAAGGCAAACCCGGAGAAATCTGGTGGACCACTGAAGGTTATCCCAACGACAACCACAAGATGTCCGTTTCCACATGGAAGGCAGTCAAGAAACTTGCCCAGCAGCAGCTCAGCGGCAAGCGCCTCTTTGTTGTGGACGGTTTCTGCGGCACCCACGCAGATACCCGCATGAAGGTTCGTTTCATCATGGAGGTTGCATGGCAGGCTCACTTCGTGACCAACATGTTCATCCGTCCCAAAAACCAGAAAGAGTTTGACCAGGAGCCCGATTTCGTGGTTTACTGCGCTGCAAAGGCAAAGGTAGAGAACTACAAGGAGCTTGGTCTCCGCTCAGAAACCTGCGTTGCCTTCAACGTGACTTCCCGTGAGCAGGTTATCCTCAATACCTGGTACGGCGGTGAGATGAAGAAGGGTATGTTCTCCATGATGAACTACTATCTTCCCCTCAAGGGCATCGCTGCCATGCACTGCTCCGCAAACACGGATATGAACGGTGAGAACACCGCCATCTTCTTCGGCCTTTCCGGAACCGGCAAAACCACCCTTTCCACAGACCCCAAGCGTCTCCTTATCGGAGATGATGAGCACGGCTGGGACAACAAGGGCGTGTTCAACTTCGAGGGCGGCTGCTATGCTAAGGTCATCAAGCTTGACAAGGAGTCCGAACCCGATATCTACAACGCTATCCGCCGTGACGCCCTCCTTGAGAACGTTACCGTAGACGCTACCGGCAAGATTGACTTCAACGACAAGAGCGTCACCGAAAACACCCGCGTAAGCTATCCTATCTATCACATTGAGAAGATCGTGCGCCCGGAAAGCCAAGGACCGGCGGCAAAGCAGGTCATCTTCCTCAGCGCAGATGCATTCGGCGTACTTCCTCCCGTCTCCATCCTCACTCCTGAGCAGACCAAGTACTACTTCCTCTCCGGCTTCACCGCAAAGCTTGCAGGTACAGAGCGCGGCATCACCGAGCCCACTCCCACCTTCAGCGCCTGCTTCGGCCAGGCGTTCCTGGAGCTCCATCCTACCAAGTACGCAGAGGAGCTTGTGAAGAAGATGAAGAAGAGCGGAGCAAAGGCATACCTCGTGAACACCGGCTGGAACGGTACCGGCAAGCGTATCTCCATCCGTGACACCCGCGGTATCATCGACGCCATCCTGAGCGGTGCCATCGACAAGGCTCCCACCAAGGTTATCCCTTACTTCAACTTCACCGTTCCCACCAAGCTTGAGGGCGTAGACACCGGTATCCTTGATCCTAGGGACACCTACGCAGATCCTTCACAGTGGGAAGAGAAGGCAAAAGACCTCGCAGGCCGCTTCATCAAGAACTTCCACAAGTACGAGAGCAACCGTGCAGGCAAGGCCCTTGTAAAGGCTGGTCCTAAGCTCTAGTTTTTTCTGGCAGCTAACATGCTGCCTTTCAATACGTTACAGAAACTCGGGTGCACCGCCAAGTGCACCCGAGTTTCTGTAATTGGCTGAGAGTGAGTTAGTTGCTGGCCAGCGCTAGATTCAGCCAGTCGTAGAAGAGGCTGTAGGAGGGGAGGAAAGCCAGCGTGAGAAGAAGGGCGCCCCACCAGGGCAGGGTGGAGAGGCCTATGACAAGCCATATAAGAGCCCAGACCGGCCAGAGGATGAGGCGCACGCCAAAGCGGGCGGTGTTCTGGAAGGCAGGGTCCTTTACAAGGAACTTGCAAAGGAGTTCTGAAAGAATCCACATGGGGGCCGATAAAGCCGCAAACACCAGCCACAGCGGGAAAGTGACGGCGGCAAGGAGGATACGCGGCAGGCGGCTTGGCGCAGGATGGGCGGCGCGGATGGAAGCCAGGGTTTCCTCGTAGTGTTCGTCGTCCGGAATAAAGAGGATGAGGCTGGAGAGGCGCTTGTAGAGCTCTTCCTGAAGCATTGCGTCGCGGTCGCTGTCCGAAGTTCCGGAAGGGATGGAGGCGGCAAACGCATTTACATCCAGCGGTTCTCCTATGCGGATATGTGCTTCGGCCCTGTAGTGAAACCAGTCTGAGTAATCTATGCCGATGGGCACAATCCTGGTAGGGCGTTCATGGGCGCTCCGGAAGGCCATTGTGGCTATGCCGCGCCTCATTGGAAGCAGGGAGTGCATGGGCCTGTGACGGCCTTCGGGGAATAGGCAAAACGGCAGTCCATGCGCCAAGGCACGGTCTATCTCATCAAAGGAAATGCGGTTGTGGGCAACTTCTTCGGCCTTGTCACGACTATGGCGGGCAAGGGGAAGCATCTTGAGGAAATGAAGGATGCGGGCAATGGAGGGTTTCCTGAAAACGTCTGCGCGCGCGCCGAAGAGAGTTCCTCCACGCCTGAGCTGCAGCACCACCAGGGCATCCATTAGGGTGTTTGTGTGGTTGGCTGCGAATATCGTTGCCACCCCGTCGTCCGGTGGCAACTGCCCTTCCGTAGTTATTTTACGGTAGCTTCGGCGTGTGGTGAAATCCACATAAGGCCGAAGGAAGGCGTACAGGCCGTCTTTGTCCCAGAACTCAGGCATCGGCACGCCCCCTTCTGTTAAAGATTGTAGCTACGGTAAGGCCGGAAATAATGTGCCAGATGCCCCACCACGCGGTGATTACCAGCATGCCTCCGTGGGGAGGGAAGCCTGCAAAAAGGCTCGTTCCAAGCATCAGGGCAAGGCCAAGGCCGGAGTTCTGGATGCCGGTTTCAATTGTGAGCGTACGGCGGTCACGGAATGGCACTTTGCCTATTGTACCCACGGTAAAACCTATCCCAAGAGCCAGGAGGTTATGGATGAGAACCACCAGGAAGATATACTTGATGCTGAGAAGGAAGGCGTCTATGTTGGAGGAGAACGACAGCACCACCATTGCAACGAAAATCACAATGGAAAGCCACTGCAGGGGCTTTTTAAGTGCGGCGGCAACCTTGGGGAGGAAGTGGCTTGTGAGAATACCCAGAACCAGTGGAATTCCAAGGAGGATGAAGATGGTTTTGAATACGTCCCAAAGCGGAATTACCAGGGTGGGGATTTCACTGTTGATACCTGCAAAGTGAAGGTACACGCTGCCCCACGCCCAGAAATTGAACGGCGTCATGAACACGGCAAGGGCCGTTGAGATGGCGGTGAGCGAGACCGAAAGCTCAATGTTGGCCTTTGCCAGGGAACTCATGAAGTTGGAGATGTTGCCGCCGGGGCAGGCCGCAACCAGGATCATGCCCATTGCCATCATTGGCGATATCCAGCCCGTCATAAGTATTGCGAGCCCGCAGGTGAAAGCCGGAAGGAGCACCAGCTGGCTCAGCATTCCAAGAAGCACGGACTTGGGCTTTTTGAAAACTACCACAAAGATGCCCGGCTTGATGCCAAGGGCAACTCCGTACATCACAAACGCCAGGATGATATTTATGGTATTCATCCCGCCTGCATTGAGGGATACGTTGATGCTGTCTATGGTTTTAATAACGTCAGGTGCCATATGTGATTAAATGAATTTATGCTTGAAATCCTTGCAAAGGAGACGTGCCGCCAGCCTGCCGCTGATGACTGCCGGGGGAAGGCCTCCTGAGTATGCCGTGCGCTGGCCGGCAAAGTAAAGGCCTTTGCGGTAGCGATTGGGGGCGTTTGTGGTGAGCGTTGCGGGAAGCCAGTCACTCATGTAACTGCCTTCATAGGTGTCGCAGTAGCGCTGATAGGTTACGGGGGTGGCCACATCCATAACGGCAATCTTCCCCTTGGTCTCAGGGATCTGCTCTTCAAGTATGCCGATAAATTTTTCGGCCACGGCTTTCTTCTTCTCATCATAGGTGCCGTCTTCCCTGGCCGCCTTCCAGTAACCGTAGGAATAGCCTGGGAAAAGGGCCGTCAGGGTGGTGCAGCCCTCCGGAGAATATTTGTCACGGGCGTAGTTGCTTACCACAAAGAAGGGAATGTCCACTCCGCCGTCCTTGAAGGGCACCTTGAATACCATGGATTTGGGGTAGGCATTGAGGTCGGCCTCTACACCAACTCCCACAAAGACTGTCTGGCTGGTGACAAGGAGCCTTCTCATGCGGCGGGCCCAACTGTCCTGAAGGGGCTTTTCAAAGAGTTTGTCAATGGCTGTGCGGGCATCTACCGTAACAATTATGGCATCGGCCTTGAGGAGCTCTCCATTCACGATGACGCCGCCGTCCACGACCTTTTCCACTGCGGTGTTGTAGCGAATTTCGCCGCCGGCTTCCATGAATGTATCGGCCATGTTGAGGGCCATCCTGAGGGAGCCTCCGGACGGATAGCCGCTGTCGCCGGTGAAGAAGCCGCTGAGGGTGTAGGCAAAGGTCATGGCATTGTTGACGGGCGCCACAACCGCCTCCAGGAGGGTTCGGACGTCCGGGTCCTTAATCCTTGATAGATAGTGCTTTATGGACTGCATCCATAGGCGCGGGGTGACGCAGATGGCCGGGAACATGCGGATATAGTCCAGGATTCCGGTAACGCCTTCTACGGGGGACTGGAAGTATTTGAACATCCGGACATCCCGGAAAATGCTCCTCAGGACCTTCCTGTCACGGGGTGAATAGGCCGAAAGTTCCTGGAGGGTGCGGTCTGCGTCTCTCCATATTGCCAGCTGCGCCTTGCCGTTTTTGAGAACGTAAACCGGGTCCTTGAAGTAGATGGGGTTGTTTTCCTTGAGGGCGCCTACCTCTTTCCATACTTTGTTGAGGTCCAGGTGTTCTCCTGAGCCGTTGAGCCAGTGGACGCCGCCCTCGAACATGTATCCGCCGCGTTTCCAGCAGGTGGAAATCCCGCCGGGCGTGGCGCATTTTTCAAGGATGAGGGTCTGAAATCCGGAGCGCTGAGCATAGATTCCAGCAGTGAGACCGGATATGCCTCCGCCAACTATGATCAGTTTTTCATTCATCTTCTATTGTGAGGCCGTCGTAGGCAGGCCGAATGTTTGGTTCAAGTTCTTTGCAGAAATCGGTATACCTTGGGAAACTGTGGCTAAGGTGGGTGAGCCAGGTGTGTTTTGCGCCAATCCTATGGGCAAGGTCAATTGCCTCCTGCAGCGAAAAATGGGAGTGGTGAGGATGGTAGCTCACTGTGTTGAGGGTCAGATGTGTAAGGCCCTTAAGTTTCTCAAGTTCAGAGTCATCTATATGACTCATGTCCGTAATATAGGCGATATTCCCAAAGCGGAAGCCAAGCACCGGCATCTGCCCGTGAAGGCCCCGGATGGGGATGATGTTTGGATTGTCGTGGGATGCCTCCGAGACAATTTGCCCGGGGTGTGTGAGGCTGCCGTCCGGCTGGCGGTAGAAGTAGCCTTTGTCATGGACCCATTCCAGTTCTCCGGTACCTTCAAGGGAGTCTACGCGGAACGGGCGTTCATCAATGACATGAACATGCCACTCCGGAGCGCCGGGGTACTTTTCCTCCTCAAAAGCGTATGCGTAGTCGTTTTTAAGGCTTTTGAGAACCCTTTCCTCGCAGTAGATTTCGGCGGCCTTGCGGTCTATGTAGTTGAAGGAACGGACATCGTCCAGGCCCCCTGTGTGGTCTTTGTGGTTGTGGGTGAGGAGGATGGCATCCAGGTGACGGATATCGGCCCGGAGCATCTGGCTGCGGAAATCCGGCCCTGCATCAATGAGGATTTTCAGGCCGTCATATTCAACATAGGCCGATGAACGGAATCTCTTGTCACGTTCGTCCGGGCTTTTGCACACCGGGCACTGGCATGCTATGATAGGCACGCCCTGTGAGGTTCCGGTTCCCAAAAATGTGAGTTTTGCAGCCATTTTTAAAAATCAAATATAGTCATTATCTTTGAAAAATGAAACACTGATCCCCGCTATGGACAGTGAGTATTGACTATATTGTGGAATATATGGAACAGTTTTGGGATTTTGTATTGAGATTGCTGGCGGCCGGGCTGCTTGGCGGGCTGTTGGGCCTGGAGCGTATGCTAAGGGCCAAGGAAGCCGGCATCCGGACTCATTTTGTGGTGGCTCTTGGGAGTGCCCTTCTAATGATTATTTCCCAATATGCCTTTGAGGGGCAGGACTTTGACGCTTCGCGTGTGGCGGCCCAGGTTGTCTCCGGCATAGGCTTTATCGGGGCCGGTGTAATCATATTCCAGAAAAACGTAGTCCGCGGGGTTACTACAGCAGCCGGCCTTTGGGTTGCGGCTTCCATCGGCCTTGCCTGCGGTGCTGGAATGTACGCAATTGCGGCTGTTGCGGCACTGCTGGTTATAATCTGCCTTGAAACCATGCACTTCATCACTCTCCACCATACAGAGAGGCCTGTTACCTTAAAGGCCGATTTCTCCTCTCCGGAAGATTTGGAGAAGACCCTTGATATGTTTAAAGACAGGAAGATTACCGTAGAATCATACTCCATAAAGGACGGCAGGGGCGTTTTTGAAATAAGGGTTACACAAAAGGCTTATCTGAAAACGCTGCCGGGAATTGTCTCAACCCTCACCAATCCTTCCGTGGAAAACGAATAGAGAAACATGAAACAGGAATTACTGGATCTTTCGTCGCAGTACCTTCAGGCTGCAAACAAGCTTCACGATGCCGTACGGGATATAATTAAGGATGCCGGAGGCTTCATAAATACCACCAACAACCGCCAGGAAAAGGCCGATATCAAGGCGCTGGTCTTTGACAAAGGCAAAGGCTACACCGAGACTAAGCCCATACGCGCCCTAAGGGTATCTGATAAAGGTGAGGTTGAGGTTTGCATTGGCAACTTCGGCACAATCTATACGGACAATTTCCTCAGGGGAAAGGCCTCCGAGGACCACTGGATGCCCCTCAGAGGCTCTTCCGTCATGTTCTACCAGACCATACTGTCAATCATCAAGACCATTGACGTCTATTTGCCGGAAGACAATGCATGAGTGGGGTCTCCGTTGTGCCTTTACGCATAACCATGATACTTACAACCACTCCGATAGGGGCTGGTCAGCAATACTCGCCGTATTCGCAGCCCACATTCTCCGCGTGAATGCGGTCAATGAGATTTCCTTTCAGGTCGAACAGCTGGACCGTTCCGCGGCCGTTACCTCCGTTCCAGAGGCGGTTGTGCCGCTTGGCACCGTCCGGAGCTTCGTAGTTCACTAGGAGCATGTCCTTTTTCTCGCAGGTGATGTCGGTAATCATCTTACCGGAAAGGGAGCGCTGCTCCACATGCCAGATAATCTGGGTGTCCGTCTCCTTGCAGTCGAATTCAGTATGGACGGCTGTCCAGGCCTTGGAGAAGTTGAACTCGTAGGGCTTTCCCTCGTACCAGAAGGCCGAAAGGAGTTTGCGGGGAAGGGCCATGGGGCCGACTTTCGGCCTGCCGCCTCCGATATCGAAGACGCTGTCCGTGAGTTTCTTCCCGGTGATTTCGCTGGTGAGGTTGCCCGAGGACAGCCACACCCAGGGGCTGGTGAAATCCTTGCCCCAGTTCTTGTCGGCGTAACCGTAGCAGTCTTCAGGGCGGACAATATACTTCCGGCCATTCCAAAGAACCTCTCCCTCAAACTCGCTCTTCATTCCTTCGGCATGCCAGAACATCTCGAATGCTTCGGCCTTACGGAACACTTCATCGGCCCCGAAACCCACGTTGAAGGCGGTTATTTTTCTTATCTTGAGGTCCCAAGATATCTCGCCGTCCTGGCACATCCATTCGGGATGATTGGCAGCATCCGTCACCTTCACGTGACCGCTGGTACGGTCTTCCGTGACAAAGCAGTCGTCGGCCTCCACACTGAAGGGCACGCCCCAGTCCACCTTGATTTTCTTCCAGCCGAAGAAGCGGTGAAGCTGCGCCGCGTCCTCGCCCCAGGCACCGGCCTTGACCATCAGGTAGGACGGTTTCTGCGGCTTCCCGGGAATCTGGCCGAAAACTGGCTCCTCACCACCCAGGGCGGGGTTGCACAGGAAGAATTCAATGAAGAAAGGTTTGGCCTCGCCGGTCTGGGCGTCATGGGCGGTGAATGAGTGCCACCACCAGTCGTAGCCTTTACTGGCCTGGGCGCCGAAGAGCTGGCAGGCGTCGCGGGCGATATCGTGTTTGTTGAACATGTTTTTCAGTCGTCACAAGTTAGGGAAAACAAAGATACGAAAATTGCCAGAATGTCAGCATCAAAACAATGCATGATTTTTGGTGGATTCCGTCGGATTGATTTTCTCATCCGGCGGATTTTCAGTATATTCGCGTGATAAAAGCCCAGAGATTAATTTCTAATATGGAGACAATCACCCTCAATAACGGCATCAAAATGCCGATTCTCGGATACGGCGTCTATATGGTGGACCCGTCTGTGACCGAGCGCTGTGTCCTTGATGCCATCAGCGTAGGCTACCGCTCGCTGGATACAGCCCAGTACTATGAGAATGAGGCCATGGTGGCATCGGCAGTCCGCAAGTCCGGCATCCCCCGGGACGAGTTCTTCATCACCTCCAAACTCTGTCAGTCCCATCCTTCGTACGAGCAGGCCAAAGATAACGTGAAGGGGTCGCTTCGGCGCATGAAGCTGGATTACTTGGACCTCATGCTCATCCACTGGCCGATGGGGAACGATGGCGAAATCTGGGCTGCCTTCGAAGATCTGGTCAAGGAAGGCTACCTTAGGAGCATCGGCGTTTCCAACTTCTACCCGGAACAGTTTGACAGGTTGGTCCGGGAAGCCTCCATCATCCCCGCCGTGAACCAGATTGAGACTCACGTCTTCTACCAGCAGAGGCCGATGGTCGAGCTGATGGGAAAGCATGGAACCGTAGTTGAATCCTGGGGTCCTTTGGCCGAAGGCATGAATGGTATCTTTACCAATCCGGTGCTCACAGAAGTTGGTGCCGCGCACGGAAAGACTGCTGCCCAGGTTGCGCTGCGTTTCCTCATCCAGCAGGACATCATCGTCATTCCGAAGTCCGTCCATAAGGAGAGGATGATTCAGAACATGGATGTCTTCGACTTCTGTCTTTCCGATGACGAGATGGCGGCTGTCCGCTCACTTGACACCGGTCACAACCTGGAGGGATGGCCGTCAGATGCATTGAAGTATAATCCCAAGGAGATAGTGAAATGAAAGCACTTGTAATTGGCGCAACCGGTGCCGTAGGTAAAGACCTCGTAGAACAGCCCGCCGCCATGATTCGGATTGCCAAATCCGGGAAGACAGGAACACTCATAATAGAGTCACGGGATATATAAGCCTCTGATTGACATGCCATTCCATAAGAAGAAAAGACCGAATCCATACAAGGAAGCCAACGAGGCGTTCCTTCAGGTGAAAGCCCGGGAAGAGGGGATTGTTGTCTTGGACAACGGAGTCCTGTACAGAGTGCTGGAAGAAGGCCATGGAAGCAAGAAGCCGACGCCCCGGAGCATCGTATATGTCAACTACACCGGAAGGCTCATTGACGGAACTGTCTTCGATACCACCGAAGGCCAGCCTCTCCCGGCCCTTTTTATGGTGGGAGACCTCATCATGGGCTGGCAGATTGCCCTTACCCGCATGCATGAAGGCGAAAAGTGGGAAGTATACATTCCCGCCAAGTGGGGCTATGGCTCAATGAAGATGGATGACATTCCGGCCCACAGCACTCTCATCTTTGAACTGGAACTTGTAAAGATTGATAGATGAACGGAGATATCGCGCTATGAAAAAAGTAGCCTGCATAGGGGACAGCATCACTTGGGGGTTCACTCTTCTGAATCCCTGGAGACAGAGCTATCCCGCTCAGCTCGGGAGACTGCTTGGAGACGGGTATGAAGTCAGGAATTTCGGGTACAACGATGCTTCGGCCAGGTTCGATGCCGATACGCCTTATGTCCTCAAGGGCGTCTACCGGAAGAGCCTCGAATGGAACCCTGACATTGTCCTCATCATGCTCGGCTCCAATGACACCAAGACAAGGAACTGGGATCCGGAGGTGTTCAGGAGAGATTACTGTAAGCTGGTGGAATCCTATCGGAGTCTACCCTCCAATCCCCGCGTAGTCCTTATCGCTCCAATAAGGATTTTCCTTGTCAAGGGAATACCCCTCATGGGTCTATATCCGGACACTATGGAAGAGGGGGTTCGGCCTGCTATTTTGGAAATAGGGGAAGAGATGGGGCTCCAGGTAGTTGACCTGGCCGATTTATTCACAGACCGTTCCTGCTGCATTGACGGGGTCCATCCACAACTGAAGGGGACCACAATGCTTGCGAAGAAGATATTTGAATCTGTATTTTCGAAATGAAACTTAGTAGTCTTAAAGACCTCAAAGTCATAAAGAAAGACCTTGAGCCCGAGCCGGAGGCCAAACCTTCCGGAAATCAGCCGCGCTGCAAAACTGTGGTTCATAGGAGCAAGGAGGAAGAGAAGGCCCGCAACGAAGGTTTCGCCAAGGGACAGAAGGTCCGCATGATGGACAGCAGCGACGTGGCCACCATCGTCGGGTTCGGGAAGGACTTCTATGAACTGGAGATGGACGGCCTCGTTTTCAGGGCCGTGAAAGGGGATTTCTACCCGATCGATCCTGAGGAAGACCGCAAACTCCGTTCGGCCATTCCGTCAAAGCATTCCAAGCCGGCCGAAGAACCGCTCCGTTCGGAGGACCTGCTGTCAGACCTTACTGTAGACCTCCATATTGAGCGGATTCCCGGCAGCGACGGCATCCCCGAGTGGGCCGCGCTGGACTTCCAGATGAACTATTTCCGTCAGGTCCTCCGTAATAATCTGAAGCACAAGGGCAAGCGGATTATCTTCATCCATGGGGTGGGGGATGGCACTTTGGCACAGACAATCCGCAAGGAATTGGACGAGGTCTTCGCCCTTTCTTGCAGTTACACTTTCGGCCCCATGGGAGCCACCAATGTCACCATAAAATGAGCAGAACTCACGAGAGGTATGTCATCGTGAGAGTTAGATGGAAAGATATTGAAAATAGCCAGTCATGAAAAGTGGAAAACATTGGTTTCTGGACGAAGACGGAGTCCTTCACGTCAAAAAAGGATTCCGGAAGGATGCGAGGTAGTGAAAGAGTACTTAAACGTTTTATGAAAGCCAGCGGAAGGCTCAAGGAGCTTCACGACAAATATGACCTAACATAAAAACGTCTGATTGAAATGAAAGTTCATAAGATTATTATTCTTGCCTTGGCACTATGCCTTTTGGGGTGTACGGCTTGGTTTCTCTTCGAAAAGAAAAGGACATCACTAGACCCGCAAGTCAACTCCGGGACACTTGAATTCTACCATGACTTCCATTCAGTGCATATAAGTCCAAGGACGGTGACAGTATGGCTCCCGGACGGATATCAGACAGGGGAGGAGTGCTGTGTCCTCTATATGCACGACGGCCAGATGCTCTTCGATTCCACCACCACCTGGAACCGCCAGGAGTGGAAGGTGGACGAGGTGCTGGGAAGACTGATGGCGGATGGTACTGTCAAGCGTACAATCGTTGTCGGCATAGACAACACTCCGGAAAGGCTCCGTGAACTCCTCCCGGGGAAGATCCAGTCCTATATGGACGCGGACGACATTGAGGACCCCGCCTACGCCCTCGGGGACAGCTACCTGAAGTTCGTCACCGAGGAGGTGAAGCCCTTCATTGACTCCCTCTACCGGCCGCTCACGGACAGGGAGCACACCTTCATCGCCGGATCCAGCATGGGAGGGCTCATCTCCCTGTATGCCCTCTGCGAGTACCCTGAGGTGTTCGGGGGAGCCGCCTGCCTGTCCTCGCATATCTCCATAGCCTACCTCAAGGACTTCACCGATGACAGCGATGCGGCCGCGGATGCCTTCCTCAGGTATGTCTCAGACATGATGCCGGACAGGGAGACCACGCGCCTCTATATGGACTACGGGAAAGCGGGCTACGATGCCGCCTACGGACCCTATCAGGAAAGGATGGATTCACTCTTCCTCTCAAGAGGATGGGACGAGGACCACTACAGGAGCCTCGCCTTCGAGGGTCACGACCATAATGAGACCTGCTGGGCGAGCCGGCTTCATGAGCCCCTGCAGTTCCTTCTAGGGGAGAAGTAAAGATTTCTGGAAATCTCCGCTCATGAATAAAGGAAGAATGCTTGAAAAAACTTTCTTATCTATTTGCACAAAATAATTGTACGATGGAAGCAAAAATCGTTGACCTTCAAGAATGGGTATCTTTTGGCGGAGGAGGTTTTGGGGAATCCTACTACAACAAGACAGACGACTCCGTAATCCTTAAGTTGAATAAACCCGGCATTTCTGCCAGCAAGGCGGAGGAGGAGTTTCTACGCTCCAAGGCAGTCTTTCAAATGGGGATTCCATCGGCCGAACCTTATGAGTTTGTAACGGACGGGCAGCGTTACGGCATGACTGTCCAGCGGATTCAAGGCAAGGAGTCGTTCGGAAGGATTATTGCCGACCATCCCGAACGGCTGGAGGAACTGGCCGGCGTTACGGCAGAATATGCCAAGGCGCTTCACTCCATTCCATGCAATACGGAATCTTTTGACAATATTGCCTTGCGTACCCGGGAAATGATTATGGAGAACAAGGTGATTCCGGACAATGTCAAGGCAAGGCTGGCAGGCTATCTTGACGAATTGGAGCCGGCAACCACCTGTTTGCACGGAGACCTTAATCCCTGCAATATCATTATGGCGAATGGCAAGGTATATTGGATAGATTTGGGCGATTTCGGCTATGGAGACCCCTTGCTGGATTTTAACATCCTCTCCCACATGAGTGGGTACGGTCCCAATCCTATGCTCAAGCACCTGTTCCATATGGACAGAAAGATGCTTACGCATTTTTATCAGTCTATGGGAAGGCAGTATTTCGGCCCCGTCTGGGATACGCCGGAGCATAGGGAGAAGATGCATCGCATAGATCAGATTATGGCAGGGAAGGCCATCTGTATGTGGCCCCGGTCCTACCATGTCAACCTGCCTTATCTTCAGGGAAAGAAACTCCTGACCGCCATCAACCTCTTTATCGGAGACCGGATGTAAACCGCCGCCTATTTCCTCAAGGACGCCAAGGCCACCATCAGTTCCTTCACTGCGGAACCCATAGAGATTAATTTCTAATATGGAGACAATCACCCTCATATGGATGCACTGAAGTATAACCCTAGCGCGGTGTAAACAATGAAAAGAATTCTATTGGCAATAACAACCGTAATCCTTTGTAACGTGGCCATAGGCTGCGGGACGCAGAAAAGGATGTCCGGTACGCCTGTGATTGACAGAATCCAGGAGCGAGGAACACTGCTTGTAGGCACTACAGGGGACTACCGGCCGCTCAGCTACAAAGAGCCGGAGACCGGGGAGTATTGGGGGTTCGGGATCGATGTCGCGGGCGAGATTGCAAAAGAGATTGGAGTCAGCATCAGCTATGTCCCCACTTCCTGGCCTACATTATCGGCCGATGTCCTGAACCCGGAGTTATTCGACTTCGCCATCGGCGGAATCACCATCACCAATGCTCGGTTGGAGACCATGGACATGTCGGAAGGGTATCTCTGCAACGGGAAGACCATCCTCTGCAGAAAGGAGGATGCGGGAAAGTACAAGTGCATCGAGGACCTTGACAAACCGGAGGTCAGGGTAATGGTCAATCCCGGAGGCCTGAACGAGAAATTCGCCAGGGCTAATCTGCCGTCATGCACTCTCATTGTCTTCGAAAAGAACGAGGAAATCCCCTCGAAGGTCGCTGAAGGGGAGGCCGATGTTATGATAACGGAAATCACCGAGGCCCCTTGGTATGTACAGAACGATTCCCGGCTGGCCGCACCGCTTCTTGAAAGTCCCTTCACCAGAGGGCAGATAGGAGTCCTCATGAGGAAGGGACAGGATGATCTCCTGAAGAAGGTAAACTCCAAGATCCGGGAAATGAAAGCCAGCGGAAGGCTCAAGGAGCTTCACGACAAATATGACTTGATATACGGATATTGAAGTTGGCGTCATTTGGGCCGGGCAAAGAAAAAACCTCCCCGGATAGGGGAGGCTGCTCAGGCAGTCGGCACGGGTTTTACTTGATTTCTGTCAGCTCCCCGGTTACGGAATCGATGATGAATCCCCGTACCACGACATCTTTCGGCATCAGGGGGTGATTCAATACTGCGGCAACGGTCTTCCTGACGGAGTTTTCCGTGTCATGGAATCCTTCAAGCCAATTCTCGACATCCTTCTTTTCTTCCCATTCTGCAAGCACATCAGGCGCCACACCCCTTTCCAGCATGTGCGGCTTGAACTCTTCATAGCTCATGTGGCAGGCTCCGCATGTGGAATGATGGACTACCATCACTTCATTCACTCCCAGTTCATAGATAGCGACAAGGAGTGACCGGATGGCGGAGTCTTTCTCCGAGAGGACAAGGCCGCCGGCATTCTTGATAATCTTTGCATCTCCGTTCCGGAGGCCGAGGGCCTTGGGAAGGAGCTCGGTAAGGCGGGTGTCCATGCATGTGAGCACCGCCAGTTTCTTTTCAGGGTACTTGTCTGTAATGAACGGTTCGTAGGCTTTGGAGTCAACGAACTTCCTGTTGTATTCAAGAATAGAGTCAATCATGTGAGGGGTAAGTCTTTTCTTAATAATGATGTTGTGAACTTTGACAAGTTCAAATATACGCAAAAATAGTTATCTTTGGAAGACATTAACAAAGAACTGATATGCTGTTTTACGCGATTCTTGGAATAATAGTGCTTGTGGCGCTCTTTCTGATATTCAGGGACGACCACGACAAGTCTTATAACCGTAGTGAGAAGAAAGCCCAGCGGCAATCCGACAACGTTAAGAAAAGCGCAGTTTACTCCAAAAAGGAGAATTCCAGGCCCAAGGTGGCACCTAAGGCGCAGGCTAAACCCTCCGGGCCTTCAATTAAGGACCAACTTCTGGGAGAAATCAGGGATGCCATACTGGAAGTAACAAAGGCTGCCGATAACCCCAAGGGCATTGTCGGCCAGTTTATCAGCGAGACAAAAAATGCCATTGACAGTACCGTCAAAGAAGTGCAGGAGGCATTATACACATCGGCTTCCAATACTAACATAGATGTCCAGGAAGTAATTGATTTATCGTTTCTCGATAATTTGGAATATGACGAAGACCTGGAAGAGAATACGGAGACATTCGACATAACGGGGCTCAGGTATCACTGTACCGTACATGATTGCGGAAAGATTGTAGGCGTTGTGAAGCCGGAGCCTTCCAACGTGCATGACAACCGTGCGCAGGCAGTGATAAGAAACGACGGAAAGCTGCTTGGTTATATTCCCCGCACACAGCTTGACTGGTACGAGGACTTCAACAAGGAAAACGTCACTTGCCCGTTTGTAGGAGAAATTGAACTTGACCGCTCCCGCGCCGCTCTTGTTGCCGAAATAAAAGTGATCCTTCCCTCCAGCCAGGAGTTTGTCCGTGAGGAAATTGAGGCGGAGTTATAGTAGCAGTACGTCTTCCAGCGTGTTCACAAGCGAAGGGTCATAGGGCTTTTCCAGCCTTATGTAATTGCCGGTGTAGCCGCCCATGAGGCCGCCCTTGACGGAAGACTCCCACAGGACCTTCTCTGAGACTCCCTTGTTGGAGGCCACAAACTCGGAGTGAAGGCGTGAGCAAAGCTCTTCCAGTGCCGCCACGCGCTCTGACTTGACCTTTTCCGGCACCTGGTCCTTCCACTCCGCAGCCCTTGTGCCGGGGCGCCTGGAGTAGGGGAATACGTGGATGAACGCAGGTTTTATGCGTTCAGAAAGGAATCTGTAAGTCTCCTGGAACAGCTCTTCCGTCTCTCCGGGAAGGCCCACAATGACATCGATCCCAAAGAATACCTTGGGCTGCCCGGGACGCTCCATTGCACCGCGAATGTAGTCTATGCGGGAAGCGAACAGGGCGGTGTCGTAGCGGCGCCCAACACGCTTTAAAAGGGTGTCGGATCCGCTTTGAAGCGGTATGTGGAAGTGCGGCTGGAACTTGGTCCCGGACGCAATCCAGTCCACAATTTCCGGCGTAATGAGGTTGGGCTCTATAGATGAAATCCTGTAGCGCTCAATCCCTTCCACTTCATTCAGGGCTTTCAGAAGATCCAGGAAACTCTCCCCGGTGGTCCGGCCGAAGTCTCCGGTATTCACGCCCGTCAGAACCACTTCCTTCACACCTTCGGCGGCAATCTCCCGCGCCATCTTCACGCATTCGCAGATAGGGATATTCCGGCTTCGGCCCCTTGCAAACGGCACTGTGCAGTATGCGCAGAAATTGTCGCAGCCGTCCTGCACCTTCAGGAAACTCCTGGTTCGCTCCCCGGTGGAATATGCTCCGAACACTTGAGATCCCTCGACTTCGCTCGGGATGACATTAGCCTCCTCCAGAATCATCTTCTTTTCATTGGCCCCAAACACCCTTGAAACGCCATCTATGGCCAGAATCTCATCACGGCGGAGTTCGGCGTAGCAGCCGGTGACAAGGATGCGGGCATCAGGGGCGGTCTTGTGAGCGCGGCGGATGAAGTTTCGGGACTTTTTCTCTGCGGTTTCGGTGACGGCGCAGGTGTTGATGAGGTAGGCGTCGGCCTCCTCATTCCACTCCACCACCTCCCAGCCGGCGGCCTTGAAAGCGCGCTCGTAGGTGGAAGTTTCGGCGTAGTTCAGTTTGCAGCCAAGAGTTGTGAACGCTATCTTCATACGGCCTGGAAAAGGAAAACGCAAGGACGCTTGCCGATTGAAAATTCCCGTAGCTTTTTCCACTGCCCTACGGTTTGGGTGCGGATAAACTGGTCCGGGCAAGTGAGGTTTGCGGCAACGCAAACCTTTGTGGAATCACGCAGTACCCCCAGCATGTCCTTGAACAGGGAGTCGTTGCGGTACGGAGTCTCAATGAGGATCTGAGTCTGGTGGAAAGACCTCTTTTCCAGCTGCTTAAGGGCCTCCTTCCTTTCGTCGGGCTTGGCAGGGATGTAGCCTGCAAAGGCAAAGCTCTGGCCGTCAAGGCCGGAAGACATCAGCGCCATCATAAGCGACGACGGCCCCACAAAAGGCACAACCTCAATCCCTTGTGTGTGGCATAGCGCCACAAGTCTGGCACCGGGATCCGCCACGGCGGGAAGGCCGGCTTCTGAGATAAGGCCCACCGGAGCACCGTCCTCAAAAAGGGAAAGCAGGGCTTCAACCTCCGCGGGTTTTGTGTGCTCGTTGAGCGTGTGGAACTCAAGCTGGTCTATATGACCTTTGAGGCCCGCGGCCGAAAGAAAACGGCGGGCGGTGCGGACCTCTTCCACCACATATTTATGGATTGTCGGCAGCGCCTGCAGAAGAGACGCCGGAAGGACATCCGACGGAGCACCGTCTCCAAGGGGGGAGGGTATGAGGTATAATTTACTGCTGTACTTCATTTTCAATTGCTTTTGACTTTCCCGTAGAGTCTATCTGCACCACACTCTGTTCCACCTGCACGCCTGCAAGACGCCTTGCCGCGCGTTCCTCGCGCTCCTGCCTTGACATGAAAATCTCTCCGAATAACTGGGGGAACGAGTAAAATTCCTTCTGGTAGGCTATACCAACGCCGTTTCTCTGGCTGTTGTCAAGGTAGGAAGAGAATTGGTCGGCCGAATGTGAGAAGATGGTTGTGCGGAGATTGCCGTTTTTGGTAACCTTTATTTCAACGTCCACGTCTCCGGTGATCTCGCTGGTGGTGCTCCCGATCATCTGCTTGTTGCCCACGGCGCCGTTCACTATTACGCGGTTGTTGAACAGCTGGGTGCTCACGGCAACGTCAAACATGTTTCGGCCTTCCTGGGCCTTGTAGTTGAGACCAAGGTCCAGGGGAATGTTAAGTTTCTCGAAGATGTTGTTGATCTGGCCGCTCATGATACTGGACACGTTGGAGAACAGCATGTCGGAGCCCGTGGAGGTGATTCCGCTATCTTCGTCCGGGAGGAAACTGCCCGCAATGAGAAGGTAGATGAACTGCTTCTGGATCTTGTCTTCCGTGCTCAGGGCGCTTTCCAGCGCTATCTGGCTGGATGGATTGAGGTCCGGGACGTCAATGGAGAACTGGACTTCCGGGTTGGAGAGCTTTCCGCTTATGTCAATTCCGCAGTTTACCGTGCGGCGGCCGCTTCCGGAAGAGGATTCAGCGGAGGCGGAGGTTATAAGGTTGTCCAGGCTGGCCTTAGTGATGTAAAGGCCCTTGACGTTGAGATCGGTCTCGTTCACGGGACCGTTGAACCTTACGGAACTGCCGTCCTGGATGGTGAAGTCGCGGCTCACAAGGTTCATGGCGCTGAACCTGAAACTACCCTCCTGGAGGGTATAGTCTCCGCTTAGGCCGAAACTGTTCTGGGCGGTCTCGAGGTTTATGCCGATGGTGCCGCTGCCCCTGGCGTTGAGGGTGTTTTCCCCAAGGTCTATGAAGACGGTGGCGTCCGGAGTGGCCCTTGCCGTGAGGTTTATGATGAGGTTGGTGGACTGGGCCTGCTGCTGCGTGTTGGAGGCCATCATGAGCTCATAGGGGTCCTGCTGGAGCTCGCTGACGGGCTCCGTGAACACCAGCATCTTGCGCTGGACTTCTCCGCTGGCGCCTCCAATGGGAAGGTGAAGCTCTCCGGGACCGCTTGTGGCGGCGTTGATGTCCACCACAATCCGGCTCAGAGGTCCCTTTACCGTAAGATTGCCGGAAACCGGCACAGTGCCGTACAGGGTGGAATTCTCTCCGCGCTTTAGATCCAGGGCCTTTATCTTGTCAAGGTTAACCTTGAGGTTTGTTCCTAGCTCCTTGAACCCGTTGAGGAGGATGTCTCCCTTTACCGTCCCCTTTCCGCCGGCGTTGTCCCTAAGCCGAAGTTCCCGGAACGACAAGGCGTCCTGCGTAACGGCAAGCTCTCCTTCAACGTCATATAGGGCGCGGGTGAAATCCAGGGCAATGTGGCCTTCCGTCAGCTTGAGGTCACGGCTGCCGATACTCATTTTGGACACGGGGCCGCTTACGTTCACCGCACCGTCCAGGCGGCCGTCAAAGGTGGAGAACACCGTTGACAGGATAGGGGAGACGCTGGCAAGGTTGAACTTGTTGAATAGGGCTTCGGCAAAAATCTTCTGGCCATCCGGCATGAAATAGCCGTTTATGTCAATTGGTTTCTGGCCGTCCAGGGTGGTCTGGGCCTTGATGTTGAAGCGCTTGGAGAGCTCGTCCCAGTTGCTGTTCAGGGCAAGGGTTCCCATGCGCTGGCCGGACACCCGCGTGGAGTCGCAGACTATGGAGGCCTCGATTCCGGGGATGGGATTGCCGGGGGAAATGACCACGGCGTTGCCGCTGGCGTAGCCTTCTATGGGAAGGAGATTCCCTATGAAGCCGCTCACAATCCCGACGTCGAATTTTTCCATCTTCACCCTGAGGGTATCGGCCGAATTTGAGGAGTATCCGCCGGCAATGTCCAGAAGCTCGTCGTCGTGGCGGGCCGTCAGGTGGTCTATGCTCACGTTTCCGCCCCGGTAGAGGATGTCTCCGGACGAAATTCCCCATCCGGCGCCATTGTAGTAGAAGTTGGATGGCAGGGCTCGTGCAAGCACAGCGAGGGAATTGTCGGAGTCTCGGCTGAGTTCTGCGCTTAAGTAGAGTTCGGCCTTGCTGTTGTCGGACTCTGAGTTGTCAAAGCTGTAGCCAAGGCCAAGGTGGTTGTCGTTGGCAAATAGCGACAACCTGCTTCCAAGGAGCCTCACATCCCGGGAAATCTGGATCATGGAGCTTGAGAGGTCCGCCTTCAAGACGTCGGAGGCGTTACTGACGGCAAGGTCCAGGTTGCGGATGAATTTCTCTCCAAGGGCAATGCGGTCACTGCCAATCCGGCCTGTAAGGATGCCGTCACGGTCTATTGCAAGGCTTATTTCCGTGGGGTTGGCAACATAGGTTCCGGGGGCAAGGAAGTCAAGGAGGTCGTGGGCGCCCTTCACCTTGAGGTTGAGGCTGTATGTGGAGCCGTCCCAGGCCGGGGCCGATTCCGTGGAAAGGGCGCTGGCCTCGCGGTCCAGCGTGAGGCTCTTTAGGTGGTTCACAAAGTCGAAGGGGGCTTTGTCGCCGTAGTAGGTGCCCTCCAAGAACTTGGACTGGATGTTTATCCTGTGGACGTTGTCATTTGCGTGAGCCTTAGCAGTAAGGTCCCCAAGGTAATGCACTCCCGTGGCGCTTTCAAGGGTGATTCCGGACACCAGGACGTCTCCAAGGACATCGTGGCTTTCCGTCACAAGGAAGTTCGACGACGCCTGCAGGGATATCTTTGAGTTGGGCCTCTTGTCTATCTTCAGCGCGTGGAGGTCTGCGTAGCCAAGCGAGGCGTAGAAGCGGTACACCTTGTTCCGGGTTCTTCTGGAGAGGTTGAATTTTCCCTGGAAGAGGAAGCTCAGGTTAGGGTCGGCGGCTATGATTCGGCCGTCAAAGGCGTCTTCGGCATAGTTTCCCACTGCGGAAATGTTTGTGTAGTCGTAGCCAAGGGCGTTCAGGCGGTCTATCTTCAGGGAGTCTATCCTTACGCTCAGGCCTCCGTTTTTGGGAATTGTGGCCGAAAGTCCCGTGCCAAGGGTTACCGGCCCTATCGCATCTATCCCGGCAATCTCTCCAACGTTGAGGTCCTGGGTGCGGAGGCCGCCGTCAATGATGATGGGCCGTTTGAGGTCTACGGTGTTGCGGACGGTGATATCGGCCTTGGCAAGCCCAAGCCTTGAAGAGAGGGTGCCGTTTACGCCCAGCCTGTTGATGGGGCCCTTGGCGGTTCCGCGGAAAGCGAAGGTTTCCCCTGGGGCAAAGCTGTCAAGGCCAAGTTTGACATCAGGGGCCCAGCTGTGAAGGAAGCCCTCCAGGCCATTCAGGGTGAACTTTGAATCACTTAGTTTTATGTCCAGTGCCAGGTTCTGGATGTCGGTGGCGTTCATGACGCGGCCGCTTACCTTGGCAGAGAAGTTGTGGTCGGCGTCGGAGGCCTCAATGTCCTTGAGACTTATGTCATTGACATATCCGCTTACCTTTCCGCTAACGTATCCGCGGAAATCCATGTACTCTTCCAGCGGGCCGAAGAACGACACCGTTTTCATGGATACAAGGGTGCCGGGCTTTACGGTGCCGCTTATGCGGATACGCTCCACAAAGTCCGAGTAATCCTTCAGGGTGCCCTCCAGCTCAAGCCTTTCAAGGTGGACGTCGGAGTACTCTTCACGGAGGTCAAGGTGGTCTACCCTTACATGGCCCATGCCCACCCTCACTTTACGGGCCCTTGCGCCCTTGATGGCAAAGCCGCTCTTTTCCGTGGCGGTTAGGCTGTCCAGGGATGCCGAAATCCGGCTGTCGGCCACCTTTATGTTCCTGGCGCTAAGGTGATGCACAAGGACATCGAGGTCCGAGAAATCTATCTTCCCGTGGACAAAGTCTTCCGGGGTATTGAGGATTTTCATGCGGAACCGGACGTTGCCTGCTTCCAATTCCCTTGCCGAAAGAAGGTTGCCCCAGGTTGGAGGGGTGTCGGACTGGGACGGCGGTATACGGAAAATGCGCTGGAGGTTGGTGGTGCCTTCCCCAAGGGAGTCGGGTTCCGACACAAGGAAGAAGGCGGCGTCTTCCACCTTGGCGTGACTCAGGTATGCTCCGGAGCCGCTGAGAAGGCCCCAGATGGAGAACTTTGCGCTGAGGGAGCCTACAAAGGCAACAGTATCGGCCCCGGGAGCCTTGGGACTGCGGTCCGTGATCAGAACGTCGTCAAGGGTGATGGCTTCAAAGGGACGCACGCCCACCATCTTGTAGCTGATGTCGGCGTCAATCTTGTTCCGGATACGCTCTATCACCTTCCGGCCCACCCAGGACTGAACGGCGGGGGACTGGACGGATGCAAGAAGTGCCAGGGCCACAAGGAGGAGTCCTGCCAGAATCTTGAAGAGTATGCGCGGAACTTTTTTCACTGCTCTAGAAATCGGCCATTCTTGAAACGGGGGCTACGTCAAGGGGAGTGCGTACGCCGGCCTTGTACTGGAACCATCCGGAGACGGCTATCATTGCGGCGTTGTCCGTGGTGAACTTGAATTCAGGGAGGTAGACGTTCCAGTGGCGCTTGGCCCCTTCCTGGGTAATGCGCTCCCTGAGACCGCTGTTGGCGCTTACGCCGCCGCCTATGGTGATTTCCCGGATGCGGGTTTCCTTGGAGGCGCGGATAAGCTTTTTCATGAGGATGTCTATAAGGGTTTTCTGGAAACTGGCGCAGATATCCTCCTTGTTTTTTTCCATGAACTCCGGGTCCAGGGCAAGCTGGTCCCTCACAAAGTAGAGGAGGGAGGTCTTGACCCCGCTGAAGCTGTAGTCCAGGCCCGGGATATTCGGCATTGCAAACTTGAAGCGGTCTGGGTTGCCCAGCTTTGCCAGGCGGTCTATGACGGGGCCGCCGGGGTATCCCAGGCCCAGCATCTTGGAGCATTTGTCAAAGGCTTCGCCAACGGCGTCGTCTATGGTCTGGCCCAGGATTTCGTATTCCGTGGGGCTTGTGACTTTCACAATCTGGGAGTTGCCGCCGGATACCAGCAGGCACAGGTAGGGGAAGGAGGGCTCCCTTACGGGCACGCCTTCCTGCCTCACGAAGTTTGCGAGGATATGGCCCTGGAGGTGGTTCACCATTACCATCGGGATGTCAAGGGAAAGGCTCAGGGCCTTTGCGAAAGATGTTCCCACAAGGAGGGACCCAAGCAGCCCCGGCCCCCTTGTGAAGGCTATTGCGGTAAGGTCTTTGGCCGATACCCCCGCCCTTTTCAGGGCTTCGCTCACCACGGGCACTATGTTCTGCTCATGGGCGCGGGAGGCAAGCTCCGGCACAACCCCGCCGAAGTCCTTATGCACCTGCTGCGACGCAATGACATTAGAGAGCAGCACCCCGTCCCTGAGGACTGCCGCCGAAGTGTCGTCGCAGGACGATTCTATTCCAAGTATGATGTCTGACATTATAGGCTTGTAAAATATATATTTTACAAAGTTAACATTTTTTAGGATAATATCCCGAATATTACTATTTTTGCTTTGCTATGAAAGAATTTGAAATTGTTCAGAAGGTAGGTAAAGAGCTTACGGACAGCCAGTTACGTGAAGCTGCAGCAAAAGCCCTTGGGGTTAAACCGGAAATTGTTGGAAGCGTGGTGGTTGTCAGGCGCAGCATAGACGCCCGGCAGGATGTTGTGTACCGCTACAGGGTACAGGCTTACAGGCAGGGAGAAATGCCTCAGCCATACTCGGTTGCGCCCTATAAGGATGTTCATGCGGCCGTCCCTGTTATAGTAATTGGGGCAGGGCCCGCAGGCATGTTTGCGGCTCTTACGTTACTTCAGCAGGGCCTTAAGCCTATAGTCCTTGAACGCGGAAAGGATGTAGAGCGCAGGAAAGTGGACATGGCACGTCTCTCTACGGATGGCGTTCTGAACCCGGATTCCAATTACTGTTACGGTGAAGGTGGTGCCGGCGCGTTCTCTGATGGCAAGCTGTATACCAGGTCCAGTAAGCGTGGAGACATCAGGGAGGTCCTTCACCAGCTTGTGGCTTTTGGCGCCAGTCCGGACATCCTCATTGATGCCCATCCTCATATTGGCACCGACCGCCTTCCAGAGATAGTCAAGAATATACGTCGCTGCATCCAGGATCATGGCGGTGAGTATCATTTTGACAGCCGTGTAACCGACATCACTCCTGTGCCGGAAGGCTTTGTAGTTAAAGCGGAAGATGCCGTGTATTCGGCCTCAAAAGTAATCCTTGCATGCGGCCATTCCGCCCGTGACATCTATGAACTGTTTGAGTCTAAAGGATGGAGTATCGAGGCAAAGGGCTTTGCACTTGGAGTACGCGTGGAACACCCTCAGTGGCTGATCAATCAGATTCGCTATCATGGCAAGTATCAGCCGTTTATGCCCACTGCGGAGTATTCGTTCGTCCAGCAGGTAGAGGGCCGCGGAGTCTTCTCGTTCTGCATGTGCCCAGGCGGCATTTTGGTGCCTTCGTCCACGGAGGACGGGACGGTTGTCCTGAACGGAATGTCCAATGCTGCCCGCAATTCAAAATGGGCTAATTCCGGCGTGGTCGTCCAGATTGAACCCGGAGACCAGCCAGCCACGTACACCGGCCCGTTTGCGCTCATGGACTTTCAGCGTGATGTGGAAAGGGCCATGTACAAATGGGCTCATGAACATGGGGCGCGTCATCCGTTCACGGCGCCTGCGCAGCGCATGAAGGATTTCTGCCGTGGCATTCTCTCCAAGGATTTGCCAAAAACCTCATATCATCCCGGAACTGTTTCGGCACCACTTCATGAACTGCTTCCTGAACATGTTTCAATGCGGTTAAGACGCGTTTTCCCTCAAGTAGAAAGATCCATGCACGGCTACTACACCAATGATGCCCTGCTCCTTGGCGTTGAATCCCGTACATCTTCACCGGTCCGCCTGCCTCGCAATCCGGAAACGCTTGAACACATTGACGTTCCGGGACTATATCCCTGCGGCGAAGGTGCCGGTTACGCCGGCGGCATCGTTTCTTCAGCCCTTGATGGAATCAATGTAGCCCGTAAGATATAGCCCCAAGTGCAAAAAGGGGGTGATTTTGCACCTGAGGGCGGCGAAAACGTGTTGCCAGGTGCAAAAAGGGGGTGGTTTTGCACCTGAGGGCGGCAAAAACGTGTTGCCAAGTGCAAAAATGGGGTGTATTTGCACCTGAGGGCGGCGAAAACGTGTTGCCAGGTGCAAAAAGGGGGTGTATTTGCACCTGAGGACGGCGAAAACGTGTTGCCAGGTGCAAAAAGGGGGTGGTTTTGCACCTGAGGGCGGCAAAAACATGGTGTCAGGTGCAAAAAGGGGGTGGTTTTGCACCTAAGGGCGGTGAAAACATGGTGCCAGGTGCAAAAAGGGGGTGGTTTTGCACCTGAGGACGGCAAAAACGTGTTGCCAGGTGCAAAAAGGGGGTGTATTTGCACCTGAGGACGGCAAAAACATGGTGTCAGGTGCAAAAAGGGGGTGGTTTTGCACCTGAGGCCGGTGAAAACGTGTTGCCAGGTGCAAAAAGGGGGTGGTTTTGCACCTGAGGACGGGCCGAAACGGGCAGGGGCGGGCCGGAACGGGGCAAAAGACGCTAGGCCTTGATGAACGCGCGCTACAGATAACCTAGTAAACGCCTATATGTCAATGAGTTGACCCGCACCCAAACCTATGATATCTGGGAGTAATCCTTAGTGACATACTTGTCCTTGCGGAGTTCCGCCGCAAGCGAAGCGTTTTGCGGCTGTGAAAGTGTAGGATCAAGGTCAAGGATGTGCTGTGCGTAGCCTCTGGCATCGGCAAGGATTAGACCGTCCTTGGCGAGGGAGGCTATATTGAGGGTTATGGGAAGGCCGCTCTGCTGGGTGCCTTCAAGGTCTCCGGGGCCGCGGAGTTTCATGTCTTCTTCGGCCAGCTCAAAGCCGTTTTCCGTTGCGCAAAGGAGGTCCAGGCGCTTCTGGGATTCCTTGGACACCTTGGTGCCCTTCATGAGGATACAGTAGGAGCGTTCTGCGCCTCGGCCAACCCTGCCACGCAGCTGGTGAAGCTGGCTGAGGCCGAATCTTTCGGCACTCTCAATTACCATTACAGAAGCGTTGGGGACATCCACACCCACTTCGATTACAGTGGTGGAAACCAAGATGTTAGCCCTTCCCGCGGCAAAGGCGCTCATATTGAAATCTTTCTCCTGGTTGGACTGCTGTCCGTGCACTATTGCCACCTTGTACTGGGGCAGCGGGAAGGCCTTCACTATTTCTTCGTAGCCAAGCTCAAGGTTCTTGTAATCAAGCTTTTCGCTCTCGAAGATGAGGGGGTAGACTATGAATGCCTGACGGCCCTTCGCTATCTCGTCCCTTATGAAATTGTGCATTGCGTGGCGCTTGTTTTCCCCCACACAGATGGTTGTGATGGGTTTTCGGCCGGGAGGCATCTCGTCAATCACGGAAACATCAAGATCTCCATACAAAGTCATGGCAAGGGTGCGTGGAATAGGGGTTGCGGTCATTACCAGCACATGCGGAGGAATGCCGCCGAAGCCCTTGTTCCAAAGCCGGGCCCTTTGCTCCACGCCAAAGCGGTGTTGCTCGTCAATTACGGCAAGCCCCAGCGCCTTGAAAATCACATTGTCTTCTATGAGGGCATGCGTGCCGATAAGCACCCCCACGCTGCCGTCTTCCAGCCCTGCGTGGATGCTTCTGCGAGCCGCCGCACCGGTAGAGCCGGTAAGGAGTTCCACCCGTACGCACGTTGGTTTAAGGTATTTGGAGACATTTGCAAAGTGCTGCTGGGCAAGCACTTCCGTGGGAGCCATGATGCAGGCCTGGTAACCGTTGCCAACTGCGATGAGGGCACTTAGGACGGCCACCATGGTTTTCCCGGAACCAACGTCTCCCTGAAGGAGGCGGTTCATCTGATGGCCGCTTCGCATGTCTTCGCGGATTTCCCTTATCACGCGTTTTTGGGCCCCGGTAAGTTCATACGGCAGCGCCCTGAAGCAGGCGTTGAAAGCTTCCCCCACGGCCGGCATCTTGAGCCCAACTGCACTGCTGCTGCGGATGTACTTCTGCTTCAGAAGGCTTAGCTGCAACAGGAAGAGTTCCTCGAATTTGAGCCTGTAAGTAGCCTTGGCAAGGGCGTCCTGGCTTACCGGGAAATGTATTTGCCGAAGCGCATAGGTCAGTGGCACCAACCCCTTCTCTTTCAATATGTAATCCGGCAGGGTGTCACGAAGCCCCGGGAGGATGTCTTCCAGCGCCGTGGCTATGATTTTGGTCATGAATCGGCCCGTAATGCCGCCGTTTTTAAGACGCTCGGTTGATGTGTAAATACCGGTAAGCGTACCTGTGGCCGATGTATCCGGCGCATCCACCTCCGGGTGTACCATGTTGAGGCGACTGTTGAAAACGGTGGGTTTGCCGAAGAAGATGAAGGTAGAACCCGGCACAAGCCTGGAATGCATCCACTTCACTCCCTTGAAAAACACCACCTCCATTTCTCCGGATTCATCGGCCACAATGGCGCTGAGACGTGCCACCATATTGTACTTCAGTTTGTCCGGAGGGAGTTCCGCGCCGTTTTTGGCGTAAAGTCGGACCTTCATTACCGTGGCGCGCACTTGCACCTGGGCTATGTCCGGGTGGACATCGGCAATACGGACAATGCTGCTGCGGTCTATGTAACGGAAAGGATACAGGCGCACGAGATCCCCCACGGTGGCTATCCCCAGCTCATGCTGGAGAAGTTCCGCCCTTTTGGGCCCCACCCCGGGAAGGTACTGTATGGCCGTATCCAAATTCATACATTGCAAAGATAGCAAAAATTTGGCAAGGCTTTTGGGTGGATTATTTCATCCAGCGGTCCAGCCAGCCGAAGTAGCTGCGGTGCCAGTAGAGGGCGTTTTGGGGCTGGAGAATCCAGTGGTTTTCCTCAGGGAACACAATGAGTTTTGAGGGAACTCCCATCATCTGGGCGGCGTTGAACGCTGCCATGCCTTCGTCTACGGGAACGCGGAAATCAGAGCCGCCGTGGATGCAAAGGATAGGCGTGTGCCAGTTCTGGACCAGCTTGTGAGGGGAGTTGTCGTAGTGCCTGCGCGCCTTGGGAAGGTTGCTCCAGGGAGAACCGCCCTGTGCAATGCCGCCGAAGGTGATGCCGTCTCCGGATGCTCCAACCTTGCCGGCCTCGTAAGCGTATTCATGCAGGCCGCCGTTGTCCCAGTTGGGGAACCACATTTCCTCAGTGGTCATGTACATGTGTTCCTCGTTGAAGATGCCGGCATGTGCTACAAAGCAGTCATAGACATCCTTATGGATACCCGCAAGGTAGTACACGCTGTAACCGCCATAGGATGCGCCGCAGGCCGCAACACCGGAAATGTAAGGTTCGGCCTTGATGGCCTTTGCGGCCGAAAGGTAATCCTGCATGTTGAGGCCGATGTAGTCTCCGGAAATCTGCTCGCACCAAGGCTGGCCGAAGGCAGTGGTTCCGCGCCTGTTGGGGAGCACCACCACATAGCCCTGATGGCACATGAGGAGGTAGTTCCAGCGATAGCTCCAGTCCTGCGAAAGCGTGCCCTGGGGGCCTCCGAGGGTGATTTCAATGGCCGGATAAGACTTGGTGGGGTCGAACTGCGGGGGATAGAGCACCCAGGTGAGCATGTCCTGGCCGTCCACGGTCTTTATCATGCGGGCCTCGGTCTCGTGTTTGTCCAGCTGGGAGAGGATGTGGTTGTTCTCAAATGTAATCTGCCTTACGGCGTTTCCGGTTACTGCAACCAGTTCCGTGGGAAAGTCCATGGACATGAAGGTGGTAAGGAGGGTGCCGTCCTGCTGCACGCCAAACGGCGAGCCGAAGTCGAACCAAAGGTTGTCTGCGGTGAGACGGAAAATCTCCCCGGCGTCCGGAATCACGTTGTATATGGCCCCAAGGCCCTCTGTGAGTGCCGAAAAGTAAATTGAATGACCGTCTTCGGCCCATACGGGGCTCTCTACATTATATTTGAAGGCCGATGTAAGCTCCCTGATGTCAGTCACGGAAGGGTTGGCAGACTGGCCCTCGCCCTCTTCTTCCCGGATGACGTCTCCAAGCATCAGGCGCACCTTGTCGGCCTCATAGCCGTCGCGCTCCATGGAAAGCCAGGCGAGGCGGGTGCCGTCCGGGCTCCAGACGGGATGGGTGTCGTAGCCGCCCTTTGTGGTAACTTGTGAGATTTCTCCGGTGAGGGGGCAGTAAATGAAGATGCAGGTGTTTGTGGAGAAGGCGTACTCCTTGCCTGTTAGGGGTTTGCAGGCGAAGGCAATATAGCGGCCGTCCGGGCTCCAGGCAAGGTCTGCGATGTCCTGGAACGGGCCGTTGGGGAGCTCCCACTGGCACTCTTCGCTTCCAAGGATGTCCATGCCGCCGGTGACTACGCCGTTAGCGAGGGTGGCCACAAAGCTGTGGGCAATCTCCGTGCGCCAGTGGTCCCAGTGGCGGTACATGAGGTCCTCTGTGGCATAGGCGCTGGCCTTGTCAAGGGCGGGATCGGTGTCCGAGGGCACTTCCACGTGGCTGTGGACCCCCTTTACGTAAATCATCTGGGACTCGTCCGGAGAAAGGAGGTAGTCGTCTATTCCGCCGGGGACATCGGCCCTCAGGACCCTCTTCCCAAGCTTCCCGTTTTTGTAGGGGGCGTTGAAAAGCTGCCCGCCCTGAAGGAACCAGATGGAATTGCCGTCCTTGCTCCAGCGGGCCGAAGAAATGCTCTTTCCGTCCATTGTGAGCTGGGTGGGGTCCCCGCCTTCCACGGGAATTGTGAAGAGGTTGCGGACGCTGCGGTTTTCCTCAATGGAAGTGTAGCTTACGCCGTAAAGGATGGTTTTGCCGTCCGGGGACAACTGGGGATCCGAGAGGCGGCCAAGGGAAAGCAGCACCTCCGGAGTCATATGGCCGTCCGGAATTTCAATGTTGGACGGGCCGATGTAACCTTGCTGTGGTTTCATTTCCTCATTTTTGCAGGCGAAGACTGCGCAGGCTGCGGCAATCATCGCAAGGGTGTACTTAAGAGTCTTCATATTGTTTCAACGCGTTTTTCAGTTCTTCCTTGACGGCTTCCCTAAGGCTCTGGGGCTCAAGCACTTCCAGGCGGCTGCCCCTTTTGCATAGTTCCATCACGAAGCCGGGGTTGGGGATAAGCGTCATGGCATATATGCAGTGGGCCGAATCACGGGAAACCAGCACCTGGCTCTGGTGTAGGGGAAGGTCTTCAAGGTAGGCGGCTTCCCGCAAAGTGGTGCGGATTTTCACCAGCACCGGTTTTTGGCCTTCCGGTAGATAGATGCCGTAGCTTGGCTCAAAGAGCTTGTCTACATTGAAGCCTTTGGGCATACGGAAGTGCTCCCCGGTGCGGGAAAGCTTCTCTATGCGGTCCAGGGCAAAGGTCCTGAGTTCTCCGGCGGTTTCGCTGTAAGCAACTGTGTACCACCGCTTTGCAAACTCCTTTAGGGCATAGGGCCGGATGGTCCTAGAATCCATATCCGGGCTCACGTACTTCTTGTACTCTATAGTTAGGACCTCGTTGGAGAGCATGGCTTCCATAATGGCGGTAAGGTGCCTTTGGCCGGAAGGGATGTCCTCTACGCTCACACGCCCGCTCAGGCGTTCCTCCCCAAGGGTTAGGAGGCTTTTTACCGTAAACGTATTAATAAGGTAGTCCGTTGCGGCCCTTTTGTCCACGGCGCTTTCCCCGGCATCGATGAAGTAGCGGTTGGTGCTGCGGTTGCAGCTAATCTCTATGCCGAAAATTACGGCCACCGCGGCCCTATGGTTGAGGAAGGTGCGTCTGGGACAGGGGGCTCCGTAGCGGTCCAGCCATCTGTCCTGGAACTCCCCAAGCGACAGCCCCGCCTCCCCGGCATCGATGAATGTCTGAACCAGGAAAACGTACTTGTCTATGAGCTCCGGGACCATGAGCGGCTATTTCTCGTCTTTCAACCGGCCTTCCATGAGGGTGTCGTAGCGGAGGCGGCTGCGGAAAATGTCTATGGCCGTGTAGATTGCGCTCATCATGGAGCGGGGGTCGGCTTCGTCGCGGCCGGCCATCTCATACGCGGTGCCGTGGTCCGGGGAAGTGCGCACAATGGGGAGCCCGGCGGTGTAGTTCACGCCTTCGGCAAAGGCGATTGCCTTGAACGGGGCCAGTCCTTGGTCGTGGTACATGGCAAGGGTGGCATCAAAGCGTGAATAGTTTCCAAGGCCGAAAAAGCCGTCAGGGGAGTACGGGCCGAACGCCTGGATGCCCTGTGCCTGAGCCTCTTTCACGGCGGGAAGGATGATGTTCTGCTCTTCGTCGCCAAGAAGGCCGCCGTCTCCGCAGTGGGGGTTGAGGCCAAGTACCGCGATCTTGGGATCCGTTACCCCGAAGTCCCTTTCCAGGGAGGCCTTCATTATCCTAAGTTTCCCTACAATTGCGTCCTTGCTTATGGATTTGGGGACGTCCCTCAGGGGAATATGGCCCGTGACAACTCCAACTTTCAACTGGTCGCTTACCATTATCATGGTGACGTCGTCGGCGCCGAATTCCTTCTGGAGATACTCCGTGTGGCCGGTGTTTGCAAAGCCTTCGGCATTCATTGCCCTTTTGTTGATGGGGGCGGTGACAAGGACGTCTATGAGGCCGTCCTTGAGGTCATGGACGGCTGTCTTCAGGGCCGTGATGGCGTTTTTGGCGCTTTCCGGGGTGCTTTGGCCGGGCTCTGCGTAAATGCTGTCCGGGAGGCAGTTCACAAGGTTCACCTTGCGCTGCTTTGCGTCCTTTGCGCTCTGGATCACGTTGATGTCCATGGACTCTATGTTGTGGAGAGTCTTGCGGTAGAATCCCATGAGCTTTGATGAGCCGTATACAACCGGGGTGAAGGAGTCCAGGCTCCTTTCATCGGCCAGGGATTTTATGATAACTTCGTATCCTATTCCGTTGCTGTCGCCTTGGGTGATTCCGACGACTAGTTTTGGTAATGCCATATTTAGATTAGTTGTGATTGTTCTTGTATGTATCCGGTATCTTCCGGGAGGTTGGCGCCATGGTAGGCGGCCACGGCAAGGGCGTCGCAGCGCTCGTTTTCCGGGTGGCCGGCGTGGCCCTTTATCCAGTGGAAAGCCACGCGGTGCCTTTGGCAGACGGCATCGAAGCGGAGCCAGAGGTCCACGTTTTTCTTGCCCTTGAACCCGGTGCGCTTCCATTTGTCCAGCCAGCCCTCGTTGAGGGCCTTTACCACATAGGAGGAGTCCGAGACCACATGGACTTCGGCGTTTTCCCACTTTATCTGCTCAAGGCCGATGATTACGGCCAGGAGTTCCATGCGGTTGTTGGTGGTGAGGGCGAAGCCGCCGGAGAGTTCCTTTTCATGGGCGCCGCAGCGAAGCACGATTCCGTAGCCTCCGGGCCCGGGGTTCCCGCTGGCCGCACCATCCGTGAAAAGGTATATGGGGGGCTTCAGATTATTCATTAATGCAAAGATAGTGAAAATTATTGCGCAGGTGTAAAAAAATTCGTAAATTTGCCCCGATATTTTAAGCAGTATCGTTTAACAAATTATAAATTAAAAACTAGTTATGATCAAACTTGGTATTAACGGTTTTGGCCGCATCGGCCGTATGGTCTTCCGCGCCGCCGTTGAGAATTTCGGCAAGGACATTTGCGTTGTAGGTATCAATGACCTCCTTGACCCCGACTATCTTGCTTACATGCTCAAGTACGACTCCGTACACGGCATCTTCAACCACGACATCAAAGTTGAAGGCAACTACCTTATCGTAGACGGCAACAAGATTCAGGTTTTCTGCGAGAAAGATCCCGCAAACATCACCTGGGGTGCCCTTGGCGTAGACGTTGTTGTTGAATCCACCGGTTTCTTCCTCACCGCAGAGCTCGCAGAGGCTCACCTCAAGGCTGGTGCCAAGAAGGTTATCATGAGCGCTCCTTCAAAGGACAGCACTCCTATGTTCGTATACGGTGTTAACCACAAGACCTACGCCGGCCAGAACATCATCTCCAACGCTTCCTGCACCACCAACTGCCTTGCTCCCCTTACCAAGGTCCTCAATGACAAGTTCGGTGTTGTCCGTGGCCTCATGACCACCGTTCACGCTGCAACCGCTACCCAGAAGACCGTTGACGGTCCTTCCAAGAAGGATTGGCGCGGTGGCCGTGGTATCCTTGAGAACATCATCCCTTCATCCACCGGCGCTGCAAAGGCTGTGGGTAAGGTTCTCCCTGAACTCAACGGCAAGCTCACCGGCATGTCCCTGCGTGTTCCCACCAGTGACGTCTCCTTCGTAGACCTCACCTGCGAACTTGCAAAGGAAGCCTCCTATGAGGAAATCTGCGCTGCCATGAAGGAAGCCTCCGAAGGCGAACTCAAGGGCGTTCTCGGTTACACCAACGAGTCCGTGGTTTCCACAGACTTCCGTGGTTGCCCTCTTACCTCCATCTTCGACGAAAAAGCCGGTATCCAGCTTGACAAGACCTTCGTAAAGGTTTGCGCCTGGTACGACAACGAGTGGGGTTACAGCAACAAGGTTCTTGAAATGGCAAAGGTTATTATGAAATAAGCGCAAGCTTGTTTCAAAATGCTGATGGCGGCCCTTCGCGGGGTCGCCATTTTTTTACCCCCCCCTCTTGTAATGCCGTTGCGGTGGAATTTAAGAGTCTGTATATCAGTTGGTTACACGGTTCTTTGGGAAAAGATTTAATCCCAAAGGATTCCGTAACGCTCTGAGTATCAGCCATATAGCTGCCACCCAGTCGGCATTACAAGGGAGGGGACATCATTACAAGGGAGGGCTTATGACATGATTTCCTCTGCGGTGCGGAGGGCCTGCTTTTTTGGTTCTTTTTTGTTATCTTTGCCGTATGAAAATACTCCTATGCAACGATGACGGCTACAAGGCGCGCGGCCTGCACGTCCTGGCCCAGATAATGTCCGGTTTCGGGGAAGTCCAGGTTGTGGCTCCCAAGTTCCATCAGAGCGCAATGTCCTGCGCCGTTTCCCTTGGCGTGAAGCAGCTCGCCTACAAGGACCTCCCGGAGGAGGGGCCCGGCAAGTGGACATACCTTGACGCCACGCCGGCATCGTGCGTGAAATTCGGCCTTGAATTCAAGTATGATCACCGTGACCCGGACCTTGTGGTAACCGGCATCAACCACGGCACAAACGCCTCTACGGCAGCAAATTACAGCGCCACCCTTGGCGCCGCGGAGGAAGCCGCCATCAACGGCATCAAGGCAATAGGCGTATCCCTCTGCGATTTCCGCCCGGATGCAGATTTCAGCGCCGTCCAGGCCATGCTCCCGGAGATTATGAGAAAGGTGCTTGATGACTGGCCGGAAAACCGTCCCGGACTTGTCTACAACATCAATTTCCCGGCCGTTCCGCTTGAGGACATCAAGGGCGTGAAGTATGCCCGTCAGGGCTTCGGCCACTGGGAGAAGGAGTTCGAGGCCTGGGACGAAGGCAGCCTTGGCGCCCTCAACGACTCCTTCCTCTGGCAGCACTACCGCGTGAACCTTGAGGACGGAGAGAAGGCCGTGTTCATGAGGGGCACCTTCATCAACGATGACAATGATGCCGATACAGCAGACCACCTCCTCCTGGAGCAGGGCTGGGTAACTATCGCCCCCATCAACATCTTCATGACTGATATGGAGGAGTATCGCAGGCGTACTAAATGAAATACTACATCATAGCGGGAGAGGCTTCAGGAGACCTTCACGGGTCCAACCTCATGAAGGGACTTTATGCAAAGGACCCTGATGCCAGTATCCGCTTCTGGGGAGGCGGCCTAATGGATGCCGTCCACAAGGAGCATGAGAGCGGTGAAGGCCTTGTGAAAGACTACCGAGAAGGCGCCGTCCTTGGCTTTGTGGAGATCCTCCTCAGCGCCCGCTCCCTGATGAAAAAGATCCGGTTCTGCCAGGAAGACATATCGGCCTGGAAGCCGGACGCCGTAATCCTCATTGACTATCCCGGCTTCAACCTCCGGATTGCAGAATTTGCCCACAAGGCAGGCTTCAAGGTTTATTATTATATAGTGCCAAAGGTGTGGGCCTCCCGCGAAGGCCGCATCAGGAAGCTCAAGGAGTACGTGGACAAGCTCCTCATAGTCTTTCCCTTTGAAATACCCTATTTTGAAAGAAAGGGCGTTCCCGTCACATACGTTGGCAATCCGCTCATAGACGCCATTGAGGAAAGCCCCGCAATGAAGGAGTCAAGGGCCTCATTCCTTGAGCGCACCGGCCTCCCTGACGCCCCCTGGATCACCCTTCTTGCCGGCTCCCGCGGCCACGAGATAAAGGCAATGATGCCCGTGTTTATGGAACTGGCCGATAAATGGCACGCCTCGCACCCCCATATGCATTTTGTGATAGCAGGGGCGCCATCACGCTCGGAGGCCGATTACGACCTTGGCGGCAGGGACTTCGTGCATCTTGTGTTCGGGGAAACCTACGGGGCGCTCCGTCACGCAGAAGCCGCCGTCATCAATTCCGGAACGGCGTCACTGGAAGCGGCTCTTATCGGCACCCCTCAGGTTGTAGGTTACCGTATGGCCTATGGCACCTACGTTATGCTGAAAGGCATGATCAAGGTGAAGTTCATCTCCCTTGCAAACCTCATCATAGACCGCGCCGCCTTCCGTGAACTCCTGCAGGATTACTTCACTGCCGATAACCTCTACGCAGAACTTGACCGCATCCTCACGGACTCATCCTACAGCGCCCGTATGAAGGCCGATTACACGGAAATCCGCCGTCTCCTCGGCGGTCCCGGCGCCTCCCTCCGCGCCGCAGGGGAAATCATCGGCGAAGTGTCGCAGGTCCCGGAGTAAAGTGTCGCTGGTACACGGGCAAAGTGTCACAGGTCTGCATTTTTGCTCTCACCTGCGACGCAAATCGGCCTCAGGGGCAAAAAACCGTCGCAGGTCCGGCCGATTTTGCAGACCTGCGACGTTTCGGCGTCAGACCTGCGACATTTAGCCACCCCACCTGCGACGTATACAACAAAAAAAGAGGAGACTTGCGTCACCTCTTTTTGGTACTGGGTAGGAGAATCGAACTCCTATTGCGAGATTGAGAATCTCGAGTACTAACCGTTATACGAACCCAGCATTGCTTGGGAGTGCAAAGGTAGGAAAAAAAACTGAATCTCCAAACTTTTATTTCAAAAACACGAAAAAAACTGCGAGCACCAGGCAGATGAACGCCGCAAAGTGATTCCATTGAAGCGGCTGGCCCCTGAAGAGGAAGGTCACAATGACGGTGAAGATTGTAAGTGAAATAACCTCCTGGATAACTTTAAGCTGCAGCAGGTTGAACGGACCGCCGTTCCCGATGAAGCCTATGCGGTTGGCGGGAACAGTGAGGCAGTACTCGAAGAATGCTATTCCCCAGGAGAAAAGAATGATGAGGATGAGCGGCCACCCGGTGGAAATTTTCATTTCCTGAAGTTTGAGGTGTCCGTACCAAGCGAATGTCATGAACACGTTGGAAAACACCAGCATCAAAACAGTCCAAAACCCTTTCATAAATTTACCTATTGTTAAAAGCGCGCAAAATTAATATATTTGTATGATTATTTGAGCCAAAAAACAAAAAATATGACACTTATCAAATCCATTTCCGGTATTCGCGGAACAATCGGCGGGCAGCCCGGCGGCTCCCTCACCCCCATTGACGTTGTGAAATTTACGGCGGCATATGCTGCCACCCTTCCTCAGCGCAAGCCTCAGCCCAACGGGGATCGCTACAAAGTTGTTGTGGGCAAGGACGCCCGCATGTCCGGAGACATGGTGGAGCAGCTTGTGGTTGGAACCCTCATCGGCTGCGGAATAGACGTAGTCAAATGCGGCTTCGCCTCCACTCCCACCACGGAAATGGCGGTGCTTTTTGCTAACGCAGACGGCGGAATCATCCTCACCGCCAGCCATAACCCCAGGCAGTGGAACGCCCTCAAGCTCCTCAACGACAAAGGTGAATTCCTCACAGCCATTGAGGGCCAGGCCGTTCTTGACCTCGCCGAAAAAGAGGACTTCTGCTTTGCCGAAGTAGATGACCTTGGCCAGATTGAGGAAGAAGACTTCACGGACAAACACTTGGATGCCGTCCTGGCACTTCCCGCAGTGGATGTGGAGGCCATCAAGGCAGCAAAGTTCACCGTGGTAGTGGATGCCATCAACTCCGTTGGGGGAATCATCATGCCAAGGCTTCTGAAGCGCCTGGGCGTAAAGTGCATCGGCCTTAATTGCAACCCCACCGGAGACTTTGCCCATAACCCGGAGCCCCTTCCCGCAAACCTTGTGGACCTCTCCGAGACCGTGGTAAAGGAAAAGGCGGATCTTGGTATAAGCGTAGACCCTGACGTAGACCGCCTGGCATTCATCCAGGAAGACGGAAAGCCTTTTGTGGAGGAATATACGCTTGTTTCCGTGGCCGATTACCTCTGCGAGCTTGCCGAAAAGGAGGGAAAACCCATCGCAACGGTTTCCAACCTCTCTTCCACCCGCGCCCTCAGGGATGTCACTGAAAAGCACGGCGGCACCTACTATGCTTCGGCCGTGGGTGAGGTGAACGTGACCACCCTCATGCACAAGGTTGGCGCTCTCATTGGCGGAGAAGGCAACGGCGGCGTTATTTATCCCGCCATCCACGCAGGCCGTGATGCCATGGTTGGCGTGGCCCTGTTCCTCTCCAACCTTGCCCACAAGAAGATGAAAGTGAGCGAGCTCAAGAAAACATATCCGCAGTATTTCATCGCAAAGAACAAGATCCAGCTCTCCGATTCTGCCCTCATTGAGAAGATTCTCACGGAGCTCAAGAAGATCTACGCCAACGAAAACATCAACGACATTGACGGCGTGAAGATCAACTTTGAGAAGAACAAGACCTGGGTGCACCTCAGAAAGTCCAACACTGAGCCCATCATCCGCATCTACTCCGAGGCTTCTACCATGGAGGCCGCCGAAGCCCTTGGCAATGAGGTGATTGCGGTTGCCAATAAGATCATCGGCTAGTGTTTAGTTTCAGGACAACTCCGCTGGAGGACCAGTTGGACAAGGCCTTGCTGTATGGCAAGGTGGGCTGCTTTTGTACCCAGAACTGCTGGGATACGGCAAAGGGCCGATGGATGTGGGAGATTTTCAAGGATAGGGGAAACCTTGTGACGGTGTTCTCTCCAAGGGATGCCGAACTCACGCCCGGAACAAACCACATTGCGTTTGAAGCGGACCAGTTGGCTCAGCTGGACGCCGTGGTGGTGGAAATCCAGGACGTTGGGGTGAGGTATTTCAACTACACCAAGGACGTAATGCAGCTTATGGAAATGCTGCAGCTGCTTGGTCAGGATGCCCCGTCCTTATATATAGTAGACCATATCAATCCTTCCGGAAGGGTGGTGGAAGGCACCATTCCAGCCGTAGCGGGGGAGATGTATGTGCCGAAACTTGCCCACAGGCACGGCCTTACGCTTGGGGAGGTGGTGAACCTGTATGCATCGGAGATTGGCGCCAAGTTCCCCATACATGTGATTTCGGCCATGGCAACGGACGCAAACCGGCAGCTCATGCCGTGGACCATTGCGCCGGCGTCCGATATCCCCGGGCTTTTCAGCTCCTACCTATACAGCGGTGGAGGTCTCTGGAACAACACCACAATAACGCCCGGAATCGGCACTGCAAGGCCCTACGAGTACATTGGGGCGCCTTTTGTGAAACCTCTTCACGCAGAGGACCTTCCGCAGGCGCACGGGGCGCTCCTTCGGCCTTGCTCATTTACGCCTTCGGCCGGCAGATATGCAGGGGAGCGCTGCCAGGGGTTCCAGATAATGCTGGTACCCGGAGAGCCCTACCACAGCCTCCTTCACACGCTTCATCTCATGAGATGGTTCAGGGAGCACTATTCGGCCTTTGAATTCGAGGCCGGCTTCTGGACCAAGCTCGCGGATCCCGTGCTGGAGGAGTACCTGAAAGAGAACATTTCCTTTGACGTTATCCAGGAGCACGTGAAACTTGAAGAGCAGAAGTGGATACGGAAGGCCAAGCGCTACCTCCTCTACGACGACCAGCCATATAGGATGAAATAATTTTGCAGTTACAAAAAGAATTGCTATCTTTGCAGCCCAAAATTGTTAACAATTATAGATTTTACGTAAAATGAAGAAAGGAATTCATCCCGAAACCTACCGTCTTGTAGCTTTCAAGGATATGTCCAATGACACAGTCTTCGTCACCCGCAGCTGCGCTCCCTCTAAGGAAACCCTTACCGTGGAAGGCGTTGAGTACCCGCTGGTGAAGCTGGAAATTTCCAACACTTCCCACCCTTTCTACACTGGAAAGGTGAAGCTTGTGGATACCGCCGGCCGTGTGGATATGTTCTATCAGAGATACAAGAGCCGCAAGAAATAATCATTGCAGCCTAAAGGTTGAAAGCAGCCGTTCCAAAGTGGGATGGCTGTTTTTTTGTGCCGTGACCTTCGGCAAGTATTTTTTCCGAGATTTCCAAAAGTTGGCAAGCCTTGCCAAAATTTGGTGGAGGGGCCCTGGCTGGTGTAGCTTTGCCGAAAAATATATTTTGTCATGGAACATCACATTCACATTATCGCGGACGGAAAGTCCGTACGCGTAGACGGCATCCCGGAATACTGCGGCCCTTTCAGACTTCCGGAAAACATAGTGAAGGGCATTGAAATGATATGGGCGCTGGTTGAGTCCAGGGTACGCACTGCTACGTGCATCTGCATAGGGGCCATAGGCTATACGGGGGAGCCTCCGGTTGTGTGCGCCTTTGACATCTGGGTGCAGGCAGGGGAGGAGGGCTGTTTCCTTCCCATGGACACTGCCGCAAAACTGTTTTGCCAAAACGGCATTCCGTACTTCCACTCTCCGCTTATGTCATAACTGACATATTGTCAGACGGCTCTCTCTTGGCAGGCAATTTGATAGGTACAGGGTTGCAATTATAGTACTTATCATGGCAGAAAAGACTGAAAAGACAGAGAAGAAAAACAAGAATACAGCAGCCCTGGAGGCCCGCATAGAAGGGCTTGGAGAAGAACTGGAAGAGGTTAAGAAGGCCCGCGAGGAAGCCGAAAAAAAGGTGCAGGACGTAAAAGCCGATTACCTTCGGCTCATGGCCGAATTTGACACTTTCCGCCGCCGCACGGCAGAGGAAAAGCTTGCGCTTACTGAATCGGCCGCATCCGACACCATCAAGGGGCTCCTTCCTATCCTGGACGACTGCGAAATTGCCCTTGCCACCCTAGAGAAGAGCACGGACTCCGATGCCGCAAAGGAAGGCACCCAGATGATCTTCACAAAGCTCACCTCCTACCTCAAGGGCAAGGGGCTTGAAAAGATAGATGCGAAGGGCAAGGATTTTGACACGGAACTCCATGAGGCCGTCACCACTTTCCCGGCTCCGGAAGAGGCCCTGAAGGGCAAGGTGATAGACGTCGTCCAAACCGGATATACCCTTGGCGGAAAGGTTCTCCGCTATGCTAAAGTAGTGGTAGGAGCATAAATTATGGCACAGAAAAGAGATTACTACGAGGTCCTTGGCGTAGACAAGAAAGCCTCGGCCGATGAAATAAAGAGCGCCTACCGCAAGTTGGCGCTCAAATGGCATCCGGACCGCTGGGTAAACGGCACGGACGCCGAAAAAAAGACCGCAGAAGACAACTTCAAGGAGGCCGCGGAGGCATATTCCGTCCTCAGTGACCCCGATAAAAGGGCCAAGTACGACCAATTCGGCTTTGCCGCAGAGCAAATGGGCGGCGGGGCCGGCGGCTTCGACTTCGGCGGAATGGATATCAACGACTTCCTCCGCAATATTTTCGGCGGCAGTTTCGGCTTTGATTTTGGTGGTTTCGGCGGCAGTGGCTTCGGCGGCTTCGGCCAGCAGGAATCAGGCTCCAGGGTACTCAGGGGCCGCGACATCCGCACTTCCGTAAAGCTTACGCTTGAGGAAATCGCCACCGGCTGCGACAAAGAGATTTCCCTTGAGCGTGCCCGTCCGTGCCCGGATTGCGGCGGCAGGGGCGCCAAGAGTGAGGCCGATATCAAAACCTGCCCCACCTGCGGCGGCCAGGGACGCGTAAGGCAGCAGACAAGGGGGCTCTTCGGCATGGGGTATACAATAGGTACATGCCCTCAATGCCAGGGAGAAGGCAAGATTATTTCCAATCCTTGCAGGCGCTGTAACGGCACCGGCCTTGAGCGCAGGCGTGAGTTGGTAAAAGTCCACATCCCGGCTGGCGTAGAGGACGGAATGCAGCTTACAATACGCGGAGAAGGCCATTCGGCTCCCCGTGGCGGTGTAAACGGAGACCTTCTGGTCGTTATCAATGAGGTGGCACATCCTCAGCTCCAGAGAGACGGAAACAACCTCTTCCACACGCGCGTTATTTCCGTCATGGACGCCATGCTTGGAACGGAGATTTCCGTCCCTTGCCTGGATGGCGGCTATAAGGTAAAGGTAGAGCCCGGCACCCAGTCCGGCACGGTTGTGAAGCTTCGCGGAAAGGGGCTTCCCAGCGTACAGGGTTACGGCCGCGGCACCGGAGACCTTTATGTGAAATTCCAGGTGTGGGTGCCCCACAAACTCTCCAGGGAGGAAAGGGCTGCGCTGGAAAAAATGAAGGACAGCTCCAGCTTCAAACCGGACCTCACAAGGGAAGACAAGAACACTTTTGACAAAGTGAAAAATATTTTCTAAAATTTTCTCAAAAAATATTTGGAGATTGTTGAAAAGTTTGTACCTTTGCAGTCCCAAAACAAAAGCAACCTCTTGTCAGGAGCCAAACCGCAATGTTGCATTAAAGAGATTTAGAAATTATGGATTTGATAAAAATTGCAGAGCAGGCTTTCCAGAGTGATAAAGCTGCTTCTTACCCTGAGTTCAAGGCCGGTGACACTATCACCGTTACCTACAGAATCAAGGAAGGTGATAAGGAAAGACTCCAGAAGTTCCGCGGAGTGGTTATCCAGATCAGCGGTCAGGATGCTTTCACAAAAACTTTCACCGTCCGCAAAATAGCCAGCGGCGTTGGCGTGGAAAGGATTTTCCCCTACCAGAGCCCGTTCATTGACAGCATTGAGGTTAACAAGAATGGTAAAGTGCGTCGTGCACGTATCTTCTACCTCCGTGACCTCACCGGTAAGAAGGCCCGCATCCGCGAGAAAGTCTACACTGCTGAAAAATAAGGAAGTGGCCTAGCGCCCTCCAAACGGCTCCTTAGCTCAATTGAATAGAGCATTTGACTACGGATCAAAAGGTTACAGGTTTGAGTCCTGTAGGAGTCACTTAGAAAATGCCACTGACGCACGTCAGTGGCATTTTTCGTGCATGTTTGCTGTCTTACTTCTTCCGCTGTTTGCCGAACTCGCGGGCAACAAGAAGAAGATCGTCCAGGGAGTGGTCGTAGACGGCGTCGGCGGGGAGAAGGCGGAGCCGGAATTCGTCATAGTCTCCGGCACTCAGGATGCAGTCTTCTCCGGGACGGAGGATACCGGACCATTCATATCCAAGGAAACCCACATCTATCCTGTAACTGCCGTCTCCTAAGTCCGTTTTCTCATAGGGATGGCTATCACAGTCATAATAAGATATGGCGGGTGTGCCCGGAACCATTTTATTGTCAAGGTCAAAATCACTCCAGAACCGCGGGCCGTAATCGGCCGGGAACCAGCGACGGTTGCTGAAAACCAGTTCCGGCTCTTTTTTCTCGCCGTTATATGGAGTCCAGTCTTCCACAAAGGAGGCGTAGGCATTGTTCCAGTGCCAGTACAGACCCGCCAGAATTTCCGTCTCTATTTGGAACTGGTGCTGCTCCATCTCAAGCGGAGCCTCTTCCCAGAATTTATCGTTCAACGTGGGGTCTTTTTCGCAGGCCGATATAACCATCAGAGCCAGCGCAGTCCATAGTATCTTTTTCATACGCGATAATCTTTAATTGAGCCTCACCATAGTGGTCACTACCATGCCGGCGTTGTTTTCGCTTCCGACGGAGGTCTTGATGACACCCTTGTCAGCGCCTGTCACCGTCGTATAGAACGTCAGTTCCGTTCCATTTGTCATGTAGGCGACGAACTGAAGGGTGAGGGACGCAGCTTCGAAGCGAACCAGCCGAAGGGTCCCGGGGACGATTTTGCCCTGGTACTCGGCCGCGCTGCTCCAATCCAGCGCCACATATTCGGCCGCATCCTTGGAAAGGTCGCATTCCCAGTAGCCGGACGTTCCATCGGCCACGTATGCCACGCCGTCCACATATTCACCTTCGTTACTCGGATAGTGCTCCGGGAGGGAGCGGGAGGTGACGGACCCGGCCTTGGGATCAAAGGTATTGATCACGGCTCCGTCATAATCATTGCCACCCCACCAACTGAGTTTTTCAGACGTGGACATATAAACCCCGCCCGGGTCCATTCTCTCGTTAAATGTGCAGATAAGGTTTCCAAGGGACACTGAACTTCCGGAGACGGCGAGGTTGTAGATGTCCGTGCAGTCTTCGGTCCTTGTCCAAGACCCCTCCTTGCCGTCTCCCTCCTGGATTTCTTTCTGATAAGTGTTTGCATAATACAGTTTCCCGCCTACGGAAAGGAGGAAAGACTCTTTGCTTCCTTCCACCTGGAGAAGCACGGGTTCGAAGGAAGGAGGGGCGATTATTCCCTGCATTCCTCCCATTGCTCCGGGATAACCGAAAGTCCCACCCAGGCAAGAGCCTCCGGCAGGATAGAGTTTCCAGCAGGAGATATTGTCTCCCAGCACGTTGACGGCATCCAGCGTGTTGCCATTGTCCTGCAGACGGATAAGTGACGGAAGTCCGCCGTTTATGCCTTCATAATTCCAGCCGCCGGTCCTCACGAACAGGTCTTTTCCCAACTGGTGGAACCAGCCGTTAAGGAAAGTGGGCTGCTTGAAACCGTCGTCCATGCCGTCCGGAGCGCCGGCTTCCAGCGTCCACTCGAACAGGGCGCCGTCACTCTTGCGGATGAGGTAATGGGCGCCATGGCGGTCGTGGTACTTGGCGCTGAAATCATTAATAATCTTGGACAGCGCGTTACGTGCAGCCTTGTTGCCGTCCGTGGGATAATTATTCCATCCTCCCTTTACATCGTAATGGCAGTTGGCGAGCCACAGCCATCCATCGTCCACAGGAAACACAAAGCCCGGAGAAATGATGAGGTTCGCCCGGATGGTTTCGGCTACCTCGCCACCAGCCCCTTCCACGTCAACCTGATAGGAGACCTCCACCATAGAACCGTCCTCAGACACGGTATAGAGGGCCTTGGGGCCGATTACGATATCTCCTTCGGCCTTGGTGGCAGCGCCGCTACCTTGGGCAAGGGCCAGCATCCCGGCGCCGGCGATATTGGCCTTGCGGAAAGTGACATTGGCATTGCCGTCGAAGCCATCCTTGTTGCAGGAGACGGCCAGGAAGGCCGCAAGCAGCGCTGCTGCAAATAGAATCTTTTTCATAAGTTTCAGTGTTTTTCGCAAAGGTAGTCCATAGAAACAACAGCCTTGTGGCGGAATACACCACAACGCGAGCCTCATGAGAAAAATTCTTTGCTTTTATTTATAAATAGTAATTGTAAAATATTACCTTTGCAAAAAGATGCAACTATGAATAAGATTTATTTCGAAGCAAAAGGAGAAGCGCTGCTGAAGCGGATCGGGATGAGCAAGAGCGAGTTTGCCAGGCGGATGGGAATCCGGAAGCAGAATGTGAAGGCTCTTTTTAAGACCAAGAATTTGGAAACCATTTACAAGGCCTCTGAGGTACTTGGAGTGCCATTTGAATTGCTTGTGGGGTACATAGAGGAGCCGGACTTGTGCGAGATTCCAGCCGTACCGTATGAGGAAGAGATCGATGTCCAGGATAATAGCGAAGAGCATCTGACCTTCGAATCTCTAGTCGGACGTATCAACTTTATCCAAGACACATTGCAGGCACAGGCGGCACACGCCATCAATCTATCACTGACAGCACGCAACTGGCTTGTCGGATATTACATCGTGGAATTCGAGCAAAATGGACAAGACCGAGCCAAGTATGGAGACAAACTAATCAACAGATTGTCTGAAAGGATTAACCGAAGGGGTTTTGAGCCAAGGAGGCTTAGAGAATACAGACATCTGTACCTTGTATATCCCATTTTGGCTACAGAGATTGCAAAATACCTCAAAACCAACCAAGCCTTGTTTCTGGAATCTAAGACAGCAATTTGGCGGATGACATCCGCCAAATTAGAAAAATGGGAAACACCACCCGATCGGCTATTCAACAGACTCAACTATTCGTGCCTATTATACTTATCAAGTATTGAAGACTCATTAAAACGAGCTTTTTACGAGCAAGAGACTATCCGTGGCTGCTGGACATACACAGAACTTGACCGACAGGTCTCTTCGCTCTATTACGAGCGGATAGGTATGTCCAAAGATAAAAATGCCCTACAACGGCTGACCGCCCAAAATGCTCAGCAGATTTCACCAAAAGAAATTATTCACAATCCTGTTACACTGGAGTTCCTGGACATCAAACCCTATGAAAACAATACGGAAACCACCCTCGAAACCGCGATTCTTAACAATCTGCAACGCTTTCTTATGGAGATGGGGCGTGGATTCTGCTTCGAATACAGGCAGAAGCGCATCCTCATTGACCAGGACTATTTTAAGGCCGACCTCATCTTCTATCATCGAATTCTGAAATGCCACGTTATCATCGACTTGAAGATTGACCGTTTCCGCCACGAGTACGCCTCACAACTGAACCTCTACATGAACTACTACAAACACGAGGTAATGCAGCAAGATGACAATCCGCCCATCGGCATACTGCTATGTACAGACTACGGCGAAACAACCGTGCAATACGCGATAGAGGGCCTTGCACAAAACATTTTTGTCAGCAAATATCGCCTTCAACTTCCTTCAGAAGATGAACTCCGTAAGTACATGCTGGAGAACATTACAGAGGAGGACTTCAAAAGATATCAGGAAGAAGAGAAAAAGAGTGATCCCCAATAAACTTGTGGCGGATTCCGCCACAAGGTGCTGATTTATAAGGATATTCCGAAAGGAATTGATACCTTTGCGGATGAGATGCGCCGATTTGCCGTCATACTATTGCTACTTCTCTCCTGCACATTATGGGCGCAGGAGCCCCGTTTTGTCAACTACGGTTCGGCTGACGGGCTGCCGTCCAATACAGTCTATGCCATTACGCAGGATGCCGAAGGGCTACTTTGGGTGGGGACAAGGAACGGCCTCGCCAGCTTTGACGGAGTACAATTCAAATCTTGGAAGGAATACGGCAGGGTGAATGCCCTGGCGGTGGATCAAGGCGGCAGGTTGTGGATTGGTACGGCGAAGGGGCTCAGGGTGAGAGATTCTTCGCCTTCGGCTCAGAATGACAGAAGGCCGGCTCAGAATGACAGGGTGGAAGGCAACATCCGGGCACTTTTGACAGATTCAGAGGGCTATGTCTGGGCTACCGTAGGTGACACCCTGTTGCTGAAACTCTCTTACAAGGATGGCATCAGGGAGGAGGCCCGATGCTGGTACGACAAGCGGGACTCGGAAGGAGATTACCCCTATTATCAGATATTCGAGGCTCGGGACGGAAAACTTTGGCTTGCGGGCCGGATTGTCCGTTTTCAGTACGTTGAAGACAAAAATAGACCGAAGGTCGTGCATCCATTCGGCAATGGCGGATTCTGCGCCGGAAGTTTCGCAGAGACAGGAGGTAAACTCTATGCCTTTGACGACCATACATCTCTTCTATATACCTATGAAGACAGAGAAGTTGTTTTGCACGGCCGCCTTCCCATAGCACATGCCAGGCTTCTTACGGACAGCAAAGGCCGCCTCTGGGCCGCCGGCTCGTATGGCATCGGGCCGGTGAATCTGGAAAAACCGGATGATACACCTGTCTATAAAACACCGTCCACAGAACTCTACTGCCTGTTTGAAGACTACCAGGGCAATATCTGGGCGGGCGGTGACAACGGACTTTCTGTCATTTGTCCGGCGTTTCAGCATGTGCAGACTATTTCTTCGGCCAACGTCACGGCCTTGCTGGAGAATCACACAGGGAAAATGTGGATAGGGACGGCCGAAGACAGGGTGTCGGCCTTGTACGAAGACAGTGCCGGAGCCGTTTACGTGGGCCTTTGGAACAACACCGGCTGGGAAGTCTGGAAAGATGGGAGGATGCATAAGGACCGCTTGAGCGGGCCTATCCCGAAAGAACAGCGCGAAGCCCGGCATTTGGACGGAGCCAACTGGATATCCGATTTCCTGGAAGACAGCCACGGCCGCTTCTGGGTGGTTACGTGGGAAGGCGTGGGCCTCAACGAATGGGACCGTAAAGCCCGCCGGAGCCTGCCTCCCCGCTGGCTGAGCCCGTTCCGCTATCCATCGGCACAGGTGGATTCAAATATTTATCTGAGTTCAAGGCTTGGAAGCAGGCTCGTCGAAGACCTGAACGGCAATCTGGTCTATGCCACCACGGAGGCCGGACTGAATATCATTGATTCGGAGACGGGCCTTGTGACAAAGTACTATAAGGGCAATTCGGATATTCCGGACGATTATGTCACGGACCTCTGTCTAACTCCTGACGGCACGGTTTGGGCTTCAACCCGTGGGGGGCTGTGGAGTCCCTCCGGCAAGCATTTCCTTGATGGCATGCTGGTGCAGTCGGTGGAGGCGGATGCCGCAGGTCGCCTGTGGGCTGGAACGGAGGACGGACTATATTTCATAGACACCGACGGCAGCATCGGCCGGGTTCCCAAGGAGTTGGGATTTCCCTCCGATATCTACGGAGAACATGTTTCCTGCACCCTCAGGGACGGTTCACTGTCCTTTGGTGGACCTTCCGGAGCCGTAGTGTTCCATCCGGACAGCCTGCTCTCCATCAAGGCCGAAGGGAACTTGGCGCTGGAGAGTCTTATCCGCCACAGGTATCGCCTTAATGGTGGAGACTGGAATGACGGACGCTTTATCGGCCTGCCGGAGAATATCCGCCCGGGGCGCTATTCCCTTGAGGAGCAAAGCTCGGATATCTTCGGGAGGTGGAATCAAGGCGAGTCTGTTTCACGGCTAATCCGCGTGCCTCCGCCTATCTGGCTCCGCTGGCCCTTCCTGCTGGGATATCTCCTGCTGCTCTCCGCCATCATCTATATGGTGATGAAACTCCGCGAGCGCAGGCTCCTTGTGAAGGAACTGGATATGAGAAACCGCCTTTTCTCCATTATATCCCACGATCTCAGGGGGCCCGTTACCGGAAATCGCATCCTGGCACGGGAACTCTTGGAGAAGGTCGACGGCCTCTCCAGGGAGCAGTTGAAGGCAGGCCTTGCTGAGTTGTCAGGGTCGGCCGAAAACGCATCCTCCCTGCTGGAGAATCTCCTGCTGTGGTCTCTCAGCCAGAAGGGGATGCTGAAGCCCGTTATGCGTGAGGTGAATCTCCTGGGCGTCGCCAAGGAAGCTGTGGGAAGCGTCCGTGGCCAAGATGTTATCACAGTTGATATTCCCGAAAACCTGATTGTACGCACCGACCGAAACATGCTGCTTACCATCCTTCGGAACCTGTTGGACAATGCCGTAAAGGCTTCGCAGCATTCTGACATCCCGGGGGCTCCTGTCATCCCGGTCACTCCTGTCATCCCGGTCACTCCTGTCATCCTGAGGAGCGAAGCGACGAAGGATCTTCTCCATGCGCGCCGGATTGTCATCATCGACAATGGCCCCGGCCTTCGGGAAGAAGCCCCCGAGTGGGGCCATGGCCTAGGCCTTGTGATTGCGCGCGAACTGCTGGATAAGCTCAGCGCCGGGATGGAAATGAAAAATCGGCCCGAAGGAGGCCTTCAAATAACCATTGACCTATGATTCATGTTCTTCTCGTGGAAGATTCCGCCGTTTTCGTAATGGGGCTCAAGTTGGCATTGCAGTCCGATGGCGAGTTCGCATCCATTGAATCCGTCGCCACTCCAGGTGCTGCCGTAGCCTTCCTCAATGCCCATCCGGGAACTGACGTTGCCGTGGTGGACATCTCCCTGGAGTCCGAAACCGACGGCCTTACGCTGCTTGGCATCCTACGCGAGGCATTTCCTTCCGTTAAGACTCTGGTTTTGTCGCATTACAAGACTCCGGCCTATATCCTGAAGGCCATTTCTTCCGGGGCATCGGCCTATCTGGCCAAAGATTCTGCGCCTGTGTCCATCGTGGAGGCCATTGCCGATGTCGCCGACGGCAAAAGCCTTTTCTTTGGAGAAACCATCGATGCAGACCGGATTACCCGCCTATTTGGCGGACGTGAAAATCTGCTTGCCCGTAAACCTCAGGGACTTACGCCACGCGAGCTGGAAGTGCTCCAGCTCACCACATCCGGCTACTCCAATTCACAGATTGCATCGGCCCTTGAAATTACCCTCAACACCGTGGACAGCTACAAAGAACGCATAAAAGGGAAATTCGGCCTGGACAGCATTGTAGAGTGCGTGGCCTACGCCGTAAAGAGGGGCCTCGTGTCTGTTTAATTGCACGCATGCGTACGCGACTCAGCCCGCAATTGACAATTTGACTGTCGCAGGTGGTGGTGTAAAACGTCGCGGGTCTGTAAAAAAAAAACTGACCTGCGACGCTATTTTGCTCCTATGGCCGATTTGCGTCGCAGTTCGACTGAAAAATGCAGACCTGCGACGATTTATCCCCAGACTTGCGACGTTTCATCCCCGGACCTGCGACAATTAATCCCCAGACCTGCGACATATTTCGCAGACTGCGCAGCGGTTTGGCGCAAGCATGCGTTAATTTTGCAGAAACTAAACAAATTGAACCATGCTTGAAGTCATTATTTCCGTTGCGCTTTATGCCGCTGCCGTCGCTCTTTTGGTGAAAGGAGCCATCGCTTTTTGTGATAACACAAAAATTGCGTAAATTGGTCCGTATGTTTGACGGGCTTCTGAAATATAACCTTGGCGCCGGTGTGGAGGCTTTTTCCACGCAGAGGGACGCTGCGCTGCCGTATCCGGTAATCCAAGGCCATCAAGTACATGACTGCAAGGTGGCAGTTGTGGACCGGCCAAATATGACCCGCGAGGATCTGGAAGGCTATGATGCCTTTGTGACAAACCTTCCCGGAGTAGCCATTGGAGTTCGCACGGCCGACTGCATCCCAGTGCTGCTTTACGACCCCATCAAACGCGTCGTGGCCGCCGTGCATGCCGGCTGGAAGGGGACAGTGCTGCATATCAGCCAGAAGGCTATCGGCCTTATGAGCCAGCGCTTTGGCAGCAGTCCCGCCGATATCAGGGCCGTGCTTGGGCCTGGTATCGGCCCAAATAGTTTCCAGGTTGGTGAGGAGGTGGCCGAACATTTCAAGAATGCCGATTTCCCCATCTCTGAAATCTGGAGTTTCCATGGGGCGGGGGACGGGACGCCCATGTCCGGCGGGCACCACATTGACCTTTGGAAAGCCAATCAGTGGCTTCTTGAGCAGGCCGGCGTTCCCAAAGAGAACATCCAGGTTGCCGGCATAGACACATTCACCACGGCGGCGTACTTTTCCGCCAGGCGTGAGGGCATCCAGTGCGGAAGGATCATCAACGCTATCAAACTGCTTCCGCAATGATAGCAGAACCATTCCTGGATTTTTCGCGTAGGGAACAGCTTCGGGAGTGGCTGGAGGCAAACCATGCATCGGCAAGCCATGCCTGGGTGGCGTGTAACCGCAGCGAGATGCCCCGGCCGGATGCCATTCCATACGTGGAAATTGTAGAGGAATGCCTGTGCTTCGGCTGGATTGACTCCACGCTCAAGATAATGCCGGACGGCCGGCTTGCGCAAAGGATTTCTCCCCGCCGAAAAGGCAGCCACTGGACCGCGCTCAACCGCGCACGGTGCGCGGCACTGGAGCAGCTGGGGCTTATGACAGATGCGGGGAGGGAAGTGCAGAAGTAGGAAGGCAAAGAGGTTAAAGATCAATACAGCGGGTAGGGCCGAAAGAATAGTGCTCTTTTGCAAAGACGTATCCCAACTGGTTGCACACAAACTGCGTTCCGCCTATTTGTTTGTCAATATTCCGGTGTGAATGACCGTAAATCCAATACTGAGCGCCGCATTCATCGATGAAATTGTCCTCATTCGCAACAAAGGCACCATTGATGCGGCTTCCCTCAAAATCGGGTGAAAAGCTGTAGAAAACATATTTAACCTCACCCTCAGCATTCTTCCTGGATGCAAACTTGTAACCGCCGTCCTTAATAAACTTCCAGAAAGCGCTGATGAAATTGTTTCCAACGTTTTCAAGCACGAGTACCATGTCGATGTCGCGAGTCCTTCGGGGCTGTATGGGGCCGTCAGAAAGGACTGCGCGGCACGCGCTGCCGCCAATGACAATGAATGAATCCGAGAATGCGGAAAACGCTCTCTCAAATTGCTGTATTCCAGAAACTATTTCCATATTGATTCTAACATCTGTTGGGCTTCCTTATGCACACGTGGATCCTGATCTTCTTCAATGGATAGGTACAGGGACAGCCTGTCCACAACATCTTCTCCGATTGGAGGGTATTTCCATATTTCCACTTTGAAGTTTCCGTCAAAAACGTTCACGCCATCGAAATCTACATCCTTGAATCGGCCGGCATAGACGGCTATGGTAGGTATGTCATCATCGGCAAGATTGCTGAAAGAGGAAAGGGCAGAAATGCCTGCGGCCGGATACGTTCCACTTGGGAGCACATCACAAAACACCGTCTTCTTAATAGGAGAGGTCATGAATGGCTTAGCTGTTTCCCATAACTCCCGTCCTGACTTTGAGAAAGCAATTACCTTTGTACCATCCGGTTCTTTCTTGGATGCTACAAGAGAAAGGTCTTCCAGATTCTGAACACCTTTTGCAATACTTACATAAGTGTAAGGCATCCATTCGGCCAGCGCAGATATGGTGCTGCCTTCAATTGACTTTCCTTGTAATTGCGATAACAGAATGTACTGGCCGCAAGCAGAAAGGTGTCCCGAGGTTTTTCTTTTGGTTGAGTGAGTAGTAAGTAATGTGGGAAGGTACGCATTGTGCTTTCCCGCTACATAGTACACGCCTTTTTCCAGCAGCCTTTTTTTCTCGTAAAAATCGAGGTGGTCGAAGTAGAAGACTATGTGTAGCCCAAGAGTGGCACTGAGCCTTGCCGCCCTTCTTTGATATTGTAGCGGTGTCTCCTTAGATAATTTGGAGACAAGAAGAAGCATGGCGTTGCCTTGGAAGGAGAATTCATAGAAATTGTACCTCACGGAATCATCCACGGTAATTCCCTTTAGGCTACCCTTCCCGCGCTCATTTAGGGCGATCTTTATCCCAGCAATTATTATATTATCCAAATTTTGCACGATTATAAATACTGTTTATAACAGTGCAAATATAGCGATAATTATTAGTTTTACAAATCTTGTATTGGCCGTTGCGCTAAAACTCACTCGAAAAAGTGTATCTTTACATAGAAAACTCGCTTGGAAAAGTGTAAATTGCATCAATTATCCGATTAATGCTTATGCTCAAAGATGGCATCCTTATAGAGACCAAGCGTCTGCGGTTCCGTCCGTGGGCCGATTCCGATGCCGAGGCGCTGTTCAAGTACGCCTCAGACCCTGATGTTGGGCCGCGTGCCGGGTGGCCGCCGCATCAGAGCGTGGAGGAAAGCCTGAAGGTTATCCGGGAGATATTTTCCAACGGCCACACCTGGGCTCTGGAACTAAAAGAAACCGGCGAGCCTATCGGCTGCATGGGGTATTACGCGTGCGGAGAGAGCAATATCGGCATCGGTGAATATGATGCCGAACTAGGCTACTGGATTGCCAAGCCGTATTGGAACCAGGGCCTTTGCACGGAGGCGCTTCGGGCTATGATAAATTGGTGCTTCAATAAAAAGGGCTTCCATACCCTTTGGGCCGATTTCTTTGTAGACAACCCCGCCTCCGGCCGAGTGATGGCAAAGTGCGGCTTCCGCGATACCGGGGCGGTGAACTGGCTGAGTAATCTATACCGTGGCGATGAACGGCCGGTGAAGGTTATGAGGCTGGATTATGCGTTGTGATGGATTGGGGGCAACGGCCACCTCCATAGAAGGGTTTCTCTGACGCAACACATTGTTATATGTCTTATTTTTCATAACTTTGTAATGCCACGGCATGTAACTTCAGAATAATGGAAACCCGTAAACACATAGCAGCCGAAAAGAAACGCTGCAACACCCACAACTGCGCGCAGAGCGTGGTGTGCACTTATTGTGACCTTGTTGGTCTGGATGAGCAGACGGCCCTGGACATCGCAGGGGCCTATGGGACCGGCATGGGCAATATGGAAGGGACCTGCGGCGCACTGGTTGGCGCAGGAATGATTGTGGGCCTGGCCACAAAAGACAGGAACCTCTCCCGTGCCCGAATGAAGGAGATGATGGAGAAGTTTCAAGCCCGTAACGGCGCCACGCAGTGCAAACTCCTAAAGGGCATCGGCACGGGCAAGCCGCTTCGTGACTGCCCGGACTGCGTGGCGGATGCATCGGAATTCCTTGAAGACTACCTCATATGCGAGCAGTAATCCAAAGGGTATCTTCGGCCTCGGTCACAATTGACGGGGCGGTGAAATCGGCAATAGGCCAGGGCCTTCTGATCCTTCTTGGCATAGGCCACGAGGACGGGCCGGAGGACATAGACTGGCTGGTAAAGAAGATTGCCGGGCTTCGCATATTCGATGACAATTCCGGCGTAATGAACCTCAGCGTAATTGATGTGGGGGCCGAAGCTTTGGTGGTGAGCCAGTTTACGCTCATGGCATCCACCAAGAAAGGCAACCGGCCGTCCTATATCGGCGCTGCCGGGCATGAACTGGCCATCCCGCTCTATGAAAGGTTCTGCGCGGCATTGACTGATGCCATCGGCAGGCCGGTTGGAACCGGAGAATTTGGGGCCGACATGAAAGTGGCCCTTGTGAACGACGGCCCCGTCACAATTTGCATAGACACAAAAAGAAAAGAATAATGGCAACCCGCAAATTCGGCACATGTTTCTTTGAGCAGTATGCTCAGATATCGCTCTCGGCGCTGCTGGGAAGCGAATTCGACTGTCTTGTGAACCGTGACCGCCCGGATTTGCAGAGCACGGACGGACATTCAATAGGCATAGAAGTCACGCGCGCCATGGAGGAGAGCAAGACCGCCCACCTGGAGCTTCTCCGGGACGTTGCCGGAATTACTCCCGGCGGGCATGACGAAGACATGGACCGGATTCTGGAGTACGGCTACAGCTACGGCCTTGGCGAAGGTAAGTACATCGGCTTTAAGGAGTTGTCGTACTGGTCAATGGCCCTCCCTCTTCGGCGTATAATAGAGAGCAAAGTCTCCAAACTAGGGAACGGCCTCTACGGCCATTTTGACAAGATGGGCCTCTTTGTCTTCTCCCGCGAAAACCTCCACGAATCCGAGGCCCAGAAAGCCATGGACTACACCATGTCCCTTCAGAAGTACATGGACACGCGTTACAACAGGCTTTATCTGGCCGATGTAGATGACCTCTTTGTGTGCAACCTGGATGACGGCCTTATGGAAAGTTCCCGCCTTGTGAGGTACCCCGTGACACAGGAGCAGCGGAAAGAGTTTTACCTGGAGGCCGTCCAGAGACAATCTTGAGGATGCAAATATACAAAATGTGATTTAGTTTTTGTATTTTTGCATTCTTGGAAATAACCGCAAACCATCATGAAAAAAGTCACTGATTCCATTTTTTATATCGGGGCCGATGACCTCACCCTGGACCTCTTCGAAAGCCAGTACATCCTGGAAGAGGGCATGTCCTACAACTCATACCTCATAAAGGACGACAAAACTGCAATAATGGACACCGTAGATGCCCGCTGCGCTGAGGAGTGGAAGGCATCTCTCCAGGAGGCCCTCGGCGGCACCGTCCCCAGTTATCTTGTGGTCCATCACATGGAACCGGACCATTCGGCCCTCATTGCCTGGGCTATGGAAAAGTGGCCCCAGATGCAGCTTGTGGCATCGGCAAAGGCCATCCAGATGCTCTCTCAGTTCTTTGACGGCGTGTCATACGAAGGCCGCACCGTGGCAGTGAAGGAAGGGGACACCCTGCCTCTTGGCGCCCATACGCTGAAGTTCTTCGGCGCTCCCATGGTGCACTGGCCGGAGGTGATGGTTTCCTTCGAGGAGTCGGAGAAAGTTCTTTTCAGCGCCGATGCCTTCGGCAAGTTTGGCGCCCTTTCAAAGTGCGGCTTCTTCGCCGATGAAGACGGAGACTGGGCATGCGAGGCCCGCCGCTACTATTTCAACATCTGCGGCAAATACGGAATTCCGGTCCAGACGCTCCTGAAGAAGGTTTCGGCACTGCCGGTTTCGATTATCGCCCCTCTTCACGGCCCCATCCTGAGGCAGGGGCTGGAGCAGTATATCGGCCTTTACAATACTTGGAGCTCCTACGGCGTTGAGTCAGAGGGCGTTTTTGTGGCCGTCGCATCCATTCACGGAGGCACCATGGAGGCTGCAAAAAAGCTGGCCGAAATACTTAAGGCAAAGGGCTGCCCCAAGGTGGTTATGTCCGACCTCACCCGCGAAGACCAGGCCGAAGCCGTTGAGGATGCCTTCCGCTATGGGAAGATGATTGTGTGCGCCGCTTCCTACGACGCCGGCCTTTTCCCTCCGGCCCACAGCTTCATCCATCATCTCCAGGACAAAGCCTGGCAAAAACGTCGCGTAGGCCTTGTGGAAAACGGTTCCTGGGCTCCTTCGGCCGGGAGGGTCATGAAAGAGATGTTCTCCTCCATGAAGGACGTGGAAATAGTTGAGCCTGTGGTTACCATCCGCTCCCGCATGAAGGAGTCCGACGTTCCCGCCCTTGAAAAGCTGGCCGAAACTATTTTAGCCTAACCTTACATAAATGAAAAACTTAACCGTTCTTTTCTCTACGGTTGTCCTCCTTTTTTCGGCCTTTACCGCAAAGGCCGGGGAGCCATTCTTTTGCGTCACGCCTGGGTCTACCCTCTACTACGAGCGCTACGACACCGACAACGGCAAACTGATGCAAACCACCTTTTTTGAGATAGATTCCAAAGTGCCCCAGGGAAACCAGTCCCTTGTTAAGTACTTTGTCACAATGAAAAAGGCCAATGGAAAGCCTATCTTCGGCGGCCGTACAGCCCTTGAAGTCATTTTCGGGAAAAGCGGGGAAACCCAACTGGACTTCGGCCTCAGCGTGAGCAGTTTCATTAAGAACATCTTCAAGAATCTCACTCTCACGACGGAGGGTAACGCCGCCGTCCTTCCGGCTGTCATGAAGCCCGGAGACAAGCTTCCGGACGCCCACTGCGTGGTAAGGGCGGGGGCTCTTAAACTCACTATAGACGTTACGGAAAGGACGGTTCTCCGTGAGGAAACCATTACCGTTCCGGGCGGCACTTACAAGTGCATCGTGGCCCGTGAGCACAAGGTTGAGGACGCTCCGTTCCACCATGTGGACACGTGGTCGGATTCCTGGTACGCTCCCGGAATAGGGTATGTGCGCCACGATGTCTACAACTCCAAAATGAAGCTGGAAGCCTCTGAAATCCTTGTGAATAAAAAGTGAAGCGCGCGCTCCTAGTCATATTCCTGGTCATTTGTTGTACTACCCCCACGACAGCTCAAAGGAAGGTGTCGCACGTGTTTGAGACCTTCGGCGGGAAGGAATACCCGGTGCAGGAGACTTTCATTACGGTAAAGGGGGCCGATACCATCCTTACCGAAGTCAGCATCCGTTACAGCACCGGCGCCCATCATTATCCCGTTGAGATTATCTGCAAGAGGGGACTCCGGACAGAGAGAATCAGTTACACCTATCCTTTCTGCCCTCCAGCCGGTTATGGCGCGGTTGCGGATTCCCTTATGGCGCGTGGCATGCCCTGGGCCATACTTTCCAAAACCCGCTGGAAAAATGAAGTTCGTCTGGACTCCGTGAGCATACTCTACGGGAAGTTCGGGGCGTTCCTGAGGCCGCGTGCCGTGCTTCACGCTAAGGGCAACGCCGTTGTGGCCGATTCCGTCCACCTGTATCTTGCCTGGGACCCTGACGGGATCCAGCCCACGGTGGTGAGAAACGGGAAAGGGGAGGAGAGCCGCCAGCTGGAGCCTCGCCTTACGGGGTGGGTGGCTCCGGATCCCGCCGAGGAATGTCGCCGTGAGGCGCTTGCCGTGGAATTATGCCGAAACTATCCCGGCATTGAGATTGCTCCCGCAGACGGAACATCGTTCCTTTTCGGCCCGGATGGAAGTTACCTTACTAGGGTGGATGTAGAGGGGCTTCAAAACTGCCTTGTGAAACTGCCCGATGGCGCTCCTGAGCCGTTTGTGGCACGCTTTGCAGATCCTGTTGAGGACCCTACGCTCATAAATATCGGCACCAGCGTGAAACTTGTTACGCGGCGCTATATCCTTGACAGCATGCTTGGGTGCAGGGCCCGTACTACAGGCCTCAAAGGCCTTATTCCGGGCAGCCTGTTCCTCCTCAGGTTCAGCAATTACGGCGGTGAACTTGATTTTGCTTCAAACGGGAAATACGGTATTTACAGGAAGGAGCTCTATTTCACCCACACCCCGGAAGGGAACGTTGCGCACAACAACTTCAACTTCGGGAACTTCCTGTGGGGCGCCAGCGCACGCGAACTAGGCGTTCCGCTTGTGGTTGCCCGTCTGGGCGCCCACTTCAACAACTTCTTCCTCTCCCCGGACACCAAAGGAGAGCTGGATTCCCCGGACGACCAATTCTCCATCTCCTGCGGCCACCATTGGAGGTAGGATTTGCTTATTACATTTTTCATGGCTACATTTGCTAGTGTAATAAGTGCGCTCATCATGAAAACATTACTGGCAATACTCGTTTTTATCACTGCATGTGTTTCGCTTAATGCGCAGTACGCTACGCCCCAGATTGCAAAGCGTGCTGGGTGCACCATAAAACTTGACGGAGAAAAGCTGTCAAGGGAAGATGCCGTAGAACTGCTCCGTGACATTGACGGTGAAGACTACTCTGCCGAATGGTGCAATGCCAGAGGTTGGCGTACGGCTGGTATTGTCATGATGTCCGCAGGTGGCGCCGTGGCCGTGGCAGGCGCTGCTACTGCTTTGACCGGAGCGCTTGTGAGCATATTTGGTGCTGCTGTTGGCGGGGCCGCAGGAGCAATAGTTGGCTCTGTGGGTGGCTCGGATAGCGCCCAGAAAACCGGCAGCGAGGCCGCCGAAAGCGGTGCCAAGGCTGGCGTGCCGCTAATCAATACCGGCCTTGTTATCGGTGCCGTCGGCACCGCTGCCGCCATTGCCGGTATTCCCATTACTGTAGTGAACTGCAAGCGCATGACCGGCATTGTGGATAAATACAACGCCGCCCAGGCCGAATCTGCCGCGCCTGCCGCAGAACTCACCTTCGGCCCCACCTGCAACGGTGTTGGCCTCAGCCTCAGGTTCTAGCCGTTCCGGCCCCTCGCGGGCGAGGTTGGCAGTGACGGCCTAGAGCCCCTCTACGGTGGAATCTGTGTCGGTGATATTCAGTTTCAGGGCCGAAACTTTTTTGCCAGGGAAGGACAGGGCCTGAGGCAGGCTGGAAATTGTCTTGGTTATCCTGTGTTTGTCGGTTTCCAAGGTTGCTACCAAAGACGATCCTTTCTCCAGAGTAACGGGATTAATGAGCACATACGCCGGTGTTTTCCCGTCAATGGGAATTGGCGTTCCAAGCTCTGCGGTAACACTTTTACTTGCCGAAATTACACTTATCCCTTCGTTTGAGTAGTCCCACTGGATTGTGCCGGTCAGTGCCGAATTTGACGTGAGGGTGATTTTCCGGATTTTCTCTCCGTCAAGGCTGGCTTTGCTCTTATTTGCAACGTCTATCATCACCGTGGCCAGAATCCTTGTGAACTGGATGTTGTTTATATTGGCTTCGGGGCTGTCTGTTTTTGCCACAATGCGGTATCCTTTTCCTATTACGATATCTGCGGCCGGGTCAAAGGAGTTGCCAATGTGCTGCAATTCCGGGATGGAGAAGCTCAGTTTATTGTCTTTTTCAGTGCCGATTAGCGCTGATGCCGGATAGAAGGTGTAAATCGTATGGCTTCCGTCCAGAATGTCGCGGAGCACTCCCTGGAAAGAGGCGTCTGAGCCGTTTGACGAGCTGTTTTCCATTTCCAGTACGGGCTTGGCGTTACTGCTCCAGGAGTCAAGGAAAAGGCCGATTTTATCTCCTTTCGCCCACTTGGGGAGGTAGGTTGTCTCTCCGCCTTCGGTGCGCTCCTCGATGTACGTTTTGGTTGCCGGGCTCACCGAGGTGATGTTCAGGGTGAGGTCCATTTTGGCGCCGGTGGAGGGAACTAGTTCGTCTTTGGGAGCGGTGCAGGAGGCGAGTATGGCCGCTAATACGGTGATAAGTATAATATGTTTATGCATATGGCGTTCAGTATGAATTGAATGCAAAGGTACACATAATTTTCTATTCCTACTCATTCTATATAAAAAAAGCACTTCCCCGATAGAGAAGTGCTTAATAAATATACCGTTAAGTGAATTATTCGGCTTTGCGAACGTAGAACTTAAATGTTTGTCCTTCAATGTTGGCATTGATTGAAGTATAGCAACGCCAATCCTGGCTATTATAAATACCTACATAACGGCTTGTACCTGAATTCTTCAAGTATCCATTGTCAATGGTGAAAACCTTATTCGCATTTGTGCCCACACGTACTCCATTATTGGTATTGGTGCAATACAGCCAAGTGGAAGTGCCGGATTCGCCAACATAGAAGGTATAAGAGGCCTTATCTACAGAGAGATGCCACTTCATGGTCTCAGATACAGTAGAAGTGATTTTTCCAGTAGATACGGTAACTGCAGCGGCCGCGGGAGCACTGGATGTCCCCTTATCATTTGTTAGGGCATAATCATCGCCATTATTACCGACAATAACGAACACATCAGAGGATGTAATGTCGGCCAAGGCAGTTTCTACCCATGAGTAGGTAGGTTCAGTGTCGACCTCAAACACAGCAGAAATATTCACATCGGATTCGCCCATCACAAATGTTGCGGTAGCGGTGTTTCCGCTGACAGTCGCGCCTGTGACAGTCCATGAGGTGAATTTGTATCCGCTTCCGGCAGTAGCTGTAAGGGTTACGGTTGCATTTTCTTCAACAAAGTAGCCGCTGGTGATAGTCTCACCTGCCACAGAAACGGTGAATGAGCAACCGTCTTCCGAGGGCTGAGTGAAGCTAACAGCGTGTTTAGGGGCGGCATATTCGCCAGTCTTTTTAATGTCAGTCATGTTCCAAACCTTAATCTGGTCATTGGACTTATACTGGGCAACAGTTCCGACTGCTGTGATAATGTCATTGGCTTCGACTGTAGCGTTTCCAGCATTTGAAAAAACTACATAAGTTTTACCGCCATTCTCAACATAGACAGTCTTCTCACTTACAGATGTTACAATAAGATCACTTACACTGACATATGCGTTCTGGTAAGTTTCAAAGTTACCGACAAGCTGATCAAGAGTCATTACAGCAGGATCAACCTCGGTTTCTGCTCCGGTGAAGGTGGCATCGCAGGCTGTAATTTCTGTTGCACCATTATATAACATGGCGCTGACGGTCAGTTCTCCGGAGAACGTTTGACCCTGCTTTAGACCGTGTCCGTCCTTAAGGTAATAAAGAATTGAACCACTCGCATCTTTGATAACTGCATTTTTTGTGTTAGGAACAAAAGATACAATGGCAGATGTCAATTTGCCGGTATACTCTTCAGCGGTTTCGCTGGTAATGAGGGCATTAAGCTCTGCAACTGTTGTAAAGTCATAGCTAGGTGTGAATGCCTCAAAGCTTGCAGGATCTGACTCGGTGTCTGTGTATCCGGCCGCTTTAGCCGTTACGACCAGGAGGTAGGTCTTGCCAGGGGTGAATTCAGCGATTTCAATATCTTCAAAAGTAACAGAGAATGAAAGATCTGTGGTGCTGCCGGAGCCAATCCAGTTATTGTAGTCAACAGAGTCGACATATAAATCCCAATCATAGCTTTGTGCATATTCAACGGCGGCTGAAATTACAGCATCAAATCCCGTGGCAGTCTCGGTGAAGCTACTGATAACGGGCTTTCCAAGAGCGGGTGTACCTGCAACCACAATTGTGCTTGCAGCCTCTGAGTCCATTTTTATGGAGTGGTCATTAGATATGGCCGTTACGGTGATGGTATAAGTTCCATCAGTAACTCCACTAAAGGATGTGCTTGTGCCAGTGATTCCGCTTTGAGTATCCTTACCAGTGCATGTAACAGTGTATGAGTCTGCTCCGGAAACGGCATCCCATACAACATCAATCTTGCCGGCGGAATATTCTGCCATCAGGTTTGCAGGAGTTGCCAGTGAAGGAACACTACTTCTGTAGATTGCGACATCTTTCTGGCCGCTGGAATAACAGCTGAAGATGCTGCTTGCATCATTATACTTTAAGAGGTTTCTAGTATTTGATCCCTTTGCCGTTATGGTAGCAGTGTCGTCTGCCTTGAGAACAACAGTAAATGAGGCATTTGCATCTTTGGTGTCTTCAGACCTGAGATAGTTTTTGGATGATGATGCGGCGTAGATGTACTTATTACTTTCGCTTCCGTTAATGCATTTGAAGGAGAAGGTTTCGTCTATGGTGCCATCCTCAACGATAAATCGCTGGACATCATCCAACATTGAATGGAACAGCAAATCATCGCCATCTTTGAGGATAGTGGCTTCTTTTCTGTTGTTCTCTGCTTGTATTGTGGAAAGCGCTACGTTATATCCTTTAGCAGCAATAATCACTTCGTCACCGGCTTTAATGGTATCACCGCTTTTCAAGAGCGTAAAGACTTTGTCCGGATTCTCTAATGTGACGGAGTTATCCAATACGATATTGAGTGCTGCCATTTTCTCTGCAGAGAAAACAAAGTCCTTGGGCAGTGATGCGATGGTCTTGGTAATCTTATGATTGACCGTGTAGACTGTAACGGTGAGAGAGGATCCCGCGGCTAGAGTCTCGGGCATGGTTAATAGGAAGAAATCGCTTCCCATTGCAATAGGAGCTGCAGAGAAATCAGCGGATACAGAGTTTACACCATCTACTGCTTCAGATTCTTCTTCGTCAAAATTCCACTTCAGGGTGCCGGTAAGTGATGCGCCACCCATTCCGGAAGTGATTGTGACTCGCTTGATGAGGTCAGAAGTTAGGCTGGGATTGGTGGCGGCTACCTTCACCTTAATGGTTGCAAGGATACGTCCAAAAACGATACCGTTAATCTCTACGTTGGTTCCTGAAATAGAGACATTCTCCTTTTTGCGTGAAACTACAAGATCTGCGTTTTTATCAAAGCTGTCGTTATCAACATCAGGGTATTGTATGCTGGGAACGATAAGATTAATTGAAGGTGATGCAGGGGATACTTCCGCAAGAGCGCTGGCAGGATGGAATCCATAGATGGTATAGTCTCCAGCAGCAAGAGAAACAGTGCCTGAGAATACTCCGGCTTCTCCATCATTTGCGGTATTAATCAAAGTGGCGTTTACGGGAGAATTAGCAGCCCAAGAATTAAAGAAAACGCCAAGGTCATCACTTTTGTTCCAACCGGGCTGATATTTGTTGGTGCTTCCTTCCTGTTCAATATAGGTTTTGGTTTGAAGCTCATCAGCGTGGATGGTGAGTTGTACCATATTCTTCTCGTCCTTGGACTCAACGTTGGTCTCAACCTCGGCTACTTTTGCGCAGCTGGCTACAACTGCCAGGGCGGCGATTGCGTAGAATAACTTTTTCATAAGGCTGCGCGTTTTAAAGTGTGTAAATGAGATCGTCCTCCAGAGTGAGTTCAAGTCCTACGATTCCGGGATCGGTTTCGTTGAAAAGGTCACTCTGGCAAATTACTCCCTCGGTTTGTACTACGAAGGCTTGGGCCTGTGGGGCCTCGTAAAGTTGTTTTTGTTTCATCATTTATTTGGTTTTGAGTTTGTTTCACAAAGGGCCGAAGGAGTAACGACAATGGCCCCCGGAGTGTATCCAGAGGCCGATATTACAGTTAAAACGGATGTCATTGCTTCTTCCTTCCTTTTAGGAAGTACAAAGTTACCTTTTTTGCACCACAAAAGCAAGTGAAAAACGGCCTCTTTCTGAAAGAATAATTAGGCCGATACGTAACTGCCTCTGACTCATAGGGTAGGGGGGGATAAGGCCGATATTTCCCCTTATCCACATACTAAGGGATGGTCTGGCGCGTCCCGTTTCCCGTCTTGACGCGTGTCCTGCCGCATCCCCTGTCATTCTGAGCGAAGCGAAGAATCTCCCTGC